>Ga0307374_10000018_pt1 | contig 228866 bp, 222 predicted proteins | sample OX3MG_FD_202532 | JGI IMG/M metagenome (GOLD analysis project Ga0307374, IMG submission 202532) | Soil microbial communities from Risofladan, Vaasa, Finland - OX-3 | ecosystem: Environmental > Terrestrial > Soil > Coastal area > Acid sulfate soil | place: Finland: Risofladan, Vaasa...
AACGCGCACAACGACGACCCCAAGCCCTTCGTGTGGGTCGCCTCAGCCGAGAGCATCCTCGAGAAAGTAGGTCGCGGTCGGGTGGCCCTCGAAGCAATCACCAATTAAAACTGATTCACTGCACTAGTTTGAAAACTTCTGATGTGGTTTTATACACACAGGGGAAGTAAAATCGGGCCATGCAAGGACCAGCACCGACTACAGGACAAGTATGGGCCGGTCACTTTTTCGTGGGGGCGGTCAGCGCAGGTGCCTCGCACCTTGTGATGAGCGATACGAAACTGAAGCCCAACACGAAAATTGTCGTCTTGATACTTTCGGCCGTCGGCGGGGCCTACGCGCATCACAAGTTTGACGTTCCTGTAGCGCAAGCCTTGGCCAAGCTTGCCGCATAGGTGTGAAGAAGTCTCCAAAGAAGGGCGATGCGCAGAAGGCGTGGGCGGTCGTTCAAGAGGCAGCGGGCCAGTCCGAAGCGTCAAAACTTCATTTACAACAACTTCGCTCGTCCTCACCAAAGTTTGCGCGTTAGGAATGCTGACGGTACGTTCGCCAAGCGCGCGCCCACAATGGTTGTTGGCATCGTTGACCACATATGGAGCATGAGAAAGATCGCAGAATTCCTGAACTGAGAGTTGGAACGAGAGACCGTTGTGCTCTAGGGTTACGTCTCTTGAATTAAGAGTGTTCTAGGCCGCCGGGGGGAGTGGGAGTGGCCGACCGTAGAGACAGCATTCCATGGTGGTTCGACCTCGCGAGTAATGCAATTAATTGGGTGGCGTTTATAGCGGCCCTAGTTGTTGTAAGCGTCTTCGCGGACTCAATTGCGCACGTTCTCGCGGGCAAGAATACTCACGTCACCGTCAGCCTCACTGTGACGGTCGCGATTACGCTGGTGGGTGTTGCCGCTTCACTCGTCGCTTGGGCTCGTGTCAGAGTCATGACTAAGAGAGTTCGAAGACAGGACATTCGTATTCGGTCTCTCGAAGCTGAGAATCGGAATCTGAGAGATAACACGCCTCCTCCTCTCTTTCGAGAGCCCGGCCCAACGATTCCTTGAACCTGATGAGTACCTCAATTGTGAACGTCGCTACGCTGTAGAAAGTGAGGAATTAAATGGCAACCGTGTTAGTTCTCATTCTTATTGTCGGCGCCGCTTTTCTCGCGGTCGTGGTGCTTCTAGCGCCACGGATTTTGTTGCGCCCTCAACTCAAAGAGCGCCTCTCGGAATTGAGAGATGAGATTTACGATGCTCGTCGTAGTGGGGAATTCCCATTCGAAGATCAAGCGATCGACACTTTGATTCGGAGAATCGATTCCTTCGTTCGTGTAGCGGATGAATTCACGCCAGTGCGTATCGCTGTCGCTCTTTGGTTAAGCCGAAACATGAGTGATCGAGAAAAGGCGAAAATTAGAGCATTAAACGAGCCCGACACGAAGGGGCTGAGTGCTGATCAATTATTGCAATATCAGGCTCTAAATAAGAGATTCGTGGTTCTCGCATCTTCCGTGCCGATTCTCGGCACATGGACCGGGATAGTCGCGTTTACGGCAGTTACACCGTTCATTCTCATTGGGATTGCAATCACACTCCTAAGCACGAGAGCCCAGAATCGAACCTCTCTCGTGATGAGCGAGCAGCGTCTACGAGTTGAGGGGATTGCTTATGAATTCAGTCTTGACCCGAAAAACAGGTCTCACCGAGGGCACCTGATTGGTGCGTAGCACTGCATCAATTGCAATCTCGGTAGAGTTCTCAGCCTGCGCAAGGTGGAACTAGGCCACTACCCCTTGGCCGTCGTCGTCGTAGCGCTGGCCACGGAAGTTCGCACGCTCATGGTGTAGAAGTCCCTCGTCCACCAGTTGGCGAAGTAGCGCCCCGGTGGCCCGATCATGCCCTGCGCGCCCGTCAAGAGACTGGTGCCACTGCTCGCGTTAATTGGCGTGTTGAGCGGTCCGACGAAAGTCGAGAACTGCACCCAGTCGGTGTTGATGTCGAGTTCCATCGCGCGCACCGCGCCCGCGCGTACCAAAAGGTTGGCGAGGTCACTGATCGAAAGACTCGGACCGCCGACGTAGACGAGCGCGCCACTCTTGGTGATCCCGAGACCCGAACGCCACACGTAGTACGCGCCGCCGAGGGTCAGGCCCCACTTCAAGAGGTTCGCGTTGGTGAGCCCCGCGACCGGTTTACCGTTGTTGACGACGAGATCAAGATTTTGGCGCACCGAAGAGACCTGATTGGACATCTTGACGTCGCGTCCCCACGCGCCCACGGTCATCCGTCCGTCCTTATAGACCACGGCCGACGCCGCACCCGTGCGCAGTGGTTTGATGATCTTGCCGTCGGTGTAGTACCCACCGTTCGCGTCCTGCATGAGAAAGCCCGCGTTGAAGGCGGCGGCCAGATTCTCAGAGTTCTTCGCGGTGATGGGGGCGGTGAAGGGGTAGGGGCCGCCACCGGGAATCTGCGAGCCCGAGTAGAGCTGGGCCGAAAGCAGGTTCGGATCCATCCAGACGACGCCCACGACGTAACTCGTGTGCACCGCGTCGGGACGAACGAACGCTTCGTACATCGTGGGCGTGCCGTTGGCGGTTCGACGCCCGACCGGGTGCCACACGCCCTCACCGGGCAGCGGCGTCTTTGCGGGCGTGGTCATGGTCTTTGGTGCGGCGAGGCGTTGGCCCACCGGCACCCCGGCGCCCGAGCCAAAGGCGTTGACCGGCGGCGCACCGCCGACTTTAGGCGGATTGAGTTTGTTGTACTCGGTTTCGGCCCAGGTCACGAAGCCGCCGAGTCCGTGCTGGCGTCCCCACTCGGCAATGCGCGCCTGGAGCGACACGCCGTAGGACTGATTCGTTAAGGCGAAACCGAAGGTGGTGCCGAGGTAGGCGAGCACCACGAACGTCACGAGCGAAAGTGCCACGATCGCGCGGCGACGCCAGTAGACAAAGCGAGAGAGTCGAACGCTCCTTGGAGCTACTGGAGGGCGATACGCGTGCCGGGGAGTGTCCACTTAACCCCTAGTCTCGCACCTTCGCGCGGAGCCTTATTAGGAGCGGACGCTAAATCTTAGAAACCTATTAGGCGCGCCGTAGTGGGGTCATGGCGAGGACCAGGTGCTTCGTGCCGTGATCGTCAAAGTTGACGGCCGCCCTCGCGTGCGAGCCCTCACCCTCCACCCGTTCGACCGTGCCGAGACCGAATCGGTCGTGCACCACCCGCTCGCCGACCGCGAGCGCCAACTTCTCGGCCCCGGTCGACCGCACCGGCGGGGCCGCGCCCGTGCCAAAGGCCTTGCCCGACGTGAACTCGGTCAGTCGGCCAGTGAAGCCGTCGTCCTCGGGCGTGAAACTCATGCGTCGCGTCGGCAACGTCGACGAGAGATCGGTCACGAGCTCGGCGGGGATCTCTTGGATGAACCGGCTCGCGATCGCTTCGACCCGGTGACCCCACATCGTGCGACTCCACGCGTGGGTCAAGATCAGGTACCGCATCGCGCGCGTGATGCCGACGTAACAGAGCCGACGTTCTTCTTCGAGTTCGGCGTCGTCGGAGAGGGCGCGGCGATGGGGAAAGATCGTCTCTTCGAGTCCCGTCACGACGACCGCCGGGTACTCGAGACCCTTGGCGACGTGCAGCGTCATCAGAGAGATCGCGCCTTCGCCACTGCCGAGTTGGTCAGAGTCCGCGACGAGCGCCATGCGCTCGACGAAATCGAGCAGCGTGTCGTACTTCGCCGCCGCGGAGGCGAGTTCTCCGAGGTTCTCCAGTCTCGAATAGGCCTCGTCAGAGTTTTCTGCGCGCAGGACGTCGCCCATGCCCGACTCACGAACGATCGCGTCGATCATCTCTCTCGGACTGAGATCGTTGGCGAGAGCGCGCAGTTCGTCGAGCATGAAAGAAAACTTCGCGGCCCCGCTTAAGGCTTTGCCGGTCAGTCCGGCGGCGCTGGCGTAGTGCGACGCTTCGGCGAAAGAGAGTCCGTGCTCGGCGGCGTACGCGCCGAGTTTGGCTTGGGCCGACTCGCCGATGCCCCGCTTAGGTTCGTTGATGACGCGCCGCGCCGAGGCTTCGTCGCGGGGATTGACGAGCAGTCGCGCGAAAGCGAGCGCGTTCTTGATCTCCTTGCGGTCGTAGAAGCGCGTACCCGAGACCACACGGTAGGGCACGCTCGCGCGCAACATCTCTTCTTCGAGCACCCGACTCTGGGCGTTCGTTCGATAAAAAACGGCCAGGTCGTTCCAGTTGAGACCGTGTTCAGAGCGCAAGCGACGCAGTTCCGCCGCTATCCAGCGGCCCTCGTCGTACTCGTCGCCCGCGCGGTACAACAGGATCTTGTCGCCCTGGTCGGCGTCGGTGAAAAGATTCTTCGCGTGACGACTGGCGTTCTTCGCGATTACCGCGTTGGCGGCGTCGAGAATAGTCTGGGTGGAGCGAAAGTTCTGTTCGAGCAAGATGACCTGCGCGTCCGGGAAACGTTGCTCGAACTGCAGGATGTTGCGCACGTCGGCCGCGCGAAAGCGGTAGATGGACTGGTCCGAGTCACCCACCACGCAGAGGTTGCGGTGCTGCTCGGCGAGCATCATCACGAGTTCGTTCTGCACACCGTTGGTGTCCTGGAACTCATCGACCAACAGGTACTTGAACCGTTCCTGATAGGAGAGCAGCACGTTAGCGTCCGCCTTCATCATCGCCACGGCGTTCAGTAACAGGTCGTCGAAGTCCATTGCGTTGGCGAGCAGCAGGCGCGCCGCGTAGAGCTCGTAGATCTGGGCGATGCGCCGGCGTTGCGGGTCGTCGCCGTAGGCCGCTGCGTACGCGCCGGGCGAGAGCATCTCGTTCTTCGCGGCCGAGATGGCCGCCGAAACGCTGCGCGGAGGGAGTCGCTTCGTGTCGAGGTTCAGTTCCTTCATGATGCGCTCGACGGCCGTCTCGGCGTCGCCGGCGTCGTAGATCGTGAATCCCCGCTGGTAACCCAGGACCTCGGCGTGCGCGCGCAGCATTCGTAGACAGGCCGAGTGAAAGGTCGAAACCCACATGCGATCGGCGTCGCTACCCACGAGATCAACGACGCGACGACGCATCTCGTCGGCGGCCTTATTGGTAAACGTGATGGCCATGATCTCAAAGGGTCGCGCGTCCCCACTGGCGAGAATGTGCGCGATGCGTCTCGTCAAGACGCGCGTCTTGCCCGAACCGGCGCCGGCGATGACGAGTAGTGGCCCCCCGCGCTGGACGACGGCTTCACGTTGGGGGACGGTGAGACCTTCGAGGAGTGACGCGGGGTCGAGGCGCGTCATCGAGTCAGCGGAGTTGTCGTTCCACAAAGACTCGTCCGAGAACGAGCCCCGGCTCACTCCCACTCAATGGTGCCGGGTGGCTTGCTCGTGACGTCGAGCGCGACACGATTGACGCCCTCGACTTCACGGATCAACCGGTTCGCGATTGACTCGATCACCTCGTAGGGCAGACGAGCCCAGTCGGCGGTCATGGCGTCGTCACTCGTCACCGCCCGGATGATGATCGGGTACGCGTACGTTCGTCCATCTCCCATAACGCCCACAGTACGCACGGCCGGTAACACGGCGAAACTCTGCCAGAGTTCGCGATACAGCCCGGCCTTTTTGATCTCGTCGACGACCACGTAGTCGGCGTTGCGCAGTATCTCGGCTCGCTCTCTCGTCACTTCGCCCACGATCCGCACGCCGAGCCCCGGGCCCGGGAAGGGCTGGCGCCAGACGATCTCCGTGGGTAGTCCCAACTCTTCACCGACGTGACGCACTTCGTCCTTGAAGAGTGCGCGCAGCGGTTCTATTAGCTCGAACGAGAGGTCTTCGGGCAGTCCTCCCACGTTGTGGTGGCTCTTGATGTTCGCGGCGTGGCCCGAACCCGACTCGATGACGTCGGGATAGAGCGTTCCCTGGACGAGGAAGCGCGGACCCTGGCCGTCTTTGGCGAGGTCGCGCGCTACGGTCTCGAACTCACGGATGAACAGCTCGCCGATGATCTTGCGCTTCTTCTCGGGATCGGTCACGCCAGCGAGCGCGTCGAAGAATCGGTCCTCGGCCTTGACGTGGATCAATTCCACGCCGAACTGGCGCGTGAAGGTCTCTTCGATCTGATCGCCTTCGTTCTTGCGCATCAGACCGGTGTCGACGAAGACGCACGTCAACTGGGTGGCGACGGCCTTGGTGACGAGCGCCGCGGCGACCGCTGAGTCAACGCCACCCGAAAGAGCGCAGAGCACCCGCTCACTGCCCACCTGGGCACGAATGAGCGCTACTTGGTCTTCGATGATCGAGGTATTGGTCCACGTGGGAGGTGTCAGCGCGACGTGGTGAAGAAAGTTGGTCAAGAGTTCCTGCCCGCGCTCGGTGTGAGCGACCTCGGGGTGGAACTGCACCGCGTGCAGACGTCGTCCGACGTCTTCCATCACCGCGACCGGAGCTTCGGGCGAAGAGGCCGTCACGACAAAGCCCTCGGGCGCCTTCGCGATGGCGTCACCGTGACTCATCCACGTCGTCGACGTCGCGGGCCAATCGGTCAGTAACACGCTGGAACCATGGCGCGTCAGTGCTGTCCGCCCGTACTCGCCAATCCCGGTGTTCGCCACTTCGCCACCGAGTTGCTGAGCCATCAACTGCGCGCCGTAACAGATACCAAGGATCGGAATACCGAGGTCGTAGATCGCCGGGTCGAGGCTCGGCGCCGGCACGGCGTAGACGGACTTCGGACCGCCCGAGAGAATGATCGCGGCCGGCGACTTCGTACGAACCTCGTCGGCCGAGATCGTGCTCGGGACGATCTCTGAGTACACGTGCGCTTCGCGCACACGGCGGGCTATGAGTTGGGCGTACTGGGCCCCAAAGTCAACAACGAGAACGGTGTCGTTCAATGTCCCATGCCTACGCCCTGGGAGCGTTGGAGTTGCTTACCTTCGGTCTGGATCGACGGGGCCAACATGATCTCGGCCTTTTGGAACTCCTTTAAGGTCTCGTAGCCACAGGTCGCCATGGACGTGCGCAGTGCGCCAAAGAGGTTGAGGCGCCCGTCGTTCTCGTGCGCTGGTCCGAGCAAGACCTCTTTTAAGGTGCCGCGCACTTGGGTGCGAACACGGGTGCCCCGAGGAAGCGTGGGGTGGAACGTCGCCATGCCCCAGTGAAATCCTCGCGCGGGCGCTTCCACGGCACTGGTGAGCGGCGAGCCGATCATGACGGCGTCGGCGCCACAGGCGACGGCCTTAGCAATGTCGCCGCCTTTGCTCATGCCGCCGTCGGCGATGACGTGCACGTAGACGCCGGTCTCGTCGAGGTGGCGCATGCGCGCACCCGCGACGTCAGCGATCGCCGTTGCCTGGGGAACACCGATGCCGAGAACGGCACGAGAAGTGCAGGCGTTTCCGGGACCAACCCCGACGAGCACCCCGGCCGCACCGGTGCGCATGAGGTGCAACGCCGCTTGGTAACTCGCACAGCCCCCAACGATGACCGGGATCTCGAAGCCGCGGATGAACTTCTTCAAATTCAGTGGCTCGACGGTCTTAGAGACGTGCTCGGCGGACACCACGGTGCCCTGGATGACGAGAATGTCGAGACCGGCGTCGATGATGACCTTACTCATCCAGTCGGTGCGCGCGGGCGTCACGGACGCCGAGGTAGTGACGCCGGCGTCCTTCATCTGCTTGATGCGCTCGGCCACGAGTTCGAGCTTGATGGGCTCTAAGTACATCTGTTGCATGCGCGCGGTCGCCTTGTCGTCGTCGAGCTCGCGGATCTCTTCAAAGAGGGGCATCGGGTCCTCGTAGCGGGTCCAGAGACCTTCGAGGTTCAGTACACCCAGTCCACCCAGTCGGCCGAGTTCGATGGCCGTAAGTGGCGACATGGCGCCGTCCATGGCCGAGCCGAGGACGGGCAGTTCAAACTTATAGGCGTCAATCTGCCAACTGATATCGACGTCCTCGGGGTCGCGGGTGCGCCGTGAGGGCACGATTGCGATGTCGTCAAAGCCGTAGGCCTGACGAGCCGATTTGAAGATACCAATCTCTACTTCCGCCATGAAATCCTCCGATAGAAAACACCACATTTTCGAGAGTGGGTTTCCATCAATCTACTAGGAGGACTCGCTCTAGAGCCCGCGTTCAGCGGGCCAGGGAACCCCGGTGACGTGACAGAGCAACTCGGTCAAGACCCGCGCCGTCGCTCCCCAAATGACGTCACCGGGCACCTTGAAGAAGTAGATTGCGAAGGAGCCGTCGGGGTCGGCGCCGGGCCGCGGCGCTGAGCGGCGCCAACGCTCTTCGACGAAGGCTCCCTCAGCGGCCAGGTCCTTTAACGCCACGGTGAAAACCCGGTCGACCTCGGCTTCGTTAATGGTGAACGTCGGACGATTGGCCAAGGTGCCCACAACGGGCCAGACTGCGGAACTCGACGCGAAGGTGGCGAGCGGACTTAACCACGCCAGCGGCGTCACCAACGAGGGTTCGAGGCCGACCTCTTCGTGCGCTTCACGAAGTGCGGTTTCCACCGCGCTCTCGTGCTCGTCACATCTTCCCCCGGGCAGTGCGATCTCACCCTTGTGGTGGCGCAGCGAAAGGGCGCGACGCGTGAGTATCACGCGACACTCGCCGTCCTCTTCAAAGAGCGCCGCGAGCACGGCCGAGCGACGCGTGATGGGTACCGGCGGCCCGTCGGCAACGATCGTGAGTTCCGCCGGCTGATCAGGCGGAAGGTCCGTGTCGAGGAGACGGGCGGAGGAGCGAAGCATTGTGGCCACGTGAGCGAGGCTGAGATTCGAGCGCGACGACGTCTGAAGGTGCGCCCACGGGGCTGGCGCACCGGCTTCGACTTCGCCCGGGTCGGGAATTACCTGGGGATAGAGATGACCAACGAAGCGATTGGGACGCTGCGGATTCTGCGCCATTGAGGACCCTCTAAGATTGCGGTGCGATTTACGGTCCAACCGTAACGCATGCAGCTTCCCCCTCCCAGGAGATACCCCCTTGAAATCCCTCGCCCGTTTTTGCGTTCGCCATCGCTGGTACGTCTTGGGGGCTTGGCTCGCGCTCTTCATTCTCGTCAACGTCATCTCCCAGTCCATTGGTTCGGCGTACTCGAACGCGTTCAGCCTGCCGGGTACCAACTCCACGCAGGCCGAAGCGCTACTCGCGAGCGGCTTCCCCCAACAGTCCGGCGACGCTGACCAGGTCGTCTTTCAGTCAACCGGCGGCCCGGTCTCTAACCACCTCGCGACCATCCAGACCATGCTGCAAAAAGTCGAGAAACTTCCCGAAGTCGCGAGCGTCACGTCGCCCTTTTGCACGGGAACCTTCGCCACAAGCGAGACGCTGCCCAACGGCACGTGCCTGGGAACGGCGCAGGTGTCCAAAAACAGCACCATTGCCTACGCGGTCGTGCACTTCGCCAAGACCTCGAACCATCTGACGAACCCCCAAATCAAGGCAGTAATAACGGAGGCGTCGACGATTCGATCCGCTTCGCTCCACGTTCAGTTCGGCGGTGACGCGTTTGGTCAGTTGAACGCCACCAAGGGCAGCCCCTACGAAGCCTTCGGTCTCATCGCGACGGCCATCGTGTTGGTCTTAGCCTTCGGGTCGTTCTTCGCCATGCTCCTGCCCCTGGGCATCGCCCTCTTCGCTCTCGGCATCGCTTTGGCCGGAGGAATACTGTTCAGCCACGTTCTGACGATTGCGTCCTTCGCGCCAATCTTGGGTTCGCTCATTGGTCTGGGCGTCGGCATCGACTACGCGCTCTTCATCGTCACGCGTTCGCGTCAGGAGCTCAAACGCGGCGCCAGTGTGGAAGAGGCCGTCGCGACGGCCCTCAACACCTCGGGCCGCGCCGTACTCTTCGCGGGCTCCACGGTCTGCATTGCGCTCCTCGGGATGTTGATACTCGGACTGTCGTTCTTAAACGGTGTCGCGATCTCAGCCTCCTTGGCCGTCTTAGTGACCATGCTCGCCTCCGTAACGCTCCTGCCTTCCCTCTTGGCGTTTCAGAAAAGGCGCGTGCTCAGTCGAAAGGAACGCCGATCCCTCGACGAGGTCGGTCCGGGACCGGTCGTCGTCAGTGGTCCCTGGCAGCGCTGGTCGCACTTCGTCGCGCGGCACCCACGGGTCTTGACATTGGCAGCATTCGCGGTCATCATCGCGTTCATCGTTCCGTTTTTCTCGCTCCATCTCGGGAGCTCGGACCAGGGATCGGACCCCGCGGGCTCGACGACGCGCCAGGCCTACGACCTCTTAGCGAAGGGATTTGGACCGGGCTTCAACGGTCCTCTCACCATCGTGGGCGCGATCACTAACCCGAATGACAAGACCGCTATGGAGAACCTCGACGCGTCCTTAACGGGCACGCCCGGTATCGCTGCCGTGGCGCCCCTCTTCACGAATCCGTCGGGCACCGTCGGCATCATTGACGTCATCCCTACGACGAGTCCCCAGGACGCCGGGACCGCGACGCTGATTTCGACGATTCGATCGAAGTACATTCCCGCGGCGACGTCCACGTCGCACACGGCGATTTTCGTCGGCGGCATCACGGCCATCTTCGTGGACTTCGCCGCGGTCTTGACGAGCAAGCTCCCGCTCTTCGTCGGCGTCATCGTGCTACTCGGCTGTTTGCTACTGATGGTCGCCTTTCGCAGCGTCCTCGTTCCTATCGTGGCGGCGTTGATGAACCTCCTCGCGGTCGGTGCGTCGTTCGGGCTCGTCGTTGCGGTCTTTCAGTGGGGTTGGGGTAGCGCGCTGCTGGGCGCCGGCGCCGGGCCGGTGGAGTCCTTCTTACCGATCATCATGATCGCCATCCTCTTCGGGCTCTCGATGGACTATCAGGTCTTCTTGGTCTCTCGAATGCACGAAGAGTGGTTGAACACCAACGACAACGAAGAGGCCATCGTTCGCGGTCAGGCCAACACCGGTCGGGTCATTTCCGCCGCCGCGCTCGTGATGATCTGCGTCTTTACGTCCTTCGCCATCGGCGGACAACGGGTCATCGCGGAGTTCGGTATCGGTCTCGGTGGTGCGGTCTTAATTGACGCCTTCGTGATTCGCACCGTGCTCGTACCAGCGTTGATGCACTTCATTGGCAAAGCCAACTGGTGGATGCCCAAATGGCTCGACCGGGTCGTCCCTCACGTGGCCGTAGAGGCGACGGAATAAGTCGAGATTCAAGTAAGGCTCGTTACGAACCCGTCAATCAGCCAACGATCAAGCACGTACGAAGGAAGCGACGCAGCGACTAGGAGTAAGTGCTGTAGTTTCCGTATCCGCCGTAACGTCCGTAGGCGTGGTAGCGGCCGTAGCCTCGCCTCGACGACTCAACCTCTACGGCATTCAAGACAACACCTTCAAGAGTAATAGCACCGCGGCGGGACGAGCCGCTAATCAACGCGCGGTCTACGTCTTTAAGTAGGTTCTTTACGTCGGCGAAGAGCTGGGGAGTCGCCATCGGTTCATCGGGAACGTCGCGTTCATGACGTGTCACGTTCACGGGATTAGTAAACCGCGACGAGGCTGAACCGCTCATTTGCCGATGGCCCGCGCACCGAACTACGACGCCGACACTCTAGAAATGGAAAGAACCAGGTCGCGCGACCTGGTTCTTTCCATTTGTTCAAGTACAACGACCTACATCATCCCGCCCATACCGCCCATACCGCCGTCACCCATGCCCATTGGGGCACCGGCGGGCTCGGGCTTATCGGCCACGATCGCTTCGGTCGTCAACAACAATGCCGCGATGGAGGCTGCGTTCTGCAGCGCCGAGCGCGTCACTTTCGCGGGGTCGATGACACCCGCCTTTACGAGGTCTTCGAGAACGCCCGTCGCGGCGTTGAGACCAACTGATCCCTTCGCGTCAGCGACTTCGCGCACCTTGACGGCACCTTCGTAGCCAGCGTTTTGGGCGATGTGACGAAGTGGCGCGGACAAGGAATTCGCAACGATGCGCGCGCCCGTCGCCTCGTCACCAGTTAAGGACTCAATGAGCTTGTCCACTGAAACGCGCGCACGGACTAACGCAGTACCGCCGCCGGCAACGATGCCTTCGTCGATCGCGGCCCGCGTCGCAGAGAGTGCGTCTTCGATGCGGTGCTTCTTCTCTTTGAGCTCAACTTCGGTAGCGGCGCCGACCTTTACGACGGCGACACCCCCAGCGAGCTTCGCGAGACGCTCTTGTAACTTCTCACGGTCCCAGTCCGAGTCGGTGTCTTCGATTTCACGCTTTAGTTGCGCGACACGACCAGCGACGTCTTCCTTAGCACCAGCACCGTCAACGAGCGTGGTGGCGTCCTTCGTCACCACAACGCGGCGAGCCCTACCCAACAGGTCGAGGGTCGCGCTGTCGAGCTTCAGGCCAATCTCGTCAGAGATAACCGTGGCGCCAGTAAGGATTGCCATGTCCTGGAGCATGGCCTTGCGACGTTCGCCAAAGCCCGGCGCCTTCACGGCGACCGACGTGAACGTGCCACGAATCTTGTTCACGACCAGCGTCGCTAAGGCTTCACCCTCAACGTCTTCGGCGATGATCAAAAGTGGTCGTCCACCCTGCATGACTTTCTCGAGCACCGGCACGAGGTCGTGCACGGCCGAGATCTTGTTACTCGTGAAGAGGATGTACGCGTCTTCCAACACGGCCTCTTGACGTTCGGCGTCGGTGACGAAGTACGGCGAAAGGTAGCCCTTGTCGAACTGCATCCCTTCGGTGAGTTCCAGCTCGATGCCAAACGTGTTCGACTCCTCGACCGTGACGGTGCCGTCCTTGCCGACCTTGTCGATGGCGTCCGCGATGACTTCACCAATGGCGGAGTCCGCGGCCGAGATCGTCGCGACCTGAGCGATCTGGGTCTTACCGGCAACCTCTTGGCTCTGCTCGGCGATCGACTCCACGGCGGCCTTCACGCCCTTTTCGATGCCGCGCTTTAGACCCGAGGGACTCGCGCCGGCCGCGACGTTGCGCAGACCTTCTTTGATGAGGGCTTGGGCGAGCACGGTCGCGGTCGTGGTGCCGTCACCGGCCACGTCGTTGGTCTTCGTGGCGACTTCCTTCACCAACTGGGCGCCCATGTTCTCAAAGGGGTCTTCGAGCTCGATCTCTCGAGCAATGGAGACGCCGTCGTTGGTAATGGTGGGCGCGCCGAACTTCTTACCCAAGACAACGTTGCGTCCCTTGGGTCCGAGCGTGACCTTGACCGCGTCGGCCAACTTGTCCACTCCGGCTTCGAGGCCGCGTCGAGCGTCCTCGTCAAACTTCAAAATCTTTGACATGAGTCTTCTTTCGTATTCAGATGAGGTGACGAGCCCAGCTCGCCACGAGGGCTACTTAGAAACGGTGGCGAGTACGTCGCGACCGGAGAGAATCAACAGATCCTCGCCGTCGACGGTGATCTCGGTGCCGCCGTACTTCGAGTACACGACGGTGTCGCCTACCGAAACGCCGGTGGGGATGATGTCGCCGGTGGCGTCGGCGCGACGGCCGGGTCCCGTGGCGAGCACTTCACCCTGTTGGGGCTTCTCTTTGGCCGTGTCGGGAATCACCAGGCCCGAAGCCGTGGTGGCCTCAGCGCTGTTGGGACGAACGACGATGCGGTCTTCTAGTGGGTGCAACTTCATTCTTCTTGCCTCCTGAGCAATTAGCACTCGATACTTGCGACTGCCAATTTAGCAGCCACGGCGCCTACGTGCCAACGGGGTGTGGCCACCCTCTATCCTGCTCGGGTGGCCTTAACCCCCGTGCAGCGGCGAGATCTTCGCCTCTTAGCGCTCTTTCGTGGCTTCTCCTTTCTCGGTGACGCAATAGCCCTGATCACGCTGTACTTACGCGTATCCCACCACGGGCACGGCTGGATGATCGCCGCACTGTCGATCGCCGCGGCACTCCCCCTGGTCCTCCTCGCTCCCTTCGCGGGCTACGTCGTCGACCACGTGCCGGCCAAGACCTTCTTGGCCCTGCTCTGTGGTGCGGAGGGCCTCGTCTGTGTGGGCATTGGTCTTTGGCACGGTGACCTCGCCACCATTTCCCTCATGGCTCTACTGACCTGTGGCGTGGCCTTTTCCCTGCCCGGTTACTCAGCCCTCGTACCAACCTTGAGCGGCGAGGAGAACATCGTCGTGGCCCAGTCCACGCTCCAGTCGGTGCAGGGCATCGCGATCACCGCCGGGCCGGCCATAGGTGGACTGTTGGTGGGGGCGTTCGGTCAAAGTTGGCCGCTCTACCTCGACGCCGCGAGCTTCGCTCTGGCGGGTCTAGGCACCATGTTGCTGCGCACGGATCGCCGCCCTATTAATAGGGTCGCGACCGAGAAGACGGAGAAGGAGATGAGCGCCGGAGTTCGACTGATCCTCTCCGACTCGTACCTGCGCCCGGTCGTTGTCACGGTCGCGGTCTTCATGCTCTCCATCGGGGCCGTCAACGTCGCCGAGGTCTTCTTCATCACCCAGACCCTGCACGCGAGCGACCTGATGTACGGACTCGTGGGCACCAGCTTTGGTGCGGGCTCCATCGTCGGCGCGCTCTGCGCACGCAGGCTGAGTCAAGCCCCACTCTCTTTGGTAAGAGTCGCCCTGCTCAGCATCGCGTTCATCAGCATCCTCTTAGGCGCCGTCGGACTGATGGAACACGTGGCCTACGTCTTTCCCCTCATGGCCGTCACGGGTTTCGCGGTGGGTATCGTGAACGTGTCGGCCTCGACGCTCTTCGCGGTCCAGACCCCCGAAGCGCTGCGCGGTCGCGTCTTCGCCGCGACCGGGGCGCTCTTCACCAGTGCCGAGATCAGCTCGATGGTGCTCGGCGGGCTGCTGCTGTCGCTCGTGGCACCCCGGACCGTCTTTCAAATGGGGGGCGTCTTCTCGATACTGTCGGTGTTGATTGTTGGCCCACTAGAACTGCGCACGAGTCACCGCGCGCACCAAGCGCGCCGACCTTAGGGCGAGAGACGCTCAACACACCACGCCGAGTCCGCCAACTGGTAGATAACTCGGTCGTGTAGTCGATCGTCACGGTGCTGCCAGAACTCGAAGCGACGGGGCACGAGACGAAAGCCACCCCAGAAGTCGGGCCGCCGGACGTCGCCACCCTCAAAGAGTGCACCAACTTCTTCGACCCGTCGCTCTAGCGTCTCGCGGTCGACGAGAGGCTGGCTCTGACGACTCGCGTGCGCACCGAGTTGGCTCCCTCGAGCGCGCGTGGCGAAGTACGCGTCGGACTGCGCGGTGCTCATCCTCGCGACGGTTCCTTCGATGCGGATCTGGCGGCCTCGGGGTTCGCAGTACCAAAGAAGAGCGGCGTGGGGATTGGCGGCGAGCTCTTCGCCCTTGCGCGATTCGTAGTTGCTAAACCAGCCAAAGGAGTCCCCGTCGTGATGACGCAGCAGCACCATACGAACACTGGGCAGACCCTCCGTCGTCGCGGTCGCGAGCGCCACGGCTTCGCGCTCGGGCATCTCGGTGCTTGCTTCATCGAACCAACGCTGAAACTGGACGAAAGGACTCGGATCGACGGTCGTCACGTCGAGTGGCACCCAACGCTCGCTCATCGAACGTCCGCTAGCTGCCAGTTCGGCCGCGCCGAGAGATCGAGACCGCTCGGACCACTCGCTTGGAGACGGTGGAGTCCCGCCGCCGCGATCATGGCCGCGTTGTCAGTGCACATCGCCATCGTGGGCAAGTGAGCGACCAGTCCGAACTCTGTAGCGAGTTCACTAACGCCCCTACGAAGCGCCGAGTTCGCGGCCACGCCTCCGGCTAACGCCACACCCTTTACCTCGTAGCGCTCGAGAGCTTGGCGAAGTTTGCGCAGGAGCTGTTCGACGAGCGCACGTTGAAAAGAGGCCGCGACGTCGGCGAGGCCGATCTCGCGATGCTTCTCGGTGGCCCGAACGACGGCCGTCTTCAGTCCAGAAAACGAAAAGTCGAAGTCGTCACCAATCATCGAGACGGGCAGCTTCATCGCGGCGGCGTTGCCCTCTTTCGCGAGTGCGTCGATCTCGGGGCCGCCCGGATATCCGAGTCCCAGCCATCGCGCGACCTTGTCGTAGGCCTCGCCGGCGGCGTCGTCAATCGTTTCACCAAGTACTTCGTGAACACCAGGCCCTCTTTGAAGAACGATGAGACTGTGACCGCCAGATACCAAGAGCGTCATGAGCGGCCACTCGAGATCGCTCGACTCGAGCAACGGCGCAAAGAGATGGCCCTCGAGGTGATTGACGCCAACGAAGGGAATGTCCCACGCGAGCGCGAGCGCCTTGGCGGTGGAGAGCCCAACGAGCAGCGAGCCAATAAGTCCCGGCCCGCTCGTTACCGCGACGCCGTCCAGTGACGGCGATTCGACGTCAAGACCCGCCTCTTCGAGAGCCCGTCGCACCACCGAACCTATGATCGCGACGTGGGCCCGCCCGGCGAGTTCCGGCACGACGCCGCCAAAGGCGCGGTGCACGTCGATGGAGGACTCCACCACTGAGGAGAGCACGTGAAGGTGCCCATCCACCACGGCCGCCGCCGTCTCATCGCAACTCGTTTCGATACCGAGGACCAACGTCACCCCGCCAGCGTAAGGTGCTGAACCGTCCAATGAATAACCTTTTGGGTTGGTCTTGACGCCATCGGACCGATTTTGCCCGATTTAGAGTGGCGAGATTCACTGGACCCGAACGACAGAACTCACAAGAGCTGACTGGCCACCCCCAATCAAGCGCGGGTCGATCTTCAAATCAGGTCGGAGGATGCGCCTCGTTTCACCGTGGCGTTCGAGTTTGCTCTCGAACTCGACCAATCAGTGTGGAGCGCCTGGCTGGCGCTAGAAGGTGTAACGTCGAGCGCCAGGGTTCCTTACCCGGAGCGTAAAGCCCAGACAAGTAGCTACGTGTTGGCTGCGGTAAGGGCAGAAAAGCCACACTGGCCCCGACGGTGAGTCAGCGTAGTGCACCGGGCGGATGTGCTCAGACTTTGCACCGCCGGATTCGAGGGGTAATGACAATATTGAACTCGTACACCAGACGTCAAACCACTTTATGGAAAGCACTACTCGCTGGCTCGCTGCTCCTTGCAGCCCTTGGCGCAGCTGGCGTTCGCGCGTCGGGCGCGGCTCCGTCAACTCTGGACATGACCACTGTTACCGACGTCGCAACCACGTCGGCCAATCTAAGTAGCACGGCCAACCCCGGTGGTACTGACACCACGGCCTGGTTTGCGTACGGAGTGAGCACCGCCGACCCAGCAGCCGACTCGACGACACCAGTGCAAGACCTTGGCGCCGGCACGGCCCCGGTGCCAATCTCCGCAATCCTCACGGGACTCACCGCGGGCACGACGTACTACGTCTGGCTCGTCACCCACGTATCTCCCTTGATTCCTACCTCTACTGGTACCACCGACTGGGGGCTTAGCTCTTTCACTACCACCGGTGGTCCAACCACTACCGTCGGCCCAACCACCCCGAACATCACGACAATGACCATGCACGACACGCGACTGGGGCTCAACCTCACGGCGGTTTCCTGCCCTACGACGTCTCGGTGCTGGGCCACGGGCAGCGTTGCCGTTTCAGAAACTAAGGCGGTTGCAGTCATAGTCCAATTGAACAATCGCGTCTGGACGGCTTCATCGACTCCCGTGCCCGAGGGCACGAACGAGAATCTGAACGGGATTGATTGTCTCAGTACCACGTCCTGCTGGGCGGTGGGCGCGCGCGAGACGCCTTCGGGCGAATATCCGACCGCCCTGCACTACAACGGCCGGAAGTGGACCAGCGTCTCGGTACCCACGCCCTCAACGATCGCGGCCAACTATCTAAGTGCCGTAACGTGCCCGAGCGCGAAGTCCTGCTGGGCGGTTGGTGGCAAGGAAGGCGCGACGTCCTTGGGACGAGCATTGGTTGAGCACTACAACGGCCGATCGTGGTCGGTCGTCGCCTCACCGGGCCCCGGTGATGACACTCTCTTGAGCGCCGTCAGCTGCCCGTCGGCCCGTTCGTGCTGGGCCGTTGGGACGAGCAACGACGCCGCGGTCTCGTCCAAGATCGGATCGCTCATCGAGCACTACAACGGTCATTCGTGGTCCCAAGCCAAAGCCCCCCATGTGCGCTACGGACTCTTCAGCGTCTCGTGTCAGTGGTCGGCTTCGTGTTTCACCAATGGCTTGCGTTACATTGGCGGAGCCTGGCAGCGAGTTTCTGGTTTCAGTGGCACGTCGGCCATAAGCTGCTCCACCTCTAGTAGTTGCTGGGCCGTCGACTACTCGACGGGCGCCCAGTTCTGGGACGGAACGACGTGGTCGTCCGTCACCGGTCCGTCGGTTCCCTCGGGGCATGCTGGGGCGCTCGAAGCCATCGCTTGTAGCCCTGGTGGACCCTGTGCGGCGGTTGGTAGCGTAACCCCGAAAACGAGCACCGGAGGTACGGCACGGAGTGCGGTGTTCAAGACTCAGGCACTTGCAGAGCTACTGGGTATTGGTCAATTCTGAGCCTTTGAGTAGGAGAGCCGCTTTCATTTAGCGTTGCGATAACGACGTCCTCGGAATTTGGGGGGAAGGCCTCGGCCGGGGTCCTTGATTCTTTTGTCATAACTGCCATCTCTACCTCCTCTATGACGTGTCCGGTAAGTAGGGGGAAGGTCAGGGGTCTGCGCAATGCTTGGTGAGGAATTCGCTCACTTCAACTACTTTGGTCGACAACCGCGCATGAACGCCGTGATCCAGCTTGTAGCAATTTGTAGCATAATATGCTACACTTTCCTCATGACAAAGACCATCGCTCAACGTGAACTGCGCAATGACAACGCCAAAGTGATCGATGAAGTAGTTGCCGGCGAGAGTTTCGTTGTGACCCGCAATGGAGTCCCCGTAGCCGAACTGCTCCCGCTTCGTGCGCTACGACGCACCGTGGTGCCGAAATCCAGCATCGCAAATTTCATCGATACGAGGCCCGGTATCGACGCGAAACTCTTTCGGGCCGACATCGACAACCTCATCGATCCGGATCTCTAGATGACCACGGGGCTGCTTGACACTTCGGTGGTCATCGACTGGGACGATCCTTCAGTCCAGAGAGCCCTGCCAGAGGAGATTGCGGTCAGCGCGATTACCCTTGCGGAATTGGCCGCCGGCCCAATTCTGGCATCCACCATCACCGAGCAATCAATTCGTCAGGCGCGCCTGCAGCAAACTGAAGCAACCTTCGAGCCAATCGCGTTCGACGCAGCCGCCGCGCGAAGTTTTGCCCAGATTGTTGCGGCCGTGGCGAGTACCGGTCGCACGCACCGATCACGTATGGCCGATCTTCTCATCGCGGCAACCGCTCACGCCAATGGCCTCGAACTCTATACGCGCAACCCGGACGACTTCGCCGGCCTCGAAGAACTGATTCACGTTATTACCATCTGAGCGACGTGCGCTTCGACCAGGTTGACTTCGTGGAGAGTGAACTTCAAGGAGAAAATCGTGCCGGTGACCCATGTAGTCCGACCGGTTCTTATTCTGCTTTGGACCTTACATAACGGCGTCCAAACTTTTCCCAACCATTGTCAGTTGACCGACGGAGATTTTCCTCGAAATACTTAGGAGGTTTCTAACGGCTGGTCGAGATGCCGGGAGAGCTCTGAGGCAACAGAAGAAAGAGCGTCAGAGGGTCGAGAGGTGATTTGATGAAACCAAACTTTTCGTAGAAGCCCCTGACCCCGTCTTCCTTTGCGTGAACTAGAACGACTCTCACGCCGACGCGTTCGCTCACCTCAAATGCCGTCAACATGAAGTGCTTGAGAAGTGCGGCGGCGAGACCTCGACCTTGGAAGTCGCCGTGCACCGCAAGTCGCGAAAGCAGTACCGCCGGAAGAATCTCTGGTTGGTTACGCCTCATCGCCTTTGGGGCGGCTGCTCGGATGACGGCCGCACTGGCTGAGGCATAGTAGCCAATAACGACGTGACCGTCGAGCACTACCCATGTTCGTGATGCCCCTGACGCTTGATTCGCTCGGGCGCGAGTCTTGATCCAGGCATCGAGGGGCTCAGATCCGCACCGGAATTGGTCGACCTCATGCTCCTCCGCGAGGAGTAGGGGTCCCAATAGTTTCAAGTGAAACTACCGCTCAAGCACTGAGGGAGATGTGAGCAACTTCACCATCGCGGCATTTAACGTCACTGGTTTGGAGAGTGCACTTTCGATTTCGTGCCATTCATTTTCAGTGGCGACGAATGTTCGCAGATCCGCTAGATCAGATTGGGCCGCACCTACCGCATTACGAAGCACATACTCATTGGTCGACTCACCGCTAACCTCGGCGGCGCGGCGCAACACGACGTCCTGCTCGGGAGTTAGTCGGATACTCAATCGCTCAGTTTTTGTAGCCACACGTAGATTGTACACCATTTGACGTACAATCGCACCCAAAGGGTCCGCGCCGAACGTACCTCGCCTCTACGACTTGAACTTCTCCAGCTCAGCGGACACCAGGGCGTTCAGGGACTCGCGGGCGACTCCTACCGACCCGTGGATAGTCACAACTTGCAACGTACGGGTCATCCTCCACGCGACGAAACCGGCCCGGCGGGTGTGGCAATTCCTACAACAATCCTGGTCCCTTCGGGACGGCATTCAACCTCGCTCGAACTCACAACAAACCAGAGTCGAGCGAACGTAAAGCAATATCGTCCACAAGGCTTCGCTCAATCAAGGGTCCGACGTGAGTTCTGCCCACAAGATAAGCGCGTCTTCGTTCGTTCGTTCGTAGTAGTTCTTGCGCACACCGACGGGCGAGAAACCGTAACGGAAGTAAAGTTCCTGCGCCCGCGTATTGGAGACCGCAACTTCGAGCGTGGCGCGCTTCACGCCGCGCTCTTTCGCCACGACCCACGCCTCGTCCATTAACGACGTAGCGACACCTTTTCCTTCGTGGCCGGGCAACGTACCAATGGTGTTGACGTGCAGTTCGTCCATGACGTACATGATGCCGAGGTAGCCAATGAGCTTCTTGCTCTCGACGGCCACCGTGTAGCGACGGGTCTCCGTGTTCGTGATCTCGTCGAGCAGCATCGCCCTCGTCCACGGCTCGGGGAACTGGGCGACTTCAATGGAGAGCAGATCGGGCACGTCGCGTCGTTCGGCCAAACGCAGGTTCCAGGAAACGCTCATGGGAAACGCTGACGAGTCGAGAAGTTCGCCACGGCGTCTGACTCTCGCAAGTAGAGCGGCACGATCTCCGCGCTGGCTGGTCGCGTCGAGCCCAGTCGCAGCGCTTCAAGGGGTGACGGCACGAGCTGTTCGAAGATTGATGCGTTCGCAACGTCGCGAAACTCGCTCACGTAGCGCGCGACACCGTCACCGGTAAAGGTGACGCTTTGCGCATTGGTGGCCCACGCGGTCGTGACGTCCGTCGGCACGGCGACGCTCGGCTCACTTTTCGCGACGACGACGTCATCGAGGAAAAAGGTTTGAACAAAGACCTCGCCGCGACGCCCGTCAACACAGGCTACGAGCGTTCCGCGCACGCCCGCGCTGCGGGCCCCATGCGCGAGAAGTTCGAGTGAGGTCACCCCGACGAGATCGGCGCCCGTCGCGAGGGCAATGCCAATCGCGGTCGCGATACCGACGCGCAGTCCGGTAAAGAGTCCGGGGCCGCGATCGACGACGACGCGATCAATCGACTTGGCCGCCAATCCGACTTGATTGAGCAGGTCTCGGATGCCTGGTGTCAGGGCTTCGGTGTGATGGCGTTCGTCGTCGGCGAGCAACGTCAGCTCGACGCCTTCGCCGGTGCGTAGCCCCATCGCGCACGCGCTCGTCGCGGTCTCGATCGCCAGGATGTTCATGACCTCGCCCACGTGGTCAGTTCAGCACTGCGCGTCCGAGCCAAAGCGCCCTCGACGCCGAGGGTGCGACCCTCATCGTCGTCGATGGCAAAGTCGACGGTCATCACCTCTCGGCCAAAGACGGACGAGGCAATCTCTCCCCACTCAACGAGTGCCACGGCCGACTCCTCGACCAGCTCACCCAAGTCCAGATCCATAACCTCGCCGATGCTCTCGACTCGATAGACGTCGGCGTGATGCAAGGTCGATATCCCTCGTTCGTTGACGCACTCGTGCTGGCGCACCATGGTGAAGGTCGGACTGGTCACCCGCTCATCGACCCCGAGGCCTCGGGCCACTCCCTGGACGAAGGTGGTCTTACCCGCACCGAGTTGACCCGAGAGCAGCACGATGTCACCCGGGCGAAGAACGTGCGCAAAATCTCTGCCGGCGCGCTGGGTATCAACGGCGCTGGCGCAGTAGCGCTGCCACCTCACGGTGTTGCCAGGAGTTGACGCACGACTCGAAAGTCGTTGCGCATGAGATCGACTACGGTGACGCCTCCGCGCAACGCCGCCGCCGGGTGATAGGTCGCCAGTCCCGGAACTGAACCGACGTTCACGACGCGGCCGTGAAAGTCGCGCATTGGCTCGCTAAAGCCAAAGACCGAACGCGCTGCCGTGTTGCCCAGCGTGACGACGACGCGCGGCGTGATGAGCTCGAGCTGTTCGTCCAACCACGGCCGACACGTGGCGAGTTCGTGGCGCGTGGGCGTGCGATTGGCCGGAGGCCGACATTTAACAACACTCGTGACGAAACACTGCTCTCTACGTAGGCCAATCTCCTCCTCGAGCAGTCGAAAGAGCAACTGACCGCTTCGGCCCACAAATGGTTCGCCGGTTTCGTCTTCCAAACGACCGGGCGCTTCACCGATGACCATCAGTTGAGGAGTTAGCGGACCAGAGCCGACCACGACTCGTTGTCGCGTAAGCGAAAGGTCACAGCGTGTACACGTAGGTAGCTCGGCGAGGTCGATCACGTCTTAGTCCACGAGTACGCGGGCGACGCGCGCACTGAGCCCGCAGAGAATCTCCCAGGTAATGGTGTTGGCGTTGGCGGCCCACTCGTCGCCCGAGATCACTTCGTTGCCCTGGGCCCCTAGAAGCACCACGTCATCGCCGAGGGCCACGTCGTCGTCACCCACGTCGATCAACAACTGATCCATCGAGACGTTGCCGGCGAGTGGATAACGTTTGCCGTTAATGAGGACCTCGGCGCCGGCTTCGAAGAGGCGCCGGGGGTAGCCGTCGGCGTAGCCAAAGGGCACGGTAGCGATCGTGGACTCAGCATCGAGCGCGCGTTGGCGACCATAACTCGGCCGTTCACCCGCGCCGACTCGACGAACGACGACGACCTGGGCGCGAAGGGTGAGGACCGGTTCCAGTTTGAGACCCTTGTCCTCGAGTGCGCCGCCGAGCCATCCCTCGGGCAGGTAGCCGTACATCGCGAGACCCACGCGAACCATCGAGAGACGGGCTTCGGGGTAACCGAGCGCGCCGGCGGAGTTCGCACTGTGGAGCACGCGCGGCGTGACGCCTCGCTCTGCGAGAGCGCTCACGACTTCGCCAAAGAGCTCGATCTGGCCGCGGGTAAAGGCTCGATCGTCGGCGCTCGAACCATCCGCCACGCTGAAGTGCGTGTAGAGACCTTCCAGGTCGATCGAGGGCGAGGCGAGCAGAAGATCGACGACCTCGTCGATGCCTTCGGGCGCGACACCCGAGCGGTGCATACCCGTGTCGACTTTTACGTGAACCGTGTAGCGCCCGCCGAGTTCTTGCGCCGACTCAACGGCCGCCCTCGCGCCAGCGAGGGAACCTATGGTCAACGTGAGTTCGTTCTCTAAGGCGTCGCGAATCGCCTCGGGTGGGATCTCCGCGAGTAGAAGTATCGCCGCGCTGACGCCGGCCCCTCGTAGTTCAATCCCCTCGTCCACGATCGCCACCGCGAGAGAGTCGGCGCCGCCCTCGAGCGCGGCCTTCGCCGCTAACTGCGCGCCGTGACCGTAGCCATTCGCCTTAACGACGGCGCAGAACTGCGCGTCGCCGACGACCTCTCGGAGGACTCGAATATTGTGCGCCAGAGCCGGAGCGGAGATCTCCGCCCAGGCCGGACGGCGCACGCCTTCAACGGGCACTGGATTCGCCACTCGCCGATGAACCCACAACAAACGCGCAGGCCGTCACGTCGGTATGGGTCATGGAGAGATGTAGCGACGTAACGCCCGCCGCTCTAGCCAATCCGTGCGCCGTCCCGTGCAACACCACGCTGGGCGCGCCCGCGTCGTCGGTCGTCACTTCAATGGAACGCCACGTCGTCGCGCCAACGCCCACCTTGAGGGTCTTGAGTACCGCTTCCTTCGCCGCGAATCGCGCGGCGAGTCGCTCGGGGCGAGAGCGAGCGTCGCGTTGTTCGCCGGCGGTAAAGAGTCGCTCGACGAGACGGGGATGGCGCTCGAGCGCCAATCGAAAGCGCGCGACGTCGACGAGGTCGACGCCAACGCCCCGCGTACTCACTACTCCACCGTCACGGTTTTAGCGAGGTTGCGCGGACGATCAATATTGCGGCCCAGTCCCTTCGCCACCGAGTACGCGAAAAGCTGCAAGGGGATAACGTCCACCATGGGTGAGAACATTGGCTCGGTCGCCGGTACTCGCAACACGTAGTCCGCGATCGCCTCGATTGACTCATCGTCATCGGTCGCCACCGCGACCACGCTCGCCCCACGCGCCTTCACTTCGGCCAGGTTGGACAACATCTTGTCGTGCATGGCGGGATCGGTGACGACCGCCACGACCACGACCCCCGGTTCAATCAAGGCGAGTGGTCCGTGCTTGAGCTCACCGGCCGGATAGCCCTCGGCGTGTAAGTAACTAAGTTCTTTCAGTTTCAACGCACCTTCGAGAGCCGTGGGGAAACCCACGTGTCGCCCAAGGTAGAAAAAGTCGCGCGCGCCGCTGAGTTGCTTCGCCACGTCATCCACGTGTCCTCGACGCTCGAGGGCAGTGGCCACCTGCGCGGCGACGGCGTTCAGCCCAAGAAAGAGAGCGTCGACGTCTAGTGGGAGCAGCGTGTCACGTAGTTGGGCCAATCGCAGCGCCAAGAGTTCGAGCGCCGCAATCTGGGCGACGAAGACTTTCGTCGACGCCACCGAGACTTCGAGGCCCGCACGAGTGTAGATGACGGCGTCGGACTCGCGCGCGAGCGAGGAGTCGACGATGTTGGTCACCGCGATCACCCTCGCGCCTCGACGTCGCGCTTCGCGAATCGCCTGGATGGTGTCGATCGTCTCGCCACTCTGGGATATGCCAATGACCAAGGTACCGATCTCCACGATGGGATCGCGGTAGCGGTACTCACTGGCAATATCGACCTCGACGCTAACTCTGGCCCAACGCTCGATGGCGTACTTGGCGACGAGTCCCGCGTGATGCGACGTGCCCGTGGCGACGATGACGACGCGTTTCACGCCGCGAAGCTCTTCGTCGGAGATGCGCAGCTCGTCAAAGGTAATCGTGCCGTCTTTGCGACGGCGATCGAGCAAGGTCGCACGAACGGCGTCGGGCTGTTCGTTTATCTCCTTGGTCATGAAGTCCTCGTGGCCCCCCTTTTCCGCAGTTTCTAGGTCCCAGTCGATGGAAAGGGGGCGAAGGTGAACGGGTACGCCGTCGAGGTCGATCGCCCTAAAGCCCTCGGGGGCCAGTCGAACGATCTCGTCGTCGTTCACCGCGTAGAAGGCCGTCGCCCGATCGAGTATGGCCGGTATGTCGCTCGCGAGATAGGTCACGCCGGGTGCGGTGCCAACGATGAGTGGCGAAATCCGCCGCGCCGCGACAATGACGTCGGGCTCGGTCGCGTCCATGGCCGCCACCGCGAAGGCGCCGCGCACGACGAGCAGGCTACGGCGAACGGCTTCAACGAGTTCGAAGCCGTTCGCGCGCGACTCCTCGATGAGGTGTGCGAGTACTTCAGAGTCGGTACGTGAACTAAAGAGGTGGCCACGCGACTCCAGATCTTCTTGAAGTTCGGTGTGGTTTTCGATGATGCCGTTGTGAATAATGGCCACGTTGCCCGAGCAGTCGAGGTGGGGGTGGGCGTTTATCGCTTCGGGGGCACCGTGGGTCGCCCAGCGCGTGTGGCCAATACCGGAAGAGAAACCAAGAGGGACCGACGCACACTCGTCGCGAAGGGCCTTCACGGACTCGGTCCCCACGGCCGCACGGGCCCGCCAGGTCTCACCGGGGCGCACGAGCGCCACACCCGCGGAGTCGTAACCGCGGTACTCTAAGCGCGCGAGGCCCTCGAGCAGTGTCGCCAGAGTGTCGGAGGATCCAACGACCCCAATAATGCCGCACATGACCCCCAGCCTACTCGTGGCCTTTTAGGCCTCTTTCGACCAGCGAACTACGAAGAGTACAGGGCCTTCAGACGTTCACTAAAGGCTTCTACAAACTCCGCGTTCAACGCTTCGATCATTATTCGAACGAGCGGTTCGGTGCCCGAGGGGCGTACCAAGAGACGTACGTCGCCGCGATCGACCGAGTACAACGCCAAAAGTTCGTCAAAGAGTTCTTGCACCTCGTCGTCGTTGAAGTGTTCGATTGGCACACCGAAGAGTTCTTGGGGCACACGGCGCCACGCGCTCCCGGCGATCTCGGCGAGCGGACCACGACGGACAATCAACTCGGCCAACAGCAGTCCCGTCAAGAGACCGTCACCAGTCGGCGTCATGTCACGAAAGATGACGTGACCCGACTGCTCGCCGCCCAAGAGCCAAGACTTCTCCTCCAGCGCGAGCACCACGTTGCGGTCCCCGACGTCGGTCTCTTCGATCTCGACGCCCGCGGCACCCAGCGCTCGGTACAGTCCCAGGTTGCTCATCGAGGTGACGACCAAACCCCCACCGAGCACGCCTCGCTCGAGGCGATCAAGGCTAAAGAGCACCATGAGATCGTCGCCGTCTCGAATCGTACCCTCGCCGTCGACGGCAATCAGTCGGTCGGCGTCGCCGTCGAGGGCGAGACCGAGATCCGCGCCAGAGTTACGAACCTGTTCGACCAGACTCTCCACGTGCGTGGACCCCGCGCCTTCATTGATATTGCGACCATCGGGCTGGTCGTGCATCATCAGCAGGCGCGCCCCGGTGGAGGAAAAGAGCTCCTTGGCGACGTGCGACGCCGCGCCATTGGCGCAGTCCACGACAATGGACAGCGACGAGAGATCAGTGGGCGCGAGTTCGCGCAAGTGTCCTACGTACTCTTCCTCGGCCAACTCGTCGATCGCGACCGTTTCGAACTCGAGTGACAACGGACCTTCGGCCAAAATGAGTGCCCTTTCGACGGCCGCCTCACTGGCGTGATCGAGTTTGGCGCCACCGATGCCGAGAACCTTGAGGCCGTTGTCGTAGTAGGGGTTGTGCGACGCCGACACCACCACGCCCGCGCCACCGCGTTGTCGAGCGATGACCGCCACGCCCGGTGTCGTGAAGTATCCGAGATTGACGCCCATGGCGCCACCATCATTAAGCCCCGCCAGGACGGCGCTCGCCAGTGACGGCGAACTCTCCCGGGTGTCGTAACCAACGAACACGGGAAGCGAAAAGACCGAAGCCACCGCACGACCAAGTCGGTAGGCGAGTTCGGGGGTTATCTCGTCGCCGGCCCGACCCCGAATCCCGTCCGTGCCAAAACACACGGTCATAACCATTACCGCTTGGAGTACTGAGGAGCCTTACGGGCCTTCTTGAGGCCGTACTTCTTGGACTCTTTCTTGCGTGAGTCACGAGTGAGCAGTCCGGCCTTCTTCAAGGCGGGACGAACACCCTCGTCAATCTTCAAGAGTGAGCGGGAGATACCGAGACGTAGCGCGCCGGCCTGACCGGCTACGCCGCCACCTTCAATGGTGGCGTCGATGTCGTAGGTCTGTTGGGCGTCAATGAGACGAAGGGGCTCCATCACCATCTGGCGGTGCGTGGCCGAGGTGAAGTAGTTGTCAAAGGCGCGCGAGTTGATCGTGATCGTGCCGGTGCCGGGACGAAAGCGAACGCGAGCTACGGCTTCCTTGCGTCGTCCGGTCGTCTGGGTCAGAGGTATCGTCATGTGTTTCCTTAACCGCGACGAATCGCTGAAGTGTCAAAGGGCTTGGGCGCCTGGGCGATGTGCGGGTGCTCGGGACCGGCGTAGACGAACAACTTGTCCATCTGGGCGCGGCCCAGTCGATTCTTGGGCACCATGCCGCGCACGGCGTCGGCGACCAGCTTCTCGGGGTCGGTGTCCATCAGGGTCTGCCACGAGGTCGCGCGAAGTCCGCCCGGGTAACCGGAGTGGTGGTAGTGGAAGTTCTGCGCCAACTTGTTGGCGGTGACGACAATCTTGTCGGCGTTGACGATGATGACGTAGTCACCCGTGTCGACGTGAGGCGCAAAGAAGGTGCGGTGCTTTCCACGCAGCAGCGAAGCAGCGACCGTCGCGACGCGACCGAGGATGAGGCCTTCGGCGTCAATGACGAGCCAGTCGCGCGTCAACTCACTCGTTTTTGGTGAATAGGTCTTCACAAATCTTCTTTCAGCGAAATCTTCGGATCAGCCCCTACGGGGTCCGAAGGGACTCTCCATCTTACGAAATTCCAGCCCCTATAAGCAAGTTCAGGCTTTCCAGCCCTCCTGGCGAACTTCGAGCCCTCGTTTGGCGGTCGCCGTTAGTTCGTGGCACTCACGCCCAATAGGCAGGCTTTAGGGCTCTTTCAACAAGCCTTATCACCAGATGGTGACGCGCTTCACGGGATCGAGCCAGAGTGCGTCGCTCGAAACAACGCCAAAGGCGTCGTAAAACTCGTCGAGGTTGCGCACGATCTGGTTACAGCGAAACTGCGGCGGCGAGTGGGGATCAACCGCCAAGCGCCGACCCACTTCCTCGGCCCTCGCTTGGTACTGCCACGACTGCGCCCAAGAGAGAAAGAACCGCTGCGCCGCGCTGAGTCCGTCGATAGTCGGCGGTTCTTCACCGTTGAGTGAAATGAGGTAGGCCTGCCACGCAATACCCACCCCACCGAGGTCACCAATGTTCTCACCAATGGTCAACGCACCGTTGACGTGTTGGTCGGGCGCCTCACTCGGCGAGAGCGCGTCGTACTGCGCGATGAGCGAGCTCGTGCGCTCTTCGAAGGCCATGCGGTCCTCGGGCGTCCACCAGTCGGTGAGGCGCCCGGTGCCGTCGAATTTCGATCCCTGGTCGTCGAAGCCGTGGCCAATCTCGTGGCCAATCACCGCGCCGATACCGCCGTAGTTCGCCGCGTCGTCAGAACCAACGTCGAAGAACGGCGGTTGGAGAATCGCCGCGGGGAAGACGATCTCGTTGATACCCGGGTTGTAGTAGGCGTTGACCGTCTGGGGCGTCATGAACCACTCGTCGCGATCGATCGGCTGACCAACTTTGGCCAATTGTCGCTGGAACTCGAAGACGTTCGCCGCACGTACGTTTCCGAGCAGATCGCTCGGATCGATCTCGAGCAACGAGTAGTCACGCCACCGGGGTGGATAACCAATCTTCGGTGTGAACGCTCGTAACTTCTCGAGGGCCCGCTCACGAGTCGCGCCACTCATCCACTCCAGCGTCGTAATGCTCTGGCGATACGCTTCGACGAGATTGGTCACCAGCACGTCCATGCGCTCTTTCGCTACGGGTGGAAAGTGGCGATCGACGTAGATCTGACCAACGGCTTCTCCCATGGCCCCCTCGACCAAGGAGACACCGCGCTTCCAACGGGCGCGCAGTTCTTGCGCGCCCGTGAGGGTACGACCGTAGAAGTCAAAGTGCTCCGCGACGAAAGGTGAGGAGAGATACGGCGCGTCACCACTGATCACCCGCCAACTCAACCAGTCCTTCCAGGCGTCGAAGTGCACTTCGTCAAAGAGCTCGGCGAGGTCGTGGGTGAAGCTCGGCTGGCGAAGGACCACTTCATCGAAGGGATGCGCCGAGCCCACCAGACTGGTGGACCACTCCTCGAGGCTGGTCGGTCCTTCCACCCCAGATTCGAGAGAACCTTCGTGAAAGAGGTCCAGTGCTTCGCGCCACTCCACGAGGTTGTACGTCTTTTCACTGTCGCGCGACGCGACGTTGTCCCAGTGGCGCTTGGCGATCTCGGTCTCGAGCTCGCAGACCCGCTCCGCCCGCTCTTGGGGTTCACCGAGTCCCGCGAGTTCGAACAGACTGCGCACGTGCACGACGAACGCGGCGCGAATCGACGCGAAATGCTCCTCTCGGTAGTAGCTCTCGTCGGGTAGCGAGAGACCACCCTGTTCGAAGAACACGAGGTAGCGCTCGGGATTACCCGGATCGTTGTCTACGAACAACTCGTAGAAACCCGAGAGGCCTCGACTCTGCAGTTCGCCGATGGTCTTGAGCAGTTGGGCGGTTGACGCCACTCGCGCAACGAGTTCGAGACGAGCGAAGAGGGGATCGGCGCCGAGCGCCTCGACGCGCGTCTCGTCCATAAAACTCGTATAGAGATCACCGAACTTTCGCGCTTCGCTGCCACTAGGCGCGGACTGCGCCTCTTCGACAATGGCGCGGACTGCCTTCTCCGCCTCTTCGCGCAGGACCATGCTCGAGCCGTAACTCGCCTTGTCGGCGGGAATCGCGGTTCGCTCAATCCATCGCTGGTTGACGTGATGAAAAAGGTCATCTTGCGGGCGAATCTTCTCGCTGAGGTCGTCCACCGCAATACCGGAAACCGAGTGGCGCTCTGTCATCGCGTCCAGCCTACCCAGCCAATTCTTCGCTCAGTTTCCCAGAGTCCCCTTCCCTGCCTCGACCCACTTGATTAGGAATCAGCCTGGGTCAAGGAAGCGTCGTCACCGTCACCCGAGAGTGAGTGGGGTTCAACCGAGCCCGACGAGAATCCGCGCGGCGTTCGCTGTGGAGGACGGTGCGGCGACTCGGTGGAGAGTCGTACGTGGGGGCGCGGCCCCGACCATGGCGCCGGCGGCGCAACGATACGCGCGGCGAGTCGGTAAGCAACTTTCTCGTAGTTCACCCGCCAACCCACGAAGTCGGGCCACGCCTCTTCAGCGCTGCGTTCCATTTCGAATCCGGTCTCGCGCATCATGGTGACGGCCTCTTCGAACTCGGCGTACGTGAGTTGTATCGGACTCGCGGGATCGGGATCCGATTCGACGTCCCAACCGAGTGTCACGGCAATGCGATTGAGCGCCGTGAAACCCATACGAAGGCACAGTCGGGCATTGGACGATGCTCGAGCCGGCGAGAGCGTGAGGTGCAAGGCGGCGGCGTCGAGCACCGACAGCAGTCCCACGAGCCACGAGTACCAGGGTTCCGGTGAGCGAAAGAGGAGAAGGACCGGATACGTCGTGTGACTCTCGGCCAGTTCCGCGGACCACGCCTCCCAGGTGGCGTAGAAATCGGGAAGGGTGTCGGTGATGCCGACGATCTGATGGCGCATCAAGATCTCGGGGGCCCACGCTGGAACACCCGACCGGCTTTCGAGCAAGGCCACCAAACCTTCACGTCGGTTAAACGACGCGTAGAGACTCGGTAGGTAGGCAATCTGCAGCGTGACGACCACGACCCACGTCGCACCGGCGATGATGTCGAGCGCGATATTCGCTGGGCCACCGGCGTGAATCGCGCCCACCGTAAAGAGGCTCGTCGTCGCTTGTTGAAAAGCGGTCGCGAAGCTGTGGGTCGTCGAGTGCAACATTAACGCGAAGGCGACGATGAAACCTCCGGCCCACGACACGAGTTGGGCCACAATGCACACCGGACCCGTGGGCGCGAGGATGGCGTCCTTCGTCTCGTAACGTGTGGCCACTTGCGAGAGACCAATAAAGGACATTCGAACGAACGAATTAATTTTGAGTGATATTCGCTCAAAGCCCCGAGGTCGTCGAGGGAGTACCAGCGCAAAAAGAACGTTAGCGCCGACGATGAGACTAAAGAGCGCCCCGAGGACGAACAACAACACGTTCACGAAAAATCACTCATGGGACACGCGAAAACGTAGTGGTCGAGTGGGAAGAACGTCTTGGTCGTCGTCCACTGGGTACCTTCTCTAACGGCGTGTGGCGATGATAGGTCAATGGTGCGCCGTCACGCGACTAAGCGAGCGAGCAACCTGACTTCTACGCGTCGGGGTAACCAACGCCGATGAGCGCGAGTCCACCGGCGGGTGCCGCCTGAGGAAGCTGGTAACGACTGAGACTCTCCAAGCGTTCTTGAACAATCGTGGGCTGGAGTTCACCTTGACCAACGGCAACCATCGTTGAGGTAAGGCAGCGCACCATATTGTGACAGAACGACTGAGCGCGAATGGTGAGACGGACCACGGGCGCGTGCCGCGCGCTCATGATCCACTCGTCCTCGAGGCGCTCCCAGCGAGCCGCGAGCACTTTACGAAGTAGGGGCTCGTCGGCCGTTGCGTTCGTTGGACGGCGACAGAAAGCGCGAAAGTCGTGCGTGCCAAGGACGTCCTTCGCGGCGCGGTTCATGGCCTTGAGATCGAGTGGTCCTTTCACCGACCAAGCCCAGGCGTTGCTGGACTCGAGTCCCGGCGGTAGTGACTCAAGCACCAAGTAGCGATACTCGCGCCACTGCGCAGAAAACCGCGCGTGAAACTCCGAACTCACGGGCTCGGCTCTAAGAATCTGAACTCGTCCGCGCATCTGCTTATTGAGTGACGTCATCAGTCGCTCACTGTCTAAGGAGCGCACCTTCGCCGCAACGGGCAGATCAAGGTGGACAACCTGTTGGAAGGCGTGCACGCCGCTGTCGGTTCTTCCGGCGCCGACTACGAGTGGTTCGTGTTCGAGTCGAAGAGTTTTCGCCATCGTCGCGCGCAACAGCCCCACAACCGTGTCGTGCTGGGGTTGGTAGGCGAAACCGCTAAAGGCCCGACCGTCGTAGGCCAGGTCGAGGCGCCAGCGTTGCGTGGCGCCTAGTGGATCAGACGAATTCAATGCGCGCCATCGGGGCGTTGTCGCCCTGACGCGGTCCGAGCTTCAAGATGCGCGTGTAGCCACCAGGTCGGTCGCTGTAACGAGGCGCAATCTCGGCGAAGAGTTTGTGGGTCATGTCCTTGTCGCGGATGAACGCCACGACGCGACGATTCGCGTGTACCGAACCCTCGGGCGAGTTCTTCGCGGCCGTGACGACCTTTTCGACGATCGGACGAAGCGCCTTGGCCTTGGCCTCGGTCGTGACGATCGACTCCGCGGCGATCATGGACGCGACGAGGTTGCCCATCATCGCCTTTTGGTGCGCTGAGTTGCCACCAAAGCGCTTGCCCTTGGTTGGGGTTCCGCGCATGACTAGTCCTCGATTCGCAGGGAAAGTCCGCGCTCGTCGAGACGGTCGTTGACGTCCTTCAGCGACGTGGCACCGAAGTTAGTGATCGAAGTGAGGTCGCGCTCGGTGGCGTTGACGAGCTGGGCGATCGTGTTGATGCCCGCGCGCTTTAGGCAGTTGCGCGAGCGCTCCGTCAGACCCAACTCTTCGATGCGGATGTCGAGCTCGCTCGCGGCGGCCTGGGCACTGCCCACGTCACCGAGTTCGAGTGAGGGTGCCTCTTCGTCGAAGCTGGCGATCAACTCCACGAGTGAGCCGAGCGTTTTGCCGGCCGACGCCAGAGCCTCGCGAGGAGAGATCGATCCGTCGGTCTCGATGTCGATAACCAGTCGGTCGAAGTCCTTGCTCTGCTCGACGCGTACCGGCTCGATCTCGAAGCTGACGCGACGAACGGGCGAGAAGATGGCGTCGAGGGGGATGACGCCAATGGTGGAGGATCCCTTGTTGCCTTCGGCACCGACGTAACCCTTACCGCGCTCGACCGTGAGCTCGAAGGTCAACGCGCTCTTGGGCGAGGTGAGGTACGCGAGGTGCAGGTCACCGTTCAAAATCTCTACGTCGGCCGTCGTGGAGAGATCGGCGGCGGTCGCAGGACCCTCGCCCCTCTTATCGAGGCGCAGCGTCACGGGCTCGTCCGAGTGCACCTGCAAGAGCAGGTCCTTCAGGTTCAAGGTGATGTCCTGGACATCTTCCTTGACGCCTTCGATGACCCCGAACTCGTGCAACACGGCGTCGAACTTAACGCGCGTCGCGGCGGCACCGGGAATCGACGAGAGCAACGTGCGACGCAGCGAGTTACCGAGCGTGTGGCCAAAGCCAGGGTCGAGCGGTCCAATGCCAAAGGACTGGCGATTGTTGACCTCGTCGCCGAGGGCTTCGATGGTTGGTCGTTGGATAATCAACATATGGGACTCCTAGGGGTATGTAAAAAGATCGGTTACTTGGAGTACAACTCGACGATGAGTTGCTCCTGGATCGACTCGTCGATCTGCTCGCGCTGGGGAACGACGCGCACGGTGACGTTAAAGCCGTTGTCGCCCTTTTCGAGCCAGCCCGGCACGGTGCGGTCCAACACGTCAAGGTTGCGCTTGACGTTGAAGTTTTCGCGGGTGACGGCCTTGAGCGACACCACCTCACCGGGGCGGACCCGGTACGAGGGGATGTCCACGCGCTTGCCGTTGACACTGACGTGTCCGTGGCGAACGAGTTGACGGGCCTGAGCGCGCGAGGCGCCCCATCCCGCACGATAAGTCACGTTGTCGAGACGGGTCTCGAGGAACTGCAACAGGTTCACACCGGTCATGCCGGGACGACGGTTGGCCTCTTCGTAGAGATTACGGAACTGCTTCTCCAAGATGCCGTAGATGCGACGCGCCTTTTGCTTCTCGCGCAGCTGGGTCAAGTACTCAGATCCCTGACGCTGACGGTCGCGGCCGTGCATGCCGGGCGGAAAGGCGCGGACGCGACGATCTGAGTTCTCCGCAACGGGGCACTTCAGTGTGAAACAGCGCTCACCCTTTAAGTAGAGCTTCGTACGCTCACGTCGACAGAGTCGACAGACGGGTCCGGTGTAACGAGCCATAACTGTTCCTTAACCTCGACGGCGCTTCTTAGGGCGACATCCATTGTGCGGCAGTGGCGTCACGTCTTTGATCGCGACGACTTCAATGCCAGCTGCGGCAATCGAACGAATGGCGGTCTCGCGGCCCGAACCGGGCCCACGGACCAACACGTCAACCTTCTTGACGCCGTGTTCCATGGCGGCGCGCGCGCACTTCTCGGCGGCTAACTGCGCGGCGTAGGGCGTGGACTTACGTGATCCCTTAAAACCAACTTGACCCGACGAAGCCCACGACAACACGTTGCCCTCGGGGTCGGTGATCGAGACGATCGTGTTGTTGAACGAACTCTTGATGTGCGCAACTCCAAAGGCCACGTTCTTGCGTTCTTTTTTGCGGACCTTGCGAACCGCGGTTGGCTTAGCCATTACTTCGTTACCTTCTTCTTGCCGGCGACGGTGCGCTTGGGACCCTTGCGGGTACGCGCGTTGGTGCGAGTGCGCTGACCGCGTACGGGCAGGCCCTTGCGGTGACGAATGCCCTGGAGTGAGTTGATCTCCATCTTGCGCTTGATGTCTTGGGTGACGTTGCGGCGAAGGTCACCTTCGACCGTGACGTTCTGGTCGATGTAGGTACGCAGCGCGTTGACTTCAGCTTCGCTGAGGTCCTTCACGCGCGTCGACTCATCGACACCAGTCGCGGCACAGATCTGTTGGGCGATCGTGGGACCAACACCAAAGATGTACGTGAGTGAGATGACGGTACGCTTCTCGCGCGGTATGTCAACTCCAGCAATACGGGCCATCGTTTTCTCCTAACCCTGACGCTGCTTGTGGCGCGGGTTCGCTTCACAGATCACGCGTACAACCCCGGCCCGTCGAATGACCTTGCACTTCTCACAGATGGGCTTGACGCTCGCGCGAACTTTCATTTAATTACTTTCTCGATCTTCTAGAACTTGAGTTATTTGTAGCGGTAGGTGATGCGCCCGCGGGTCATGTCGTAGGGCGTGATCTCTACTTGAACCTTGTCGCCGGGCAAAATACGAATGCGGTGCATGCGCATCTTTCCCGAACTGTGAGCGAGAACGTTGTAACCGTTCTCTAACTCCACACGAAACATGGCGTTGGGTAGGGGCTCGACGACGGTACCTTCTACGGTGAACGCGTCTTCCTTTGGCTTACTCAGGTTCTTTCTCCTTGTTACGTGACTACTGGGCGTGCAGGAGCAAAACTCCTGCACGAAGAGACCTCAAAGGCGAGCCCCGAGGTCGGCTTTCTATTCTACCGGAAATTCTTAAAAACGCAAAAACAGGGCCAATTTCAAGGAACTTCGGCGATGTTCGAGGACCGAATGGTCCCTCGAAATTCTAGTCGGAGCGCAGAAATTGGATTCCGTGCCTCCTCATTGGCGTCGGGCCCTCCTCGGCCACGCCAAATGACGAGGTGCCGTCATCCCCGTAGGCCATTGCAACGCACCTGGCCCTCCAAAAGTGCATTCTCGCCAGGATCCGAACCATTCGCCTTGGCGATGAAGGGTCGTGACGCGGAGGAAAGTGGTTTAAAGTTTCACCTGAACTACCGTTTTCCCCGCCAAATAGCGAGCCAGAAAGTGTCGGATCTCCGTTGAAACCGCCGTCGATCGACCACGACCCGCCCTTGCTCGATGGCGACGGACCCGCCAACCCAGACCCGAGCTCGCCAATGAATCGCCGCTCGCGATGACCAACTCACGCCGTCCGTTTCTCGCGCGGCGCACCCGCTCGAGCGACCTCCAGCCCAAGGCTCACTTCCGCGGCGACATCCAGGGCCTGCGCGCGGTCGCGGTCGGAGCGGTCATTCTCGATCACGGCAAAATCCCCGGCTTTGGCGGAGGCTTCACCGGCGTCGACGTGTTCTTCGTCATCTCGGGATTTCTCATCACCAATCTGCTCCTGAACGACGTGGCCAAGTTCGCGAAGATTCGCTTCTCGACCTTTTACGCCCGCCGAGCGGCGCGCATCTTGCCCGCGGCCACGCTCGTCATTGTCGTCACCGCCATCGCCGCCGTGGCGATACTTGGCGTACTCCAAGCCCGTTCGGTCATGGACGACAGCCTCTGGGCCGTCTTCTTTGCCGCGAACATTCACTTCTCATCAGTGGGCACGAACTACTTCGCCGCCAGTCACGCCACCTCACCGCTCCTGCACTACTGGTCCCTCGCCGTTGAAGAGCAGTTCTACCTGGTGTGGCCCGCGCTACTGGGACTCGTCGTGCTCTTCTCACGTAAGAAGGGCCACGGCCACGTGCCTCGAGTCCAGATCGCTACCGTGCTCGGCCTCATCTTCGCGGGCTCACTGTACCTCTCCGTTGTACAAACGAATAACAATAAGACGGCCGCGTACTTCTCGACGTTCGACCGCGCCTGGGAACTAGCGCTCGGCGCCCTGCTCGCGGTGAGTCTGCCCTTCATCACAAAAATTCCGAGTGCGCTACGCGCGTCGCTATCGTGGGCGGGCATCGCGGGCATCATCACCGCAACGTTGCTCTTCAGCGCCTCAACCGCGATTCCCGGGTGGCGCGACCTTCTCCCCGTACTCGCCTCGGGCGCGGTCTTGCTCGGTGGCGTCGGCACGCCCGACGGTGGTGCCCATCTGCTCTTGTCGCTGCGACCATTTCGATTCATTGGCGACATCTCCTACTCGCTCTATCTTTGGCACTTCCCCGTTCTCATCTTGGGCAAGGCCTACTTTGGAGCGAGCGACACGTTGTGGGTGCGCCTGGCGCTCATCGCGGGAACCTTCGCCCTAGCGACCCTCTCGTACTACCGATTCGAGAACCCGTTACGGCACGCGAGAGTTCTTCTCCATCGGGCGTGGCACGGACTCTTACTCTGGCCCGTCGCCACGGGCCTCGTGTTGATCGTCGTTCTGATCGTCACACCGACCGTCCCCTTCGCCGCTTCCGTGGGACCCGCGGCCAAAGTTCCCGTCGCGGTCGCGGTCGCCCAAGCCGTCACCGCGGCCGAGAATCGTGCGCCGGTGCCACCCCTGACGTCGCCGAGTCTGCTGAGCGCGCCGAGCGACAGCGAAAACATCGGCGACTGCAGTGGTTTCAACAAGCTGCGTAACAAGATCTGTGAGTTCGGCGACCCGAGCGGAACCAAGACGATCGTGGTCTTTGGTAACTCTCACACCACCATGTGGGTGCCCGCCATCGCGCGCGCCGCCAAGGCCGAGCACTGGAAGTTCTTTCCCGTCGTCAAGGAGTCCTGTGGCTACGACTTCTATACCGCCCTAGCGCGCGGGGTCAGCCCGAACAGCCAGTGCCCCCAGTGGTACGCCTGGGCTAAGAACGTCATCGCTCACCTTCACCCGAACGTCATCGTCATTGGTAGCTACACGAAAACTAGCGACTGGTTCCAAGGTGAGAAAACCACGATCGCCCAGCTCAAGCCACTCACGAAGCGACTGGTCTTGCTCAGTGACACGCCGTGGATCCCCAGTCCGGCGGGATGCCTCTTGCGTTCGGGTGTCACGCAGAAAAACTGTCTCTGGCACGAATCCCCGAAGAGAGTCCGCGCGCAACGCCTAACGCGCGAAGTCGCCCTGCAAGAACAGGTGAACTACGTCGACGTCACGCCCTGGTTCTGTGACGACAAACTCTGCCCGAGTCTCATCAACGGCATCGTTCCCTACAAAGACGGCGCGCACGTTACGCCCCAGTACTCTCGCTACCTTGGTAACGCTATGCAGAAAGCACTGAACCTCAAGGGAACGAAGGTGATTCAGCCAACGTTGGTACCGCTTCCAGCGACCGCAACCACGACGACGTCAACGACCACGACGCCTACCTAGCCAGCGGTGCTCACCACGACTTTGGGATAACGGCCGTCATCGCGTCGGCGATGAGTAAGTAGCCTTCGTCGTTTGGATGATCGTCCGGGCCAAAGGGCGAGGGTTGACACATCCACGTGGTATCGCAGGCCCCTTGCACGTTCACCGGGATGGAGCCAACGTTGGCGATCGTTTCTCTCGTCGTGACGTTCATCTGAAAGGTCGCTGGAACGTCAGCGACCGCTACGCCCGCGTTGTGGTACGCGCCAGCGAGCACCACGTTCATTTTGTTCATCGCCACGAGCGTCGCCGTAGCTACAGCGGGACCAGAGGGGCCGTCGAAGTAGTGACTAAGAAACGGGTCGTAGTACTCGAGTCCCACGAACTTCACGTGGGCGCCGGCGGCGTCCTTGAGGTCTTTTATGAGTTTCGGCATATCGACTTTTACCGCGGCTATTCCCGCGGCGACGCACGCCTCATTAAGCGTCGTGGGCGAAAGGCACGGGCGAATGTCGTTGAACCCGATATCAATACTCACGAGTCCCGGTCCACCCTGGTGCGCCCGGAAGAACGCGAAGGCCTGCGACAGTTCCGTTTCGGGCAAGCTGCTGCAGTGGTCTTTCATCTTGGTATTAAGAATTGTCTGCACCGTTTCGCCCGGGCAGCCGATTTCGGTCAAGGTGAGCGCGACGCCCTGGTAGCCCTCGAGTTGAACGACGTCGTTGGCGTATCCGTCTCGTGTGGTGCGCGAACGATGGTGGGGAATGCCCGTTGGCTCGACCCCTAAAGACGAGGAGCCACCGACGTCGAGGTAGTACGACGAGAAGGTCACGGGTGTTGGTGTCGACGCGGCGCTCGCCGGTGGCCCCGAGCTCACGTGATCAACGTAGATGATGCCCGTCACTACCGCGAGCACGAGCGCGACGAGGACCCCGAACCTCACCCTTCGATAGATCACTTTCCTCAAGAATCTTCCGCCTTAGTTCAAAGCTCTTCATTGCCGCGCCCGCTGTCGTACCAGGACGTCCAGGTACACCTCAAAGCTATTGTGTTGAACTCCAATTATAAGACAGTCGACGTCGCACTTTTAATCAATACCCGTTGTCCAGGTGCCAGCGCCGCTTGCTCAATTGCGCTGACTCATCACCACTCAGCTACGAGCGGAGATCACAGCCGGCGGGTTTTTCACCGCGGCGATTTCACCGTAATCGAAGCGGCGCGCGCCCTCGATTAACCGATCGTCACAGACGACCACGCCTTCAAGATCATCTCCAATCTCTAGGGCGGTGGCTAAGTGCAGTGCATCGAGCGAGCGAAGCGTCTCTGGCAACAACCGACCGGCTGCGAAAAAAGCGGATCGATACGTCACGCGCCTACCGCGCGCCTCAGCCACCAACTCTTGTCAAACTAGACCATTACCGAGAACTCGGCGTTAACTCACTGACGTCAGTCAGCGACACGATCCTTGCGCTTAGCCCAGCGTGAAAACTTCAGGTCCGTTCTCGAGGACGGCGATGGTGTGTTCGAAGTGCGCAGAAAGTTTGCCGTCTTCGGTCATGACGCTCCAGTCGTCGTCCAGCACGTAGGTGTCGTACGTGCCAACGTTAACCATCGGCTCGACGGCGTAGACCATGCCCTCTTTCAAGGTTGGTCCCGGTGAGCCGGGCCAGTAGTTCGGGACCTGAGGACTCTCGTGCATCTCGGTACCAATGGCGTGGCCCACGTACTCGCGCACCACCGAAAAACCGGCTTCTTCCGCGACGTGTTGAACGGCCCGGCCGACTTCGTGCAGACGACCACCGACGACCAACTTGTCGATCCCCGCCCACAGCGAGCGCTCCGTGACTTCAATGAGACGCTTGGCGAGTTTGGAGATCTCCCCGACGCCCGCGGTGTACGCGGCGTCGCCGTGATAGCCCTCGATGATCGCGCCAGCGTCAATGGAGATGATGTCGCCCTCTTTCAAGACGTAGTCACCGGGAATGCCGTGAACGATCATGTCGTTAGGACTGGTGCAGATGACGGCCGGGAAGCCGTGGTAGTTAAGGAAGTTAGAACGCGCCCCACGCTTGGCGAGCACGTCGGCGGCCAGGTTGTTGAGATCCATCGTGGTGACGCCGGGGCGAATCGCCGCGCGAGTGACGTCGTGCATCTCGGCAACCACCTTGCCGGCCTTGCGCATTTTGTCGAGTTCTTCCTTCGAGCGGATCACACCAGGCCCCGGGCCTTTAGGACAGCGTTGATGGCGCCCGCGACCTCGTCGACGCTCTCGTCGCCGTTCACCGTTTCGAGGATGCCCTTCTTTTGATAGAAGGACAGGAGAGGCACGGTATCGCGCTCAAAGGTTTCGAGACGCTTTTGTATCGCTTCGGGTTTGTCGTCACTGCGCTGGACGACGTCACCACCACAGACCTCACACGTGCCCGATATCGCGGCGGGGTCGGTTTCCTTGTAAGTCGTGCCGCACTCTTGACAGACGCGACGCGACGAAAGACGCGCCAGCACGAGTTCGTTCGGCAGATCAATACTGATACAGAGCTTCAGTCCCTCGACGCCAAGGATCTTCTCGAGGGCCTCGGCCTGGCCGATATTGCGCGGGAAGCCGTCGAGCACGCCACCCTTTTTTGCGTCGTCAGCCTTAAATCGATCTTCGACGAGTTTGTTCACGAGATCGTCCGAGACCAACTGGCCCGAGTCGAGGACGGACTGCACTTCTTTGCCGAGCGCGCTGCCCGCTTGGACGGCGGCGCGCAGAATGTCGCCCGTGGAGATGTGCGCGAGGCCGTACTTATCACAGAGCAGTTGGCTTTGGGTACCCTTGCCGGCGCCCTGTTTACCCAGGACGACGAGATTGAGCTGGTTCGTCATGACTAACGCTTGAGGAAGCCTTCGTAGTTACGCATCATGAGCTGAGAGTCGATCTGGCGCATCGTTTCGAGCGACACCCCAACCGCGATGAGCAACGTCGTGCCGTAGTACGGGAAGCGGTTAATACTCCATAGCGCCATCAAGATGCTCGGTATAACGGCGACCGAGGCGAGGAAGAGTGCGCCAACAACCGTGAGGCGCGAGAGCATGCGCGCGAAGTACTTCTCGGTGGGCATGCCGGGTCGAATACCGGGCACGAAGCCACCTTGTTGGCGCAGCATCTCGGCCTGTTGGTGGGGCTCGAAGGCGATGTAGACGTAGAAGAAGGTGAAGGCCACGATCAAGAGGAAGTCCGAGGTGATATAGAAGAAGTTCGTCGGGGTCAAAGAGTTCGTCACGAAGTGCTGGAAACTCGCCCAGGGCACGATGTTGGACATCAAGACCGGGATGTAGAGAACCGACGAGGCAAAGATAATCGGGATAACGCCGGACTGGTTGACCTTTAGAGGTATGTAGGTGGAGTTGCCACCCATCTCTCTGCGCCCGACGACTCGTCTGGCGAACGTGACGGGAATTCGACGTTGTCCGTTGTCCATGAAGACAATGAAGACAATGAGGGCCAACGAGATCACGAGAATAATGAAGAACTTGCCGGGGCCTCCCTCTTCGTAGACGGCCTTACCGCCCGAGGGAAGTCCGGCGACGACGTTCGCGAAGATCAAGAGGCTCATCCCTTGTCCAATACCGCGCTGGGTGATGAGCTCGGCGAGCCACATCACGAAGGCCGTCCCGGCGGTGAGGACGATCACCATGAAGAGACCCAGCCACAGCGTGAAGTGAGGAATCAGGTTGATGTTGAATCCGAGCAAGGCCTGGTCGTGACCGTGGAAGGCGTAGATGAGACCCGTTGATTGCAAGAGCGCGAGGCCGATCGTGAGGTAACGCGTGGTCTGGGTGATCCTCTTTTGACCCACGGCGCCCTGGTCGCGCCACTCGGTGAGTTTCGGGATGACGGTCGTGAGGAGTTGGATGACGATGGAACTCGTGATGTAGGGCATGACCCCAAGACCAAAGACCGCGAGACGCGTCAACGCGCCACCGGAGAAGAGGTTCAAGAAGCCGAGCACGCCACTGGCGCCGGCCTTTGACTGCAGCGCCTGGACCTGGTGCCAACTGACCCCGGGGATAGGCAGGTTGGCGCCTAACTGGTAGAGACAGATGATCCCGATCGTGAAGAGAACCTTGTTGCGAAGGTCCGGTACACGAAAGATGTTCCCGAGTCGCTGCAGCACTTTTCGACCTTATCGGTTCTGGTGTTGGTTACCCGACGCCGGTGGACGAACGGAAAAGGGCAGGTCCAGCAACGTCGTCGTACCGCCAGCGCCCTCGATGGCCTCTTTCGCCGAAGCGGAGAAACGATGCGCGGAGACGTTGAGGGCGCCCGGAACCGAGCCACGGCCGAGCACCTTCACGAGGTCCTTCTTGCGACAGAGTCCCTTTTCGACGAGCACGTCGTGGGTGAGGTCGGTGATACCAAGCGCGCCCAGGGCGTCGAGGTTCACGGGCGTGTACTCCACGCGAAAGGGGTTCGTAAAGCCCTTGAGCTTGGGGATGCGTTGAAGAAGGGGAATCTGTCCACCTTCGAAACCCTGGGGGATCTGACGGCGGGCCTTCTGACCCTTGGTGCCACGGCCGGCGGTCTTGCCGCCCTTACCCGCGATACCACGGCCCACGATGCGCTTGCGCTTGATGGAACCGGCGGGGCTTTTGAGATCGTGCAACTTCATTCGTTGACCTCTTCTACTTTGATCAGGTGCGGTACGCGAGCAATCATTCCGTGGATCTCGGGGCGATCGGGCAGCACGTTGGACTGTCCGATGCCCCTCAGTCCGAGCGCGCGAAGGGTCCCGCGGTGCTTGGGCTTAGTGGCGATGGCCGAACGAATTTGGGTGACCTTCAGTTGCATGGCTAGCCTTCCGTGACCTTAAAGAGGTCACTCTCGCGCTGGCGCTCGCGGTACGCGCGCAGCGTCCCAAAGGGAATGATCTCGTCGGCGGCCTTGTCGCGCAGAGCGGCGAGCTCTTCGGGGCGACGGAGCTGCTTAAGACCTTCGATCGTGGCGTGCGCGACGTTGATGCCGTTGCTCGAACCGAGTGACTTCGCGATGATGTCCTTCACGCCGGCCATCTCCAAGATCGCGCGCGCCGCGCCACCGGCGATAACGCCCGTACCAGGAGCGGCGGGCTTCATGAGAACCCGCCCGGCGCCCGAACTGCCAATGACGGGATAGACAATGGTCGTGCCGGCTAAGGGCACGTCGAAGAGGTTCTTGCGCGCTTCTTCAATGCCCTTTTGCACGGCGAGCCCGGCCTCTTTGGCCTTGCCGTAGCCGAGACCAACTTTGCCGTTGCCGTCACCGATCACCATGAGCGCGGTGAAGGAGAAACGACGTCCACCCTTAACCACCTTGGACACTCGGTTCACCTTGATGGTGCGCTCTTCGTAGACTTCTTCACTCATTAAAACTCCAGTCCGCCGGCACGCAAGGCGTCGGCGAACGCCGCCACTCGGCCGTGGTAGTCGAAGCCACCGCGGTCAAAGACCACCGTGGCGATGTTGGCTTCTTTCGCGCGGGTCGCGAGCAGCGTCGCCACTGCCTTCGCCCCTTCGATGTTGCCACCGGTCGCGCTCTTTAGGGCGCCCTCGACCGACGAGGCCGCGGCCAGGGTACGGCCCGTGGTGTCGTCGATGATCTGGCCCGAGATGTGCTTGTTGGTGCGGCTCACCGCGACGCGGGGACGCTCGGGCGTGCCCGAGAGGATCTTGCGCAGTCGACGGTGACGACGCTGGCGAAGTTCACGAGTAGTGCGTGCCATTACTTTGCGGCCTTTCCTGCCTTGCGCGCTACTCGTTCTCCGAGGTAGCGCACGCCCTTGCCCTTGTAGGGCTCGGGTTTACGAAGTTTGCGAATGTTAGCGGCCACCTGGCCGACGATCTCTTTGTCCGCGCCCTTGATGATCACGCGCGTCGGGGTCGGCACCTCAAAGGTGATGCCCTCGGGTGCGGTGAACTTCACGGGGTGGCTGAAGCCGAGCGCCAAGTCAATCGCGCCGGGTCCGGCGGCGGCGGCGCGGTACCCCACGCCAATGATCTCGAGCTCTTTACTCCACCCTTCGGTGACGCCGGTGACCATGTTCGCGACCAACGTGCGCGTGAGTCCGTGCAGCGCCTTTTGCGAGGTCTCTTCACTGGCGCGGTCGACCACGATCGTGTCACCCTCCTGGGCCATGGTGATACCCGAAGGAACGTTGCGGGTCATGGTCCCGTTGGGACCCTTGACCGTAACGACGTCGTCGGCGTAACTGACCGTGACGTTGCCCGGCACGGTGATGGGACTGCGACCGATTCGCGACATTAGTTACCTTCCTCTTTTGAGGTCATCGAACTACCACACATAGCAAAGAACCTCGCCGCCCAACTTGGCCTTGCGCGCTTCGCGGTCGGTCATGAGGCCGTGACTCGTCGAGACAACGGCCACGCCCACGCCACCGAGAACCTTGGGCATCTGGTCGGACTTCTTGTAGATGCGCAGACCGGGCTTGGAGACGCGCTTGATGCCAATGATGGTCTTCTTGCGGTCTTCTGAGTACTTGAGGTTGATCTCGAGCTGGGCGCCGGGCTTGTTGTCCAGTTGCGTCACGGTGTAACCCGAGATGAAACCTTCCCTCTTAAGGACCTGGGCCAAGTTCTCCTTCAACTTCGAGCTGGGCATTTTGACGCTGTCGAACATCGCGGCGTTGGCGTTACGAATGCGCGTGAGCATGTCGGCAATGGGGTCAGTCATAGTCATAACAGTCCTCCTACCAACTCGCCTTAGTGACGCCGGGAATCTCACCGGCGTGGACCATCATGCGTAGACAGATTCGGCACAGGCCGAACTTGCGATACACCGAACGCGGACGTCCACAGCGCTCGCAGCGCGTGTACGCGCGCGTCGAGAACTTCGGGGTCTGCTTTTGCTTAATGCGAAGAGCTTTTTTTGCCATGCTTAGCGAGTCTCCTGCTTGAAGGGAAAGCCGTAGGCGCGCAGAAACGCGCGACCCTGCTCGTCGGTCGCGGCCGTGGTGACAATGGTGATGTCAAAACCACGGGGCGCGTCGATCTTGTCGTAGTCGATCTCGGGGAAGATCAACTGGTCGTTCACACCAAAGGTGTAGTTGCCGTGCCCGTCGAACGAGTTCGGCGACAGTCCACGGAAGTCACGAATACGGGGAATCGCGAGGCTGATCAGTCGGTCGAAGAACTCCCAGGCGCGGTCCCCACGAAGGGTGACTTTGACGCCAATGGGCTGTTCTTCGCGCAACTTAAAGCTCGCGATCGACTTCTTCGCGCGCGTCACGACCGGCTTTTGACCCGTGATGAGTTCTAAGTCGCGCTGGGCGCCCTCGAGCAACGAGGCCTGCTGGGTGGCTCGACCGACGCCCGAGTTAAGAACGATCTTCTCGAGACGCGGTACCTGCATAATGTTCGCCATACCCAGCTCTTCCTTGAGAGCCACGCGGATCTCTTGGTCGAAGCGGACCTTTAGGCGTGGACGTGTCGTCGTTGTCATAGAACCTCTCCACACTTACGACAGACGCGAGACTTCGCGTCGTCAACGATCTTGTAGCCAACTTTCGCGGGACCCTTGTGCTTGGGGCACCAGACCGCGACGTTAGAAGCGTGCAGCGGCATCAATTTGTCGATGATGCCGGCCTGCATGGTCGAGCCACTCTGCTTCGTGGCGCGCTTGGCGATGTTGACGCCGTCCAAGATGACCTTGTTCGCCGACGGCAACGCCTCTTCGACTTGGGCGCGGGCCCCGCGGAACTTGCCCGAGAGAACCAACACGTCGTCACCCTTATGAATTTTCATTACAACACCTCCGGCGCGAGTGAAATGATGCGCATGAACTTCTTGTCGCGTAGTTCGCGACCAACGGGGCCAAAGATGCGCGTGCCCCGGGGCTGGAGTTGATCGTTGATCAACACCGCGGCGTTCTCGTCGAACCTGATGTAGGAACCGTCGGGACGACGCTTCTCCTTGGCGGTGCGAACGACGACGCAGCGAACCACGTCACCCTTCTTTACCGCAGCTCCGGGGATGGCGTCTTTCACCGTCGCGATGAAGACGTCACCAATCGAGGCGTAACGACGACGCGATCCACCGAGCACGCGAATGCACAGGACTTCCTTCGCGCCGCTGTTGTCGGCGACCTTGAGGCGACTCTCTTGTTGAATCATCGTGCACGCTCCACGATCTCGGTCAAGCGCCAGCGTTTGAGCTTCGACAACGGACGCGTCTCATGGACGCGTACCTTGTCGCCGATCTTCGCTTCGTTCTTCTCGTCGTGCACGTAGAGCTTCTTGGTGCGCTGGACGGTCTTGTCGTAGCGAGGGTGACGAACACGCTCGTGCACTGCAACAACGAGCGTTGAGTTCATCTTGTCCGAGATGACAATGCCCTCACGAACCTTGCGCGGGTTCGCGCGTCCGTCGTCGACGGGGTCGCCCGCCGCGGCGTGCATCACGTCGGTCTCGACGGAACTCGGCTCGGTGGCCAACACGTCGGTCTCGACGGCGCTGGGCTCGGTGGCCATGAGGTCGGTCTCGACGGCGCTGGGCTCAGTGGCCATGAGGTCGGTCTCGACGGCGCTGGTTTCGTCTTGGGTCACTTGGTTGGTTTCGTCACTCATGACGCACCGCCTTCTTCTAGAGCTTCGTGGGCGATGATTTCGCGTTCACGCAGGAACGTCGAGAGTCGGGCGATGTCTTTCTTCACCGCACCGAGTCGTGCCGAGTTGTCGAGTTGTCCGGTGGCGAGTTGAAAGCGCAGGTTGAAGAGCTCACGACGAGCCTCACCCAAACGACTGAGTAGTTCGCTGTCACCGAGGAGACGCATCTCCGCCACGAGTTCTTTGGTCTTAGCCATTAGATCGTCACCTCCGGGGCGCCGTGCGTGCCAGGACGCACGACGAACTTGGCCTTAATGGGCAGTTTTTGAATAGCGCGCTCCATGGCGGCGCGGGCGAGGGTCTCGTCGACCCCGCCGAGCTCGAACAACATGCGACCGGGCTTCACGACCGCAACCCAGAACTCGGGGTTGCCCTTACCGGAACCCATGCGCGTTTCGGCGGGCTTTTGGGTAACGGGCTTGTCGGGAAAGACACGAATCCAGACTTTGCCACCACGCTTGACGTGACGGGTCATGGCAATACGCGCGGCCTCGATCTGGCGAGCGGTGAGCCAACCACGTTCGAGGGCCTGTATGCCAAAGTCACCGAAGTTCAGGTCCACGCCGCCCTTGGCCATACCGGCCCGGCGACCGCGCTGCTGCTTGCGGTACTTAACTTTACGGGGCATCAACATGGTTACTCCGCGTCCTTTCGAAAGTGCGGCGTGTCCGTGTGCTCACTGGCGGTACGACGCTCGATCTCTTCTTCGACGGCGAGTTGCGCTTCAACTTCTGGGGTTGAGGCCAAGAGGTCGGCTACGGGAGCGTCGACACTGACGTCGTCGAGAATCTCCAACGTGGTCTCGTGAAGTTCTCCCTCGGCGACCTTGTCCGACACACTGCCCTGCATCTCTTCGATGACCACGTCCTCAACGACCGGTTCGGCGTCCACGCGACGGCGACCGCCGCCCGCGCGCACGACGCCCTTGGGCGCCGAGGATGAAGTACCGACGGGCATGGCGTCGCCGGCGGCCATGGCGGCCTCGCGGACGATCTTTTCATCGTTCGTCAACTGGTAGGGCAAGATGTCGCCCTTGTAGATCCAGACCTTCACGCCCACGCGACCCGTCGAGGTCCGCGCCTCACGGAATCCGTAGTCGATGTCGGCGCGCAGCGTGTGCAGGGGCACGCGACCCTCGCGGTACTGCTCGCGACGCGACATTTCCGCGCCACCGAGACGACCCGAGGCTTGGATCTTCACGCCAAGTGCGCCGGCCTTTTGGACGGTCTGGATACCGCGCTTCATCGCACGACGAAAGGCCACGCGGCGCAGCAACTGGTCACAGATGCCTTGGGCGATAAGCGCGGCGTCGAGTTCGGGTTGCTTGATCTCTTGGATGTTCAACGAGATCTTGTTCTTCTGACCGGTGATCTTCTCGAGGTCCTTCTTCAAACGCTCGGCCTCGGCCCCGCGACGACCGATCACGATGCCCGGACGGGCGGTGTGGATGTCGACGCGGATGCGGTCCGAGTTGCGCTCGATCTCAATGCGACTCACCGCGGCGCTCTCGAGCTGCTTGGTGAGGTAGTCGCGAATCTTCCAGTCCTCGATGACGAGGTCCTTGTAGCCGCGCTCTTTGAACCAGCGCGACTTCCAGTCCGTCGTGATACCGAGACGGAAACCGTAGGGATTTACCTTCTGACCCATTAGTTGGTCTCCTCCGTGGTGTCGTCTGACACCGTCTGGTCGTTCTCTGCTTCGTTCTCTTCTTCGGCCGCGACCACTTCGGGCGCGGGCGTTTCGTCGTCGTAGTCGCTGATGGGCGTGGTACCGACGTCCTCGAGCTCGACGTCGTCGCTGGCGTCACTCTCGATCTGTTCGTTCTCACTGGCCTCGAGATTGGCCTCGGCCTCGGCCTCGGCTGCGGCGTCGAGCTCGGCCTGAGCCTCGTGGGCGGCTTCGCGCTTATTGAAACTGGCCTGCTGGTCGGCGCGACGACGCGAGGACTGCACGCGTCGTGAACGACTCGCCACCGCCTGGGCACTACGGGCGTTGCGCATGAGTTCGAGACGCTCTTCATCCATGCGCGAGACGATCACGGTGATGTGCGTCGAGCGCTTAAAGATCTTCCCGGCACGTCCGCGCGCGCGAGGTGAGAAACGCTTCATGGTGATGCCCTCGTCGGCGAAGGCCGCTGAGATGTAGAGCTCTTCGGCGTTCATGGCGTCGTTGTTCACGGCGTTGGCGACGGCCGAGGCGAGTACTTTGGCGATGACGTCGGCGGCTTCGCGACTCGTGCCCGCCAAAATCTCGGCGGCCGTCGTCACGTCTTCACCGCGCACGATGTTCAGTACTACGCGGGCCTTGCTGGCCGACATGGGAAAACCCCGCAGCGTGGCGCGGGTACCCGGGCGTTCGTTGGTCTTGGGACCGGTCATTAGCGACGACCCGTCTTTTCCTGGCCCGCGTGAAACTTAAAGGTGCGCGTCGGCGCGAACTCGCCGAGCTTGTGGCCCACCATGGACTCGTTCACGAACACCGGGACGTGACGGCGACCGTCGTGCACGGCGAAGGTGTGACCGACCATGTCGGGGATGACCGTCGAGCGACGGCTCCAGGTCTTGATGACCTTCTTCTCGTTGGCCGCGTTCATCGCGTCCACCTTCTTCAAGAGGTGGGTGTCGATGAAGGGACCCTTTTTTAAGCTACGTGACATTGTCTACCTACCTCCGCGCGCCGCGTCCACGGCGACGTCGAATAATGAGCGCGTCTGATGTCTTTGGCAGACGCGTACGACCTTCGGGCTGACCCCACGGCGACACCGGGTGGCGTCCACCCGAGGTCTTGCCTTCGCCACCACCGAGTGGGTGGTCGACAGGGTTCATGGCCACACCGCGCGTCTGGGGGCGGATGCCCTTCCAGCGGTTGCGGCCGGCCTTGCCGATCTTGATGAGTTCGTGCTCGGAGTTACCAACGATGCCGAGCGTCGCGCGACAGTCAATGGGCACGCGACGCATCTCGGTTGAGGGCAGGCGAAGCGTGGCGAAGCCACCGTCCTTGGCGACGAGCTGCACGCTCATGCCGGCGCTGCGGGCCATCTTGCCGCCACCACCGGGGCGAAGCTCGACGTTGTGCACGGTCGAACCAGTAGGAATGAAGCGCATCGGCAGGGTGTTGCCCAAGCGGATGTCGGCCTTGGGGCCGGACTCGACGTAGTCACCGACGTTGAGACCGTTCGGCGCCAAGATGTAGCGCTTCTCGCCGTCGGCGTAGTGCAGCAACGCAATGCGACAGGTGCGATTCGGGTCGTACTCAATGGTGGCGACTTTGGCGGGGATGTGATCCTTGTTGCGCTTGAAGTCCACGATGCGGTACTGCTGCTTGTGACCACCACCGCGGTGACGCGAGGTCTTGCGGCCGTAGTTGTTGCGCCCACCCGTTTTGGGCTTGGCGGCGAGCAACGACTTCTCCGGCGTCGTCGTCGTGAGTTCGGCGAAGTCCGAGACGGTCTGAAAGCGGCGACCGGGGCTGGTTGGTTTGCGGTGACGTAGTGCCATAGCAGTCCTTAGTTCTCGAAGAGGTTGATCGTGTCGCCTTGACGCAAGGTGACGATGGCTCGCTTGGTCCCGGGCTTAGAGCCCGTGACACCGGTGCGACGATTACGCGTGTTCTTGCCCTTGCGGTTAAGGGTGTTGACGTTGGTGACCTTGACGTTGAAGGCTTGCTCGACGGCGTTACGCACGTCGATCTTGGTGGCCCGAGGATCAACGACGAACACGTAGGTGCCGGCGTCCATCAACTTGTAGGTCTTCTCCGAAACGACCGGGCGAATCAGAATGCTCATGGCGTCGCGCATTAGTGGGTCTCCTTAGCCGATGGCAACGTGGCGTCGGTAAAGAGCAACCAGTCACAGTCGAGCACGTCGTAGGCGTTGAGCTCGCCGGCGTCAATGGTCTTGACGTTCATGAGGTTGCGGAAGGAACGAACGGCCGTCTCGTCGTCGCGAGAGAGCACCACGAGGATCTTGCCCTCGAGGCCGAGCACATTGAGCGCGGTAATGGCGTCCTTGGTCTTGGGCTCACTCCAGGCGTCGAAGCTGTCGATGAGAGCAACGCGCTTCATCATCGCGCGGTCACTGAGGGCCGAGTAGAGCGCCAAGCGAATCATCTTCTTCGGGGTCTTCTGCTCGTAACTACGAGGCTTGGGTCCAAGGGCAATACCACCACCGGGGTAGTGCGGCGCGCGGATGGTGCCCTGACGAGCGCCACCGGTGCCCTTTTGGTTGAATGGCTTGCGCCCACCACCGCGAACTTCTTTACGGGTCTTGGTGGACTGGGTACCCGAACGCTTCGCGGCGAGTTGGGCCTTAACGACTTGGTGCATCACGGCCATGTTCGGCGTGACGCCAAAGAACGTGGGGTCGAGGTTGACACGACCCAGCGAAACGCCCAAGAGCGAGTGGCGCGTGATGGAGTGCTTGACCAACGCGGGGCGGTCCTTCTTGACGGGACCTCGAAGGGTGAAGACGTCACTCATCGCTGACCTCCGGCCTTCATTGGGTTCTTCACCGACGTACGCAGTACCACGACGCCGCCACGAGGACCGGGAACGGCACCCTTGACGAGGACGAGTTGACGATCAACGTCAACGGAGATCACTTCGAGGTTGGTCGTGGTGACTTGCTGTCCACCCATGCGACCGGCCATCTTCGTGCCCTTAAAGACCCGACCGGGGGTCGCGCAGGCGCCGATGGAACCCGGCGCGCGGTGGTGCTTGTGGTTACCGTGCGCGGCGCCTTGACCTTTGAAGTTGTGGCGCTTCATGCCACCGGCAAAGCCCTTGCCCTTCGATACGGCCGTGGCGTCAATCATCTCGCCCTTTTCGAAGGAGTCGACGAGAATCTCTTGGCCCACGCTGTAGCCCGTGACGTCGTCGAGGCGAAGCTCGACGAGCTTCTTGCCCGGGGCGACGCCGGCCTTTTCGAAGTGGCCGAGTTCGGGCTTGGTGAGGGTGGAGAGTCGCCGCGTACCCCAGGTCACCTGGACCGCGGAGTAGCCCTCCTTCTCAGGAGTCTTTACTTGGACGACGCGAGCTGGGCTGACTCGAACGACCGTGACCGGAATTGCCCGGTTTTGGTCGTCCCAGACCTGGGTCATGCCCACCTTCTCGCCGACGATCGCTTTGGCCGCCACGTTGTTCCTCTTCCTCTTCTTATCCACACGTCGGACTGGGCCGACATACAGACGCTCCGCCGGGCCAATAAACCCGAACGGAGCGCTCGACTTGTTGGTTCAGCGTTCCAAAAATGGCAACTGAACACCTCTGTTGTTGCCCCATTCGTAAAGAACGGGGCTATTAACTCTACACCCACGGGCCCCGCAAACGCAAAGGCGCGCGGGGGCCAGTGGCTAGTTCTGGCGAATCTTGATCTCGATGTCCACACCGGCCGGCAGGTCGAGACGCTGGAGCGAATCGACCGTTTTGGCCGTGTGGTCCACAATGTCCAAAAGACGCTTGTGGATACGCATTTCGAAGTGTTCGCGACTGTCTTTGTGCTTGTGGGGCCCACGAACCACCGTGTAACGGTGCTTTTCCGTCGGGAGGGGCACGGGGCCCTGGACCCGAGCGTTCGTGCGCTCAACCGTTTGGACGATCTTCGCGGTGGACTGGTCCAGCACGCCGTGATCAAAGGCCTTCAATCGGATACGAATCATTTGTCGGTTGTCGGCCATGACCAGTCCTACTTCAGGATCTTCGTGACGCGGCCAGAACCCACGGTGCGCCCACCCTCACGAATCGAGAAGGTCAAGCCCTCTTCCATCGCGATGGGCTTACCGAGAGTGACGGTCATGTCGGTGTTGTCACCTGGCATAACCATCTCGGTGCCCGAGGGCAGCTCGATGGTACCGGTGACGTCGGTGGTGCGGAAGTAGAACTGCGGACGGTAGTTGGCGAAGAACGGCTTGTGACGGCCGCCCTCTTCCTTGGTCAACACGTAGACCGCCGCCTCAAAGTTGGCGTGCGGGGTGATGGTGCCAGGCTTGCAAAGGACTTGGCCGCGCTCGACGTCTTCCTTCTTCGTACCACGCAGCAACGCACCGAGGTTGTCGCCCGCGCGACCCTCGTCGAGGAGCTTGCGGAACATCTCGATACCGGTCACGACGGTCTTTTGCGTGTCGCGCAGACCAACGATCTCCACTTCGTCGCCGACCTTGACGACACCCTGCTCGACCTTGCCGGTGACGACCGTGCCACGACCAGTGATGGACATGACGTCTTCGATCGACATGAGGAAGGGCTTGTCCAGAATGCGCACGGGTTCGGGGATGAAGCTGTCCACCGCGTCCATGAGCTCCATGATCTTGTCGCCCCACTCCTTGTCGCCTTCGAGCGCCTTCAGAGCGGAGACGCGAACAATGGGCGTGTCGTCACCAGGAAAGTCGTAGCTCGTAAGGAGCTCGCGAACTTCCATCTCGACGAGCTCGAGGAGCTCTTCGTCCTCGACCATGTCGGCCTTGTTCAGCGCCACCACGATGTAGGGAACACCCACCTGGCGAGCGAGCAACACGTGCTCACGGGTCTGGGGCATGGGTCCGTCGGTCGCCGAGACGACGAGAATCGCGCCGTCGACCTGGGCGGCGCCCGTGATCATGTTCTTGACGTAGTCGGCGTGACCGGGCATGTCGACGTGGGCGTAGTGACGATTAGCCGTCTCGTACTCCACGTGAGCAATAGAAATAGTGATGCCGCGCTGGCGCTCTTCAGGGGCCTTGTCGATCTGGTCGAAGGGCGTAAAAGCGGATCCAGGGATGCGCTCGGAGAGAACCTTGGTGATCGCCGCGGTAAGAGTGGTCTTACCGTGGTCGATGTGACCCATGGTTCCAATGTTGACGTGCGGCTTAGTGCGCTCGAACTTCTGCTTTGCCATTGTCGGGGACTAACTTTCTCTCTCGTGACCGTTTCACGATGAATCGGTCTGTGTTTTCGGCCCTCCCCGACTACGGTTTGGACCTGGTTGCTACTGGGTTTCCAGCTCTACGCGCCGGTGGCCTTGGCGACGATCTCTTTCGCGATCGCCTCAGGAACCTCTGCGTAGGACTTGAACTCCATACTGTACGTCGCTCGCCCTTGAGTGCGAGAACGCAGGTCAGTAGCGTAGCCGAACATGTCGGCTAGTGGCACAAGGGCTCTAATTACTTGGTTATTGCCAACTTGCTCCATGCCCTCGACCCGGCCGCGTCGTGACGACAAGTCGCCAATGACGTCGCCCATGTAGTCCTCGGGGGTCACTACTTCTACGGCCATCACGGGCTCTAAGAGCACCGGACTGGCCAGACGGGTCGCCTTTTTCACGCAGATCGAACCGGCGATTTTGAAGGCCATTTCGGAGGAGTCGACGTCGTGGTAGCTACCAAAGGTCAGTCGCACGCGTAGGTCCACCATGGGGTAGCCCGCGAGCACGCCCGAGGTCAACGCCTCGACGATGCCCTGGTTGACCGGCCCGATGTACTCCTTAGGAATAACGCCGCCACTGGTCTCGTCCAAGAACTCGTAGCCTCCGCCGGGCCCGGTGGGCTCGACGGTCAAGACCACGTGGCCGTACTGACCCTTACCACCGGTCTGGCGCACGTACTTCTCTTCGACCTTTTCGACCTTCTTGCGAATCGTTTCGCGATACGCCACCTGGGGCTTACCGACGTTGGCGTCGACGGAGAACTCACGAAGCATCCGGTCGACGAGCACCTCGAGGTGCAACTCGCCCATCCCCGAGATAACGGTCTGGCCGGTCTCTTGGTCCGTGCGCACGCGAAACGTCGGGTCCTCTTCGGAAAGTGCGTAGAGCGCCTTGCCGAGCTTCTCCTGGTCGACCTTGGTCTTTGGTTCGACGGCCACGTGAATAACGGGCTCGGGGAACGTCAGGGTCTCGAGCTGAATGGGCTGATCGGGGTCGGAAAGCGTGTCACCGGTCGTGACCTGCTTTAGACCAACGGCCGCGACGATGTCGCCGGTGCGGATGGTGTCTAAATCTTCGCGGTTGTTCGCGTGCATCAACAACAAACGACCGAGTCGCTCACGCTTCATGCCCTTGGTTGTGTTGATCACGGTGTCGCCCTTTTCGAGGGTGCCCGAGTAGACGCGCAGGTACGTCAACTTACCCACGTAGGGGTCGGTCATGATCTTGAAGGCCAGCGCGGAGAAGGGCTCGGCGTCACTGGGCTTGCGCTCGAGGACCTCTTCCTTACCCGGCTTGGTCCCCTGGGTCGGCGGCAGGTCCACGGGCGAGGGCAGGAAGTCCACCACCGCGTCGAGCATGGGCTGGACGCCCTTGTTCTTAAAGGCCGAGCCGTTGAGAATCGGCACGCAGTGCCCCTCTAAGGTTCCGCGGCGAAGAGCGTGGCGTACGTCTTCGGTCGTGACGACCTCGTCGCCGAGGACCTTCTCGAGCAAGTGGTCGTCAAAGGTCGTCAACACGTCGAGCAACTTCGTGCGCCAGATCGTGGCCAACTCTTTCATGTCCTCGGGAATCTCCACGGTGTCGAACTCTTCGCCCTTGTCGTCGTGGTAGAGGATCGCCTTCATCGAGGTCAGGTCGACGAGGCCTTGGTAGTTCGACTCGGCGCCCACGGGCAGCTGGGTCACGGCCGGCACGCAGTCGAGTCGGTCCTCGATCATGTCCACGCAGCGAAAGAAGTCCGCGCCGACGCGGTCCATCTTGTTCACGAAGCAGATGCGCGGCACGTTGTACTTATTGGCTTGGCGCCAGACCGTCTCGGTCTGGGGTTCGACGCCCGCCACCGCGTCAAAGACCGCGACGGCGCCGTCGAGCACGCGCAAAGAGCGCTCGACCTCGACGGTGAAGTCGACGTGGCCCGGGGTGTCGATGATGTTGATGCGGTGACCGTTCCAGTAACAGGTGGTCGCGGCCGAGGTGATCGTGATGCCCCGCTCTTGCTCTTGGACCATCCAGTCCATGGTGGCGGCGCCATCGTGCACCTCACCGATTTTGTAGTTTTCGCCCGTGTAGAACAAGATGCGCTCCGTCGTCGTGGTCTTACCCGCGTCGATGTGGGCCATGATGCCAATGTTGCGAACTTTGTCCAGGGGGTATTCGCGTGCGGTCATTTCCTTACAAACTCTCTTTACTTACCAGCGATAGTGGGCAAAAGCTTTGTTGGACTCGGCCATCTTGGCCATGTCCTCGCGGCGCTTAACGGCCGCCCCCACGCCGTTGCTGGCGTCGATGATTTCGCCAGCCAAACGGTCGGCCATGGTCTTCTCGCGACGCTTCTTCGCGAAGTCGGTTAACCATCTTATGGCGAGCGTGGTCGAACGACGCGGGCGAACCTCAACGGGCACTTGGTAGGTGGTGCCACCAACGCGACGGCTGCGCACTTCGAGCTCGGGCCGTACGTTCTCCAGCGCGCGCTTCAAGGTGGCGATGGGGTCGGTACCGGTCTTTTGCTCGACCTGCTCCAGGGCGCCGTAGACAATGCGTTCAGCGATGGTGCGCTTGCCACGCTCGAGGATCTTGTTGGTGACTTGGGTGACGAGGACCGACTTGTAGATCGGGTCGAGGGGAATTTCGCGGCGTACCGCGGGGCCTTTACGAGGCATTATTTCTCCCTCTTGGCGCCGTAACGACTACGGGCCTGCTTACGGTCACGAACACCCGAGGTGTCGAGCGCGCCGCGGATGATCTTGTAGCGAACACCGGGAAGGTCCTTCACACGCCCGCCACGCACCAGCACGATGGAGTGCTCTTGGAGGTTGTGGCCGACGCCGGGAATGTAGGCCGTAACTTCGACGCCCGAGGTGAGGCGAACACGAGCGACCTTACGCAGAGCCGAGTTGGGCTTCTTCGGCGTGACGGTGTGCACGCGGGTGCAGACGCCACGGCGTTGCGGGGCCCCCTTTAGGGCCGGCGTCTTCGTCTTTGAAACCTTGTCCTGTCGGCCCTTTCGGACCAACTGTGCGATTGTGGGCACGCGGAACCTCTCTTGTTGGTACATCTCTGGGCGCCCCGGCGAAGCCGGAGCGCGGACTGTCAATCCTACGACAAAGTGACGTCGTACGGCAAGCCCGTCGCCGCTCGGCGAGAGCGGCGACGGGCCTACGCCTTAGAGCGCCTGTCCCCCGAGTTGATCTTCGGGGTTATCGGCGTCGTTCTCAGGTAGTGCTGACTCGTCGTAGGTGGCCGTGCCGATGTTCTGGAAGGCGCTCAAGTCCGCGCTAAAGGAGTCGTCACTGCTCAACTCGCCCAAAAGACTGGCCAGGTCGAGGTCGTCGTCGCTGACTTGAGCCCAGGCGGGCAGCAGTTCGGCGTCGGGCATGTCGAGACGCAGTTCGCGCTTGTTGTAGTACTCCAGACCCGAACCGGCCGGGATCAACTTACCGATGATGATGTTCTCCTTCAGACCCACGAGGTAGTCACGCTTGCCTTCGATGGCGGCCTCGGTAAGGACGCGCGTCGTCTCTTGGAACGACGCGGCCGAGAGCCACGAGTCGGTGGCGAGCGAAGCCTTGGTAATACCCATCAACTGGGCCCGACCGTCGGCGGCCTCAGAGCCACTGGCTTCGAGTTCGTCGTTCGTGTCGTTGAAGAGCTTCACGTCAATCAACGCTCCGGGCAACCACGTGGACTGACCAGCGTCAACGATCTGCACGCGACGCGTCATCTGGCGCACGATGAGTTCGATGTGCTTGTCGTGAATCGACACACCCTGGTCGCGGTAGACGTTCTGCACCTCTTCGGTGAGGTACTGCTGAGTCTCGCGCGTTCCCCGGAACTTCATCATGAGCTTGGGGTCGAGCGGTCCGTCGTGTAGCGGCGTACCGACTTCGACCTCTTGGCCGTCTTCGATCAAGAGGTGTCGAGCAATGGAGATCGACTCTTCTTGGAGTTGGCCTTCGTCGCCCACCATGGTGACCTTGCGTTCTCGACCCACGAGCTCCACGCGCACCACGCCCGAGAACTCGGCCACGGCCGCAGCACCCTTAGGGGTACGCGCTTCGAAGAGCTCGACCACGCGCGGTAGACCGTGCGTGATGTCGCTCTCGGACACACCACCGGAGTGGAACGTACGCATCGTGAGCTGAGTTCCCGGCTCACCAATGGACTGTGCGGCAATGACCCCGACCGCTTCACCGAGCTCCACGAGTTGGTGAGTGGCGAGTGAGAGTCCGTAACACGCGGCGCACACTCCTTGGATAGCGTCACAGGTCAAGGTCGTACGAACTCGAACCCGCTCAACGGAGGCGTCGTCGCGCAGTCGCTCGACGTCGTCCATCAACAACATGGTGCCGCGCGGGATGAGCGAACCATCCGCGAGCGTCACGTCTTCGGCCGATACGCGGCCCCAGAGCTTGGTCTCTAAGTGAGAACGCACCGCGCGCGTGTCGGGGGCGACGTGCTCGATCCACATCCCTCGACTCGTGTTGCAGTCGAACTCCTTGACGATGAGCTCTTGAGCGACGTCAACGAGTCGACGGGTCAAGTACCCAGAGTCAGCGGTTCGCAGCGCCGTGTCACCAAGACCCTTACGGGTGCCGTGGGTGGAGATGAAGTACTCCAGGACCGAAAGGCCTTCGCGGAACGAAGACTTGATCGGGCGAGGGATCATCTCACCGCGCGGGTTGGACACGAGGCCCTTCATGGCGGCAATTTGGCGGATCTGCTGGGAGTTACCTCGAGCCCCCGAGTCCACCATCATGCGGATCGGGTTGTCCGAGATCGCGTTCATCGCGCGGTCGGTGGCGTCACCGACCTCCTTGTTGGCGTTCGTCCAGATCTCAATCTCTTGCTGGCGGCGTTCGTCGTCGACGATGACGCCGCGCCGGTAGTTGGTCTCGACCTTGGCGGCCTGCTCCTCGTACTTGTTGAGAATCGCGGCCTTTTCAGGCGTGGTGACGATGTCGTCAATCGAAATCGTCAGACCCGAGCGCGTCGCGAAACGAAAGCCCAGTGACTTGATGGCGTCGAGTGACTCAGCAACTTCTTGGCGCGAGTAGCTCGCCGAGATCTCTTCGACGATCGTGCCAATCGGTACCGCGTTCTTGCCAATGACCTCGTTCACGTAGCGAAAGCCAAAGGGCAGCGCTTCGTTGAACAGAACTCGACCGGGCGTCGTCACGAGCGAACGTCCCGCGCCCGAGACCTCAATGCCGGCCGCTTCTAAGCGCGCGTCGAGTGACGAGCCCTCGAGGGGTCGGATCTCGATCGCACTGCGCAGACCAATGAGCTTGTCCGAGACGGCGTTTTCGATTGAGTAGACGTGGCGATAGTTCTTCGGGTGCTCGACCACTTCGTCACAGGGCAACGTCAAGTAGTACGCACCAAAGACCATGTCCTGAGCGGGCTCAGTAATTGGTCGACCGGTGGCGGGCGTGAAGATGTTGTTCGTCGAGAGCATCAAGATGCGTGCTTCGGCCTGGGACTCAGCCGAGAGCGGCACGTGCACGGCCATCTGGTCACCGTCGAAGTCCGCGTTGAAGGCCTTGCAGACGAGGGGGTGGATCTGGATCGCCTTGCCGTCAACGAGGATCGGCTCGAAGGCCTGGATACCGAGACGGTGCAACGTCGGCGCACGGTTCAACAACACCGGGTGCTCGCGAATGACCTCTTCGAGCACGTCCCAGACCACGGCCTTACGGCGTTCGACCATACGCTTCGCGCTCTTGATGTTCTGCGCCATCTGGGTCTCGATGAGACGCTTCATGACGAAGGGCTTAAAGAGCTCGAGGGCCATCATCTTGGGGAGACCACACTGGTGGAGCTTGAGCGTCGGTCCGACCACAATCACCGAGCGACCCGAGTAGTCCACGCGCTTACCGAGCAGGTTCTGACGGAAACGTCCCTGCTTACCCTTCAACATGTCCGAAAGACTCTTCAGCGGTCGGCCACTCTGTCCGGCCACCGGACGTCCACGACGTCCGTTATCGAAGAGTGCGTCGACGGCCTCTTGGAGCATGCGCTTTTCGTTGTTGACAATGATGTCCGGCGCGCCAAGGTCGAGCAAACGCTTCAAGCGGTTATTGCGGTTGATGACGCGGCGGTACAGGTCGTTGAGGTCCGACGTCGCGAAACGTCCACCGTCGAGCTGCACCATCGGACGAAGGTCCGGAGGAATGACCGGCACGGCTTCGAGGATCATGGCGCGCGGGTCGTTCAAACGGTGACCGTGGTCGTCACGACGGTTGAAAGACTGCACGATGGCGAGGCGCTTCAAAAACTTCGCGTGACGCTGCGCGCTGAGCGGCTTGCGGCCGTCCTTCGCGTCGATCATCTCGCGCATGACCTTCTCCTCGTCGTCGAGGTTCATACGGTCAATCAGTTGAAGAATCGCGTCGGCACCCATGCCGCCTTCGAAGTACTCGCCGTAGCGAAAGTCCATCTCGCGGTACAGCACTTCGTCTTCGATGATCTGGCGTGAGTGAAGTCCTTCGAACGTGTCGAAGGCCTGCTTGGCCAGTTCGCGCTCTTCGGCGAAACGTGAGCGAACACCGTCGAGCTCCTTCTCGGTGCCGCGCTGGAGGGCCCGAAGCTCGGACTCCTTGGCGCCTTCGGCTTCGAGCTTGACGGCGCGGGCTTCAATTTCCTTCAACTTGTTGTCGAGCGCCTTGACTTCACGTTCGGCGATTTCGAGAATCTCTTCGTTGAGGCCCACGCGCAGCTCGGCGAGCTCGGCGTGACGGCGATCAACGTCAACGTAGGTGACCATGTGGGCGGCGAAGTAGATGACCTTCTCTAACTGCTTGGCCTTTAACTCTTCCTTCGGCGCGGTACCCATCAAGAGGTACGCGAGCCACGATCGAGTACCGCGCAGGTACCAGATGTGCACTACCGGTGCCGACAGGGCGATGTGACCCATGCGCTCGCGGCGCACCTTGTCACTCGTTACCTCAACCCCACAACGCTCACAGACAATGCCCTTAAAACGGACGCGCTTGTACTTGCCACAGGCGCACTCCCAGGCCTTCTGCGGTCCGAAGATCTTCTCGCAGAACAGGCCGTCCTTCTCGGGACGCAGGGTGCGGTAGTTAATGGTCTCGGGCTTCTTCACTTCACCCGAGGACCAACTACGAATGTTCTGTGCAGTAGCGAGACCAATACTGATCTCGTCGAACTGGTTTACGTCGAGTGGACTCATGACAACTTCCTTTCGGCGGCACGGCGGGCGTCCTCTTCATCACTGCCGCGCTCGGGTCGACTGATGTCGATGCCCAGTTCGCGCGTGACGGAGAAGAAGTCCTCTTCGGTGTCGGCTAGATCAACGTGGGCACCGACCTTGTCGCGCACCTCCACGTTCAAACAGAGTGACTGCATTTCTTTGATGAGCACCTTGAACGACTCGGGGATTCCCGGCTCGGGGAGGTTCTGACCCTTGACGATGGCTTCGTAGGCGCGCTCGCGACCCTTCATGTCGTCGGACTTGACGGTCAAGAGTTCTTGGAGCGCGTACGCGGCACCGTAGGCCTCGAGGGCCCACACTTCCATCTCACCAAATCGCTGACCGCCGAACTGCGCCTTACCACCGAGTGGCTGGGCGGTGATCATCGAGTACGGACCGGTGGCGCGCGCGTGAATCTTGTCGTCCACCATGTGAGCGAGCTTCAAGATGTAGGCGTAGCCCACCGAGATCGGACTGTCGTAGGCCTCGCCGGTTCGACCGTTGTAGAGCGTGACTTTTCCGTCGTTGTCGCCCGCCAACAGGCGCTTGCCGTCTTGACCGTCGATGTTCAGTGTCTCGAAGGTCTGTTGAATCGTGGGCTTGTCCTTCGCGCGCTCGGTCTCGTCCCAGTGCGCACCGTCGAACGAGGGCGTGGCGACGTAGACCGCGGGCTCGGTACGAGGACGGGTCTTGCGGTACGGACGGTTCGCGGGATCCTTCTGGTCGTCGTGACCCGACGTACCAACGGCGGGGTTGACTTCGAGGCCCGCCCAGCCGTGACGAGCGGCGTAGCCCAAGTGACTTTCGAGCACCTGGCCGACGTTCATTCGACTCGGCACACCAAGGGGACTCAAGATGATGTCAATCGGCGTTCCGTCAGAGAGGAACGGCATGTCCTCTTCGGGCAGGATCTTCGAGATAACGCCCTTGTTGCCGTGACGTCCGGCCAGCTTGTCGCCTTCGGAGATCTTGCGCTTCTGCGCGACGTAGACCTTGACCAGCTGATTGACGCCGGGCTGCATCTCGTGGTCTTCGTCACGGCTGTAGACCTTGACGTCGATGACCTTGCCGGACTCACCGTGGGGCACCTTCAAGGAGGTGTCGCGCACTTCGCGAGCCTTCTCGCCAAAGATAGCGCGGAGCAGACGCTCTTCGGGGGACTGCTCGGTCTCACCCTTGGGGGTGACCTTACCGACGAGGATGTCGCCGGGCTGAACTTCGGCACCGATGCGCACGATGCCCAAATCGTCGAGGTCGGCCAGGATGTCGTCGGGCAGGTTCGGGATGTCGCGAGTGATCTCTTCGGCACCGAGTTTGGTGTCGCGAGCGTCGATCTCGTACTCCTTTACGTGCACCGAGGTCAAGACGTCGTCACGCACGAGGCGCTCACTCAAGATGATGGCGTCCTCGTAGTTGTAGCCCTCCCACGGCATGTACGCCACGAGCAGGTTCTTACCCAACGCCAACTCACCGTTCGACGTGCTCGTGCCGTCGGCCAAGAGGTCACCGGCCTTCACGCTCTCGCCACCAAAGACGAGGGGCTTCTGGTTGATCGAGGTGTCCTGGTTAGAACGACGGAACTTGTTGAGGTTGTACTGCTTGCGGCCAAAGGCCTTGCCGTAACGATCGGTTACGTCCTTCTCGTACTCAACGACAATGCGGTCGCCCGAAACGGATTTGACGACACCGTTGCCCTCGGCGATCAGCACGTCACCCGAGTCGAGTGCGGCCCGCGCTTCCATGCCGGTTCCCACGAACGGCGCCTCGGGCATGATGAGCGGCACCGCCTGCTTTTGCATGTTCGCGCCCATCAGTGCGCGCTGGGCGTCGTCGTGCTCGACGAAGGGGATCAGCGAGGTCGCGACCGAAATGATCTGCTTGGTGGAGACGTCCATCAACTCGACTTCGTCGGGCTTGACGAAGTCAATCTCGGACGTGGTGGAGGAGGACTTGTTCGACGAACCAACGCGCAGTCCCGTACCAACCGGGCCACGACGGACGAGGACGCGGTCGGCCTTGATGGTGCCGTGGTCGTCGACTTCGGTGTTCGCCTGGGCGATGACGTAACGCTCTTCTTCATCGGCCGTGAAGTACTTGATCTCACCGGTAACTTTGCCCGCCGCGACCACTCGGTACGGCGTTTCAATGAAGCCGTACTCGTTGATGCGCGCGTAGGTCGCGAGGTAGCCAATAAGACCGACGTTGGGGCCTTCGGGGGTTTCGATCGGACACATCCGCCCGTAGTGCGAGGAGTGGACGTCTCGAACTTCTAGACCGGCGCGCTCGCGAGAAAGTCCACCTGGTCCCAGCGCCGAGAGTCGACGCTTGTGGGTGAGACCCGACAGCGGGTTGTTCTGGTCCATGAACTGACTGAGCTGTGAGGTGGCGAAGAACTCTTTGATCGCCGACATCACGGGACGAATGTTGATCAAGGTCTGGGGCGCGATGGCCTCGACGTCTTGGGTATTCATGCGCTCACGTACCACGCGCTCCATACGTGAAAGACCCGTACGAAGGGCGTTTTGAATCAACTCGCCCACGCTGCGGATGCGGCGATTAGCGAAGTGGTCCTGGTCGTCGATGTGGTACGTGGTCTCCTTGGCGGTGCGGTCGCGCGCCAAGTTCAACAGGTACGTCGCCGTGGCCAGTACTTCGGCCTTCGAGAGAACGTGCAGGGCGGTGTTGGGCCGTTCGAGCACGTCGCCGAAGAGTTCGACGTTCTTCGCGACTTCGCTGCCGAGCTTGCGATCGAGCTTGTAGCGACCAACGCGACTGAGGTCGTAGCGCTTCTCGGAGAAGAAGGCGCCCTCAAAGTACTGACGAGCGGCTTCGACGGTCTGGACTTCACCGGGACGCGCGCGACGGTAGATCTCGAGCCACGCGGTCTCTTGACTCGCGCGTAGAAAATTCTCGGGCGTGTCGTCGATGTTGTACTTCTCCATGTGCTTGGAGATTTCGAGGTGGGCCTTCTTCCAGTCAACGTGGAACTGGTCCTCGAGGAAGTCAAAGTGCGCAATGAACTTTTCAAAGAACTTCTCGTCCATTGCGGTGTCGAGCGCGCGCAGCAACGTGAAGATCGAGATGCGACGCTTACGAGCAATGCGCGCACCAGCGTTCGCGGACTTGTTCTTCTTCTCTTCTAAGTCAACCTGGAGCCACTCACCACGACTGGGGTGAATCGTTCCTTCGAAGGCCACCTTCTCGTCCTTACCGGGCTGAAAGAGTACGCCGGGTGAACGAACGAGTTGTGACACAACCACGCGCTCGGTGCCGTTGATGATGAACGTTCCCTGCTCGGTCATGATCGGGAAGTCACCCATGAAGACGGTCTGCTCTTTGATCTCACCGGTCTCGGAGTTCAAGAAGCGCGCGCGCACGAAGATGGGTTGGGAGTACGTGGTGGCGCGCTGACGGCACTCTTCCACGGTGAACTTGGGCGGACTCTTTAAGTCGGCGTCATCAGGGTCGAACTCGAGTTCGAGCGAAAGTCGGCCCGTGAAGTCGGTGATCGGCGAGATTGCCTCGAAAGCCTCGCGCAGACCCTGCTTCATGAATAAGTCGAAGCTGTCGCGCTGAATTTCGAGAAGGTTAGGCAGGGGGTGTGCTTCACCCAATGCCGAGAAGTTAAAGCGCTCCGGGCTAGTGGACCGAGACGTCAACGGTCATCCTCCGTGTGAGTGGGTGGGTGGTACGCGCCGGGTAGAAGCACAAAACGGCGTCAAGGGATGACGAAGTTGGGGGCAGGAACACGGTCTTACAACTCTAGTGGTTCTGTCAGAGAATGCGCAACTGGCGCTCCCCAAAGGAGATACGCGCCCGTGCACAACGGTTGCGCTTACCCTAGGCAGGTTCACCGCCCAGGTCAAGTATGCCTGAGCTAGAAAAAGCTCCGGCCGGGCAGAGCCCGGCCGGAGCCGTTCAAACAACGATAATTACTTCACTTCTACTGTCGCGCCGGCGGCCTCGAGGGCGGCCTTGGCCTTTTCGGCGTCGGCCTTGGAGACCTTTTCGAGCACGGGCTTGGGGGCGCCGTCCACGAGGTCCTTGGCTTCTTTTAGTCCGAGGCTGGTCAAGGAACGTACTTCCTTGATGACCTGGATCTTCTTGTCGCCACCGCTGATCAAAATGACGTCGAAGTCACTCTTCTCATCGGCCCCGGCGTCGGCGTCGCCGCCACCGGCCGCGACCGGCGCCGCGGCAGCAGCCGCGGGAGCCGCCGCCGTCACACCGAACTTCTCCTCGAACTCCTTCAAGAGTTCGCTCAGTTCGATGACAGAAAGCTCCGCGATGCCGTCGAGAATCTGTTCCTTGGTAAGGGTTGCAGCCATGGTGATTCCTTTCTCTTCTTATTTCGTTGTTGGTTATTCGGCCGGTTCGCTCGCGACGTCTTCTGACGCCTCGGAGGTCTCGGGGTCGGAAGGGGCCTCCGTGGCCACAGGGGCCTCGGGGGTCTCGTCCGCGACGTCGGCGACCAGAGTCGCGTCGTCGTCGCTCGCTGCCGGAGCAGCTTCCTCGACCCCGGCCGGAGTCTCGGCGGTCTCTTCGACTTGTTCGACGACCGGGGCGACAACTGCGCCACCCTTGGCGTCGATCAAGGCCGAGAGGCCGTAGGCGAAGTTTTGCGGGAGGGCCCTTAAGAGGCCGGCCATGGTCGCGAGTGGTGAAGCGAGCAGACCAGCGAAGCGCGCGAGCAGAACGTCGCGCGAGGGCAGGTCGGCCAGTGCGCTGAGGTCCTGGAGCGATAGAGGCTTGCCGTCGAGGACGCCACCCTTGACGATCAACGTGGGCGTGGCCCGGGCGAAATCACGCAACGCCTTCGCCACGGCCGAGACGTCACCGTTCACGAAGGCAATGGCCGTTGGACCAACGAGGAACTCGTCGAGCGACGCCACGGACGTCCCCTCGATGGCGCGACGAACGAGCGTGTTCTTAAAGACCTTGTAGTCGGCGTCGAGCGTACGAAGCTGACGGCGAAGCGTCGAAATCTCCGCGACGGTCATGCCGCGGTACTCGGTGACGACCGCCGTTGAGGTGCCCTCGACCTTGGCCTTCAGTTCGTCGACGGTAGCGACCTTGGCGGTGCGAACCTTGTTCATAGTGACTCCTTCACCGGATGGGGCCGGTAACGGGCCTCGAACATCCAAGCGAACGAGTTCCCCAAGGAAACTCGAACTCCTCGTCAGGCGAACTTTCGTCCTTTACGCACTCGCGTGCACCGGATGTCTTCGGCGTTCTTTATAAATCTGTCGCACCGACTTCGTGCAAGGTTGTCCAGCGTACTAACGAAAGGGCTGCGGCGTCAATAGAACCACTAGGCCGGGGCCAAAACCTCGTCCTGGTCGCGGGTGCGCGCCGGGTCGATCTTAACGCCAGGTCCCATCGTTGAGGAGACCGTAATGCTCATGACGTAGCGACCCTTGGCACTCGCGGGCTTGACCCGGAGGACTTCGTCGATGACCGCCTGCACGTTACGAACCAGGTCGTCGCGCGAGAAGCTCACTTTGCCAACGCGTAGCTGCACGTTGCCGATCTTGTCAGTGCGGTACTCAACGCGTCCCCCCTTGAACTCGGTGACGGCCTTGGCGACGTCGGTCGTGACGGTGCCGGTCTTGGGGTTAGGCATCAGACCACGTGGCCCCAGTACTCGACCGAGACCACCGACTTGACCCATGAGGTCCGGCGTCGCGATCGCGACGTCGAAGTCGAGAAATCCACCCGCCACCTTGGCGACGAGGTCTTCGGCGCCGACTTCGTCCGCTCCAGCGTCACGAGCGGCCTGGGCCGCTTCACCAGAGGCAAAAACCGCGACGCGGTTCGTCTTACCGGTGCCCGCGGGCAGCGAGATGGTGCCGCGCACAATCTGCTCGGCCTTGCGCGGGTCGACGCCGAGGCGAATCGCCAGCTCGACGGTCTCGTCAAACTTGGCCGTCGAGACGTGCTTCACCTTGTCGATGGCCTCGACCACCGTCAAGAGCTCTTCGCGATCGACTTGAGCGAGGGCGTTCTTGTAGTTCTTACCGTGCTTCATTACTCTTCTCCTAGCCCGCGACCGTGATGCCCATCGAGCGCGCCGTACCGGCCACTTGGAGCTTGGCCATCTCGACGTCGTCGGTGTTGAGGTCTTTCAGTTTGGTTTTGGCAATCTCTTCGACCTGGTCCATGGTGACCGTGGCGACGACTTCTCGGCCCGCGAGCTTGGCGCCCTTGGCGACGCCGGCCGCTTGGCGAAGAAGGACCGGCGTGGGGGGCGTCTTCAATATGAACGTGAACGTGCGGTCCTCGTAGATCGAGATCTCAACGGGGATAACGGTCCCCTTCATCGACTCGGTCGCGGCGTTGTACTGCTTGCAGAACTCCATGGTCTGCACCCCGTGTGGTCCAAGCGCCGTACCAACCGGCGGTGCGGGCGTGGCACCACCCGCTTCGAGTTGAATTTTGACTACTGCGACAATATTTTTGGCCATGGCCGTTCTCCTTACAGTTCTCTACAGCTTCGTGACCTGCGTGAAGTCCAGCTCCACGGGGGTCTCACGTCCAAAGATGTCCACCAACACCTTGACCTTGAGTTGGTCTTCGTTGATCTCGGCCACGTGACCGGAGAAGGTAGCGAACGGTCCGGTCTTGATTTGAACCGTGTCGTTGACTTCGAACTCGTGGGTCGGCATGCGACGCTTCGTGGTGGGCACCTCGACGCCTTCGACGTGGGGGCGAATGATGTTGTCGACTTCGCGCTTGGTGAGCGCCGTCGGCTTGGTCTTCTCCGCACCGACGAAGCCCGTCACGCCCGGCGTCGAGCCAATGACGTAGAAGATCTCGGGATCTGGTTCGCAACGAATCAAGAGGTAGCTCGGGAACATGCGCTTCGAGACGGTGACCTTCTTGCCGGACTTGAACTCGGTCACGTCCTCTTCGGGCAGGTAGATCTCGTAGATCGACTCGCTCAGCTCGCGACTCTTGATGATGTTGTTCAGCGCACCGATGACTTTCTGCTCGTGACCGGCGAAGGTGTGCACGATGTACCAGCGACCGGGACGGTCGAAGGCGCTCTCGACAATGGGCTCGTCGTCCTCGTCGTCGAGGATCGTGACGTCGAGAATCTCTTCGTCGAGCACCACGTCTTCAATCACGTCGTCGAGGGGGGTTTCTAGATCACTCATGCTTGCCTACTTGGTAAAGAGGAACGAAACGAACTTGGAGAAACCAAAGCCGAGTCCGAAAATTAACGAGGTCATAAAGATCAGCACGAAGAGCACGATGGTCGAGTAGTTGATGACCTCGGGTCGCGTGGGCCAGGAGACTTGGCGCATCTCTTCACGAATTTGGCGAAAGAACTCCGCGGGGGTGGCGCGGTCGCTGCGACGACGTGGCACGTCTTGCGGCGTGCGCCGGGGAGCGGCGGCGCCGTCGGCACCCACCTGTCCCTGTCGTTGCATCTGGCGCTTTTGTTCGCGGTTCATCTCACGTCTCTCGTTCAAACTTCGTTACGGCAATCTGGATAACAACTTCGAGCAGGGCAGGAGGGACTCGAACCCCCAACCACCGGTTTTGGAGACCGGTGCTCTACCAATTGAGCCACTGCCCTATGCGGTCACGCCAAGAAATTGAACGCGTCCCTAGGGACGTCAATCTTACCATCCTCGCGAGGGCACTCGTCTACCAGGCGCGGCGTCGTTTGAAAACCGCCGCGTCGCAAGCATAACTGGACACCAGTGGCCCTCGGCTCGGGACCCGCATCGAGCGAGACCTCGTTGCTCTACCAACATCACCTCATCCCACGTCTGAGTCGGCGCACGAAGACGCGTTCTGGATCGGCGGCCTTTAAGAGCGAATGGACACACGAACTGCTTGGCGTCGTAGAATGCCGAGCCAAGGAGGCACTATGCAATGTCGGGCGTGCCAAGGGGATACTCCGAGCGACAAGCCGTTCTGCGCGAACTGCGGCGCCCGAGTCGCGGCGCAGTGCCCGTCCTGTGGCGCGGAGGTCCTCGAGGGAAAGCCCTTTTGTGCAAACTGCGGCTCATCGGTGGCGGCCGCCACCGAGCCCTCAACCCCGAGCTTCGCGAATCTGGGAGCTGCGTCGTCGCCAGAGACGTTCGACGAGCCGGTGGCGGAAAGGCGACTGTGCTCGGTCTTGTTCGTCGACCTCGTGGGTTTCACGCCACTGGCCGAATCTCGCGACCCAGAGTCCGTTCGAGAGCTCCTTTCGCAGTACTTCGATCGAGCCCAACGAATCATCGATAACTACGGCGGAACCGTCGAGAAGTTCATTGGCGACGCCGTCATGGCGGTGTGGGGCGCACCAATTGCCAACGAAGACGACGCGGAGCGAGCAGTTCGCGCCGCGCTCGACCTCGTGGCCTCGGTCGCCGAACTCGACAGTGACGCCGGTCTGGGCGGCCTTCGAGCCCGTGGGGGCGTCGTGACTGGTGAAGTAGCCATCACGATAGGCAGAGTTGCCGAAGGCATGGTGCTCGGCGACACCGTGAACTCGGCGTCGCGGGTACAGAGCGTGGCCGAGCCCGGAACGGTGCTCGTGGACGAATCCACGTGGCGTGCGGCGTCGGGCGCGATTGCCTTCGATGAAGTGGGCGCGCTCGAACTCAAGGGCAAGTCGCTCACGATTAAGGCGTGGCGAGCGCTTCGAGTCGTCGCGCAGCGTAAGGGGCTCGGGCGCAGCGAACGGCTCGAACCCCCCTTCGTTGGACGAGAGGAAGAGATTCGACTCATCAAGGATCTCCTGCACGCCACCGCGCGTGAGCAGCGGGCACGTTTGGTCTCGGTGACGGGAATTCCCGGGATCGGGAAGAGTCGCCTCTCGTGGGAGTTTCTGAAGTACGTCGACGGACTCGCCGACGACGTCTACTGGCACCAAGGTCGCTCTCGCGCCTACGGCGAAGGAGTGACCTTCGGTGCACTCGGTGAGATGGTGCGCATGCGCGCAGGAATTCTCGACGCCGAAGAGGCGGCGACCGCTCTCGAGAAGTTGCACACGTGCCTGACCCGCTTCGTCCCTGACGTCGAAGAGCGACGATGGATCGAGCCTCGTCTCGCTCACTTGCTCGGACTTAGCGAGTCGATGTCGAGCGACCGCGAAGAGCTGTTCTCGGCGTGGCGAAGGTTCTTTGAACGCATTGCCTCAGTGGGACTCACGGTGCTCGTCTTCGAAGACCTCCAGTGGGCCGACGCCGGACTCATCGACTTTGTCGAATCAATTCTCGAATGGTCGAAGAACTTCCCACTGCTTATCGTCACCCTTTCGCGTCCGGAGTTGATGGAACGGCGCGCGTCCTGGGGCGCGGGACTTCGTAACTTCACGTCACTTCACTTAGAGCCCCTGTCGTCCATCGCTATGCGTGAGTTGCTTGACGGCTTCGTCCACGGACTCCCTCGCGACGTCTCTGACCAGGTGCTGGCCCGCGCAGAAGGTGTGCCGCTCTACGCCGTCGAGACGATTCGGATGTTGGTCGACCGGGGAGCGCTGGTGCAGTCGGTTGACGGCTATCACGTCGAAGGCGATATCAGCACTTTGGAAATTCCTGAAACGCTTCACGCACTCATTGCCTCAAGGTTGGACTCCCTGCCGCCTCGTCAACGAGTCCTGCTGCAAGACGCCGGCGTCGTGGGCTCGACGTTTTCCGTCGAAAGTCTCCGAGTCGTCAACGGCGCGATGGCCGAAGAAATTGAGAGCGAACTTCGCGACCTCGTGCGAAAGGAGTTCCTCTTCGCCGACAACGATCCTCGTTCCCCCGAGCGAGGTCAGTACGGCTTCGTCCAAGGCGTCATTCGTGAAGTCGCGGTGGGCACACTCGCGCGTCGAGACCGTCGAGCGAAACATCTCGCTATCGCGCGCTACGCCGAATCGCTGGAGGACGAAGAACTCGCTGGCGTCGTCGCGGCCCACTACCTCGAGGCCTACCGGGCGACGCCCGAGGAACCAGACAGTGATCAAGTCATACCCCGAGCGCTTGAATGGACCGAGCGTGCCGGCCAGCGAGCGCTCTCGCTCGGTTCACCAGAACAGGCTGCCGTGTTCTTCAACCAAGCCATTGAACTAGCGAGTGACGATCGACTTCGGGCCAGACTCTTCGAACTCGCGGCTGAGTCGGCGAGCCGCCTCCAGCAGTCAGAGCAGTGCGCCACGTACCTCGAGCGGGCCATCGCGATATACGAATCTCTCGAAGACGTCAACGCCACCGGTCTCGCAATTGCCAAACTAGCCCTGCCGCTTTCCTCAATAAAACGCGCGGTCGAAGCGGTGGAGCGCTGCGAACAGGCCTTCGCACTGGTCGACGGTGCGGAGTCACGAGTGCGCTGTGCACTCGCCAACGCAGTAGCGAATGTGCTCTCTCATACCAGTGAGGTCAGGCGTGCCCTCGAGTGGAGCGAGGTGGCGCTCAGTCTCGCCGAAGAGCTCGACGACAGCGCACTTTTGGCAAACGCACTCGGCTCGAAGTCCTTAGCGCTGTTCACCATGGGACGACACCGCGAGGCAGTGATTTTGGCCCGAGGTATGGCCGCCATTGCCGACGAAGCCGGTGCCCTGAATGAACAAGCTCGCGCGCGCACGGGACTGAGTCTCTTCATGCTGCCCGACGATCCGCGGGCCATGGTCGTAACGGCAAACGAGGCGGTTGAACTCGCGCGTCGCGCCGGAACCCGCGGCATCGAGATCACGAACCTCCTGAACATCGCCGAGACCTCGCTCTACCTCGGTCTCTGGGCCGAAACACGTATCGCCATTGCGGAGCTCCTTCAGCGAGAACTCGTGGAGTGGCACTCCAAGTGGCTCAAGGGGCTCGAGTCCGTACTGGCGGCGATGAGTGGCGACGCCGAACTCTCGCAAAATCTCCTCGCGCAAGCCCTCCAGGAAATCGTCGTGCAGGGTGGAGAAGCGGGCGCCCAACTGGCCTCGGAGACGACACGGTTGACCACGTTGGCCTTCACGGCGCTCGCCTCGGACGATCTAACCGGCGCGCTTGGCCACGCGAGTCGCGCCATAGAACTCGATCCCATGGGTATTAACACTCCCGTGGCCCTCAGCATGGCCTCGCGGGCCGCTTTATGGCTGGGAGAGATTGACGAGGTTCGCGACCTGCTTGGCGCCATGCAGCGACTGCGCGGGCGATATTTATCGGCGCAACGTCGCACCACCGAGGCTGGTCTTGCTGCGCTGGAGGGTCGCCCGGGTGATTCCGCAGAGATCTATCGCGACGCGATCGAACAGTGGCGAATCGTCGACAGCGTGTTAGATCTCGCGCTCTGTGAACTCGACCTCGTACTGGTGCTCGGTGCCGATCACGTCGACGCCACGGTCGCCAAAGAGGCGCGCGACATCTTCGTACAAATAGGGGCGACGACAATGATTGATCGGCTCGACCGGTTGACCAACGCCGCGACCGATTGATCAGGACAGCCCCGAATCACGCCGTTAGTCTTAAGCAACAGCGCACATCGATCGACAACGGCGTTGCCGACGTGACCTGCGCTCCGATCACGCGAACTGTTCGCGGGACTCGCTCGGAGGTCGAAGTTGACCTCGAGGAAGGTCTTCTCGAAGCAAGTGTGATCACGTTCGACAACATCGTGACCTTGCCGAAGTACATTCTCGCGAGCGGCCCGGTCGGCCAACTCGGCTTTGCAAAACGCGCTCAGGTAGACCGCGCGCTGCGCTACGCCCTCGATATTCAGTACTGAATTAACAACCACTAGGAATCGCTCGATACGTTTGACAACCAATCCTTCATCGAACCAGTTCGGTCGCGGACGACAAGGTTGTACATCTCTCAACACCCGATGGAGACGTTGGAATTCGAATCTTTAGCGGGTCTCTTTATGCACGGTGTGCTTACGTTCCCACTGGCAGAACTTCTTCATCTCAATGCGCTCACGGTCGTTGATCTTGTTCTTGGTCGTGATGTAGTTACGCCGTTTGCAGTCCTCGCAGGCCAAGGTCACCTGGATGCGCTTTTCGTTCTTAGCCATTCTTTTCTCCTCTTCGTACTACATGGGCCCTGCGTTGTGCCTGGTAGCGGCGGCGGGACTCGAACCCGCGACAACACGATTATGAGCCGTGTGCTCTGACCACCTGAGCTACGCCGCCTGGCGAGCCCTCTGTCGGGATTGAACCGACGACCCCTTCCTTACCATGGAAGTGCTCTACCACTGAGCTAAGAGGGCAACCGCGACACATAAAGTCGCGAGCAAAAATTCTACTCCCTCAATCCCCTTTCGTTCCAACCTCTCTCGCGGTACCCTTGAACACAATGAGAACGCGCCTGGTCGAACTCGACGACGCCCCGGCACTCATGAACATCTTCAATCCCGAGGTCATCGAGATGATGGTCTCCTTTGATCTCGTACCAAAATCCCTGGAAGAGCAACGTGCGTGGATCCTCGCCCACCAAGGGACCCACGCCTGCCTGGTGGCCCTCAACGACGACGACGACCTCGGAGAACTCGGGGCCCGAGGCGAGCGCGTCCTCGGATTCGCCTCGATTTCGGCCTTTCGCTCGCGTCCGGCCTACTCCACGACCGTCGAGAACTCCGTTTACGTCCACCGCGGCGCCAGGGGCCGGGGGGTGGGAGAGTTACTCCTCCACGAACTGCTCTCGACCGCGAAAGAGTCCGGCTTTCACTCCGTCATCGCCCGGATTGTGGGTGAAAACGCCGGTTCGATTCGTCTCCACGAAAAGTGCGGGTTTTCCCTCGTGGGAACGGAACTCGAAGTCGGGCGCAAGCACGGTCGTTGGCTCGACGTGGTTGAGTACCAGTGCGTCTTGCCCGAACACGAGAGTTAGGACGAGAGTTCGCTCGCTTCGAGTTCCTTTTCGGGCCACGACCACTGCGTCCAACGCCCCATCGGGAGCAGTAGGACGCCGCCGAGTATCGCCACCGCCACCGCGATCAACAAAGGATTGGAGTGCACGAGTCCCGACAGCAACTGGCGCCCACCGGGTAGACCAATGAACGGTCCAGTGATCGAGAGCAGCAAGAGCCAGAAGTGCTCGCGTCCTTGGTAGCTGGCGGCGAGCACGACGAGACCCCAGGCCAAGTACCAGGGTTGGACGACGGGTCCGAGTTCGACGAAGAGAATGAGGGAGAGTCCGAGCGACCTGACCCAACCACGCTCGCTCGAGTGCCACAACAACCAGATCGCGAAGGCCCCCGCCGCGACGAGTCCGATGAACCTCGTCACCGAGAGCACCGAGCCAATGGTTACGGAATGCCAGCCAACAGCGTGAAAGATGTTGCCCAGAGCCATCCCCACGGCCGTCGCCGGCGCGGCCCACGAACGCACGGTCCCGTTGCTCAGGAGATTATTCACCCAGCCGAAGCCAAAACCCGCTATCAACGTCGTCACGCCGAGCACCGCGCCCGCCACGACGCCCCCGACCACGAACGGTTTGATCTTCTGTTTCAGCGTCGACACGCCCGGCCAGTTCCAGGCAACGAAGGCCAACCCCATGGCGGCCGGCGCTTTCATTGCCGTAGCGAGAGCGACGAAGAACAGTGCCCAGACGGGACGACGCTGGACGGCGAGGGCGAGGCCGATGACGAGGAACCCCGCCATGATCGCGTCGTTGTGCGCGCCACCGATCAACGTCAAGAGTACGAGTGGATTCATCGCGCTGAGAACGAAGGCCTCACCCGGGTCACGGCGCAGACCCTTAGCCAGCATGGTGACGCCAAAGCCGATCATCACGACGGCAATAACTTCGAGCAGGCGAAGTCCGACCACGGTCCAGAGCGCGTGATGAAACGTGACCCGGTCGATCATGCCGTCAATGGAGAGAAATCCCGGGCCGTAGGGCGCGGGCGAGTTGCTCCAGAGTGGGTCGACGGGAAAGGTGTAGCCGTTACTCGCGTTGCCGAGGGTGTAGGGCCCGTAGAGATAGGGGCTGATACCGTGGGCCGTCATCTCACCCTGGGCGGCGTAACTAAAGACGTCGCGCGAGAACAACGGCGGCGCGACGATCATGGGCACCGACCACAGAGCGAACATCCACCACAGCTTCTTGAGCGGTACCCCAACGTGGTGTTTCAACACTTCGGCCAAACGGAGCCACACGCGCATCAAGAGCAGCAACCCGCCGTACATCAACACGACCGAAACGATGTACTTGGTCACGCTGGGCGTCCCCGCGGCGCCGGCGATCGGCTCGCCAAAGAACCAGGTGTTCGGGAAGTTGAACTTGAACGGTGAGTTGGTAAAGGACGAACCGGCGAGGATCGCGGTGAGCGCGACGAAGCCCAAGACGGCCGGCTGCCAGAGAAACCCCCAGCCCTCGAAGGGTCCTGGCGTAAAACGACCGAGCGGGGTGTAGCGGTGCTCGAGCAGTTGCACACCCGACTCGAAGAACGTGGCGACGCGTTCGTAGGTGCGACGAACGGCCCTCGCCCACGAGTTCACTCGACTCACGCCACTCCTTCCGCCACAACAAATGACACCGTACTGCGCTCGTCGCCGACTCGCCGTCGTACGTGGTCAACCCCACTTACGCAGGATTGACCGTGGTGGGCCAGGAGGGATTTGAACCCCCGTAGGCTAAGCCGTCTGGTTTACAGCCAGATCCCATTGGCCACTCGGGCACTGACCCGTCGAGAATTCTACTGCCCCGAGACCCTCCGCTCAATCGCGCCCGACGCTCTACGATCTGTCCATGCCTAGTTTTGACGTTGTCTCCGAAGTCGACCTCCAAGAGGTTCGTAACGCGGTCGACCAAACGAACCGCGAGGCCACGACGCGCTTTGACTTCAAGGGGACCGAGGCCGAAGTGGAGTTCACAGAAAAAGAACTCACCTTAAAGGCCACCACCGAGGACCGACTTCGCGCGCTCTATCAAGTACTCGAAGAGAAGATGATCAAGCGCTCGGTCTCTCTAAAGACGCTCGACGCGCAGAAGATCGAAGTGGCCAGCCACAACAGCGCTCGCCAAAAAGTCCTCTTGAAGGCCGGCATCTCCCAAGAGGTCGGCAAGAAGATCAACAAGATTGTCAAGGACATGGGCGCGAAGAATCTCAGTTCATCCATTCAAGGCGACCACGTGCGCGTCACGGGCAAGCAGCGCGACGATCTCCAACAGGCCATTGCGGTCTTTAAAGAGGCCGACCTCGACGTCCCGCTCCAGTTCACCAACTTTCGCGACTAGTTCACGCCCTCTTCTTCCAGCGTCAACTTCTCATCAATGTCACCGAGCGGATCGGTGTGAAAGATTTTGTTGAAGACCATGAGCTTGAGGATCCAAAAGATTGCGAACGCGAAGAGATTCGTCCCGACCACGAGCGCGGTGTTGACCAAGTGACTCCAGTGATGCGCGTTCACTTCGTGTTTCACCCAGACCGCACCGAGTTGTGAAAAGGCAATACCGAGGAACGAGAGTGACCAGAACGGCACGATCTCGCTACGCACGCGACTACGACCGCGCTTACCCCAGGTCCAACGGCGATTGAGATGGTAGGCCGGCAGCGTGCCGATGAGATTGCCCGCCAACGTCGCCCACTGCACGCCGGGGATGATGCGAAAGCCGTAGAGGACGGCGACCGAACTTAGTGAAATCGCCGTGGTTATCCCCGACACCAAAGTAAAACGGATCAACTTCTTGCCCTGATGCGTTGAGGACCACGCCATGAAGGTTCGAACGCGCTGCTTCATTCGCTAGCTCGTGGCCTGTTCTTCCATGCTCAGGTGCTCGTCGATCATTTCAATCTTGCTGACGCGGAAGATCTTGTTGAAGACGGCCAACTTCAGGAACCAGAAGATAATAAAACTGACGAGATTGGCGCTCACGACGAGTCCGGTGTTCGCGAGGTGACTCCAATGATGCGTGTGCACTTCGTGTTTAGCCCAGTAGGCCCCGAGTTGGGAGAAGGAAATACCGAGGAACGACATGGTCCAAAAGGGGATGATCTCGCGGCGAATGTGGCTGCGGCCACGCTTACCCCAGGTCCAGGTGCGGTTGAGGTGATAGCCCGGCACCGTCGCGATGAGGTTGCCGGCCAACGTCGCCCACTGCACGCCAGGAATAATCCGAAAGCCGTAGAGGATCGCGATTGACGTGAACGAGACCGCCGTCGTGATGACCGAACCCAAAATGTAGCGGACCATTTTTTTTCCCTGGTGCGTGTGCGACCACGCAACCAGAGTGTTAATGCGTTCAATCATCGAGTCGAGCCTACTTCGTACCCTCGACGGGGCCCCCTGGATCAGGTGCAACAATGGTTCCATGTCCGAAGCCCTCGACTTCCTCCTCCTCCTTCTCGATCTCGAAACAATCGAAGTCAACGTCTACCGCGGCATCAATCCCAAAGAAGAGCGCCAGCGCACCTTCGGTGGCCAAGTCGCCGCGCAGGCCCTCATGGCGGCCGGGCGCACCGTCGAGGTTGGCCGCGTGCATTCGTTGCACTCGTACTTTCTCCGCCCGGGCGACCCCACGACGCCCATCCTCTACGAAGTCGACCGCATCAGAGACGGCAAGAGTTTCGCCACGCGCCGCGTCGTGGCCGTTCAGCACGGACGCGCCATCTACAACATGCAGGCCAGTTTTCACTCTGACGAAGTGAGCATCGAACACCAAGTCGCGATGCCCGAGGTCCCGGGTCCCGAGACCATCAAGCCGATCATTGAGCGAGTGAAGGACGAGTTCGGCTCCGTCGACGACTGGTTCACGCGCCAACACCCCATCGACCAGCGCTTCCTCGGTGAACTGCCCTGGAGCCCCAACCGTTCCAAAGAGCCCGAGCAAAAAATTTGGATTCGCGCCGACGGCACGTTGCCCGACGACCCGTTACTGCACGCGTGCGTGGTGACTTACGCGAGCGACATGAGTCTCTTTGACGCGATTCTAAAGCCCCACCGCATCAGCTGGGATGACGGCACCTTTATGGGCGCGAGTCTCGATCACTGCATGTGGTTTCACCACGAACTTCGCGCCGACGAGTGGCTGCTCTACGACACCGAGTCCCCCATCGCCTTTGGCGGACGGGGATTAGCGCGCGGCTTCTTGTTCTCTAGAGACGGTCAGCTGAAAGTCTCGATGGTCCAAGAAGGACTCACGAGAATCAACAAACTCGCGGGGGCGACGAAGTAGTTACTTGCGGTGCTTCATGGGCACGAAGTCGCGCACTTCGCTGCCGATGTAGAGCTGACGGGGACGAGCGATCTTGGTGTCTTGGGAGAGCAACTCTTGGTAGTGCGCCAGCCAACCCGACGTACGGGGGATTGCGAACAGCACGGTGAACATCTCCATCGGAAAACCCATGGCCTGATAGATGAGACCGGAGTAGAAGTCCACGTTGGGGTAGAGCTTGCGCGAAATGAAGTAGTCGTCAGCGAGCGCGACTTCTTCGAGTTTGAGCGCAATGTCCAACAGCGGGTTCTTGCCGGTGACCTCGAAGACCTCGTAGGCGATCTTCTTCACGATCGTCGCTCGGGGATCAAAGTTCTTATAGACACGGTGTCCAAACCCCTCGAGCATGGTCTTACCCGCTTTGACCGTCTCCACAAAGGCCGGCACGTTCTCGATGCTGCCAATCTTGTTGAGCATCTTGACGACGGCTTCGTTGGCGCCACCGTGACGCGGCCCGTAGAGTGCGGCCGTCGCGGCGGCGGTCGCCGAGTAGGGATCGGCGTGCGACGAGCCCACGACGCGCATGGCGGTCGTGCCACAGTTCTGTTCGTGATCGGCGTGCAGGATGAAGAGCACGTCGAGCGCGTGCGCCAAGACGGGATCGGGTTCGTAACGAGGTTCGGCGACCTTCCACATCATGGAGAGAAAGTTCTGCGCGTAGCTCATCGTGTTGTCGGGGTAGACGAAGGGCATGCCCACCGAGAAGCGGTGCGCCGCCGCGGCCAACGTCGGCATCTTCGCGATCAGGCGAACGATCTGCTTGTGCAAGATCTCGGTGTCCTCAAGGTCTTTGGCGTCTTTGTAGTACGTCGAGAGGGCCGCGAGGGCCGAGACCAACATGCCCATGGGATGGGCGTCGTAGTTAAAGCCCTCCAAGAAGCGCTTGCGCACGTTTTCGTGAATGTACGTGTGGTACGTGATCTCTTTTTCCCAGTCGGCCGCCTGTTGAACGTTGGGCAGTTCACCGTGCAGCAACAGGTACGCAACTTCAACGTAGGTCGACTTCTCCGCTAGTTGCTCAATGGGGTAACCGCGGTAGCGCAGAATACCGGCGTCACCGTCGATGTAGGTGATCGCGGACTCCGCCATAGCGGTCGTCATAAAGCCGGGGTCGTAGAACCAGATTCCGGGCAGGAGCTTCGAAAACTCACTGGCGGCCACGCCGCCATTTTCGATGGGAATCTCTCGCGTTTCACCTGTGCGGTTGTCGGTGACGGTAATGGACTGCGTCACTGTTCCTCGATTCAAATTTAGGGCCGTGTCTATCGTACGCTAACTGCCCAGTAACTCAACCACTCGCAGTGTTTCCAGAGGGTGACATCTCTAACTGATAGGTCTCATGGTTCACCATGCCCGGCGCCGCCGGCGCGCCACTGAGGACGAGGACAACCTGAGCCCGCTCACTGGGCGCGGTCCCGAAGGATTTTGGAACGAAGGCGAAGGCCTGTAGTGGGCCAATCGTCGCGGCCATCGTTTGGACGAACGGGGTGCGCAACTTATTGGCCGGCGTCACGCGAATCGTCAACTTCACGGGCTGGGTGTCATAGCTCTCATTGACTACGGACACGCCAAGTTGCACCAGGGTCACGGGCGGCAAGAGCAGGATTCCCGGATTTGCGGGAAGTGGCGCGGGCGACACGCGCACCGCAGCGATGCCAATCGCCCGACTCAGCGCCAACGTCGTCGAGTTCACCAGCGCCGTCTCGCCGTTCGCGACGAAGTAGTGAGCGCTCATCGAACTCATCTTGTCCAAGTGGACGAGACCGGGCTCCTTTACGAGCGCGAATCGCGCGTGATTCCACTGTTTACTCGTCGCCTCCAGCGCAGTCGCTGGATTCCCTACAACCGGCGGTCCCGTGGTGCTCCAGGGCAGACGCAGCGAGTGAGCCACGTCCGCGAGCAACGCCTGGTAGTCGGCGACGCGCGCTTGGGTGACGTCGTTCAGCGTCTGGTTGACGTCGTGGGCGAGCGCGGGGCGGCCAAGTTGATTCGCCGCGACTGACCAGTCCCCAAGTTGTTGGTCGAGTTGGGCGAGACGCGCCGCGAACACGTAGCGACGAAGGGTCCCACCCTGAGAGAGCAGGCGATGGAGTCGTCCGTCGAAGCGGTTCTCGCTCGTAATAAGGGTGTTGGCCAGAGCACCGAAGCTCTTATCCTCACTTTTGCGCGGTCCCGGGGCGCCGTGGGCGGAGCGCGAGACGTCGCGGCCAAAGACCAAGAACCCGAGCGTCACTACCAGAGCGAGCGTGATGAGCAACGATTGTCGACGACGTTGCGCGCGAGTACGGGCCACGCTGGAAGAACTTAGTCCTCCACGTTTCCGCGCTCTTCTTCAAACCCTTCGAGGTCGAGGATCTCACTCGGGCTTTCGAGAGGAAGAGCGTCGTCCACGCCCCACTTCATCTCGTCGAGTCGAGCAGCGAGTCGCTCCACTTGACCCAACTCGGGCAACTCTTTCGCGCGCGCCGCGCCACCCAAGTTCTGCAGGCTCTTCGCGCTGACGATGAGGCGCGTCTCGAAGGAGGTAATCATGCTGTTGTACTCCTTCACTTGGGTATCGAGCGCTTTGCCCATGCGAGCGACGGGCTCGGCGACCAAGCGAATGCGGTCAAAGATCGTCTCGGCCATTTTGTAGATCTCCTCGGCGTTCATCGCCAGCTTCTGTTGGCGGACAACCATCACGACCGACCACAACAGGGAGAGAAGATTCGTCGGCCCAACAATGAGGACGCGCTCTTTCGCCGCGTAGGTCAACAGATCGGGATCGGCGTCAAAGGCCACACTGACCGCGACGTCACTTGGTACGAAGCAGGCCACGAACTCCGGCGAGGGCGTGATCGACTCCCAGTAGGCCTTCTCTCGTAGGGTCTTCACGTGCGCGCGCAGGTCCTTCGCGTGCTTGGCTTCGAACGCCTTACGTTCCTCGGCGTCATCGGCATCGAGCGACTGCTCAAAGGCGTCGAAGGGGAACTTGGCGTCGATCGCGACGCGCGAACCGTTGGGCATGTTCACCACACAGTCGGGACGCTGGGACTTACCCGAGTCGGTCGTCGACGAAACTTGTAAGTCGTAGTCGATGTTTTCGTGCAGTCCCGAAGCCTCCAGCACGTTCGCGAGCTGAATCTCGCCCCAGCGCCCACGACGGTCACTGCGTCCAAGCAACTGGTTGAGCCGTCGCGTCTCTACTTGGCTGCGACGCTGTTCGCTCAGTAGTTCATCGGCGCGACTCTTGACTTCGCCCAACACGCCTACGTGTTGCTTATCAAAGTCCGCCAAGTTTCGCTTGTACTCATCGAGCAGATCAGCGAGCGGCTTCAGGGTCCGATCGAGGGTGGTCTCACGTTCCTTCATGACCTGTTCTTGTGAGGCGTTGAACTGATGAACGGTCTGTTGGAGAACTCGGTTGGAGAGGTTCTCAAAGACGCCCTCCATGTTCGCCAGCGCGCTTTCGTGTTCCTCGCGCGTGCGCTCAAGGTTGGACTTGGCGGCCGCGAGTTCCGAGGCACTCACGGCGAGGTCAGATTTGGCCTGCGCGAGAGCGTCGCGTTGAGACTGCGAGCGACGAATCGCGAGTGACCACGCTACGACGCCTCCCACGATGAGCCCAATGACACCAGCAAGCACCGCGATCATCTAATCCCCTTCGCTCGTCCCTCCCCACCCTAGAGAAGCGCTGTCACAGGCCACTAAACTTTTAGGCGTGCATCGCCTCTTTCGTTCGATGACTACTAATCCAGAGGACACCGAGCCCGTCGCGCTCGGGACCGAGGACCTGCGTCCCCAGACTGTGCGTATATTTGCGCTGGTCGGCGAGGCAATCGCCACGGCCACCCACGCGCTCTTGGCGAACGACCGCGAACTAGCCAAGCGGGTCGTCGAACAAGACGTCATCATCGACGACCTCGTCAATGAACTGGTCGACACCGCAGAAGCCCGACTGCTCGAAAATGAGAACCTCGACGTCGACGGCCGGCGAGAACTGCTGATCTTGCTTCGCATACTGCCCGAAGTTGAACGCAACGGCGATCTCGCCGAGCACGTCGCGCGAAGAGCCGCTCGCGGACTCGGTAGTGAGATGTCGCCCCGGGCCCGCGGACTCGTCGAACGCATGGGCGAGGTCGCGTCGACGATCTGGCGCGAAGCTACCGACGTCATCATCGACGGGAAAAACGAAGCGGTGGGTGTGATCGAGGACATCGACGACGAGCTTGACGACTTGCACGTGTCACTGACGGCGGAGTTGACCTCAGGGTCGATGAGCGTGCCCGTGGCCGTTGAGGTCGCGTTGATGGCACGCTTCTACGAACGCTTCGGTGATCACTGCGTCAACTTGGCTCGTCGCCAAGTGGGACGCGACGGCGCCGATTAACGCAGCGCGAGTATCGCCTCGGCGATCTGCACGGCGTTGAGGGCCGCGCCCTTTCGAAGGTTGTCGCCACTAAGAAAAAGCGACAGACCGTTGGTGAACGTCTCCGCTCTTCGTATACGCCCCACGTAACTCACGTCGGTACCGGTGGCGAGTCGCGGCGTCGGAAGGTCGTGCAACAAAACACCCGGCGCGTTGGAGAGAATCTTGGTGGCCTCCTCGGGCGAGAGCGGACGATCGAAGCTCAACGTCATTGACAGCGAGTGACCCGTGAAGACGGGCACGCGCACGCACGTAGCGCTCACCGCCAGATCCGCGATCTCGAGAATTTTACGACTCTCGTCTCGCAACTTCTGCTCCTCACCCGTTTCGAGAGATCCATCATCAAGAATCGAACCGGCGAGTGGCAACACGTTGTGCGCGATGGTGCCGGGAAACTTCACGCCTTCGTCGAGAGGAAAGGCCGCGCCGTCAAAGGCCAGCACGCGCACGTCGTCGTTGCCCGTCTTTTCGAGCTCGACCGCGAGTTCTTCGACCCCCTCACGACCAGCCCCACTGACCGCTTGGTACGTCGAGACGATCATCGAGGTGAGACCAGCCGCCAGGTGCAGAGGTTTCAAGACGGGCATGGCCGCCATGGTCGTGCAGTTGGGATTGGCCACGATGCCCCTAGGAATACGTTGAAGCGCGTGCGCGTTGACTTCGGGAACAACGAGAGGGACGTCAGGGTCCATGCGCCAGGCGGACGAGTTGTCGATGACGATCGCCCCCGCGGCGGCCAACAAGGGCGAAAGAATCATTGACGACGTCGCGCCCGAGGACGCGAGCGCGATATCGATGCCCGAAAAGTCGGCCGTGGCGGCGTCTTCGACCACGATGGCTTGACCGTTCCACTCGATGGTCGATCCGGCCGAACGAGCAGAGGCGAAGAAGCGCATCTCCTCTACGGGAAAGTTGCGCTCGACCAAGATGGCGCGCATGACCGTACCGACCTGGCCAGTAGCTCCAACGATGGCGACGCGCATGGCGAAAGTTTACGTCAGTCGGCGTCGAGGCCGAACGCGCTGTGCAAATGACGAACGGCTTCGTTGACCTTGTCCGCTCGCAGCACGCACGAAATGCGAATCGAACTCGTCGAGATCATTTCAATATTGATGCCGTTATTGAAGAGTGTCTCGAACATCAGGGCGGTCACGCCGGGACTCGACTTCATCCCGGCCCCGACAATCGTCACGCGTCCAATGTTGTCGTCACTCGTGACCGTAGCCGCGTCAATCTCCTTCTGCACTTTTTGGCAGGCCTTCATCGCGGCTTCGAGTTCGGTCTTAGCGACCGTGAAGGAGATGTCGGTGACGGCGTGGGCACTGGTGTTCTGCACGATCATGTCCACGTTGATCCCACCGTTGGCGAGTTCACGGAAGAGCTTTGCCGCGATGCCCGGTCGGTCGGGCACGCCCCCGACGGTGATCTTCGCCTCCGAGGTGTCGTCCGTGATTGCCGAAACGATGGCTTCTTCCATTGTGGGGTCCTCCTCCACGATCCAGGTACCTGTCTCCCAAGTAAAACTTGAACGAACGTGCATGGGCACGTGGTGTCGGCGCGCGAACTCTACGGAACGGAGCATCAACACGCGCCCCCCGGTCGCGGCAATTTCTAACATCTCATCGAAAGATACCTTGTCGAGTTGACGGGCCTTCGCGACAACCCGAGGGTCGGCGCTGAAGACGCCCGCGACGTCGGTGTAGATCTCACACACGTCGGCCTTTAACGCGGCGGCGAGCGCGACGGCGGTGACGTCAGAACCTCCACGACCGAGCGTGGTGATGTCACGATCGGTGGAGACGCCCTGAAAACCGGCGACGACCGGCACCAAACCATCGTCGAGTGCTTCGCGAATGCGGTCGGGTCGCATCTCCAAAATCTTGGCCCGGGTGTGACTCGTGTCGGTAATGATCCCCGCTTGACTTCCCGTGAAGGACGCGGCCTCCACGCCCACGGCGCCGAGCGCCATACTCACGAGCGCCATAGAGATTCGCTCGCCGGCCGTGAGCAGCATGTCCATCTCGCGCGCGGGACGATTCGGGGAGACGCCGTCGGCCAAGACGTAGAGCTCGTCAGTGAATTTTCCCATGGCCGAAACGACGACGACGACTTCATTTCCGGCGGCGCGGGTACGCGCCACGTGGTCAGCCACGGCACGTATGCGTTCGGCGTCGCTCACCGACGTTCCACCAAACTTTTGCACGATGAGCGCCATGCGCACCAAGGATAGTTGAGCGATTCAAAGCCCTTTCGGGCGCCTACTAAAGTCGCATCCATGGCTACTTCCAAACGTGAACGACAAAAAGCGGCTCGTCGCGAGAAACTCGAACAAAGGCAGCGCTACGACAAGCGCCGCAAGAACATCCGCCGCGGTGTCATTGTCGCCGTTATCGCTATCGTCATCTTCGGCTCGGGTGCACTGCTCTTCTCGGGTAAGTCCAAGCCCCCCACTACGACCACGACCGCTGCGCCGACAACGACGACGACGGCCGTCGCCCACCTGAGTGCTCTGCAGACTGCCGCCAACGCGAAGGCGGTCGCCGCGGGGTGCCCGGCGTCAACGAGCACGCGCGTCAACACCATGACCTTTAAAACGGCTCCGCCGATGACCATCAACAAGGCCAAGACGTACGACGCCAACTTCACGACAACGGCAGGAAATTTCGTCGTCAAACTTGACCCCACGACCGCCCCCATCACGGTGAACAACTTTGTCTTCTTGGCCGAGCACAAGTTCTACAACTGCGTTATTTTCCATCGCGTCATTCCGGGCTTCATGATTCAAGGTGGTGACCCCACGGGCACCGGCAGCGGTGGGCCGGGCTACACGATCCCCGATGAGTACCCCAAGGTGGGCAACCCGACCTATCCGCTGTACTCGATCGCCATGGCCAACGAGACGGCGCCCCACACTGGTGGCAGTCAGTTCTTCATCGTGACGGGCGCCTCGGGCGAGACACTCGGCAATACGTACTCGCTGTTCGGACAGGTCATCAGCGGCTTCAATGTCGTCAAGACCATCCAAAACGAAGGAAGCGCCGCCGGAATTCCCCCCGCAGTAACCAATCGCATGTTGAGTGTCACGATCACGGAGAACTAGATAATGAGCGACGCAATTGCCAACCCCGACGGTTCGAGCCCCAAGCGTCAGAAGTTCGACGCCGCGCCCGAAATGATTCTCGACCTCGAAAAGACCTACAACGCAACGATGGTCACCTCCAAGGGAACGCTCGAGATTCTTCTCGATCACCACGGCGCTCCGATCACGGTGAACAACTTCGTCCACTTAGCGCGTTGGCACTACTACGACGGTGTGATCTTTCACCGGGTCATTCCCGGCTTCGTGTTACAAGGCGGTGACCCCACCGGCACGGGCACGGGTGGACCGGGCTACAAGTTCGCTGACGAACTACCTAAGCCCGGTCGCTACGAACTCGGTTCACTCGCCATGGCCAACTCGGGCCCGAACACGAACGGATCGCAGTTCTTTGTAATCTCGGGTCCCGACGGCGTGCGTCTACCCCCGCTCTATTCGCACTTTGGCAAAGTCGTCAAGGGTCTGGACGTCGTGTCGACGATCAACGAACTCGGATCGTCCTCGGGCAAGCCCAAAGAGACCGTCACCATCGAGTCGGTCACCATCACCGAGAGTTAAAGCGCAACGACTGTTTCGCCGCGGGTAACGACGACGTCGTCACTCGATGAACGCCACGCCGTCCCGTCAAAGTGCACGGCGCCGCGCGGGCCGAGTACGGCCAACGCGACGTCATCGCCTAAGAGGGCGCGCGTTCGCGCCAGCTGCTCCTCACTCGCCAGCACGCCCGTAGCGAGACCGACGCGGTAACCAAGTCCCGTCGTCGGCGCGCCACCGCGCGGATCAATCATCACGTCGCCGAGCACCGACGCGCACGATCCCACCGCGACGAGGCGTCGCGCGTCGCGGATCGCCTCACCCACGGGCGTACCTCGCCACACACTCTTCGCGTGCAGGGCCGAACCGTCAGAGAGCACCACCAGGTCCGCCTCGCTCAGCCGCCGAGCGAAATACGGCTCAGCGCACGACGCACGATCCGCGATCATGAGCGCTTCGACCTGGACGTCGAGGTCGTCGAAGAGCGACGAGAGCTCGATCGCCGCCTCGGCGATGCCCGTAAAGGCCGCGGCGGTCGGCACGATGACTACGTCGGCGCCACTCCCCAGCGCCACGAGCTCACCCGTTTCGAGCACGTCGCGCAGCGCCACGAGCGAACCCACCACGATCGTTGTCTCGGACATCGCTTCAGTATCTCACTCGGACCTACCGGCCGGTAACGGTAGTGTTCGCACATGAGCTTTCAGAAAATCGGCGTCATGGGTTCGGGCATCATGGGTTTTGGCGTCGCCGCCATAGCGGCGGCGACGGGCGCCGAAGTCCTCGTGCGGGCTCGCTCGGCATCGAGCGGCGACGAACTTTTAGCCTCGCTCGACGCCTCACTCACCCGCCAGGTCGAAAAGGGTACGCGGAGCCTCGAGGACGCCGCCGCCCTTCGCCAGCGCGTCGGCGTCACCACCGAACTGAAGGACCTCGCCGACTGCGACTTCGTCATCGAGACGGTCGTCGAGGACCTCGAGGTGAAGAAGGAGCTCTTTCGGATGCTCGACGACGTGGTGTGGCCAACGACCATCATCGCCACGTGCACTTCAACTTTGCCCGTAATTGATCTCGCGATGCAGGTCTCTCACCCCGAGCGATTCTGTGGCGTGCACTTCTTCAATCCAGTCCACGCGATGTCGCTCGTCGAAGTCGTTAGACCCTTGAACGCGAGTGATGAAACAATCGCCGCGGTGACGCAGTTCGTACTCGCGTGCAACAAGGAACCTGTCGAGGTCAAGGATCAAGCGGGCTTCATAGTGAACGCGCTGTTATTCCCGTATCTCAACAACGCCGTGCGTCTCTTTGAGCAAGGCGTCGCCACGAAGGAGGGAATCGACGCCGCAATGAAGGGCGGCTGTGGCTTTCCGATGGGGCCCTTCGCGCTGCTCGACCTCGTCGGTCTCGACACGTCACTTTCCATCCTCGAAGCTCTCTACGCCGAGTACGCCGAACCCAACTTCGCTCCCGTGCCGCTGCTACGACGTATGGTGAGCGCGGGTCAGCTCGGTCGCAAGTCCGGCGAGGGCTTCTATAAGTACAAGTAACCTTTGGCCGGAGGAACCATGAACAGTCGTTCCAAAGCTTGGGTAATGCGCACGTACTCGGGTCACTCGAGTGCCGTGAAATCTAACGAGCTCTACCGCACTAATCTCGCCAAGGGCCAGACCGGTCTCTCCATTGCCTTCGACCTGCCCACCCAGACCGGGTACGACCCCGACGATCCCTCGGCCGCGGGCGAGGTCGGCAAGGTCGGCGTACCCGTGACCCATCTTGGACACATGCGCCAACTCTTCGCGGGCATTCCCCTCGACGAGATGAACACGTCGATGACCATCAACGCCACGGCCGCGTGGCTCTGGGGCCTCTACCTCGCCCTGGCCGAAGAAGTAGGCGTCGACTTCTCCTCTCTTCAGGGCACCACCCAGAACGACATCGTCAAGGAGTACTTGAGTCGCGGGACGTACATCTTCGCGCCCGCACCTTCCAAACGACTCATCTCGGACATGATCGCCTACGGGATTCACCACGTCGAGAAGTGGAACCCCATCAACGTGTGCAGTTACCACCTCCAAGAAGCCGGTGCCACGCCCGCCCAAGAGATCGCCTACGCGCTCGCCACCGCCATCGACGTCCTCGACGCCGTCCGGGACTCGGGCAAAGTCGAAGCCAAACTCATGCCCGAGGTCGTTGGACGAATCTCCTTCTTCGTCAACGCCGGGGTCCGCTTCATCGAAGAGGTCGCCAAGATGCGCACCTTTACCGCCATGTGGGACGAGATCTGTCGCACGCGCTACGGCGTCGACGATCCCTCGCTGCGACGCTTTCGCTACGGCGTTCAAGTGAACTCACTGGGTCTCACCGAGCAACAGCCCGAAAATAACGTTCAGCGCATCGTCCTCGAGATGCTCGGCGTCACGTTGTCCGCCGACGCGCGGGCGCGCGCCATTCAACTTCCCACGTGGAACGAGGCGCTCGGACTTCCACGTCCCTGGGATCAGCAGTGGAGCCTGCGCGTTCAACAGGTCCTCGCCTACGAGAGCGATCTACTCGAGTACCCCGACATCTTCGCGGGCTCCCAGGTCATGGAGGCGAAGGTCCACGAACTCACCGTTGCCGCGCAGAGTGAACTCGACGAAGTCCTCGCTTTAGGCGGTGCGTTCAACGCCATTGACGAACTCAAGAGCCGCCTCGTCGCGAGCCAGTCGGCGCGGGTGGAGCGCATCGAGTCCGGTGAACAGATCGTGGTGGGCGTCAACCGCTTCCAAGAGACGGCTCCCTCACCACTCACGACCAACGACTCCTTCGACGCGGTCATGACCGTGGACCCGGGGGTCGAGAAGGAGCTCATTGACGACGTCGTCGCGTGGCGCGCACTTCGTGACAACCCAGCCGTCGAGGCCGCGCTCGTTGAACTGCGACGAGTGGTCGCCAGTAGTGATCCCTCGGACAACGTCATGGTCCCCACCATCGCGCTGGCCAAAGCCGGCGGCACGACCGGCGAGTGGGCCGGCGCGCTACGCGAGGTCTTTGGCGAGTATCGAGCGCCCACGGGCGTGCGCGGCGGCGTCAACAGTCGCGGTGAGCACTTTGGCGAGCTCGTTGCTCGCTCTAAGGCGCTGACGGTAAAACGGGGGGCGCCGCCCAAGCTGCTCGTCGCCAAGCCGGGTCTCGACGGTCACTCCAACGGCGCCGAACAGATCGCCGTTGCCGCTCGCGACGCCGGCTTTGAGGTCATCTACCAAGGCATTCGACTCTCGCCCGAAGAGATCGTCGCGGCGGCGCGTGACGAGGACGTGGACGTGGTGGGTCTTTCGATCCTCTCGGGGTCACACCTCGCCTTAGTGCCCCGCGTCATTGAAGGACTGCGCAAAGCTGGCGTTGACGCCAAGGTCATCGTTGGTGGCATCGTGCCCGACGACGACGCGACCGTCCTTCGAGGTCTCGGCGTGGTGGCCGTGTACACGCCCAAGGACTATTCGATGGCCGCCATTATGGACGACCTGCTCGCCTTGATCGAATCAACTAGTTGAGGTGATGCGGGCGACGCAGCGCGTAGGGCCCGGAGTTAAACCAGCGACCAGAAAAACGCCACGCTGGCGGCTTGTCCTTGACGCTGCGACGCTCTTCCTTCAGTAACTCTTCCGCGACGGCGATGAGGACGGCCATCTCCTCGGGCGGTAGCGACGGCCGCGGAGCGAGCCCGTAGTTCACAGTGGCACGTTCCCGTGCTTGCGCTTGGGCAACTCTTCGCGCTTACCTCGCAAGAGATCGAGCGAACGAGCGAGCACCCGACGGGTTTCGGCCGGATCGATCACGTCGTCGATGAATCCGCGCTCGGCGGCGATGTAGGGATTGGCGTAGCGCTCTTCGTAGTCGTCGATGAGTTGCGCGCGGAGTTTCTCGGGGTCATCGGACTCGGCCAGGTCGCGTCGATACACGATGCCCACCGCGCCCGAGGCACCCATCACCGCGAGTTCGGCCGTGGGCCACGCGAACGCGAGGTCCGCGCCGATCGACTTGGAGTTCATCACCACGTACGCGCCGCCGTAGGCCTTGCGGGTGATAACGGAGATACGCGGCACCGTAGCCTCACAGAAGGCGTAGAGCAGTTTGGCACCGTGGCGAATAATGCCGCCGTACTCTTGGGCGACGCCGGGCATGAAGCCCGGCACGTCGACGAACGTCACGATCGGCACGTTAAAGGCGTCGCAGGTGCGCACGAAGCGTGCCGCCTTCTCACTCGACTCGATGTCGAGTACGCCGGCGAGAATCTGGGGCTGATTGGAGATCAAGCCGATCGCGTGGCCGTCGAGACGAGCGAAGCCACAGGTGACCTGTTGGGCGTAGGTGGCGTGAACCTCCATGTAGTCGCCGCCGTCCACCACCGACTGAATAACCTTTTTCATGTCGTAGGGCTGGTTCGGCGAGTCCGGGAGGATGTCGCGCAGGTCTTCACAGAATCGGTCCGGGTCGTCGCCGGTCATGATGCGCGGCGGCTCTTCCATGTTGTTCGAAGGCAGGAACGACAAGAGGTAGCGAACTTCGTCCAGGACGCTCTTCTCGTCGGGCATGACAAAACTCGCTACGCCCGACTTCGTCGCGTGGGTCTGGGCCCCCCCGAGCTCTTCGAGCGTCACGTCTTCGCCAGTGACTGATTTCACGACGTCAGGTCCGGTAATGAACATGTGACTCGAGTCCTTGACCATGAAAATAAAGTCAGTCAAGGCTGGCGAGTAGACGGCTCCGCCGGCGCACGGCCCCAAGATGACCGAAATCTGGGGTACGACACCCGAGGCGCGGGCGTTACGTCGAAAGATCCCGCCGTAGGCGTTCAGACCCGCGACGCCTTCTTGAATTCGCGCGCCCGCGCCGTCGTTGAGACCAATGATGGGTAGGCCCATCGTCGTCGCCAAGTCCATGATCTTTTGAATCTTCTCGCCGTGGGTCTCGCCCAGTGCGCCGCCAAAGACCGTGAAGTCTTGTGAGTAGACGCAGACCTTGCGGCCGTCAATCTTGCCGTAGCCGGTGAGGACGCCATCGGAATAGGGTCGTGAGTCTTCGAGGCCCATGCCCGAGGCGACGTGACGATTCAACATATCGAGTTCTTGGAACGAATCCTCGTCGAGGAGATACTCAAGACGTTCACGGGCCGTCATACGACCCTTCGCGTGATGACGCTCAATCGCTCGTTCTCCACCCGCGACGCGAGCTTCGGCCTTAAAAGCTTCTAATTCCTTAAGACGATCAGCCATCGAATGCTCCATAACCAGCCAGGCTAGCCAGGACGCGACAGGTCTTCACTGAGACGCATCCCTAAGAAAGTTAAGAATCGCGAAACGTAGTTCGCGTCTTGAGTTACCGCGAAGTAGGAATTTCGAGTTACTCGTTAGTAAAAATTCTCCAAATCTCGAGTAACTCGCGAGAGAGCGACGCCTTAACTGTTCTCTTCTACGAGTTCGATCAACGTGCCGAAGGAGGACTTGGGGTGAACGAACGCCACCGTCGTGTTGCGAGAGCCCGGTCGTGGTTGTTGATCGATGACCTGAGCGCCCGAGGCCTTTACTTTCTCGAGTGCGTCGGCGCAGTTCACGACACGATAGGCCACGTGATGAAGGCCTTCACCCTTCTTCTCCAAGAACTTCGCGATCGGTGAGTCGTCGCGCGTTGGGGTAAGGAGTTGAACGTACGAGTCGGCCACGCGCACGAGCGCTTCTTCAACCCCGTCGGACTCAACGATCTCACGGTGCTCGACGGTCGCGCCAAAAACGTCCGCGTACCACGCGATCGCGGCCTCGAGGTCTCGTACCGCAATGGCGACGTGGTCAATCTCGCTGAGCAGTGAGTCCATGAGTATCCCCTAGTGACGACGAAAGATGCTGAGGCGCTCTTCACCGACGCGGGCGCGAAGCTCTGGGTTCGTTACACCCAGCCCTTCACTCGGCGCGACGCAAAGGACACCAATTTTTCCCTCGTGACGATTCTGCTGTACTTCATAGGCCGCTTCGCCGGTCTCTTCGAGAGTGAAGACGGCCGAAAGCGGCGGCACGACCTTGCCGTCGATGATTGCCTGGTTGGCGTCCCACGCTTCACGGTAGTTCGAGAAGTGCGAGCCCTTGATGGTCTTGAGCTTCATCCAAAGATGGCGATTGTCGTACTCGATCATGTACCCGCTCGTCGCGGCGCAGGTCACAATCGTGCCCGCGCGTTTGGTCACAAAGACGCTCGCGCCCATCGTGGAGCGACCCGGGTGCTCGAAGACAATGTCGGGATCGTCGCCGACGAGTGCGCGAATGTCCTTACCCAGACGGCGCCACTCACTTTCGTCCTGGGTGTGCTCGTCTTTCCAAAACTGGTAGTTCTTCTCTTGACGATTGATTACGTGTTCACACCCCAGTTCGCGCAGCATCGCGGCCTTGGACTCAGAAGAGACCACACCTACCGGCACGCCACCGGAGTTCAACACGTGCTGCACGGCGAACGATCCCAGTCCCCCCGACGCGCCCCAGACCAACACTCTGTCGCCTTGGGTGACCGGAGCACCGTTGCGCGAGACCAACATGCGATACGCCGTTGAGTTACATAACGCGTTGACGGCCGCCTCTTCCCACGTCAGGTGCGTGGGCTTGGGCATCAGCTGATTGGCTTTGACGACCGCAATGTCCGCGAGTCCGCCGAAGTTCGTTTCAAATCCCCAGATGCGTTGATTGCTCGCGAGCATTGAGTCGTCGTGACTGCTCGGGTCTTGGTCGTCCACGTGATTGCAGTGCACGGTGACTTCGTCGCCCACCTTCCAGTTTCGTACCAAGGAACCCGTGCGAAGTACGACGCCCGCCGCGTCCGATCCAATCACGTGGTAGTCGAGCGCGTGGCGCTGTCCCCAGATCGACTCCTTGGCCAAACGGTCGAGGAAACCGAACGTCGGCAGCGGCTCAAAGATGCTCGTCCAGACCGTGTTGAAGTTGATCGACGACGCCATGACCGCGACGTAGACCTCGTCGGGCGCGAGTTCGGGGACGGCCACTTCGTCGACGTGCAGGCTGCGACGGGGATCTTTGTCCTTGCTCGCGAAACCAGCGAACATGTCGACTTCGTCTCGTCGAACGAACACCGCCCGCGTGGTCGCGGGCATCGGTGTAGCGCTCAACGTCTCACTCGAAGCTCCCGCCAACGCGGCGTCAAGAATCTCACTCATCTGCGCGAGACTACTTGGCTGCGACGTGCGCGCTCTCACGAGACGGCTGGTACGTCACCCCCGGCCGACCACGTCCGCGAAGCGTCTATCGTTTTAAGTGGTTCCCGTTGGGAACGATCGAAGGAGTCCTTATGTCGCGCAGTGTCATCGTCGCCGGTAGTCGAACCGCCATTGGTAAGCTTTCGGGCGTTTTCGCGACGCTCAGTGCCCAAGAACTTGGGGGCGCCGCCATCAAGGGAGTTCTCGAAAAGACCGGCCTCGACCCCGCCAGCGTCGACCTGGTCCTCATGGGCCAAGTCATTCAGGCCGGTCAGGGTCAGATCACCGCTCGCCAAGCGGCCGTCAACGCCGGCATCCCCATGACCGTGAACGCCACCACCATTAATAAGGTCTGTCTTTCGGGCCTCCAGACCATCTACCTCGCCGATCTCATGATTCGCTCTGGTGAGGCGGACGTCATCATCGCTGGCGGCATGGAGTCGATGACCAACGCGCCCTACCTGCTTCCCGGGGCTCGCGCCGGTTACCGCATCGGCGACCAGAAGGTCGTGGACTCGATGATGTACGACGGTCTCACCTGCGCCTTCGATCAGTGCGCGATGGGACTGGCCACCGAGCGCTACAACCACGGCGCCATCAGTCGCGCTCGCCAAGACGAGTTCTCGGCCCGGAGCCACCAACTCGCCGCCTCCGCCATTACCTCGGGCAAGTTCGCCGAAGAGATCGTGGCCGTCGCCGTGGCGCAGCGAAAGGGCGATCCCCTCATGATCAGCGTCGACGAGGGCGTTCGTGGCGACACCACGGCTGAGTCGCTCGGCCAACTTCGTGCCGCCTTCGAAAAGGACGGCACCATCACCGCCGGCAACGCGTCACAGATCTCCGACGGTGGGGCGGCGGTGCTCGTCATGAGCGAAGAGCGCGCCCAACAACTCGGTCTCACGCCACTCGGTGAACTCGTGAGTTACGGCCAAGTCGCCGGTCCAGACACCTCGCTCCTCAGCCAACCTTCGAACGCCATCTTGCTCGCGGCGAAGAAGGCCAACCTCGACGTGTCGGGCTTGGATCTCTTCGAGATCAACGAGGCCTTCGCCGCGGTGGGCCTGCACTCGGCGGACGATCTCGGCGTCAGCGAAAACAAGATCAACGTCAACGGTGGCGCCATCGCGCTCGGCCACCCAGTGGGGATGTCGGGCACTCGTTTGGCTCTTACGGCGCTGATGGAACTTCGTCGCCGCGGGGGTGGCGTGGCGGCGGTGGCCCTGTGTGGCGGGGGCGGACAAGGCGACGCCGCCATTCTCCGTTCTCTCTAATTAGGCACGTAGGCGCTAACGAAGTCGTAGTGCGAGAGACCAATTTGTTGATCGTCAGGAATTGACAACACGAACGCCCCCGCGGTGGGAAAACCATCGCGTAGCGACACGGGCAGTTTTTTCACGAGCGCCCACACCAACTCGAGCACCGTGGGATTGTGACCCACGACGAGCAACGAGGTAGTCACGGGATCGATGGCCGCGATGTCGACTAGCAGATCCTCACCCGAGACGTCGCGTCGTCCGTTATAGATCAGTTCACTAAAGACGACGTCCGAAACGAGGGGCGTGCCCGCGAGGGCCAGTTCGAACGTCTCCCTCGTTCGAACCGAGGAACTGACGAGCGCGATCGCGGGCCCGTAGAGTCCAAGTTCGCCGGTGTCACTCGCCCACTTCTTCAGTTGTTCACACTGACGTCGCCCACGATCACTCAACGTTCGCTCAAAGTCACTCTGACCCGGCGCGGCCTTCTCGGCTTTGGCGTGGCGAACGACGGTGAGGTAGCGCACGTGAGCATTCTGTCCCAGAACTTGACGCTGCGTCCAGCCGCCCTCGTTAGACGTAGCGGGCGTCGCGACAGTGGCCCGCCAATTTTCTTGCGTCATCGGGGGACGGTCAGAGACGCTGGCGGGTACTCACGGGCTCAACCTACGAAAGGGGTGTAACGCCCGCTCGGTCAGAGGTTGCCCGTAGAGAAACTCGCCGAACTCGTTGGGCCGACTCCCTTACTGCGCCACTTCGTAATCAAATACCGACGACACATTCTCACTGACGAGCACGTGAACGACTTCCCAAGGGCATTCGCCGCGATTCGTTTCGCTTAGTCGCTCAACACGCGACGGCCATCGAGCGCACGACCCAAGGTGAGATCGTCGGCGAACTCCAAGTCACCACCCACGGGCAGGCCACTCGCGGGCTGTGAGACGACGAGACCGGGTACTTGGAGCAGTCGAGAGAGGTACATCGCGGTGTGATCGCCCTCGACGTTCGAATTGAAGCAGAGAATGACCTCTTTAACTGGTCCGTGTAAGCGTTGAATGAGCTCTTGAATCTTCAGGCGGTCAGGTGTCACGCCCTCCAAGGGGTTGAGAACGCCGTGTAGCACGTGATACGTGCCGTCAAACGCTCCCGATCGTTCCACCGCGACAACGTCCGGGGGACTTTCGACGACACAGATAATTGTCTGGTCGCGACGCGTGTCGGCACAGATCGGACACAGTCCACCAGATTCAGCGATGTTGCAACAACGTTCGCAGAACGACAGCCTGGTCTTCATTTGTTCGAGCGACGCGGCCAGTCGATCGACGTCTTCACTGGGTTGGCGCATGAGCCAGAACGCAATGCGCTGCGCCGACTTAGGACCAACACCCGGAAAACGTCCGAGTTCATCGACCACGGTCTGCAGCGCGGGAGGGTACGTCACGAAATCTCCTCGGCCCCAGGGAACATCTCAGTAATGAGGTGGTCGGCCACCGAGTCGACCACGATCACCGACTCGTCGGCGCCGTAGGGTTCGTCCTCGAGCGCAACACTCGTGAGTGGCGCGCTACGTGGTGCGGGCGCTGGCCTCGGCGCGGCGGCGAGGGACGCGTCAACGGTCCAGTAGATGGTCAGCGGTGACTTGAACTCATGCTCGAGCGCACCCTTTAAACCCTGGGAAATCAGTTCGGTGTTCTGACGCATCTCTTCACTGGGCACCGCGATCGTTATCAAGAGACCCTCCAACGACTCGATCTGGGCCGAGCGCAGCAACAGCTGCGCCGCCCGAGAGGTCCTAGGTATGACGCGCTCGATGAATCGTTCACGTACGTCGTTGAGTAACAACGTCTCGCCACTCGCCTTCTCTGGGGCCTCGGTCTCCTTCGCCGATTCCGGCTCAGGTGGTTCCGCCACGGGCTTGGCGCTCGCTTCAGCGACGGGAGCGGGTGCGGGACCACGCGTACTCGTCGATCCAATAGGTCGAAGTTCCGGTGCTGACGGTGCGGGAGCAGCGACGCGACTAGCCCCTCGTTCGATCTTCGTGAGACGCTCGTCGAGCGACTCGTAGGAACTATCGAGTTCCGGCTTGGTGAGACGGACCATGGCGACTTCTAACATGACAATTTTTTCTGGCGCACTCTTCATCTCACGGATCGCTCGCCCAACGGTCTCGAGCACGCGCACACTTCTCGCCAGTCCCAACTGTTCTCCCCACGAAACGAGTCGGTCCCGATCGCCGTCAACGGCGTCAGCGACCTCGGGTGCCACCTGCAGCAAGAAGACTTGGCGCACTTCACCGGCAAAGTTCTCCGCGAGTTGCTCGGGGTCCCATCCCTCTCTCGCCAAGATCGCGAGTGAGCGAATGGCTCCGACGGCGTCGTTGTTCACGAGGGCGCGAAAGAGCCCGTCAAACTCGGGCTGGGCTTCGGTGATGGAGCCGGTCGCGATCAACTGATCGAGGGCACTCAGTGCGTCACGGGCCGATCCACGTCCGAGTCGTACCGCCGCTTCAATCGTCGCGTCGTCGGCGTTGAGCCCGGCCGCGCCCTCCACGTCGTGCAACAGCGTCGCGAGCGTGTCCGCACCAATGAGGCGAAACTCCAGGTGCTGGGTGCGGGATCGAATCGTCGGCAACACCTTGTGCGGATCAGTCGTCGCGAGCACGAAGACCACGTGCGAGGGAGGTTCCTCGAGCGTCTTTAACAGTGCCGCGGAGGCCGCCTTGGAGAGTTGGTGGACTTCGTCAAAGATGTAGACCTTCCACGTCCCGGGCGTGCCGTGCCAGGCACCGGCAATGATGTCGCGAATGTCGTCAACGCCGTTATTGGACGCCGCGTCGAGCTCGATGACGTCAAGGGACGAGCCCTTGGCGATCGCGAGACAACTCGCGCACACCGCACAGGCGTCGCCGTCTTGGGGATTCTCACAGTTCAGTGCTTTGGCGAGAATTCGAGCGGTCGTTGTTTTTCCCGTGCCGCGAGGTCCCGAGAAGAGGTAGGCGTGCGAGATTCGATCGTTCTTGACCGCACCTTGGAGGGCGCGAACGACGTAATCTTGACCTCTCAGTTCGGCGAATCGGCCAGGTCGAAAGCGACGATAGAGAGAGGTCACTCCGTCGAGTGACGTGGGGGTCGCTTTTGCATCTGCCATGCACCGATGTTAACGACGTGATGTGAGGTGCCGAAGTCCAAAGCGATGGCCAGGCGATCCGTGGCACCCGACACAGTTCGCTGAGAGCTGCTGGCTTCCACCCCTGACTCGGTTCACGAAAGGTCGTCGCACGGGACCCGACCACCGCTTTGAACCTCGGCGATTAAAGGCTACCGGAGAACGACACGAACTCCTCGGGTAACCTTGCGAGCCGGTATTCATTTCTCGTAGTGAGTATCTATATATGGAGGAGTGCGAGAGCGGCCGAATCGGCACGATTGGAAATCGTGTGAAGGGAAACCTTCCGTGGGTTCAAATCCCACCTCCTCCGCCGCAGCGTCTGGATGCACGCACGACCCAGCAGCAAGCGTGACCTCAGGCGAGATGATCAGACAGAAAAGTAAGTGACGGCGGCTCTTGCTCGAGGAAGAACGGGTCGGTGTGGCAGCCCTTGGCGGACACGAAAACGCTGCCAGTGGGAAGTACCTTCACCAGTTCGTCCACCCCCGGCTGGAACGGATCGTCGACGCCAGACGCCAACCTCACGGGAACCCCTTGCAGCGAGTGCGCGTTCTTGATCACGTCACCGGCGCGAAACGCCAACGCCGACGCGAAGGCCCCGGCGTTGGCTCCACGCGCCTGCGCGTACGAGGTCCAAACAGCCGGACTGATCGCCGCCACCGCCGACACGAGACCGGGGTTGCGCTCGGTGATCGCGAGAGCGCCGTACCCACCCATTGAAATCCCCATCATGCCAATGCGGTGTGGCGCGACGCCCAGTCCCTGTTTCTGACAGAACGGAATCAATTCGTGCACGACCATGGCTTGAGGATCGTCACCCGGATGAGGATTCCAGTAGCCGTTACCACCGTCAACGGTCACGAGAGCCATTGGCGTCAGCGACGTTCCGACTAAGCGAAGAGCCACGGCCTGCGCTGGTGTCATACCCACCAAGGCGTTGGTGTGATCGTTGGCAAAGCCGTGGAGCATTACGACGAGGGGCAACGCGTCGCCGCGTACGTGTCCCGGTGGGTAGGCAATCGTGTAGCCGACTGAGCGACGTCTGGCGGTTGAGTAAAAGCGGCCCGACTCACTCGGTCCCGTGGTCGCGAAAGACAACGTCGGCGCTGGCACTGAGCACGCACCGTCGAGTTGGTCGAGGATCTGCTTTCCGGGCAGGACGCCGTGGTTCACTAGTTCGAGACCGCCCGCACCACCAAGCACGACAACCCCGACGCCCCCGGCGAGCCAGTAGAGCACGCGGCGGCGAGACAACGTCGTCGCTACGCCCTCGACGCCGCTTCGCGAGTCATTGGCGTTCACGGCCAAATGCTCCCACACATCGGCGCGCCTGGTCGAAGGTAGGCGTCCATCAACTCAGTCATAGTCGTGAGCGAACCTTTGAACTAACGATGAAGTATAAAAACCTCCCCGTAAGCAATAGTGAGTTGTGGACAGGTAGTGCGTATGCGAACCATTGGCGTTTTCCCTTCACCACGATCAATCAAGCGCTGGAGCGCCGTCGTTACTTCATTCGTGCTGTTACTTGGCCTGTCCACGTTCGCGAAGACCCTGTTGGCGAGCGCCAGCACGCTCGGACCAACCAACACCCAAAGATCCGTTCTGGCTCACGCAAAAGCAAAACAACTACTCACTTTGGCCATTCTTCCGCCCCACTCCACGCGCCTCACGACCCGGATCGCGGCCGACGGCAAGCAACTCGCCAAACCCATGGCCGTGCCCGATAATCCAGACCTCGTGGACGAGACCGCGTTCTACCTCGCAACTTCTGGTACTTCAGCGCTCGCGTGGATCAACGCTCACACGCCAATGGGCGCGAGTGTTACGAGCACGGGTTCTGGAGGCGGTCCCGGCAGTGGAGAAGAGAAGGAAATTACCTACGACTTCACGTCAACGTCGCTGTTGCCGAGTCCCGAGCTTGAGTACTCGATGATGATGACGCCACAGAAGAGTTTGGAGATTCGCGTCGACGCGATCGTGACGTACACGCCACGTAAGTCGCTCCTCGCCGTCGTTCCCACGGGAGCGGTCATGATCAAGGTCGTGGTGAATCGTGGAATGAACACCCCGGCCAATCGAGTAACGACGGCAGAGACCGCTAACGGCGCGACAATCGCCGACTTTCTCTCCGAGGTGAACGCCCTGCCCGCGGCCTTTTCCGGAGTGATGAGTTGCCCATTCGACGATGGCTCGTCGGTAACGCTCGACTTCTACACGGCCCACGCGGCCCACGCCTACGCCGTAGTGGTGGCCGACTCCGGTGGCTGTGGAACCGTAAGGATTACGCAATGGAACGCCCGTGGCCAGCGCCTCGGCGCGACGATCGTCTCGGGCGGAATCACTTTTGCCACGAACGTGGCCAAAACGATGGGCATTGCGAACCCGAGTTGATCCTTCTCGTAGTTCGACTGGTCGATGAACCTTCATTCATTGAGGTACTTGAAAGTCAACGAAACGTCGACGGCGCCAAACTATTCAGCTAACTCTTGTTCGACTCTTCGTTCGACGAAGAACGCACGCAACAACGCCGCTGACTCTTCAGCAAGGACGTCGTAAGTGAGAGCGCATTCGTGCAAGAGCCTCGGATCGCTCAAAAGGTTGTAGCGAGATCCAACCGCCCCCGCTTTCTCATCGCTCGCAGCGATCACTACACGTTCGACGCGCGCGTTGAGCAAGGCACCGGCACACATCACGCACGGCTCAAGCGTGACGTAGGCCGTGACGCCGTCCATTCGCCAACGTTCGCGCGAACTCGCGGCTTGACGAAGGGCAACGACCTCGGCGTGCGCCGTGGGATCACCGTCTAGTTCGCGACGATTTTCCGCTACCGCAATGACCTCGCCTTTTTCGACGAGCACGCAACCCACGGGAACGTCATCGTGCTCGCCGGCACGTCGCGCCGCGTCAAGCGCTTCACGCATGAAGTGTTCATCGTTTACGTCCATGACGTCGAAGCGTAGGGCACGTGGACGTCGCCCAAAGCGCGTCGGGAGGCGCGTTGTAGACTTCTTGACGGAGGGGTGCGAGAGCGGCCGAATCGGGCAGTCTCGAAAACTGCTGTGTCTACGGGCACCGTGGGTTCAAATCCCACCTCCTCCGCCAGCGTGAAACGGGTGACTTCGGTCACCCGTTTCGTCGTTTTGTGACGACGTCGAACGACCCCAGTACGATGAGTACGTCACGTCTAGGTCGTGCTGGTCCAGGAGGACTCCATGGTTTCGTCAATTGATTCGTCGGTCGGTACCGAACGCAAGGTCGTCACCGAGATTCCTGGTCCCAAGTCCCAGGCGCTGCACCAACGACGTAAGGCCGTCGTCAGCGCTGGCCTCACCCAAGGCTTTCCGGTCTACATCGAGCGCGCCATGGGCGCAATCCTCGTCGACGTCGACGGTAACCAACTTCTCGATCTCGGATCAGGCATCGCCGTCACGGGCATTGGCCACGCCGTGCCCGCGCTCGTTGACGCCGTGAGTGAGCAAGTCGCAAAGTTCACGCACACCTGTTTCATGGTGACGCCCTACGAAAGTTACGTAGAGGTCTGTGAAGAGCTCGCTGAACTCACGCCCGGCACGCACCCGAAGACCTCGGCACTGTTCAACTCGGGCGCTGAAGCCATCGAGAACGCCGTCAAGGTCGCTCGTCTCGCTACGGGTCGCCCCGCCGTGATCGTCTTTGAACACGCCTACCACGGCCGCACCAACTTGACGATGGCCCTAACGGCCAAGAACATGCCCTACAAAGACCGCTTTGGTCCTTTCGCTCCCGAGATCTATCGCGTACCCATGAGCTATCCCTACCGCGACGGACTGAGCGGCGCGCAAGCCGCGGCCGCGGCGATCAAGATCATTGAGACCGACGTGGGCGCCAAAAACGTTGCGGCCCTGCTGATTGAACCCATTCAGGGTGAGGGTGGCTTCATTGTTCCGGCCGAAGGTTTCCTCCCGGCGCTCTCGAAGTGGACGTCCGATAATGACGTGGTCTTCATCGCCGACGAGATTCAAACAGGTTTCTGTCGAACCGGCGACTGGTTCGCCGTTAACCACGAAGGCGTCATCCCCGACATCGTCGCGACCGCGAAGGGTCTCGCCGGCGGTATGCCGCTCGCGGCCATCACCGGAAGAACAGAGCTGATGAACGCCGTGCACGAAGGTGGACTCGGCGGTACCTACGGTGGTAACCCCGTCGCGGCCGTAGCCGCACTCGCCACCATCAAGACGTTGCGCGAGAACAATCTCGCCGAGCGAGCTCGAGAGCTCGGCGACGTGATGTTGAGCAATCTTCGTTCGCTTCAACAAGACGTCGCGGTGATTGGCGACGTTCGTGGACGCGGCGCGATGGTGGCCATGGAGTTGGTCGAACCCGGCACCACGACACCCAACGCCGCCGCCGCCAAAGCGGTCATCAGCTACTGCCAGCAGTACGGCGTGGTCGCGTTGATCTGTGGCACGTACGGCAACGTAATTCGACTGCTGCCACCGCTGATCATCTCTGATGATCAGCTCGCCGACGGACTGAGCGTGCTCGGCGCCGCCGTTCGTTCCGTTCAGTAGTTCTTCTCCAGCGACTTCTCGTTGCGTCCCTAGAGAGTTCATGAGTTCAGCCCCTACTCTCGCGCGCACTGGGTTGCGGCTCACGGCAATATTGGGCGTCGGGGCCCTGGTATTGGCGAGTTGTGGAACGACGCTCGTCAAAGCGCAACGTCTTAATGGCACGCCCGCTCTTAGTATCTCGGTTCCACTTTCCAACATCGGCTGCACCCTCAACGACGTCTGCGTCGCGGTCGGTACCTCGAGCGCCAGTGTCGGACCAACCTCGGTGGGCGAGTTCGCCACGCCGAGCGGGCGATGGCTCGCTGTCGCACTTCCCGTCACGTCGCAGCCTTCCATTACCTCCGCCGCGTGCTCGGGCACTCAGTGCCTACTCGCGGGATCGGTCTCGGGACGCGATCTCTTATGGCGCTTTGACGCCGCGAGTCACTCCGTCAGCATTGCCAACCCCCCACCCGGAGGCAACGGCGTGAGTGCGCTCACATGTAACGACTTGAACTGTGCCCTGATTGATTCGAGCGCGCCCACGTCGTCACCTCGTTTTAGCTTTAGCGCCGACGGCGGCGTGACGTGGTCGAACCCGCTGGCGATGACGTGGGCGAACGGCGACGTGATCACGTCAACGTCCTGCGGCCAGGTCTTTAACTGCGCCGTCAGCGCCGTCTCCGCTTCACACCAACTCGAGGTCTTCATTACGCGCGACGACGGCGCGACGTGGGTTCAGCGTTCCACGCCAAACTCATGGACGACGCTCACGTCACTCTCGTGTGTGGGACTTGACTGTGTGGGGCTCGCGACCATCGGCGGCGCGTCGGCGCTCGTTCGTTCCTCCACCTTCGCTCGAACGTGGACCCACGTCTCGCTGCCTCAACACGCCAACGCTCTCTCTTGTGTGGCGATGACCTTGTGCGTGGTGGTGGGTCAGAACTCTAAGGCGTTGGCGTGGCTCGCGACGGTGCGCGGGACCACCACGGTGACCAGTCCACTTCGTTACGTGCCTACGCCGCTACTCGGCGTGGCTTGTGGATCGAAGGTCTGCGCCGCGATTGGTGTAACGACGGTTCTGTCGTTACCACTAGCTCTTAAGAGCGGCACCTAAAAGACCCGGCAACTTCGCCCACGAAGGTTTTGCCTCAAAGGCCAGGAGTTTTCTCATCACGACGCCCGCGTTCTGATTGGTCGAGAACCACGCGGGTGCGGGCCGGGCGACGAAGGGCCCGCGAACGACCGACTTCTGTGGCCGTGCGAAGAGGTACGCGTTACCGACAAAACCACTCCCCGACTGAATATCGGTGATGGGGTGACCCGGGTAGGCACCCCACGCGGTCGTTGCGAACGCGAAGCTCAGCGCGTGCCAGAGATTGACGCCAATAGAACCGTAGCGAAGCGTCGCGATGGCCTCTTCGATGGCGGGGCCGGTCTCGGGGTCCTTTAACGCGCGAGGGTCCGCGATCAGGGTCATTGAAAGCGTGCCCCACACCACGTCGTTACAAAAATCGGTCGCCTTTCGCACGAAGTCGGCCGGCGAAGTCGCCGCCAACGCCGTCTCGGCGGTGAGCGCACAGAACGCTTCGACGTTAAAAGTGATGTCGCCACCGTTCGTTGGATCGACGTCGCGAATGAGTGTCCACGGTGCAGTGTCGTCGGTGGCTTCGCCGAGTTCATCGGCGTCGGGGTGACTTGCCAGAAACGTGTCGCGTCGCTCGTTCGCACCCGGGTAGTAGGCCCTGCGCGTGGGCAACGACGACAGGACCGCTTCGAGCGCGTCGAAGAACGTCGCACGTTGCGGCCACTGAGCGTGCGTAACAATGATCCGCGGCGTAAGACAGTTAAAGCCCGCGTTATTAGCGATCATGGTCGCGACGTGCTTAGCCTGATACTCGATCTCCTTCGTACTCCACTCACCGGGCACGATAACGACGGGCGACACGTTGCCGAGTTCACAGCTGACGGGTTTGGTGATTAACGGAACGTTCTCGATCTTTCGACGCGCTCCTTCGGCACCCGCCCCAAAGACGATCGCGTCGTGCGTCTTATCCGATCCGGTGACGTGGATGTCCGTGATGAGGTCGTGGTTAGTTAAGTAAGACCCCACTTGCGCGCCACCGCTGACGATGCGCAGAAATCCAGCGTCGATCAATGAACTCATGGCCCGTGACCAGTACGGCACCAAGTAGTCGTTCACTGGGTTGGCCTTTAAGACCACGACCTTGCCTTCGCCAATCAGCTTGCTCAAGACGTCGCGCGGTCCGAGTGACGCGACGTTGCCCGCGCCGAGTACTAAGGAGACGCCCTCGTGACGCTCGGGAAACTTATAGACCTCGGCCTGCGTCGCCTGCACTTCCTTCTCGTCGACCCCGGGTTCCATCCACACCTCACCCGTGACCCCGCCGTAAAGAATCTTGTCGAACATCCCCGCCGGCACGACCTGCACGGCGATGCGTTGACCGGGCTTGTGGTGAACGGGACCCGGGTACTGCGGTCGGCCCTTGGTCGCGAGATCGACCATGGACTGACGAAAGGCCTGGGCCATGCGCACGAAGGTGCCCACGCCACTAAAGAGTTCTTCGCCACCTTCGGGACTCTCGGGTTGGTACCCCTTCGCCGCGCACGCGGCAGCGTTCCACTCTTCAGCCACCGTGAACGTGTCGGCGACCACCCGTGCCAAGAGATTTGCTCGCTCTCGAGGTGTCGTCATCGCCCACGCGTGGGCGTGTTCGGCGACGTCGCGCACGGCCCTGTCGAGGACTACTTCATCGAGCGCGACGCGGTCTTGATTGCTTGAGGTTGGAGCTACGGCTCCGCGGAGATCACTCATCGAAACATCCTTCTCTCGTTGTTATGGGAGGCTAGTTCTGTGAGTTTGTCATCGCCCAATGCCGTACCGTCTGGTTGGTACCCCGATCCCTCGGGGTCTCGCCAGTGGCGGGTGTGGACGGGCACACAGTGGTCTGAGGCCACGCGCCCCTACGGAGACGCGGTCGAAACGCCGCGCCTCGCGACCAATTTGGTGCTCGCCCAGACCATGCGAAGAGTCTTGCGGGCCGGGGTCGTGGGTGTCGTTGGAGGGCTCGGGCTCTTGGTCAGTGCACTCGCCCACTGGAGCGGCACGGCGAATCCGGCCCCACGGTGGTTTCTGCTCAGCGCGCTCGACCTCGCCGTGGCGTTACTCGTCGTTGGTTCGGTGGTGTGCGCCTTTGGCGTCAAAGAGTTGAAGGGTCGTTGGTCACTTGAGGCCTTCGTGCCCGGCGTCAATCTCTTCTTCGCCAGTGCCCTCGTCGCGAAGCGACTCGGGCGAAATCAGACGTGGCGCGTTCTCTCTGAGGTCGTACTGCTCGTGCTCTTCGCCATCTCGTTACACGCCGACCTCTGGCTCTGCATTGGACCAATGATCGTGGCCTACATCGAGACGTCGTGGTTCGCTGCGTTAGTTGATCAACTCAACGGTCCTTCGACGATTGACGAAGTCATCGCCCCGTAGGATGACACCGGCTCGTCGCGCGGCGACGCCACGGGGGTAAAGCGATGTACGAATGGTCAGAAGAACACCAAGCGATTATTGACGTCGTTCGTCGATTCGTCGATGAGGAGATTCGCCCCCAGCTCGATGACTTAGAACACAACGGCGTGCCACCCTTTGAGGTGTTGCGAAAGTTTTACGACGTCTTTGGCCTCAAGGCCATGGCCCAAGAGTCCTTCAAGCGCCAACTCGAGAGAAAGATCTCGGGCGAGGAGCTAGTAGTCGAGCGCCGAGGGGGCAACGATCCGGCACTGACGTTGATTCCCACTATTGAACTCTGTCGAGTGAGCCCGGGGCTCGTCACGTCACTCGGAGTCTCCACCGGCCTCGCGGCGGGAACGATCAACAAGCTCGGCACGCCCGCGCAGATGGAGCGCTGGGCACTCGATCTGATGACGCTCGACAAAGTGGGCGCGTGGGCGATCACTGAACCCGACTCGGGTTCCGACGCACTCGGGGGCATGCGCACCAGCGCCGTTCGTGACGGCGACGGCTACGTGTTAAACGGTCAAAAGACGTGGATTACCAACGGGCCCTACGCCGACACCATCGTTCTCTACGCCAAACTCGACAACGGCAACGCGGAGGAGATGCGCGATCGCAAAGTCCTCACCTTCGTGCTCGACGCGGGCATGAACGGGCTCGAACAGGCCAAGCCGATGCGCAAAATGGGCCAGCACGCCTCGCCTACGGGTGAGATCTTTCTCAGTGACGTGCACGTTGGGCGCGACCGACTTTTGGGCGAGAGCGAAGAGATCAAGGGTGGTGGTCGCCAAAGCGCGAAGGACAACTTCGTCGCCGAGCGCGCGGGCGTCGCCGCGATGTCTCTGGGCATCATCGAAGAGTGCGTACGCATCGCCGTTGACTACGCCAAGCACCGCACGCTATGGGGCACGCCCATTGGCGAGTTCCAACTCATCCAACTCAAACTCGCCCAAATGGAGGTCGCGCGCGTGAACGTTCGCAATTTGGTCTTCATGCACATCGAGCGTTCGAAAAACGGCGCCGTGCCCAGTTTCGCCGAGGCGTCCGCCATGAAGCTCTACTCGGCCCAGGCCGCCTGCCAAGTCGCCGACGACGCGATTCAAATCCTTGGGGGCAACGGCTACATCGCCGAGTATCGCGTCGAGCAACTCAGTCGCGACGCCCGAGTACTGCGCATCTACGCCGGCACCGACGAAATGCAGATCGTCGCGATCGCCAAGGATCTCGTTCGCTCCTAGAGCGACTGACGTAGTCGCTCGGCGACGCCGGTCCAACCCTTGTACGCCTTCACCGACGATGGCGCACTCTCGAGTGAGTGCAACAGCGCAGGAACGAAGTCCGGGTCGTGGTCGCGCAACGACGCCGCGGAGGCGACGTAGGTACGAATGGTGAAGACGACGGCCTTTGACGTGGGCAGTTGGCGAAGGGTTTGGCGTTCGACGCGAAAGAACCACTCGGCGAGATCGCCACTCGGTGCCGCGCGCGCGCTGGTGGGTTGATGCAGCACGGGACTGTCGAGCAACGTCCAGTTCAGTCGCCAAAACGACCTCTCGGGGGTCAAGCGGTCAAAGAAAGCGTTCGTGGGACGAGCGAGCTCTTCGTCGTAGTGCGGCACCGGCGAGTGAATATCGTCGAGCGTCGTGCCAATTTTAGAAGCGAGGTCCCACCGCGAAGGGAAACACACGCAGGCCGCTCGGAGGCGCCACGAATCTTCCCGCACTAACACGCAGAGGTCTTCTTGGACCCATCGACTCGCTTGCACAATGGGGTGATCGCCCACGGACCTTGGGCGTTCGAGTTGTGGATAGTGAAGCAAGAGGAAGACACCGATCTCCTCGAGAAGTTCAGAACTACCGTCGTCACCTTGTGGATTCGTCGCGACGACCGCCGCAAAATCTCTTTCGAGCAAGGTCTCTTTTAGGAGGAGCTCTTCGTCGTAGTGTTCGTCGATCTGAAGCCACTGGTTGAGGTCGAGTGGACGTAGCCCCATTGAGAGGCGCCAACCCTTGGGGTCGAGCGGCACGTAGGGGAACGACGACATCGAACTACTGACCTCGGTGGCGACGTACGACGAGGAGGTAGAAGAGCAGTGCCGCGCAGGGTACGGCGATAACGACAAACCTCGCGGCGGGGAGGACCTGGCCGCCATGAACATTGAGGACTGGGGTACTCGTCACGAGAACCGCAAACTGACTGCTCATAGGAAGTTCTCCACTTCTCCAATCTGCCACGTCTACCGAGAACCGAAAATCCTCATGCCAGGCCATTTAATAGTTGATTACTGTTAACAATGTAAGTAAGATGTCGCATGCCTAGAAGCCAACGCGCGCGAAGTGCCCGCGCAATCGCGAACGACGAAGCCATTTTGGCCGCCGCCGTTTCCGAGATGCTGCGCGTCGGTGTCGACCATGTTTCGCTGCGTGACGTCGGACACCAAGCCGGCCTCACCCATGGCGCGACCTACGCCCGCTACGAAGACGTTGACGAGCTTCTGGTTGACCTTTGGAACTCTCTTCTCAGCCAACGCGCTATCGAGATGTTCGAGATTTGCATGCACGCCGCCGAAGTACCGACGGAAGAGTCGGTTGGCGCAATCTTTGAGTACTTACGAGCGTCCACGCCAACCGATTTCGCCTGCGTCCAAGTGCTCTTGACCGCACGAAGAATTCCCACGTTGCACGAAGAGGTCGAACCATTTCTGCACGACTACTTGGAAAAAGGACCGTCCAACTCTGGGGCCACGAGCGCCACGTTTACGCGGGGCTTGACCGTTTTTTCAATGATGCTCATCCAGATATTCGCGGACTCTCAGTTTGGTACCGACCAGGCGTACCAAGACGCACTCCAACAGTTACTGCTCGATACCCTCCAAACGGATCCTCGTGACATCGGTCACGCGGCACTGCGCGCTCCGGACGATCGAATAATTCTGGCTCCGAGTGATGACCTTAAGCAGCAACTGGCCTACGCGACCTTTGGCGTGGTTGGCAAGAGCGGCTACACGCGCGCGACGATCTCGCGCATTGCGCGACGCGCGAGTTGTTCCCCGGGTGCCATCTACAAGCTCTACCTCTCCAAAGAAGACCTCGTCATCGCCGCGTTCCACGATCTCATGCGGGCCCGTTGGATGAGGATTTCCAACTTCATCGACGTGCTCGAAGAGGGTTCGATCACCCAACTCCTCTACAACTCCGCGAGTAACGAGAACGAGGTACGACAAAGCTTCACGTTGGAGACGGCGCTGGCAGCAGTTCACAGCGACAAGCTTCGCGGCGCGATTCTTGGTCAACTCGGTGAACTCGAGGCGGTCATTCCACTCCTCGACAACATCAGTGACGATGAAAAGAACCGTCTCCGCTACTTGATTCGCTCAATTACCTACGCCACCATTGGAGTGACGTTCTTTTCAACGTTCACGAACGCACTGCAGAGCACGGACCTGAATCAGTTCGCCGAACCCTTCCGCCGCGCCATTTTGAAGGACTGCGTGCCAACGTGGAGCGAGATGTGTCACCAGATACTCGAGTTGGTGAACTCTCGCGGTTACTAGGCGCTCGGCGTAGGTGGCTGCGCACCGGGAAGAGTTTGAAGTCGGTCCAAGATGCTCGAGATCGCGGCGTCTTGGGCGAGTAGATGCTTTTGGATCTCTTCGGACTCCTTTAAGACCGCCTCGGCGTCCTTGTAGGTCTCCTCGGAACGCTTATCGGCGGCCTTGGCCTGAATGTTCTGGCCCACGATAATGACCGGGAGTAGCACCAACTGTAGAAAACTGCTCGAGAGCCACACGACGATGTAGTACGTACCTTGGTGAATTGCCGAAGGTAGCGCCAGGAGCGCAATGAGCGTAAAGACGTACGCGCACCACATCGTGCCCACGACGAGCGTCACTTTAAGACCGAACTTGGCATTGAGTCGGGTAAAGAAGTTGTCGCTCTTGGGTCGACGAAAGTCATTGGTTTTTATCGGATGGCCCACGCGTTGCAGCTCTTCTACGCGGGGGTGACGAACGTACTCGTAAATTTTTGACATGCCTGAATTCTCACACGCCCCGAGGCGCGTAACGAGGACGAGGACGAGGGGAGATTCCCTACCCCGTCACGAGGTCGGGCGAGGTCTCCATGCCTTGGCGCCACACCGAGCGCGCGATGATCTTGGTCGTGTCGGCGCGGTCCTTGTAGCGCAACGCGATGTCGCGAGCCTCTTCGAGCAGACCTTCGGAGAGCTTCGTCGGATTGAGACCCAGAGCCAAGAACTTTTCTCTGCTGACGTTGAGCTCGTTCTCGACGGCTTCACGACGAGGATTGGGCAAATACGCCACCTCAACACCCGTCAACTTTGAGATCATTTCGGCGAGTTCTTTAACACGGTGCACCTCGGCGACCTGATTGAAGACCTTGGGCTTGTCGCCACGTTCGGGTGGATTCTCGAGAGCGATCTGGATGCATCGCACCGTGTCGCGGATGTGAATGAAGGCGCGCGTCTGACCACCCGTGCCGTGCACGGTGAGCGGGTGTCCGATTGCGGCCTGCATCAAGAATCGATTGAGAACCGTGCCGTAGTCGCCGTCGTAGTCGAAGCGGTTAATGAGACGCTCGTCGAGCGCCGTCTGCGGAGTTTGGGTACCCCAGACAATCCCTTGGTGCAAGTCAGTGATGCGTAGTTGGTCGTTCGTGCAGTAGAACGCGAACAACAACTGGTCGAGGGTCTTGGTCAGGTGATAGATCGAACCGGGATTGGCGGGGTGGAGGATTTCGCGTTCGATATCGCCGTCGGGCGTTGGCACCTTTACCGTGAGGTAACCCTCGGGAATCGGCGCCGAACCGGACCAGCCGTAGCCGTAGACCCCCATAGTCCCTAGGTGCACGAGCGCAATATCGCGACCGCTCGCGACTATGGCGGCGAGCACGTTGTGAGTGGCCCGTACGTTGTTATCGACGGTGTAACGCTTCGCGGCGGAGTTGCGCATCGAGTACGGCGCGGCGCGCTGCTCGCCAAAGTGAACGATCGCGTCGGGTTGGAGTTCGAGAAGGAGCGACTCGAGACGTTCGTACTCTTCGGCCAGGTCGAGGTGGATGAATCCAATCTCCTTTCCCGTGAGTTGCTTCCACACGCGCACGCGCTCGCCAATCGGGCGAATAGGTGTCAGCGACTCAACCTCTAATTCGAGGTCGATCTCGCGACGGCTCAGATTGTCAATAATCGTGACGTCGTAACCAAGATCAGAGAGGTGGAGCGACGTGGGCCAGCCGCAGAATCCATCGCCACCGAGAACTAATACCTTCATGAAAACTCCTACCGCGTATGCGTACGTGACGGTTGCTCAGACCATCGAGCCACGATATTGAGGCCCAAAGTCCCTCAACTCTACCAATGAATTGGAAGGCTCTTCGTGGCTCTCGTCGCCAGAGAAAGACTAAGTGTTCGAGAACACGAGGTGTAGGGTGAAAAAAATCTCAGAGTGATGATCGTTTGGCAACCAACCGGAGGCGCAGGTGAATTTCCCCACCGCTGTTAGAACGTGCCTCAAAAAGTATTCAACTTTTACTGGTGTCGCCTCGCGGTCCGAGTACTGGTACTTCTGGCTCTTCAACTTTCTCGCCAGTGTCATCCTCGACCTCATCGGTCTCGGCGTTCTTCGATTTCTGTGGTTTTTGGCGCTTGCCGTTCCGGGACTCGCGGTCGCGGTACGACGTCTCCACGACACCGGACGCTCGGCGTGGTGGTTGTTGTCCGCGATCATTCCGCCGCTGTTCGTTGTTCTGCTCTGTTTGCCGGACAGCGTAAAAAACGACAGATACATGACTGGTCAGTCCACCACGAGCGCCCGGCCCTCAATCACCGAAGACAGCGTCACGACGTCCGGCTCGCACTGCCCCTCGTGTAACAAGTTGCGGCTTCCCGGTCAGACCTACTGCACGGGCTGCGGAGCGAAGTTCGCTGAGAACTAGACAGCACGGCCATCGAAGAAGAAAAATGGCGCAGCTGGAAATGTGCGTTCTTCACATAGAGAACGAGGTGAACTGCTGGGCATCTGGAGTTTCTCGCCATCTGTTTTTCGGCGCCCTCGAAGTCGCTCGATGGAGATCGCGAAACTAGCGGTAGATTCAACGTTGAAACGGGTGGATGCTTATGACCATGTTCAACGTCACCGGAGCGGGTAGGCCCGACAAGAAGAGCGGGGAAGAACCACGCGGCGGTGCGCCAGCGGCTCCCCGGCATTTTTGGTACCGAACTCACCGCTCGTCACGTCGGCGGTGATGGCCGTGGCACCAAAGGGAGAGCCTCGTAACCTCACCGCCAAAGAGGTGGTGCACGTACTTTTGGGTCGAGAAGTAGGGGGAATTCTAAAATTTGATCCCATCGCGCGTCTAGGTGACGACCCCGAAGGGGTTCACCAACTTCGCGTGCGTTCGCGGCGACTTCGATCAGAACTTCAAATCGTCGCGCCGGTGATTAAGTCGACGGCGCTACAAAAACTGACGAGCGAGCTTGGTCGGATTGGTAAAATTCTCGGACGCTTACGTGATCTTGACGTACAACGCCAACTACTTCTCGACCTCAGCGACGACGCCTCGATGGGATCCTCATATTCGCTGCTCGCCGAGCTCGACCACCAGCGGCATCGAGAACGACGCCACGTCGCTGATGCGTTGGATTCACGACGGTACCGCCGACTTATTGGCACCCTCACCAGTGCGGTACTTGATCCGCCCTTTCGTAGCGTCGCGGCGCAGTCGGCCGGCGACGTCTTCATGCCTGGGCTCTACGACGCGTGGACGTTGCTCTTTAAGACCATGGACGAGTGCGGCCCTTCACCAACGAACGACGAGCTTCACCAAATTCGAATTTTGGCGAAGAAGAGTCGTTACGGCACCGAGATTGCCAGCTCCTTTCTCGGCACCGCCGCCGACAAGATCGCCGACGCGTTAGCGAGCGCCCAGAGTGTCCTCGGTACACTTCACGACGACGTGATGGCAACAACGTATCTCGCCAATGAGCAGTCGACCCACGAAGAGGACGCCGATTGGACCGCACCGCGCGCGGCGCTCAGCGTCATGAGCGATCAACTGTCAGCATCCATCGAGCAGTGCCGACGGAAGTGGCGTGCGCCTTTGTTGCAAGCCCGTGGGTTGATCGTGGCGCTCGGTTAGCGGCGATCACCGCACGTACCAACGTAACCGTCACGCCTGACGGGCCACTCCGTGATGGATTCAGTGCGTCGCCACGGTCGTCGCCAACAGATCGCGTCGTCGTTCCTCGTACTGGTGAATCGCCAGAGACTTCACCTCACCAAAGCCTCGGATCTCCGACGGCAGATTCGCCACCTCCAGCGCTAACTCATAGGTGTCGTCGCGCAGCGTTTCGCTCAGATGTTCGACCGTGGCGACGTAGTCGTCGCGCACTCGACGCTCTTCGCGCCGGTGGGCGCTGCGTCCAAAAGGATCGAGCGAAGTGCCGCGAAGTCGCCGAGCGGTGCGCAGCGCGTGAAAGCCCCACGTCGCGCTGTGGCGTAACCGGAGTTTCCGCTGCAGGCCCAGCGTTCCCAACGTCGGAGGCATCAGGTGATACGTCACGCGACGCTTCGCGCCAAACACGCCCTCCAACTCGTCGCGTGCGCCAGGTGAGAGGTGCAAGCGGGCCACTTCGTACTCGTCTTTGTAGGCCATCAGTCGGTGAAGTTCCACCGCCACGGCTCGGCTAAAGGTTCCGTCGCCTCTTCCAAGGTTCCGGTCGGCCACCCGGGCGAGTGCGAGGACCCGGGCGTACTCTCGTGCGTACTCGCGGTCCTGATAGTCCGCCAGGTCCGCGACTCGCGTTCGCACGAGCTCGTCGAGGTCACCCCCCGGCGTCGCCCCCACCGTCGACACGATTGACTCGAAGCGAGCGTCGCGCGCCACGGGTGCCGCGAACTCTTCGCCCGGCGTCGGGACCGCGTCGAGCCGGGACGCGACCTCGAGTCGGCCCCAATGAAAGGCCTGGCGGTTGGCCTCGACGTCGACGCCATTGAGTTCAATCGCCCGCTCGATCGACGCACTACTCAGCGGAAGCGCCCCGGCCTGGAAGGCCGCGCCCAGTAACAAGACGTTGGCGTATCCGTCCGAGCCGAGTAACTCGTGAGCGAGTCGCAGCGCGTCAATCCACACGTTGAGTCCTGATCGGCTACGCGCGTCGATCCTCTCTCGCATCACGTCCAGCGGCGGCGTGACGATCGCGCCGTCGGCGATCTGGCGGCCGATGGGGACCATCGACGTCGACGTCACCGCGACGGTGCGCTGGGGTGAGGCGACCATGAGGTAGGGCGACGTTGCGGCAACCAGAACGTCGCAACCGAGGTAGAGGTCGCACTCCTCTTCACCCAGACGCGCCGTCGTCGTCTCCGCGCTCGTGCTGAGTCGCAGGTCCGAGACCACGGCACCACCCTTTTGCGCGATACCCGTCTGGTCTAGTTCGAGAACGTGGAGGCCCTCGAGGTGGGCCGCCATGGCGACGATCTGGGCCACGGTGAGCACGCCCGTGCCCCCGATCCCCGTCAGTCGAACGGTGAAGGCGTCGCGCGCCACGTGCGATGGCGGATCGGCGATCTCGAGGGAGGGGACGACGTGGCGCGTGGGCTCCTCGCTCGTCGACGACGATCGAACCGTGACGAGAGCAGGGCAACGCCCGTTGAGGCAAGAAAGGTCCAGGTTGCACGACTCTTGATGAATCTGAGTCTTAGTGCCAAACGGCGTCTCCACCGAACGCACCGAAAGACAGTTAGAGGCCGTCCCGCAGTCACCGCAGCGTTCGCAGAGGCGCGTGTTCACGTGGACGCGCTCACGAGGCGTGGCGGCCAGGCCCCGCTTGCGCTTTCTCCGTAATTCAGCGGCGCACTCTTGATCGTGCAACAGAACTGTCACGCCCGCAGTACTGGCCAGCAACTTCTGGGCCTCGACGAGGCGTCGACGGGGCCACACCTCGACACCTCGAGGCAACCCCTTCGCCCGATCCCGTCGTGGACTGTCGGAGGTGACGATGATCCGACCCACTCCTTCGGCCATCAGTTGGCGAACGAGATCGCCGACCCCGCGTCCCCCGGCGATCGGTTGTCCGCCGGTCATCGCGACCGTGTCGTTGACCAGAAGCTTGAACGTGATGTTCACCTTGGACGCGACGGCGGCGCGGATGGCGAGAGATCCCGAATGAGCCAGAGTTCCGTCGCCGAGATTCTGAAAGAAGTGCGGCGTCGACACGAACGGCGCCATGCCGTTCCACATCGCTCCCTCGCCGCCCATCTGGAACCGACCGACGACGGTGCCGACCTGACGAGAGTCCATCTGGATCGCCAGACCGTGGCATCCGCTGCCGGATCCCACGATGGCGCCCTCGGGCACCCGCACTGAGGAGTTATGGGGACAGCCGGAGCAGAAATACGCCCCGCGAACAATCGACAGTGGTTCTGGGGACAGCGGTCGCGTGCTCTCCATCCAGCGCTGGACCGAGGAGACGTTTCGATGGCGCAGAAGACGCGCCGCGATCACGGCGACGAGGGCGTCGGGGTCCACTTCGCCAGTCGCTGGCACGAGAACCCTCCCCTCCTCGTCGGTCTTGCCGACGATCACCGGCGCACTCGCGACGCGATACAGCGCGCTCTTGATCAGCGTCTCGAGGAAAGCGCGCTTGTCCTCAACCACTAAAATCTCCTCAAGACCAGTGGCAAACTCTTCAATAAGACTCTCGTCAAGTGGGAAGGGCATCGACACCTTCAACAGGCGAACCCCGGCCTCGGCCAAATCACCGTTCTTCAGTCCAAGGCGGCGCAGGGCACGCACCACTGACAGGTACGCCGGGCCCGCGGCGGCGATGCCCAGCACGTCGTCGCCACCACGGGCCGTGACCTGGTTGAGTCCGTTCACGGCCGCGTAACGACGCGCGATCTCGATACGTGGTCCGTAAAGAGAACTCTCGAGCTCGATGAGCTTGGCACCGAGCAGCTGCGCACTCACCTGGTGCGCGAAGGGCACCCCGTCAACGACGAGGTCCGGCTCGAGTGGCCGGACTCGTTGCGCGTTCACTTCCACGCTCTGGGTGCAGTCGGCGACGGACGCGGGTACGCGCATCCCCACCCAGAGCCCACACAGCCGCGAAAGGGCGAAGCCGTGACGACCAAGGTCCAGAATCTCTTGAGGATCCGCCGGAGCCAGGATGGGCATGGCCAGTGAGTAGAGCGAGGGTTCAGAGGTCGACGGCACGCTCGACGATTTGGCCTGAGGATCGTCGCCCACACAAACCAGCACGCCGCCCCGGCGGTGGGCCCCCATCAGGTTCCCGTGACGCAGCGCGTCCGACGCCCGGTCTAACCCCGGAGCCTTGGCGTACCAGATCGCGAAGACCCCCTCTTTGGTGCGATCGGGCCGAGTCATCGCCAGTTGGCTCCCCGCAACGGCGGTGGCGGCGAGCTCTTCGTTCAGTCCGGGCCGATGCACGACGTCGAGTTCGGCCAGCAAAGTGGCCCGACGAGTGAGTTCGAGGTCCAGTCCCGCCAACGGCGATCCGGGGTAGCCGCTGATGAATCCCGCGGTGTCGAGGCCCGCAGCGAGATCCGCACGACGCTGGTCCATCGCTAGACGCACGAGAGCCTGCACACCCGAGAGAAGGACTCGGCCTTCGGTTGCGCGATAGCGATCGAGGAGCGAGATATCGGTCCGCGCGGAATCGCCAGTAGCCATAGGCCGACCGTAGTTCGCTCTCCCGGCGAAATCGCCGGGACCTTTGTCACTATTTCGTGCGGCTGGAGGGATTCGAACCCCCGACCCTCGGTTCCGAAGACCGATGCTCTAATCCGCTGAGCTACAGCCGCGTTGTTAGAAGAGACCTCTCATCGTACTCGCCTCGTTATGTCGACTACACGTTGGCACCGCCGAGATTGAGGGTTCCACACTCGTTTTCCCGTGGTGCAAAGCGGACGGGTTCACGAGACGTGACGAGGGGGGTTCGAACTCTCGACTTCGGGACTGCTCGGCGCGACAAGCACGATAGTTACTTTTCCAGAGCTGCCAACTTCGATCCAGCCCTGAAAGCTTGTCACTCAGTGCTGAAGTTGGTGTAAACAGCAAGAATCCGGACCCATTGGCCCGGATTCTTGCTGTGTGCATTCTTTGTATTCGGTACCGACTTACTTGTGACCCTTGTTCGGGTTGGTTCCGAGCGCGGTGATCGCGCTCGCGCGAGCCGCCTGCGCAGCATCGATAGCCGACTGCATCGTGGTGCGTGCCGCCAACTTGGTCGAGGCCGAAACAGAGCCCTTAACGGCTGCCCTGAAAGTGACCAGAGCCGCGGCGCGAGCCGCAGTACGAGCGTCCTGAGCAGCACTCAGCGTCGCGTCACTTACGCCAGGCGTTGTGACGACGGCCTTATACGTCGCTTCCGCCGAGGCGAACGCACTCTTGAGCGCCACGCGGGCACTCACGCGATCAGCCTGAGTCACCGTTGACGACGTGGCCACACGATAGGCGTCTTTCGCCGCCTTTACGGCCGCGACGAACGTCTGGTCAATGACCTTTAGTTGCGCGTGCCAGGTAGCGCTCGCCGAAGTGGTGGCGCTAATCGTGGTCGTGGTGCTGTCCGCGCCCGCGATAAGAGCCGGGCCACTAATCATCGCGCCGGTGAGAACGACGCCAACCAAACCTCTTGTAATGATGTTTTTCATAGTGACTCCCTACTGCGTATAGTTCCCTAATCAAGGGATGAACATGTAGTTCACTAACGACTGTACCGACCTAGTTTTAGGATTCGGTGTGAGAATACTTCGAGAACCCTGTAGATCAACGAAGAACCTTAGAAGTTGGTGTGACGATGCGAAACTCGCTCACTTCTTGCAACGAAGCGAGAGGGGGTCGATGTCAACGCGCGTACGCGCCTTGAACACCGCGAAAACGATCGGGTCACGGCGGCGTTGAGCCTCCGATGTCAAAGCCAAATGTGGAAACGGGGACGACAGGCCAGTCGCGGGAGAACTGACGTCAGACTTTCAAATGTCCGGGGTAACGACACTTCAATATCGTGCGGCTGGAGGGATTCGAACCCCCGACCCTCGGTTCCGTAGACCGATGCTCTAATCCGCTGAGCTACAGCCGCGTTGTTATAGGTTCACCATGTTAGCCGACCACGTTTCCATCGAACCTGGGTGAACTCGCTACCCTTCCTCTATGACTCGACCGTTCGCGGACGACGTACCCGAATTACTCGACCTCACCTACGACCCAATGTTCGATCTTCACCACGTCAGAGTTCCTTAATCAAGTGCCGGGCTGTTACCTCATCATTGGTGGCGCAATGGCCGAGAGATTGAGCGGCACGCCACAGTCCCGATTTCGCTACTGACGACAACGCTTGACGCACCGTCGCGCGCGTGCTCGAGTCGAGCCCGGTCAACTTGCTCGCTTAAGAGCGGCCTCTAGCTGCTCTTCGTCGACTCGTGAGCGAAGAGTTTCGCGGCACCGCGCATGGGCGCTTCGTTGCCGTTGATGACCACGCGAAATGCCAAGTGATCGAACTCTGAGGGCACGACGCGACGTGCGTTACCGCCCGCAAGATGGACCGTCGTCGCGTCGAACTCTTTGGCGAACTTCTCGACGACCTCGGCCAACGTAGCGTTCCAATGACCCTCGTCGAGTGAGCGCGCCCGCTCACCCACGGTCTGGTCGTAACTCTTACCATCACGAAATATCTCGGCGCCCACGTCACGGACTTTCTGCAACGCCCCGTTTACTGAGAGCGCCAGACCGAGACCCGTGCCTAAGGTCAACACCAGTTCGGTGCCGCTGCCTTCGACGCAACCCAAAGCGGCCATGGTGGCGTCGTTCACCACGAGCACGGCGCGCCCCGACGCTTCTCGCAGCGCGTCCTGGAGAGGGAAACCGCGCCACGTCGCTTCCAACGTCGGGTCAACGTCGGTCGCCACACCACCGGGGCGCGATAGATTGCCGGGGCGAACGACGTGACCGTCGCGAAACTCTCCAGGAAATCCCACCCCTACTCGTCGACATCCGCTCTTGGCGATGCGCTCTTCTAAGAACTCGACAAGTCGAGCGGGTGTACAGGGGTAGGGGGTCGGGCGTCGGCGCACGCCACGTAGCAGTATTCCCTCGTCGTTGACGTGCGAGAACTTAATGTTCGTCGCGCCAATGTCGATGGCAAAAATCTGCTCTTGGAGCAGGAGGGATTGATACGCCATTGGTAAATCGTAGTTACCGCTAGCGAACACCTCGCACACGGAGGCGACGGACCTTCCACCACGGTCGAAGGCGAACGGCGTACACCCGCTGACCCCCAGAGACGACCACGGCCGTTCCCGGGCGCCGTAGTCGCAGGGGCACCCGGGTAACGCCCGCCGTCTCTTCGACTAACTCCGGCAGATAGTTCCCCACCGCCGGGTCGGCCAGACCCGCGAGAACGACGCGCGTCGTGTGGTTATTCACGATCGTGGCCGCGCGGGCCCCCCACCTCGCCACTAGTTGAGCGAAGTCCTGCACCACGGTAACGAGCGTGACGTCGAGCCCACTCACGGTGGCGGCGAGTTGATCAAGCTCTTCGAGCGAAGCCACCGTGGCCGCCTCGTCGAGCACCATCAAGAGTTGGCGCTGGGACCCTTGCTCGACGAGTTGTTGTTGTTCTTCGAGCACCATGCGCAGCGCGCCACGAAAGAGCGGCTCGTAGTGACGCTGCTCGCCTCGAGGGCTGCAGAGATAGAGCGTGTTCGCGCCACCCACGACGTTACGGACCTGGGCCAAGGGTTGGGAAAATCGCCACGGTAACAACATCGTCTCCGCGGTCGTAAAGACACTGTCGAGGGTCTTGGGATCGTGGTCGAGGAAGCTGCGAACGCTCTCGCTCGCGCTCGACGTACGTCGATCGCTCAATAACTGCTCGACGCCGCGGCGCTCGATGACGTTCGCCACGTCAAAGATGGATTCACCGCGCTCCTTCGCCATAACCATGAGACCGGCCACCAATTTGGTCGCGAGGGCGTTCCAGAACTCAGTCTCTCCTCGTTCACTCGATCCAACGGTGAGATCGCGAGCAACCCTGGTGGCGTGGCGAAGCGTGCAGACGCCTTCGAGGGGATCCCACGTCAAACCTCCGTCAAGTCCGGGTTGAAGGACTTGCACGTTGCCGAGTGATCGTCGCCACTCGATCGACGCGCGTACGACGTCGCTCTTCACGCTCGTCACGACCAACGCGTCACGCCAACGCAGTACGGCCGGCATCACGAGGGACGACGTCTTGCCCGCTTGGGTAGGTCCCACAATCAAGAGGGAGCTGCGCGGACCGAGAGTGACGCGGCGCCCGTAGGACACCCCGTTCCAGAGTCGTCGTCCTAGAACGGGACGATCGTTCACGTCACGTCGCGCATCGCGGCGTCGGTGTCGATGAAACGAACGTCGTACTCGTCGGGGCGCACGCGAACGATCGAGCGGTGTGCACCGTAACGAACGAGCGCCACGCCTTTAGGTAACGACGTCAAATAACGCTCCTCGCGCGGGGAGAGTCCCAGCGCGAGCGACATCTCTCGCGCCTCGTCGGGCGGTTGACGGAAGAGCCAAGCGGTCTCGCACTCTCTAAGTAGACCCTGGGCCCGTTCGCGCTGCGCGCTGCCGATGTCACCGGCCGTGGCGACGTCGCTCCAACGATGCAGCACTAACACGTGCGAAAGTCCACGAGCGCGGGCCAACTTCCACGAACCCTGAAGCCAGCGCAGCGCGTCAGGGTCACTCAGGAGAGCCCACGCTTCGTCGAGCACGAGGTAACCAAGTTCACCCCGTTGTCCCACGACCTCTTGGGCCGCGGCGACCGCACTTAACACCGCCACCGCGAGCGAGTTCGACGACCACTGCGCGGAGAGGTCGAGTACTACCAGATGGCCGGTGAAGACCAGAGGATCGTTCTCGCCGTCGAACAGTCCAGCGAGATCGCCGTAGATGAAGCGGTAAAAAATCAACGCAAGCGATCGTTGGGCGCTCGGTGCGGACGAGTCGAGGTGGGGCGAGAGAAGTTGGTAGAGCGACCAGAGCACGCGCTGGGGACGGGGGCTCGAAAGACGCTTCCACACTTCGTCGAGCGCGAAGTGCTGATCACCGCTAAGGGGCGCGCCCTGGGCGCTCGCGAGTAGCGTCCGCAAAAGATTTCGAGCTTCGCGCTCGTCGCTCGAAAACGGGCTGCACCAGCCGTCTCGACCCAGCGCCAAAGGCGTCACGCCATGCAGCGACGCGAGTTCTCCGTACTCGCCCTTGGGGTCGATCACCACCGCACGCCGTCCTCGACGTAGCGCCCTCTCCAGCTGCATCTTTACGACGGTGCTCTTTCCCGCACCGATCGAACCGGCCACCACGACGTTGGGATTAGATACCAGTCCCGCGTTATAGGCGTCGAAGGCGTCGAGAACGAACGACGAGCCGTACTGCGCGTCACCGAGAGGTGAGCCCGAGAGCCCCGTGCCCGCGTCGTGCGACGGCACGCGAAGACTGACCAGGTCGCCGGACGTCGCCCAGTGCGTCCACGCCCTGCTCACCAACCCGGCCCGCCGGGTAACTGCGCGCGGTACCACTGCGCCTGCAGCCCCCAGCCTCGCTCCAGTCGCAGACCCACGTCGTGCGCGTGGCGCCAGAGGGACGAACTTCGTAGGTGAAGTTCCTCGAGCGACGAGCCACTCACGAGCAGAAAGACGGCGACGCGCAGCAACGACCTTCCACCGGCGACGAGTGTCTCTCGTTGGGCGAGGCGCTCGATACCGCGCAGCGACCTCGCGGTACGCCGAAAGCCGGCGGACCGAGCGGTCGCGTCGTCACTGCCCACGCGGTGCACCGCCCTCGATGCCAGACGATGCGCCTTCGCGCCGCTGACGACGTCCACGTGCAAGGAAAGACCACACGGCGTGAGCGACCTGAGCATCTGCTCCAAGAGTCCGCGCGACGCCGGAACTGAACTGAAATCGCGGACGCGATAGAGACGAAGCAGCTTCCCCGACGCACGCAAATACGTAACTCGTTCGAGGAGATCGATCGACGCCACGTCGTCGTGAAGTCCAACGACTGCGAACACCAGTCTCGTATTCAGTGCCCACCCATCGGGTGCGGGCACATCAATCGGCAACGCCAGCATCGTCGTCGTTCGAACGTCGTCACTACTTACGTGCTCGGAAAAATGCTGACCCGCTCGCGCCGCACTAGCCGCGTCAGCGAGAGCGCCGAGACTCTCTGCGTTCGTGACGTCGCGTCCCGAGAGATCGAGACGTCCTCGATGGTGCAGTTCGTAGGCGCGAAAAGAGACGTCGCCTTTAGCCCAGAGTGCGACGTCGTTACCGAACACGTGAACGTTGACCGTGCTCCAGCGTGATCGCGCGACGAAACGAAGCGCGAGAACGAAAACTTCTCCCACGGTTAGCCCGTCGTAAGCCGGCACGGCGCCGGCCACCATGGACGTTCCGACGACACCCACGAAGTCCGGCGACGCGGGACTAACGACCCACTCAATGACGAGACCGAGTCCAGCAATGATGAGCGCCGCCTGGTGGCGACGAACTCCGATCCATCGACTGTCCGCGTCCGATTCGCCAAGTCCCACGTGTTCACTCATCGAAGTGCCAACCAACGACGGGACCCATATCGTCACGCCGGTACGCGACGTGGCCCCCGCGGTGACGAGGCGTCCCGATCGGTGGCGCGGGCGGCTCAACGTCTAGGGGTGGCATGGGCGTGGGCGGTGATCCCGGCCACGTGTCCAGACCAAGATCGTCGGGTCGTTCGGGTGGACCGGTTACTTCCGCGTTGGGGGTCATCGCCCCCACCGCCATGGCTACCGGCCCCGAGGTCACCTTGGCGACCGAGCGCGTGGCGCGCGAGCGCAGTCCTTCAAGACCGTGCAGGGCGGACTGTTCGAGGAACGGCACGATTCGTAGTACCAGGAACGGCGTACAGGTGGCCAGAAGAAGGGTTACGGCACCGGTGATGACTTCGGTCGCGGAAGAGCCCACGAGTTCATTGAGTCCAAGGTTCAACGTGACGACGATGACGAATTTGCTCGCCGCGACGGCGAGAAACGTCTCACCGAGGCGCCAGCTAAGCCGACGCATCGAAGGAAACGTCGACAGCGGTACAACGACGGGGACAAGCACGAGCAACAGCGTCAAGACAACGACGCGCACGATGAGTTCACACCACAAGAGCCACGTCCCGAGAACGACCGCCGCGGTCATCAAGAAAAGTCCAAATCCGGGCGTAGTCGGCGCCAGCTTCATAAGGGCCTGCGTGAGTGTCACGTCGTGTTGTCTCACGCTCAGCGCCGCGCTCGAGGACATCTGATTGACCGCCTTCAAGATCAGTAACGCGACGGGTCGAGCGAGGACGATCCCCGCCACGCAGGCCGGCGCCACGCCGAGATAGACCCGCCATAACGTCGACGCTTCACCGTGTCGAAGAGCCTGGAGGGTAGAGACCAAAAGACCGATCATCATCAGCGGCGGCGCCAAAAAAAGCAGTGTCGTGAACTCACCTTTGGCGCCGTTGAGGACCGTCGCGGGCTCACTCGCCGACGTGAGGACCTTGGCCGCCGCGTCGAAGAGCCACTGGACGCTACTGAGGACCCATCCGGTGAGCGCGTTAAAGAGGTCGTTAAACGTCGATTTCGCAATCGACGCCGTGCACGCGCCGGGCGTAAAGACACAGAGGAGCCCACCCACTAGTGAACCGCGAGTCCCGTTTTGAAAAAGAAATCGATCAGATGCGGTGCGGCGCCAATGAGAATCGCCGCCGCGAGCGAGGTCAAGACCGCGCGCCGACCCTGCGCGGACTGGTGCATATTTTGCGTATGACTACCCAGCGCCCACAAACCAGCGCCCAAGAGCAGAGCGACGAGTGAGCCAATGAGTGCCCACGACGCAATGCCGTTCGCGATCTGCTGGAGTGCGGCACCCCCCGGAAGCGCCGTTGTCGAGGGATTAAGGCTGACGCCGGCGTACAACATCGTGGTCTCGCTTTCCTAGAAGGAGTGCCCAACGGTCGGCGTCACCACGAACGTGACTACGTCTGCGAGACTGGTTCGGTGCTTGTTGCCTCGACAAAAAACGTGCTTTCCCTGTGGTCCCCAATCGCTCTCTACTTCGCCACCGCCGGCGTTTTGCTCGTGGGCGTCACTTTGGGGATATTGATCTTTCGCCGTCGGGGTCATCGCGCCATTGCACAACGAATTAATGCGCTGGCGTCGCGTCTGGCCGTTGAGCCGCACGAGGACAACGGCAGAGTCGAAGCGGCGTTGAGTTACTTAGAAGACGTCACCGGCGCTGCCCACGACGCCGTGAGTGAGTCGAGTACTGAGTCGGTGCGCCTACGCCGATCCCTCAATACGCTGCCCCTCGGTCTCGTTCTCTGTGACGAGGCGGGCGGCGTCATTTTCCGCAACACCCAAGCCGAGAATCTCATGGTCAGTCGCTACGGCGACGCCATTGCCGCCCAGGCCGTTACTGACGTGTTAGCCGAAGGTTGGACGAGCGGTGTCGCTGAGCGAACCATTGACATCTATGGACCACCGCGACGCACGCTCACCATTCGAGCCACCGTCATTGACGACGGTCGTCGCTCGCTGGGCGTACTGGCCGTTATCGAAGACGTCTCGGAACGGCGACGTCTCGAGGACATTCGACGTGACTTCATCGCGAACGTCTCGCACGAACTCAAGACTCCCATGGGGGCGCTCGGTCTCCTCGCAGAAACGCTCCAGTTCGAACGCGACCCTTCGGTAGCCCAGCGACTCGCCGAGAGGATCAACAACGAAGCCTTTCGAGTCAATCGCATCATCGAAGACCTGCTCGACCTCTCGCGGATCGAAGGACAGGGCTCGCCCCATCGCGAGCCCATTGCCGTCTCCTTGATTGCGGCGGACGCCATTGAGCGCATCCGTACTTCCGCCGAGCAGCACGAGGTCAAAATCAACTTCGAAGAGCCCGAGACCAACCAGGTCGTCTTTGGTGATCGACGCCAACTCACGTCGGCCCTGCACGCACTGCTCGAAAACGCGGTGGTGTACTCGCCGCGGGCCGGTACCGTCGACATCACGATTAGCCGCGTCGAAGCCTCCCTCAACGAAGAGGGCGCGAGTAGCGGGCCCTGCGTACACGTGGCGATCCGCGACCACGGCGTGGGCATACCGGCCAAGGACTTGGACCGAATCTTCGAGCGCTTCTATCGCGTCGATCCGGGCCGGTCCCGTGAGACGGGTGGCACGGGTCTTGGTCTCAGCATCGTTCGCCACGTGGCCCAGAACCACGGTGGCACGATTCTCGTGGACTCTCGAGAAGGTGAAGGCTCGACCTTTACTCTCGAACTACCGATGAACCAACAGTGACGAAGAAACCAACGAGCGAGCAGCGCGTCAGCGTGTTAGTCGTTGAGGACGAAGAGTCCTTCATCGACGCACTCACCATTGGCCTTAAGCGCGAAGGCTTCGACGTCGACATCGCGCGCGACGGCCAAGAAGCCCTCGACACGTTCGCGCTCGGTCGCTTCGACGTCGTGCTTCTTGACCTCATGTTGCCCAAGATGTCGGGCCTCGACGTCTGTCGCGCCATTCGCGCCACCAGCAGCGTACCGATCATCATCGTCAGCGCCAAGGGCGAGGAGGTCGACATGGTCTTGCTACTCGAAATCGGCGCGGACGACTACGTCACCAAGCCCTATCGACTTCGCGAACTCGTCGCGCGTATCCGCGCCGTGCTACGACGGCGTCAGGGACACGAAGAACCAGAAGTGAGTGACGAGGAGATCTCTCAGGGCAACATTCACATGGACATCGACGCGCGACGCTGCTACGTCGACGGCACGGAGATCAAACTGCGCAAGAAGGAGTTCGCCCTCCTTCGACTACTCATGGAGAACCCCGGTCGAGTGCTCACCCGCGAGGTGTTAATCGATCGAGTGTGGGGCAGCGACTACGTCGGCGACACCAAGACCCTCGACGTTCACATCAAGCGACTACGGACACTGATCGAGGACGAACCCAAGAACCCGACGCACATTTCCACCGTGCGCGGCGTGGGCTATCGCTACGAGGCTTCTAAGTCCTAGCTCGAATCGTGGTCTCGCCACCGAGGTAGGGGGCGAGTACCTCGGGCAACTTTACCGAACCGTCCGCTTGGCGGTACGTCTCTACGAGCGCCGCCCAGATTCGGGCCCACCCCAGGGCCGAGCCGTTCACGGTGTGTACGAGTGCCGTAGTGCCCTCACTCGTGCGGTAGCGTACGTTCGCGCGACGAGCCTGAAAGTCACGAAACCAACTAATCGACGAGACCTCGAGCCACCGATCGACGCCGGGGCTAAAGACCTCCAGATCAATCGTGTAGGCCGACGCGGTACCGAGGTCGCCGGTGCACAGGGTCAAAAGTCGATACGTCAAGCCGAGCGCCTGCAACAGCTCTTCAGCTCGGCGAAGGATATCGGCGTGGGCCTCGTCGGCCTGTTCGGGCGTGCAGTACGCGAAGAGTTCGACTTTGTCGAACTCGTGCACGCGCAGCAGTCCCCTCGTGTCGCGTCCGGCGGCGCCGGCCTCACGACGAAAGCACGCCGTATGGGCCGTGAGTCGAAGTGGAAGAGCGGCCTCGTCGAGAATCTCACCGCGACGCAGCGACGTCAGTGGAACCTCGGCGGTGGGAATAGCCCACAGTCCATCGCGTTCGATGGCGTACATGTCGTCCGAGGACTTGGGAAGGTGACCCGTGGCCATCATGGTTTCGGTCAACGCAAAACTGGGCGGGCGGATCTCTTCGTAGTGACCGGAGTTACGATCGAGCGAGAAGAAGCTCAACGCGCGCAGTAACCGCGAACCGGCGCCACGAAAGAGCGGAAACATCGAGCCCGCGATCTTGGCGCCCGATTCCATGTCCAATATTCCCAGTTCGGTGCCGATCTCCCAGTGCGGAACGCGCTGAAAGTCGGCGTAGGTCGGCTGTGGCGCGCCCGCGTCCATACCAACCCACCAGCGACGAACTTCCACGTTCTCACTGTCATCGACGCCGTCGGGAACCCGTGGATCAGGGACGTTAGGCAGCATGAGCAAGATATCGCGCAGCGTGGTCGCCACGCGCTCGGTTGCCTCGCTCGCCACGCGCTCGCGGTCGCCGACTTCGCGACTCGTCAACGTGAGCTGCTCGGCGCTATCAAGGTCTTTAGCTCGTCGAGCGTCGCCCACTCGACGAGAGAGTTCCTTCACCTCGCCTCGCAGGGCCTCGGCCTCTTGGAGGAGACGCCGGTGCTCGAGGTCGAGCGCCAAAATCTCGTCCATCGTGGCCAGTGAGACCCCGCGACGAGCCAGGGCGGCCTTCACGATATCGGGTTCACGACGGAGCTGGGCGAGGTCAATCATGCGTTAAGCCTACTTACGCGTTGTCCAGGGGTTCCGGGAACCGTCTAGGTTCCTAAGTCATGAGTTACGCCGTCGACGTCAACCATCTTGAAGTCTCCTTCGACGCGCTGCGCGCGGTCGACGACGTCACCTTCAACGTCAACTACGGCGAAGTCGTCGCGCTCTTGGGTCCCAACGGCGCCGGTAAGACGACGGTCGTAGAAACCCTCCTCGGGTTTCGCGCACCGAGCGCGGGTTCGGTTCGACTGCACGGTCTCAATCCACTACGCGATCACCGCGAGGTCGTGGTGCGCACCGGCGCGCTCTTGCAACGCGGTGGTGTGTGGGCACCCATGTCGCCGCGCGACGTACTTCGCCTCACGGCGTCGTACTATGACGCCCCGCGCGACGTCGGTGAACTACTGACGCTCTTGGACCTCGATCGCTGCGCAACGACGCCGTGGCGACGACTAAGTGGCGGCGAGCAACAACGCACCTTGCTCGCCCTGGCGCTGCTGGGGCGCCCGCGCGCGCTGGTCCTTGACGAACCCACGACCGCCGTTGATCCCGAAGGGCGTCAAGTCATCCGGGCCATCGTCGCCGCCGAGAAAGACCGCGGCTGCGCGCTCTTTCTCACGACGCACGAACTCAGCGAAGCCGAACGTCTGGCCGATCGACTCGTCGTGATGCACCAGGGCCGCGTACTTAGCCAAGGGACCCTCGAAGAGCTCGCTGGGTCGCCCGAGATGATCGTTCAATCGTCGGGACCTTTCGATCCCGCACCTCTCGCCGCGTTGATGAGGTGCGAAATTGTGCCCGACAATCAACTACAGTTCCGCTGCGCCGTGGCGACGACGCCCGAGCGGATTGCCACCGTGACGAACTACCTCGCGAGTATTGGCCTCTCGATGGTGTCGCTGAGGACCCACGCCTCGCTCGAAGAGCGCTACCTCGAACTCATTGCCGAGGAACGAAATCAGGTTCGACCGTGAGGGCCTGGTGGTCCCAGACCCGCGCCGAAGTCTCAATGACCATCCGCCGGGGCGAGACCTTACTGTTGACCATTGGCATACCGGTACTGCTGTTACTGTTCTTCTCGCTCACGCACGTCACCGCCTCGCCAGCTTCACGTCGCGTCGACTTCATCGCGCCGGGAATCTTGGCGTTGTGCGTTCTCTCGACGTCGCTCGTGGCGCTGTCGATCGCGACAGGTTTCGAGCGATCTTCGGGCGTTCTGCGACGCTTGCACGTCACGCCCCTCGGACAACGGCGGCTCATTGGCGCAAAGATCTCCGGCGTCGTCGTGACCGAGGTCATTCAGGTCGTTGTCTTGGCGCTCGTGGCGCTACTCATCAAGTGGCGGCCGAACGGCGGATTCGTTGGCGCACTCGAAGTCGCGCTCGCTCTACTTCTGGGCTCAGCGGGCTGTGCCGGCATCGGTCTCGCGCTCGCTGGTCGGCTCCGGGCGGAAGTCAATCTCGCCGCCAGCAACGGCCTCTATCTCGTCTTGCTCTTACTCTCAGGAATTGTCGTGCCCCTGACGTCGTTGCCCTCAACGATTCGCCGCGTGGCAACTGCTCTGCCGCCGGGCGCAATGGCCGAGGCACTCCACCGCGTCCTCGGTCACGGTCTCGCGCCCACCGGGGGCGACTGGATCTCGCTCGCTCTGTGGGCCGTGGCCGCGCCACTGCTCGCGGCGCGAACGTTTCGTTTTGACTAAGTCGCCCGGAGACTCTTGATACCGGCAATGAGACGCTTCGTGGGAATCGCGCCGTAGTAGACGTCGGTCACGACACCCTTGGCGTTAAGGAAGACCGTCTCTGGAATGTTTTGGAATCCAAACACCCCACTCGTCACCGCACCGTGTGGGTCAACGGCCACCGGAAAAGTGACGTCATCTTTATTGATGAACGCCCGTGCGGACCCGAGTGGGTCATTCGCGTCCACGCCGAGCACGACAACCGGGCTCGGATTGTGTGTACGGATGTAAGTAGCAACTTTGGGCATTTCAGCCTTACAAGGGCCACACCAACTGGCGAAAAAGATCAGCACACTCGCGTGGCCCGTCTTCCAAGGTGAGGTCTGCGTGCCACCGTTGAGTCCACTGAGCGTAAAGCTCTTGACGTGTTGTCCCACCAACGCAGACTTCGGCGCGTTCCCACCCGGCGTGACCTTGCCGCCCGTGAGTATCGAGACGACCGTAATGAGCGCCACCGCGACCACGGTACCGAGACCAATCGAGATGAACATTTTGGGCGATGGCCGCCCCCGGGGGGGCCTAGTGGCTTCGGACAAGGACGTCAACCGCCATTAAGACGAACAGCGCCGTGAGGTACGTAATGGAGAAGTGGAAGAGCCGCATCGCTTCGCCGACGTTGGCGGTACCGACGCGAGCGTGTTTATAGAGTCGAAAGGCGTAGAAGGTGAACATGGCCCCAAGGACCGTCGCCGAGATGGCGTAGATCCAACCGAGGTGAGCACTCGGACCGATCAACATCGTGAGTGCCCACATTAAAACGGTGTAGATGAGAATCTCAAGGGTCGTGCGACGAAGTGACGCCACCACCGGCATCATCGGTACCTTGGCCGCGGCGTAGTCGTCGCGGTAACGAACGGCCAGCGCCCAAAAGTGCGGCGGCGTCCAAATGAAGATGACGAGGAACAACAACACCGGCGTCCAACCGAGTGTGTTCGTCACCGCCGCCCAGCCAACGAGTACGGGCACCGCACCGGCCGCGCCACCGATGACGATGTTCTGTTTGCTTCGACGCTTCAGTATCAACGTGTAGACGACCACGTAGAAAGCTGTCGCGGACATGGCGAGCCAGGCAGAAAGTTCGTTCACCCAAATCGCGAGCACCGAAAAAGCCACGATCTCCAACGCGAAGGCGAAGAGCGCCGCGGAGCGCGCGGACATAACGCCCGTGACCAGGGGCCGTCGTTTGGTGCGCTCCATGATGGCGTCGATATCACGGTCGATCACCATGTTGAACGCGTTCGCGCCACCAGCGGCGAGCGTGCCGCCAGCGAGCGTCGCGACCACGAGCCACAACGCGGGAAAGCCGTTCGCCGCGACGATCATCGTGGGAATGGTCGTTACGAGTAGCAACTCGATAATGCGAGGTTTTGTTAAGGCCAGGTAGCCCTTTAGGACCTCAGCGGTGGAGTGCGACGAGGTCGCGGAAATGGTCACGAAGGTCATTCTACGAGTCGCCAACTCCCTAGGCTGAAGAAGTGATTTCCTCGACGCGACGGCGCGTAACTGGTCCGATATTTCGCTGGTTCGCCCTCGCGTCCTTCTTGTCGATGATCGTCATTGTCCTCAGCGGAGCAGCCGTTCGCCTGTCGGGCTCGGGGCTCGGATGCCCCGATTGGCCCACGTGTTTTAAGCACCACGTCACCGCTTCGTCGAGTATCCACTCCCAGATCGAGTTCACCAATCGTCTAGTGACGATCGCGCTCGTGGTCATTGTCGGGGTCACGTTCATCGCGGCACTACTGCGCGAGCATCGCCGCAAAGACCTGATTACCTTGTCGGGTGCTTTGATTCTCGGTGTCGTCGCCGACGCGGTGCTCGGCGCCTTCGTCGTCTACTCCAAACTCAATCCCTACCTCGTGTCGCTGCACCTCGTACTCAGTCTCCTCATGGTCGTGGTGGGCGCGACGCTCTATCACCGCTCAAAGTATCTCTACGGTCCGAGTGAGCGCAACGACGTGCGCGATCCCTACTTCCGCAGTGTTGCTCGAGCGCTGTGGGTCCCGTTCTTCATCCTCGTGCTCACCGGCACGGCGACCACGGGCTCCGGTCCCCACGCCGGTTCTTCCCAGGGCCAACTTGTGGCCAAACGACTCCCCTTCGCACTCTCTTCATCTGCCTGGGTGCACTCCCTCGCCGCGGTGCTCTTCATCGGACTCGTCACGGGGATGATGCTGGCAATGTGGAAGAGCGGCGCGCCAACTGCGCTCAAGATCGGCGTACGTCGACTCGTCTACGTCTCACTCGTCCAGGCAGCAATCGGTGCGACGCAGTACCTCACCCACTTGCCAGCGTGGCTCGTGGAGATTCACGTTGCCGGAGCGGTCGCCCTCACCATCGGTGTCGCGCAGTTCAACTTGAAACAAAGCGCTCGCGACCGTGAACCCGGAACGAGGAGATTGTTCGAGAGCGCCGTGCCCGACTCCAGCGTGAGCGAACGTGGCTGAGAACGATAGACATCTAGATCACTCACACACGCTGAGTGCCGATACTGACGTGCGCTACGTCATGATCTCCCTCGTTCTGATCAGCGCGTTCCTCGTGATCGAAGTGGTGACGGCGATTCTGAGCTCGTCGCTCGCGCTCTTGGCCGACGCCGGCCACATGCTCATCGACGTTGCGGCCCTGGCGACGAGTGCCTGGGCGCTACGCCTGGCCAAGAGGCCCGCCGAGGGACGTTGGACGTACGGACTTCACCGTGCGGAGATTCTCTCGGCCGCGGTGAATGGCGTCACGCTCGCCGCCGTGGCGCTTCTCATTGGTGTCGAGGCCGTGCAGCGACTCTTTTCACCTCACCACGTCACCGGCGGCCTCGTGGTCGCGGTAGCAGTCCTCGGTATTTTCATTAACGGCGTCGCCGCCTGGATTCTCTCCAAGGCCAATCAGCGAAGCCTCAATATTCGAGGCGCCTTCCTCCACGTACTCACCGACCTCTACGCCTTCGTCGCCACGGCCATCGCTGGTCTGATCATCGTGTTCACGCAGTGGGAGCGCGCCGACGCCCTCGCGTCACTGTTCGTCGTCGTACTCATGATTCGAACGGCGTGGGGACTACTGCGCAACGCCGGGCGGATTCTCCTTCAGGGTACCCCGGACAATCTCGACCTCGACGACGTGCGCGCTCACTTGATTGAAGTGGAACACGTACTCGACGTCCACGATCTCCACGCGTGGACCGTGACATCAGAACTGCCGACGCTCTCGGCCCACGTCGTAGTGGAAGAACGCTGTTTTGATAGTGGGCACGCGCCGCGCGTTCTCGACGCGTTGCAGAAGTGTCTGAGCGATCACTTTCGAGTCGAGCACGCCACCTTCCAACTCGAACCCCCAACCCACCTTTCGCACGAAGAGGGCTTGAACTTCTAAACCAGGCGATGACGGCCCTCATCCGAGCGGGAAACTGACACCGCGAAGAAGAATTAGGGACTTACGTCCCTAGAGAAGGGGCCGTTACCACCGCTAAGTTACGTTCACACTAGAGAGGGAGTGCGCACGATGACGTTCATAAACTTGGCCGCAATTTTCCCGCTCACCACGCTCGGGCACTACATCCACTGGCACTTCATTGAGATCAGTGTGGCCAACTTGATCGTCATTGTCTTGATGGTGATCACGTTCATCGCCGCCCTCGTCTTTCCGTTCCCCGGTCGACGCCGACGTAGGGACAATCGATGAGCTACAGCGAAATCGAACGTCAGTGGACGACGCGTCTGCGTCGTCGCTTCGTGCACCTTCTGCCCCCCGAGAAGTTGCTACCCGACACGCAGCCAACCTACGTATCGTCGTGGATCTACGTCTTTGGCGTAACCACACTGTCGGCGTTGATGGTCGTCATCGCCTCGGGCTGCCTTCTGGCTATTCGAGGGCCCCAGTGGTGGCACACCTCGTCCGTCGGACACTTCGTGAACTCCCTGCACCTTTGGAGCGTCGAGATTTTCTTCTTCGCCATGGTCGTGCACCTGTGGGGCAAGTACTTCATGGCTGCCTGGCGTGGGGGTAGGGCGATGACCTGGATGACCGGCGTCGTGACCTTCCTCGTCTCCATCGCCACCGCCTTTACCGGCTACGTAAGCCAAAGCAACTTTGACTCGCAGTGGATCTCCACCCAAGCCAAGGACGGCATCAACGCCACGGGCGCCGGCGCCTACTTCAACGTGTTGAACATGGGTCAGATGTTGATGTGGCACATCGTGCTCTTGCCCCTGGTAGCGGTCCTCTTGACCGCGTTGCACGTACTGCTCGTGCGCGTGAAGGGCGTCGTACCTCCCTTTGAAGAGCACGTCGAGGTGAACGCGTGAGAACGAAAAAGTTCCGCCCCGACGTTGACGTCGCTCCTTGGAAGGGCGGTTACAGTCCTTACGACATCGTGAAGGAAGCCACCATCGCAGTGATCGTGGTGGCGCTCTTGACCGTTGTCTTGGCCGTGGTCTTTGGCTCGCCCGACGAACACGCCATCACCATCAAGACCTGGTCGAACGCGGCTCCAGTGGACTTCGCGGTAACGGCACTGAGTGAACTGAACGGAACGTCCGGTGTGGCGAAGTACGGCGCGCCGTACAACACCGGTTCGTCGGGCCAGGCTCTTGGGCCACTCACGCTCGCTAAGTGGGTCGGACCTCGAATCCCGGTCAACACCGTCGCGGACTTCATCATTGACCCACTGAAGGCACTCCCCAATCAGCCCCTGCTGACGCAAAGTTTGAAGCAGTGGTCGAGCGCGTCGCCCTCTGCGCGTTCCAGCTGGGTGGCAAACTACACGACGGCTTCGAGCAACATCTCCTTCGCGCAGGGTCAGGTCGTCATCAACGCCCCGAGCGCCGGTCCGGTTCCACTCATGATCAACGATCTCACCGAGATGGCCCGCAGTGGCGCGTTAGATCAGGCACTCGTGACCCAAGCGGGTTTCTACACGACGGACTACACCCTGCCGCTGCTGTTCTTGGCTGACGGAAGTTACTTGGCGAACCAGGCCGAGCGCCAGCACCTTACGGGTGATCGGTGGGGCATGATGAACGAGACGGGCAACTACCCCGGCCAGGCCTGGCTGTGGTTGTACACCTTCTGGTACCAAGTCCCACCATTTAGCCACAGCGGCAACGCCGACGTGCTCGTGTGGGGCCTCATGATGGTGCTCTCCGTAGGACTTCTTCTGACGCCCTTTATCCCCGGACTGCGATCAATTCCTCGCCTCACGCGGGTCTACCGAGTCATCTGGCGCGAGCACTACCAGAGCCTCGAGAAGAGTTAGCTACCAGTTCACCCACGTCGATACGAGACGCGGCGACAAAAAAGTGGAGACGATGGGGATCGAACCCACGACCTCAGGCTTGCAAAGCCCGCGCTCTACCAACTGAGCTACATCCCCGCAGGGGTTCCATCGTACCAAAAACCCCACCGATCACGTTCGTCGGTAGACGTGAGCTTTCGTCGACGCGATGAACTCACCTCGAAAGCGAGGCCCAATTTTCGTGATGATGACAATGGTCAAAATGAAGTCGGTCGTCGCGACGCAACCGGGAAAGAGTACGCCGGCCGAGGAAAAGATCTTCAACGTAAGTATGGTAATCGCGCAGTTCAAAGTTCCCATCAAGAAAGCCACGGGCGACTCGGTGCTTGGCGCGAGCCACGACTTTCGCAGTGTCGGCAACGCGGCGATTTGATCGGCGGAAACGAAGGAGACGAGCGCAAGTGTTGGCTCGTTGACAAAGGCCCACAACGCCAGACCCGCCAGCGAGATCAACCCGCAGAAAATGTCGAAGGGGCCAATCTTCCACACGCTCTTGGGATTACGAAATGAAGCGGTCACCACGACAACGGGCACGAGGCCGAACATCAGCGTCATCCACGACGCAAGGCCGACGTGTTGTTGACGTTCAATCGCGAAGGCCAGAACTCCCTCGAGCCCCCACAACGACCACGTGACGCGATTGGGGGACGTCACCCCGCGCAGTGTGTCGCGCACGTAGAGGCCGCCGCCAAAGGCCGAGAGCGTCAGTGCGAGATAGATAAAGCGCGGATCAATCACCGGTCAAGTCTGCCCGGAAACGAACCTCCCAAGTGTTCTCATCTCGAAGTAACCAGTAACCTCGCTCATCGTGGACGCCAAGGAGTTTCTCAACATAAGTCGGGTTGATGAGACGACGTGGCGTTTCAAGGTCACCGAGCGACTCATTACGCCGGGCAGGTTTCTCTTTGGCGGGTGCGGCTTAGCGTCGGGCATCGTCGCTCTCGAAGAGGCGAGCGGACGACCAACCATCTACGCCGCGGCGCACTACCTGTCCTTCGCCCAACTCGGCGCCGAGGTGCGCGTCGTCGTCGACCTGGCCGTTGTAGGTAACCGCGTAACCCAAGCTCGAGCAACCACGTACGTTGACGAACGCGAGATTCTCACCACGAACGCGGCCCTGGGCACGGGAGAGCTCACCTCGCCCACGCCCTGGGTCACCATGCCCGAGGTTCCCGCTCCCGAAGACTGTCCACCGAGAGAGATGCCTCGACGATTGGATAACTCGATCTTCAATCACGTTGAGACGCGTATCGCCTTAGGGCGGTCCATCGACGACAACATCACCACGCCGGGTTCGCCGGTGTCCGCACTCTGGGCCCGAGTGCCAAATCACTTGGAACCTTCAGCCGCCACGCTCGCGATCTTTGGCGACTTCGTCTCTGGTGGCGTGTCCCATCCACTCGGTCGTCCAACAATGGGACGGAGCCTCGATAACACCATTCGCGTCGCCACGCTCGAACCCACCGAATGGGTGTTGTGCGAGATACACATCCACGCACTCTCGGGCGGCTTCTCACAAGGCACCGGGTTCCTCTGGAGTCGCACCGGCACGTTGCTCGGCACCGCCAGCCAGTCGATGTCGTCCAAGTATTGGGACCTGTCACCCACCTAAAGCCCGTCGCACGCTGGTGTAGATTGGTACCCCTGCGGGGCTATAGCTCAGTCGGTTAGAGCGCGTCACTGATAATGACGAGGTCGTAAGTTCGATTCTTACTAGCCCCACCACGACACAATTTCAGCAGTCGAGCAATTCGACGACGAAAGTTTGGCTGGACGACTACGACCAGAGAATATCTAACCTAGGGAGTCCAAATGCGGTCGATTGGCATTACATGGATTTGGGGCTCGTAAGTGTAGGAACGAGCTCCTGTGTAAAGAACAATCCCGCCTATGAAACTGCTTCCGGTCATCTTCTTCAGTTGCCTCAGACCGGCGAACCCGTCGCTCGCGACACTGTTGCCAGCTTTGACTTCGACACCGACAATGCCACCTTCATCGTTCTCGAGAACGAGGTCCACTTCCTGATCATCCTTCGTGCGTAAGTGTCCAAAGTCTGCAACGTTACCGCTCCACGATGCCTGCTTCAGTAGTTCGCATACGGCAAAAGACTCGAGCAGATGGCCGTACTCAGTCATAGCTGTTGGGTTTTGGGGAATAACTTTGGTCGGCGTCAGGCGAAGAAGGCGAGCACCGATGCCCGAGTCGAGCACGTGCACTTTAGGGGTCTTGATGGCGCGATTGTAGAGCGTCTTCCCCCACGCATCGAGTCGATAGATAAGGAACAACTTCTCCAACAGAGCCACATACGATTCAGCCGTTGGCTTAGTGAGCCCTATCGGCTCTCCCGCTGCGTTGATGTTGATGAGCTGGCCAGTTTGGCCGACCATCCTTTTCAGTAAGTCAACGAGTTTGTCTTTCTGGCGGAGTTTAGAAAGTTCGAGGACGTCTCGCTCGAGCGAGAGTCTGACGTAGTTGTCAAACCAACTTCTCTGAGCCCGTTCATTTGGCGCTCGAAGCGCGAGTGGGAAGCCACCAGCGCACACACGCTCGACGTATTCGTTACGGACCGTTTTCGATGTCTCTTTGGTAACTAACTCTGAAGGATCGGCTAGAGCAGTGGCAACAAATGTCTCCATTGCACCACTGATTTCCCCTTGAGAGAATGGGTAGATCGTGATTCTCTCCATTCTCCCGGTGAGGGCTTCCGATTGCAGGGGCAACGCATCGTGGCGGGTAGAACCGGCCAGAATGAAGCGGCCAGGTGTCGCACCCTTGTTCATCTCTGCCTTGATGACTTCGAGCACCGCGGGAACCTTTTGGTACTCGTCGATGCAAACTGGTCCGGACCCGATAAGTGCGAGGTCAGGATCAGCCTTTACCGCGTTTCTGGTTGCGAGGTCATCGAGATCCAGCACAGTTACGCCGAGGTTGTTGGCCAACGTGGCAAGGATGTTCGATTTGCCGACAGCCCGTGGCCCTTCGAGAAGGACAACGGGTGCGCTCTTGGCGAGCTCTTGCGCCGTCTGCAAGGCGCGTCGTGGCAACATTCGGTCTACGTTGTCGTTCATGCTTCAATTATACCATTAACTTTACTTTGGACGTACCCTAAACTTTACTTTGGACGTACCCTAAACTTTACTTTGGACGCTCGGAGGAAAATAGCGCCGAGTCAACGAAAAGGCGCCGTGTGAGACTCAGCGTGACCAATACGTGCACGGTCTGCGGACTTCTATACCAGCCCCACCACGTGGCAATTGAGGAAATGTTCATCCACTGTTTTGACGAACGTTCGGCTACATGAATGCCGGCCCAGCGCCTAGTAACGAGGTGGGCCTCCGGCAATATACTCGCGCACCTCGTCGTAGACCAGATCGAACGGACCGGGCCCCGTCAGGAACCACGTGACGCCCGCCCGCGCCCACTGGGCGTAGCGTGCGTCCTCTCGATACACCATTTTCTCGTCGCGCTGCCCCCAGACCACGATGTCGAAATGCTCTAGATCGGCCCCGGCTTCAATCAAGTTGGTCTTAAGTTCATCTATCTGCTCGGGCTCGGTCAATTGAATAACCATCATGCCCTCGTACTGAGCGGCTCGACGGATTGGGGCCCGGTTCGGCCAACGACCTGCCGTCCACACCGGAATGCCATCGCTGCGGTACGCCGTTGGTTGGAACGCCACCTCCTCTGCGCTATGAAACGTCCCAGTGATGTTCACTTCTTCGCCTGAAACCAGACCCTGAAAAATTGCGATCCCTTCGTTCAAGGCGCGACCACGTTCAGCGGCGTCGGTCAATTCACCGAAGCACGCGAGATCGCCGCCCGGGTAGTCATCGCCAATGCCGAATCCCATCACGAGGCGACCCTTGGAGAGTCGATCGAGAGAGATGGCCTGACGCGCCACCACTTGCGGTCGACGGCGGATCAGTGGTGTCACCGTGGGTCCCAACCTGATGCGCGAGGTCCGAGCGGCTATGACCGCGAGGCAGATATAAGGGTCAAGGATGTCGCGAACGGGCGCCGGGTAACGAAGGTGATCCCAGATGAAGAAACCATCCCAACCGACCTCCTCGGCCACTACCGCGAGGTCGGCCAAGCGCTCGACGTCGGCGAGGCCGTCAAACGGCGGGAGAAAGAGTCCGTGCTTCATGTGACCACCCGTATTCGTCGCTGGCGCCATTCTTGCCCACCAAAACTAACCGCGTAGTAGCCCGTACCCACCAGGTACGTGTCGTCACCACGAGCACCAAGAGAACGAGCCAGAAAGGTGACAGCGATGTTGCCGGAATCTGAAACTCGAAAGCACCGGCAAAGAAGTGCCGTCCTATAGATGGGAATCTCCAGACCTCTGGTGTGTCGTTTGACACTCCCTTTCGACAATGGCCCACGGCCCACCAGTTCATTTGGCTCCTTGCGTTTGTCCGAGTTCGCCCAACGAAACCGCAGTGATTGAACCAATCTTGACGTCGGCAAATCTTTCTCGTTTCCGCTACGTCAAGTGCACTACGTTACGAAGTATGGGAATTTCTAGCCGCCTCAAGAACATGTTCAGTCCGTCGGCGTCGAGCAAAAACGCGGACCGCACCCGCCGGCGTGAATCGGCGGACTTGGCTGAAGAAAAAGCACAAGCAATCGAAACATCGCGTAATGGGCTCCTGGGTCCAAGGATCGCCGAAGGGACCGCCCACACATTTGCGAGAACCGGAGTTAATGATCCCACGGCCGAGGCCAAACTTCGAGTGGCGGCGAACCACGAGGACGACGGCTCTAAGGAGATGTTGATTCAGAACGAGCGCAGGGCCGCAGAGCGCGGCGACTAGCGAGCAACTGTCACTCGGCGAGCGTCTTCCTCCTCAATGGAGGATATGCAGCCGTCCTGGACGTCAACGAAACTTTTCCGCCACCAGAAGGTCAAGTGCACTACGTTACGAAGCATGGGACTCTTTAGCCGTATCAAGAATATGTTCAGTCCGTCGACGTCGAGTAGCGACGAAGTCCACCAGCACCATCACCATGGGGCAGCTGACTTCGCCGAAGAACAGGCCGAAACGGACCAGGACACACGCAGTGGCGGCCTCTTGGGACCGAGAGTCGGCATGGGAAGTGGCCTTGGTTCGACGGTCGTCAACGACCCCGCGGCCTCCGATGAGATTCGAACATCGGCGAACCGCGAGGACGACGGCGCTAGTGAGATGTTGATCGAACAAGAGCGTAGGGACGCAGAACACGGCGAGTAAGTAGCGCCGCACGACGCCACGCTCCAGCGCGGCACCTCTTAGGTGTAGGAACGAAGGCGACGTCGACGTGCGTTAACGTCAACGGTACGAATCAAAGGACCGTGACATGGCGACCGACCGCTCCGCACTAACCAGCCTCGAAAGAGAAAAAGCCTCCGTCTTTCACTCGTGGTCGGCCCAAGCAACCATCAACCCCATGATGGTGAAGGACGCGAACGGCGTCTACGTCACGTCTGAAGACGGCACTACCTACCTCGACTTCTCTTCGCAACTCGTCAACACCAACATCGGACACCAGTACCCGTCGGTCGTTGAGGCCATACGCGAACAGGCCGCGACGTTGACGACCATAGCGCCCCAGCACGGCTACCGCGCGCGCTACCGCGCCGCGGAGATGATTCTCGACCGATCATTCGAAGGAGCCTCGAAAGTCTTCTTCACCAACGGCGGCACCGAAGCCGTCGAGCACGCCGTGCGCATGGCGCGACTACACACCGGGCGATCCAAGGTGCTCGCGGCCTATCGCAGTTACCACGGCGCGACGTCGACGGCGATCAACCTGACGGGCGATCCCCGGCGCTGGCCCAACGACAACGGCTCGGCCGGCGTCGTTCACTTCTTCGGGCCCTTCCTGTACCGATCGGCCTACCACGCCACGAGCGAAGAAGAAGAGTGCCAGCGAGTGCTCGAAAACCTCGAGAGCACCATTCAATTTGAGGGACCGAGCTCGATTGCCGCGATCATCTTGGAAACCGTGCCCGGAACGGCCGGCATCATGGTGCCTCCCAAGGGCTACCTCAAGGGCGTTCGTGAGATCTGCGATCGTTACGGCATTGTGTACATCGCTGACGAAGTCATGTGTGGCTTTGGTCGTACCGGTTCGTGGTTCGCCTATCACCAGCACGACGTCAAGCCCGATCTCGTCGTCTTCGCCAAAGGTGTCAACTCGGGCTACGTTCCCCTGGGCGGTGTCGTCATCAATGAAGCGATTAGTGCGACCTTCAACGATCGCGTGTATCCCGGGGGTCTGACGTACTCGGGCCATCCACTCGCCTGTGCCTCAGCAATCGCCACGATGGAGGCCTACGAGAGTGACGGCATCATCGAAAACGCCCGTCGCGTCGGCGACGAGGTCCTACGACCGGGCCTTGAAGCAATCGCGAAGAAACATCGCATCGTGGGTGACGTTCGCGGGTTGGGCGTCTTTTTCGCGCTCGATCTCGTCACCGATCGTGCCACCAAAGAGCCGCTCGCGCCCTACGGCGCGAGTTCTTCGGCGATGAATGAAATTATTGCGGCTTGCAAAAACGAGCGCCTTCTAATTTTCGCTAACTACAACCGTCTCCACGTGGTACCGCCGTGCATTATTACCGACGACGAGGCCCGCAACGGACTCGATCGACTCGATCGCGCGCTCGAGGTCGGCGATAGGTACTACGTAGGTTCCTAATGACGAACGATGAACGTCGAGCCAACGTAGCGTCACGCCTCCGAGACATCGGTCACGACTTCGTGGCGAGAGATCTTAGCGATGAACAACTCGACGAACTCTTAGCGCTCCTCGCCGAACTGACTCGTATCTCGCAAAGTGCTGTGCGACGCGAGCGAGATCTAACGAACGTCGACGTCTCAACGTTCAAGATGGTCGTGCCCAACGTGGACGACGTCACTCGCCACCAACTCTTCGCGGACTCGTTCGTCTCGGGCAACGCAAATCCCCTCGGGCTCGGCGCATCCCTGCGTCGCGACGGCGACGTCGCCGTGATGAACGTCACGCTCGGCAAGGCCTTCGAGGGTGCACCGGGAAGGGCGCACGGCGGCGTGGTCGCGGCCCTGGTGGACGAAACGATGGGACTCGTGCTCGCTATTCACGGCAGACTCGCCTTCACCGCACAACTCGATATCACCTACCTCGCGCCAACCCCCATTGACGAGCCGCTGAGTGCACGCGCCTGGCTGGCTCACGGTTCTCATCGCAAGCTCTTCATCGAAGCCAGCGTCACCGCGGGCGGCGTCGACGTCGTCACGGCCAAGGCGCTCTTCATCGCGGTCGATCCATCGAAATTCCTCGAACACCTCATCGAGGAGTCTTAGAGAATTGCCGTTCCTGCACTTGGATCTTCGTAGAACGTTCCGCTTCAGCAAAGTCCCCACCATTGACGGTGCCTTTTGGTTCATCAAGCTCCTCACGACCGCGATGGGCGAAGCGACCTCCGACTTCCTCGTCCACCGCTTCAACCCCGAACTCGCGGTACTCGGTGGCGCCGCAGTTTTCGTGGTGGTCTTATGGTGGCAACTCAAGGCGCCGCGCTACCTCACCACGACCTACTGGGCCGCCGTTGTTATGGTCAGCGTCTTTGGCACGATGTGCGCTGACGTGTTGCACGTGGGCTTTGGCGTGCCCTACGCGGTCTCGGCGAGCACGTTCGCGGTGGTACTTGCCGTGGTGTTCGTAACGTGGTGGCGCGTCGAGCACTCACTCTCGATCCACAGCGTCCTCACGACCCGACGTGAACTCTTCTACTGGGCAACGGTCACCACCACCTTCGCTCTCGGCACGGCCGTTGGCGACTTCACCGCGTACTCCCTGGGCTTGGGCTATCTGCGAAGCGGCATCGTCTTCGCCGCGATTTTTTGCGTGCCGGCACTGGCGTATCGGCTGCTCTCGCTAAACGCCGTCGCGATGTTTTGGACCGCCTACGTTCTAGCTCGTCCGGTCGGGGCGTCCTTCGCGGACTATCTCAGCGTCTCGCAACTGCGCGGCGGACTCAACTGGGGACCGGGGAAGGTGGCCTTGATGTTCTTCTCGTTCATCGTCATCGGCGTCGCTTACGTGCAAGGGCGCGACCGATCACGCCGACGCGCAGTGCGTTACTCAGAACGTTGAACGAGGAAGGTGCCCGTAGATCGGCTCATCAACTTGCCTTCGCTACTCGTGAGGGTGGCTTGGGCGTAGGCGATCTGGCGCGTAAGACGAACGACGTCGCCACGCAGCGCGTAGTGCTCGCCCAACATCGCCGGACGTAGTAGCTCCGTCGTCATTTCGATGGTGGCTTGGGTTCGATCCCGTCCCGTCAGCGCCGCGTTAATGGCGAAGTTCATCGAAGCGTCGAGCAACAAGGCGTGCACGCCCGCCTGCACGCTGCCGTGGGGGTTACACGCCAGATCGCTCGGGCGGAAACTTCCACTAACCCAACCCAGGTCCTCGCCATCGACGCCGTACGTTTCGAAGGCTCCGCCAACGGCGCCAATCAACGCCATGCCCCCGTCGCCCAGCCAACGATCCATGTCTTTTGGTGACGTGCTCACGTCCGTGACGATAGTTCCTACGCCCGTCTAGGCTTCGCGCGGTGGGTTGTACCCACCCCGACACAAGGAGAGCAATGCCTACAGCGGTCATTGTCGATGCCGTTCGCACCCCCGGGGGCAAGCGCAACGGAAAACTCAAGTACTGGCACCCCGTCGATCTCGCCTCCGAGGCACTGCGGGCCATCGCGAGTCGTAACAATCTCGACCCGAGCATCGTGGACGACGTCATTATGGGCTGCGTCTCACAAGTCGGTGAGCAGGCCTTTAACGTCGGGCGCAGTGCGGTGTTGGCGGCCGGGTGGCCCGAATCGGTACCGGCGACCACGATCGATCGTCAGTGCGGATCGTCCCAGCAGGCGTTGCACTTTGGCGCCCAGGGCGTGATGTCCGGTGCGTACGACGTCGTCGTCGCGGCCGGGGTCGAGGTCATGAGTCGCGTCACGATGGGCTCGTCGATCGGCAAGGACAGCGGGTGGCCCTTTGGCCCTCGCGTGGCCGAGCGTTACGAATCAGTGGGTGGGCTAAAAAATCAGGGCATCGGCGCCGAGATGATCGCCGACCAGTGGGGCATCTCTCGAGAAGATCTCGACGAGTTCTCCGTCGAAAGTCATCGTCGCGCGGCACGAGCGACGGCCGAAGGTCGCTTCGAGAACGAGATCGTACCGATCTACGTTCGTGACGACAACGGCGTCGCCACCGATGAACTCATGACCAGCGACGAAGGCATTCGTCCCGACTCGAGCATGGAGTCGCTCGGAAAGTTGAAGCCCGCCTTCAAAGAGAACGGCAAGGTCACCGCCGGCAACTCTTCACAGATCACTGACGGCGCGTCAGCCGTTTTGATCATGAGCGAAGAGAAGGCTCGCGAGCTCGGCTACACGCCGCGAGCGAAGTTTCATACATTCGCGCTCGCGGGCGTTGACCCCGTCACCATGCTCACCGGCCCCATTCCGGCGACGACGAAGGTACTCGAGCGCTCTGGACTCACGCTGGACGACATCGACCTCATCGAGATCAACGAGGCTTTTGCTTCGGTCGTCCTCGCTTGGCAGAAGGAGCACAAAGTCGACCTCGCCAAAGTGAACGTGAACGGTGGCGCCATTGCCCTCGGTCACCCCCTGGGCGCGTCGGGCGCGAAGCTCTGCGCCACGTTGCTCAATGAACTCGAGCGCACGGGTGGACGCTACGGACTGCTCACGATGTGTGAAGGTGGCGGACTCGCCAACGCAACGATTATCGAGCGGCTGGGTTAGAAAACCTAACGCCGTTAGTAGTAGCGACGACTATTTGTAACGAGTGGCGAGGTAGAAGCCGCTGAACATAGACACCAGCCCCACGGCCAGGTACCACGGCGACGCCGAGTGGGGTAGGACCTGTAGGTAGTTCAGGGTGATGACCATCATCCCAAAGAGCAAAAGGTCGATCAGTAGCCAGCCGTACCAGTGGGGACTGTGATCAGAGCTGACGGGACGACGTCGGGTGACGCGACCTCGCGCCTCGGCGTCGACGTAGCGACCAACCGTCTTCTTAGGGCTCTGTTTCGGTTGAGATTTCGCCATAGGTATCGATGCTATTACTCCTCACCTTTAGGTGGGCGGCGTCGTGGGGTTGGCCTGACAGAGGGTGAGATTAATGGTCGAGCCGTACGGGGCCAAGGCTCCGCCCGCGGGATTCTGCGAGGCCACCGTGACCGGTGCGCCGGGATTACAGAGGACGACCGGGTCGACGGTGAACGTCGGCAAAAAACCCTGCGCCTTCAGCGCCGACGTGGCGGCAGCCTGCGAGTAGTTCAGAACGCCCAGCACGGGTACCTTACAGGGACCCGTAGATCTTTCGAGGATCACGGCGCTGCCCGGCGACACGGGGGTACCCACGGCGGGGACGGTCAAGATGACGAGACCGACCGAGTACGTGTTGGAACACGCGCTGCGGGCAGTCGAACTCGCCGTTAGTCCCGCGGTCCCGAGGTCCGCTGTCGCTATTTGCATCGTGTCGCCCACCACCCCCGGCACGTCCACCATCGCGGTCGGAGAAAGTATCACCAACGTGACCGTCTCGCCCGTGTGACCTTGCGTTTGTGGGGAGGGACTCTGGGTAAGGACGACGCCGGGAATGGGATTCGTACCCGCGGGTGGCGTGGACGTCTCTATTGGGTTGAAACCAAGCTTCAATGCCTTGAGCTTGAATTCCGCATCAATGAGCGAGAGGCCCGTAACGTCGGGAATGGTCACCGGCGTCGTCGTATGGCCAATGCTGACTTTCAGTGCTATGAGTTGACCACTAGCGATCTTTGCTTTGTACTTTGGATCGGTGGAGACGACGAGATCCTTCGTCACGTTGGACTTCACGTACGACACCGATACATTGAGATTGTCATGGTTCAGTTCCAGCGTCGCGGCCGCGAGTGTCATGCCCACGACGTTGGGCATTTTGGTTATCGAGTTCTTATGAAGTTCCACGTACGCGAACGCCGAACCGGCGATAAGCAAGAGGATGAGCACGATAATCGGTACGGCGTAGCCACGGCGACGCCGACGGATATCGGTGCGCGGTCCCGACATGACCGGTACTGCTTGAGTCCTATCTCCAAGTACGGCCGCGACCGCGCGCGTGGCGTCAGCACCGAAGAAGGCGTTGTCGCGCGTGGCCGCTCGGACCGGCTGGCCCTCACTAAAGCGAATGAGATCGGCTCGGAACTCGTCGGCCGACTGGTAGCGCTGCGCGGGTGATTTCCCCAGCGCTTCAACGACAATCGCCTCAAGATCGTGAGGAACGACGTCGGTGAACTGTGCGATCGGGGGCACCGTGTTGTGCACGTGCTGGCTCGATACTTCTAGTGGCGTAGCGCCAACGAAGGGCGGGCGTCCAACGAGCATCTCGTAGAGCACCACGCCCAGGGAGTAGACGTCGCTTCGACCGTCGACGGCCGCGCCCTCGGCCTGTTCGGGTGAGAAATACGTCGCCGTACCCATCACTAGTCCCTCTTCAGCGAGGTGGTCTTCACTCGAGACGGCTTGGGCAATACCAAAGTCCGTGACTTTCACCTGGCCATCGGTCGTAATCAGAATATTGCCGGGCTTGACGTCGCGGTGGACCACGCCGTTACGGTGCGCGTAGCCGAGCGCGGCCGCGACTTGGGCCACAATCTGGGCCGAGTGCGACGGCGTGAGCGTCTGGCCACCTCGCAGCATTTCCGCGAGCGAGGTCCCTTCGACGAGCTCCATCACGATGAAGTACGTTCCCTCGTCCTCGCCCCAGTCGAAGACCGGGACGATATTGGGGTGTGAGAGATTGGCGGCGGCCTGGGCCTCTCGCCGAAAACGTTCCACGAATAAGGGGTCGTCGCTGAGCTCGGGATAGAGAATTTTGAGTGCTACCGCGCGGTTGAGAAGGGTGTCCTGGGCCCGATAGACAATGGCCATGCCGCCCCGGGCTATTAGGTGAGTGACCTGGTAACGGCGCGAATAGAGACGTGGGTCGTTTACTGGCTCCATAACAGGCTAAGCCTACGCTCTGGCAATCACGAGGGTGAAGTCGTCACTTCGAGCAAGTGCCCGGAACGCCTGACGCCGGTTGAGCGAACAGGAGGGAAAGCGCCCCTTCGACGAGGCATCGCGTCATCGGACCGCCCCGACAACAACGAGTAGCCGTATGACGTTCGCGAGAGTGCTGGGTCGACATGACGCTCTAACCCGTTTTCTTCGTTGTCGTCGTTGAGTGCACGACCGTCGTCGTGGTCGCACTGGACGTGGTGGTGGTCGAGGACGAGGTCGTCACGGCTCGGCTCGACTCCCAGGCTCGGTGCAAGGAGTTGGCCTTGGTCGTCGCCGCGTCGAGTGAGGGCTCAGGAATGGTCTGCGCGAGAGAGCGCGCGTCGCTCGGAAGAAGGTGCGCGGAGAGGTACTCGGTCTCGAGCATGAGGACCGGGTGATACCACAAGAACCCGTGGGGTTGTCCCTGATAGACGGAGATATAACCCGCGTCGCTCCCCACGTAATACGTCGAGTAAGCGTACCAGTGAACAATGGCGACGAAGCCGGCAATTACCCCAAGAAAGACGAGTGTGGCCGCGTAGCTACGCCACCCCAGACCGCGTCGACGTCGAGGTGGCGAAGTGCCCGAACGAGCCTCGACGGGTGGTGGAAGGGTGCTCACGGTACGTCGTACGGGAGAAGCGGTGACGTTGACTTCGTCAAACTCGAGCAAGATGACCGAGATGTTGTCGCGGCCACCCGCAACCTTCGCGGCGCTCACCAAGTTTTCTACCGCCAACTCCAATCCATTCGGTGCACTGGCCAGTCGGGCCAACGTGTCGGCGTCGAGTTCATTCGACAGTCCGTCACTACAGAGCATCAGTCGATCTCCCGCCACGGCGCTAAGCGACGTCACGTCAATGGAGATGGTGTCCTCGACACCGACACCTCTCGTGAGTTGATGACGCCTGGGATGCACCGCCGCCTCCGCCGGCGTAAGTCGCCCCATGCGAACCCACTCCTCGGCGACACTGTGGTCCTCGCTCAATTGACGAAGCGCGCCATCGCGCAGTTGGTACGCCCTCGAGTCGCCCACGTGAACGAGCGTTGGTGAGACGACGCCGTCGTGGTCGCGGGTGAGGCCGACGGCAATGACGGTGGTGCCCATGCCAAAGTGCGCAGGATTCTCTTTCGCGTCACTAACGACGGCTGCGTTGGCACGTTGAATGGATTCGATCAGACCTTCGACACTCGGGTTCTCTCGAAATCCATCACGAACGAACTCAATCGACATCTCGGCGGCGACTTCGCCGGCCGCGTGACCGCCCATGCCGTCGGCGATCACTGCCAACGAGTCAGCGGCAAATATGGCGTCCTGATTGGTCTGGCGTACGAGTCCAATGTCCGTCGCCGCGGCGTAGCGCCAGCGTGTCAACGAACCACCTCAAAGAGAACGCCGCCCACCTGCACGACGTCGCCACGTTCGAGGTGCACGCGACCCCTAACGAGCTCTTGATTCACGTAGGTTCCGTTCGTCGATCCGAGGTCCTCAATGGAGAGGTCACCCTCGTCGTTAGCTACGCGCGCGTGACGTGACGATAGATACGTGTCTTGAAGACTCAGGTCACACTCGCCGCTTCGTCCGATCGTGACCCCAGTCTCGACGTCGACGCGCTCGCCACCTCGTTCGACTGGTTCAATGAACTCGAGAGCCAACGTGCCGCGACGTCGACGCCGATTTCTCGCGACATCATCGGCGGGCCGGGCTTGTACCGACGCCACGCGCAGCACTCGCGCGAAAAACAAGATGGCGATGACCATCACGAGAACTTGCAACGGGCGAATGATGGCCGCGTAGTTCGTCGACGCGACGAAGAGACTCAAGCGAGCTCGATACGGAAGTGGAGCGTGCCCACCGTGACGTCGTCACGAGGCGACAGTGAAACCGCCGAGATACGGTGGCCGTTCACGTAGGTTCCGTTGGTTGACTGAAGGTCGCGTATCGCCACGCCCTCACTGGTACGCCATACTTCAGCGTGCTGACGCGAGACGTTGGTGTCGTTTACGACGATCGCCACGTCGGGGCTCCGCCCAATAATCAGGGATTGATCCCCCACGGCAAAGGACCGACCGTCACTGGCGATGATGCGAGGTTGACTCTCACCCCCGACGAAGTCCGTCTTCACTTCTATCGCGCCGGCTTTGAGGTCGTCGTCGATGAAGATCTCCACCGTCACTGGTCCCACAAAGGAGTAGCCCTCGCTAATGGCGTGTTGGCGCACGGTCTCTTCGAGTTCGGTCACGAGCGCTTTTTGGAAACCCTCGAAACGCTGAGCGTCAGCAGGCCCGAGCCACACGCGTACAACGTTGGCAGAGAGGGGACCCTGGGTAGAAAGTCGACGGGTGAGATCGACTTCACGAACAATGCGGGTGCCAATCTCAATTGGCTGCAGCGGGCTCTTAAAGGGTCGCGAAAACGTCTTCTCAAAGATTCGCTCTAGGCGATTTTCCACGCTTTTCAAAACCATGACACTCCTAACTGTATCGGCAGGTCCGGCGGGTTTAGAGGTCGAGTAGAGGTGGAAAGTGGTTGGACTATTGTTGCAAGGTCTCAGGGCGAGTGGCGAAATTGGCAGACGCGCAGGCTTCAGGTGCCTGTATTCGAAAGGATGTGGGGGTTCAAGTCCCCCCTCGCCCACCAAGGAGGGCCTCCCGTGTCCGCCAAGATGCACCTACAACGCCCCGAACCAGTCGCGAAGGCGCACGGCGCTACCAACGCTCGGCGTGAGGGGACTTCCCTAGTCGACACGGTTTGGACGAACTCCGAATCAAGAGTCCGCCCTCGGCCCAACGTTCCTCGAGCCTGAAGACGCCCGAACGATTCCTCGCCGCATCGACGAGACCTCCGGCAGCGGCGCTGGCTTACGGTAGTAACCCGTGGGCGACAGCGTGGCGACCGGGGTGCACCACAGCGTCGAGAGTCGGGGCATAGGTGCTGCAGCAGAACCGGTCGGCCCTCGCCGTGCATCTGTAGTAAATCCGAAGCCCGTCGTTGAACGCGCGTCGCCCTTCACCCCAAAGTGCTGGGAGAAGTCGAGGCCTGAGGGCGCACGGTGGACGAGCGGCTGAGCACGCGACGATACTGGTCGAGCGCCTCGACCGCAAAGTAGGGTCCACCGGTTGGGATCGCGATGACCGTCTCGAAGCCAGTCTTCGGGACATCGATGAGCTCGCTCAAGTGCGCGGAGTCCTTACCTCCAAGAACGCGCCAGTACGCCGTGCGGGTATCGCCATTCCACGAGACGAAGGCCGTGCGCGCGGTGGTGAAGGACTTGACGACGAGATCCGGGGTCGTCGCTGGTAGGCCGCGCCAGTGAGCGCGAAAGGCGCGATACGTCTGATCGTCGGCGGGAAATCGCGCGTCGATGATCATGGTGCCGTCGGCAGTGAACTCCGAGAAATAAGGCTGGTCGCCCCAGCCCACCAACACGCGACCGTCGGGCATGACTTGAACCGAGCCCTGGTTGGCCGCGAGCAGCTTCGCGGGATGGGTGTAAGCACGCTCCAGGCTGCAGTGCATCTTCGACTCGTCGATTTTCAGAATGAGCCCACGCGACTGACTCTCCTCGGCCGGCGACGCGCCGTCGTCGAAGACGGTCAACCGGTTCTTGGTGATCGACCGAACATGATGCTGCCAGTAGAACTGTACGCCCGGTCCGAAAGTGAAATCGGACTTCTTGCCCCCGAGGCGCCAGACGACCTCGCCGGTTCGCCGGTTCACCTTGTAGATCGTCCATGTGTTTCGCGATGATATAAGTAAGTCCCCGTCCTCGGCGAGCGACACCGAGTTGATGTGGAAGTAGTCGTAGGGGGTGGTGGCTCCCGGGGTGTAGGCAGCGTAGGACTCCTCGATCCCCACGTGTTCGAGGCTGTCCCAGGCAAAGAGCATCTTGCCGGTGGCCACGTCGATCTCCTGGGCCTGACAGGCGTAGATAGTCCCTTTGCTCGGCCCCTTGACTGCGCGCAGGTCGGCCTCGGTCGTTCCATACGCCGTGATGAGGGCGGTGCCCGAGGGGGTCAGGTTGAGTTCATGGGCGTCAGACTTGAGGCCGTTGCCCGCCTGGACCGTGGTGATCACGCGGTAAGTCTGGTCGGCGACGTACCCGATGCCTTGACCCACCCCGGTGGGGACCTCCCCCTCCCACCAGGTGAGAACGGGCCGGCCGCGGTAGCGCTGGACCTGCATGTCGGTGCGCGTCAACGTCGAAGCGACCGTCGGCCGGAACCAAACCAGCTCACCGTCAGCGTCGACAATCATCAGCCCCGACTGGCCTGGTCCGTCGGGCACGTAGGCCTTCGGCGTGAGGATGTAGTAAGAGCCCTCGAGCGCCGACGGCGCCGTCCAACCGACCTCGTGGCTCAGGGTGAGCGTCGGCGGCCTCAAGTCGGGTCGCGAGACGAAGGGAATCGCGTCCGCGTCCACGCCCCTGGTCGTCGTGGACCAAACCCTCGGGGGGGCGGCCTTGCCGTTCAGCACCCGAGCGTCGGAGCCGCCCCAGGCGTACCCGGCGTAACCTGCGGCGACCAGCGCCGCCAGCCCTCCTCCGACCCCCGCGCCGCGCCGCAGAACTTGCCTTCTGGTCAGCGAACTCTCCGGCATCGTGTTCCTCTCCTACTTCGAACCGAGGGCCGACAGCAAACCAAAGACACGCAATAGGCCTACCGAAAGGCTACCGAAACCCTTCGCACGACCACGGAGGAACGCGCGCGGCACGCGCGCGCACCACCGTCGTGTCGACCTAAACTTCGCGTGTAGAACAACATCGAAAACGCGTGAATTGCGCACTTTTAGAAGGACCGAGCTCTCTCGCGCGCGAGGGCGCGCGCGAAATTTCTGAGGAAACTTTAAGGAGCGCGCGACGCGTCTTCGTCCTGCGAGACGTCGCCCGCCCGCCGATCGAGCGTCGTGGCGTCGCGACGCCCATCGCCTAAGTTCGACACCGACCGTGATGGGCGGCGCAACGCGGTCGCGAACCCGCACGACGCCGAAGAGGAGGATCCGTGGAAGGCAAACACGTCGGGCGACGACGCTTCCTCGTCGAGGCGCTTCAACTCGGCGGAGGCATAGTCGCACTCGGAGTGAGCGGCTTCGTTGGCTTGCGCTGGATCGACGACCGCGCGACCGCCAGTCCGCCGCCGTCGAAGGTGAGCACAACCACCGACACGACCAGCGTCGTCGACCCGGGTCCGTACGTCTCACGGCCGGACCTCAACCCGCCGACCATAGCGATCTCGCGCCAGAGCGGTTGGACACCGTCGCTCGCGGCGGACGGTGCCTACTTCTTCATCGCACCGAAGGCGTCGCGTCCCGGGGTCCATGGGCAGTACGGGCTGATGATCGTCGATGTGCGAGGCGAGCTCGTCTGGTTCCGCCAGCTCCCCGGCCATCTCCTCACCGACCTTCAGGTTCAGACCTACCGGGGCCAGCCAGTCCTCACCTGGTTTGACGGGCACGGCGCGAACGACCACGGCCTCGGTACTGGCTACGTCGCCGACGCCACCTACCGCGTGATCGCAACCGTTCACGCGGGCAATGGGCTCAAGGTCGACGGCCACGAGTTCAACCTGACCCCCTCGGGTACAGCGCTCATCACGACCTACTACAGCGAGAAGGCCGACCTCTCGTCGCTGGGCGGGCCACGCGACGGCGTGGTCTTTGGTTGCCAAGCCCAGGAGATCGACGTGGCCACCGGCAAACTACTCTTCGCCTGGAACAGCCTCGATCACGTCGGGGTCGAGGAGTCCTATAAGGCGTTCTCCGGTGGAACGTCCGCGGCGCCCTTCGACTACTTCCACATCAACTCCGTGGCCCTCGCCCCCGACGGGGATATCGTGATCTCGGCGCGCAACACGTGGGCGGTCTACAAGGTGAGTCGTCGCACCGGGAACGTCGTCTGGCGTCTCGGCGGTAAGCGATCCGACTTCCACATGGGGCCGGGCACCGACTTCTATTGGCAACACGACGCCCGCGCTCTCTCAACGACACGCCTCAGCCTCTTCGACGACGGTGCGTCACCCTCCGAGGAGCGTCAGTCGCGCGCCCTCATCCTCGACGTGAACGAGACCACCCGGCAATGCCGACTGGTGCGGAGCTACACCCACCCGGGCGATCTTCTCGCCAGCAGCCAAGGAAGCATTCAGGTACTGCCCAGCCAGCGAGTGGTCGTGGGCTGGGGCAACTTGCCCTACTTCTCAGAGTTCCTTGCGGACGGGACAATGATCCTAGAGGGCCGAATCCCTGCCGGGCTCCAGTCCTATCGGGCCTTCCGCTTCCCCTGGGCGGGCGGTCCGAGCGCGCCGCCGGACGTCGCGGTCCGCGCGAGCGACAGTGGCTATACCGTCTACGTTTCGTGGAACGGCGATACTCGAACGACGCAGTGGCGGCTGCTCGTCGGGCCGAGTCCCTCGGCACTCGGCGAAGTCGCTACGGCACCGCGCACCGGCTTCGAGACGACCCTCACCTCCACCGCGGCCGGGCCGTACTTCGCGGTGGCGGCAAACGACACCGACGGCAACCAGCTGGCGGTCTCGGCCACCGTCCGGGCTTAGCGGACGACGCAGTCCGACTCCCGGACATCCTTCGCCCGACCAGTCCAGAGCCCCGGACAATCTTCTCACGCTGACGGACCGCCTTGGCGTGCCCGCATACGCCCGTTGCCGACAGACTCGTACTGCGTTGACCAGTTCGCTATCACGTTCGCGTACGTATTGGCCGCGCTGGTCGTTGGAGCGGCCCTTCACCGAGTGACAACGCAGCGCTCGTCGCCAGTGATGCTCTTCGCGGTCCAGAGGTACAGTGACCGAATGACTACACCGAGCCTAAGAGGGTGCGGCAGTTGTCGGAAAGTGGTGAGGGGGTCCAAAAGAACCTCTGAAGGTGGTGCAGTCCCCCTCGCCCACCCCGGTTCGGGTGGTCGTTGCCTGAGCCGCCACCAACGGTTGGGAACTAACGCAGCGAGGAGAGCGCCGACGCGAAGGACGCGAAGGACGTTGCGGGTCCGTTGAATGCTTCACTAGAGTTGCAGCGCGAGATCACAAGCTTCGGCGTTCGAAAGTCCCGATCCCGAGGCGTAGTCGCGCTCGAAGATTTCGTCTCCTAGTAACGCTCGAACTAGAGCAAAGCTCTCCTCCTCGAGGACGACTTCGGCGACGTCCTTATAGAGTTGACCCGTTTTGTACGCTTCTTCTCTCAGCGCGTCGGCGGCCCCGTGCAAAGTCGCCGCACGGACACCGTCGCCGCGCGCCGACGCGATGCACGCCGCCGCGAAGATCAGGTCACCGATCTCACGTCGGAACCCAGTGCGACGTTCGGCCCTAAGACACGAGCGCATGAGCGGTAACGCTTCGTCGAACGCGCGCAAGTGGCAGCGTGCGAGCAGCAGATTGTCGCGAGGGCTGTGCAGTAGTTCGTGCGCCCCGAGCTCCTCAAGGCTCGCCACCGCCGCCGCCCACAACGTCAACGCCTCCGCGAATCGCTCTTGCGTCACGTAAGACCGTGCCAGGGCACTCTGACGGGTCGCGATGAGCATCGCGTCTTGTAGTTTCGTCGCGACAACGATCATCTCTAGCTCGATGTCCATTCGCTGTTCGAGGGTCATTCCGCGTTGTCGGGCAATTCTGTTGTTGACCGACCACGCCAGGATCTCAACTTTCAGTCGAGCGTTGTCGCTCGTGCTCACCAGCTCGAGGGCCTCCTCGATGTAGACGACCGCCGCCACGAAGTCTTGGTTATAGTTCGCTATCATCGCGTGAAATCCGAGTGCGCGGGCCTCGATGTCGCGCTCGCCAAGTTCGCGAGCCATCTCTAGTCCCCTCGCCGCGCAGTCGCTCGAAATCGCGATCTCGCTCCGGTCCGCGGAGAAGAGCCAGCCAATCAATATGCTCGCGGCCACCCATGCGGAAGCGACCTCGACGTCGCGGGCCTCGCCAACGCCGTTAAGAGCGCTCAACAAGAAAGGAATCACCTCAATGTGACCGCGACTCTGAAAATATCTCTCCAGACTTGTCACCACCCGCATAGTCTCACGAGCTCGCGCAGGATCCGATGCTAGGTGCGTCAACATCGCCCGGTAGTTGTCCATCTCTAGGTCCAACTGCTTGAGCCAGCGGGCCTGGAGAGGACCAATGAATTCGCGTCCGGCCACCGTGGCCATCCCTTCGAAGTAGGTGGCGTGGCGATCTCGCGCTTCGAAGACCTCGCTCTCACCACCGATTTTCAACAACTCCTGCGCCGCGTACTGCCGGATCGTCTCGAGCAGACGGAAGCGTAGGGAGACGCTGTCGTGGTCGGCGACGACCAAGCTCTTCTCGACTAGGGAGTGCAGAAGGTTCGCGACGTCGAACTCGTCCACCGTCTCGCTGGAGACCACGGCCTCGGCCGCCTCCAACTCGAATCCCCCCGAAAAGACCGACAATCGGCGCAGCACCGACTGCTCCATTGGGTTCAACAGTCCGTACGACCAGTCCACCATCGCCTGAAGCGTTTGCTGGCGGGCCATGGCGTTGCGACTTCCACCAGTGAGCAGGCGAAAACGTTGATCGAGGCGGTCGCTGAGTTGCACCAGTGACATCGACGACAGACGGGCCGCCGCCAACTCCAGGGCGAGCGGGATTCCGTCAAGCCGCTTGCAAATTGACGCGACGAGCGGCGCACCCTCGTCGGTGAAGACGAAACCCGAGTCCGCCGCACGCGCAAAAAACAGCGTCACGGCGTCGGACTCCCCGAGGTCCGCAATTGTCTCGACGTCCGCGCCAGGCAGCGTCATCGAGGGCACCCGATAAACGCGCTCACCGTCCACGCCAAGAGGCTCGCGCGACGTCACGAGAAGGTGCACCTTGGGGCAGTTGCGCAACACCGCGTCGGCGAACTTCGCGCAGGCGTCGATCACGTGCTCGCAGTTGTCGAGGATGATCAGCACCGCCTGGGTCGCCAAAGCCCGTAACAGCGTGTCGAGGGGCGAGATCTCAATGCCGTCGAGAATGCCCAACACGCTGGCCACGGCGAGGGGGACCTGCTCCGCGTCGGCGACCGGCGCAAGTTCGATGAGCCAAACGCCTTCACCGGTACCGTCGAGCAACTCAGCCGCCGACTGCATGGCGAGACGGGTCTTGCCCGAACCGCCCGCGCCCGTGAGCGTTACGAGTCGTGAAACCTGTACGAGGTCGCGGACGTCGTTGAGCTCGTGCTCACGTCCGATGAAAGACGACAGCAACGCGGGCAGGTTGTTGGGGAGGTCAGGGTTGTCCAGCGAGCGCAGCGGCGGGAACTCATCGATCACGCCCTTAGGCGTCAACTGCCACACGTGTTCGGGCCGCCCGAGGTCCTTCAGTCGGTGCTGACCGAGGTCCTCGAGGGTCCCCCATTCGCCGAGCAGGTCGCTCAGGAGCTCCGCGGTCGCTCCCGACACCACGCTCTGACCACCGTGGCCAATCGCGAGGAGTCGCGCGGCGCGGTTCACGGTGGGACCGAAATAGTCTCCGTCGCGCTCCTGGCACACCCCGGTGTGCAACGCCACTCGCACCCGGATCTCCGCGCCCGTCGGCCACGACTCACCTCGCAGCGCGCGTTGCAGGGTGTCTGTCGCACGCGCCGCGGCGTCGCTCGTCGTGAAGACGGCACAGAACGCGTCGCCGAAAGTCTTAAAAACGTAGCCACTCTCCGCGTCAATGGCGCCGCGCACAATCGCATCGTGGCGACGCAGCGCCTCGTTCATCGCAGATGACGCACGCTCCCACAACTTGGTCGAGCCCTCGATATCACTGAAGAGGAGCGTGATAGTCCCCGAGGGTATGGTCATCTCGATATTCTGCACCATCGCTCAAGAGTCCGTCAGCGTCGGCGACCGAGGAGTCGGTAGACCACACCTTGGGCAGCGCACGAACGAACTTCATCTCGCTCTCGAAAGACGACTCGCCGCGGGGGGCGTCCAACGGGACCCTACGAGACCTCCCGCGCGATGTCATCGCCGCATGAAAGATGTAACGTCGCACCCATTAATAAACCCACACCCCAAAAGGGTGCGGCAGTTGTCAGAAAGTGATGAGGGGTCCAAAAGGACCTCTGGAGGTGGTGCGGTCCCCCCTCGCCCACCATTTGATGTTGCAGATTTTTCGGGACAGTTGAAACCTCACAATTTAGACAGTCCCAATACCCCGACTACTTCGCCGACATTGTGACGAAATCGCGATTTTCCGCAGCTTCAAAAAACCGCCCGGGGGGTTGAACCATCGTGGCAAGTAGATCCTTTCCATTGGTCGGGGACGCCAGCCCGTTCGCGTTTCGTGGCGTGTACGTGGCGAAGACCGGCCAATAGGGATTCATGTCGAGCGTCATCGCGCGAATGGCGCCAGCGCGGACCAGTATCTGTGCAAGATCAACGATGTTCATTGGCCCATCTACATAAATCAAGGCACCATTCGCGGTGACGCCGAGCCCCGAGCGTGGCGTATTCACCACTCCGCCGAGGGCACTGCCCCAGGTTGAGGTGTCGGCGGGATTGAGACCGCGAACCGGCCGCCCCTTATCAACGAGCAGGGTCAGGTTCTGGCGGACCGCGACCACGTTTGGAGTCATTCCGACGTCGCGCCCCCACTCGCCCACGGTCGCCGAACCGTTGCGATAGATGACCAGCGACGCGCCGCCCACGCGCAGGAGTGCTACCAAATGGCCCTCGCTAAGGTACCCGCCATTCGAATCCTTCACCAAATAGCCACCGTTAAACGCCGCGACCAGGGTTCTCGACGCGCTGGGTGATATTGGCGCCGTGTATTTCCAAAACAGTCCACCGGGACTGAGACTGCCGGAGTAGAGCTTGGCTCGAAGAAGTTTCGTGTCCATCCAGGCAATCCCAGCTTCAACGTTTGAAGTCCCCGGTAGCCGAACCGATGTGGTGTAGACCGCAGACCGACCCTGCACGAGTCGGCCCGCTGGACGCCACACGCCTTCTCCTGCCAACGCAGTGCCCCGAAAGGGCACTGCGGCCTTTGGCGTTGGCAACGACGCGAATGATACGCGGCTCGGCCGGCCCGTCACCGGCTTGGCGTCAGTGGCAGGCTGGACCGTTGATCGTGCAGCGCCCGCCGAGTTAACGATGACCGCCGCACAGATGCTCAACCCTGTGGCCGCAATGAGCGCAGCCATTCGACGTTTCATCGCTCCACTTGATTCAGACATTTTGAAAAAGAGAAACCCGGAACCCCGCCCGGGTCACTGACACTCACCTCTGCAAGATCTGGATTATCGGGCAGCGGGGTACCGTCTTTCACATTTACGAAGTGGTCGACAAGTCATCCGCAAGAAGTCGAACGGTACGCGTCAAAAACTATTACTTCTCGTCAAGTAAATTGCTGGCCGCGTTTTAAGAACGAGGTAATAATTGGAACGGCTTCGAACTTTTTGGGGCAGGCAACGAATACTCAGGGCTGATTGGCGGCAAGACTCTCCAGACGCTCGAGCGACTTCGTCATGTCCTGGCGAAACCGCGAAGCGTACACGTGTCGTAGGAAAAAGCGGAGCCTCTCGCTGGAGATATCCCAAGTCTCACGCACACGCGTCCCCTCGTCAACGGGTTCGAGTTCGTAGCGCCAAATACGGCCGAAGAACCGAGCACCGAGCCCATTAGCCGGTTTCGGGGACCAGGCGATACGCCTGCCTTCGTCGAACTCCGTGACGGTGTTGACCATGCTGTAACGCAAACCTCGTCGCATGTTCATAGCGAAAGTTGCCCCCATCGAGAGCCGGTCTGGCGCGTCGGGTTGAGCCTGCTCCACCGTACCGGAACCATCGATCTCGGGATGTCGACGGGGGTCGGCGAGCACGTCGAAGATTACCGCGGCTGGTGCTCGCATCACTCGTTGAACGGAGACGATGTCGCGATGATTGGTCATGACTTTAAAGTATCCCAGGTCCAACGCGAGGAAGGTTGAGTCCTCCGACGCGCTCGAGACGGTCGTACCCGAAAAGTTCAACCAGGGTGAAAGATTGAATGCTGACGTGCGCTAGAACCCGGGCCGCGATCTATTCCTTCCGCGCATGTACAGAACCGATACTGCGTTGGTAGGGCATGATTCACGCGATGCGACGTGCACCTTGTGCTCTCTTCTTCGGCGACAGGTCAAACGGACTCTGGCGAGAGTGGTCGCCTCATCCGCGACTGACGGAACCGGCTTCACGTGTGAACTGTTGTTGCGCCAAGATCGCGTTGGCTATCCGTACACCAACAGTCGGGCGAGACTGATCTTTTAGGTAAGACAACGAAAAACTCTGGACCGCGCCGAGCTGATATCAGCGAACCCCACGTCAAGATAATCGCTACACTAGAAAAGTGAATTTGGCCCTCTCGAAGCGGGGTGACTACGTCGTGCGTTCGGCCATCTGCCTCGCGAGATGCTTCGATTCGGGCGCACCGAAAAAGTTACGTCAGGTCTCCTCTGAGATGGGGGTACCGCGCACCTACGTCTCCCAGATCCTCGGGGATCTCGTGCGAGCTGGTCTCGCGCAATCCTTCTTTGGCACCCAAGGTGGCTACAGCCTCGCCCGACCACCCAGCGACGTGAGCCTGCTAGAAGTCGTCGAAGCCGCTGAGGGACCACTCGCGCCCGTAACGTGCGTGCTCGGGGACGCCCCGTGTCGTTGGGAGTCGGTCTGCCCATTGCACGAGACGTGGGGCACGGCGGCGGCGGCGCTTCGAACAGTGCTCGCCGCGACGAGCCTTGCTGACCTAGTCGAGCGGGACCGAGCGATCGAAGCGGGGACGTATTCCGTGTCCGGCGAGGGCCACCGTCACCACCCACCCGCCGTGGCCGTGACTGACACGGTGCAGATTGAACTCGTAGCGTCAACTGTCGCGGAGAGAATTCGAGCGGGAAACTCGTGGCTCGTTCCGCACCTGGAGGCGGCACACGCCGAGAGCGAGGCGACCCTCATACGGATTGGACCGGGTGGACCGGCCTGGTTGGGCAAGGTCGTAGCAGTTCACCTCGGGACGCCCGAACGATCCAACGAGGATCTGGTTATCCCGGTGACGTGGGAAGCCACCGGTCCCTCGGGGCTCTTTCCACGCTTCGAAGGAGAGTTGCGCGTGTCGGCCCTCGATCCCGACCGGTCCGAGTTGAACCTCACGGGTCACTATCGCCCACCTCTGGGCCGCACTGGCCAGGCGCTCGACGACGCGTTGCTCGCGCGCGTCGCGCACGCCACTGTCCGTTCGCTGCTTCGTCGACTGGCCCGTGTCCTCGAAGAAGAGTCAACTCATCAACCCACTGGACGGGTTGGCGATGCGCTGCCGAGCGTCCCGCGACGATCGGCAAACAAACCGCTCAAGTTATCGAGCGAGGATCCTCCGTCACCACCGTCGTGATCCCTTCCCACGTCCAATATCGGTCGTGTACACGAAGCTTCACAAGCCCCTAACTGACGACTGAGGGCCGACCCCGCATTTACGACAGCTCAGGCGATTCGCTGTGAGCCCGAAGACCCCCGACTCGCTCCCACCATCACTGGTGCAGGCTTCGCCGCTGAATCGTCGTGGTGGGCGCTCGGTGATTCGAGTCGCACGACCGGGAATGAGCGGTTCGTATGCGCGAGGTAGAGCCGAACGTGGGGGAAAGTAGAGCGCACCACCTCGAAGATCCGATCACGCTCCTCGCCTTCGAGGACCACCGGGACGAGCTCCTCGCGACGTCCCTTCCGCTCAATCTCGACCGATTCGCCCCGGCGGAGATTCCCGTACCAGGCCGGAGCTCGATCCGAGCCGCCATTAGCGGCACAGATGAAGGGAACTTCGTCAATCTCCACGTAGGCGACGAGCACCTCTCGCACCTGACCGCTATAGCGCCCCCGGGTACGAAGCAATAAGACATCGTTTACTCCGAGCGCCTTAACGCCGAGGCTGACGCCGAGGTGTCGAAAAGCAATCACGTCAATGCGGGTCCACCAACGCGCCGCCATCTGGTCGAACTTGGACCGCCGGGGCCCCTGAGGCGCGAGTGGCCGAAACAGTCGCATGTAAACGCGCGCGAGTTTGCGCCGGTAACCAGAGATTTCTTCCATCTACTCCACCCCCTCAAAATCACGTACTGCGGTACTGCTAGACCGGCACTTTGATGGCTTCTTTGATCGTGGCCAGACGAACTAGCCCTTCACCGAATGCTCTCGGTCCGAAAATTCCCACTTTGGCTTCGAGTTCCTTAGGTCCGAACGCAGCTTGTGCGACGACGACGGCGCCCTTCTTTTCTAAGACGCGACGCATCGCACCAAGGGTGCCCTTGGGCGAAACCCCAAACGTGCAGAAGACGGCGACGGTCTTGCCCCCGAGCCGAGGCAGTCCGTCCAACCACGTCTTCATTGCTTTCGCAGGACCGACTCCAGCAACGACGAATCCTTCGACCCAAGTCCCCACCACCACCGTGTCGGTCATCGCCAGTTCGGCGGGACCAACCTTGGCGATCGGAAGCACCTTGGTCACCAGACCTTGCGCCGAGTAGCCGTCCGCAATGGCTTGCGCCGCGCGCGCGGTCTTGCCGCCAATACTCGCGTAGCAGACGAGTACTCGTCCCGGGCCGTTCGACTGAACACGTTCCGCGCGGCTGGGGCCTTGCGGTCGCGCATCGAGCACCGCGGCGGCGGCACGGCGACCCTGTGCCATAGCCTCAACGACCGTGGCCGGTCCGGTCAACGCGTCCCCGACAACCCAAAGTCGTTCGCTCACCGCCAGGGTGGCGCCCCACAGCCCGACCTCGCGCCCGAGCGCCAACTCTCCGACCGCGTTGTGATTAGCGAAAGCGGACGCGCGGTTGGCGAGAATGCCACTCGCCATCCAGCGCCGATCGGGTACGCCGGAGGCCACCTTTCGAAGTGGGGTGCCCGGCAACACGTCGGCGAACGCCGGATCGGTGCGATAGCCCATGGCCATGACCACGAGGTCGACTTCGAGTTCCTCGGTCTTCTCCGCGAGGACCTTGGGGCGACGGTCGGCACGGTTCTGGGTAGTGCAGGCGAGCTCGGCGCGAGCCACTCGTCCTGTGCCGCGTAGCGCCGTCAGCGTGCGCGAGAAACGAACCTCGACGCCCTCGTGACGGGCCTCTTCAAGCTCGTCGGGTCGCGCGAGGGCGAACTGCTCGTCGAGCCAGTCGACGCACGTAGCTCGCATGCCCAGGCGCCTCGCGGTACGCGCCACGTCCATGGCGGTGTTGCCTGCACCGAGGACCAGAACGTGTGGAACAGCACCCCTCGTGGCACTCGACTCGAGACCGTGTGTCGCGAAAAAAGCTTCCGGATCGGTTCCGAGCTCGAGCGCCGTTTTGCCCTCTTTCAAGAAGGAAGTGGCTTCGATGACTCCGTCAAGATCCGCCCCGGGCACCGGCAGACGCAACGGCAGGCCGGCGCCAATGGCCACAATGACCGCGTCGTGCGTGACGAGAAGTCTGCTGAGGTCCTCCGGGCGAACCTCGGTGTCACAGCGCAGATCCAATCCCGCTCGGCTGAGCTGATCCCATGGTCGCAGCGCGAGCGCCTCGCTTAAAGTGAAGTCGGGGATTCCCCAGGCGCAGAGCCCGCCGGGCGTAGCGTCTTTCTCGTAGACCGTGACTGACACTCCGGCCTCGAAGAGATCCCACGCCGCCGCCGCGCCGGCGGGGCCTGAACCGATGATCCCTACCGACATCTCGTTGGCCGACGAGGATTTCGTGGGTGGCGCGACGTCCATGTTGTCAGCGATAAATCGTTCCAAGCGACCGATGGCGACGGGGACGCCGCCCGCGAGCGACCAGCTGCACGCCCCTTCGCACTGAGCAGCTTGGTTGCACACGCGCGAGCAAATGTCGGGAAGTAGTGAAGTGCGCCGCAAAACCTCGTGCGCGCCCTTTAGATCTTGGTCTCTCAGGGACGCAATGAAACCAGGAATGTCGTTGTGCGCGGGACAGCCCCGAACGCAGGTCGGGTCGAGACACTGCAAACAGCGCTCAGCTTCGGCGAGCACCTCGGTCCAACCGGCGTAGCCCGAACGAATCTCGCTGATATCACCCAGCAGGCGAACGGGGTGGACCGATTCGGGATCAATACGAGGCTCGACGAGCATCGGCCCTTCGACGACAATGGCCGAGAAGGGGCAGGTGCGCTCACACTGGCGACACCCGACGCAGAGATCGTCGTCGGCGAGCGCCACCCAACGCTTGGGGTCCATCGTCAGCGCATTGGTCGGACAGCGAATGATGCACTCCTGGCACCCGGCGCATCGGTCGGTCAGGACTTGCACAGTAGGTCGATCGCTGCCGAGGGCAACCTCCCTCGAAATGGTCTGAGTCATCGTGACTCCTTCGTGTCTAGTCGGACGGGGACTATCGGTGCTGGGCCGTTCAACATGGCCGCTCAGTTCGCTGCCTGCATGGCCACGTAAAGCAGCGCGGCGAGCGTGCCGCACACGGCCACCAGTCCGAGGGTGGTGGCCCGAACGAGGAACGCGTTGCGACTCACGCCAACGAGCTCGCGGTTCGTGATTCGCAGTGTCGCCCACAACGCGGCGAGCGTGCCGAGGACGATCACGCCCACCTGGACGTTGATGATGCGCGGGTCCGACAGGATTCGCGCGTTGTAAAACGGAGAGTTGGTCCCCGAGAAGCCGAACACGTGCTGCACGGCGGGAATCACTCTCGGCGCACTCTTGAAGAACTTGGGTAACTGGCGAGCGAAGTAGTCCGCACCAACCACCGGGATAAGTCCGTACATGATCGGAAGGAAGTAAGCGCGAAAGCGCGAACCCTTGTCCATGAAGTTGCCCGACTTTTCGAAGCCGATGTCACGCCGGGCGTTGAGCTCTCCGATGCCTTTGGCCGCACCGGCGGTGACGACCGAAAAGAGCACGATTAGTCCTAAGTAGGCGACCGGGTCGGGATAGTGCGGGAAGTGCAGGTGACTATTCAACCAGTTGTCGAAGGTGCTGTACGCACTTAGGGCGTTCAGTTGCTGGTACAGCACGAGCCCCCACAAGAGCGCTACCGCCCACGCCACGTCGGCGCGACGACGCATGGGCGCGACGACCGAAGTGAGTGGCTTTTGGAGGAACAGTCCGATGTTGTCCTCCGGACAAGACTTGTAGCACTCGGTGCATAGCCCGCAATAGAGATTTGAGTCAGAACTCGCTGGCCACGTGTACCACGAGCAACCGTAACCTTCCGTTCCGCCACGCATACAGTCCTTCGTCTTGCAGCTGACGCACACGTCGCGATCGCGCGTGCGAAACCCAGCGACCGAGCCCATCGAACCAATCGTGCCAATGACCGAGGTCAGGGGACAGATGTAGCGGCAGAAGGTCCGGCGCTCAAAGACCATGAAGAAGATGAGCGCGGTTGCAACGATGCCGATCACCATGAAACTGGTCGAGGCTGGGTTCCCTGGTCCGGCGATGTTGTAGTACTCCTCAATCCAGGTGAGGACGAGAAACGACGCGACCGGCAGCACGAAACCGAGGCGAGCCAGGGGCTCGGGAAATTTTCGACCAAGACCCAAGGTCTTTTGAGTGCGCTGAAAGAAGGTCCGGCGTTGGATCCACTCGGCGAAGCCGCCGAAGGGGCACATCGCGCACCACGCCCGACCCACCACGACCATCATCACGAACACCAAGCAGAACCATACGTACCAAGTAATTGCCGCGCCGAAGTTCAGGCCCGGAATAGCCGTGCCCAAAAGACCCACAAAAATCACGGTCCAGAAGATGATCTGGTTGGGCAGAATCAAAAAGAATTGAAACTTGCGGTTGCGTAGGATACGCGCGACGCGCGGGCTACGAGCGATATCCAAGCCCGGCGCTAGGTCCGAGGGACCAAAGCGCTCCGCGATGCCTTCGCGCTCTGGCGCGCGCAGACGGACCGCCACCGCCACCGGGTCCGTCAAATGCGCTTCTTGACTGTCGAACTTGATTGTCATGCGTACCCCCGAGTCTCCATGTATAGCAAACTACTTGACCTAGTACCGTAATACTACGCGTTTAGGTAAGTACTATCACTTGGACGGCATCCTGTCAACAACACCCTGGCTTTTGGCCACGCCAGAACCCCTTGGTGGAGCGCTCGATGCGCGATAACGGGCTTACCGGCATGAAGAAACACGGACTTGGAGTGGGCCGTCGCGACGCCCTCGACGTCTCGATCAACTAGCGATGAAGAGCCCGTTGACTCGAAAACTCGACCAGAAAAGCGAGGGTGCGGGGTGAACGTGCCCACCAACGTCGCTCCGGGTCCAACCGGCGCGTAAGCCCTTTACTCCTTCGCGCGGCCGCGACCCATTCGCCGCTCGAAGGAACCGAATTGGCTCGCTAGTGACCTGGACCGTACGCCACCGTTACCCGGCGGGGGGTGACATCAGAACCAAAGGAGATCGACCCCTCGAGTGTTCTAGTGGCGTCGAACTGGCGGCGGCGTGGCGCGCGTCGAGGAAATCTCTAGCGTTCGCCGGCCGAGGACTTGCTCGAGGACTTGGTCGAGCTCGTCGGCCATCTGGCGCTCTCGTTGAGCGCGCAGCATCGTCGAAACCGCAACTGTCATGCCCACGATCAGATACAAACCAATCGCGACGAAGGAAAACAAAATTAACGCGGCGAGCACGACGCCGAACATTTCAACCATGGTTACATCTTGTAACCCACCGCCGTGAAATGGAACCCGGATATCACGGATCGAAAGTCCCCGATCTCACGGGTACGCGCGTGGAACTACGTGAAGTCACGCGAGGCCGAAACTGGCGTTCAGCCCGTTCGAGGAGCAGACTGGCTCACATGGACGAGCCCACGCCAGCGGAAGGGAATCAATCGGGACCTTCTTTGCGAACTCCTCTCGAAGAGACATGTCGTCCGGCGACGCCGGTGCGCGTCGTCATCGTGGACGATCACGCGCTGGTACGTGAAGGCACAATCCAACTCCTCCAGCAAGCACCTGACCTCGAAGTAGTTGGTCAGGCCGGCTCTGGCGAGGAGGCCTTAATCGTCCTTGAACTGCTTCGCCCCGACGTGGCGCTCGTCGACGTCAACCTGCCGGGGATGGGTGGGCTTGAGTTGGCACGTCTAGCCGCCGCATCACTTCCCGAGATGCGGATCCTCGTTCTGAGTGCGTACGACGATTACGCGTACGTCACCGAGGCCCTTGAGATTGGAGTCAGCGGTTACCTCTTGAAAACTGTATCCGCGAGAGAACTCGTCGACGCGGTGAGGGCCGTGGCGGACGGGGTGTTCGTGCTGGATTGGGCGGTCTCGGATCGACTCACTCGTCGAAAACGAAATGATTCAGTGAACGTTGGTGAGCTCACCCGACGAGAGACGGACGTGCTCGAGCTGCTCGCCCGAGGTCGGTCGAATAAACAGATCGCCAATGAACTCGGGCTTAGTTTGCGTACGGTCGAGGGCCACGTCTCGAATGTGCTCGCCAAGCTCGGCGTTCAATCGAGGACCGAAGCGGTGGCCTACGCGCTCGGTCGTCGACTCGTTGTGCCGGACAGTCATGGCAGTTCTAACAACGCGATCTGATTCCCGGGCTGTGTTGCACTTGGCGGTGCATCCGCCGGTGCGTGAGGCGCGCTTTTGGGTCATCCAGTCGATGGTGGTGCTTATCGCAGGGCTTCATCTATTTCTCGATTTACACTTCTCTTTCGAGACGGGACCGTTCCCCGCTGGTCTTCCCGTCGCACTGCTGATCCTCCCGGTGGGCTACGCGGCGCTGCGCTACGGATTGGCAGGCGCGACAGCCACCGCAATATGGGCGGTCCTGTTGTGGTTGCCCGACTTGCTACTGCCCCGCGACCAAGGACACGTCGGCGGCGATTTGATCAACTTGATACTCATTGTCGTCGTGGCCATAGTCTTCGGCCGACACATTGACGCCGAGCGCTACGGGCATGAAAGAGTCAAGCGAGCGATGGCAAAGTCACTGGACATCGAGACCCGCTATCACCGCCTCTTCGAAACCAACCGTTCACCAATACTCGTGCTCGACCGCCAAAACGCCGTCGCAGACGCCAATCCCGCCGCAAGGTTGCTACTCGGTGAGGAGGTGGTCGGGAAGTCGGGGGCGTCGCTCTTTGACGGAGGCGTTTCCATTGAGGAGCACGTTGGGCGAGTTCTCTTGTTGCCCAACGGTCACGACTATCGTCTTGACGTCGTGTCGTTACCAGCCGACCTGAACAATACATTCGCCCAGGTGATCTTCGAAGACGTCACCGAGGAGCGGAGCGAGAGCCGTCGCGCCATGCGCTACGCGCATCTCGTCGTCCAGGCAGAAGAGAATCAGCGTCGGCGATTGGCTCGCGAGTTGCACGACGAACCACTCCAACTCTTCCTGCTCCTGGCTCGACGTCTCGAGAGTCTCGGGGAGGTCGAAGGAGTCCCGGGAACCGTGGCGGAGGGACTTAGGGAAGCCCACCACCAGTCACTGGACGCCGCCGCCCGATTACGGACCCTCGCGCGAGACCTGCGCCCGCCGACCCTTGACCAACTTGGACTCGTCGCCGCAGTTGCGAGTCTCATCGCCGATATCGAAGACGAAGCCGAGCCGAACGTCGAACTTAGGGTCGTTGGGACCGAGACTCGTCTCGCCTCTGAAGTTGAACTCTGCGCCTTTCGTATCACTCAAGAGGCCGTGCGAAACACGCTTCGCCACGCCGGCGCAAGCCACCTGTTGGTGACGATTGCCTTCGGACACGAAGAACTCGCACTTACCATCACCGACAATGGGCAGGGCTTTAACCCCAGGAGTCTCGGCGAACAGGACCCCCAACACCTTGGTCTGGTCGGGATGCGCGAGCGGGCGAGGCTACTCGGGGGACACCTTGAGGTGCGCTCGACCCCCGGACAAGGCGCGATCATCGAGGCGACTATTCCGCTCGACGGACCTCAGATCGCTCGTGGCTCTGTCGCTTCCTAAGCGTTAACGCGATCGTATCGCTTGGCTAAAAGCGCACTGTCCAAGGAAGTCCAGCAATCACTCGTTCGGCTCGAAATCTTTCACGCGCACGTAACGTTCGCCATCGCCTAGAACATCTAGAGATTCGCGCGAAGCGAGATCAGCAGGTCTCTACGCTGCAACAAGTTCGAAAGAGCCGTCGTGGGCGAGTACTCGCTTCGAGGTAGCCCCTTCGACAATACTGAGGCTGGCAGTCCCGCGAGCGACGAGAACCAGGTCGTCCCTCAAGGTTTCATGAAGGGGAGGAGCTATGGGTGGTCCGCGTTAAGACTGTTCACGCAACCGTCAAAGGAACGACCCAACCAGGCTACGAGCGATTTCTAGGGACTCCCTACGCCGAGCCACACCCACGTCGCTCGGTGTACCACCACCACCGGCGCCTTCGTGAGCACCAGTGGCGACCCTGCACCTTTCGCGCACCGCGAACGCACCAACAACTCGTACGTTTCCCTTGACGACAGCAGGGTCATAGCGGATGGAGTGTTCTGACCACTCGACAATCGAAGTATCGAACCTCCGTGTCGTACGCAACGGTAACGAAATCTTGAAATCGATTTCATTTCACGCAACTTCGGGTGAACTCATTGGCCTGCTCGGGCCAAGTGGCAGCGGCAAAAGCACTCTGATGCGTTCACTCTTAGGCGTCCAAGCGATCACCGGCGGAGCGGTGCGGATCTTGGAGTCGCACGCAGGATCACCGTCATTGCGCGGCCGACTCGGATACATGGCCCAAAGCTCGGCCGTCTACCTCGACCTCACCGTCGAGGAGAACATCCGCTACTTCGCCGGCGTGCTCTCGCAGCCCATCTCTGAGGTGGCGCGCGTGACCGACGTCGTTGCTCTCGCTTCCTTCTCCCGCCGGCTCGTTTCATCACTCTCCGGTGGCGAGCGCGCGCGCGTGTCACTGGGCGTCGCCCTATTGGGATCGCCCCCCGTTCTGGTCCTGGACGAACCGACCGTCGGACTGGATCCGATCCTGCGACGCGACCTTTGGCGCACGTTCGGCGACCTTGCGAGGACCGGTGCCACCGTCATCGTGTCGAGCCACGTGATGGATGAAGCAGCTCGTTGCGCCCGATTACTGCTGCTACGCGATGGGACACTCCTGTTCGACGGATCGCCAGCATCACTGTTGGCCGCATCGAGCGCACCCGGCTACGACGAAGCGTTCGAGCGCCTCATCGAAGGCGATCAATGAGCCTACGGCGCACGCTGCTCACCACTAAACGCATTCTCGAACAGTTGCGCCATGATCCGCGGACCCTCGCACTGTTGTTGCTCGTCCCAGCAGCATTGGTGGGACTCCTGTCGTGGTCCCTGACCAACCAGCCCGGTGCCTTCGACTCGGTTGGCCCGAAACTGCTCGGCGTATTTCCACTCATCGTCATGTTTCTCGTCACGTCGGTCATCACTCTGCGAGAGAGGACCGTCGGAACCCTTGAGCGCCTTTTCACGCTGCCCCTGACGAAGGCCGATTTCGTCGCGGGCTACGCGATCGCCTTTGGGGCCCTCGCGCTGGTCCAGAGCGTGCTCGTCTCCGTCCTCTCCTACACCTGGTACGGGCTGGCCCATCAGGGCGTGCCGTGGCGCATCAGCATCGTGGCGCTCTGCGCCGGTCTGCTCGGCACCGCCTTCGGATTGGCGCTGAGCGCCGTGGCCCACACGGAGTTTCAAGCCGTTCAGTTCATGCCGGCGTTCATCCTGCCCCAGCTACTTCTGTGCGGCCTGGTCATTCCGGTCAGTCAGCTACCTTCAGTGCTGCGCGCAATCGCCGACGTGTTGCCGATGACGGCCGCAGTGCACGCCATAACCCCGCAGCAGTCGGACTCCTACTACCTTGGCCAGTTCGCCATCATGCTCGCGTACATTTTCGCCGCGCTCGTTGTTGGAGGGGGCACCCTTCGCCGAGTGAGCAAGTAGCGTCCGTCGCCAGTGACGCCCATCCAAGTTCAGCGTTACGTTGAAGCCATAACTACGCCACGCCCGAACGAAGTGCGACAGCCATCGGAAAGTCATGAGGGGTCCAAAGGGCCTCCAGGCGTGCTGCAGTCTCCCTCGCCCATCGCCGTCACGGCGCCAGTCAAAGGCACGAGAAAGACGGGCTGAAGGACCTTGCCGTCCATGCCCGCCATCACGCGGTCGATGATCGTCGCGTGTTCGAAATCGGCGAAGACCTCGAGCATTCAGGCGCGGAGAGTAGGTACGACGAGCGAGAACACCACTGTCCTGCGTCGGTGCGAAGTTGCGTAACACGGTGCGTTGTCATTCAATTGACGTACGGCGGCTCCCCGCGCAAAGAACCTGCCGGTACAATCAAGAGCGTGATGGATCTGGAAAACTCGCCAGGCCATTTGGAGCGTTTCGTGGAGCGATTACTGCATCTCCGGGGTGCGGGGCGAGAACGTGGACGAAAGACGCTCCTCAGTGAGTTTGAGGCGTCGAGCGTTGAGAACAGCGAGTAGCCGTGTCACGTCGTGTCGGCATCCTCGCGTCGGTGATTCTCCTTTTTTTTGTCGCCGTGGCGGCCCAGTCAGCGAATCTTCAGTTCTTTCGAGCTAAAGCCTTAGACGCCTCAACCATCAATCCCCGAAACTCAGAGATATCGGCAAGCACGCCACGTGGTGAAATCTTCGCGGCCGACCAGACGATCCTCGCGCGCTCAGTGCAAGTAGCACCGGGGCAAAATGTTTACAAACGCGTGTATCCCTTGGGCGCACTCACGGCCGGTGTGGTCGGGTTTTCTTCCCCCACGTACGGAACGTGGGCGCTCGAGGCTGAGTACAACAGCTATCTCACCGCCCACGCCCAGCCGCCCCAAAGCCTCGCACAGGTCTTAGCGCCCACGAGCGCGGCCGACAACATCACGTTGACCCTGGAACCATCGCTCCAACGGATCGCCCAGGTGGGCCTCGCGGGCCGCGACGGTGCGGCCGTGGTGCTTAATCCTCAAAATGGCGACATATTGGCAATGTATTCAAACCCCACTTATGACCCGGCTCCCTTCACGTCGTACGTCTACAAGGTCGACGCGGCCGCCTGGAAAAAGGACACGACGAACAACGCCCACGGGTTTCCCCCGTTGGGGCTTGTCGCCACCCAGCAAACGTTCCCCCCTGGCTCGACCTTCAAGATCGTGACGACGTCCGGCGTCGTGGTCTCCATGCCCCAACTATTGACAAAGTTCTACCCGAAACTGACATTTACTCACTTACCAAATTCGAATAAGACGCTGTCGAACTACGCGTACGAACTTTGCGGTGGCACGATTGCCGAAATGCTCCCTCCGTCGTGCGACACTGGTTTCGCGCTGGTCGGTCTTGACCTGGGTGGCACGAATCTCGCCACCGCCGCCAATAATTATGGTTACAACGAGGTTCCCCCCATCGATTTGCCCGGAGCGGTCGCGAGCTACTTTCCAACGGCGGCGAGTTTCACTTACAACCAGCCACAACTGGCGTACTCGGCTATTGGTCAAGAGAACGTACGTACCTCGGCGTTGATGAACGCCCTCGTAGCCGGTACCGTCGCCAACAAGGGCGTCGAGATGACGCCACACTTATTGAACTACGTGACCAGTCCAGACGGCGCGATCGTCAAGCGCTATAAGCCAACCGTATGGAAGACCCCGCTGACGCCATCTCAGGCCAGTTTTATTAACGGACTAATGGTGCAGGTTGTGAGCAGTGTCGTGGGAACGGCCCACGGCGTGTTTCCCGCAAATCTCGACGTTGGGGCTAAGACTGGAACGTCACAGGTTGGCAACGGCGTTCAAAATACTGACGACTGGATGATCGCGTTCGCTCCCGCGACGAAGCCCACGATTGCGCTCGCGGTGGTCGTGCCCTTTCAGAAGACCTCCGCGACCGGTAATTCAGTGGCGGGTCCGATCATGCAATGTCTCGTGGAGGGCACGCTCGCTCTGCAGTCCGGCTTGCCCGCAACGGGAACGTCGACCACGTGTGCCGGTTGAGTGATGTTCACACTCGCAACGTAGTGTCCGAGGAAAATTATTCAATCTTTACGTATTCATTAGTGACGCGGCGAAGTGCGCGAGGCGAGGTTGCTAGGGTTGCCAGCGAGGTGACGCCTAATAAGCGTCACGAGTATCGCTAGGAGCCGTGCCGCTTTTACGTCTGGAAACTCGACGTTGAGCGTGGCGCGGGTTCTTGAGAGTGTTACGAGTCTAAACAGAGGTCGAGGTTATTTTGAACGTTCCCGGTGACTCCAGTTCGATGCCCAGCGAACGCCCCTCGGAGGAATCATGGCGTAAGCGACAGGGTACGAAAATTTCAATTCGCACCCAGCGACGCAAGTGGACGCGCCGTGCTGACACGTGGGACCGGCACAACGACGCGAGCATGTTGAAAGTAGCGGCCAAGGCCATTGAGATTTCCCGAGTGCGACCTGGAATGGTCTGCGTCGACCTCGGTTGCGGTGGCGGACGCCTCGCGTTGGAGTTAGCGAGGCACGGGGCCACGGTCATTGGTGTCGACGTCAGCGCCGCGATGATCGAGCGCATGGAGTCACAAGCAAAGACGGAGGGCCTCGCTGGGGTGAGCGGCATTGCGTCGCCGATCGAGCACTTGTCACTTCCCGGTGAGTCGGTTGACCTGGTGATTAGCAATTACGCCCTGCACCACTTGCTCGACAAAGACAAGGCGAAGGTGGTGCGAGCGGCGTTCGGCTGGTTGCGACCCGGCGGCCAATTGGTGAACTCGGACATGATGCTCGGACGAGGCGCCACCGCTGGGGACCGGCAGGTCATCGCGAGCAAAATCAAGGTTATGGCTAAAAAGGGAATCCCGGGGTACTGGAGAATTCTGAAGAACGCCGGACGGTACCTCCTGAGAGTGCACGAGCGCCCGATTACCCCAGAGGCGTGGACCCGCCTCTACGAGGCGGCCGGCTTTATCGATGTACAGAGTGTGAACGTCGTCTCCGAGGCGAACGTGGTGAGCGGAGTCAAGCCGGGCGGCTGACCCTTCTGGTTCAACCGGCCGGTGCGTCGGGGCACGAACCCGCCACCGCCGCCAGTGAGGGCTGACTGGTAATAGTGGCCAGCCCCGGTACTGAACCGGCCGTTCTCATCGCCGTCAGTGCCGACGTAGCGTGTCGCAAGTAGCCGTTCAAAAAGTTGATGGTCACGCGCGTCACGACGTTCAGTGCTGGTCCCGGCGGAATGTAGGCGCTGAAGTGTGTCTGGCCAATCATGGATAAGTAGTACTTGGGCTGGGACGCTTGATTGTAGAGGTCGACGCTGCAGGACACGGGGTTGTAGCTAAGGTCATCGGTCCCCTGCACCACCAGCAGTGGCACCGAGGCTGAGGTGAAGTAAGAGCCCTTGAACCAACTCAACTCGGCTCCAGAAAGTATGACGGCCGCCTTCACTCGGGCGTCGCGACAACACGTGTTGGCGACCTCGGCGAGGCTGACGTCACCACCGTCGGAGTGACCAATGACCGCGATCTCGTTTGATTCGATCAGCCCCGTCAACGCGCCGTCATTCAAAAGGGTGGTGATGACGAAACTCAAGTCCGCCGGATGGTGCACAATGTCGCTTCGAACTACTCCGCCGGGAGAGTTCGGCGAGGTGTAGGGATAAGCCGGATCCGCCACCACGTAGCCAGCGGACGCCAGTGAATTGAGCAGTCGCGCGTACGTCTCTGGGGTGACATCGAACCCTTGGGAGAACACGACAAGGGGGTAGGGTCCTTCGCTTCGCAGGGGCGTGGCGCCAGCGACGCTTGGACCTCCGGGCGCGCCCGACGTTGGATAGCGCACGGTCGTCACCAGCGAGCGAGCCGCCGTCGTGGCGGAGGCCGGTTCAGTGATCGTCAAGTTCATCGATCCCACCGCCGTGGCGAAGTGCGTGGGAACCGACGTGGACGTAGTCGACGACGTCGTCGACGTGGTCGTGGTTGTGGTTGTGGTCGTTGGAGAACCGTGGTATCTCGCTAGCGCGACGACAGTAAATGCAACAAGTATGAGGAACGCTGCGATCATTCGGCGTCGGCGCCGAGCGCTACTACGTCGGCCGTGCCTCGCGGGTGACATTTGCAGAAGCGTAGCAGTACGTTGCGCGCGCGTCTCTGGCAGAGCCACGTTGCGCCGACACGAACGTGCGTCAAAGTTACGACGGTAGTGTTGGTTATCACTACCGCCTCATTCCCTCGAGCGACCGCTTTCACATCGTGAGTTATAGATCGACGACATGATCAAGGTACGGCCTCTCGAGGACGCCGATCTTCGCGCCGCGGCGCTACTTCACCGTGACGTGCTCGACATGGAGTTCCTCGCTCGTTTCGGTTTGTCGTTTATGCGCACGTACTATCGCGCGTGGATCCACTCACCGGGATCGATCTCGCTCGCCGCTACTGACGAAAACGAGAAGCTGGTGGGTGTGTTGCTCGGTGCGACCGATCCGGCGACTCACTTTCGAGCAATGGTGCGATTCCACGGACTTCGCATCGGCGCGAAGCTTGTCGCTTACGCGTTGGTACATCCAGCGCTCGCGAAAGACCTCGTCGTGACGAGGGGCAGGCGCTACGCGCGCGGCGTCGCGCGTCTCGTGCGTGCGCGATTCTCGCAAGCGCGAAGCGTCACGGCGTCCCAGAGCGGACCCGCGGTAGGTGAGATCACTCATGTTCTCGTGGATCGTGGCGCCCAAGGAAGCGGGATAGGACGTGCGCTCGTCGAAGCGTCGATAGACGAAGCGAGAGCCGCGGGCGTACACGAACTCGTGCTGGTGACGCCGCCGGACATGGAGGCCAAACGTTTCTACGAGCGCCTCGGTTGGCAACTGGACGGTTCGCTCCAGAGTCGTAGCGGTGAGAATTTCTTGCGTTTTCGCTACGTCGTTCCTCAATAGCGTCGCGATGAACTCGCGCAAAATGGTGCGTCGCGTGGCTCAACGACGCGAAGGGCCGGTTCCCGGGGGTGGTCGACGCGCGGGAGGAGGAGGCGGTCTTGGATAGTTGGCGCGCAGCCTCGCGCGACGATGCGCGGCCCGGCGACGACTGGCCCGACGGCGACCGAGGAGCAGCCCCGTGAGGCTGAGCAGAATAAGAACGATGAGCACCAGCGCGGCGTAGGTGGCGGCGCGGCCCTTCAACAGGCCCGCGGGTCGCGTGGTCGTCGTCGTGGGGATGGTCGTTGTCGTTGTCGTGGGCGTGGTGGTGGTAGCCGTTGGTTGACTACCTGCGGCGAGGACCTGGGACGCGAGTACCGCGCCAGCGCACCCGGGTGTTGGTGTCGCGGTCACGAGTTGAGGGACTTGGGGGGCCTCGGGCATTCCAAAGAGCGTCGTCGAGATTGCGTCGGCCATGACGGTTTCACCCGCGACGTTGGGGTGAAGATGGTCCGGATTGAAATACGCGGCGAAAGGTGTCGTTGGTAGGCACGCTCCGTTGTAGACGTCACCCATCAGCGCGCCAAGATTGATGACGCCATCAAATCCCGAGTTCCCCGCGAGCATCCAATCATTAACGGCACTCATGACGGATTGCTCCGCCGGGGTCCAATTCTCCGGTTCGTCGTGATCGGCCGCAGTCGAGGTGGCCCGAGGCAGCAATGTAACGCCGTAGATGACCAATCCTTTGGCGTGCGTCGCCGCTATGACCTGCCTCATGCCGGCTTCGATACTCGCCACTCCGCCGTAGGGCGGAATCGGTTTGATGCTGCGACCGCCCGCACCAAACCAGATGTCATTGGTACCGAGCAACATGATGACAGCCCGCACCCCGGCTAGTGACAGCGCGTCTTGTTGGAGACGAGTGACGCCGGGAAAGCCTCCCGACAGCGTCGCGTAGGAGTCGCGCGCCGGGAAGACGGTCAACGTGTTGCCCGCGATGCCCTCGTTGACAACGGACATGCGTGACGACGCGGGCAGTTGATTGATACGCGATTGCAAGGCGTTCACCCAACTAAATCCATTATTCGTATAGCCAAAGCCGTCGGTGATCGAGTCGCCAAAGGCGACGACGGCGCCCTGCGCGGGCGAACCCGCCACCGAAATCTCGGAGAGCCAACGCATGTACCAACTAGGGAGCTGCGTGTTAAAGCCAGCGCCAGTCGGGACTGCGCTTAGATTGCCCGCGCCATTATTCGTGGCGTAGGAATCGTCACGGCCGAGACAGCAGTAGTGAGCACTCACGGTTGCCGGACCCGAGACAGCGATCGTGACCGCCAGCGACTCACCAGCGGTGACCCTCATAGTTACCGCGTCGCTCGTTACCTGGGCGCGCGGCCCAATCGTGACGAGGCGTCTACCGCTAAACGTTACCGGGATCAACGATCCCGGAACGACGTTGTCTCCGAACTGTTGAACACCAATGGTGACGTCGGCAAACGTTGTTGCCGTTGAGCTCCAAAGATTCGAGAACGTGAGTCGCAACACGTTCCCCGCGACCGCCACGGTGGCGATATCGCGAACCGTGGAGTTGTAAGCGAGTCCGGTGGCGAAGTCGGTGGGTGAGGTCCACGTCGCTTGCCACCCTATTGAGGTCGAGGGCGCTGAAGTAGCTGACGCCATTGAGGAACTGCCAACCGACAAACTCAACATCACCGTCAACGCGACTGCGTAGCGAGCGAAGCCTCGAATATCGCGTCCCTTACGCGACATTGTGAAGCGACGAAGAACCGAGGAAGAAATACTCTTTCGCTGACGATGAGTGGCATCGAGCAATCGAGCGATCGCAAAGAGAATCACGCGCAACTCTTAGTTAAGGCGCTCGCGCGCAAACCACGGCCACCGGGAATCGCCCGGGCTCGGCGTTGGGCCGAGGGCGTCGTGTAGGCCGAGGGGCGTGAGCCTACCGACCCACTTCGCGGTATCCAATCGGAACAGATTCTGCGAAGAATCGCGATGGACCCGTTGAAGAACTAAATGGGCGTCGCCGTTGACTCCGTAACGTCCCATAGGGTGAAAATCCTACCTTCTCCCCTTTTAAAGGTGCAGTATGTTCGTTGGCGTTGTGGGAGGCACTGCCGGCCTCCAAGTGTTGTCCAAAGGTTGGGAGACGCAACGCTCCTTCCTTGGATTCTGACTACGCCCTGAGCCACCACGAAACAATTAAATGACGTCGTCATGACACGTCGTCCGCAAAGATCATTCCCGACGTCTTGAACATGCCTCCTTTTTGGTCAATAAAGAAGCCCTCGAGGCCGACGATTCCTTCGAGAAGGTACAACACGCTCTTTCCTCCTACGGCGAGGGCCGTCGCCAACGCGTCAGTAAGTGCGAGTCGCCCACCCACAACGGTTGCGGAGATCGCAGCGACGTCACCTCCGAAGGGGTTGATGAGGTGATTCCCCCGCTCGTAAATACCCGACGTGGCGATGGCCGACGTCGTGGGTACTACCGCGCACAGATCGACTGGATTTTGAGGGTGTCGGATTCCCACCTGGTACGTCGTCCCGGGAAGCACACAGACGTCGCCACCCGCGTTGATGAGCGCCGCGCCAATGCCGTGTTGGTCCAAGACTGAGAGTGCCCTTTCCGCCGCCCAACCCTTAACCAACCCCGTTGGGTCGAATCCTCCTGGCATGATCCATGGATCGAAAAATCCTTGCGAAATGGTGCAGGCGCGCGCGCAAAGTTCAAACACCTCATCCATCAAGCTCGACGACTCGGTTACCTCACCTTCACGCAAACGAGATAATTCGCTGTCGCTCTTCCAAAGACTGAATCGATTATCGAGCCGATGAAGTTCTGCGCACGCCTCATCGAGTGCCGCGCTGACGAGTTCGTGAGAGAGATTTTCATCATCGACCAAGAAGGAAACGACCGTTCCCATCACGGTCTCAGCCCTTGTGATCATTTAAAATGAAGCGCGTCGAGTGCGTTCTGAATCGAGTAGGCGTACGCCTCGCTGGTGTACGTGGCGCCCGAGACGGCGTTGACCCTCGTACTCTGCGCCGACAAAATCTCAGACTTTAATATCGGTACCGCGTACTGTTCGAGTTGCTTAGAGTACGACTCGAGAGTTTGCAGTGATGAAATCGAAAGTCCAACGATCTGATTGTTCGTGATGGTCACTTTTACGGACATCTGGCCATAGGAGTAGTTCTCTAACTGTCCGACCGCACTTCCGTTGACGTTCTGTGTTGGCGCGGCGACCGTCGTTGTCGTCGTTCCTGAGGGTGGCTGGGAGGGCGAAGAGCTTGTCGTAGTGTTCGACGTCGGTGAGGTGACCTTCGACACGGCAGCGCTCTGACCCGGGGGGCTGTGGAGAGTGAGGACGCCAACAAACCCGGCGACCGTAGCGCCCATAAGCGAAAAGATTCCCTTCATCATGTCCTCATCTCAGATGCTGTAAGCCTCTTGGTGGAGAGCTTGCGTTTGGACGCCAGCGCGTCGAGCAACTGCCGAGGCGTCGCGAACAAAATCCGCCGAACCACTTATGAAGACGTCTCTCTTCGCAATGTCGGGAACTAGATTCACGATTGAATCCAGAGGCACCTTGTCTCTGTTACCGATTAGTCGATGGACCTGGCCCTTTCGAATACGCACGAGTTCTTCGACTTCGTTGACCAAAATTAAATCCTCTTCGTTCGAAGCGCGCAGCACAACCACGGGTCGTGACTTCAGAGGCAAATCCTCGAGAAGCGAACGTACCGCCGTCACGCCAACACCGCCGGCTATAAAAACCACGTTCCTTCTGCGCCGCGCAAAGGTCGTGAACGATCCGTAGGGTCCTTCGATGGCTACGGCAGTTCCTACTTTGACGTGCCCCACCGCTCGCGTGAAATTACCGACCCCCTGAACGGTGAGGCGAATATAGGGCGGCTGCGGTAAAGCGGACACGGTAAAGGGGTGCGCTTGCCACCACATCTCACGGTTCATGAAACGCCATTCGAAAAACTGACCTCCGGAGATGGCGAGGCGTTCCAGGTGTCGACCCTTAAGAATTACTGAAACAACACCGGGACCTTCTTGCTTGATCTCCGCCACTCTCAATTGGTGTCGAAGGGAGCGATAGAGAGGAAAGCCAATTCGGTAGGTGAGAATAAGCGCCGCGGCCAGTAACCACGCCGACAACCATCCCAGTTGCGTTAAGGGATGACCAACGAAAGACGGCCCCAGCGCTACTTCATGGGCGAATGAAAGTATGAGCGCGGCGTACATCAGCAGGTGAACGAGCCACCAGCTTTCACGCGAGATTCGAGTTCGAATCTGTCGAATGGAAATTACACCGATGCCGACCATGATGCCGAGGGCCACGGTCGCCGTAACCATGCTTGGAAACGTGTTGACGATGACGCCAGCTTCTTTCAGCACGCCCCTCTTGGCAACTTCCGCGTACGAGATCGTCAAAAATACCGCGTGAACTGAAATCAGCGAGATGGGCCAAGGAGCTAGAAGTCGGTGCCAATGGATGACACCGTGTTGTCCCAGTATTCGTTCGAGTGCCGGTACTCGACTCGCGAGAATAACCATGAGCAACGCCAGATACGTGCCCACCATCCCAGAGGTGGAGCCGATAAACATCGCCAACCCTCCTTTGAGATGGAGTTCGCTCAAAGTTCCGTCGACTAGAGGCAGACCGGCGACAAATCCTAAACCGAGACCGCCCGCGATTAAAACTGAGTAGAAGGCGACTGGGCTGGGTCCGCGGGAGACGAGTTTTCGCGAAAGGACTCCACGCTCGTGAGCGCGGTCTTGAAGATGGGATAGGACGAACTCCAAGTGACGCTCCAGTAGGATGCCGCCGAGGCAGCGTGGCCAGGTCAGGCTACCGAGAAATATCGAGCACACGCCCATTTCTTGGCAACTTCTTATCGAGTTTTGCAGGCGTTTCTATGTCGATCGCCCAGACCCTGCCCGTAGCCAAGAAGTCGCCGCGCGAGACTTTGGAAATGGCCGGGTTTTCATTATGAGGGGAGTTTCTCGTGCCATCGAACGACGCGTGGCACGAAGCGAATCTCGCCGACGTCGAACGTGGCGCGATGGTCCAATTCTCGCACTCGCGGAACCTCATAGGCAATACTGAGGCTGACAGCGTTGCGAGCGACGAGATCCCGGTGGACCTCGAAGGCTCTTAAGGGGGAAGAACAATGGGTGGACCGCGCGTGGAGACCGTTCAAGGGACCGTCGAAGGAACAACACAAGCCGGCTACCAACGTTTTCTGGGGATTCCCTACGCGCAGCCACCGATAGGTCGTCTGCGCTTTCGAGCACCCCAAGCTCCCTCACCCCACGCCGAGACGTTCATGGCGAACACGTTCGGTCCTCACGCGCCCCAACCCTTTTCGATGATGGAGCACTTTCTCGGCGACGGCGCACCGATCGTCACCGACGAAGCCGAATGCTTGCGACTCAACGTCTGGACGCCGAGTTGCGACGACGCGCGGCGTCCGGTGATGGTGTGGATTCACGGCGGCGCGTTCGTCTCGGGAACGAGCGCCACGCCCTGGTACGACGGAGCGCGGTTCTGCGTTGACCACGACCTCGTCATGGTGAGTTTCAACTACCGGCTGGGCGTACTGGGTTTCACGTACCTCAGTGACGAGTTCGGTTCCGATCTGGAGGGTTCGGGATCTCTGGGTATCCAAGACGCCGTCGCGGCCTTACGTTGGGTGAGAGAAAACATCGCTCACTTCGGTGGTGATCCAAACAACGTGACGATCTTTGGAGAGTCCGCGGGGGCCATGAGTGTCGGAACACTGCTCGCAATGCCCGGGGCTCAAGGACTGTTCCACAAGGCAATCCTGCAAAGTGGAGCGGCGAGCAGTGTCACGAGTATCGAAACGGCCACTCGTTACACGAACGAACTGATGACCATTCTCGATCTCGATCGCGTGGATATTGACGCGTTGCAAGAACTTCCCGTCACTACCTTGATTGAAGCACACGCGGCCCTCGCCGCGGCGCACGCTCGCCAGGGCCTCGTCTCGGTGCCCGTGATTGACGGTTCGATCATCGATCGCTCCCCACTCGAGGCGATCGAAGAAGGTGCGGCGAGCGACATTCCCCTTCTTATTGGAACCAACCGCGACGAGTGGCGACTGTTCGCTCTCTTTGATCAAAAGTTCATGGCCACCGACGCACAGGGCCTCGCGTCGCGACTGTCAACGCTCCTCTCCGAGAACGCGGCGGCGACGTTGGCCACCTACGCCCAGCGCTTGGGCGACGTTTCGCCCGCCCTCGTCCTGGCGAGTGCGCTCAGCGATTCTGTCTTTCGGGTTCCCGCAATCCGTCTAGCCGAAGCCCAGCATCGTGGCGGCGGGTCCGCGTGGATGTACCTGTTCACCTGGGCCATACCTGAAGCCAAGAACGGGCTCGGCTCTTGTCACGCGGTGGAGTTGCCCTTCGTCTTTAATACGCTCGACAAACCGGCCGCGGAACATTTCTTGGGCAAAGACCCGCCGCGGCAACTGGCGCGCGACGTCAACGCCACGTGGGCCGCGTTCGCTCGATACGGCAACCCCGAGCACGGGGCCTTCGGTGAGTGGCCCCCGTATGACCCAATCGATCGAAGGACGATGATCATTGATCTCGAGTCTCGTGTGCAGAGTGATCCCTTTGGCGACGAGCGCGCGCTCTGGTGGGAGTCACCTAGTCAGGGCCACGAGTCCTCACCCACGCTCGCCGACTGATCTCGTATTATTGGTTCTCGCTCGAAGTAGACCACGAAGTGACGACGACGTTACCAAACCAGTCCGGCCGTTGTAGCGAAAGGGAGAGGGTCAATTCATGAGAAACGTCGCGCCGCGCCGCTCCTCTAGCTTTGCTTCGAGTTCTGCGAGGGAGCGATGACCGGCGACCCAATACTTGAGGCCCGCGACCTCGTCAAACGCTTCGGCGAAATCGAGGCCGTCAAGGGCGTCAGCTTCACCATCGAACGAGGTGAGAGTTTCGGCTTCCTCGGCCCCAACGGTGCGGGCAAGACCAGCACCATGCGCATGATCTCAGCGGTCTCGCGGCCGAGCTCGGGTTCTCTCACGATCTTCGGCCTCGACCCGAACATTAACGGACCCGTAATCCGAGGGCGCCTGGGCGTCGTGCCACAAGAGGACACGCTCGAACTCGAACTTTCCGTTCGCCAGAACCTAGAGATGTTCGGTCGCTACTTCGACCTTCCACGCGACACCCTCCACGAGCGTGCGTCGGAGCTCTTGGACTTCGCCCAACTCTCCGAACGAGCGAACGACAAGGTTGACGACTTATCGGGTGGCATGAAACGCCGCTTGACAATTGCGCGAGCCCTCATCAATCGCCCCGAACTCCTAATCCTGGACGAGCCAACGACGGGCCTCGATCCCCAGGCGCGACATCTACTCTGGGAGCGTCTCTACCGCCTGAAGCGTGAAGGCGTCACGCAGATCATCACCACCCACTACATGGACGAGGCTGAGCAGTTGTGTGACCGCCTCGTTGTAATGGATCACGGCACCATCGTGGCCGCTGGACCACCGCGAGAGCTCATTGCGCACCACTCCACCCGTGAAGTGGTCGAGTTACGCTTCGGCACCGACGACCACGAAGAACACCACGAACGCCTCGCCCCATTCGCGCAACGTATCGAAGTGCTGCCGGACCGTATCTTGCTCTACGTCGACCAAGGTGATGACACGCTGCAAGAAATTCATCGCGTCGGCATCGTGCCGGCGAGCGCCCTGGTACGAAGAAGTTCTCTCGAGGACGTCTTTTTGCGTCTTACCGGACGAACCTTGGTGGACTGAACGTGTCGAGCACTCTTGACGTCTCACTCGGATGGCCCCGTTGGCGAAGAAGCTGGTGGTACCACGCGACCTACTACGCACAGACCTGGCGCGGGTCCGTGGCGAGCACCGTGCTCTTCCCAATTTTCTACCTCACCGCACTCGGCATCGGGGTCGGTCACTTAGTCAACAACCACTCGGGCCTCGTTCAGGGCCAGACCTACCTGCACTTCGTCGCGCCGAGTCTTCTCGCCACTACCGCCATGCAAATGGGCGAGAGTGAATCCCTTTGGCCAGTCCTGGCCGCGGTTAAATGGATTCGCTCCTACCACGCCGCGGCGGCGTCGCCACTTGAACCCGAAGACATCCTCATCGGTAAGTTGGCGTGGGTCGCAACTCGAGCCTTCGCCACCGGCGTTGTCTACACGATCGTCATCGCGGCCTTCGGCGCTCTGGAGTCTTGGTGGAGTTTGACGCTGCCCTTTCTCGGGGCCCTCACTGCCCTGGCCTTCGCCGCGCCCCTGGTCGCCTTCGCCGCGCGCGCCCAGTCCGACGGTCCCTTCACCGTGATTTACCGTTTCGGCTTCGTCCCAATGTTTCTGTTTTCGGCGACGTTCTACCCCGTGTCGGTCTACCCGGGCTACCTACGGCCTCTCGTGCAGATCGTCCCGCTCTATCACGGTGTCGCACTGGCTCGCGCCGCCGCCTTCGGTGAAGGTTCCTTGGGGGCCGTAACGCTGCACCTCGCGTTTCTCCTGGCGATGGTGGTCGTTGGCGTTGCGTGGGGTCGTCACACCATGCGTCGTCGGTTAGTGGACTAATGCTGACGCGCACGCTGCCTCGTTTTGGCTCACGTCGATCGGTGCACATCTTCGAACGAAACTTCATGGTGTACCGCTCGCAGTGGTTGATGCTGGTCTCGGGTTTCTTCGAGCCCCTCTTCTACTTACTGGGTATCGGCATCGGTCTCAACCACCTCGTGGGGCACATGCAGGTCAACGGTCGATACATTAGCTACGCCACCTTCGTCGCACCGGGGATGCTCGCGACGTCGGCGATGAACGGCGCGGTTATCGACTCGATTTACAACACGTTCTTTCGACTGAAGATCTCCCACGCCTACGAAGCGGTGCTTTCGACACCACTCGACGTCACTGACGTCGCGCTCGGCGAGGTCTGGTGGGCGTTGGCGCGCGCCACTGTCTACGCCGCGTCCTTCATTGTGTGCATGGTGCTACTCGGCGACGCGGGCAGCGTGTGGGTCGTGTTGTGTTGGCCCGCGGCCATTCTCACCAGCCTCACCTTTAGCTGCCTCGGGCTCGCGGCGTGCACGTACATCCGCTCGTGGCAGGACTTCGACTTGGTGGCCCTGGCACAACTGCCGTTATTTCTCTTCTCGGCGACATTCTTTCCAATCTCTTTCTACCCTCACTGGCTCGGCGCAATCGTCGCCTTCTCGCCGCTCTATCAGGCCGCGGCGCTCATGCGGAGCCTGTCCCTCGGTCAGTTCGGGTGGATCATGACACTGCGTGTGGCGTACTTAATCGTTCTCGCGCTACTCGGACTCACGATCGCCACTCGACGCTTTCGCCGAATTCTCGTTCCGTAGGCGGCTCTTCGCACGTGTGCGTAGCGATTCATTACCCACGTTAGGAGCTCACCGTGGGTAATCGTCGCTCGTGCCTCGAAACGCTCTCGTACCTTCACCCACCACTACCAAGACGAGGGCAACACGTCGACCATCTCCTTGGCAATAGCTTCGTAGCCCTCGTCGTTCGGATGGTCGTCCGGACCCCACGGGTACGCGCGACACATATACGTATCCGCACACACGACGGCCACGTTTTTTGCCTCGACTACACCGCTCGCCATCTTTGTCGGCGTCGTCGAATCGAGTGAGAAAATTGTCGCGCCCTTCGCGACGGCGACACCCTCCTTGGCGTAGATCGATCCGAGTTCCTGATCCAACTCAGTGATCTCCGAGAGAGTTTGCGCTGCGTAGGCGTGCTCCTTCGAACCCTCCACCTCGCGCGCGAGAAACGGGTCTCCGTACTCGACGCCCACGAAGTGCGTACGCGGCCCCGCCGCACTTTTCAACCTGTTGACAATGCTCGGTAGATCCGCTTCAATGAGTCGTCGCGCCTGGCTGGCGCACCCTTCTTCCACTTGCGCGGTCGCGATGCAGGGCTGCACGTCGTTGAATCCGATGTCGATACTCACGACCCCAATATCGTTGTGATGGGCCCTCAAGATACGCAGAGCGATCGACATCTGCGTCGTTGGCAGTTTGTAACAGTGATCCTTCTCGCCCACGAGCGTCGCCACCGTCTCTCCCGGACAGCCAATCTTGTGGAGGGCGAGCGATATCTTGCCCTCTTCAAGTTCCACCACGTCGTTGGCGTAACCGGTATCGGTGGGTGTATCGAAGAGCGCGCCGTCCTTCGTGAGCGTCCCCGTTGGCTGGTAGCCCAGCGAGCTCGAGCCACCCACGTCAAGGTAAAAGCCCTTCGGCACCGTCGCCGCAGTTCCTCTCTGGCGCGAATAGAAAAACTGCCAGGCCACCACCATTGAGAGCGCCGTGAGTACAGAGAGTACGAGCCGAGTTTTACTACGTCGCCGGACCATCACCGCCCCCAATCTCACGCGAAGAAGTACTGCCCATGAACCGCCGCTACCTCACGCGAAGACGAGAGAACCCCGTGCCACGACGAAAACTGTTCATGGTTTCAATCAAACCTTAGAAGTTAGATCCCTCTTTCTCGTTCAGCGAGAACTCAGCCGTGTCCCGCGCCCTGCAGCGCGAGAACTGCCGCGACCATTGACGCCGGAACGACCCACGCACCGAGTCGGCTCGCCTTCTTCAACGACGGCCGGGCGCCAGCGAGGCGCGCCGCGCGCAACCACAGCAACCACGCGAGTGAACCCGTCACGCAGAGGTTCGGCCCAAGATTGAGCCCGATAAGCAGGGCGAAGGGGTGCGCGGACGATCGCGCGGCGAGCATCGACGCCGCGGGCAGATTGTTAACAAGCACCGAACTCGCTGCGGCGAACCCGGCGGTTCCCCACACGTCGAGGTGCGAGAGCAGTAGTGAAGGCCCTGACCACAGTCGACCCACCGCGCCGAGTGTCACGGCCACACCAAAGAGACCTACCAGCACCGGTACGCCAAGGACCTGAGCGACGTGTCCGAGCGTGTCGCGGCCATTCACTACGCGCAGCCCCGTCGCGACGAGGCCGACGCCCAACACGCCCAGCGCGGGCGAGGGCACCACGGTCACCAACGTCGAGCCCGCCACGACAGCAACAAGTCCGAGACCCCAGACCGGACGCTTCGTCGCGACAACGACGAGTGACTTCACCTTCAGTTCGCGTCGTTCGGCGACGAGGACAACGAGCGCCGTCACGACGAGCGCCGCGAATGCCGGCGCCCACGAGTGAGCGAGGAACTCAGCCCCGGTTAGTCGCAAGTGACCGAGGACGATCAGATTCGTAAGGTTCGATCCCGGCAGGAACAGCGAGCCCGCGTTCGAGAGCAGGAGACAACCGTACAGGAGCGGCGCCTCGGCGCTACCGCGACTCTTCGCGGCGTAGACCAGCACGGGGGTAACGAACGCCACCGACGTGTCGAGATTCAAAAATGCGGTGACGAGAGAGATCATCACGGTCGCTCCAAGAAACAGGACCACGCCGTTAGACGACAACCGGGCCAGTGTGTTGCCCGCGGCGGCGAAGAGTCCGTCGCCGTCAGCAACTAAGCCAATGAGTAAGAGCCCCGACACGAGCACGAAGGGCGACCAGTCTTGGGAGGCCGCGGCGTGCGCGGCGTGCGCGTTCACACTAAAGATAACGATAAGACCAACCACACCAACCACGGCGAGCAGCCACGAGAGGTTGACGGCGTCAGCGAGGCGCCTTCTACTTAGTTGGACTTGCTCCACGCAAGAAAGTATCTCATTGATAAATCAGACGAGTACCCGAAGACGAAGAGTCGAGGCGCTCCTCGATGTATTAGGTGGCGTCGGCGTCGGCGATCTGTCGTGCGAGAATTCCGAGCGTGGCGCGCAACGCTCCCTCAGAGATCACCGGGAAGATTGCGCGCTCACTCCAAGTGGGATCGATCGACGACCAGTCGTAGTACGACGTGACCATCGTTCCGTTCTCAGCGGGTTCGAGCCGGTAGCCGTACACGTGACCAATCGGGGGACGAATCTTACCGAGGACCGTCCAGGCAATCTCTTCGTTGAGCGTGAATGCGGTAATCGACACGGTCACGTCGTAGAGACCTAGAGGGTAATCGTTCAGCGCTTCACGGTCCATGTGCACGACGAAGCTGTCACCGACTGCCGTTACGAGGTTGCCCGTGGCACTCATCAGCATCCCGGAACTGTCGATCGACACGTGTCCTTGTGGGTCGCACAACACCCGAAAAATAGTCGCGGGATCGGCGCCAATAACTCGCTGGACTTCAATTCGTTCGGTGCTCATGTCACCATCTTTTCACGCACAAGATCGGTCCGCCAACGTACCGTGTCGCGCTCTTGGCACCAAGCCCCCGCGCTTACTAACGTAGGCCGCGACAGGTACTGGCTCTTTCGATCTGACGAGGGAGCCCGTTACAAAGAGACGACCGAATAACCGTGAACGAGGGGGGCGAAGTGAACACGTGGGCGAAGAAGGTTGATTGCGTTACGTTGTTCGTCGAGGATCTCGTTAGCGCCAAGAGCTTCTACGAGAGAGTCTTTGGACTCACGTCGGTGTACGAGGACGAAAACTCGGCGGTTTATAACTTCGATAATCTGATGATCAATCTGCTAGAAACTTCCGCCGCGGTTGAGCTCGTCGCTCCCGCCGCCGTCGCTGCTCGCGAAGCAGGCTCCCGATTTCAATTCACGATCTCCGTCGACGACGTGGACGCGGTTTGCGCCGAACTCGCCGAACTAGGTGTACCGCTGCTCAACGGCCCCATGGACCGCCCGTGGGGAATACGCACCGCGAGTTTCCTTGATCCCGGTGGACACGTTTGGGAGATTGCGCACTAAGCGCAACGTTACGACACGCCTCGAACTTAGCTAACACGAGGCGGCCAGTACTGTTGAACGGGTGTCCCTCCTGCATGCTTCTGACGACGTGGAGCACCACGCTCCTAAAAAGGTTCGGTCCCGGCGTCGAACGATCATCGAGTGGTTACTCGTGGTGGCCGTCGCACTCCTCGTCTCGTTCCTCGTACGCACCTACGTCTTTCAGACCTTCTACATTCCTTCGGGATCGATGGAGCCAACGTTGCAGATCGGTGATCGAATTGTGGTCTCCAAACTCAGCGTCGAATTCGGCACTATTCACCGGGGCGACATCCTGGTCTTCAAAGCGCCAGTGGGCGTGCAGAGCGCCTGTGGCGATAACGTCGCCGACCTCGTCAAACGAGTGATCGGGTTGCCGGGCGACCACCTGACCTCGAAGGGCAACACCATCTACGTCAATGGACACGTTCTCAAGCAACCCTGGACGCACGTCGAGCCACTCTCTCGCAGCATTGGCGAGGTCACCGTGCCAGCGAATCACTACTTCATGATGGGTGACAACGAGCCCTATTCGTGCGACAGCCGTTTTTGGGGAACGATTCCTCGATCGAGCATCATCGGCAAGGCGTTCGTTCGAATCTGGCCACTCTCTCGCCTCGGCTTTCTCTAAATCGATCTCGAAGGGTTCGCCGACCTCGTCAACCGAGCGGGTGCGCCCCAAAGAATGCCCACATCAGCTCATTCGCGCTGATGAGGTTGGACTGGGGACCGAGGATCTGGGTGATACCCGAGGGGAGCGTTCGACCCCCGGGCCATTCGTGTCCTTCGCCCTTGATTTCGTACAACTCCACCGCTGCACCATTCGAACAGCCCGAGTACGTCGTAAGATCCACGGTGGGTTCGGGCGTTGACTTCGTCGGCTTCGTTGAACAGCGGTCTTGTTGAGCCCAGTACTTCGCGGCGGTGGTGACTGAGTAGGTCCAATATGCCTGGCCCTGCCCGCCAAACGGGTCGATCCGGCCGGCCGATCCATGAAACGTAATAACTGGCACCGCTCTCTTGGTTGGACACGGCGTCGGCCGGCGAAGTCCACTCACCGGCGCAATCGCCGCGAAGAGACTCGAATCGTCACACGCGAGTTGACTCGCTTCGCGTGCGCCACCCGAAAGTCCGGTCGCGTAGACCTCGGACGAGTTCACGCAGTACTTCTGTTCGAGTATTCCCACCAGTTTCTTGAGGAACGTAAGGTCGTTGGCCGACTTCGCGGGGACCGCCCGCCCGCCAAAGAGAGAAACACCGGGCACGTTCCAATCGAATCCCGAACCGTCGGGGATCAATGCTTGGGGGTAGGCCGCGATGAACTTCGCGGCGTTCGCCGTGGCGTTCATGTCACTCAACTCTTCTTGTTCGAGTGCGGTGCTCCCACTGCCGTGCAGATTCAATACGAGCGCCATCGGTGTCGAGCCGGAGGAGCCACGGGGAACGTGGACAATGACGGTACGAGAAAACCCGTTCACCTCCAGCGACAGTGTCGTCGATTCCGGCGAGACGGCGCTACAGCTCGCCGCCAGCGTGGTGGTGGTCTCTGCGGCACCCGCCGCGCTGGGACGCGAGAGAACAACAACGGGGAGGGCCGCACTCACGACCAGGGCCAGCGCCAACGACGTGAGACGACGCAGAGCGCGCGTTGCAGCTATTCGTTGCGTCGTGGCCATGGAGCCCTCCTTCTCGTCGTCTAAGAGTAACAATTACGCAACTTAGTTGCCTATATGGTAGATTCATCTCGTGTCATGTGGGTCTTCGTCGGTTCCACTCTTTGGCGACGTGCTCGCGCGCGCGCGCCGAGCGTGGGTTCGAGAGATGACGTCTCGCCTCGCCGAGGGTGGTTTCGGCGACTATCGCGTCAGCGACGCGCTCGCGCTTCGTTGGCTCATCCACGGGGCACTTCCCTTCGCCACGTTCACCGCCGCTCTTGGCGTCTCACGTCAGAGCGCTCGAAAGGTGGTCGAAGGCCTCGTCGAGCGCAATTTCGCCACGATGCAATCCGATCGGGACGACGCTCGGCGAAGAGTTGTCGAACTGACGAACCAGGGCCGCGCCTACGCGCAGGCGGTAGTTGACGCGGTCCACACTCTCAACGATGAGTTGGGCGAGAAGATTGACCACGAACAGTTGGGCGCGGCCTTGTCGGTGCTGACGTACGTGAAAGATAACTTCGGCGTCTAAGGGACGACGTCGCCTCGATCGCAGTGCGTCGCGCTCCTTCCCCTATCGTGGGGTTTCGAGTCGAGAGGGTACGTTATGAAAATCTTGATAGTTGGTGGAACGTCATTTGTAGGTCGTGCGATCGCCTGGTCCGCGTGGCACCACGGTCACGACGTCGCGGTCGTCAATCGTGGCATCACGCCGAACGACTTGCCCGAGAAGATAGAACGACTCGTCGGCGATCGAGAGAGTGATCTCTCGGTGCTCGGCGGACGAAGCTTCGACGTCACCATTGACGCGACGGCCTATCGACCGAGCGACGTCGAGCGACTGGCGGCGGCGATCGACGATCGCGGCGGCCACTACGTACAAATCTCCTCCGTCTCCGCTTACAGTGATCCCGGCTTCGAGGGTGCCAGCGAAACGTCACTCTCGCTCCACAGCGACGACGCACTCGACCTCGAAGGCTCCATCACGGGATCGACCTACGGTCCACTCAAAGCGGCCAGCGAACGCGCCGGCACGGAGTACTTTGGCGACAACGTTACGTTCATTCGACCCACCTACGTCATTGGTTCCTACGACGCGACCCTTCGCTTTCCCTATTGGGTAGAACGCGCTCGACGTGGCGGCGTGATCGCGGTAGCGGGACCGAGGTCCAACGCCATCCAGTACCTCGACGCGAGAGACTTAGCGAACTTCGTCGTGCGCGTGGCCGACAAACACGTCGTGGGGGCGTTTCACACGACCGGACCCGAACCGGGTGATCACTACGTTGAGATGGTTGAACAGATCTGTGCGCACGTCGCACCCGAGGGCACCGAAGTGCGCGAAGTGAGCGCGGACAAGGTGCTCGAAGCCAAACTGGGCGCAAAGTTCCCGCTCTGGAGCGGTAAAGAGAACAGCAATATCTCTACGCTCGACAGTTCCCTAGCGCTCGCCCACGGCCTGGATCTTCGCCCGATTGGTGAAAGTATCGACGACGTCACGGCCTGGTGGGGCGATCGCGCGTGGCCCGAACACTGGCTGACCATCGACGACGAGGCACGACTGCTTGGACTTTAAGTCGTCGTCGTGCGTCTCGAAATGTTGCAGGTACCCGACAACTCAGTAATTTTCAGGCACTAACGGACAGAATGAGGGTATGGGCTCTCGGGACGAGGATCGATTCGCTCGACTAGTGCGCGAACATACACCCGCGATAGGCAACTACCTGCGCCGGCGCCTCTACCCACTTACCCCCGACCATCTCGACGACCTGGTTGAGGAGACGATGATCGTGGTGTGGCGTCGATTGAAGGACGTTCCACCCGACGCCGAGCTTCCCTGGATGATCGGCGTAGCGAGAAACGTACTGCGCAACGCGCGCCGGTCGAAGAACCGCCGTTCGGCCTTTGAGGCAACACTCCAGCCCGTCGCCGACGACCGATCGGCCGAAGAGTACGTCATCGCCGACACGAATCTTCGCGACGCCCTCGCCTCTTTGAACGACGATGATCGGGAGTTCCTGCTACTTAACGCGTGGGACGGACTCGACACCCACGCTCTCGGTTCGCTCTACGTGATTAGTACCAACGCGGCGGCCGTTCGGCTCTCGCGCGTTCAAAGCCGATTTCGTGAGTTACTCGGCGCCGCCGATGTTCACTGAAAGTTTCGCGCAACCCGAACAGTAACTAAGAGAGAGAACGAAGGAGGACTCGTGAGTGACTTTGAAGATCGACTGGCCGCACTCGACCCCACTGCCGGACAGCCGTACGAACACCAGAACCTGGAGTCGATGATCTCTCGCGTCACTCGTCAGTCCACCGTGACCAAGAGTCGGGTATGGCGCAACTTTCAACTAAAGATGGCCGGCGCACTCGGCGCGAGTGCGTTGTTAACCGCCGGCGCGTTAACGACGTTTTCTAGTGGACCCGGCCTCGCGGTCCTCGCCATCTCGGGCTCGAACAACACGCCCGCGCCACTCTCCGCCAAACAGACTTATTCCGGCGCTATGGAGATTTACGAAGTGTTCAACTTCAGCGCCGGACCGGGACTCAGTACCGCAACGCCCTCGAGCCCCTCCTATGAACTCCAGATCCCCGCTAATGGATCGAGTGAAGCGGCGCGACTCGCCACAATATTTGGCGTGAGCGGTACGCCCGTCGACACCAACGGTGACGGAAGCGATTGGACGGTCACGGACGCTAGCGGGGGCACCCTCAACTACGTGAACACCAGCGTGCCGGAGTGGTACTTTTCTTCGACTTCGACAGCCGCCGCGGCGAGTTCCGACGCCGCGTCACTCAGTGCGTTGCCAAGTAACTCGTCCGTTGACGCCCTCGCGCAGTCGTACGTCGCGAAGCTGGGCTACGGCTACGGTCTTTCGACGCCCGGCTTTGGTTCGTCCACCTCAAGCACGCTCAACACCGATGGCTCGACTGCCTCAGCGCTGAGCACCAGTGACGTGAGTTACAGCGTTCTCGTTGACGGCATCAGCACCAGTCAGCAACTCAACTTCTCCGTCAATTCGAACGACCACGTCGTCAGTGCTTCCGGCCCTGCCTTCGACGTTGGCGCAGCGCAGAACTACCCACTACAGAGTCTCCAAGCCGGCATCGCGGCCCTCAACGCCGCGCAGCAGAGCCGATTCCCCGTTGCCTCGTCGTTACCAACAACTGGAGCCGGCGCGAACGCGGGCGCTAGTGCCACGACCACGACTACTCCCTCGGGCCCACCGACCGTCAACGTGACGCTGGATTCGTACTCGTTGAGGTATGCGACCTACGATCTCACCGACGGTTCGACGTGGCTGCTTCCCGTCTACCGTTACGCGGGCAACGCTACGAATAGCGACGCCACGACCTACAAAAGTTCGTGGGATGAGCTCGCGATTAATCCCAGCTACGTCTCGGTCAGCGCCACCTCGACGAGTGGTCCAACGAAGGGTGTTGTCAACTACTAGGTCAACGTCTAGCGACGGTAGCGAATAAGTTGCAATTCACCCACGCCGACTTGAAGATTCAAGATCAGGTGCGGCTCGGGCGAGGACGAGGCCGCTACCGGAACCGCCGCGTTGTAGGTAACCGAGTACTGCTGCACGTCACCGATTCCGACGTGCGTGCGAAGATCAACGGTGACGTTGGAGGGTATCTCCACGGTCAGCTGGCCCACGCCCTGGGTCGCCGTGATCGAATATGTCTTGCTTGCAAAGGGGACATTGATTAAGTCCAAAGTAGATTTCCCGATGGCGCCGTGGTAGTCACGCTGCACTTCGCTCGCGGTGGCGGGATGCCACAGGTGCACACCACTTCCCCCCTTCAGTTGGACGCCAATGACCTCAAGTGTGATGAGTGACGCGCCCATGAGAAAGATGGCGAAGCTCAAGAGTGCTAGAAAACCCAACGCGAAGAGGCGTCGAAGGGTGAGGCGTCGCGCCGGTGTTCGCAAGGCAAAGAGAGCCAGAACGGTGACGAACAGTAACCAGAAAAGGCTGAATCCCGCACCAATCTTTGTATGTCCTCGGAACGTCGCGAAGAAAATTATCGCGAGCACGAGCACGCCAAGCGGCAGAGCGTAGCGAAGCCAATGGAATCGATTCTCGCTCTCGAGTTCGGCGACATCGATCCCGTCGCCTTCAACGATCGGCGAACGAGGGATGAGCACCCACATAGCGAGGTAGACAGCAACGCCGAGTCCGTAGACGAGCGCCAAGACGACAAAGACCACGCGAACGATGTTCGCGTCAACGTCGAATCGTTCACTTATGCCGCCGGCGACGCCACCGAAGACCTTCTTCGAGGTACTGCGGTGCAGCGACGTCGCTTCAACGGGCTCTGCGAGCTCGGGCGGGGTGTTCACTTCGTTGGCGTCAGTGCTGTCGTCCATGCCCTCCAATGTAAGTTCGAACCAACGCGCCGCCAATCAGGGCAAACCCTTTGGGCGTACTGACAACGCGCCGCTTCGTCAGGGTTATCCCTTAGTGCGCGCGTCGCGTGACCCGTGGAAGACTTGACCCGCTAGAGACGCTCTAAGAGAGGAGACCCGTGGCGATTACAACTGCGCCTCGCCCGATTATTGGAACCCCCCAACGGCCCTTTCGTCGTGGTGCCGAGAACGCCATTCTCGGGGGCGTCTGCGGCGGCCTCGCCATTCGACTCGGCATTAGGGAACGAACGGTGCGCGTTGTCTTCTCGCTTCTCGCTCTCGTCTCGGGTCTCGGTCTTTTGCTGTACATGCTGCTCTGGTTCACGCTGGCGCGTTCAGGTGAAGACCGCGTGATCGCCCAAAGGATTCTCGGTCGACGTCGCGAACTTCATCGCACCTTGCTCGGGCTCATCGTCGTTGTCGTGACCATCATCATTCTGTACCATCTCGGTATCCCAAATCTCGGGATCTACACCTGGCCGGTGCTGCTCAGCGCGGTCGGCGTTGTTGGGATATGGCGTGGATCGTCGCCGGACGAACGACGTCATCTAGAGGATCTGGTGAAGTCAGCGCCGCTCATGCGAATTCCCGCGGCCAAGAGTCGAAAGAATCTATGGCTTCGCGTCCTCTTGGGCTCGGTGCTCATTCTCGTGGGTCTGCGATCGCTGTCTCGACTGCACGGAGTTTTTGGCGGAGTGACGCCGCAGCTCTTTGGCACGTTGATCGTCATTGTGGGTGTCCTCATCCTTCTCGCGCCGTGGTGGCTCGAGACTCTCAGTGAGCTCTCGGGCGAGCGACGGGAGCGCGTTCGTATTGAAGAACGCGCCAACGTGGCCGCACACCTCCACGACTCAGTCCTCCAGACCCTCACGTTGATCGAGCGGGCCGCGGGTGACGAGACGGCAGTCATGCGCCTAGCGCGAAATCAGGAGAGAGAACTTCGCCAATGGCTCTTCGAACCCAACCACGGCGCGAACGACGCCGCGACGAGTACCTACTCGTCGCTCTTGCACGGCATTGAGAACGAAATTGAGAACGACTACGGCGTCAAGGTCGAGCTCGTGATCGTCGGCGACGGCGACCTCGACGCGAACGACGCCCTCCTCGCTTTGATCGCCGCGGGGCGCGAGGCCGCCATCAACGCGGCTCAGTGGTCGGGTGCGGGATCGATCTCCATCTTCGCCGAAGTTGAATCTACGTCGATGACCCTCTTCGTTCGTGATCTAGGTAAGGGATTCGATGTCGACGCTGTGCCGACCGACCGACAAGGTATCGCGCTCTCCATTCGCCAACGCATGGCCCAACACGGGGGCAGCGCCTCAATCAAGAGCATCCTCGGCGCCGGCACCGAAGTACAGCTCGCCGTGCCCCGGAGTTCGTAACGGCCATGGGCCAACCTCGGGTCTTTCTCGTCGACGACCACGAGCTCATTCGCTCGGGAATTCGAAGTGAGTTGACCGGTTCGGTGGACATCATTGGCGAGGCCGACGAAGTGGGCGTCGCCATTGAGATAATTCTTGAGCGCACGCCCGACGTGGTACTGCTCGACGTGCACATGCCCGGTGGCGGAGGAGTCGCGGTGCTGCGCGCCGTTATGGAAAAGTCGCCCGCCGTTCGCTTCCTCGCGTTGTCGGTCTCGGACGCCTCCGAAGACGTCATCGGCGTCATTCGCGCTGGGGCGCGGGGCTACGTGACGAAGAACATCTCGGGGCCCGATCTCCCCGACGCCATCTACCGCGTCGCGGCCGGTGACGCCGTCTTCTCACCTCGTCTCGCCGGCTTTGTCCTTGACGCCTTCTCACTCGAAGGTAAGAACCTCGAGGCCGGTGACGTGGACCCCGAACTCGATCAATTAACGCCCCGCGAGCGCCAAGTACTTCAACTCATTGCCCGGGGCTACTCCTATCGCGACATCGCGAGCGAACTCGCCATCTCATCAAAGACCGTCGAGAGCCACGTCTCTTCAGTACTTCGAAAACTGCAACTCTCGAACCGCCACCAACTGACCAACTGGGCTTCCGAGCGGCACCTCTACTAAGTACCTCGAAAGGGGAACTAGCGCTGCTCGATGAGGTCCATGTACTCCTCGTCCCAGAGGTCGAAGTACTCTTCGGGCAACAACACGGCGTGCGTGGGCTCGAGCGCTTCGACGAAGCCCCGTTCGTGACTCACCGCCACGATCGTGCCCTTCCACTGACGCATCATCTCGCCTAACGCCTCAACACTCGCCGGGTCGAGGTTGTTCGTCGGCTCGTCGAGCAGCAAAAGATTGGCCTTCGAAGAAGCGAGAATCGCCAACGCCAACTTGGCCCGCTCGCCACCCGAGAGTGTCGCGGGCATCTGGTGGGCCGCCGAACCTTTGAGACCAAAGGCCCCGAGCATCGAGCGGCGCTGCACGTCGGACTCGACCGTTGAGTTGTCGAGGTTACCCAGTACCGTCTTGGTGAAATCGAGCTGCTCATTCTCCTGGGCGAAGTAGCCAACGATCACGTTGGCCCCAAATTTCACTACGCCGTCTTGGGTCTCTTGGGTGCCCGCGAGACAGCGCAGCAGTGACGACTTGCCCGCGCCATTCTTGCCAACAATGACGATGCGGTCACCCCTTCGGGTGATGAAGTTCACGTCGCGCAGCACCTCGAGGGGCCCATAGCTCACCGCCACGTCCTCCACGGTCATCGGCACGTCACCACTACGCGGCGGCGGCGGAAGTCGGAACGTAACCTTCTTCTCTTTCTTCGTGACTTCAATACGGTTGCCTTCTAGTTTCTCGACCCGACGATCGAGCACTTTGGCGAGTCGGGCCCGCTTCGCGGTCTGACCGCGCATGGAGTCAGCGAGTTTGGTGAACTGATCGATCTTGGCGTCTTGATGAGCGGCGATCTTCTCTTCGCTGAGTCGACGCTCTTCTTCGAGGAAAAGGAACTTGGTGTAGTTGCCGCGATACTCACGGAGCTGTCCGTCGCGTAGCGCCAGGACGCGGTCGATCGAGCGGTCCAGCAAGGGCAGATCGTGACTAATCACCAGTACGGTGCCGCGAAACTGTTCCAACTCATCGAACAGCCAGCGTTTGGCCGCCTTGTCGAGGTGGTTCGTTGGCTCGTCGAGCACCATGGTCTGGGGCTGTTCGTAGAGCACGCGCATCAGGTCCACTCGTCGGCGTTGACCACCCGAGAGCGAACTGAGGTCCTCGAGCAGGAGATCCTCCTTCAAGCCGAGGCCGGCCGCTAAGCGCGCGACCTCGGACTCGGCTTCGTAGCCCCCGAGCTCGCGAAACTTCTCTTCGAGCGAGGTGAAGCGCGAAATGGTCTCTTCGGTGGGATCGGCCGCCAGCGCGTGACGCGCGTGTTGCATGTCGGCGTCGAGGCTGTCGATGCCCCTCGCGGACAAGACGTGCGACAACCCAATCGGTTCCACGCCGAGACCGCCCAGCACCGGCTCTTGGGGCAGGTGCGCGAGGGTGCCCTGCGTGGCAACCGAGCCAGTAATACGAAGGTGCTCGGGGTGATAGCCGAGCAACACCGAGAGCAGCGTTGACTTACCCGCGCCGTTGCGACCAACGAGCCCCACCTTCTCGCCGTTGCCAACGACGAAGGACACCGGCTCCAGGAGCCGACGTGGACCAATCTCGATGCCTAAATCCCGAACGATCAGCATTTAGCGGCCTAACTGATCCGCGGTTGCGCTCAGTTCGTCACGAAAGTCCGGGTGAGCAATCGCCACCATCGCTCGGGCGCGCTCTCGGACGGTCTTGCCCCGAAGATCGGCCGCACCGTACTCGGTGACGATGACGCCAGCTAAGTGACGAGGCGACGACACGGTTGAATGCGGCGTCAAGGATTCGATGACGCGGCTCTTCAGTTCACCCTTCACCACGGCCGTTGACTGAAAACAGACGAGCGAAGTGTGTTCGAGCGAGAGGCTGGTGCCCTCGACGAAGTCCTGATGACCCCCGACCCCCGTGTGCTGGGCCGCGCCAATGGTGTCGGCCACGATCTGTCCGTGCAGGTCCACTTCCAGGGCGGAGTTAATCGAGACCATGCGGTGATTTTGGGCAATGACGTGGGGGTCGTTGGTGTAGGTCACTGGCGCCATGCCAATGGCGGGGTTGTCGTCGATGAAGTCGTACATAGCTTGGGTTCCAGCGGCGAAGGTGATGACGGACGTTCCTTTATGAATGTTCTTCTTGCGGTTGGTTACCTTACCGGCCGTGATCAGTTCATAGAGCCCGTCGGTGAACATCTCTGAGTGAACGCCGTAGTCCCCGCCGTCGCCCGTCGCGAGAGCCCGAGCCACCAGGTTGGGGACGGCCCCAATGCCGGTCTGGAGGGTCGAACCGTCGCTGATATAGGCGGCCGCGTGTTCAGCGATCGTCGCCTCTTCTGGGGTACCGGCCTCGTTGGGAAAGATCGTCGGACACTCGTTGGTGTAGACGACGACGTCCACTTCAGCGAGATCGAGATGATTGACGTGGCCGCTAAGCGCGTGGGTTCGTGGAAAGTGCGGCGAGCACTCCACGATCAAGAGACGATTCGGGTCGCGCGCGCAACGCTCCAACTCTTCTAAGTGCGCACCGTTGTAGAGCGAGAGACTGACGTGTCCTAAGGCGTCGGGCATGGCGGCGGTGGTCATCATGACGCGCGGGCTGAGGTGTTGAATCAAGAGTCCGTAGTGACGAAAGAACGACGGCACGTGCTGGGTGTCGGCGCCCCGAGCGACGTAGGAGCGTTCGGCCCCGCCGTAGAAGCTCGATCGGTAGTGAACGTTGGGATGCAAGAAGACGTCGTAGGAACCAAGGATCAAACCACCGCTAAAGGTCAGGTCTTCCCAGTCGTGACGTTTAGAGAGCGCCTTCATCAGGGCCGTGGGGGTTCCCGTGATCAGTCCAAGACCAATCGCGTCGTTGGCTCGAACCAGCGCCACCGCTTCGTCGGCAGTCATCTCGCGGGCAGCCATTGCACCATTCTGCCTCGTCGTAATCTGTGCGACCATTACGTCATGGCTGAAACCATGTCCGTTGACCTCTGGAGTGACGTCATCTGCCCTTTTTGTTACCTCGGCTCGCGCCAGCTAGGTCGTGCCATAGCGCAATTCGAACACGGCCGCGACGTTGTCGTAATCCACCACGCCTTCGAGCTCGATCCCAACACGCCGCTCGACTTCACCCAGACCCTCGAAGAACTCGTAGCCACTAAGTACGCCATGCCCGTGGAGAAAGCTCGCGAGCTTCACCGACGGCTCGAAGCCCAGGCGCAGGAGTTCGACATGACCTGGTCGTTCGCCAGCGCTAAGCCCACCAACTCTTTTGACGCTCATCGACTCATCGCTCTCAGTGCCACCCAGGGACTCAGTGCCGCGATGAGTCAACGCCTCTTCCAGGCCTACTTCAGCGATGGTCTCTTAATCAGTGACCGGGGCCAGTTGAACGAACTCGCGCGCGCCGTGGGCGTCGTCAACGCGTCGTCGCTGTGGGAGAGCGACGCCTTTAGCGCTGAGGTTCGTGCCGACGAGACGTCGGCGAACGAACTCGGCATCACGGGCGTGCCCGCAATCTTGATTGATGAGAAGTTCATGGTGCTCGGCGCGCAGGGCGTGGACCAAATGGTCGACGTGTTACGCCGAGCGTGGGAACGACGAGCCGCTTAGTCGGTCTCTTCTTCGAACGGCACGGCCGCCACGGCGGCGACCGCGTGGCCCTCGTCGAGACTCATCACGCGTACGCCCGTCGCGTCACGACCCTGTGAAGAGACTTCACGCACGGGCAGGCGAATCAGCACGCCCCCACTCGAGGCGAGGAGTACTTCGTCATCGAGATGAACCATAAACGCGGCTACGACGAAACCGCGTGCGGCCGTCAGCTTGATGGCCCGAACACCCTGACCGCCTCGGCCTTGGCGATTGAAACGATCGGTCTTCACGCGCTTGCCAAAACCGGTATCAGTGACCACGAAGAGATCGGCCTCGTCGCGAACGACGTCGAGTGAGATGGCGCGGTCGTCGGGCTTGAGCTTGATGCCACGTACCCCGGTAGAGTCACGACCCATCTCGCGAACCTCTTCTTCTTTGAAGCGAATGGCCATGCCGCGGTACGTGACCATCATGAGATCATCGTCGCCCCCGGTCGCCACGACGCGAACTACTTCGTCACCGGCTCGCAGATTGATCGCGATCCAACCTTCTCGACGCGACTTGTCGTACTCGCTAAAGGCCGTCTTCTTCACGGTGCCGTTCGCCGTCGCGAAGACCAAGAACTTGTCTTTGGGAAAGTCCTCGGTCGTGACGATGGCCTGGATCGACTCGTTGGGCTGCAAGTTCAAGAGATTCACGACGGCCGTGCCCTTGGCGGTGCGCTCTTTCATGGGGATCTCGTGACCCCGCAGGCGAAAGACTCGTCCGCGATTGGAGAACAACAACAGGTGCGCCAGGGTCGTGGTGTGGATGATCTGATCGACGAAGTCTTCGTCCTTCAACGTCGCGCCACGCACGCCGCGACCACCTCGGCCCTGGGTGCGAAAGGCGTCAGCCGCGACCGACTTCACGTACCCGGCGCGCGTCATCGTGAGAACGATCTCCTCGTCTTGAATGAGGTCTTCGACACCAAGCTCACCCGGGTCGTTCACGATCTGGGTGACGCGCTCGTCAGCGAACTTGTTGCGCAGCGTGGTGAGCTCCTCACCGATCACGGCGCGCAGCTTGGTCTCGTCGGCCAAGATGGACTGCAGTTCGGCAATGGTCTCGCGAAGTTTCTTCATCTCCTCTTCGAGCTCAGTGCGTCCGAGACGCGTCAAGCGTCCGAGCGTCATGTCCAAGATGTGATTGGCCTGCTCTTCACTAAAGCTAAAGGGAGCGGCCATGAGGGCCACGCGAGCGGCTGGGCGGTCGTCTGATCCACGAATCGTCGCGATCACCTGGTCCAGCATGTCGATGGCCTTTAAGAGACCTTCAACGATGTGCGCGCGAGCTTCGGCCTTGCGCAGACGGAACTCGGTGCGACGAGTGACGACGTCGACCTGGTGGGCGATGTAGTGGGTAAGAGCCTGCACCAAGTTCAGCGTGCGCGGCACGCCGTCGACCAGGGCCAGCATGTTCACGGCGAAGCTCGTCTGCAACGACGTGTTCTTGTAGAGCTTGTTCAACACCACGTTGGCGTTGGCGTCGCGCTTGAGACGAATCACGAGGCGAGCCTGGCGTCCCGCCGAGTCGTTCTGCACCGCGGCGATGCCCTCGAGGTCACCGTTCTTTACGAGGTCGTAGATCTTCTCCTCAATCGACTCCACCGAAACTTCGTAGGGAAACTCGGTAACGATAATCCGAGTGTCCTTGCCGGTCTCTTCAATTTCGGCAACCGCGCGCAGCTTGATCGAGCCTCGACCCGTGCGGTACGCGTCCAAGATGCCCTGGCGCCCGAGAATCTGCGCTCGGGTGGGAAAGTCGGGACCCTTGACGAACTTCATCAGATCGTCGGGCGTCGCCTCGGGGTTGGCGAGCAGGTGCAGGGTGGCGTCGATGACTTCGCCCAGGTTGTGGGGCGGAATCTTGGTCGCCATGCCCACGGCGATGCCCTGGGAGCCGTTCACGAGAAGGTTGGGGAACCTCGAGGGCAACACCAGGGGTTGCTGGGTCGAGTTGTCGTAGTTCGCGTAGAAGTCGACCGTCTCTTCGTCGATGGAGTCGAGCATCTCGAGCGCCAGGGGCGCCAAACGACACTCCGTGTAGCGCATCGCGGCGGCGCCCTCGTCGGGACCCGTGCCACCAAAGTTGCCGTGACCACTGATGAGGGGGTGGCGCATCGAAAAGTCCACCACCATTCGCACCATCGCGTCGTAGATGGCTGAGTCACCGTGGGGGTGGTACGTACCCATGACGTCGCCGACGACCTTGGCGCACTTGGCGAAGGGTCGGTCGGGGCGAAGCCCTTGGTCAAACATCGAGTAGAGAATGCGACGGTGCACGGGCTTGAGCCCGTCACGCACGTCAGGTAGCGCCCGCGAGACGATGACCGACATCGAGTACTCGAGGAACGAGCGCTCCATCTCCAAGTTGATCTCTATGGGTTCGACGTAGCCAATGACTTCGTCACCGGGTGGCGTCGGTGGTGGCGTGGTGGCGCCGGAGCCTTTCGTCGTGCGTGCCATAACTCTCCCGTTCCTAGATATCTAGGAAGCGAATGTCTTTCGCGTTGGTTTGTATGAAGTGACGACGTTGCGGAACGTCGTCGCCCATGAGAATTGAACACACTTCGTCGGCGAGCGCCGCTTGCTCGACGGTGATCTGGAGCAATGCTCTCTTGGTGGCGTCCATGGTCGTGTCGCGTAACTCGTCGAAGTCCATCTCACCAAGACCCTTCAGTCGTTGGAAGTCGTTCTTGTGATCTGGGTGATCGACCAAAAAGGCGTCTTTTGCGGCGTCGTCTCGCAAGTAGACCTTCTCTTTTCCCACCAACGTCGAGTAGAGCGGTGGCTGGGCGACGTAGACGTGTCCACTGTTTACGAGTTCGGTCATCTGACGGAAAAAGAACGTCAACAACAGGGTCCGGATGTGACTGCCGTCCACGTCCGCGTCGGCGAGCAAGATGATCTTGTCGTAGCGAATCTTCGTGAGATCGAAATCAGCCTCAACGCCGGCACCGATCGCTGAGACGAGCGCCTGGATCTCGGTGTTCCTCAGAATCTTGTCCGAGCGGGCCTTTTCGACGTTGAGAATCTTTCCGCGAATCGGCAGAATCGCCTGGTTGCGAGGATTTCGCGCGTCCTTGGCTGAACCACCGGCCGAGTTGCCCTCAACGATGAAGAGCTCGCACTCGCGCGGTTCGTTCGACGAACAGTCCACCAACTTTCCGGGTAGTCCGGCGCCGTCGAGTGCGCTCTTGCGACGGGTGAGATCGCGCGCTCCCTGTGCGGCCATCCGCGCCCTCGAGGCGGAAATCGACTTAGCGACGATTTGGCTACCCTCGCGGGGATTCTCTTCGAGCCACTCGGCGAGCTTCTCATTTGTCGCGCGCTCGACGAGCGAGCGAATGGCGACGTTGCCGAGTTTGCTCTTGGTCTGACCTTCAAACTGGGGGTCGCGCAGACGCACCGAAACGATGGCCGTCAAACCCTCTCGAATGTCCTCGCCCTTTAGATTCTCTTCCTTCTCCTTAAGAAGGTTCCGTTTTCGCGCGTAGCGGTTGACCACGTTGGTGAGTGCCTTGCGGAACCCTTCCTCGTGCATACCGCCCTCGATCGTGGAGATGCCGTTCGCGAAGGAGTAGATACTTTCGTAGTACCCGGTGTTCCACTGGAAGGCGATTTCGACTTCTTGGATCTCTTCCACCTGCTCGAACGAGCCGACTTTTCGAAAGAGGGACTCTTTGGTGTTGTTGAGATGGCGAACATAGTCGACGATGCCGCCGTTGTACTTATACGTCTCTTTGGCTTCACGATTTTTACGTTCATCGACGAAACGAATCTCCAGTCCGCGATTCAAGAAGGCCATTATCTGCAGTCGCTCCGTGACCGTCTGCGCGCGAAACTCGACGTCCTCGAAGATCGTTGGGTCGGGCTTGAAGGTCACCGTCGTACCGGTACGACCACGAGGGGCCGGACCCGTAACCTTGAGTTTGCCTTGTGGCTTGCCGCCGTCTTTGAATCTCAGTTCGTAGTGGTTGTTGTTAAGGTCGACTTCGAGTAACAGATCGGTCGAGAGCGCGTTCACGACCGAAACGCCCACGCCGTGCAGACCGCCGGAGACTTTGTAGCCATTACCGCCGAACTTGCCGCCCGCGTGCAGCATCGTCAGGGCTACCTCCGCGGCCGATTTCCCCTTGTACTGGGGGTGTTCATCGACGGGGATCCCTCGTCCATCGTCCACCACGCGACAGCTCCCGTCGGCCAGCAACGTCACGTCAATACGGGTGCAGTAGCCGGCCATGGCCTCGTCGACGGCGTTGTCCACGACCTCAATAATGAGGTGGTGCAGGCCCGCGGGGCCGGTAGAACCGATGTACATTCCAGGGCGAACACGTACCGGTTCAAGGCCTTCGAGAACGGTGATGTCACTAGCGCCGTAACTAGGAGATCCTTTGGTCTTTTCGGCCACTAAGGAGTCCTTTCAAAACAATTATTTGGGCGCTCTTCGCACCGCCGTCGTCAATAAATTGACTGCTCTATCCTACCCGACACGCTGTGACTTTCGACCCAAAACGGACGTCGCGAGCGCGAGTTTCGACGTCTTTTTTTGCCTACTTCAACACCGTTTTTAGTGACGTCGGCGCGCTCGATCCGAGCGCTACAAATCCTTCCAAAATTGAAGGGCTTTGTGATAGCACGCGTTGCGCGAACGCACCCGAAGGAACGCTCACGATGAGCACGCCGTCCTTGACGAGTTCCACTCGACAGTGCTCGGCGATCACCGGATCCACAACGGTCGGCCACAGTGCGCGCGCTTCGTCGATGAGGCGAAGGTCAACTCGTTTAAGTCGACCGGCGAGCGTGTTGAGCAGTTCGCCGAGTGCTGCGGGCTCTTCGTCGCGACGTTTCACGACAGCACGCGCGTAAGGTCGATAACGACCGCCGGCGAGAGGCCGCTCGGTAGCGGCGACGCGGTCGTCACCAGCGTTTGCCCTGTTGGCAAGAGGTCTAAGAGCCGATGGCTACGCACGGGATCGAGTTCTGAGAACACGTCGTCCAAGAGCAGTAGAGGGTCGACACCGCGTTGCTGGCGAACCAGGTCGTGACCCGCGAGGCGAAGCGCCAGCGCGAGCGAGCGTTGCTCGCCCTGAGAAGCTTGACGTCGCGCGTCGCGACCGTCAAGGGCCAACGAAACATCGTCGCGGTGTGGTCCAACCGTCGTGTAACCGCGAAAGCGTTCGTCGTTGACGGCCGCGGCGAGTGCGCCACTCAGCTGATCCGACCACGAGCGCTCGTACGTGACGGCGACTTCGTTCGTGTTCTGCGCGAGCTCTTGATAGAACTGGGTAACGAGCGGCGCGAGTTGAGTCAACAGCGCAACTCGATGCGAAAGTAGTTCTTCGCTGACGTCACAAAAATCACTCGTCCACAGTTCGAGTTCAGACTGTTGAGTTGACGAAGGCCGGCTTCCTTCGAGCGCGCGCAGCAGGGCGTTTCGTTGACTCAACACCCGGTGAAAACGCTCGACGATCTCACTCGTGGTGGGCTCGACGTCGGTGAGCAAGTTCGTTAGATACGTACGGCGATGTTCTGGCCCGCCGCGCACGACGTCGACGCCCTCGGGGGTAAAAACGGTCAGTGGCAACGCCTCTGAGAGCTCCGCCCTCGAGCGAGGGCGTTGCCCGTTAACGAGCATCTTCTTCGTGGTGTTGCGCACTCCCCTCGTTAGAGTCAGGTCAACTTGGACCCGGCGTTCGCGTTGGAATATGACACCGTGTACTTCAGCCGTGGACTCCTTGTTCCTGATCATGTCGCTCGCCGCGTTCGTTCGAAACGACGAGGCGGTCGCGAGCGCGTTCACCGCTTCGAGAACCGACGTCTTACCGGTCCCGTTGGGCGAAAGAAAGACCGTGACGGCGTCGGGATCGGGGACGAAGGAGAACTCGCCAAAGAGTCGAAAGTTTCGCAGCGTGAGTTCGTGGAGACCCACGAGGGACCTCGTTACTGGACTCGAACGGGCATGAGCAGGTAGCGAAATCGAATGTCTTCGACACCGTGGACCATGGCCGGACGAACGGAGTCCGACATCTCCAGTACCACTTCGTCACCAGGGACCGCCTCGACGCCGTCGATTAAAAACCCGGGATTGAAGGCGATGGTCATCTCTTCGCCGTTGTAGTCCGCGTCAACGTTGTCCTCAACGTCACCGGCGTCGTGACTCTGGGTACGAATCTCGACGTTTCGGTCCTTCATCGTGAGGCGCACCGACGAGGTTGAGTCCTTCGCGAGCAACTTGGCGCGTTTCAGAGAAGTGAGCAGAGTGTCTTTGGCGATACGGAGCTGATTCGGGTAGCTGGTGGGGATGAGTTGAAGCACGGAGGGGTAGTTCCCGTCAATGAGTCGTGACGCGATGCTCGTATTGCCCACTACGAAGCAGATCTCAGCGTCGCTCAGCGTGACGCCAATTTCGGCGTCGGCGGCCAGTGTCGAGGCCGCTCGTTGTAGTTCTTGGAGGGCTCGAGCTGGGACTAGAAGGTCTTGGGTGCCACTGAGTCCCTGAACACCGGGGACGTCACGTACCGCGAGGCGATACGAGTCCGTCGCGATAAGTCGCAGCGTGCCGTCCTCGGTCGTAAAGAGAATGCCCGTAAGGAGCGGGCGGGCGTCGTCGTTCGCCGCGGCTCGCACCACCTGGTTAAGTCCCTGAATGAGATCGAGAGCCGCGATGAACGTAACCGGTCCGGTAACCGGTGGCAGTTTTGGGTAGTCGGCAACCGCAAAGGTACGTAGAGAAAACTTGGCGCGGCTGAGCGAGATTTCTACATTCTCTTCCCCGCTCGATACGGTGACCGCGCCCGCTTCAAGTGAACGCACAGCGTCGACGATGAGTCGTGCAGGAACCACGGTCGATCCATCTTCTAAACCAATGACGTCAACGGTGGTGCGGGCCGTTATGTCGAGATCGGTACCGGTAACGACGAGTTGGTTTCCGGTGAGTGTTAAGAGGATGCCCGACGACGCCCCGATGAGTCGGGTGGCCACAACACGGCTCGCGGCCGTAAGGGCTTCGACGAGAATGTCACGTTCCGATTTGAACTTCATGGGTCTGCCTTTCTTTGCTACTGAGGTTACGGTGTCTTTTCAATGTGTAGAAGTCTTAGTAGTAGTAGGGGTGTGCGTATGTGTGTGGTGTTTCAATCCCCCTGATAAAAAGGATGTTTGAGGGTTTTGATCTACCCACAGCGTTGTGAGTAACTCCTTCAACTCTCATGGTTCAACCCTGAGGTGATGTGGAGTACTCGTTAGTTGTCAACTTGTAATCCACAAACTGACCCCAACGTTGCGCACAAAGTAACGTTCCTAACCCTCTCCTTGAAGACGACGTTTTAACTGATTAATCTGCGAGAGCATTTCGGGGTTCGAGGTGAGCTGTTCTTTGATTTTTTCTACGCCGCTAATTACCGTCGTGTGATTACGACCGTCAAAAATACGCGCGATCATGGGGTAGGAGTAGTTGTTCAACATGTCACGAATGAGGTACATAGCAACGTGACGGGCGTGTACCAATGGTCGTAGTCGCTTAGATCCCCGGACCTCTTCAACGGTGAGGCCGTAAAAGTCCGAGACCACCATCAAGATGGTCTCCGGTTTCAGTATCACCTGCTCTTGACCGAGGTTCGTTAGGTGAGCCTTCGCGAGTTCGAGGGTGATGGGTTCTTGGCGCAAATTGGCGAAGGCGCGCAACATCGTGATTGACCCTTCGAGCTCTCGAATGTTGTCACGGACCCTTTGGGCGATCCACTCGGCTACTTCGTCGGGCAGCGCGATGCCTTCGCGCTCGGACTTTGATCGAAGAATCGCGATACGGGTCTCGAGATCGGGTTGATCGATCTCGGTGACGAGTCCTTGGAGGAGACGCGAGCGGAATCGCTCTTGTAGCCCAGCGAGGTCTCGCGGTGAACGATCCGACGTCAACACGATCTGTTTTCCTTCACCGTGTAGGGCGTTGTAGGTGTGAAAAATCTCCTCGTGGAACGTTTCGCCTCGGGTCTCCATGAACTGAATGTCGTCGATGAGCAACACGTCGTTCTCGCGGTAGCGCTCGTGCAGTGAGAGTTGCGTGCGCGTTTGAATCGCGCGAATGAAGTCGTTCAGGAACGTCTCCGTTGAAACGTAGAGGACTTTGCGACCCGGGTAGTTCTCCTGCACGTAGTTGCCTATGGCGTGTAACAAGTGTGTCTTACCTAAGCCGGAGTTTCCGTAGATCATCAACGGGTTATAGGCCCGACCAGGAGTTTCGGCCACCGATTGGGCGGCGGCGAACGCTAGGCGATTGGACGGTCCTGGCACGAAAGAGTCGAAAGTCATCCGCGGATCGAGTCGTGCGGGTTGATCGACACTCGCGGCGTAGGTCACCACCGGTGGTGACTCGATAGTCTCGGCGACGGGCTCGACGAGCGCGGACGGGTTCGTCGAGTCGCTAATCGTGAGCGAAACCTGGAGCTGATGACCGACGAGTTGCTCGGCCTGCTCGGTGATAAAGGGCAAGTAGCGCTGTTGCACGCGAAGAAGTTGGATTTGATTCGGCGCGCCAATAACGAGCTCGTTGTCGTGATAATCCACAAGGCGAAGCGTGCTGAGGCCCGCGGCCCACACCGCCTCAGAAGCGTTGCCACGTAAGGAGTCGCGAAGGGCGGTCCAGATCTCCTCACCACTTTGCACTAGGTTCCTCCACAGCTCATCTCTGACATTATCCACAAGTGCCTTTGAAGGAAAACCCTTGATTTTCTGACAGGGAGAGTCACCCTACACCTATTCATTGGCTTCCGCCGAGGCCATCTGGTTCGTGGGGTAAGATTGCACGCTGTGGCGCGCCAGCGACCCCCCGGGGGTACCGCGAAGCGCAGAACATATTTTGAGAAGAGGTTTTTGTGAAGCGTACTTATCAGCCCAACCAGAGGAAAAGAGCCAAAACACACGGTTTTCGCGCGCGTATGCGCACCCGTGCTGGTCGTGCCGTCCTCAAGGCCCGTCGCAATAAGGGCCGTCACCAATTGACGGTCTAGCTAGGGTGCCCGGTCGGGTCCGTACCCGCCGGCAGTTCGCGCTCTTCGCGACACCTACTGGACGAGGTCAGAGCGGCCCGCTACGAATAAGTTTCGTGGTCGGTTCGCCTGACGAGAGTTCAGTGAACGTGGCGTACGCGATCAGTCGAAAGGTCGGTAATGCGGTTGTCCGCAATCGAATCCGTCGGCGACTCAGGGCACTTATTGACGACCTCGACCCCCAACCACTGTCTGGTTCTTACCTGATCAGATGTGGTTTTGAGACAGGAAACCTCTCCTATGATGAACTCCACCACCACCTCCAACAAGCCCTCGGCCGAGCCAACGCTGGCTAAGCCCACGCCAGCGTCGCGCGTACTCTTAGCCCTCATCCACACCTACCAACACTTGAGCGCGGGGCGTCAGTCGCCGTGTCGTTTTTACCCTTCCTGTTCTCACTACGCCGCTGAAGCCATCGCCACGCACGGAGCCTCGAGGGGCACGCTGCTCGCCGCCCGGCGCCTACTTCGTTGCCGCCCCTTTGGGCCCCACGGCATCGATCTCGTTCCTGAAGCCAAGCCAGCTAGGAGTTCTCACTCATGAAGTCAATCTCCCACGCCGTTGGCAGCGTCTTCCAACCGCTGTTCCACCTCATCGGGTGGATCATGGCCGAGCTCTACAGCTTCATACCGAACTACGCGGTCGCCATTGCCCTATTGACCGTGATCATCATGGGTATCTTGACGCCCTTCACGGTCAAGAGCACGCGCTCGATGAAGGCAATGCAGAAGCTGCAGCCAGAGATCAAGAAGCTCCAGCAGAAGTACAAGGGCCCAGAGAACCGTCAACTCATGAACGACGAGTTGATGAAGCTCTACAAGGAAGCGGGGGTTAACCCCCTCGGTGGATGCCTCCCCCTCTTACTCCAAGCTCCGTTCCTCTTCATTCTTTACAGTGTTATTAAGGGTTTAACGTTTACGACGACTTCGACCGCGGGCAAGATAACTGCACAGCCGCGCTACATTCCCTCCACCTCGACGATGTACCACAACCTCGTCCACTCGGTGGGACAGCTCAACACGTGGGGCATGGACCTCAGCTCGAAGCCGTTCTCGAGCCACGGTTCAGTGCTGGCGGCGATTCCCTTCTTCGTCTTCGTCGTGATCGCGGTTGGTTTGCAGTACTTCCAGATGGCCACGATGAACTCTCGCAACAAGCGCCAAGGGCAGGTCGTCCCGAGCCAACAGCAGACCATGCAGCGAATTCTTCCGATTGTTTTTGCATATTTTTATCTGGTCATTCCAGCGGCTGTAGTGATTTACATGATTATTTCAACATGTATTCGTATATTAACTCAATACGTGATCAACCGTTCGGACGAATTGAAAGAAGCGGGAAACTCGAAAGAGGTCTGGGACGGACCCCGAGAGATTCCTGCGGCCCCGGAGTCGGAGACTGAGACACTGCCCGTCGAAGACAAGACTCCCAAACCCTCAACCCCCGCTAAGCGCCCGACTCAATCGAACGGAAACACTCGACCAAAGAGTCAGCCTCGGCCGGCTCCTAAACCTCCAAGTCAGCCTCGCTCAAAAGCGAAGCGCAAGCGAAAGGCGCGTTAACCCATGGAATGGGTAGAAACCACAGGAAAAACAGTCGATGAAGCGATGGATCGAGCCCTGGCGCATCTCGGCGTCCATCGAGACGACGCAGAAGTCGAAGTCGTCGAAGAACCTAAGGCCGGCATGTTTGGACGAGTTCGAGGAGAGGCGCGCGTGCGTGCGCGCGTGCGCCCGAGCGGTCCTCGACCGAAGCGCTCACGACGTTCGGGCGATCGCCCCGAGCGCGCGCGTAGCGCGAACCCTCGAAATGACAAGCCACGTTCGGAAGGCCGGCCTGATGGTGAGCCCCGCCGTGAGCGCGAAAAGAGTTCCACGCGTCAACCCTCAACTACGAGGAATCAACAGTCTGTGAAGAGTCCAATCAAGGAGGACAGTATGGCGGAGGGTATTTCACTTGCCGAACAAGGAGCAATCGCGAAGGAGTTCCTGGTGGGACTCTTGGCGTCGATGGATGTTACGGCCGAGGTGACGGTCAAGGAGCTCGACGAAGAGACCGTCGAGATTTCGGTTAACGCCAATCCCCCGACCGAGCTTGGTGTTCTGGTCGGTCCTCGTGGCACCACCCTGCAGGCACTTCAAGAAGTGACGCGAACCGTGGTGCAATCGAAGAGTCCTAGTCGGACCGATCGAATTCTCGTTGACGTCGCTCAGTACCGTGAACGTCGGGTAGCGGCGCTTGGTCGTTTCGCCGAGCAGGTAGCTCAAGAAGTCGTGGAGACCGGTGAGGAAAGGGCCTTAGAGCCGATGTCCGCCGCGGACCGTAAGGCCATTCACGACGCGCTCACCGACAGCGAGAGCGTGGTTACTCGCTCCGAAGGCGAAGATCCTCGACGTTTCGTGGTGGTCGCTCCGGCATAATTGCATTATGAACTCAGATTGGTTGCCCCGCGTTCTCGAGGAATCGAGGGCGCGGGGTTTTTTAGGCCCACAGCCGATAGGGCCCCAGATCGCCCACGCCGAAGGTTTCGCACTGTGCTGGGAGACGATACGGTCCTCTCCCCCAGGCACTCTTCTTGATTTGGGCAGTGGAGGGGGCTTGCCCGGACTCGTACTCTTGGATCGATGGGGTTGCCACGAAGTATTCCTGGACTCCATGGAGAAGCGGAGTAATTTCCTCAAAGGGGCCCTGGCGCTGCCGGGAGCTCCAGGAGACGGCCAGGTGATTACCGCCCGAGCAGAGGATGCCGCCCGCTGGCCCGAATTTGACGAGACCTTTGACTTGGTCACGTCGCGATCCTTTGGTCCTCCGGCGGTAACGGCCGAGTGTGCCGTTCGGTTTTTAAGGGTCGGGGGAGTGCTGATTGTATCTGAACCCCCAACGGAGCGAACGGACGAACGCTGGAACTCCGCCGGGTTGGCCCTTCTCGGACTGGTAGCCCAGGGCCGCTCGCGCTACGGCACGGCTTACGAGGTGCTGGTAAAGGAGAGTTCGACTCCCCGGGAGTACCCGAGAGCATCGGGAGTACCTAAGAAGAAGCCCCTTTTCTGATGTTTCACGTGAAACAATTTCGGACACCTCTTGGAGGTGGAGTCCAAAGTTTCAAGTAAAACACTCGTAATTCAATGGCGCTCGTGCGGGGCGATGTTTCACGTGAAACACTTTAAGGTGCCTGGCTCAATTGTTTCACGTGAAACATTGGTACTTGACGAACCGGCCAAAACCGAGTTGAATGGCAGTGGTTCGACGCAGTGTCGGTAGGTACTTAGCTCGGGAAGAGGCTCATGGCGGACGCCAGCACGATGAGGATTTTTGCTGTAGCCAACCAAAAAGGTGGAGTGGGCAAGACCACTACCACCGTTTCCCTCGGTGCCGCACTCGCAGAGCGGGGCAAAAGGGTCTTGGTCGTCGATCTTGACCCCCAAGGTAACGCCACAACTGGCCTGGGTGTTGATGGTCGCCAGTTCGAGCATTCGATCTACGACGTCCTCTTAAACGACGTTCCCCTGGTCGATATCATAGAACCTGCAGGAATTAACAACCTCTTCGTTGCGCCCGCCACGCTGGACTTGGCGGGCGTGGAGCAAGAACTCACTTCGATGATCTCGCGCGAACTTCGCTTAAAGCGAGCGATTACTTCGATTGACGGTGACTACGACTACATCTTCATCGACTGCCCCCCGTCGTTGGGACTAATTACGATCAACGCCTTTGCTGCCGCCACCGACATTCTCGTACCCGTACAGACTGAGTTTTACGCTCTCGAGGGTCTTACGCAACTCCAGCGCATCGTGAATTTAGTGCAGAAGGAGCTCAATCCGCGTCTGCGCATCACCAAGGTCGTCTTGACCATGTACGACTCTCGCAATACTCTTTCGACGGACGTCGCGAAGGAAGTCAAGAAGCACTTCGAAGAAGAGCTGTGCAAGACAGTGATTCCGCGTACCGTCCGCTTGGCTGAGGCTCCGTCGTTCGGGCAACCCATCACTGTCTTTGATCCATCATCCAAGGGCGCCAAAGCGTACCGAGCGTTAGCAGAGGAGATCTTAAATGGCTAGAAAACCAGGTTTGGGTAAGGGGCTCGGGGCACTGATTCCCGACACCGGCACGGCGTCTACGGAACCGCCAAGTGAAGTGCAGTCATCGGGTCCCCTACGCATGGTGCCCGTGGATTCGATTCGACCGAATCCGTTTCAACCTCGTAAGGTCTTCAATGACGACAGTCTTAAGACCCTGGCCGCTTCGGTACAAGAGCTCGGCGTCCTCCAGCCCATCATCGTTCGTCCCGTAGAAGGCGAACCCGACAAGTACGAACTTATCGCCGGTGAGCGTCGCTGGCGGGCTGCGATTATTGCCAAGCTAGAACTCGTGCCGGTACTTCTTCAAGACGACGTCAACGACCGGCTTTCCCTCGAACAAGCCGTGGTCGAGAACTTGCACCGCGTTGATCTGCACGCGCTGGAAGAGGCCGCCGCCTACCAGCAGCTCGTCGACGACTTTGATCTCACGCACGATCAAGTTGCGCAGCGCGTTGGCAAGAGTCGAGCAAATGTTACGAATACGTTACGACTCCTTCAGCTAGGTGACACGGCCCAAAGTGCTCTCGTGTCCTCACAGATAACGGCCGGACACGCGCGAGCGTTGCTCGCCGTCAGTGACCCTGACGCTCAATCGACTCTGGTCGCGAGGGTGGTGAAGAACGAACTGTCGGTGCGAGCAACGGAGGAGGCCGTTAAGGCCTTCCTCGAGCCCAAGGTGGCGCCGGCCGTCGAAGCGACGGCCAAGGCTCCCGACGGAGCGCCTCGACTTCGCCCGGTGCCTGACGCGAGCGTCGCCGAACTGGAGGAGCTCCTTGAGAACTACCTCGATACCCGGGTGCACGTTGATCTCAAGGGTCGAAACGGCCGCATAATCATTGACTTTGCGGACCTCGATGACCTCGAACGGCTCTACAGCGCAATTTCTAAACCGAAATAAGACTCAACCCTCAACCTAACCCTCTCGTTGAAGTTTTCCCCAAGTTGTGCATGAAGTTGTGGGTTACTTCGATTTTCGCCAAAAGTAAGGGTATTTACCCTCTAAATACCCGTCTTTGAAAAGGTATTTTTACTCTGATCTGTGGATAACTTGCTCCACGAGACCCTCGAGAGCCGTGATGACTTGGTGAAGCACCTGTTCAGCGACGTTTCCGTGCTCCACGTGGACCGTCGTCATCTTGGTTTCTCGCAGTATGGGCAGGGCCATGCCGGTTACTTCGACGCGCGGTCCATCCTCAAGTTGCGCCAGCCTCGAGGCGAGAGAGCTCGCGAGGCGCTCGCCTCGCCTGGAGTGAGTCAAGTAACTGGCCCAGTAGTGAAGGTGGATACCTTCAACCTGGTGAAGAGGTTGAAATGATAAGACCAAGGCCACGTCGTGGGCGTTGGCGAAGTCGGCCGACTCTTCATGCGAGTGGTCCAGCAGCGCGTGAATGGAGGGTGAGTCGACGAGCGACGCCGCGAGGGCGACCGCGAGGGGTCCTTCACCACAGAGCAACACTGTTCCAGTCGCTTGAGGATTGAACCCCGCGAGGTCTCGGGCGTCAGTGACGAGACTGCGACCAGCGTTAGTGGCGCGAACGCGAATCAGTTCTTGCAACGTGGCCTTGGTAAGGGCGCCACTCGTCTCTAAGTCACGGTTGCTTTGAAACTCGCACAGCGCGGTATTGGTCAACGGTCCAAAGATGCCGTCGATGCGTCCCGGGTTGAAACCGAGTTGGGCGAGGAGCACTTGAAGTTCGGCTACGTCGTCACCGCGTAGATGTGGGCGAGTGTCAAACAAGAGTCGCTGTCCGAGTTGCCAACGGGCTTCGCCGAGACGCTCCCACGTCGTCAGATCGACCACACCAGTGAGGGGGAGCCCCCGAGAACGTTGAAACGATTCAACGAGCGCGACGATTTCCGCGTCGTAGACGTCTCCGGGTTCATTCGTTACGACGAGAGCGAGTTCCGCTAATCGATCGTTCAGTTCACGCACACGTTGGCCCGTGTCGCCAGGGCGAAGTGGTTCGAAACTCAGGCGAACTACAAGCTCGAAGTAATCTCTTGCAAGAGCGCACCCTTGGGCTTCGCGCCCACGAGGCGAGCCACGACTTCGCCATCTTTGAAGAGCAGCAACGTCGGGATGCTCATCACCGAGAACTTGGTGGCGGTGGCGACGTTGACGTCAACGTCCAATTTGCCGATGACGAACTTGTCGGACTGCTCGGTGGCGAACTCTTCGAGGATGGGGGCGATCATTTTGCACGGCCCGCACCATTCGGCCCAAAAGTCAACCAAAATGGGTTTTTCCGATGAGCCAATGGCCTCGTCGAACGTGGCGTCGGTCAGGGTTGTGATGTTCTCGCTCATTACTGCCTCCTCAAACACCGTGGCCGGTGTCGCGCCAATCACCTTAGCGAGCGGACGCTAAATCCCTTGCGCTTCGAGCCATCGTTCGGCGTCGATCGCTGCGATACAGCCGGATCCGGCCGAGGTGACGGCCTGGCGGTACACGTGATCCTGCACGTCCCCGGCGGCGAAGAGTCCGTCGATATTGGTGAAGGATCCGAGGCTCGTGCGCACGTAGCCGTTGTCCTCAAGTTCGACCGAATCGGTCACGAGGGTGGTGTTAGGAACGTGGCCAATCGCTACGAAGACACCGGTCACCAATAGCACTCGCTCCTCGTTGGTCATGGTGTCACGGACTTTCAATCCCATGACCTTGCTCTCACCCAAGACCTCGGTGACCTGGGTATTCCACGCGAAGCGAATCTTCTCGTGGTTCAAGGCGCGCTCTTGCATGATCTTGGACGCGCGAAGTGAGTCGCGTCGATGGACGACCGTCACGCTCGACGCGAAGCGAGTGAGGAACAGAGCCTCTTCAAGTGCGGAGTCGCCGCCACCCACGACGGCGATGTCTTGGCCGCGAAAGAAGAAGCCGTCACAGGTGGCGCACGTGGAGAGTCCGTGGCTTAGGAACTCCTCTTCGCCGGGCACGTTCAGCATCAAGGACTTCGCGCCCGTGGCGAGGATGACCGCGTCGGCGGTGATCGTAGGTTCAACGTCACCGCTCAACCAAGCGCGAAAGGGGCGCGTCGTCGTGTCGAGTTTGTGCACCTTGTCCACGCGAAGGTCAGCGCCAAAGCGAGCGGCCTGATCACGCATCTTCATCATGAGATCGGGACCGGTGATGGACTCAGGAAAGCCCGGGTAGTTCTCGACGTCGGTGGTGAGCATGAGTTGTCCGCCGGGTTGATCGGTGGTGGAAGAGGGCTCGCCCTCAATGACGATGGGTTTGAGTTGGGCGCGCGCCGAGTAGATCGCCGCGGTCAGCCCGGCCGGACCAGATCCGATGATGAGGACACGAGTGTGCTCGGTCATTACTTCCTTAGATTGAGGGGACGACGGCGACGCCAGATGATGAGACCCGTCAAGAGCGAAGCCGCGCCCACGACCGCGTACGTCAGCCACTCGTGTCCCGAGAAGGCGTAAACGTTGAGCAGTCGAATGAGACCGATGATCAAGACAATGACGAAGACGAAAGCGGCGAGCACGATGATGAAGCCGAAGGCGATAATCCGCGCCGCCATGATGATTGGGCGAAGGATCTTGTCGTGGACAAGGTCGAGCGCGTGGTCAATCGCCGCTAAAAGGCGGTCTACCAGGTCCGGCTCGACTTTCTTATCTTCATCAGTCACGTAAAGAACTTAGTGGCGCTGACCGCTTACGCCTCGATCCACGTGAGACCGATGATGCCCGGACCGCCGTGGGCGCCCACGACCGGACCGATGTCGGTCAAGACGACGGGAAATTCGGTGGGAATGTCCTTGATGAGTTTTTGGAGGGTCGCCACGTCGTTACAGGCGCCGTGGATGAGCGCGAGACGGCGAAGGGGTGCGTGTGACGCGGCGACGTTGGCGACCGCGCTCAGCGCCTTCGCGCGCGTGCGTTGACGCCCGGCCTCGGCGACGACACCACCCTTTAACTCAACGAGCGGCTTGATGGAGAGCACCTGTCCGAGGAGCGCCTTCGCCCCGCCGATTCGCCCGCCCTTAATTAGGTGTTCGAGGGTGTCGAGCGCCGCCACGACACCGCTCTTTTTCATCAACTCCTCGGCGCGCGCGGCCAGTTGGTCGAGCTCGGCGCCCCCTTTGGCCGACTCGGCGAGGTCGATGGCGATGAGTCCTTGACTCATGGAGACACTTAGCGTGTCGATCACGCGAACGTCGATTGTCGCAGCCACGGCTTCGGCGGCCAGTGAGGCCGACTGGTGGGTCGCCGAAAGAAGCGAGGAGAGCGTGAGCACGAGTACGCCGTCACAGCCGTCGTCCTTGGCGCGTTCGTACGCTGCTTGAAAGGCGCCCGGTGAGGGCGCCGCCGTCTCGGGCAGCGTCTTGGAGCTCTTGCACTTGGCCCAGAACTCCTCGGGCGTGAGGTCGACGCGGTCGGTGAACTCCTCGTCGCCAAAGCGAATCGTCAACGACACGACGTCGATGTCGAGAGAGTTCGCGTACTCCTGGGGTAGGTCGCTCGCGCTGTCGGTCACTACACGAATTCGAGCCATGGATCCCCCTAGAACTGACCAAGCCTTACATCTTTTGGGGAACGCCGTCTCACGCGAGCGCGCAACGCCACGACGACCAGGCCGTAAACCAGTACGCCGACGATAATCGCCGCGCCGAAGCGCGCGATCAGGCCAAGCCCCCGTGACCAGGTAGGTCCGGCGTAGACGAGCGCCATGACGAGCGAGGCAACGAGGGAAGCCCAGAGGCTTCGACGCACGTGCACGCTCCATACGCCGGTGATGATGTTGACGCGGTGACGAGCGAGAACCACGAGGGCCAACAACGCCGTGGCGCTGTAGCCAATCGACACGCTCGCCATGAGTCCGCTCAAGGAGTGACGGCCGAGCAACACGCAGAGCACAATCGTCAGCGCGTTCTCAACGAGGTAGAGGACAAAGACTTGGCGCGCGCGTTGCATGGCCTGGAGTCCTCGCACGCAGAGTATGAAGATCGTGAATCCCGGGAGACCGGCCGAGAGAATGGCGAGCACCGTGCCGGCCGAGATTTTGTGCACCGCGTTGGCGTGATTCAACAGAATCGCCGCGATGGGTTGGGAGAGAATGATGAGTACCAAGGTGCAGGGGATAATGATGACGAGTGACTGGCGCAGTCCAAAGCGCAGCCGTTCGCTAAGCCCCGCGAAGTCCTGGTCCGTGGCAAAGCGCGCGAGCTGTGGGGTGAGCGCCGCGAGCACGGAGACAACGACGACGGCGTAGGGCATCAGCATGATTGCCCAGCCGTAGGTGTAGGCACTCACGGGGCCCGAACCGCCAATACCAAAGGCGTAAGCGAGTATCACGAAGAGGGAAAGTTGATTAGCGAATACGACCATGAGTGTCCAACTGCCGAGACGACTCACGGCTCGGACGGCGGGGTCCTTCAGGTCGAGGCGAAAGCTGAGTCGCCCGAGATCACTGCGCGCCAGTGAGGGCACGAGACAGAGGAACTGTAACGCGACGCCGAACGTCGTGCCGATGCCGAGCCAGAGTAGATCACGCGATCCACTAAGGGCCGCTAACAACGGCGTCGGATCGACGAGGTGAAACCACAAGAGCACGCCGATGCACACGACGTTGTTCGCCAGCGGCACCCACGTCGCCACACCAAAGCGGTGTCGAATGTTCAAGAGCGCCGTCGCGATGCCGATAACGCCGTAAAAGAAGATCTGGGGTACGAACCAGCGCAAGAGTTCGGTCGCGACCGAGCGTTGCTGGGCGAGGACCGTTGGCGTACGAGCCGCCGACGGGCTTTGGAGCACGGTGAAGGCGTGAATAATCTCGGGCGCCAAGAACCACGACGCGACGGACGCGACGAACAGCACGAGCAACGAGCCAGTGACGACACTCGAGATGGACTTCCACGCGCGGCGCTCGCCGTCGAGCGCGAGACGTTCCACGAAGACGGGAATGAACGTCGCGGTCGCGATGCCGCCGAGCACGAGGTCGAACAACATATTGGGCACCGTGTTGGCCAAGTTGAAGGCGTCTGAGATCGACGTGAGACCAAGGACCCAGGCCAGTATGACGACGCGCAGCAGACCCGTGAGGCGCGAGACCAACGTGCCGCTGGCCATCGAAAGAACTCGCGAGGAGTGGGTCGACGTGACACTCACTTCGCGTGGCGACCCTTCGGGCGTCGCTTGTTGGTGCGCCACCACCACAGTCCGAGGACGAGAAGTGAAGCGAACGTTAAGAGATAGCCAATCACTGAGGTGCCCGCCACACGAACTTGAATGGCGCTGCGAGCGAGCACGATTTGGCCGTTTGGCGTGGTGAGGACGACCTGGAGAGTTAGTGAACTACCACGCGCGTTGGCGGTCGGTACCCGAATGAAGTGGGTGGGCGAGTTCATCGTGATGGCTACGGCGTCACCCTTGGGAAACGACAGACGGTCCGTGATGAGATGCACCACCGCGTCGACGGTGTAGTGCGCGTGCGAAATTACCGTGACGGGAAAGGACGTGCCCGATCCCGCCAGCGTGACCGCGCTCGCGTCAATGGAGTACAGCGAGAGTTGCGAGCGCAACAGGGCGTTGGCGGCGCCGATGGCGCTTTGGCGCCGGTTAGGCCCACCAGTGATTTCCGTGCGAGCGACCGCCGCGTGCAGTTCGTAGGCTTCGTTGCCGGATTTGATGCCCTGGGTGTAGGAGTTCACGGCGCCAATCAACGTCAGCAGTGAACTCACGTTGTGCACCGACCACACCGAAGTACTTGGCGACGTCGTGAGAGAGCGGACCCGGGGCGACCCGTTCGTGCCAATGAGTGACGCGTTGAACGACGGCGTCAGCGAGGTCAGTGCACTTGCGGGATCGCGGTGCAGGCCCTTGAGAAAGTCCTCAACGAAGACACTTGACGTCGAGGCGACCGGTGACTCGATCACGACGGTGCGCGGCGACGACGTGGTACGCGGCTCGAAGTCCAAGAACGCGAGCGTCGCCAATACCATGGCGGCGCGACGACCGGGCTCGATGGCGCCATTGGCGACGAGAGACGAAAGAGGATCGTCCACGCTCAGGGCGGTGATTGACGACGCGCTCTTGACAGCGAACGGCGCACCCCAATCCAGCGTGGACGAGGAGCCCTGGGTGAGGTCACTCTCGGGTAACACGACGTCGCGAACACCCGCGCCGGCGAGAGCGAGCAGACTCGCTGGCGACTGCGCACCACTGAGGAGGACCGATCCGTCGACGTAGCGACCAGTAAGTGTCCTCAAGAGGTTCGCGGAGAGTGAAAGTTGTTGAGGAACTTGGGTCGTCAGTTGGTTCGCCGCGAGTCCCGCGAAGTCGATGTTGCCCGGTGGCGCGTCGACGACGTGGTGCAGCGGACTCGAGACGGCCTTGGCGAGGGCGGCGTGCCAAGCCGTGCTCTCAGTAGGACTCGCCTGCATCGCGGCCAGGGTCTCGTAGTCGGCGCTGAGAGTGAGCGGTAAGGAGGAGAAGGTACCGAGAGTGTTTAAGACGTTGATTGATCGTTTTGGATTACGTAGGGAAGCCGTGGTGAGCGTGGCGACATAGGCAACTTGGAGCGGCGATGTAGCGCCGAGGGTTCGAACCGAGAGCAAGGACCATTTCGTCAACGACGTGCCGTTGACGTTGACGACGTAGCGCAACGGGTACACACCATCACAACCCTTAGCGGCACAGGTGAGGCGCAGTCGAGGTGCCACGTGGTCACACGAGCGCTTGGGCGCGTCGAGTTTGTTGTTGTAGAGCGACACGTCAAAGGTCACCGTGCCGCGTCGGGCGCAGTTGAGCGCGAACGATCCCGTCGAAGAGACTGGCGTCGCGGTGGTTCCGGTGCCGCTCAGGAAGGGGGCGAGTTCGCTGCGGGCTTTGACCGCTGGATAGATCGAGACGTCGGCGTGGGTGGTGCCCTTGGCCGGTGTGACGTGAAGGGTGGTGGAGAAATGCGCGATTCCCTGCGTCGAAAGGGTGGTGAGCGCGTTTTGGTGAACCACCAAGAACTGTGGCGTCGTGCCAGCCTGCGCGGCCGAGGGCCACGTCAGCGCTGCGAGGCTGAGTAGTACGACGCTGAGCGCCCGCCACCAGGGCGAAAATCGGTGGAACATTGCCACCACAGGCTACCTTCGAAGCACCTCTTCGCCAGGCCCCACTACCGTTATTCGCAGTGACTTCCATCGCCTACGCCCACGATCGTCTGAGTGAACTGGCTCTACTGTCACGTCCGCTCGCCGACGCCTTCGCCGAGGCGGGCTTCTCGCTCTACGCCGTGGGCGGCTCGGTGCGCGACGCGCTGCTCGTGGAAGATCGCCGCGACGACTTCGAGATTGACTTCACGACCAACGCTCGCCCCGACGACATTGAGCGCCTGATGAAGCCCCTTTGTAGCGCGTTATGGCAGCAGGGAAGGGCTTTTGGGACCATCGGTGGGTTGCTGCGCGGTAGCGAGATCAAGGTTGAAGTCACGACGTTTCGCTCTGAGTCCTACGTAGATCACTCGCGCAAACCGGCCGTGGAGTGGGGAGACTCACTGCAGTCTGATCTCAGTCGACGTGACTTCACCATGAACGCGTTAGCGCTCGACGTCATTGCGCTCAACAAGGAGACGCCCGGTGTCCAAACACTCTTTGACTTTTTTAACGGCTTTCACGATCTCTCGGACCGCGTGTTGCGCTCGCCCATCGACCCAGAGATTCTCTTTCGTGACGATCCGTTGCGAATGTTGCGCGCCGCGCGCTTCGCCGCGCGCTTTGATATGAGTATCGACCCCGCGCTCGAAGTGGCCGCCGCGAAGATGGCCGAGAAACTCGCCATCGTCTCGCCAGAACGTATTCGCGGCGAACTCGATCTCTTGATGATGACGCGCCAGCCCTCGATTGGTCTTGACTTCATCGTGCGAACGGGTCTCGCCGACTACTTCTTTCCCGAGTTACCTAAGTTGCAACTCGAACAGGACCCGGTGCACCAACACAAGGACGTCCTCAAACACACTTGGGCTGTCGTGGACAAGACCTCGCCGTCGCTCGTGCTTCGACTTGGCGCACTCTTTCACGACATCGCTAAACCCAACACGCGGGCGATCAGCGACGAAGGCGTGACGTTTCGATTCCACGACGTCGTGGGCGCCAAGATGACGCGTAAGCGCATGACGGCACTCAAGTACCCCCAAGAGATCATCGACGACGTTTCGATGCTGGTGGAGTTGCACTTACGTTTTCATACCTACAAATTGGGGTGGAGCGACAAGGCCGTGCGCCGCTACGTGCGCGACGCCGGCCCGCTACTCGATGAACTCAACGAGCTCACTCGTTGTGACTGCACGACGCGCAACGCGCGCAAGGCCGCCCTACTCGCGCAACGCATGGACGAGCTCGAAGCACGCGTCGCCGAGCTCCGTGAACTCGAAGACTTAAGTCGTCTTCGCCCGGCCTTAGACGGCGTCGCGGTAATGGAACTGCTCGACATTCCACCCAGTCGCGCGGTGGGCCGCGCCCTCGATTTTCTCATGGAGATTCGCCTCGACGAAGGTGAGATCACGGAAGCCGAGGCCGCGACGCGCCTGCGCGCGTGGTGGGAGAGCGAGCTCCACTAAGAAAAAGTCCCCGCCGAAACGGGGACTTCAACTTCGTTCGCGTGGCTTACGGCCAAACGGGGTTCTCGGCGCCCTCGTCGGCGAAGGCGTTGACCATGTCGTGCGCCTCGTCGTCGTGGAACTGCACGGGAGGCGACTTCATGAAGTAGGCCGACGGTCCAACGAGTGGGCCGCCAATGCCGCGATCGAGTGCGACCTTGGCGCAACGAACGGCGTCGATGATCACGCCCGCGGAGTTGGGGGAGTCCCATACTTCGAGCTTCAGTTCGATGTTGAGTGGGGCGTCGCCGAAGTTGCGACCCTCCATGCGGATGTAGGCCCATTTGCGATCAAGTAACCACGGCACGTGGTCACTTGGCCCAATGTGCACGTCGTCGGGGTCCATGTCGCTGAGTTCGATCTGACTGGTGACGGCCTGGGTCTTGGAGACCTTCTTTGATTCGAGACGCTCACGGTCGAGCATGTTCTTGAAGTCCATGTTGCCGCCTACGTTGAGTTGGTAGGTGTGGTCGAGGGTGAGACCGCGGTCTTCGAAGAGACGAGTCAACACGCGGTGCACGATCGTGGCGCCAACTTGGCTCTTAATGTCGTCACCAATAATCGGCACGTTGGCGTCGGTGAACTTCTTGGCCCAGACGGGATCCGACGCAATGAAGACGGGAATCGCGTTCACGAAGGCCACGCCGGCGTCAATCGCGGCCTGGGCGTAGAAACGCTGCGCCTCTTCTGATCCGACGGGTAAGTAGGAGACCAGTACCTCGGCGCCGGCATCACGCAGGGTCTGGGTGACGTCGACGGCTTCGAGGGGCGACTCTTCAATCGCGGCCCGGTAGTACTTGTTGAGGCCGTCAAGGGTTGGACCACGCTGCACGGTCACCCCCAGGGAGGGGACGTCGGCGAACTTAAGGGTGTTGTTCTGACCTCCGTCGATGGCCTTGCCGAGATCGTTGCCGACCTTGGAGGCGTCAACGTCAAAGGCCGCGACGAACTCGAGGTCGCTGACGTGATAACCGCCGAGCACGACGTGCATGAGTCCCGGGACGTTGTCGCCGGGCTTGGCGTCGCGGTAGTAGGTGACTCCTTGAATCAGTGAACTGGCGCAGTTACCGACGCCCGCAATAGCCACACGAATCTTCTTCATGGCGTTCCTTTCCTACTTCGCGTCATTCGCGAAGGTCTGCTGATTACTACGTTCGGTGGATAACAGGGTGTCAATCCACGCGAGGTCTAACTCGACACCGTGGGCCGCGTGTTCCATCACGCCGCGGGCGTACGCGTCGAGTTCCACGTTGGCCGAGCCGGCGCGAACTTCCGCTAGGCGTCCAACCAGATCGTTGCGTCGGCGCTCTAAGAGGCTGACGCGAAGCGTTGGCGTCAGGTACTTGGCGAGCGCCATGCGTAGCGAGAAGTTTTTGGCGTCGTCGAGGGTGGCGGGGTCGCCGAGGAGCGTGATGAACTCTTGGCGACCGCGATCGGTGATGCGGTACACCTTGCGGCCGCGTCGTCCAAGACCAGAGCCGGCGCGCAGTGAGCGAAGCGAGGCGCGTTCACCCGAGAGTGAACCCGTTGAGAGTGAACTGACCCGAGGCGCGACGGGTAGAACGGCTTCGACCATTCCGTGACGTTCGAGGCGGGCGAGCGCGGGGTAGATCGAGCCAAAGGAAACGTTGGCCCACACGCCGAGGCGCTCACGTAGTTGGGTGCGAATCTCATAGCCGTGGTGGTCTCGGTCCATGAGCAGTCCCAGAATGGCGATATCTAACACGCGAACGAGCATATCACATCGATATATCGAACGAGACAGTGTGTACACTCCGTTTGATTTAAAGGAAGGTAATGTCCTCCCTAATGGATAAGCGCTTCCGTACCAGCACCGCCGACGGGGCGGTGGTCGAGTTCGGACTCGTGCGCCACGCGCTGCTCGCCAAAATCGCTACCGGTCAACTGCGCCACGAGGACGTCTGTGACGCGCACCCCGAACTCCTTCGCGCCGCGCGCAACATTGGTCGTAAGTCCGGCGAGACCTGTCCGGTCTGTGGGGACGCCGAACTCGTCGAGGTGACCTACGTCTTTGGCGCGCGACTTCCTTCGGGCGGGACGTGCCCGACGTCGCGCGCCGAACTACTCAAACTCGAACGACGTGAAGACGCGGTGCAGTGCTACGCCGTCGAGGTCTGCGTGGAGTGTTCGTTTCACCACCTCGCACGCAAGTGGACCGCCGGTGGACGTCGAGTGAGAAGGAGCATCCCTCTCATCAAAAAGGTGGGCGAGTGAAGCTCAGCGCGCCCGCCATTCGTTCGCGCAAGCGCCGAAACGGGGCACTACCGCTGGTGATGGTGACGGCCTACGACGAGCCCGGCGCGCGCTACGCGAGCGCCGCGGGCGTCGACGTGATCTTGGTTGGCGACTCACTCGCCAACGTCGTGCTCGGCCACGACGACACGTTGCACGTGAGCGTCGAAGAGATGTGTCACCACGTGCGCGCCGTCGCCGCCGCCAAGCCCGACGTGCACGTCGTGGCCGACATGCCCTGGTTGAGCTATCACCTCAGTGTCGCCGACAGCGTGCGCAACGCCGCCATGCTTATTCGCAGTGGCGCGGACAGCGTGAAGCTCGAGGGAGGTCGTGTCCGGCGCGAAGTCGTGCGCGCGATTCTTGACGCGGAGATTCCCGTGATGGGTCACCTCGGCCTCACGCCCCAGAGCGTGATGACCTTCGGTGGTTTTAAAGTCCAGGCGAAGACCCGCGAAGCCGCCCAGCAACTGAGTCTCGACGCCAAGGTCCTTCAAGACGAGGGCGTCTTTGCCGTCGTCGTCGAAGGCGTGCCGAGCGTGGTCGGTACCCGACTCACCGAGGCGCTCGACATTCCGACTATTGGCATCGGGGCAGGACCCGACACGGACGGGCAAGTCCTCGTGTTTCACGATCTTTTGGGCATGACCCGAGGCACCCCCGCGAAGTTCGTGCGTCGCTACGCCAATCTGGGACCGGTGATCACCGAGGCGCTCGGCCACTTCGCCAGTGACGTGCGAAACGGGGAGTTTCCAGGGCCCAGTGAGGTCTACGCCAACCCTGACGATCTCTTGAACTAGCCATTTTTCAGTCCCTGGAGTAGCATTGACTTCCCACATCCGTGGGGAAGTACTAACAAACCCTGCTCTGTTTTCCGCAGAGCCCGGCTCGCCCGGACCAGAGGGAAAGGAAACCGGCCATGAGGCCTTATGAAACGATGATCGTGTTCGACACCGCAGTCGACGCGCAAGCCATCCAGATCGCTCTCGATAGAGCGTTAGAGACTATTCGTACCAATGGTGGAACCCCAGGAACCATCGACCGTTGGGGCAAGCGTCCCTTGGCGTACGAAATTAACAAGCGTAAAGAGGGTTACTACGTCTTGGTGGAGTTCAGCGGCGAGTCGATCACGGTCGACGAGCTTGACCGTATTTTGACTCTCTCGGACGAAGTCCTGCGTTTCAAGATTCTTCGTCGCCACGTGCGAACCAACGCCAGCCGTGTAACGGCCCAGGCGTAAGTTCTAGCGCTTAACTCAAGGAGAAAGAAATGGCTGACAACACCATCACCGTCGTAGGGAACATCACCCGCGACCCCGAACTCAAGTTTCTGAACAGTGGCCAGGCCGCCGTGCGACTGTCCGTCGCGGTCAATCGTCGCTGGCAGAATCGCCAGACCCAGGAGTGGGAAGAGCGCGTGTCGTACTTTGAGGTCACGGGCTACGGCTCGATGGCCGAAAACGCGGCAAACTCGCTCACCAAGGGCACCCGCGTCGTCGTCTCGGGACGTCTCGAGCAGCGCTCGTGGGAGACCGAGAACGGCGACAAGCGTTCCATCGTCGAGATCAACGCCGACGAGATCGCGCCGTCGCTTCGCTACGCGACCGCGGTCGTCACCAAGACCCCTAGGGCCGAGGGATCGAACTTTCAGTCGAACGATCGCCCCGCACCAGCACCACGAACCAATGAACCCAGCACGTACGCCTTCGATGAGGAGCCCTTCTAATGCCACGTATTAATAACCCCAAACCGCCTAAGCGCGCGCCGAAGATTGATATTCGTCGCGGCGCGAAGAAGAAGCCCTGCTCGTTCTGTCAGCACGGTGTCGACCGCGTGGACTACAAGGACTTGGCGCAGTTGCGCAAGTACATCTCGGACCGCGGGAAGATTCGCGGCCGCAAGGTCTCGGGTAACTGCCAACAGCACCAGCGTGACGTGGGCGACGCCATCAAGACCGCTCGAGAGCTGGCGCTACTTCCCTACACGCAGCGCACCGTCACCGAACGCCGTGGTGGACGCGGCCGTGACGGTCGAGACGGACGAGAGGGTCGTGACGACCGTGGTCCTCGTACGCCGCGCCCGAGTCGTGACGGCGAGACCCCGACTGTGAGCCCCGTCGCTGAGGCCGTGTTGCTTGAGGACGCCAGCGAAGCCGCCGAAGTCTTCGAGACTCAGTTGGTTGAGGAGGTCGCGGAATGAAAGTCCTTCTACGTAGCGACATTCGCGGCCTCGGTCGGCGCGGCGACATCGTGACCGTGAAGTCCGGTTACGCCCGCAACTTTCTGTTTCCCTCGGGTGCCGCTTTGGTAGCGAGCACGAACACTGAGGAGCAGGCCATCCTCATGCGCAAGGCTCGCACGGTACTTGACGCGAAGAGCATCGCGGCCGCTCAGGAGCAAAAGAAACTCATTGAGCAGACGACGCTGAGCATTGGCGCGCGCGCCGCCGCGAACGGCCGACTCTTCGGCTCGATCGGTGAAACCGACATCGTCAACGCGATTCGTACCGCGACGGGCATCTCGCTCGATCGTCACGCGATCTCCCTCGCCGAGCACCTGAAAGAAGTGGGCAGCGCCACCGCTGAGGTCACGCTCTTTGACGGCGTGGTAGCGACCGTGAACGTGGAGGTGGTGGCGAAGTAGTTCCACCACTCAAAGATTTTCTACGCGCCGGGGCCTCGTGCCCCGGCGCGTTGCACGTAACACCCCCCTGGGACAATGAAATCTGTGAAGTTACCCACAGGATTACCCCAAAAGGTTGTTGAGACCACCCAAGGACCCACAGGATTACCTCATGTTGTTGTTATTGCGTCACACAACCATTTGCGACAACCGTTGAGGTCTTATGACGCAACTTGAAACAGACCGCTCCCGACAAGTCCCGGGAGGGCGAATTCCCCCCAGCGTCATCGAAGCGGAAGAGTCACTGATTGGCGCGATGCTCCTCTCCCAAGAAGCGGTGAGCGTCGCCTACGAGAACGTGCAGGCCGAGGATTTCTATCGTCCACTGCACGGACAAATCTTCAGCGCGATCATCGCACTCGCCCACGCGGGTGAGCCGGTTGACTACGTCACGGTCCAGGCCAAACTCCAAGAGCGCGGTGCCGTCGCCGTGGAACTGGCGGTTCTCTCGTCGCTGCAACTGAACACCCCTTCGGCGGCCAACGCGGTGCACTACGCCGAGTTAGTTCGTGAGAAAGCCCAACAACGTCGACTGATCTCGGTTGCGGGCGAGATCGTCGACGACGCGTACGTCGCGACCGACGACGTGGTCGGTCTGATCGACGAAGCGGAGCGAAAGATCAACGCTATCGGTGACGACCGAAAGATCGACTCGGTTTCGCCGCTGCAGCGCCTCCTGCTCAGTGAGGCCGACATCCTCGAGCAGCGTGGCGAAACGAGGGGACAGCTCAATGGCCTCGAGACGGGTTACCGCTCGCTCGACGCCATTCTTCAAGGTCTCCAGGCGAGTTCCATGACCATCGTCGGGGCTCGTCCCGCGACCGGTAAGACGGCCTTCGCGCTGGGCATCTTGATTCACGTGGGCGCGGTGGTGAATCGTCCCGCACTCTTTTTCTCCCTGGAGATGAGTCGCCAGGAGCTGGCCGAAAGAATTCTTGCGTCAACGGCGCGCATCGACTCGTCGAAACTACGTACCGGCGACCTCAGCGAGGCTGACTGGAACCGCGCGCACGAGGCGTTCGGTTACTTGCAATCGGCAAAGGTCTTTATTGACGACAACCCGAGTCTGACGATTATGGACGTGCGAGCGCGCGCTCGGCGCATCAAGCAGCAAAATGGCGACCTCGGTATCGTGATCATCGACTATTTGCAGTTGATGAGTTCGCGCGGTCGCGCGGAGAACCGTCAGGTCGAAGTTTCCGAGATGAGTCGTTCGCTCAAGATTCTCGCGCGCGAGCTCGAGTGTCCCGTCCTTGCGCTGTCGCAGCTCTCGAGGAAGCTCGAAGAGCGCGCGGACAAGCGACCGATGATGTCAGACCTTCGTGAGTCGGGTTCTTTGGAGCAAGACGCCGACGTCGTGTTGTTCCTGTACCGTCCCGAGATCTACGGCGACGTGTCGAACGACATGAAGGCCGACGCCGAGATCATTGTCGGAAAGAACCGCAACGGACCAACGCGCACGGCGCACCTAACGTGGCGCGGCGAGTTCGCGCGCTTCGACAATGTCGCTGACGCACGCGAGATCTAATCGTCGTCGTTTGATGTAGGTCCGCCAGTCTGAAACTGCACGGATTTCGCCTCCCTTCGTTTCATTTGTAAGAAGTAGCTCACCAGAGGGTGTAAACGGGTTACAACTATGAGCGACGACGAAGCGACAGTAGGAACTAGTTCGCGCACGAGCGCCGGGCGTTTCGAGCCGTTCTACCGCGACCACTACAGCGCCGTGTCACGCTACGTGACTCGCCGACTGCCAGCCGACGCACACGACGACGTCGTGGCGGCCACGTTTGTTGTCGCGTGGCGAAAGTTCGATAGTGTGGCGAATCCCTCGCTGGCGTGGCTGTACCGAATCGCGAGTTTTGAAGTGTCACACGAACGTCGGCGTCTCGGCCGTCTGCCGGCGCAGACGGAACTGAACGATCTGGATTTGACGGACACGCATTCACTCGAGGACGTGTTGGACGTCTCGGCCGCGTTTAGTCAGTTGTCGGAGAGCGACGCCGAGTTGCTACGTCTGGTGCACTGGGAGCGTCTAAGCCTGGATCCACCGCGCGAGTGAAGCAGTCGGCGAATTCGAATCAAAACCCTCAGGCTCAGTCGTGATTTTCTGATGCGCGGGCGTTTATCCGTCG
>Ga0307374_10000019_pt1 | contig 224934 bp, 198 predicted proteins | sample OX3MG_FD_202532 | JGI IMG/M metagenome (GOLD analysis project Ga0307374, IMG submission 202532) | Soil microbial communities from Risofladan, Vaasa, Finland - OX-3 | ecosystem: Environmental > Terrestrial > Soil > Coastal area > Acid sulfate soil | place: Finland: Risofladan, Vaasa...
TGGGCGAAAAGGAGCTTCTGCTGAGCGTACACGCCAAGCACTCGCCTGAAGTCACTTGTCCAACCGATGGCGGTGCGTCGGCCTGTCCCGAGGACTGGGAGATGCGCCACGTCTATTTGATTCAGGCGAACCCACGGCGCGGTCTGGGAGCGGCTGGCGGCGCGCTCGACAAGAACTCGATCATCTACATCGATAGCGAAGTCTGGTACGATCCAGTCATCGATTCCTATGATCGGCAGGGCCAGCTATGGCGGACCTTCGTCGAATGGCTTACCTATCGCGACCGTCCGGTACCCGATGCGCGCGTGGCCATCTACCCGTTCAAGCGCGAGTTTGTCGTGGGTGCGTTGCGGGTGGATATGCAAGGCGGGATTTCGACGATGTGTTATCTGCCAGGCCAGCATACGCCCGAGCGCGAATGCTGGTACATCAACATGGGCGCGGTGGACAAGGACTTCTGCACGGTGCGAGCGATGGTTGCCGCGGCGCCATGAGACTTAGCAGCAGATGCCATCGGGGAATAAACTCGGATTAGAACCCTCGGAAAGGGAACCCGGATTCAGTGGGAGGACGCGACCGCGAGCTTTCGGACCGTCGCGACGATATCGTCGCTCGACGATCCAGCCCCGAAGACGGCGGACACTCCCTTTTCGAGGAGGTGCGCCTTGTCGGAAGGGCTGATCACCGATCCGCCGATCATGAGTGGGATGCGTTCTCCTGCTCGCTCGAGGGCTCGGAGAAGGTCGTCGAGATAATAGAGGTACTCCCACGAATGACAGCTGATGCCGACTACGTCAGCGGACTCTTCAACCGCCGCGGCAGCGATGGATTCGGGCGAGGCAAACCGCCCGAGATAAATCACCTCCATGCCCGCATCGCGAAGCATCACGGTCACGGCCAAAGCCCCGGTCTCGTGCTGGTCGAGGCCGAGAATCGCGATCAGCACGCGTACTTGTTTAGCGTCGCGAGCTTGAAATTCCATAGTGCTTCCTAGAAGGGAGCAGGCGTGCCGGAGAGTGGATCGTACTGTATCCCATACGCCATCCGCATTGCGCCTGAGGCCTCGCCGATCGTGGCGTCCGCCCCAAGCGCCGCGATCACCGGCTCCATCAACGATTCTTTGCGGTCGGCGGCGCGCGAGCGGAGCTCCGTCAGGGTGCGGCGGACACGTTCCTGGTCCCGCGTTCGCTTGAACTCACGGATACGCTCGATGTGATCCAGGCAGGGCTCGAGCTTCGTCTCGACGACCTCGCGGAGCATGGTGTCCTCTTCCTCTGGGATCTGACAAACGTTCACGCCAACCCTCGCGACGGATCCGTTCTGGATCTCGGCAGCACGCGTTATCATCGCCTGTTCCAGGAGGCGCCGGAAATAACCTCGGTTGCTCAGATCCACCGCGTCGCCCAGGGCCTCGATCTCGTGGATACGGTCCGCGATCCGGCGTTCCATTTCGTTCGTGAGACTTTCCACATAGTACGAGCCGCCCAGAGGATCCGCGACCTTGCTGCAGTCGGTTTCGAGCCCGATGATCTGCTGGGTCCGAAGTGCGAGCAGATGGGCCTCCCGGCTGGGCGTCCGATACGCCTCGTCGAATGTCGAGATTTCCATCGCCTGCACCCCGGCAAGCGCAAGCGCCACGGCCTGAACCGCGCCACGGACGACGTTGTTTACCGGCTGCTGGGCGGTCAACGCGCTGCCGGCGGTATGCGCAGTGATGTTGGCCGACCAGGAACGCGAGTCCTTCGCTCCGAACTCCTCCCGCATCATGCGTGCAAAGATTCGCCGCGTCGCGCGGATCTTGGCGATCTCTTCGAAGAAGCCCATGCGGCAGTTCACAAGGATGGCGATGCGCGGACCGAAGCTGTCGATATCGAGACCACGTTTCATCAGCTCGCGGACTACTTTTCGGATCTCCACGAACCCGAGTGCCATTTCGTCCACGGCATCGGGGCCACCATCGCTCACAAAGTAAGTGTCTTCAACGAAGGAGTGAAAGCGGGGCATCTCGCGAGTACAGAATTCAATGGAATCCAGGGTGAGCCGCAGCCGCAGTTCAACCGGCATATGGACGGCGTAGCAGTAGTCTTCCGCGTACAGCGGCGTTTGGATTACCGATCCGCGCAACGCGCCCGGGGTAACCTCGTGATTGCGCGCGAGGAGATAAAGGCCGGCGACCGTGAACCACGATGGAAGCGAATGAGAGACCGTGATGCGGTCGAGAGGAATGCCCTCGTATAGCTCGATAAAATCCTGAAGGCGGCAGATTGAGACGCCCTGCGTACCGACTGCCGCACGCGCGAACGGGTGATCGGGATCCAGGCAACCCACGCTGGGCGTATCGCCGATCACGTCGAGACCGGCTGCTCCCCTGGCGATTAGATCGCGGAACTGGCGGTTTGAATGCGCCGGGGACCCTTCGCCTGAAAGCTCCTGAAGAATCCAGGAGTTCGCATCGTGCCGTGGCTGAGTCCGGCGGCCGCGAGTGTACGGATAGGCTCCCGGATCGTTGAGATCGGTGGCGTAATCGATTCGAGAAATGTCCTCGGGCCGGTAGTAGGGCTTTCCCGCATTTGCGTCGGTCGGCATAACACCCCCTCCTCGCATCGCGGCGGCGCGTAACATCGGTCGCCGCGTGATAATTGGTTTCGCCTTTCAGGTATTCGGTAATTGACCTATAGGGTCATGCTTTGACCAACGCAAGCGCTGCCCTGCTAAAGTGCCGGTGACCGCGGTGTCGGGACGATGCCAACCGCGGGCGTGATCCGCTCGGGGAGGATCAGGGGAGGATCAGATGAAGCGACGGCAGGCAAGGCGGACCAAGACTCCGATAACTACTCACACTCCGTACCAGACGTTGCTGTACCGCGTTGACGATGCGATCGCGACGATCACGCTCAACCGCCCGGCCCGGCTTAATACGATCGTGCCGCCGATGCCCGATGAGATTGAGGCCGCGATTCATCGCGCGGTCGCCGATGCCACAGTCAGGGTAATCGTGATGCGGGGGGCCGGACGCGCGTTCTGCGCCGGGTTCGACTTCGGCGGCGGCTTTCATCAGTGGGACGACCAGCTGACCACCGATGGCAAGTGGGATCCTGGCAAAGACTTCATCGGGGCCGCTGCCGGCTTCGGCCTTGGAGCGGTGCCGAAGTTCATGAGCATGTGGCGCTCTCCCAAGCCGGTGATCGCCCAAGTCCACGGCTGGTGCGTGGGCGGTGGCAGCGACATGGCGCTATGCGCCGATCTGGTGATTGCCAGCGAAGATGCGCGGATCGGAACCCCCTACTCGCGGATGTGGGGCTGCTACCTGAGCGGCATGTGGATTTACCGCCTGGGGCTCACCAGGGCCAAGGAGTACGCACTGACCGGTAAGCCGCTGTCGGGTGCGGAAGCTGCGGAGATCGGGCTCATCAACGCCGCGGTGCCGTTCGAGCGGCTCGAGGAAGAAGTGCGCCGCATGGCGCGCGGTTTGGCGTCGATTCCGCCGTCGCAACTCGCCTCGATGAAGCTCATCGTCAACCAGGCCTATGAGAACATGGGCCTGGCCTCCATCCAGACGCTCGGGCCGATCCTCGACGGGCTTTTGCGCAACACTCCCGACGCTCACCGCTTCATCGAGCTGGCCAACCGCGAGGGCGTGTCGGGGGCGGTCACCGCGCGCGACGGCGTCTTCGGCGACTACAGCCAGGCGCCCCGCGAGGAGCAGCCCAACCCGACAAACGTCATCCATGTAAAGGATTCCTGACGTGCGACGACGCATTCTCTGCGCGCATCGATCGGGCGGTCAGGGGTGAGCCGCTTGCGGTTCAGACCGCATCCCATCTCACTTAAGCGCAAATATTCGATACCGATTCTCGCAGCCGCTCGAGTCCCGATTCAGACGGAGTTTTTTGTTGGGGCAACTTACTCTCTGGGCGCGTGACCTGCGCCACATCGATCATGGCTACGCCTCAACTTCGCACTCCCCGAAAGGCGCGACCGTCGATCGCGTGATCGTCGATATCGACACGCGGCTCTCGGCCGAGCTTGTCAATCGGAAGCAGTTTTACGTGTCTATCAGCCGAGCGCGGAAGGCGGTCGCTATCTATACGAACGACCGCGGCCAGCTCCCCAGAGCGCTCAATAGAAGCCGCGAGAAATCCATGGCGATCGAGCATCCGATCGGCGTTCGCCACTCCGCGTTCACGGTCCTGCCCGATGAGCAGCGGCACACGCTTAATCGGAGCCACGGCATGCGAAGGTGATCAATCCGCTGCTTCCGGATAAAATCGGTGGCGCTCGCTCCGCGGGCACGACGCGCCACCGGCTGACGCCGGGCGCTTCGCTTGTCACGCCGTGCAGCGCTGCGCTGCGCGCGTCCCGGAATCCTGCGCGCTCCCCCTATTTCGGTTGAGGCGAGCGCGCCTTCAAAATGTTCACGCAATCCCATACCGCGGAAGCGCGTCCTGCCCCTTCGGGGAAGCGGACGCTCGACTTCGATGGTTCGCCGTGAGCCTGGGAGGATATTGCTGGCGTGGATGCCCCCGAATCAGCGGGCCGGGTGGAAACTGCGGGGGGCCTATTGTACAATTGCACAGGTATGGAGATCGTGGTCGACACCTCCGTCATCATCGCGGTCCTCGTCCGCGAACCTCACCGCGCCGCCTTGGTGCAAGCGACCGCATCCGCGGACCTGCTTGCACCGCCTTCGGTTCATTGGGAGGTCGGCAACGCATTTTCCGCCATGTTTAAGCGGCGACGGCTCACCCTTCGCGCCGCGCGCCGGGCACTCGAAGCGTACCGGCAGATTCCGATCCGCTTTTCAGACATAGACCTGGATCGGGCGCTCGAAGTGGCTCAGAACTTCGATCTCTACGCATACGATGCCTATGTCCTCGTCTGCGCCATGCAGCATCACTGCGCGTTGCTCTCCCTCGATCACGGGTTGGTGGCCGCTGCCGCCCGTGCGGGAATCAAAATATTGGAGATACAACCGTGAGGGTCTATACATTTTCGGAAGCACGACAGAAGTTCGCCGCTCTTCTCGAACGAGCGCGGCGCGAGGGCGCCGTGCGGGTCAAACGCCGCGACGGCCAGGTGTTCCTCATTCAGCCCGAACGCTCGCGTCGCTCGCCGCTCGACGTGGCCGGCATCGATAGCGACGTCTCCGGCGAGGAAATCGTCGATATGGTCCGTGAGATGCGTCAGCGCGCGAATGTACTTCGGCCAGGAAAAAATTCCAGCCGAGCCGTGGGCAAGCGCGCGCCGAAGACGGGGCGTTAGAGAACCGAATCCGGCCGCTGATCGGACCTGCAACGCGAGTCGATCGACGGGACGTGCGCGGATTCACTCCGCATTAGACAATTATTATATTTGGGATTTTCGATGACATTTCTTGCGGACTTTGGTATTCTTGCGATTATTGAGTCCTGCACAAGATAGTGACACCGACCCGCTCCAGCTCGCCACTTTGTGTCATTCCCGCGCGCGTGGCTGCCGCGCGCGAGGAATCCCGGATTGCGGTGCCGCGGCGGACGAAAAGACCGGGATTCCTCGCGCGGCAGCCGGAGCCTGCCCTGAGCAAGGTCGAAGGGCGCGGGAATGACACGCCGAGGAATCGATCAAGATCGGAATCGTCAATATGATATGCAGGTCTCAATAGGAGGCGGCGAGCGGCGGTGGTTCGCGCGGAGCAATTGGAATGAAGACCTTCGGCCAGGTGCTCAGAGAGGTTCGCAAAAAGGCGGGGCTCACCCAGAGAGAAGTTGCCGCCCGGCTAAGGCGTGAAGACGGACGGCCCGTCGATCCGCCTTACCTCAACGCCGTCGAGCACGATCACCGCTACCCGCCCGACGACGATCTGATCGAGCAGCTCGCGAAGATTGTCGGCATCTCGCCCGATGTGCTGTACTTTCATGCGAACCGCCAGCCCCCGGACGTGAAAACCGAGGCCGACCAGCCGCGGGTCGAAGCCGCGTACCGCGCGTTCCGCAAGGCGCTGGGAGTAAAACCGGCCGGCAAGCGAAAATGAAGCTGCTTCGCGATCCGCTCGGACGCCCGATCAAGCGTCTCTACTTCAAGACGGAGGAGCTTGACGAGCGGTGCGAACGGAAGATCGCGGAATTCATGGACCAGCACTCCGGCGGTTTCGGACTCCCGATCCCAACGGACGACCTGATCCGCATGATCGAGGCTGAGGCCGACGATCTCGACATCTATGCCGAGCTCCCGCAAGAAGAAGACGGGCATACCGACTTCTTTTTCGACCGAAAGCCGAGAGTACTGATTGCGAAACGGCTCTCGGATCCGCGCTACAAAAACCGGCTCCGAACTACTCTCGGACACGAGTATGGCCACGTTTGGTTTCACGCTCCGTTGTGGAGAAAGTCCGGGCCAGAAGCGCAGCGCGAACCTGCCGCGCCATCATGGACTTGCCACCGCGACACCATCGTGACCGCTCCCGAGAACGACTGGATGGAATGGCAGGCAGCATACATCAGCGGCGCGCTGCTGATGCCCCGGTCATACCTGCAGCTGTGGGCGGGTGAGATTGCGATGCGCGAAGCCAAGCAACCGCCGCTGTCCATCGATTCAGATCTGGCTCGCGCAGTGGTCGCACGGATCATGCGGCGCTGCCAAGTCTCCGAACAGGCCGCACGGGTCCGGCTCGTGCGTTTGGGCCTGCTGACCGAAGCGTGAATCCGGCCGTATGTACCAAAATTATGGAATTTGACAATTACGTCACCTTTGGGTTATGATCAGTTTGACGACAGGCAGGCGCCGACTATGCGCACTCTTCATAACCCTGTCGTTCGTAGTAGTTATGGCTCCCGACCAGACTGCGACCCAACCCAAGCCTTTCGTATCGATCCGCGAGCTCTCCACGCTGACGCCGTGGACGGAGCAGGCCATCCGGACCATGATGGCCAAGGGTATCCTGCGTGAAAGCGAACACTTCTTTCACGTGGGACGGAGGCCCGTATTCAAGTGGGAGGCGATCGTCGGCTTCATCGAGCATCGTGACGCGCCGCACCAGGCCGGTATACCGCTTCAGCGAGGAGGGTTCCTGAATGGCGCATCGTAAGCTGAAAGCGCGCCGGCAAGGTTGCTGGATTGAGGCAACCGGCAGTGGCCTCCTGCGCTTGCGGTTCCGGTGGCAGATACCCACGGCTGCTGGTCTTCACAAGTTTTCGGAGACCACGACGCTTCGTGATACGCCGGAAAACCGCGCCGCCCTTTCCAAGCAGGCAGCGATTATCGGCGCGGAGATCGCGGCGGATCGTTTCGACTACCTGAGTTGGTTTCCGAACGGCAGCAGGGCCGCCTACTTTCTACCAATGCCACGGGCCGCGGATTCGGCGGAGCCAGATGACCGACCCACGATCGGCAAGTATTACGGGGCCTGGGTCACTCGAAGGGTCCCGCCGATAGTCCGCCCTTCAAGGGCGCGCGACTATCGCAATCATTTCCGCACGTACATCCTTCCTTACCTCGCCGACGTGCCCTTGCAGGATTTAGCGCTCGGGCATCTCGAAGAACTCAGGGCGCGGCTTCAGATCGACCGGCATTTGAGCGTGAAGACTGTGCGAAACGTCATCGACAGTTCGCTACGTGCAATGGTGCGCGACGCGCGGAAGGCGGGAATCGACGCGGGATTTCCGTTCGCGGACGTCGAATGGCCGCGGAGTGTCGTACCAGGCCCCGATCCATTTATCGAAGATGAGCGGGATCGGCTGCTCGAATTCATTCTTCGCAAGCATTGGCGTTTGGGCCGAAACCTCGGTGCTTACCGCGAAGGCGTTCACTTCCCTTACTACGCGTTTCTCTTCACGCTCTTCTACACGGGATTGAGGCCCTCGGAAGCGGTCGCTCTCCGTGTGCGATCTCTCGATCTGGCGGCGGGAACCCTGTTCGTAGAGCGATCGCGTTCCCTGCGGAGCGAATCGGCACCCAAGACCTCGGCTGCGGCACGCGTCGTCCGACTCACCGCCCGAAACGTCGAAGTTCTCAAACAAGTGATCGAGCTGCGCGCGCAGCCGGATGATTACGTTTTCAAGAATTCACTCGGCCGTCCGATCGATCAACGAAGTTTCTACAAGATCTTCTGTGCCACGCAACGCGCATTGGGAATTAGACTGCGCGACCTCTATGCGACAAAGGACACATATGTGTCCGTCGCCCTAACCAAGGGCGTGAACCTGACGTGGCTTTCGGAGCAGACCGGAGTCATGGAGAGTACCCTTCGCACCCACTACGGACGCTTCATTCATGCGAGCCATGCCGACGCATTGGAGCTCGCCAAGATCGACCCGATGGACACCAGAAAAGCGAAGTTTGCCCCACGTTTGCCCCATGAAGGGGCAAACTCCAGGAAAAACCCTTTGAATTACAAGGGAAAGATGGTGGAGCAGAAGGGATTTGAACCCTCGACCCCCACGTTGCGAACGTGGTGCTCTCCCAACTGAGCTACTGCCCCATCTGTGTCCGGGAGACCGATGCCATTATGACGCGAGAAGCGTCTGCAAGTAAGAGCGCAACCTATCAGCCAGATCGGCGCGTTTCAATCCAAACCCCACCTGCGCCGCGATGAAGCCGACCCGGTCGCCCAGGTCGTAGCGCACGCCCTCGAACTCATAGCCGTAGAGTTTGCGCCGCTTCGCCATCGCCATCAGCGCGTCGGTCAGTTGGATTTCGCCGCCCGCGCCCGGTTTTGCCGAGGCGAGCAGCTCGAAGATGTCGGGCGTCAGGATGTAGCGCCCCATGATCGCGAGATCGCTCGGCGCCGTTTCGATCGGCGGCTTCTCGACCATCCCGGATAGCTCGTAGAGCCGCTCGCCCGCGCGTTTGGCATCGACGATGCCGTACTTGGAAACCTCGCTGCGCGCGACCTTCAGCAGCGCGACCACGGGCGCGTTGGTGGACTCGGCCGCCGCGATCATCTGCGCCAGACAGGGCCGCGGGCAGTCGAAGATATCGTCGGGCAGCATCACGGCGAATGGCTCGTCGCCGATCGCCGCGCGCGCCTGCAAGACCGCGTGACCGAGCCCGAGCGGCTGTGCTTGCTCGACGGCGGTGAAGTTCGCAATCGTGTTGATGCCGCGCATGGCCGCGAGGAGTTCGAACTTGCCGCGCTCTTCGAGCAAGCGCTCGAGTTCGTCTTGCGGCTGAAAATGCTCGAGCACCGTCGTGCGGCCGGGCGCGACGACGACCACGATGTCGCGGATTCCGGAGGCGACCGCCTCTTCGACGACCATCTGGATCGCCGGCGTATCGATGACCGGCAGGATTTCCTTGGGAATTACTTTCGACGCGGGCAGCATCCGCGTGCCCAATCCAGCCGCGACGATAACCGCCTTGGTAACCTTCATTGGGGAATCGAGCCTGACGCCGCGGCCGCCCGCTCAGCTCTGGCGCTCGCGCTCTTCCTGAGCGGACTTGCATCCGATGCACAGTGTGGTGACGGGGCGCGCGCGCAGCCGTTCGGTGCCGATCTCGCCGCCGCATTCCTCGCAGCGGCCGTAGCTGCCGTCCTCGAGCCGGGCGAATGCCTCTTCGATCTTGCTGAGCAGCTTGCGCTCGCGATCGCGCATCCGGAGCAGGAAATTGCGGTCCGATTCGAGCGACGCGCGGTCGGTCGGATCGGCGAACGCCTCTTCCGGGCCGCTGTTCATCGAACCCACGGCGCGTTCCACCTCGGTAAGGATTTCGCTCTTTCGATCTTCAAGGAGTTTTCGGAAGAGCTTGAGGTCTCTTTGCCTCATAGCTGGTTGTTTCGGCAGGAGCCGAGTTCTTGATTCTATCGGCGCCCTGATAGCATGTAAAGCTCGAACATGAGAACCGCATACTTGGACGCCTTTTCCGGACTCTCCGGCGACATGATGGTCGGCGCGCTGCTCGATTGCGGCGCGGACTTCGCCGAGCTCGAACGCGCCGTCGCCTCGATACCGATCACCGGCTACCGCCTGTCGCATCGACGCCGCGTGCTGTCCGGAATTTCGGCGGTCAAGTTCGAGGTCGAAGTGATCGAGCGCCAGCCCGAGCGCCGCTTCGGCGAGATTCGCGCGATGATCGAAAGCGCGGCGGCGCTGGACGAACCGGCACGCAACCGCGCGATCGCGATCTTCCAGGCGCTGGCCGACGCGGAGGCCAAGATTCACGACACCACCGCCGACGAGGTCCACTTTCACGAGGTTGGCGCGGTCGATTCGATCATCGATATCGTCGGCGCCGCGTGGGGACTCGGGCAGCTCGAGGTTGGCGACGTAATCGTGTCGCCGCTGCCGGCGGGTTCGGGCTTCACGCGTTCGCAGCACGGGATCATTCCGGTCCCGGCGCCGGCAACCGCCGAGTTGCTGGCAGGATTCCCGGTGCGAATCGGAGACGGAGCGGCCGAGATGGTCACGCCCACCGGCGCGGCGGTCTTGAAGGCGATCGCGCGGCCGGGGGCGCTTCCGCTCACCTTCGAGATCGAAAAGATCGGCTACGGCGCGGGTTCGCGCACGCTGGCGGATCGGCCCAACGTACTGCGCCTGATGCTCGGGCGCGAGCATTCGGCCTTCGAAAGCGATGAGATGCTCGAGATCGCGGCGAATATCGACGATCTGAATCCGCAAATCTACGACCACGTGATGGAACGCCTGTTCGGCGCGGGCGCGCGCGACGTGACGATCACGCCCACGCTGATGAAAAAAGGCCGGCCCGCCGTGACGCTGGGCGTAATCGCCGAAGCGGCGGACCGCGACAAGCTGGCGCGGATAATTTTCGACGAAACCTCGACCATCGGCCTGCGCTTCCATCCGATCTCGCGCCTTAAGCTGCATCGCGAGATCAAGGAAGTCGAAACCCGGTTCGGCAAAATCCGGGTCAAGGTTTCAGGCGCCGAGCCGCCGCCGCATCCGCATCCGCACGCGTATCATCATTCGCATCAGCAGGTTACGATCTCGCCCGAGTATGACGATTGCCGCCACGCGGCGATCACCCACGGCGTCGCGCTCAGGATCGTGATGGAAGAAGCGCGCGCGGCGGCGCAGGCGAAATTCGGCTGAGTTACCTGGGTTCTGCTTGGTTCCGATGACTTCCGCCCGGCTCAATATCACCGAAATCTTTTACAGCATCCAGGGCGAATCGACCCACGCCGGATTGCCGTGCGTGTTCGTGCGCCTGACCGGATGCAATCTGCGCTGCCGATGGTGCGACACCGCTTACGCGTTCTACGGCGGGCAGCGGATGACGATCGAGGAAGTCGCCGCGGCAGTCGCGCGCCATCGCTGCAGCCTCGTCGAAATTACCGGTGGCGAGCCGCTCCTGCAGGCGGGCGTCTATCCGTTAATCGACACGCTGCTCGCGCGCGGCGACACGGTGATGATCGAAACCTCGGGTGCGTCGGACGTGTCGCGGCTGGACCCGCGGGTGATCAAGATCATGGATCTGAAATGCCCCGGCAGCGGCGAGTCGGAGCGCAATCTGTGGAGCAACCTCGAGCATCTGGGGGCGTGCGACGAGATCAAATTCGTAATCGCCGATCGCGCCGACTACGAATGGGCGCGCGAGGTGATCCGGACGCGCGATCTGGCCGCGCGGGCCGGCGCGGTTCTGATCAGCCCCGCCTTCGGCGAAATGAATCCCGCCGCACTGGCCGGATGGATTCTCGAGGATCACCTCCCGGCACGGATGCAGTTGCAGATGCATAAGCACATTTGGCCGCCCAACACCCGAGGCGTGTGAGCGCCGCGAGCGGGGATTTGATCGCCAATGAGAATCGACTAGGCTGGGCCGCTATGCCGGGACCGATGCTGAATGACGTGCTGCCCGATCTGCTCGAGGAGATGGTGTTTCTGCTCAAGCAGCAGGGCGCTGATCCGCTGGAAGCGCCGCTGCGCGCGCTGACGATCGAGTCGGTCTGCGACTGCGGGGACGAGAATTGCGCGAGCTTCGCGACCGCGCCCGAGGTCAAGGTGGCGAACTACGTCGAGCTGGCGACGATGGAAGGGCAGCTCATTCTGGATTTGAACGAGCGCAACGAGATCTGCTTCGTCGAGGTGCTGGGGCGCCCCGACGTGAAGTATCTGCTCGAAGAATTTTACGATTCCGCGCGCCAGTAACGCGCATTGCGATCATCCGGTCGCGCGGTTGGACGGCTGCTTTTGGAATCGCTCGGCGAAGGCCAGGACCTCGGCCGCGACCTGCTCTTTTTCGCTGTCAACCGTGATCACGTGAAAGCTCTCCTCGAGGATCACGCGGCGTTTCTCGGCGCTGCCGAGATGCTTCATCACGAAGTTGACGTTGCGCTCCATCGGGCAAGTGTGGTCGCGCCGCGAATGTATCAGCAGCGCGGGCTGCGTGACGCGGCGCAGGCGGCGGCGCACGATCTTCGACAGCTCGAGCAGGTTGATCGGCCCCCAGATAGGGAACAGCCGCGTGGTGGGATGAATTCGGCGCGCGGCGGCGTCGTGAATATCGGAATCGCCAGGACTGTAGAGATATAGCTGGCGCGAGACCCTGCCGAGCCTGCGCACCATCCCGAGCGCGATCGTCGTCGAGCGCGGCAGATAAAACGCCGGCGCCAGCATCGCGATTCCCGCGACCGCCTCACCCTGATCGATCGCAAGCCGTGCGGCCAGCACGGCGCCCGCCGACAAGCCCACTACAATATTGGGGTCGCCGTACTGGCGCAGCTCCTCGAAGCCCTGCACCACACTCTCGTACCAGTTGTCGTAATTGGCCGACGCAAGCTCTTCGGGAGCGCCGGCGTGGCCGGCAAGGCGCACACCGCGCACGCGGATCCCGGCCGCCGCCATCCGCTCGCCCAGCCATCGCATCTCGTACGGTGTACCGGTCAAGCCGTGAATCAGCAGGGCGCTGAGGCCCTCGCCCGGGAAGAAGAATTCGCGTGTGTCGGCAACTTGGGGGATCGGTGCGCGCACGCTGTGCGACGGAGGTTCGTCGTCGGAAGATTTTCCGCAAGAGTTGCCGCCGTCGGGATTCGACGCTGAAGAATTGATCGCCGTTTCGTTTCGCATCTAAGCGGCCCCCCGGCCGCGGCCTCACATTGAAGACTGGGTCGCCTCACCCATCTGATCGGCATGAATGACGATATTGGCCTGCCCGCGCAACTGGTCGAGGAACTGGGACCAGACCTGCGCGCGGCGCTGGGCAAGATAATCCTCGGTGAACGAATCCTTCGCGCTCTGCCATTGCTCATCGTCAGGGTCCGAGCGCGAGGTCACCTCGAAGATGTACGCGTTGCCGTCTTGCTCCATCACGTGCGGGATCAACCCGGGCACGCGGGCGACGGTTCCGGCCGCGTCGGTGACCTCGGGAAACTGGCCGATTCCCGAAATCGCGTGGCTGGCGCGCTCGAAGGGATCGACGTTATGCACCGTAAGCTTGTTCGCCGCCGCGAGCGCCGGAAAATCCGCAGGCGTCTTGATTTGCGCTATCAGCTTCTCGGCCTCGGCGTGCGCCGCGATTTCGGCGTACGATCGAATATAGGCCTGGCGCACTGCCGCGGCGATATCCTTCAGGGGCGGTACGTGCGCGGGGGTCTTGTCGATTACCTTGATCAGGTAGGGCGCGTCCTGTTCCGGAACCGCGCGGACCTGCCCCTTGTCGAGCGCGAGCGCCGCTTGGGCAAGCTTCGAGTCCTGGCCGATGCCGACAATAGGCTCACCCTTGGCAAACGCGGGCGGAGACACCGCGTCGATACCGCGCTTCTTGGCAATCTCCTCGAGGTCGGCGCCGCCAAGCGCCGCTGTCAAATCCTCGTCGATCGCCTCGCGGGCGAGCCGGGTTCCCGTCTGCTCGCGCAGAGCGTCGATAATCTTGGGCCGCGCTTCGGCTAGCGTGTCGGTATGCGCGGGCGAAAATGACTCGAGCTTCACGACATGGTAGCCGAACTTGGTCTCGACCACACGAATTTCGCCGGGCTTCATCGCGAACACCGCATCCTCGAACGGCTTGATCATCTGGCCGCGTCCGAATGATCCCAGGTCCCCGCCCTGACCGCGGTTGGACCGATCGTCGGAGTATTTCGCGGCGAGCTTGCCAAAGTCCGCCCCCTTGGCGAGCGCCTGTTTCAGGATGTCTTGCGCCTTGGCCTTGGCCGCCGCCTTTTCCTGCGCGGAGGCGGCGTCCGGCACGGATACCAGGATGTGCCGGGCGTGAACCAGATCGGGATGGGTGAAGCGGCTCTTGAGATTGGTCTTGTAGAAGTCCGCGATATCCTTATCCGAGGGAGTGAAGGTTGCAGCGAGCGTCAGCGGCTCGTAATGGATGAACCTGATCTTGACGCGCTCGGGCTCGCGGAAATCCTCGGCGTGCGCCTTGTAAAAGTCCGCGACCTGCTGGTCGGTTGGCGTGATCGCCGCGGTGAATTCGCTCCAGGGAAACTCGAAGTAGTTAAGTCCGACCTTCTGGTAGCGCAGATTGAAGGCATGGCGAATCTCGCGGTCGCTGGCCTGAACACCCTGATTGACCATCTGCTGCAGGGTGTCCTGGGTTATCTCGGTGCGCATCTCGGCCTCGAACTCCGCGGGCAGCATCCCGCGGTCGCGCAGCACTTCCTGGTATTGCTGGAAGTCGAACTGGCCGTTGGATTGAAAGCCGGGCATCGTCGCGATCTTCTGCTGCAACTCGGCGTCGCTGACGTGGATGCCGAGATGGCGCGCCTCGAGCGAGATGAGGTGGTTCTCGATAATCCGGTCGAGCGCTTCCTGGCGCAGATTCATGCCGCGGATGACGGCGCTGGCGTTCGCGCCGTACATCTGCTGGAGGATTTGGCGCAGTTGCTCGGACTCCTTATCGACGTCGCTGGCCAGAATTCGATTACCGTTCACGCTCGCCACCGGATGAACGTGCGAGAACAAACCGGTGCCGACCCCCCAGAACACGAAGACGATGACAAGGAACCAGAGCAGCCCTTTAACGAACACTGAGCTGGCATGCCGGCGCGCAAATTCGAGCATTTGCCAATCATATCCGCCCGCGCTTTCGGCGCGCAAATGCGAGAAACTCGCTTGCCCCACCCGCCAACCATCTGGTAGTTTGGCTGGGGAAGCGATCGGCGGGCGAGGAGCCGGATTTTACGCCTGATTTGGGCTTAATTCTGGACGATTTGAACCCCCGTGCGCGGGTGGCCGGGCAGGATTAGGGTGCCAGATTCGGGCGTTGCAAAGCGCTCTCCAAGGACAAAACGCAGGTGGTTCTCAATTCGATTTTCGGATGGTTCTCGAACGATCTCGCGATCGATCTGGGAACCGCCAATACCTTGGTGTACGTCAAGGGCGAGGGCATCATCTGCAATGAGCCGTCGGTGGTCGCGGTGCAGCGCGACTCGCGCGGCTCGCGCCGGATTCTGGCGATCGGCGCCGAGGCGAAGCGGATGGTGGGGCGCACGCCCGGCTCGATCACCGCGATTCGCCCGCTGCGCGACGGCGTGATCGCGGATTTCGAGATCACCGAAAACATGCTGCGCTATTTCATCCAGAAGGCGCATTCCGGCAAGACCCTGGTACGGCCGCGCCCGCGCGTCGTGATTGGAGTGCCGTTCGGAATCACCGCGGTCGAGAAACGCGCGGTGCGCGAGTCAGCCGAATCGGCCGGCGCGCGCGAGGTTTACCTGATCGAGGAGCCGATGGCGGCGGCGATCGGCGCGGGGCTGCCGATCACGGAACCGGCCGGCAACATGATCGTCGATATCGGCGGCGGCACCACCGAGGTCGCGGTCATCTCGCTCGGCTCGATCGTTTTTCCGCGCTCAGTCCGGGTCGCCGGCGACAAGATGGACGAAGCGATCATCCAGCACATCAAGCGCAAGTATAATCTGCTGATCGGCGAGCGCACCGCGGAGCTGATCAAGATAACCATCGGCTCGGCCTACCCCGGCAACGAGATTCAGACCATGGAGATTCGCGGACGCGACCTGGTGGCCGGGGTGCCAAAGGAAATCGAGATCACCGATGAGGAAATCCGCGAAGCGCTCCAGGAGCCGGTGCGCCAGATTATCGAATCGGTCCGAATCGCGCTCGAGCGCACCCCTCCGGAACTTGCTTCCGACATCATGGACAAGGGCATCATGCTCGCCGGTGGCGGCGCGCTGTTGCGCAACCTCGATGTCCTGCTGCGCGAGGAGACCGGGCTGCCGGTGACCCTTGCCGAGGACCCTTTGACCGCGGTGGTGATGGGCGCGGGCAAGGCGCTGGACGAACTCTCCTTGCTGCGCGGGGTAACCGTTGACTGAAGCTTCGCGCGGTCCGCGATGAGGCTGGGAGCGCCTGCGGCTCGGGACAAAATCTGGTGAAGGGCACGTTTCTGTGGCGCAACCGCGTGGTGCTGACTGCCGGCGCGCTACTCGTGATTTCGTTGCATCTGCTGACCGGAGGCCTTGCCCGCGGCAACTATGCGGCGGCGCCCGCCCTTGCGATGATCGAGATAATGCGCCCGGCGCAGGCCGCGGCGGCGCGCTTGGGCGACGGCGCCTCTTCGATCGTTCACGACTACCTGGATCTCGTTCACGTGCATCAGGAAAATACTGCCCTGCGCGCGCAGATCGCCGAGCTCAAGGGCCAACAGGCGCGCATTGCCGAACTCCAGACCGAGAACCAGCACCTGGCCGAGCTGCTCGAACTCAAGGACGCGCTCGGCCTCGGCGCGGTCGCCGCGAACGTGATTGGCAGCGACGCGACCGGGCTTTCGCACACCCTCGTGCTCGGGCAGGGATCATCGAGCGGGTTGCGGTCCGGAATGGCGGTGCTGTCGAGCCGGGGCGTGGTCGGCAGGATTATCGGCACCAGCGATCATGCGGCGCGGGTGCTCCTGATCGACGATCACAACTCGGCGCTCGACGCCTTCGACCAGCGCTCTCGCGCGCGCGGGATCGTCGCGGGAATGGTCGATGACGGAACCATCATGAAGTACGTCGATCGCTCCGAGGATCTGAAACCGGGCGACTCGGTTGTGACCTCGGGCCTCGACGGGATTTTCCCGCGCGGTCTTCTGGTCGGCACCGTCGCCAGCGTGCATCGCGAGGGTCCGGGCCTGTTTCTCACCGTTCGAGTAACGCCCGCGGTCGATTTTCGCGCGCTCGAGCAGGTGCTGGTCGTCACCCAGCAGGCTCCCCCCGCGCCACCTGACATTCGAGGCTAAGCGGGGTGCGGCTGGTTATCCTGTTCGCGGCTCTGACCTACCTTGCGCTCGCCATCGAGACCTCGGTCCCGTACTGGATTCAGACCCGGATCTTGATACCGAACCTGATCGTGATTCTCGCGGTTGACCTGGGACTGCGGCATCACGGAGTCGTGCCGGCGTTTCTGGCCTTCGCGATCGGCTATGCAACCGACGCGTTTTCCGGCTCGACGCTTGGGATTAACGCGTTTTTGATCACGGCGATATATCTGCTGACCTACGAGATTTCGAGCCGGCTCTTGGTGACCAATGCGGCGGTCGGCGCGACGTTTGTTTTTTTGGGCGTGATCGTGACCGCGCTGGGCGCGCTGATATTGGCCGACGGCGCGGCAGGGCTGGCGGCCGCCGGACCGATGCTGCCCGCAATCGCACTTCAAGCGGCGGTTTCGGCGCTGGTCGCGCCGTTGGTGTTCGCCTTCGCCGCGATCCTCAAGCGGATGGCCGGATTGCCTGTCACGCTCGCGCGTGAATAGCATAGAAGACAGGATTCTCCCGGTGGCGAAGTTCCGCCCTAAATCGCGAAATCGTCCGATCCCGAAGCTCGAGCCTCGGATCGCCGTGATGACCGTCCTGATGGCGATCGTGTTCACGATCGTGGGCGCGCGCCTGTATTACCTGCAAGTGATGCATCATCATGAAATGAGCGAGTTGGCGGATCGCAACCGGATCCGAATCCGCCGCGTGCCCGCTCCGCGTGGCCTGGTTTTCGATCGTCACCATCGCCCGCTGGTCGATACTCGTCCCACCTTCGACGCCGAACTGGTGCCCGAGGACTCCGACGATCTTTCCGCGACGATCGAAAAGCTCGAGCGGGACCTCGGCGTAACCGGAGTGGCCGACAAAATTGCCTCCGCCGAAGAAGAAGGCCGCCCGCCCTACGAGCCGGTGCCCGTCGCCGAGCGCCTGGATTGGCAGCAGGTCGTGGCGCTCGAAACCCATCAGCTCGAACTGCCCGGCGTCAGCCTCGAAATCACTCCCGGCCGCCATTACCTGTACGGGACCTTGGCGGCTCATCTGCTCGGCTATGTCGGCGAAGTCAGCGTTGACGATCTGCGCCGACTGACCGCGTATCACATGGGCGACGAAATCGGGAAATTTGGCCTCGAACGCGGATGGGAAGCGTTTTTGCGCGGCGAGGCGGGCGGCCAGGAGGTCGAGGTCGACGCGGTCGGCCGCAGGCTGCGCGTTCTCAAGGAGATTCCCGACACCCCCGGCGAAAGCGTCGTGCTGACCATCGACCTCGACGTGCAGCAGGCGGCGGAACAGGCGATGGAAGGCAAGAACGGCGCGCTGGTCGCGCTCGATCCAAACACCGGCGGCATCATCGCGATGGTTTCGCATCCGGCTTTCGATCCCGACGTGTTCGGCGCCGGCGTCAAGCCGGCGGCGTGGCGTGCATTGATGACCGACCCGAATCATCCGCTCGAAGACCGCGCGATCCAGGGAACCTACGCGCCCGGCTCGACCTTCAAGATTGTCGATTCGATAGCGGGCCTGCAGGAGGGCACGCTCACCGAGGACACGGTTTATGATTGTCCGGGCGGGCTATGGTTCGGCGGCCGCGAATATCACTGCTGGCGCAAGCAGGGACATGGAGAAATCGGACTGCATGGCGCGATCGTCCGGTCCTGCGACGTATTTTTCTATAATGTCGGCGAGCATCTCGGCATCGACAAGCTCGCGCATTGGGCGAACTTGCTCGGCTTCGGCGTCAAGTCCGGCATCGGGCTCGATAACGAGAAACCCGGCCTGATGCCGTCGTCGGCGTGGAAGCAGCGCCGCTATCACGAGCGCTGGTACCCGGCCGAGACGCTCTCGGTCGCGATTGGGCAGGGCTATGTGGCGGCCACGCCCTTGCAACTCGCGCAGCTCGCCGCGGAAGTCGCCAACGGCGGTATCCGCTACCGCCCGCAGTTCGTCGAGGAAGTAGAAGGACTCGACGGCGGCGTGGCGCAGGCCTATCCGCCGGTCGTCGAGCAGCGCGTACCGATCTCGCCAGAAAATCTTGAGATCGTCAGAGACGCGATGGCCGACGTTGTCAACGGTCCCGGCGGCACCGGGCATCAGGCGCATCTTGACGGGATCACCGTATGCGGCAAAAGCGGAACCGCGCAGGTGGTGGGCGACAAGGGCAGCCTGGTCGCGGGCGAAAGCGAGAACAAGATGCCGGAGAAGTTCCGCGACAACGCGTGGTTCATCGCGTTTGCGCCTAAAGAGCATCCGCAGATCGCCATCGCCTGCCTGGTCGAGCATGGCGGCCACGGCGGCAGCGCGGCGGCGCCCGCGATCGCGGCGGTGATGAAACGCTTCTTTCAGCTCTATCCGCCGCCCGCGGCGCCCGACCTGACTCGCGACGATGATCGCGCGCCCAAAACTGCTATCGCGCGCGTGCTGGACCAAGACTCCGCGCCGGCCGCCGGCCCGGAACACTAAACGCGTGGCCTCGCTCGATCGCCGGCTGGTTCTGCATTTCGATTGGACCGTCTTCTGGCTGGTGCTGGCGCTTGCGGTGATCGGACTTCTAAGCGTCATGAGCGCGTCGTACGGGGGTCCGCATAAGCATCTCGATCCGCTCGTGATCCGGCAGCTCATTTGGATTGCGGTCGGCACCACGATCATGATCGGCGCGGTGCTGTTCGACTATCGCGCGCTCCAGACCTACGCCTACCCGATTTACGCGATCGCGATCGGGCTGCTGATCGCGGTGCAGGTGATCGGGCATTCGACCGGCGGCTCGCGGCGATGGATCAATCTGGGCTTTTTTCATCTCGAACCGTCCGAGTTCGCGAAGCTGGCCGTCGTGTTCGTGATGGTCCGCTACTTTCGCGAGGAGCCACCCAAGGGCGGATGGAGCCTGCGCCAGATGATCATCCCGGCACTGCTGCTGGGATTGCCGGTGGCGCTCGTGCTGAAGCAACCCGACCTTGGCACCGGGCTTATCCTGGTGCTGATCACCGTGACGCTGGTGTTCGTGAGCGGACTCAACTGGCGCACGATGCTGGTGCTGGGGCTGGCCGCGATGTGCGCGGCGCCGCTTAGCTGGCACTACCTGAAACCCTACCAGCGCCAGCGCCTGGTCAGCTTTATCAACCCGCAAGCCGACCCGCTCGGCTCGGGCTACCACATTATCCAGAGTGAGATCGCGATCGGCGCGGGCGGGCCGACCGGCAAAGGATTTTTGAAGGGCACGCAGGCGCGGCTCAATTTTCTGCCCGAGCAGAGCACGGATTTCATCTTCGCGGTCTTCGCCGAGGAGTTCGGGCTTAGCGGCACGCTCACGCTGCTGGCGCTTTACGCGACGCTGATTCTGCGCGGCGCCTGGATCGCTCGCCACGCGCGCGACCGCTTCGGCGCGCTGCTCGCGATCGGGCTGACCGCGATCGTTTTCTGGCAGGTCGCGATCAATATCGGGATGGCGACCGGGATGCTGCCGGTGGTCGGGATCACGCTGCCGATGGTGAGTTACGGCGGCTCGTCGCTGATCCTGATGATGGGCGCGATGGGCCTGCTCATCAGCATCAACACCCGCCGCTTTTTGTTCTGAGGCAGGGCCGAACATGAGTTGGGAAATCTGGACGATGCTCGCGCCCACCGAGACGATCCTGCCGCTGCCCCCCGGACTCGCCGGACTGCTGGTGCTCGCGCGCTGAGACAGACGACCCTCGGCCGCGCTCTTGGCTCTTCAGAACGTGAGGTCCAGGCGTGCAGCAACCGGCGCGCAGGTATCGCCCTGAGTCAGGCGATTGCTGTGGTGAGGATGAGGACGCTCTCCTCGAGCGCTTCAACACTGTGCGCGACCTCACGATCCAAACCCACTATCTCGCCGGCTGAGATCACACGCTGGTCGGCGCCAGCGCTGAAGCGAATCGAGCCGGACAGGAGCTGGACGGTAATCGGGCCCTTGGTCCGATGCTCGCTAAGTTGGGCGCCCTTTTTGAGCATCATGAGCATGATGTTGAGCGCGGCGTCCTTGACGAGGCTAACGGCATGGCGGTCCGCGGACTTCCATTCGTCGCTGCCTCTGATGCGCGAAATTTCGTCAGCAATCGTGACCGTTATCATCGCGCCCGCAGTGGGGCGAAGCGCTTGTCCGCTGTGCTCGCTGGTCATCTGAAGTGCTCCTGCGCGGCGTTTGCGCGCGGTCTATGCACTACGATCGCACGCCGCGGCCATGACATCCAGACAAAATCGGCACGGTTGATAAACTCTCTCTGGAAGCGATTATTATAGCGCGCCGAGCGCGAACAAGGAGTTGTCGATGCCTGAGAACCAAGCCCTGTCGCCCTGGTGGCGCCGCTGTGCGATTGCGACGATCGTCATATGCTTCTGCGTCCTTGGATGGCTCTCGAAGTTGACCTATTCCGATGCGCCGCCGATCCCGGAACGTGTAGTCGGTCCGGATGGCGCGGTGTTGTTCACGGCTGTCGATGTAGCACTCGGTCAGCAGGTCTTTCTGCGTTACGGATTAATGGAAAACGGCACAATCTGGGGACACGGCGCGTATCTAGGTCCCGACTTTTCGGCGCAGTATCTGCACACACTCGCAATCGACACTGAAAAGACTGTCACCGAACGCCACGGCTTCGTGATGCCGGCGCAGCTTGCGCCCAATCGGCGCCTGATCGTCAACGCGGAAGTCGCGCGGATACTCAAACACAATCGCTACGATCCTGCCTCAAAGACCCTAACCTTCACCGAACCGGAAGCCGCTTCCTACCAGCACCAAATTGCTCTATGGACGGCATACTTCACTAATCCTCGACAGGATGCCGGCCTTCCGCGCGATTACATCAGCGACCCTGCGCAGCTACGCGAACTGACCTCGTTCTTTGCATGGGCGGCATGGGCCTCTGTCGCGGATCGCCCGGGGCTGAACTATTCCTACACGAGCAACTTTCCTTATGATCCCGCCGCTGGCAACCTGCCAACGAGCGGCGCCGTGCTCTGGAGCGCACTGAGTGTGATCACGCTGCTTGGTGCGACCGCCGCGGTGCTGTTCGCGTTCGGCCGCTTTGACTTTCTTGGCTGGCGCCGCCAACGCGGACATGTGCATCCGAAGATGCTCCCCGGCGTGACGACGGCGAGCCAGCGGGCGACGATCAAATACTTCGTGGTGATTGCACTGTTGTTCCTCGCGCAGGCTCTGGTCGGCGGCGGCACGGCGCACTATCGCGCCAACGCGGGCAGCTTCTATGGATTTGATCTCTCGTCGATCCTGCCCAGCCAGATCCTGCGTACCTGGCATCTGCAACTCGCGATCTTCTGGATCGCCGCGTCCTACGTCGCCGGCGGCCTGTTCCTGGCCCCTTCGATCGGGGGCGTCGAACCCCGCGCACAGGCCGTGTGGGTGAACATCCTCTTCGTCGCGCTCGTACTGGTTGTCGTCGGAAGTCTGCTCGGCGAATTCGCCGGAGTGCATCAGTGGTTCGGCAGCCTCTGGAGCTGGTTCGGCGATCAGGGATGGGAATACCTGGATTTGGGACGCGCGTGGCAGATGATGCTCGCGGCCGGTCTGGTGCTGTGGGTAGTGCTCCTATATCGGGCGATTGCGCCGCGGCTTAGCGGCCACGAATCGAGCGAGCTTTCCTGGCTGTTCATCGCAGCCGCGGTCACGATTCCGGTATTTTACGTGCCCGCGTTCTTTTACAACACCGCGACCAACTTCACGGTAGTCGATCTATGGAGGTTCTGGATCATCCATCTGTGGGTCGAGAATTTTCTCGAGTTATTCGTGACATGCGCCGTCGCGACCATTTTCTACCAACTCGGGATCGTTTCGAGCACGACCGCCGCGCGCGTCGTTTATCTTGATGCGCTGCTCTATCTCGGCGCCGGGATCATCGGCACGGGACATCATTGGTACTTCACCGGCCAGGGGCAGATTGCGATGGCGTTGAGCTCAGTCTTCTCAGCGATGGAGGTGGTCCCGCTGACGCTGCTGACGCTCGACGCGTGGGATTTTATCGCGCTCACGAGCGGGCGATGTGATATCTGCGGCGAGGATATTTCCGTGCCGCATCGATGGACATTTTATTTCCTGATGGCGGTCGGAGTCTGGAATTTCGTCGGGGCCGGCGTGTTTGGCTTTCTCATCAATATGCCGATTGTGAGCTACTTCGAGGTCGGGACGATGCTCACCCCAAATCATGCGCACGCCGCGTTCATGGGCGTGTTCGGGATGCTGGCGGTCGCGCTAATGATCTTCGCCTTCCGGCAAGTTTCTTCCAACGAGCAATGGCGCGACACGGAAAAGTACCTCCGAGTGTCGTTTTTCGGACTCAACCTCGGACTCGCAATGATGATCGTGACCAATCTGTTCCCCGGCGGCGTTCTGCAACTCTATGACGTCCTGCAAAACGGATACTGGCACGCGCGCAGCACTGCGTTCGGGCACAGTACGCTGATGCACTCGCTCGAATGGGCGCGGCTGCCCGGGGATCTCATCTTCATCTTTCTTGGTGTCGTCCCCCTGGTGATCGCGGCCATCAAGACTTACGCTGCTCTGTGGGCCAGCCCCGCCGCCCCGACCGGAAGAACGCAGGACGTTGCCGGTGAAGCGGCATGAGCGCGGCTCGTCGCAAGCCGCGTTGGAATTCGCCGTAATTTCCCCGACGCATCGTGGCTAGCGGGGAATAATGGGCAGGATCAAATGCGACTGATGCGCACGATCATGAAAGATGGTTTGGCGCGCGGTCGTGAACTCGCGATCGACACCGAAAGGATGGCCCGAGTTCGGGTTGCGATCCCACCGCGGGAAGTTGCTCGAGGTCACTTCGAGCCGGAAACGATGGCCGGCCTTGAAGACGTGGCTCGTGGACCACATATCAATCGAGTATTCGTAAATTTTGCCGGGGACGATTGGCGATGGCGCCGTGAGCGACTCGCGAAAGCGCGCGCGCACCACTCCCTCGGCGATATTGTGCGCGTATCCATCGGACCGCACGTCCACCAGTTTTGCCACGAAGTCGGTGTCGGGCGCGCTCGAGGCCGCATGCAGGCGCAGCGAGATCGGACCGGTCACTTCCGTGTCCGATGCAAGCGGCGCACTGGTATAGACCAGCACGTCGTCGCGATTCTCAATCTCGCGCTGATCGTAAACCCCGGGCGGCAGACCCAGCACGGTGCCGCCGCGAGTCGGCACGGGATCGTTGGGATCGTAAACGTAGCCGTCCGCCGGTTCATCTCCGGGCGCTTCGTACCCCAGCATCCCGTCACCGCGCAGGCTGTTGGCGTGCCCACTGCCGCTGAGCCATAGATTCGTGTACCGGGTGCGCGCCAGCGGCCATTCGTTCTCGTCGCGCCACCGATTCTCGCCCATCACAAAAATTCGGACCGGGGGCCCGGCGGACGCTTCCTCATCGCGGCCGTCAAGGATAGCGCGTAACCATCGCTCCTGCTCGATTAGCAGTTCGACCTTCGCCTCGGGGCCGAAATCTATATCGCCAGCGCCGCGCGAGGTCGGAACTGCGTAAGGCAGCAGGTGTCCCCACGGTCCCATGATCAATCTCTGTCCGCAGCGCGCGCGCTCGGTCGCCGCGTCGCGCCTAAGCTGCGTAAACATGGCGAGCGTGTCGTACTGGAACGCATCGTACCACGATCCCACATGCATCATCGGCACCGTCACGTTGCGACACAGCGGACGCGGATCGGTCGCCTGCCAATATGGTCCGTCGGTCCAGTTGCGCAGATAATCGGCAAAGTAGGGCGCGCCCGGCTTAAGCCGCTCGGCCCAATCGAGCACAGGAACATGGCGAAACGCCTCATCGCTCAAGGCGGAAAGCGGGATGGCGGGATCCCGGAGCCAACTGTCGAAGATCGGCTGATACTCGGTAAGCACACCGTCGCGGTCGAGCTTGTTGCGCGCCATGAAATTGAAGTAGGACAGCATCCACGCCAGCTCGAACACCCCGCGGCGCCATACGCAGCTCTCAAAATACGTCACCGGTCCCGACACCGGGACCATCGCCTGCAGATGCGGTGGTGCGAGCACCCCGGCGAGATATTGCGTCAGACCTAAGTATGATTGCCCTACTGTCGCGACCTTGCTGTTGGACCACGGCAGCGCTGCCGCCCATTCGATAGTGTCGTAGCCATCGGCCGGCTCGTGAATGAACGGATAAAACTCGCCCTCGGAGGCAAAGCGCCCGCGTGTGTCCTGAACCACGACCACGTAGCCCCGCGGGGCCAGATAGTCGCGCTCGAGCAGCGCCAACTGCTGGCTCTTGTCGTACGGTGTGCGCATCACGCGCACCGGGAACTTACCGGGGGCGTCGGGATGATAGACATCGGCGCGCAGCGTCAGGCCGTCGCGCGTGCGCATCGCGAGATTCTTCTCGACCGCGACTTTGTATATGGGTTCGGTGGTATCGATGCCAGCCATGTGAGCCTCCGAGGCGGCGCGCGCGCTGAGTTCGAGGCGCTCGCAATCCTGCTTTCTCTGTACTCTCTCCAGCGCCTGTATTTCCACCAAAATTCCCGTTTTGACGTCTTCGATCGCGACGCCTATGGGCCGACTCCATCCCGCGGCGCCAGCGCGCGGTGCTTTCCCACGGTCGGGGCGGAAATCGGCATCGCCGCAATCCGCCGCCAGGCGTAGTCGTTGGACACGTGGTATATTCGACCCTCGATTCAGATCTCTCCGTGCGAGGGTATCGTCATGGCGCGTTCGTCGAAAAAATTCACCGACCCGACCGATATCGCGATCGTCGAGGTGCATCGCCGCTTCGTCGAGGTCATGGAATCCGTCCGCCTCGAAACCATCAGCCCCGAAATGAAACAACGCTACCTGTCGATTATGACCAACCTGACCGAGAAGCTCGCGATCCCAGCCAAACCACTGTCGGAAATCCTGGGCGAGGTCATGGCCGAGGCCGGCCCGATCATCTTCCAGGCAATGCAGCGCTGAGCGGCGATAAATCCCGCGGCGTTCGTGCTGCAAGCGCGCGGGCAGCACCCGCACCCACGCGTCACGATGCTTGCGAAATAAACGCAAGCATCGTGACGCGCCGCCCGCGTGCCATTGGCACCTCCCGGGGGAGAGGGTGACTCGGTATGCGCTTCGCGCAAACTTTCCCCCGCGCCTTAACAAACTGTCATGATTCAGTTTGAAACGCTTGTGCGCACCATTGCGTCGAATAAGTGTGACGATCCTGCAAATCAACCCATGGCGCGCGTGCACCAACCCTGACCAAACGTTAACCCGCACGCGAAATATCGCAGCATCGGCGAGCGGTTCGAGCGCCGCGGCGCGATGGCACGATCGTCGCTCTCAATATGGGCGGAAGCCCGGCTTCCGCGCAAAGGAGCGGTACGACAATGGCCAGCACAGGGGAGTTTCGAGCCTCGACCGCACCGGGGGTGGACCGTTTCGAGATGCGATGGCCCACCGTCTTGATATTCCTGATCGGCGTCGCGGCGATCCTGTCGCTCAGCAGCTGCGCCGCCTTCAATCCGCAGGGCGCCGCCGAGCAGGCCGCGCCAACCTATTATGACGGCCAGCAATACAGCTCGCTCAGCCCGCAACAGAAGATGCAGCTCGAAGACCATCTCTCGAATCAGAGCAACGCCGCGTGGCGCACCACCGCCTCGGTCGCCGGCGGCCTCGGCGCACTCACCCAGGGAACAGGCTTCCTGATGTGGGCGGTAAAGCGCTGACCTGACGGCATTCGCGCATCGTGGGAGGAAGGACGATCAAGCCGAAAACAAAGTCGAACCCAAAGCCCGCGAGACCCACCGGGCTGCGATGCTCGCCGCAATCAGAAACCATCGAGGCCGCCGCCTATACAGCGGCCGCGCGCGCCTAGCCCTCGAAGGCGTAGGCGTTTTCTTCGTGTTCGCTCAGGTCGAGGCCCATATATTGGCCTTCGTCATCGACGCGGATTCCGACCATCGCGTCGGTAAGCTTGAGCAGAACGGCGCTGCCGACGAATGAAAATCCAACACTCGCGACGACGGCGACCGCCTGCACGAGAAGTTGACGCGGATTTCCGTGGATCAACCCGTTGCCGCCGGCCGCGTTGACCGCAAGGCTGGCGAAAACTCCAGTCGCAAGCGCGCCCCAGATGCCGCCGACCATGTGTACTCCCACCACGTCGAGCGCGTCGTCGTAGCCCAAAAGCGGTTTCATCCGCACCGCGCCGAAGCATAACCCTCCCGCCACCAGTCCGATGATTATCGCGGGCACGGGTCCCACGTAGCCCGCTGCGGGCGTGATCGCGACCAACCCCGCGACCGCTCCTGAAGCGGCTCCAAGCGTGGTCGGCTTGCCGGCGACGAACCATTCGACGGCGACCCACGAAAGCGTCGCCGCCGCGGCGCCCAGATGGGTCGCGACGAACGCCGAGACCGCAAGCCCGTCGGCGGCCAGCGAACTGCCCGCGTTGAAGCCAAACCATCCGACCCACAGAAGCCCCGCGCCGGTTATCGTAAGCGTCAGATTATGCGGCGCCATGTGCTCCTTCAGGTATCCGCGCCGCTTGCCGACCAGAATCGCGCCCGCCAGCGCGGCAGCGCCCGAAGAGATGTGCACCACCGTGCCGCCGGCGAAATCCAGCGCACCCATCGCGTGAATCCATCCGTCGGAGCCCCACACCCAATGCGCCAGCGGATCATAGATTAGCGTGGTCCACAGCAGGCTGAAAATCACAAAGCCCTTGAACGACATCCGCTCCGCGATCGCGCCGGTGATCAGCGCCGGCGTGATAATCGCGAACATGCATTGATAGATCATGTACGCCTGATGCGGGATCGTCGCGGAGTATGCCGGATACGGCTGCGATGCGCTCACTCCCGCAAGGCCCGCCCACGATAGCGCTCCGGCAAACGCGCTGCCGGGTGCGAACGCGATGCTGTAGCCGAAGAGCACCCACTGGATCGATACGAGAGCCGCCAGAAAAAAACTCTGCATCAGCGTCGAGAGGACGTTCTTGCGCCGCACCATCCCGCCATAGAAGAGCGCGAGGCCGGGAATCGTCATCATCAGGACCAGCACCGCGCTGAGCAGCACCCAGGCGGTATCCGCACCGTCGATTTTCGGTGCCGCTGGAGTCTCGGCGAGCGCCGACGATGCCGCGGCAACCACAAAAAAAGCCGCACTAGCAACAGAGAAAAATGTTGAGAGCCGGACGGAACTACGCGCGAGCACACCCCTGCGAGCCATCAGAAGTAGCCTCCAAACCAGGCGCGAAAAGCGCCAGACACACCAATGCCGCCCGTTTGAGCAGCATCCGCCCAACGTTTCGGCACTACCCCCGTCGCCAACGCGGTTTATGCCGATGAATCGGTATCTGAGCAAAATCGATGCCCCGGTGAATCGGAGCCCTCAGCTAAAACTAAAAAGGAAAGGGCGGCTCGCGATGAACCGCCCTTTGCCAATTCCGATCTGTTCAGCGCGATCAGCCCTTCGGCAGACCGAGGATCCGCTCACCGATCATGTTGCGCTGCACCATCGAGGTGCCGCCCGCGATCGTCATCGACTCGGATTGCAGGATGCGTTTCATCCAATCGCCGCGCGGCGCGAACGGCGTATGCGACTCGAGCATCGCGTATTCGCCGAGCAGCCGCGATACGAACTTGACCATCCGCTGGCCCAAGTCGGTCGAGATCAGCTTCGAGACCGACGCCTCCGGTCCCGGCAGCAAACCCTTTAGCCGGCGCGTCAGCGAGCGCAGGCCGATGTACTTCTTGGCCGCGACTTCGATCGCGAACTGGGCGAGCTGCTGGCGGATGTCGTCCTCTTCGATCGCGGGGCGTCCGTCGATCTGGACGTGTTTGGACATCTCGACCAGCGCGTGCAGAGTCTGTTCGGTTCCGCCCAAAGTCTCGCCGATTCCGAACCGCTCGTGCATCAGGGTCGAGACCAGCACCTGCCAGCCCTGGTTGAGCGGACCGAGCAGATTTTCCTTGGGAACTTTCACGTCCTCGAAAAAGATTTCGTTGAATTCGGAATCGCCGGTGATCTGCTTGAGCGGGCGCACGGTCACGCCCGCGCTTTTCATATCGACGATCAGCGCGCTCATGCCCTTATGCTTGGGCGCGTCGGGATCGGTGCGGACGAATAGCTGGCAGTATTGCGAGCGATGCGCGATCGTGGTCCACACTTTCTGCCCGTTAACGACGAAGTCGTCGCCCCTGAGTTCCGCGCGGCATTGGATCGAGGCCAAATCCGAACCTGCGCCCGGCTCCGACATCCCCTCGCACCAGATTTCCTCGCCGGCCAGAATCGGCTGCAGGTAGCGCTTCTTCTGCGCCTCGCTGCCCCATTGCATCAGGGCGGGACCGTTCATGATTACGCCCAGCACGTTGCAGCCCATCGGGAGTCCGAGCCGCCCAAGTTCCTGCTGAAAGATGACCTGCTCGGTGAACGTCGCGCCGCGTCCGCCGTATTCCTTGGGCCACGTAAGGCCTGCCCAGCCTGCCTCATAGAGCTTGGTGTGCCAGGCCTTGAGGCGTTTCCAGACGGCGTCGTCGCCGGTGTTTTCCTCGTCGATTTGTGCAAGTGGCGGCGGCTGATTGGCCTCGAGCCACTTCCTCACTTCCATCCGGTAGGCTTCTTGTTCGGGCGTCCAATTGAAATCCATCGCGAGCGGACCTTCCTGTTTGATTTGTCGTTACCATTACGATGCTATCTGTGCTGATGCCTTTTGGGTAGCGCGCGCATGCGCCGCCGGCAAGCGCCGCGGCGGCGCCGAAATACCGGTCTTTCAGGCGATGGTGTCGGCGAGCGCGGTTTCGACGATTGCGATCTCGCGCATCACGCGGACGAGGTTCTGCGCCGTGAAACTCGCGAGCATCGCGGCGCGCTCCGCTCCCGCAAGCAGCGCGGCGCGATGGGCCACTTCGGCGGCGCGTTCGAGCATCGCATTCTCGAGCGGACGCATCCGCTCCCAGACCATCGGCGCAAGGCGGTTCGGATTGCGCTCGACCGCCTGCTGGATTTTTTTCATCCTCCACCACGGCGAGTCCGCCGAGGGATTCGCGGCACCGGCCGCCAGAATCGGCGGGATCGAAGCCTCGGGAAACAGCGGGATGAAGATCGACGTACACGGCGCCGCCATCGAGCACCAGATTATCGGGACAGCGCCGCTCGAGGGCGCCGGCAGCTCCGCGACCATGCTCGCCGTCGTGGCGGACAGGCTGTGCATGCACAGTGAAAAACTCTTGGGCGAGCCCGGCGGCGCCGCGATAATCGGCATCTCGCCCTGCTCGTAATGGTCGCGCAGCATCGCGAACATCTCGCGCAGCGTGCGCTTGCCGCGGCGACCGGCAAGCTCGCTCGAGCGCGCCAGCCGCTCGCGCGCGAAAAGCGGATCATCCACATCGGCACGCGCGTAGGCGCGCGAGAAATCGAAACTCGCGCCCGCGCCCGTCCATCCGCGCTCGCGCGCATAGCTCGCGGCGTCGGCCGAGCCGAAATCAAATTCGCCGAGCGTCAGGCGATTCGAGATACACGCGCGTCCTTCGGCCTTGCGCGCGGCCCACTGATGCCCCGAGCTTTCGAGCACGAAAGCCTCGGCGTGGTCGGCGATCATGAAGCTGCCCGAGTAGCGGAAATCGAAGTCATACGCGGCCGAGCCGCCTTGCCCGAAGCGCTCGATCAGGGCGCCGATAATCTCGGTCGCCTCGCGCGCCGAGCGACCGCGTTCGAGACCGAGCCGCACCAAATCCATCCCGAGCAGACCGGTCGTGGGAAGCTCCTCGCGCGTGAGGACGGCTTCGTTGCCGATCGCGACGCCGTGCTCGTTCAGTCCGTGCTCGAAGCCGAACAGCCAGAACGGCCGCGAGCCAATCACTGCGGCGGTTTCCGGCGCCTGCGGAATTTCCAGATATTGACAATGGACCGTCGCGCCGGGCGGATAGTGGCGGCGCGGCGCATGAAACAGCGGCTGGCATTCGAGCGGCGGCCGGTCGCTGTTCTTCGCGAGCATCGTCACGCCGGCGCGAGTTTCCGGCGCGAGCACAGCGATCGTGTCGCAGGAGGGGAGCCTCGCGCTGCGCGGATCGAATGCCACCGGCGTTTTTAGGGCATTTTTGAACCGTGCAATCAGGCCGCAACCGCGCGCGATCGTCTTGCGTGGATTTCGAACGGTACGGTTACGGCAACGTGGGATGACTTCCGGGGCATTCGGGATTGTTTGGCAGGCGGGCCGGAAAACGCCACGAAGCCCGATTCCCGCAGCACTTGGTCCAACGTTCGGCGCTGGTAGCATCTCACCAGAAACGTGGCGAGTGCGTCGACGAGATTTTTTTCAGCCTCCGCGCGCGTGCGCCCCTGCGAATGAACGTCAAGCGCATCACACGAGGAGATGAACCACTTCCCCTTCTTGCGAATCCGGGAAGGGAGCTTCATTTCCATCATCACACGCATTGGAACCATCTTCGGTTGCCACGGATAACGCTGCAACAAAATCAAACTCTATCATACCGGCGCCGCCATCATTAGAGCTAGGCTAACGCCACGCGTGGATGAGGAGCGGTTCATTTTGACCATCTGGTACGGACGGTCACTTCTGGTGTCATTCCCGCGCGTGGCTGCCGCGCGAGGAATCCCGGTTCTGATTGCGGCTCGCTTGGTGTCGAGCCGTCAAAGAATTGGGCGAGCTGCCCTTGCGTTCCTGGCCGCGGCGTTTGAGATCGTTGGTCGCTGCAGTGTAAAGCGTCCGCACACGGCTTCCCAGACGTGGACGGACTTCGGTCCGGTGGCGCATCGAAGCGGTCCAGCGGAAGGAATCCGGGATTCCTCGCGCGGCAGCCACGCGCGGGAATGACACAGAAAGACGCTCGGCATAGAACAAGGTCAAACCGAATCAGCGCCATCGAATGAATCGCCAAAGTGAATTCTCCTACGATTGCAAATCGTGTGGCAAATGCTGCCGCGACAAGGTGATCACGCTCGCGCCGTATGACCTGCTCAAAATCGCGCGCGCGGCTGGCGTCTCGACCGGCGAGGCGGTCCGGCGCTTCACGCTGCGGCGCGGATCGATTCTGAAATTCGGCGCGGGCGGCGTCTGCACACTGCTCGACGGCGTGCGATGCTCGATTCATGAGGGCCGCCCGCTTGCCTGCCGGCTCTATCCGCTCGGGATCGAACGCGCCTCTGACGGCCGCGGCGAAAGATTCATCGCGCTCGAACCGGCATTCGGCTCGCTCGGCGTCTATGGCAGCGACGGTACGGTCGGGGATTTTCTCGAGGCGCAGGATGCCGCCGAATATCTGGACGCGAACGATCGCTATCGGCGGCTCGTCACGCGGATGCGGGCGCGAATCGCCGAGCTGGTCGATTTCGAGAAAATCGAGCCGCGCGAATTCTGGCGGCGCGCCACCCGCGAGGCGCTCGCCGAATCCGGCTACGACCCGAATCCTCTCATCGACGCGATGTTCGACCTTGACGGGCTGGTCGGGCGGCGCGACGACGAAGAGGCGGAGATGTTCGTGCATCTGGCCGCGCTCTCGATACGCGTCGGGAAATCAGCCGACGCGGCCGCGATCGCAGCGGCCGCGGTAATGCTCGCCGTCAGCCTGGGCTACTCGCCCGCCGAGGCGAGCGGGAGTTAATCGGCTGCGGCGCCCGGAGCGGGACTTGTGGCCGGCGGCGCGGCGGCGGGATGCTCCGGGACTTTGAGATCGGTCAGAATCTCGGTTGCGTTAATCGACGGATCGACGCTTGGATAAACCTTCGCGATCCGCCCGTCGCCGTCGATCACGTAGGTGATGCGGCGGTCGAGGCCTAGAATTGGAATGCCGTTGGCGGCGCCGTACTCGGTTGCGATTTTTTTGTCGGGGTCGAGCAGCAGTGGAAACGGGATGTTGTATTTTTTGATGAACGCGCGATGCGCGTCCGAATCCTGCACGCTGCATCCCAGCACCACCAACCCGGCGGATTGAAAGCGCGCGTAGCCGTCGCGGAACGCGCACGCCTCTTTGGTGCATCCTGGAGTCTCGTCCTTTGGGTAGAAGTACAAGATGACGGTCTTGCCGCGCAGATCGGAGAGCGACACGGGGGAGACCTGATCGCCCTGGACCATCTGAGTTGTGAATCCGGGCGCGATCTGTCCCTGCTTGAGCAGTTCAGCCCGCGCGATCCGGGGCCGGATGACAACTATTGCGACAATCGCCACAACCGCGAAGACGACCAGCGATGCAAGCATCTTCATTTCGTTTCCTCAGACTCGAAAGAGCCACTCAGGATATTTGCCGCCGCGGCCGTGCAGGGCGTCCTGGAACACCTTCTGCACCATCCGCGTGATCGGACCGGGAGCGCCGGTCCCGATTTTGCGGTCGTCGAGCTCGACCACCGGAGTCACCTCGGCGGCGGTGCCGGTCATGAACGCTTCATCGGCGACATAAAAGGCGTCGCGTGCGAAAAATTCCTCGCGCACCTCGACCCCATTATCGCGCAGGATTCTCATCACCGAGTCGCGCGTGATTCCCGGCAGGATCGAGCTCAGGGTCGGCGTCCGCACGATTCCGTCGCGAATCACGAACACGTTCTCGCCGCTGCCCTCGGCGACAAAGCCCTGCGTGTCGAGCAACAGTGCTTCGTCGTAGCCGCCGCGGCGCGCCTCGTAACCGGCGAGAATCGAGTTGATGTAATTGCCCGACGCTTTCGCCGCCGGCATCATCGAGTTGTGATGAAACCGCACGAACGATGAAGTCTTGAGCCGCACGCCCTTGTTGACGCCATCTTCGCCCAGATAGGCGCCCCACGGCCACGCCGCGATCGCGACGCGAGTTTTGTTGCCGCGCGCGGCAAGGCCCATCTCGCCCTCGCCGTAAAACGCGATCGGACGCAGGTAGCACTCGGCCAGCTTGTTCACCCTGACTACATCGGCGCACGCCTTGAGCAGCTCTTCGGAGCTGTGATGCATCGGCATCTCGACGATATGCGCCGATTCGAGCAGGCGGCGGATATGCTCCTTGCCACGGAAAATCGCGGAGCCGCCGCCCTCGATTTTGTAGCAGCGCATCCCCTCGAACACCGCGAGCCCGTAGTGCAGGCTGTGAGTCAGGACATGCACGTTGGCTTCGTCATAGGGAACCAGCGTGCCGTCCATCCAGATCTTGTCCGTACGCAGAGTGCTCGCCGCCAAGGGATAACCTCTGGGGAAAGAATCGGCGCCATCCGGCCAGTCCGAGCCGCCGGGGCGCCTTCCACGGCTCAAAGCTAATCGATGGATGATCGGCGGACAAGCCACGCGCCGCAGGTGGGGCGGAGGCCGCGGGAAGGATAGAGCCGCGGCCGGAGCCGCATCCGCCGGTCGATTGATACGGTGACTACTCGTGACTACAATAAAAGAATGAAATCGGTGGGCGTCAAACAACTGAAGGCCCGACTGTCGGAATACCTGCGGATGGTGCAAGCTGGCGAGACCGTTCTGGTTACCGATCGTGACGAGGTGGTGGCCGAACTGCGGTTCACGCGCAGGCGGCCTGGCACGCCCGATTCGCTCGCGGAGATGCTCGATTCGCTGGCCGAGCGCGGCGAGGTAACCCGCGCCAGCCTGCCCAAGGGCAGGTGGAAGTGGAAGGTGAAGGGGCTCGGTCTCCCGAGCGGCTGTGCCGCCGCCGTGCTGGATGACATTCGCGGCGACCGGTGAAATCGAACGATGGCCGCTTGCCTGTATCTGGACACCTCCGCGGTCCTGCGGGCGATCCTCGAGAACGGAACCAGCCCGGAGCTCGAAGCGCGAATCGCCTCGGCTCCGGCGCTGATTACTTCGCGGCTGTCAGTGGTCGAATCTTCGCGCGCGATTCATCGCCTGCGACAGCTCGGACAGCTCGGCGAAGCGCAGCTCGCGGACGCGCAGCGTGAGATCGATGCGCTCTGGGCGCGATGCGAACTGTGGGAGTTGACGCAATCGGTCTGCGAGATGGCGCGCTGGGTCAGCCCCGGAAAGGGGCTGCGAACCCTCGACGCCCTTCATCTCGCAACATTCGTATTGGCCCGAGAAAAGATTGCGAGCCTCGAACTGTTGACCACCGACATCCGCCTGCAGGCGGCGATTGGGAACGTATAGATGGCGCCCGCGGAACTTCTGAATCCTGGATTTCTCCCGTTGGTCGAAATGTGACGCTCGTTGGCGTCAATCAGCAATGCCCAGCATAAGCGCCGGGCGTGTCGCGAGCACGCGGCGACGCAATTCTTTTCAATCCCCGGTTTCCTCAGCCTTCCCATTGATGATGCCGAAATCTGGCGGCAGATCATCTTCAGCTTCAGCCTTGGATTCAAGCTCGATTAGACCGAAAGTATTGGGAGCCGTGCGAGTGAAGAACTGCTTGCTGCGAACGTATGCGCCAATACTCCCGCTCAACGAGGCTTTCGAATCATGATTCACAGCTTTTCCCAGCACCTTGAGCAACTCGTTGATGTGAAGAGGCTTTCCTGCCTTCAGTATCGCTTCTCGCGCCCTTGCAACAGCACTATCCGGCCGCAGGGCCGAATTCGCCAGTTCGGCCGGGTTTTCGCGTGGAAGAAGCTTTAGAGTTTCCTCAATTCCGGCAACGTACGCGTTTGCTTCCCGGATCTTTGTCTCCAGTTCCCGCGAATCCGCTTGCCATTGCTGAATCTCACTATGCTTTCTTTCGATTTTCCTCTTCAGCTCTTTTCGAAGATCCATTGTTGGACACCTCTCGCTTCACGATAGCAGGCGTGTGCTAGGAAAAAAAGTGGCGCGAGGGAAAAGATGGCATACGAAGGGATTTTCTGCTAGGTTCTTTCCATCCTCAGGCGGAGAAGATGCGGGATGGATAGGGTAAATTACGGTGATTTCGTCAAAAGATTGGATAACGTAAGGCAGAAAGCTCAGAACGGCCAAGAATATTGGATGGGCAGAGCGCTTCAGGAGGTGCTGAATTACGCGCGGTGGGAAAACTTTGAAGCTTTGATCGAAAAGGCAAAAGTTGCGTGCGCTAATTCTGAAGTGAACCCAGATGGTCAATTTCGCCGGACAACGAAATTGATAACGCACGGGAAGGGAGGGCAGCGAGAAATTGGGGATTGGTATCTCAGCAGATATGCCTGCTACCTGATCGCGATGAACGGAGACCCCCAAGTAGAAGAGGTCGCATTCGCCCAACAGTATTTTGCGATCGAAACGCGACTCCGCGAACAGGAAACGCAGCAGATCGCTGAATATGATCGACTCGATCATCGGAGGCGCGTGACGGCGACTGTCAAGGCGCTGAGCAGCGCCGCAAAGCGCTCCGGTGTTCAACGATACGGGCTCTTCTACGATGCGGGATACCGGGGCCTTTACGGCGGCTTAGGACTGACCGCTATCAAGTCCCGAAAGGGAATCGATCCAAAGGAAGAATTGCTGGACCGTGCCGGTCGAGTTGAATTGGCCGCTATCGAACTAAAGAATGCGACAACCGAAGAGCAATTGATCAGGCTGAAGATCCAGGGCGAGCAGCCCGCCATGGACACTCATCATCGCGTGGGTCGTGAAATCCGGGATGCGATGAGAAAAATTGGCGGGACGATGCCTGAGGATCTTCGCCCTGAGGAATCGACCAAGAAACTCGAGTCGGCGCGGCGGCAGAAGAAACTCTCGCACCGGGGCGAGAAACATTGAGCGCTGCTTTCTCTGCCTCGCACAGGCCTGCATAGACCGATGTCGGGAACTATCACGTCATCTTTCGTCCGATCCTATCGCTACTGTCATCTTCGACAGAGTCACCTGAGAAAATACATCGCGGCGAAGTGAATGACCTCTTCTTGCCCCAAGGAGAGGGAATCAAGCACTTCAGTCAATTTGCAAGGTCCTCCTTCAGTCAAAAGGACTGGCCGGGCGGGAGCTTGGCTCAATCGCGCGGTTCGGAGCGCGGGGCTCCGGGTGGCGGCAAGGATTCGCCCGGCGCGTCCCTCCTCGCGTCCGCGCCGGCGTCGTCCGGAGCGGCCCGCGCCGGGGTGGCGCCACCATCTGAAGCGGCGGACCCCACGTGGCGGCGCATCCTGCCGCCACGGCGGCGGCGCTTGCGGCGTCGTGCCGACGGTGAGCCGTTGGAGGGAGCCGCAGGTTGATCGTGCGCGGCACGCGCGACGAAACCGTCGGGATCCTGGAGGAAGCGCGCGAACGCGGTGTGATCGATTCCATACCCCGGCGCTATTGCCTCGAAAAATTCGCGGGCCACCGCGAAATAGGGCCGGCGCATCAGGCGCCGGGTGCGGCGCGACGGGACCGCCAAATTCTCGAAGGCGTCGTGCAGCAGCCGCATCCGCTCGGTATCGCCGCGGGCGAAGCCGCGCGCGCGCAACTCCGCCAGCAGGTCGAAATCGCGCCCCGCGGCGGACGGGTTGCGCGCCACCTCGAGCGTCATCGCCGCGAGCACGAGCGCATGATCGGCCGCGCCGCCGCCGTCGAGCATCGCGCCGAGCGCCGCCAGGTTGCGCAGCATCGGCGCGTCGGACAATTGGCCCGGATGGCGTCTCAGATGGCGGGAGAGGAAAGGAATCAGCACTTCGAGCAGCCCCAGTTCCTCCATCAGAGCGGCGGCGCGCGCCGCGGCGGGCTGCCCCAGAGTGCGATAGGTTTCCTCGACGATGCGCGGCACGGAGGATTTGGCCAGGTCGGCGCGATGGGCCTCGATTGCGGCACGCGTGCCCGGCTCGATCTCGAAGCCGAGCTTCGCGGCGAAGCGCACCGCGCGCATCATCCGCACCGGATCCTCGCGCATCCTGAGTTCCGGCGCTCCGATGGTGCGGATCAGGCGCGCGCGCAAATCGCCGGCGCCGCCGGCGTAATCGATCACATTGAAGGTCTGCGGATCATAGAACAGAGAATTGACCGTAAAGTCGCGGCGGAACGCATCTTCCTCTGGCGTGCCAAAGGTATTGTCGGCGCGGATCAGCGGATCGCCTTCGGCGCCGACCTCCTCACTCTGGCGGCGAAAGGTTGCAACCTCGATATTCTTTGGGCCGAAGAAAACGTGTACCAGCCGAAAGCGCCGACCAATCAGGCGCGAGTTGCGGAACAGATCGCGGACCTGCTGCGGATGCGCCGAGGTCGCGACGTCGAAATCCTTGGGCCGCCGGCCCAGCATCAGGTCGCGCACCGAGCCGCCGACCAGGTAGGCGACGTGCCCGCCCGCGGCAAGCCGGTACAGGACCTTCAATACGTTAGGGTCGATATCGCGGCGCGAGATCGGATGCTCAGAGCGAACGATTATGCGCGGTTCCAATTCCGATGCCCCTGCGGCCTGGGGTCACGGCGCGAATTCCCCCCTGCGCTACTCCCCATCCGCCGCCCAAGAAGCTAGCACGATATGCGCCGCGCTTCATCGTCCCCCAAACCAGCGCCGGGGGCTCCGCGGCGGGCAGGAAAAATCGTGCATCATAAGCCAAAATCGCGCTACGATTGTCTTCACACCTGAAAGGAGCCTCGTCATATGGGAAAGTTTGTCAGCGACGTCAAGAAAATCCGCGAACGGGCCCGCAAGCACATGGAAGAAGGCCCCGTCACCGGCGGCTACAAGGCCGACCGCAAAGAAGTCGTCAAGGTGCTTAACGAAGTGCTCGCCACCGAGATCGTCTGCGTGCTCCGCTACAAGCGCCACTACTATACCGCCGACGGCATCTACGCCGACCCCGCGCGCCAGGAGTTCCTCCAGCACGCGGGCGAGGAGCAGCAGCACGCGGACTGGATAGCGGAGCGGATCGGCCAGCTCGGCGGCAAGCCGAACTACAGTCCGGTGGGACTCGCGGACCGCGCGCACTCCGAATACGACGAAAGTGAATCGCTGACCGACATGATCAAGGAAGATCTGGTCGCCGAGCGAATCGCGATCGAGTCGTACTCCGAAATCGTGCGATGGCTCTCCGACAAGGATCCGACCACGCGAATCCTGGTCGAGCAGATCCTGAAGATGGAGGAAGAGCACGCCGACGACATGAAAAATCTGCTCGCGAAGATTTCCTGAGGGTTGCGAATCGTCGAACCGCGCGCGGGCGGGCGGCCCATTGATCCGCCCGCTCAAGCACGCGGCCGATACTCGAGCGCGCGCTCGGCGATCGCGGCGATATAGAATATCGCGAGCGCCGGCGCCGACTCCCTGATCGCACGGCTCGCAATCGATCCCGGCGGCGCGAACGCGAGCACCAGCACGAGTCCGTAATTGACCACTCCGCCATAGTGCCCGAGCCGGCTTCGGACCGGACCGCCCGTGCGATGCAGAAGGCGCGAGTCGATCGCGTACTGAGCGAACGAAACCGCGATCAGTATGGGAATATAAATCGGTATCGCCCCGGCCGCCGCGGCGCATCCGAGCGCGGCCAGCACAAAAGTCACGTCGGCCGCCGGATCGAGCCAGCGCCCGGCGCCGGCGCCGATTCCGAACCGGCGCGCGACGCGTCCGTCAAGAAAATCGCTCGTCGCCGCAGCGACCGCGATAGCCGCAAACGCCATCCGCGCCCCATGCGCCGCGATATACAGCGCGATCCACGCGCCCCCGAGCCCAAAGCGCGCGATCGTCAGCGCGTTGGCCGCCTGCGCTCCAAGCGCCTGGCGCCTCCGTTCGCTTGCCGACGCGCTTTTGCCTAAGATCGCGTTCCTATGCCCGAGCCGCGTACTATCCAGATTGTCAGCCACGGACCGTCATGCCTCGACGGCGTGATGGCCGCCGCCGCGGTCGCGCGCTTCTATGACGGCGAGCGCGTGATTACCACGCTGGCCGGCAACAACGAAGCCGACCGGACGATCCGCGCGCTCGAACTCAAGGCGGCTCGAGCAGAAAGCGACGAGATCTGGATCACCGACCTGTCCTGGACCGCGCCCGAGACCGGCGCGCATCTGAGCGAGCTTATCGAGCGCGGCGCGCGCGTCTTCTGGATCGATCATCATCGCACCGCAGTCTCCCGCGCCGACGCGCCCGAGTTCAAGGTGCCGTTCACCGCCAAGGTTCTATCCGAGCAATACTCGGCCGCGCGCCTGACGTTCAATTTCCTGCGCAAACTCGCGCGCGACACGATGCCGCCACGCCAGCGCGAGGCGTTCGAGAACTTCGCGCGGTTCGCCGCGATCGCCGACGATCACGACCGCTGGGTCCATAAAATTCCCGGCTCAGCGGATTGGGCGCTCGCCGTGCAGACCTTGGGCGGAATGAATTCGTATCGAGAAATCCTGCGGCTCGGCGAGCCGGTGATGACGCGGCGGCTGCGCGCCGCGCTCGCAGCCGGCAAAGAGGGGATGCAAAAGAGCGTCGAACTCGCGCGCGCCACGATGGTCGATCGGATGCTCGCCAACGGCATCAAGGTGCGCACCGCGTGCTGCTTCGGGTACAGCAGCGAAGTCGCGGCCAACCTGTACGACGGGCAGCATCGCACCGTCGTCGCGCTGTTCGACCTGCGCAGCCAAGGCGTCAGCCTGCGCCGCAGCGCGGATTGCGACGTGAACCTGGCGGTCCTCGCCGAGGGCTTCGGCGGGGGAGGCCACGCGGCGGCCTCTGGCTTCGCGATCGCGGATCTCCGCCGATTGCCCGCCGAGCGGCTGGCCGAAATACTGGGCGATCGGCTAAAGGACTCTCCGGCGACGACTTGAGGCGCCGTGCGGGAGTCTTTCGCTGCTCCAACTTCGCGAAGTTTTCAGCAAAATCAGCCTCTTAGGAGGCCAGATACGCATGCGGGCGGGGCTTGCCTCATTTTGGGCGGCGATCTAGACTGACTGCATATTCAGTTGACTGAATATCCAGTTCGATGGCCACCAAGGAAGACGTCGTCAAAGATTTCCGGGTCCGCGAGTTGCTCGATGCGACCCGGCGCGTGATCGCCCGTTACGGATTTGAGGGCACCACGATCGACCGTGTAGCCGAAGAGGCCAAGGTCGCCAAGGGCACCATCTATCTCTATTTCACGAAGAAGGAAGACCTGTTGCACGCGTCGATTTTCGAGGGGCTGCGCGCGATGGTCCGTGAATCTCAGCTGGCCGACAATCCTGCGCTCGCGCCGCTGGACAGGATCCGGGCGCTGGTCCGCAGCCAGTTTCATATTCAAAGCTCGAACCAGGATTTTCTCAAAGCGTTCTTCCTCGAATCGAGCTTCGTCAATTTCGAACCCGGCGATTCACGCGGCGAAGAGCTCCGGCGAGTGTATATCGGTCATCTCGAGTTACTTGCCTCGGTGCTCGAGGCCGCGATGCGCGCTGGCATGCTGCGCGCGATCGATCCGCAATTCGCCGCCTTCATGCTGAGCGACATGATCACGGCGAGCCTGCGGCGCCGGCTTTTGGGGCTGGCCTCGACCCCGATCGAGGCTGACGCCGAAGTCGTGCTCGAAATGTTTTTGCGGGGGGTGATCGCCGCGTGATCCGCATTCGCGCAATCGATTCGCCCCGCTCCGAGCGCATGCGCGCGGCGATTGTCGCGGCGCTCGCGGCGCTGGCGCTCGCCTGTATCCCCGGATGCCGGCAGAGCGCCGCGGCGGGCGCCGTCAGCGACGCGCCGCAAAGGCTCGTGGTGGCGGTGGCGCAGGCGCATCAGCAGACCATCACGCGCACGGCCGAGGTGCAGGGCGCGCTCTATCCGCGCGAGCAGACGGTGCTGTCCGCCGAGGTCGAGGGCGCGGTGGTTCAGGTCGCGGCGGATTTTGGTGACACGGTCGAGGCCGGGCAGGTCTTGATGCGGATCGATCCGCGCGAGTACCAGTTGCGGCTCGATTCCGCCGGAGCCGCGCTCGACCAGACGCGCGCGCGGCTCGAAAATTCTCAGGCGCAGTACAATCGCGCGCTCGAACTTCGCAAGAACGGGCTGATTTCGCCCGAGCAGTTCGACACGCTCGCCTCCGCGATGCGAGTCGATCAGGCCGACGCCGAGTCCGCCGCCAAAGCGGTCGCGCTGGCGCGCAAGAAGCTCGACGACACTAAAATCAAGGCGCCTTTTAAGGGCTCGGTGCAAAAGCGGATGGCTTCGCTCGGCGAGTACGTGCCGGTCGGACGCCAGCTCTATGAGCTAATCGCGACCGATCCGATCAAACTCGATTGTCCGATGCCCGAGCGGTTCGTCCCGCTGGCGCGGGTCGGGATGCCGGTGCGGTTGACGATCGATTCGCGTCCCGGCATCACTTACGCGGGCGTGATCACGCGAATCGCGCCGGCGCTCGACGAGCAGACTCGCACGCTCAAGATCGAAGCGGAAGTCAAAAATCCCGACGGCGCGCTCAAACCAGGACTATTCGCGCACGTATCGATGAACCTGGGGCAGGACCGCGCGCTGGTCGTTCCCGCGAGCGCAATCCTGCGCTACGCCGGAGTGGAGCGGGTGTTTGTCGTCAAAGATGGCGTCGTCCACACTCGCGAGGTCACCACCGGCGCGATCGTCGGCGACCAGATCGAGATAGTCTCCGGACTCCACGCGGACGAACAGGTCGTCACGACTGACGTCGATCGGCTGGCCGACGGCACCGCGGTGGTGGCGCGGGAACAATCATGAGGGGACCAGTCATGAAGGTGCGGTCATGATCCTTGCCGACCTGTGCGTGCGCCGCCCGGTCTTCGCCACGATGTTCGTCGGCGTGCTGGTGGTGCTGGGATCGTTCTCCTATGAGCGGCTGGGCGTCGATCTGTTTCCGAAGGTCGATATCCCCACCGTGATGGTCACCACCACGCTGCCGGGGGCCGCGCCCGAGGAGACCGAGGCGCGCATCACCAAGCCGCTCGAAGAAGCGATCAACACGGTCAGCGGAATTGACGAGATGCGCTCGAATACGCTCGAAGGCGTCTCGCGGATCATTATCGAGTTCAAGCTCGAGCGCGACCTCGACGCCGCGGTCCAGGACGTGCGCGACAAGATCTCGACCGTGCTCGATCAGCTTCCGGACGGCACCAAGCCTCCGCTGGTGCAGAAGTTCGACCTCGACGCGGTGCCGATCCTGACCATGACGGTGACCGGCTACCAAAGTATCAAGGAGCTGACCGAGATCGCGCGGCGGCGGCTCAAGGAGCCGCTCGAATCGGTCGATGGCGTCGGCGCGATCACGATTGTCGGCGGACGCGACCGCGAGATCAGGATCGCCGTCGATGCGGCCAAGCTGCACTCGACGGGGCTCTCGATGCGGGAAATCGCGGCGGCGGTCGATCGGCAGAACGTCGAATATCCCGGCGGACGGCTCGGGCAGGGGATGTCCGAAGAGATGCTGCGCACGCTCGGGCGGATCACCACGGTCCCCGACTTCGCGCGCGTGATCATCGCTGACCAGAACGGCAAGCCGGTAACCGTCGGCGACGTTGCGACGGTCGAGGACAGCGTCAAGGAGCCGCGCTCGCTTTCGCGCTGGGACAATCAGAACGCGGTGTCGCTGGTGGTCACCAAGCAATCGGGGGCGAACACGATCGAAGTGGTTGACCGCGTGCGCGGGCGCTACGCCGATCTCAAGGACACGCTCCCGCCCGGCATCAAGGTGATCTTCTCGCGCGACACCTCGAGCTTCATCCGCGACGCGATCCATACCGTGCAGGAGCATCTGGTGCTGGGCGGAGTGTGCGCCGCGATCGTGGTGTTCTTCTTCCTGGGCTCGATCCGCTCGACGCTGATCGCGGCGGTGGCGATCCCGGTTTCGATCATCTCGACCTATTCGCTGATTCTGTGGATGGGCTTCACGCTCAACCGCATGACGCTTTTGGCGCTGACGCTCGCGGTCGGAATCGTGATCGACGACGCGATCGTGGTGCTCGAGAACATCTACCGCTTCATCGAAGAAAAGGGGATGGAGCCGATGGCGGCGGCCAAGGCGGCGACCGCCGAGGTCGGGCTCGCGGTCAGCGCCACCACGCTTTCGCTGGTGGTGATCTTCGTGCCGGTCGCATTCATCAAGGGCGTGATGGGGCGCTTCCTTAATTCATTCGGGTTGACGATGGCGTTCGCGATCATGGTCTCGCTGCTGGTCGCGTTCACGCTCACCCCGATGCTGTGCTCGCGCTATCTGCCGCGGCCCGGCGAGCTCAAAAAGCGCTCGAAGGGGTCGAAGTTCTTTGGCGCGATCGAACAGTGGTACGAGGTCGCGCTCAAATGGTCGCTGGCGCATCGGGGGATAATCGTCGCGGTTTCGATCGGGCTGGTGATCTCGATTCCGTTTCTCGGCAAGCTGGTCGGCGCAACCTTTATGCCCGACGACGATTCGAGCGAGTTCGCGGTCAATATCCGCACCCCGCCCGGCTACTCACTGGCGCATACCGACGCGGTGGTGCGCGATATCGAGACGCGCCTGCGCACCCTCCCGGAAGTCCGCCATCTATTCACCACTGTCGGCGACACCAACGGCGACGACCGCGTGACTGTCGCGCAGGTGCTCGCCAAGCTCGCGCCGCTCGGCGAGCGCATCCGCACGCAAGAGGAAATCATGGCAAGCGCGCGCGCGATGCTCTCGGACTTCCCGGCGCTGCGGATCAGCGTTGATGCCGTGAAGCCGTGGGAACAGGGCGGCTATCGCGACGTGGATGTCGAATACGACCTGCGCGGGCCCAATCTGGAAGTGCTCAAGACGTACGCCGGCCGGCTGCGCGCCAAGCTCGAAAAACTCCCCGGGGTCGTCGATCTGGATTCGTCGTACGAAGGCGGATTGCCCGAACTGCAAGTGCATATCGACCGCCAGAAGGCCGCGGACCTGGGCGTGTCGGTCGGCGATATCGCGCAGACCATGCGCACCATGGTGCAGGGCGACGTGATCACGCGCTATCGCGAGGGGCAGGACACCTACGACGTGCGCTTGCAGCTCGCGGAAAAAGATCGCGACGACCCGGCCGTGATCGCGGGACTGACTATTCCGTCGGCGACCGCCGGCCAGGTGCGGCTCGACAACGTCGCGAACCTGGTGCATGGAACCGGACCGGTGCAAATCGATCGGCAGGATCGGCAGCGCCAGATCGCGCTGATCTTCAACCTGGCGCCCGGCGCCGCGATGAACACGGTCATCGCCGCGGTGCGCAGGGACGCCAAAACCCTCGACCTGCCGGCGGGATACACCACCGCGTTCGGTGGGCAGAGCAAGATGTACGCCGAGATGGTGACCGGGTTCATCGTCGCGTTCCTGCTCTCGATCATTTTCATGTACATGGTGCTGGCGGCGCAGTTCGAGAGCTTTGTTCATCCGATCACGATCATGCTGTCGCTGCCGCTCGCGGTGCCGTTCGCGCTCATCTCGCTCTTGATCTTCCGCGAGCATCTGATGCTGTTCTCGACCCTGGGCATCCTGCTGCTGTTCGGAATCGTGAAGAAAAATTCGATTCTCCAGATCGATCAGACGCTGAATCTGAGACGCCAGGGGATGGCGCGCCTCGAGGCGATTTTGACCGCGAATCGCGATCGGCTGCGCCCCATCCTGATGACCACGGCGGCGCTGGTCGCCGGAATGATTCCGGTCGCGATCGGGCGCGGCGCCGGCGACTCATCGGTGCGCGCGATCGCACTGGTCGTAATCGGCGGACAGACGCTGTGCCTGCTGATCACGCTGCTCATCACGCCGGTCGCCTACTCGCTGTTCGATGATCTCGAAAATTGGTGGCGGCGCGCGATCCTGCGCACCCCGAAGCTGACCCTGGTCGAGCGCGAATTCGACTCCGCCCGCCACGCCGCCGATTGAAACGACCGCCGCGGCCTCCGGTAATGCTGAAACCGTGCTTCGCGGCTGCTCCCTCGCGGCGCAAGGATCAGGTCAGCCCTCCTCCATGGTGTTAGTCCTTACCTGATTTGATCATTTGATCGACAGATGGACCGGCGGGGCGGAGAGTTCCGGAACTTGGCGATCCTAACCACGGCAATCGCGGGCAGGGACGCCCGCGCCACTGAGGAATGGGGGATTTGATCATCTGATCTTCAGTGGGGCGGGCGTCCCTGCCCGCCATTGCCGTGGGGTCCTGCTGGTAAATACGGCTTGCGCGTAAGCCGGGGGCTTACTAGATTCGCGGCGTGGACCCGAAGCTCGAAGCCGCGCTCAATTTGCTGCTCGAATCCGAACGCGCGGGCGTGCTCGCGCTTGAGGAGCTGATCCGCGAGGTCGAGCACGAAGAGCTGCGCGTGTTCCTGCGCGGCTCGCGCGATGAAGAAGCGCGCAACGTGCTCGCGCTCGAGGCGCTCATTCGCACCGCGGGCGGAACCCCGTCGGACCAGACCGGTCCATTCGCGCACAAGGTCGCCTCGCTTCCCACCGTCCGCGAGCGGCTGGCCCTGATGTCGCGCGGGCAGGAATGGGCCGCGCGCAAGACCGAGGACGCGCTCGTGCTCGCGCCGGCGTCCGGTCCGATTCGCGATTTTCTGACCGCGATGGCCAATCATCATCGCGCCGAAGTCGAATGGGGCCGCGCCGAAGTAATCCGCCTGATGAACGCCTGACGTAGTCAAGTTTCAGCGTCGAACGGATTGACGCAGCGCACTCCCGTGCGTTCGAGGTACTTGAGGTTGCGGGTCACGAGCGTCAACCCGTGCGCCTGGGCGGTCGCCGCCAGAAGAGCATCGACGACCGGGAAGCTGCCGCGCGCGCATAACCGTCCCCAAGCCTGCGCGACGCGATCATCGATCTTGAGAATGCGGTCGCCGAATCCGGCGACCAATTCATCGAGCCAGTCCTCGAGCGCACGCGCGCGGCGCAAGTCGCGCGGGCGCAGCCGCTCGATTCCCTCGCGAATCTCGCCGATTACCAGCACGCTCAGATAAAGTTCGTCGTCCGCGACCTGCCGGTACCAGGCTGCCACGCGCGGATCGCAGCGGCGGCCTTTGCGGACCTCGGAGATGACGTTGGTGTCGATCAGGTACACGGAACCGCAAGTACCTTAGAGGTGTACGGCACGGCCGGTGTCACGCGCGCGGGTGATCTCGACACCTTCGAGCGGGGCTGCGGCCAGCAGCGCCTTGAGGCTTTTGCCGCCGGTGCGCAGCCGGCGATACTCGTCGGCGGGGACCAGCACCGCGACCGGCTTCCCGTGCCGGGTGACGGTTTGCGGCCCTTCTTTGAGCGCGCGTTCGACAAACTCGCTGAAGCGCGCTTTGGCCTGCTGGATTTGCCATTTCATCTGAGTACCCGCGAGTATCCGATCCCGAGGCTGTTCTGACTAGACAGACTAGTCTGAGGTCCGGCGCGGGTCAAATGAGAGCCGCCGGAGCCAGACTCCGGCGGCGGGCGCGCAAGGCTACTTGAGCCCCAGTGCTTTTCTGAACTGCGGGGGGCTGAAACCGATTATCGCCTGCTCGTCGATAATCGTAACCGGGGTCGCGCGAAAGCCCTTGGCGGCCATCTCGTCGATCGCCGTGGGGTCGCGCGTCAGGTTCCGCTCGGTGAACGCGATATTGTTGCGCGATAGAAACTCTATCGCCTGATGGCACGCGCCTCATCCGTCTTGGGTATAAACCACAACCTTCATCCGCCGATCCTCCATCATATTGATTTTGCGCCTAGCCTTTGGACGGCGCGGGCGCCGGCATTTCAATCATACGCGCGGTGGTGTCGTTGTCGAACTCGAGATGCAGCGCGCGCACGATCATCCCGTGCATCCGCCATAGCCCGATTACGTAAAACAGCTCCATGATCTGCGCGTCGTCGAGATGCTGCTTGAGCATCGCGAATGATTCGTCCTCGACCAGATTACGCCCGACGATTTCGTCGGTCACCTGCATCACGGCGCGATCGGCGGGGGTAAATTTTTCGGACAGCGCCCAGCTTTTGATCGCAGCGAGTTTGTCTGCGCTGACGCCGACCATCCGCGCGACCTTCAGATGCTGCGAATACTCGAACTTCGAATCGCCGACGATTCCGGTGCGCAAAATCGCAAGTTCGCGCAGCTCGGCCGGCAACTTGCGCCCCGGCTGCATCAGCGCCATCAGCGAATTACGCGCCTGAAACAGGAGATCGGGCACCAGCGCGAACGTCGTCCAGTAGTCTCCGGGAGTGCCGGTCGCCGTGCCGGGATTCTTCACCGGATCGCGGTCACCGAAAAATTGCCGGTAGAGTTCCTTGATCTCGGGTGAGGCTTCGTCACGGCTGACCTGCCTGAGTCGTCCCATCGTCCTTTCTCCTGTGTCCCAATCGCACGCCGCGCTCAACCTTCGCGCGGGCGGGGCGTTCAGGTCAAATAAAATGCCGCGGTGTCGGGCCGATAGGCGCGCGCGATCCACAACGGACGGCGCAGATTATCGGGGCCCGGAGCCGGACGCGCCATCGCGAGCCAGCGCAGATAGACCTCGTGCGACTTGTTGGTATCGACGAAAATATCGCCGTAGCGATCATTCGCACCCGGCCGCTCGACGCGCACTTTCTGATGCCAGCAGTGCTGGCCGCTTACCGGATCGGGCTGCACGGGGAAGGTCAGGTTCTGATGCACTCCGGCGTCTTCCCACCATACGCGCGACGAATCCGCATCGTTGCTCTTGAAGGGACGCACGCCGTGGATCTGGCGCATCATCCATTTGCCCGGCTCAGGTTGGCTCAGATCGACCAGCGCGGTTGACCACCTTTCGCCGCCGGCATCTTCTTGCAGGCGCCAGCGGCCGAGGTGATGCGAGCATGCGATAACGCCGGGGCGGATACCCTCGGTCACCCAAACCTTGTCAACGAAATAGCCAATCTCAGTGTGGACCTTGACCAAGGCATCGGTGACGACGCCGATTCGCTCGGCGTCACGCGGATGAATCCAGATGGGATTTTTGTGCGAGATTTCGTAGAGCCACTTCGCGTTGCCGGAGCGGGTGTGAATAAGAGTCGGCAGGCGAAAGGTCGGCAGCAGAAGCATCTCGCCCTTGTCGGTGTCGATATTGGACCAATGGACGTGGCTGCGGATGTAGCCGGGGAGTGCGTGCTCGGGCCATTTCCAGTCTTTGAGCGTGCGCGAATAGAACTCGAGCTTGCGCGACGGAGTGGGAAAGCCGCCGTGGCGATCGCCGTCGATCTCGACGCCGACCGCGGCGCCCCGGTTGCGGATCACGCGCGTGACCGGATCGATTTCGGAGCCTTCGAGTTCGGCCGGCTTGGGCGGCGCTTCATAGGACGCGTAGGAATTATCCTCGATCAGAAACGCGCCGAATTTGCGCATGTACTCGAGCGCAGTGAGCCCGAGCTTCGCGGCCGCGGCGGGCAGGCCAGGCACGCTGTTCTCGAAGATCCAGCGATAGTATTCGTCCACCGTAAGCTTTTCGCCGGGGCGGTACGGCGATTCGAAGAATTTGCGGATTCCGAGCGCGCCGTCCGGATCGACCCGCCACGACAGATCGATCCAGAATTCGTCTTCCTCCCAGACCTCGCCAAGCCCGGCCTCGCGATGCGCTTGCCATGTGGTCGCGAATTTTTTCCCCTGCTTTTCGAGTGCTACGCGCAGAACTGGTTGGCGAAAGCCTATCCACTTGGCGGCCTGCGTCTCCTGGCTCATCAGGTCGTGGCGCTCCGAGGCATGGCCCATCGGCAGGACGTAATCGGCGAACCACGCGGTCTCGCTCCAGGTGGGCGTCAGGCACGCGTGGCGTTCGACCTTGGTCTCGTCGGTGATCGCTTCGAGCCAGGTCATCCCGTCGGGATTGGTCCATACCGGGTTGTAAACGCGGGTGAAGTACATCGCGAGCTTGCCGCGCCCCTGTTTGAGAAAATGCGGGAGCAGAAAGCTCATCTCGAAAAAGGCGATCGGATATTCGCGCGGCCAGATCATTTCGTTCCACGCGCGCGGCGGCGGCGGCATCATCGGCGGCGCGGGGATGTATTTGTTGAGCGCGCTGGGGCTGGTGCCGCCGGGCGTGCCGACCGCGCCGGTCAGCACGACCAGAAATTCGAGCGCCCGCGCGACCTGCCATCCGCCGAGATTTCCCGCCGCGGCATTGCGCCATACGTGCGTAGCGAGAGCGCTTCCGGCGCGAGCGGCTTCGCGCGCGACCTCGATGATCACGCTGGCGCGCGCGCCCGACTCGCGCTCGGCGAATTCGGGCGTGAACTCCGCGTAGGTTTCCTTGAGCGTCGCGATGAAACTATCGAAGGTTTGCGGCTTGCCCGGATGCTCTTCGCGCAGGAACTCTTCCCAGTTGACCCAGCGCCGCACGAACTCGTGGTCGAACAAGTCCTCGCGCAGGATCAAGTTGCACATCGCGAGCAGCACCGCGGCCTCGGTGCCCGGCCAGGTCGAGAGCCAGTAATCGGCCTTGGCGGCGGTGTTGGACAGGCGGGTATCGATCACGCACAGCTTGGCGCCGCGCTCTTTGCCTTCGATAATCCGCTGCGCGTGAGGATTGAAGTAGTGGCCGGTTTCGAGATGCGAACTCAACAGCAGGATGAAACGCGCGTTGGCGTGATCGGGCGAGGGCCGATCGTAACCGTGCCAGAACGCATACCCGGTGCGCGCGCCTGCCGAGCATACGTTGGTGTGGCTGTTATGGCCGTCGATTCCCCACGAGTGCAGGATACGCTGATTGTACACCAGCTCGTGGCCCGGGCGGCCGACATGGTAGATGATCTCGTTGCGGCGGCCTTCGGTGATCGCGGCGCGAATCCGGCCCGCTATATCGTCGAGCGCGGCGTCCCAGGTGACGCGCTCCCACTTGCCCTCGCCGCGTTTTCCGGCGCGCCGCATCGGATACAGAATCCGCTCGGGGTCGGTGACCTGGTTGAGCGTGGCGGGACCCTTGGCGCAGTTGCGGCCGCGGCTGCCCGGATGCTCGGGGTTGCCCTCGAACTTGCGAATCTTGAGAGTGGATTTATCGACGTAGGCGAGCAGGCCGCAGCCCGCCTCGCAGTTGAAACAAATCGTCGGGATGATTTGATGATGGCGCTCGACTTTGCGCGGCCACGCGGCCGGATCGAAATCGACAAAGTCGTCCCACTTTTCGACCGGCGGATAGCTCGCCAGACCGCCGGCCGGCGGCTCGAGATCGCGCGCTGAAGGATTGAGTGGCGCGGGAATCTGCTTGTGGGTAGGCATCTCGTTCAACTGAGCGGCACCGATTGACCGGCGCGAACCCATAGCTCTTCAAACATCCAGACACCTCCGAGCGCCAGTGCGGCGGCTATAACTTGCAGCGCGGTGGCGCTTTCGCCGCGGTCCGCGATGGCGACGAGAATAATCGGCGCGGCGATTCCGAGCCCGATCGCGCCGCCCCAAAAGCGCGTGCTCAAAGCGCCCGCGGTCAACTGCTCGACCGCCAGCTCGACCTCGCGTCCGGGGGGGGCCAGGTAAACCTCGGCCATGATCATCGCGAGGCTGAGCACGAGCGAGACCGTCAGCGTGTTGCCGAGCCCGAGCGCGGTTTCACGTGAAACCTCGGTGAACGCGCCGATGATAATCAGCGTCGCGGCGCCTGCAATCGCGGCCTGCATCAGCAGATGCCAGGTATAGAGCGGACTCTGCCACAGATCGCGGCCCTTGGCCTGCGCGAAGAGAAAGCCCGTGTAACAGGCGGCCCCGATCGCAAGCAGCGCGGCGATCCAGACCAGGAGCGGCGGCGGCAGCCCCGCGAACCACGCGGTCGCGAACCAGAGAAATGCCGCGGCGCCGTATGCCATTAGAATCCAGGCGCCGATCACGACCCAGGAGCGCGGATTCGGCTTGGTCAGCAGGAAGTAGAATCGATCCGGGCGCTTGAGATCCGCGATCAGCAAGATCACGGTGACGCCGATGAACGCCATCGCGGCGATCGGCGCGGCGAAGCCGAGCATCAGCAGATCAGTGCGATAGCCGAGCGTCAGCATCAGCGCCGCAACGAGCAGCGCTCCCGCCGCGATCGACTTGGTGAGCAGATACGCGCCGATTCGCCATCCCCACGGCGCCGGATGCGCCACGTCGTAAACCACGCGTGAGGCGCCCGGGGATGCGGCGGCCGCGGCGGCGCGGTAGCCGGTCTCGAGCGCGCGGAATTCGGCGGCGTCCTTGCGGTCGGCCCAAAAGTGCGATGCGCTTTGCGAAGGCATCGTCGGCTGCAGCAGGTCGCCGTCGATTCCCTTGTAGAACAGCTTGGGCTCGGTGCCCTTGTGCGGTTTGCGGGCGACGACCTTCTGGGTCGCGACGATCGTGGCGATGAGGCTTTGCGAATCGTCGAGGTCGCCCGAGATAATCGCCTGGGTGGGGCACACGATCACGCACGCGGGCTCGAGGTTCTGCTCGACGCGATGCGCGCAATAATTGCACTTGGCGGCGGTGTGCGAGTTCGGATCGATATAGAGAGCGTCATACGGACACGCCTGCATGCAGGATTTGCATCCGATGCAGCGGTCGGAATCGAAATCGATGATCCCGTCAGCGCGCCGATAGAGCGAGGTGGTAGGACAGATTTCGACGCACGGCGCCGAATCGCAATGGTTGCAGCGCATCACGCCGAAGTGGCGGCTGGTGTCGGGGAATTCGCCCTTCTCTATATATTTGACCCAGGTGCGGAACACGCCGATGGGAACGTTATGCTCCTCTTTGCAGGCGACGGTGCAGGCGTGGCATCCGATGCAGCGGTCCTGGTCGATTACAAATCCGTAGCGCATCGCGGGTCTGAGGATAGTTGCCCGCGAAGCGGAGCTTGGCAAGAGGACGCCGCGCGGCCGCGCCCTCAGCCGGGCTTGCGAGCGGATGGCGGCGGCGCGATAATCCGTCCTTGCGCGATTGCTTCCGGCGGTGGACGCATAGCTCAGCTTGGTTAGAGCACATGCCTCACATGCATGGGGTCGCAGGTTCAAATCCTGCTGCGTCCACCAAATTCCAATCCAAACGCTGGGGTGGTGCCGCGCAATTTATTTGCTCAAATCTGGCGGCGCGAGAGCTCGGACTGTGAACCCCGCGAAGGCATTGAATTCCCTGGCCCGGGAGCGATCGCGAGCGGGACGCCGGGCGCGCTGACCGGGAACCGGTCCTGATAACGAAGCGGGAATCCTGCTTCGGATTCCCGCTTCTGGTCATCGTGGTTGTGCGCCGGCTGCTTGCTACGAACGCATCATCACGAGCTGTATCCCGGCCAGGCTCAGCATGTCGTTGGTGCCGTCCTCGATCAACGCGGCGCGCGCGTCGCGGAAAAGCTTCTCGACCTGGTACTCCTTGCTGAGACCGTTGCCGCCGAACAGTTGCACGGCGTCGCTCGCGATCTCGAACGCCGCCTGAGTGCAGAAGGTCTTCGCCGCCATCGCGTATTCGAGCGCGGGAACCGCGGCGCGGTCGTTGTATATCATGGTCGCGCGCGATAGCCGCCGGCACGCCTCGACCTTGGTGAACATCTCGAACAGGCGCTTCTGGACGAGCTGATGCTCGCAGATCGGCTTGCCGCCCTGGATGCGTTGGCGGGAATAGTCGAACGCGGCCTCGAACGCCGCGCGCGCCACCCCGGTGAACACCGCGCCCATCGTGCCGTTGGCCGAGGTCAGCACCTTCGCGCCCAGCATCTGGAAATTATCCGGGCTCGCGAGCATGTACTTGGCGGGAATCTTCACGTTATCGAAGAAGATCTCGCCCTGGTTGAGCGCGCGCTGCCCAAGCTTGTTGAGCGGCTTGCCCTTGGACACGCCCGGGAGATCGAACGGAATGAATGCTGCCGCGGCTCCGCGTGGAATGTCGTTGTGCGCTGCCGCCATCAGGTAGGTCAGCCCGTGGGTGGAGATGGTCCCGTTGGAAACCCACGCCGACTTCTGCCCGTTTATTACGTAATTGTCGCCCTCGCGGCGCGCGATCACGCGCCCGCCCTTGTTGGTCGCATCATTGTCGTCGAGGATCGAGCCGCCCCAGTCCGATCCGTGGGCTGGCTCGGTGACCGGCCAGCATCCAATGTAACGTGCCTCGCGGTCGGCGACGAACGGCTTGACGTATTGTTCGATCAGATCCCGGTCTCCGGTCTGCGCGAGCGCGCCGAAGGGGAATCCCGCAACGCCGAGGCTGATTGCCAGGTCCGCGCTGCCCCATCCCAGTTCCTCGAGGAACACGTGGAGGCTCAGCCCGTGTAACCCCAATCCCCCCAGTTCGGCGGGGATGGTTGCGGTATGGTAGCCAAGTTCATACGCCGAGCGCATGAATTTCCACAGGATCGAGCCGCGATCGATGACCTGCTGCGGGTCTGCGAGCCGGTCGAGCGCGATCGCGGTTGGGCGCAGCACGTTTTTGGAGAAGCGATGGACGGCGTCCTTGAGTTCGGCGATCTCTGGCGGGAAATCGACCTCGAGTTCCACGTAAGTATCCATCGCATCTGCTCCTTGCGGCTTATTGCGCGCTCACTGCTTGTTGACGTTGGACGCGGGGGGTACGAAGTTCGGCACCAACTCGAGCGCCTTGTTCAGGAATTCCAGTTCTTTCTGCCGATATTCGAGCGGCGCCGGCGCCTGAATCATGCCATCGCGCTTGAGCTCCTCAACCACCTTGGGATCGCGCTCGAAGGGATTGCCGTGCTCGTTGATGAAGTAAATCTGCTCGAAGGGGAGCTTGGGGCGCTGTCCGCCGGCCTCGCGCTGCTCGAGCGGGTACCCGACCGTCATCAGGACCAGCAGATGGGCGGAGTCGGGGAGCTTGAACAGCTTGCGCATCTTCTTCTCACGTGGGCCGTCGAGCGAGCCGGTGCCGATGCAACAGGTGCCGAGCCCCTCTTCGTAAGCGACCAGGGTGGCCTGCGCGATACCCTGCCCGCAGTCCATGTCGGTGAGCCCGGTCTGCATGATCCCCTCGTAGTTCTGCTTGAAGTAGGGGATGAGCACGGTGTCGAGGAACTGATGCTCGGCCTGCTTGTTCAAACCCATTGCCCGCGCCTCGACCAGCTCGTGCAGGCGGTCGCCCTGAGTCGGATGGCCGCTGTTGCGGTCGTAGATCGCCTCCTCGACCCAGTACCACAGGATGACCACGGGGGCGTGCTTGAGTTGCGAGGTGCCAAGCGGCGCCACCAGGGCAGCCCAGGTTTCGGGCGGCGAGGAGTCGCGGAACATCACGATCGCGCGCAGCGCCTGCACATTGCCCCAGAACGAGGCGAGGCGTGACGCCTCGAGCATCTTCTGGATCTTCTCGCGCTCGACCTTGCGGTAAGGGTTGTAGAACCTGATTGTGCGCCGGATGCCGATAGCCTGTTTCAATTCCATTTCCAACCGCCTCTGTGATTTGTGCAGCTAACCGGCATGGTCCGGAGCCGCAGCTTTTGCCCTGTCATGATCCCAAGTGGTCGCCGTCACGCCCTGCTTCTTGAGCACCGCCTTTTGCACCCGATGAGTTTCGGTCTTGGGCAGCCTCTGACGGAAGTCGAGGTAGCGGGGCACCATGAATTTCGCCATCCGCTGTTCGCAGAAGCGGATCAGCTCCGCGGGATCGAGCTTGTGCCCGGGACGCAGCACCACCGCGACCATCACGTCATCCTCGCCCAGCTCGGAGGGCACGCCGAAGGCGCCCGATTCGAGCACCGCGGGATGCTGATTGACGATCTTCTCGACCTCGTAAGAGGAAATGTTTTCGCCGCGCCGGCGCATCGAGTCGGTCTTGCGATCGGCGAAGAAGAAATTGCCGTCGGCATCGCGATAGGCCATGTCGCCGGTGTAAAACCATCCTTCGCGCGCCTTGGCCTCCGAGGCCTGCGGATTCTTGAAATACTCGACCCGGCGCGCGGCCGGGTTGTCGATCTTGAAGGTCAGGTTGCCCGCTTCTCCGACCGGGCATTCGGCGCCGTTGTCGTCAACCACCTTGGCCTGGATTCCCGGCGGCGGCTTGCCCATCGACCCCTTTGGCGAGGTGCCGGCGTTGAACAGACTGAAGCCGCCTCCGTCAACCGCGCCGTAGCCTTCCCACACCGTGAGGTTGAAGCGCTTCTCGAACTCCGCCCACGCCCACGCCGGAGTAGCGGCGCTAAAAACGAGCCGGATGGGGTTGTCCGCGTCATCGGGACGCGGCTGCTGCTTGAGCAGGATCGGGACCATCGCGCCCAGCGCGTTGAAGGTGGTCGCCTTATAGCGCCGGACGTCGTCCCAGAAGCGGCTCGCGCTGAAGCGGCGCCCGAGCGCGACCTGGTAACCCCCGACCAGAGCGCGGATCACGCTCAGGAACAGCGCGTTGGCGTGGAACAGTGGCAGGCACGTGTAAAGGATGTCGCCGGATTGGTAGCCCACGCCGACGTTCGCGAACATCCCCAGCCCGCGGTAGCGGAATACCACCCCCTTGGGCAGCCCGGTGGTGCCCGAGGTGTACAACAGCGATGCGATCGCGTCGGGGTCGAGCGGGACGTCGGGCTCGGCGGCGGGCGCCTTCATCAGCTCCGCCAGCGTGATCGCGTTGGGCGGCATCTTGAAATCGGCCGGCGCTTCGACCGTGTCCACGATCAGATGCGCGATCGCGGGGAGCTGGTCGCGAATCGCGAGCAGCGCGGGGACCAGATCCGCCGAAATGAACAGCGCCTTCGCCTCGGAGTGATTTAGGATGTACTCGAGGCCCTCGCCCTTGAGCGCGATATTGACCGGGACCGAATACGTGCCAAGCTTTTGCGTGGCGCAGAACACCGAGAGCCACTCGGGCCGATTTGGCATCATGATCGCGATACCGTCGCGCGGCCCGATGCCTAGCTTCGAGATCCCGTTCGCGATCCGGTTGGTGCGCTCGTTTAGCTGGCCGTAGGTAATCCGCTGCTCTTCGAACATCAGGAAGACCCGGCCGGGTTCGGCCGCGGCTTTGTCCCGCAGCGTTTTTGCCAGTGAAAAAAATTCCTCAGCCATCGTTCACCTTGTTAGACCGCGTTAGACCGCCAGGATGTGTACGCACGCCGCGCCGCCAAAGCCCTGGCAATGGGTGAGTCCGAGCTTGGCGTCGCGCACCTGGCGCACTCCCGATTCGCCGCGTAATTGCTCGACCACTTCCACCACCTGCGCGACGCCGGTTGCGCCGAGCGGATGGCCCTTGGCGAGCAGCCCACCCGAGGAGCTGACCGCGACCCGGCCGTTGATCGCGCTTTGTCCCTGTTCGATAAACTTGCCGCCCTCGCCGCGCTCGCACAGCCCAAGGTTCTCGTAATGGACGATCTCGGCGATCGCGAAGCAGTCGTGCAGTTCGATCACGTCGAGCTGGTCGGGCTTGATTCCGGCCTGCTGGTAAGCGAGACCCGCCGTGCGGGTGTTGATCTCGGTCACCGCGCCCAGCGCGTCGGTCGCGCCACGCTCGGACTGCAGTACCGAGGCGACGACCTGCGCGGGCTTTTTCGGCGCGGTGCGCGCGATTCCTCCGCGCGCGACGATCACCGCCGCGGCGCCCGAACTGGTCGGGCAGCACATCATCAAGGTCAGCGGCTCCGCGACCATCCGCGAGGCGAGCACGTCGTCCACCGTCACCTCAAGCCCGTACTGCGCCTTGGGATTGTGCGAGGCATTGCGATGGTTCTTCACCGACACCATCGCCATCTGTTCGACCGTGGTCCCGTATTTCTTGCTATGCTGACGGAAGACTTCGGAGAACATCATGGGCATCGGCGCCGACCGCGCAGCGCCGCCCTGGGCGACGCGTGGATCGGCGGCGAGCGGCCCGCGCTGCATCTTCTCGAAGCCGAGCGCAAGTGCGACTTCGACCACGCCCGCCCGCACCGCCATCACCGCCTGATGGAACGCGGTCGAGCCGGTCGCGCACGCGTTCTCGACGTTAATTATCGGTACTCCCGTCGCGCCGACCCGGTTGAGCAGGCGCTGTCCAGCGGTGATTCCCTGCATCGCATGCCCGCAGAAGGCCATCTCGATCGCCGAGTAGTCCAATCCAGCGTTGGCCAAGGCCTGGCGGAGCGCGTCTTCGCCGAAGTCCTCGAACGATTTTCCCTCGTGGCGGCCGAACGCGGACATTCCGACCCCAACGACGTACACATCAGTATTTGCTGCCATCAGTTCCCTTCGCTATGTCGGCTATGAACCGTCGCTAATGATTTGCTGACGGTATGCGTGGATTTCGCGAATGTCCCTTAGTGCAACTTATGCAACCGATATGCCATCTGGATGACAAAGCCGGTACGGCAGGAGTGAGCGGGGGTGCCGGAAAATTTGCTGGACTTTCCCAACGCGTCTAACGAATGTTAGGCGCAATGACGCGGTTAGGGTCAGAGCCGATGTAGCGAGCGGAGCCATACACCGGCGATATCACGGCTACTTCGATGCCCGTATCGCCTACGGCCAGAACCGGAGACAAGTCCGCGCGGAGGTCTTTATCAACCGGCTCGGCTAGTTCTTTCGCACGTTTCGGAATGGGCCGGTGTCGAAGCGTGGCTCCTTCGGCAGGTCAAGCACACGCTCGGCGATGATGTTGCGCTGGATCTCGTCGGTGCCCCCGGCGATCGAGACCGCGGGCACCGAGACCAGGATTTCGGCGATGATTCCTTCGCGCGGGCTTTCGCGTCCGGTGAGCATCGCTTGCGTGCCGGTAATCAGCGTATGGACACGCGAGCAGGCTCTCGCGACGTGGCTGGCTGCGAGCTTTCCGAGCGAGCCTTCCGGACCCTGCGGGCGTCCCTGTTGCTGAGCGGCGCGCGCGCGGCGCGCGGTCCATTCGGCGGACTTGGCCAGGATCATCAGCTTGGCTATCTCCTGGCGCAGGTAAGGATCCTTGTGCGCGCCTGTTTCCGTGGCGCGATCGATGATGAGATCGACGCGCCCGGCGCGCTGCGGATACCATTTGTAGGGTTGATTCGCCTTTTCGGTTTCGGCTCGCTCTTCGGCGTGTATCTTTCCGACCCGCGTCCCGCTCTTCGCCGGCGCCGGCAGCCCGTCGGCGCCGCGCCGCTCGTGGGCGAGGGTCGTCACCGCCACCTTCCAGCCCTCGCCGACGCGCCCGACCAAGTTCTCTTTGGGAACCTTCGCGTCGGTGAAGAACACCTGGTTAAAAGACGCGTGGCCGTTCATCTGCTTGAGCTGCTGGACATCGACCCCAGGCTGCTTCACGTCGATCACGAAATACGAGAGTCCCTCGTGCTTGGGGGCGTCCCAATCGGTGCGGGCGAGCAACAGGCCGTGGTCGGCATGATGTGCACTCGTCGTCCAGACCTTCTGTCCGTTGATGATCCAAAAATCTCCCTTCAAATCCGCGCGGGTGGTGGCGCCGGCCAGGTCGGAGCCACTGCCCGGCTCGCTGAAGAACTGGCACCAGGTATCTTCCCCGGTGAGGATACGGCGCAGGAGCTGCTTTTTTTGCAGATCCGATCCGTGCTCGAGCAGCGTGGCCGCCGCCAGCATTCGCACTCCGGACTTAGCAACCCCGACCGCGCCGACATTTGCGAATTCTTCCTCCACCACACGCGCCAGCGCGTGCGATAGTCCGCGGCCGTACCATGCCTGCGGCCATTGCGGCATCCCCCATCCGGAATCGGCGAGCTTGCCGCGCCACTGGACCAGCGACATATCCGGATCCCAGTTGGCCGCCAGCCACTGGCGCACTTCGGCACGCACCTCGGCTTCGCTGATTTTACTCATCGCTCAAACTCCCCAACGCTGCATCAAGAGTTCCCGGTGGTAACTCGGCTGACCGAGAAACACTTCCGAGCTTTTGGCGCGCTTGAACCACAGATGCGTGTCGTTGTCCCAGGTGAAGCCGATGCCGCCGTGAATCTGAATACACTCGGCGGCGGTGTGCAGGTAGGTTTCTGACGCGGCAGCTTTGGCCAGACTGGCGAGCGCGGGCCACTCGGGATCCTCCGCCGCGGCCGCTTGCGCCGCGTAGTAGGCCGCCGACTTGGCAAGCTCTACCTCCAGCAGCATATCGGCAAGCTTATGCTTGACGGCCTGGAACGAGCCTATCGTTCGTCCGAACTGGACCCGCAGTTTCGCATACTTTACCGCCGACTCGAGCAGCGCCTGGGCGCCGCCCATCATCTCGTTCGCAAGCGCGATGGCCGCCTGATCGAGAGTACGCAGGATCGGCTTTGCGCCATCCTCGAGGCTGCCGAGCAGTTTCGCATGAGCACTGTGAAAATCGATACGCGCGATCTTGCGAGTGGGATCCATGGATTCCAGAAGGCGCCGTTTAACGCCGCCTGTATTCGCATCGAGGGTGAATAGCGCCAACCCCTCGCCACCGGAAGTCTTGGGCGCGCGTGCGGCGACGATCAGCAGGTCCGCGACGTGGCCGTCAACAACGTAACTTTTGGCTCCGTTGAGACGGTAGCCGTCCGCATCGGGGGTGGCGACAACCGCGATGCCCGTTGGATCCCAATTACCATCGGGCTCGGTGACTGCCAGGGTAGCCAGCCGTGCACCTTCTGCGATATCCGGCAACAAGGCCGATTTCTGCGTCTCCGTGCCCGAGTTCATAATGGCGTTGGCGGCGAGCACCGCCGTCGAGAAATAAGGTGCGCACAACAGTGCGCGGCCAAGCTCCTCGGTAACGATGCAAAGTTCGACCATGCCAAACCCCGCGCCACCATATTGCTCGGGTACGTGGATGCCGGGCAGGGCCAAATCCTCGCTCAACTGGCGCCACACCGCGGGATCGTAACCCTCGGCGGTGGCCATCAGGCGCCGAACCTCAGTCGTCGGAGATCGGTCGTTGAGAAATCGCCGAATCGCCGAACGGAACTGCTCCTGTTCCTCTGTGAACGCGAACTGGATGCGGCGCTTGGGCTCGAGTTTCGATTCATCTGATGTATTCATCGCGCTTGAAAGGTGTTCGGCGGCTGGCTTTGGATATGGTTCTATTGCCACGAATAGGTGTGCCGCGGCAATCGGCGTCGCGGGTGAACCGCTTGCGTTTCGTGGTGCGTCGAGCTTGTCCGGCGCCGGGAGGACTTAGGGTCAAGGCTCGGACAGTAACACCGTCGGGCTCGTCTTCGCGGATCCTGATCAGCATCGCGGAAGTGGCGACGGAGTACGGAGCGGGAAGCCGAGGACGCCGCCGCGGGCGCGCGCCCGCCGGAAAAGAGGTTTACGAGTAGCCGCGTCGGCCGGGTGTTGGGGGTGATAGCAAGTATTGCGCGGGCGCCCGATCAACCCAGGTAGGCGAAGTCGCCGCGGGCATTGATGCTCAGCGTGTTCGGGATCGGGGAACCAGAGGAGATCGCGGGCTGTGGGGGATCTGAAATTTGGTAAATCACACCGCTCGCACCGGGCGTGAATAGCCCGCCCCGGGGCCCGAGCACGAAGATCTTGTTGATTCCCTCGGAATCGGAAGCGCCCAGATAGAGCGCTCCGGCATCGGTCAGCGCGGGATCTCCCAGCCATCGGAACTCGGTTCCAAATGGCGTGAGCTGTCCGCGTTGGATCGGCAGGCTCAGCCGGCCGTCGCGAATCGTGAGGATCGCCGACATCCGTGCACAGGTGGCATGCACGGCCATCATGCCGCTCGGAATCAGCGCCGGCCGATCGAATCCAAGATTAGTCACCGGAGCCAGAGCAGTCATCGTACCGGTCGTGAGGACTCGGGTGACTTCACCGCGATGGTAAAGAAATAGTGCCGCGCCCGACGGGGTCTTCGAGACAAAGGCGATCATCATGCCCTCGTCCGACGAAACCGCGCTTGGCAGTCCAAAGGCATCGTACCGAGTACGCTCAGGTCCGAGCTTCCCCTGCACCGCCACTTCGCTGATCCCGGCCGCTGACGCGAGCAGCACAGCCTGCCGATTTGCGGGATCACGCGCTCCCACGTCGGGGCTGATCCACGCGTTGAATGCGACCTGGCCGATTGGCCCAGGATCCTGGGAACCGAACCCAAGAATCGAGATCCGGTGATGCTGAAGTGTATAGTCACCGGCGTGGGATAAGCAGGACAGAGTACCTTTCGAGTACAGGAACAACGCGTCCGCACCGGAAGCCTCACCAGCGATGAACGCGATTTCGCCCGAGCTCGCGGCGACAGGGCGGGGATCGACCCGCAGGACCGGAGCGCATCCCGGATTCGGCTGAACGGAATCCAGCAATCGCCGGAGCCGGAAGGGCGGCGAGTCGGCGGAATTCGCGATCAGTATTTCCCAATGCGAAACTCGATTCGGCGAACTTAGTTCAGCGCCAAATACCACGCTTCCGTCCGGCATCATCGTGGGCAAACCTAAATCCTCGATTGTCGCGCCGCCGAAACGCGTCACTCCAATCGATGCGACTGCGGCGATCCGTCCGCGGGCGTCGCTGGCATAAAGTACTCGCCCGGAATGGGTGTCTAGCGCCGCTCCACCAAGTCCTTCCATGGACAGGACGAAAGCGCTCGCGCTGGCGGTCCATGTGAGGATCGCCGCCGCTATGACCATGGTAGTAATCAAGCGCTTGATTTTCATTGCAACCACCCCTTCAGCCGCTCGGGCGCAAACCATTCCCGGTCCACGGAACCCCTGTTGATCGGCCATGAATCAGGCTCACCTCGTCACGCGACGGGTGGCTAACGAGTGCATCACTGATGCCACGGGTTTGGCGGAAATGACCCCGAGACTAACACCCGTCAGGTTGGATCGTCGGGGCGGCATGGTTCGCGGCAGTGGCGCATTCGGCATCACCTGCGCGGGATTGATTCCTCTGGCTACACCGCGCCGACGCGACGCCGAGCGCGACGCCGCCGACCTTTGACGGCCTCCAGAACAACCCTCACCGGCTATGCCGCAGTCTCCCGCAAGTTCTGGCCGTCTAATTGGCTCCGCGCCCTCAGTAACGGAGCGAGCAGCGCGGTAAGCTCGTCTTGGCAGGGAAATGAGCCTGGCTGGTACGCACACAGAGCATCTTCTGCCAGCAGGTCACCGGTCTGCGCGAAGGCCCGCGAGCGAGAGCCGCCACAGACCGGTGCGAATTCGCAAACACCGCATCGCCCTTTCAGCAGCCGCGCCTCACGCAGAGCGGTAAAGATTCCACTGGTTCGATAAAGCGACGATAGCTCCTGTGTGCGCACATTTCCCGCCGATAGCGGCAGGAAGCCGCTCGGAAATACCTCGCCAGTGTGAGAGACGAAAACGAAGCCGCGCGCCGCGTTGATATCGAGCGGCGGCCGCCGCCGTCGGCCGGTCGGCACGATAGGCCCGAACTCCCGACGCAAGTTTCGATAGGTCTCTCCCAGTGTAATAGCTTGCTCGGGCGCAATTCCGGTCTGCTCGAAAATCGCCCGCTGGATCGCCACCCGGCGGAAGTGATGCGCCTCAGTGGTCTTCACCGGAATGATTGCGCCGACGTCATACAGGAAGTTCAGTGCGTCCTCGCATTGGGATGGGGAGATCTGTTCAAGTCCGCTCCCGCGGCCGGTCTGAATCAGAAAGAAAACGCTCCAAGTCATCGCCCTGCGCGCCAGGACCATCCGCGCCAGGGCCGCCAGGTCGTCGAGATTACGCGTCGTAACAGTAGTGTTGACCTGGACCTTGAGTCCGAGCGTGTGAGCGCGCTCCCACGCCTCGATAGTGCGGGCGAAGGTCTGCTCTCGCCCGCGGAAGGCGTCATGACTGCGCGCGCTCGAGCCATCGAGGCTCAGCGAGATCGCAACCAACCCGGCGGCTTTGAGTTCCGTCATCGCCTGCTCTGTGAGCAAAGGCGTGGCCGAAGGCGAAAGCGAGGTTGGCAGCCCGCGACTCACCGCATGGCGGACCAACTCGGTCAGATCACGCCGCTTCAGCGGATCGCCTCCGGTCATTACGAATAGCGGTGGCGGCGAGCCGAAGCTTGCGATCTGATCGATCAACGCAAGTCCTTCGGCGGTTGTGAGTTGAGCGGGGTCCGGCGTCGGCATCGAGGTTGCGCGGCAATGTAGACAAGCCAAGTCGCAGGCCCGCGTCACTTCCCATATGACGATAAAAGGCCGCTGCGCGAGATCGACGCGCGTGTGCCGGATCGTGCGGTTAGTGGCGCGCGATTGAGCATCGAAGGCTGAGGAGGAGAGATCCATTCCAGCCAACCCAGCACATGGCATGCCAAGCGCCGTGACTTACGGCTGGAGCAGCGTCATTCGCCATCGCCCGCCAACTCGCACGAACAGCTCGCGCCGATGCAGCCGAAAGGAACCTTGGACCCAGAACTCGATCCGTTTGGGTACAACGCGCAGGCCGAGCCAATAATCAGGCCGCGGCACATCCTGACCTTGCAATTGACGTCTGAGCCTTGCCACGCGCACCAACAGATCCGCGCGGACCCTGAGCGGATGGCTCTGATGCGAGGCGGTCGCCGAAAGCTGGCTGTCGCGCGGTCGGCTGATCCAATACTGGTCGGCCTCGCCGGGGGTCATAGGTTTGACCGCACCTTCGATCCGGACTTGGCGGCCACGCCTTGGCCAATAGAAGGCCAGCGCCGCGTGGGCATTTCGTTTCATCTGTTGGCCCTTGGGGCTGCGGACATCAGTATAGAATCCAAATCCGCGCACGTCAGCTTGTTTAAGCAGTACGTAACGGACGCTTAGCTCGCCATTTCGCCCGCAGGTTGCCAATGCCATCGCTTCGGGTATGCGGGTGCCGGCGGATACTTCCTGTTTGAACCACCGATTGAATCGATCGATTGGATCTTGCGTCGCCATGTTCTCCTGTCAGGTTGCGGGCCGTTGCTGCAAATCGAGTTCCGGCCTGAAGAATGCATAATCGAAGCCATCGAAAGAGGTACTTGCACCAATGATCGGAACAGCTCGGGCAGACCGGCCTCGCGCCCAGTCCGCGACGATTGCCGTGATCGGAGGCGGAATCACAGGTTTGGCCGCCGCAAACCATCTTCTCGAGGTTGCCGCGGCCAATCGCGCCCGCCCGCTGACCGTGGCGCTATTCGAACGCGCGGAGAAAGCGGGCGGCAAATTGGCTACAGTGCGGCGGGCTGGATTTCTAGCCGAGTCCGGTCCCGATTGTTTTTTAGGTGACAAACCCGGCGCCTCTGGTCTGATCGACCGGTTCGGGTTGAGCGACACTCTGATACCGGTGCAGGAACAAAACCGCAAGAGCTACATCCTGCATTCCAAGCGGCTGCATGAAATTCCCGACGGGCTGATGATGGGCGCGCCGACGCGTCTGAGCCCGATGCTGGCCAGCCCGCTATTCAGCACTGTCGGTAAGCTGAGGATCGCGCTGGAGCCGCTGGTCGCGCGCCGCGGTATCGCCGACGACGAAAGCCTGGCCCATTTCATCGAGCGCCACTTCGGCCGTCAATTGCTTGAGCGTCTGGTGGGGCCTCTCATCGGAGGCATATTCGGCGGCGATCCGCACGAGCTGAGCGCGCGGGCCACGATGCCGCAAATGGTGGAATTAGAACGGCAATGGCGCAGCCTGGCCCTTGCATTGAGAGCCGCGCGGCCGCGGCAAAGGGGGGCTACCGGGCGGCGACCCTCGATGCTGACGTTGCGCGGTGGGATGCAGACGCTCAGCGACGCGCTGATCGCGCGGCTGGCCGCGGTAGTCCATTCAGGGACCGAAGTGACAGCGATTCGGCGCGATTCAGGCCGGTGGCGCTTGAGCATGGCCGGCGGCGGCGAGTTTTTCGCCGACGCTGTGATCTGCGCGGCGCCGGCGTGGATCACCGCGCGGTTGTGCCGGACTATCGATAAGGACCTGGCCGAACTGCTCGGCTCAATTCATTACAACTCGGTCGCGACCGTCAACCTTGGCTACAACACGATGCCTGCGTGCCGGCTTCCGGCCGGGACTGGCTTTGTGACATCGCGCGACGACCAGCGCCTGCTGACCGCAGTGAGCTTCTCGAGCGCCAAGTTCGAGAATCGGGCGCCGCGCGGCGGGCTGCTGGTGCGCGCCTTTTTCGGCGACGGTCCTGCTCGAGAGCTCACCGAAGCCGAATTGCTCGATCGAGCGCGCAGAGAACTGGCCGACATACTCGGGCTGGTGGCTGCGCCCGTACTGACCCACGTCTCGCGCCTGATACGTGCGATGCCTTGCTATGGCGTGGGCCACCAACAACGCGTCGCCCGGGCCGAGGCGCGGGCAGCGGCTCTGGAAGGGTTCATCCTGGCCGGCGCGGCATATCGCGGCGTCGGCGTACCCGATTGCATCATCAGCGGTGAGGCAGCGGCGCGCAGGGCATATGGCGCTGTTTACCCCGAATAGCCTCCTAAGAAACAGGATTGAGAAGCACCCTCCCGAAGGAATCGTGATTGCTCGCGAGGGCGGGCGGACGAGCCGTCCGCCCCCACTGGCATATTGCTTCCTTTTGACAGTGGCGGCCGACGGCTCGTCGGCCGGCTGGGCAGCAGAGGCGATGCGGGAGAGGCGAGCGAAACATCATCCCGCGCGAGGAACGCCCCCGTTTCTTACCTGACGTGCCGCGACCCGCGCCGCGTGCCCTGCTACTGACCCATCGGTCCCTGATACACCTCGGCGAATCGAAACCCCATCTCTAGCGGTATCGCCAGGTTGGCGTCGTGATTGGTCTTCAGGCACACCACCGCCGGCCCGTTCGCGGCGTATGCGCCAGTGAGCGCGGAATCAAGGTCTTCCATACGCTCGGCATAAAACCCGGCGCAGCCCAACCCTTCGCCGACCCGGTCCCAGCGCACAGTTCCCATCTTGGTGCCGAACGTCTTTCCAAAAAGCCGCTGCTCGTTCGGTTCCTCCATCGTCCACGATCCTTCGGCAAAAACGATAGTCCGAATCTTCAAGCCTTCGCGCGCCGCCGACTGCATCTCCATGAAGTTGAATCCCGCCGCTCCGTCGCCGCTGACGCACACCACCTCGCGATCGGGGTTACCAAGCTTCGCTCCGATCGCCGAAGGTATTCCGGTGCCGAGCATGCCGAGTTCGAGAATATTGAGGTACGAACGCGGCCGGGTCGCAGGCAGGAACCAGTGTGACCACAACGAGGTATTGCCACCATCGGCGATGTAGATGCTATCCGCACCAAAGATCTTGCCGACGGTTTGCAAAGCCTGGGCTGGATGGATGCCGGGTCCCTTCCAAGCGGCGACGGCGGCGAATTGCTGCGTGCGCCATTTGCGAGTTAATTCCTGATAGCGCTTCAAATCATCCCTATTGCGCGGCCCGGCGTGCCGGTCCGCCAAAGCCAGCCGCAACCCTTCCAGAGCGTCTTTAACTTCGGCCACCATCGCGAGCGCGAGCGGCCGCGTGACCCCGAGGTTACGCTCGTCGATATCGATCTGGATCAGCTTGTGACCTGCCGGATCGCCCCAGTACTTGTCGTATGGAATGTCAAGATTGCCGAGCCGCGACCCTGCCACCAATATGACATCGGATTCGCGCCTCGCGAGGTCCGCGACGGTACTATAGGGATAGAGATAGTTCGGATGATCAAGCGGCAAGGCTGAACGACCCGCCATCGTACCGATAACAGGGCAGTCGAGCAGTTCGACAATGCTCAGCAGCGCCGCGTTTGCGTTGCCGCGGTCCACTCCCGAGCCGGCTACGACGAGAGGCCGCCGCGCATTGGCAAGCAGTTCCGCGGCCTGCCCGAGCTGCGCTTGCGAAGCCTGAGGCCCGGATGATCGATACTCACGGGGCGTCAGAATCCTGACCGTGGCATCGTCCCCGGTCGCATACATAACTGGCCCCGGCACCTCGAGATGAACCGGACCGGGCCTTCCGTTCCACATCTCGCGAAAGGCGATGCGCATGACTTCTGGAATCCGCGCCCACGACAGGATCGGTCCGCTCCACTTCGAGACGCTCTTGAATACTTCGAGCTGATCCTGGCCCTGAAAGGTCGAGGGCGGTGATGGATAGACGATTTCGAGTCGATGCTGTGCGGTGAGGACTACTACCGGGACACCCTCGTGCCGCGCGGTAATGACGCCGGGAATGAGGTTTGCCGAGCCGGGACCGGGATTGCCAAGCACGACGGCGACCTGGCCGGTGGTTTTATAGAGGCCTTCGGCCATGTGAACGGCGGCCGCCTCGTGGCGGACCGGAACGAAGCGGACGCCGTACTGCTCGAGTTTGGCGAGCAGCGGATCAACTTCCGGGCAGGGAATTCCGAACACAAACTTGATGCCCTCGCCGACCAGACATTTCAGAATCAGCTCTGCACCGGTGATTTCGCTCATAAGTTCTCCTTCGGGAGGCGGTGGTGAATGATGAAGGTCGGGCCGCGGCCGGTGTTTACCGGGATGGGTCAACCAGGCGGGCCCGACCGTGGCGGCTGTTTAGTGCGCCCCCGACAAGACTTGCGCGGACGAGTCGGGTTTTCCGTTCGGCCACAGTGTTTCTACCTCGCGCGCGTACACGCCGTAAATCACATTTACGAGTTCGGCATGGCGAATCAGAATTCTCATATCGCCGGTAATCTTGATGGTACCTTTCAGGCCGGCATCGACCAAGTCAATCAGCCCCGCGGCAATACCTTCGAATACCGAGGCGGGGATCTCAAAGACAAAGTTGAAGCCCTTTCGCGGCGGGCACGATTGCTGTTCGAGATATTCGCGGCATTTGCCGTCAACGAATTCAACTATAAAGGCTCGGGTCTCGCCCGGTGCGAGATAGGGCGAGCGCGCGTCGCCGTTGATTATCGCGAGCACGTGAAAGCGGCCACGGGGGGAATTCTTATCAACCTCGGGGTTGCGATTGAGGAGATCCTGAAGGGCCTCGTACCATTGTTTGGAGTAAATTTCGGGCATTTTGAATCTCCGCTCAATATAGGCGATCGGGTTTCTGCCAGATCTTTGGAAGCTTAAAATCGTTGGCGATTACTTTGAACGCATTATACCCGCCGGCGGCGCTGATTCCTCCTCCGGCCGCCGATGCGCCGCACATGTACAAGCCCTCGATCTCAGTCCGGTATACATGCGCGCGCGGAATTTCCGGATTCATTTGACCAAGCCGTCCATGCGAGAAATCCCCCTCCGGCATCGCGATTCGCTTTTCCATGTCGAGCGCGACGTAAAGCCGATCTGAGATGACGTTGTCGCGGGTCATGTTGGGTGCGTATTCGTGCCATAAATCGAGAAATCGCGAGTTGTAATGCATCCGGACATCGTCCCACCCCTCCTCGTTCAGGCTCGACGCGCGTGGAAAGAAGAACCATCCATTCATCGAATGCATCCCGGGTGGCGCCTGACTGGGGTCCCATAGCGAGTTGACCCACGTGCCCGCCCCCGGACGCTCGGGCACTTGCCCGCCATAGGCCTGCAGGATGTACTCGGACACCTGGTGATCGTCCTCGAAGCCGACGATCGTATAAAAGCATTTGTTGATATCGGGATTGTGGCGCGCCGACTTGTAATCGGGCGCTGTCTTGAGTGCGAAGGACGGCGTACCGAGTACGTGCTCGGGGCCAAAGCGCCAGTTTGCCATCCGCTCTTTGCGAAATTCGGACAACTTGTCCGATCCGATGAGGTTAACGAAGGTCGTCCGTGGGTCGGCGTTGGACGCAACCAGCTTGCGGGCCTCGATGGTGCGTCCGTCCTTGAGCCTGACGCCCGTGGCGCGACCCCCGGTGATCGTGATCTCGACGACCGGGCTCGTGTAACGGAGATCGGCTCCGCTCCCGAGCGCCGCGCTTGCCATCGCGTGCGCAAGCGTGTGCGTCCCACCGACCGAGAGGTAGTGAATGCCGCACAACCAGATGACCGACATCACGAAGCCGAATCCTTCGCCGGCGTGTAGATTGGCGCCCCATTCAACGCATTGCCGATAGAGCGTTGCCCGCATCTCGCTCGACTCGAATAACTGGTCGATCAGAACCTTCGGGCTCTTCCCCAACTCATGCGGCTTGAGGCCAAGGTTCAGCCACAACTGGAGCATCCTGCCGGCCACCGCGTCGTCGCGCCCGCCGGCGCCAAGCTCAGACGAAGGCGGACTATAGAGCATCGCCGCGATGTACTGATCGTTGGCGAGCACTTCGCGTCGAAGCCGCGTGAAGGTTTCGGCATCGCGTTTCGAATACTGGGCGATGCTCTTATAGGTAAGGTCTTCAAGACCCGGACGGTAGATGATCAGCGGCGGCCTGCCGTCGGCGAAGGCGATACCAACTTGCGCATCGGGCTTGATCATCCGCGCGCCGTAGCCCGGCAGGTCGAAATCTCGATAGAAGGGCATGTAGTCGATGAACTCCATGTATTGCGCATGGAGGTTGTGCCAGAAGCCCGGCACGGTGGCTTCGTCGGTGTGCGCACCGCCGCCTTCGTCATGGCGGCGTTCGAACATCCCGACTTTCATGCCGGAGCGGGCCAGGTACGCGGCCAAGCACAGGCCGTTATGTCCGGCCCCGATTATCACCGCGTCGTATGATGCATCGGGCATATACTCTCCTTCAGGGCCGCTCGCTGGGCGTGAGTTTCATCAGGCGATGCACGCGCAGCGGCAGGCACAGACTGCGCATCTTCGAGCGCACCCGCAGGTGTCCGCGAAGATGCTCGATAAGCGGATTTGCTTCGCCTTGGAGCAATTTGGTCAATGCGCGATGGGTGCCCGCAATACTCGCGTCGAGCGGCTCCGGCGTTCCATCGCGCACTGCTATTTCGTGGCCTCCGAATTCGACGGTAACCGCGGCGCAATAGTCCGTCGCGATCAAGCCGAGCCGTCCGTGGATTCGCAACGCACGACGCTGCCGCTGTTCCGACTCTTCAAGCTGCTGTGCCAAAAACTGCTGAACAATCGAAGCCAGTCCGCTCGAGGTTCCCTGCGCCAGGCGCACCTCGATATTGGGCGATACCTGCTTGGCCCTCATGACCACCATCTCTCGATCCCGCGGTCCTGCGCGATCGTCTCGAGCGCATTATAGGCGGGCGCGAAGGTGACAAAGCCGTGCGGATGCTGGGTGGCGCCACACATGTAAAGATTGGGGATCGGAGTCCGGTAATCGGAAAGGATCGGGCCGGGCCGCTGGTCGAGCAGGTTGCCCAGGTCGATCAGGCCGCCGATCCAGTCGGCCTGCACCATATTCGGCATGCGGCGCACGATATCGAGCGGCGTATATGTCGCCCATTCGATGAAGGAACGATCGGTCAGATTGGGCGCGGCGTGCTGCCAGACCTCGATACAGCGCTGCCCGTACTCACGCGCGATCCGGTCCCATGCTTGCGGTCCTCCGCTGGCCAGATTGTACGGCACCATCTGGCGCAGCAGCCCGGTGTAATAGCCGTCGGGCGAATCAGTGGGATCGAACAGTGAATTGACCGCGGCGTTTGGCCGCGGCGCCGGCAGCACTCCAGCGCGCAGGTCGCGCCAGTCCTGGTTGAACTGAGCAGGACTCTCGTAGCCGAGATTTACCACCCAGGCCTGGTTCACATCGGGATCGAACTGCGCGGCGCGGTAATCGGGCCTGGTATTCATGGCCAGGTGAACGCTGAAGAACGACCAATCCATGTGCGGGAAATCTTTGACCTCGCGTTCGAGCGCCTTGGGCAGATTTTCGCCGCCCAGGAACTGCCCGAAGGTCTGTTCCAGGCTGATCGAACTCGCCACGGCGTGGCGGGCGCGGACGATGCTTCCGTCCTCGAGCCGGACGCCCACCGCCTTGCCGTCCTCGAGGATGATTTTGTCGACGCCGTGCTTGAGAAACACCCGCCCGCCCGCCTGCGCGAGCGCTTCCCACAGCGAGTGCGCCAGCGCGTGCGAACCACCGATGCAGACGTGCCAGTTATCGATCTTGCTGACCAGCAGCGGGAACGATACGGCCAGCCCGCGGCGATCGGTGGCGTAGCCTGCGAGCGCGGCGTGAAACGAGAGATGGGCCTTGACGCGATCATTCTCGAAGTGGCGATCGAGAAATTCGTTTATCGTCTGATGACGCAAGTGGACGCTCAAAAACTTGCTCTTGCCCTCGACGCCCCACACCACCAGCGCCTTGGTGATGTCCTTGATCGAGATGGGCGCCGAGTACATCAGGGTCCGCAGAATCAGGTCGCGATAGCCGCGCGCCTCCTCGTAGAGTTCGTGGAAGGTTTCCGCGTCCTTGCGCGAGAAGCGCGCGATCGATTTGCAGGTCTTCGCCAGGTCGGTGTGGACCACCAGGGCGGTGCCGTCCGGAAACACGCTCGCCATCTGGACCGGGGGCAATACGTAGCGCAGCCCGTGGCGCGTCATCAATTCAAGATCGTCGTAAACCGGGCAGATGCCGACGAGCGTGTGGTAATTGGCGTGGACGTTGTGAAGAAAACCCGGCCGGGTCAGTTCTTCGGTGCACAGGCCGCCGCCTTCCTCGCCGCGCTTTTCAAAAACCCCGACTGCCCAGCCAGCCCGGGCAAGATACGTGGCGAGCGCCAAGCCGTTGTGGCCGGCGCCAATAATTATCGCATCAAGAGTTGCATCAGCCATCGGAATTCGCCTTCCCTCCAGCGCCAATACTCCCGCCGGGCAGGTGTGGTTCAGGTGCGCTTCCGAATTGGCTGGCATCCGGCGGCCACGCCGGGCAGCGCGGCTGGTTTGGGCCGGTTTCCGAATCGGGATGCGCGCACAAATTTGTCTCGACGCCCACTATCCTTGAACCATCACGCCGTTGTGGATCAGAAAACTCAACACATCGGCGGCGAGCCGCTGTGAGTTCTGATCCTGGTTGCTCTCGCGAAACTTGCGAATCCGTTCGGCGTAGTGGGCGCGCCACTTGGTGCTGATCACGCGCTCACCGTCGGATTTTCTGACCCGAAAGCAGCGCGCGATGATCGCGTCGGGATCTTCGCCGACGAATTCACAGAATCGCGCGAGCGCTATCAGCTTCTCCGGTTCTTCGGAGATCGGATCGCCGCCCCATTGATCGCTCAGATCGCGTTGCCAGTTCCGGACCGACTCGAAACGTTCGATCGCAAGCTCTGTCATCGGGTTAACTCCGCGGATTCCATTGCACCTCTCGTGGACCGGGAAAATATGCACCGGCATCGCGGCTTTCCTTATCAAGCGCGGGCAACATTGATGCCGGCTTTCTCGCGGTCCCAGGCGTTGCCGATTCCGAGCTGCTTGAGCGCGGCATATTGAATTCGCTGGGTTCCGGTTTTCGGAAGTTCGTCCAGAACCTCGAGGTAGCGCGGAATGGCGTAGTAGGCCATTCGTCCGCGGCAGAATTCGATCAGCGCCTCGGGAGTGAAGTGCGCGCCATCTTTCAGAACCACCGCGACTTTGACTTCGTCTTCGCCAAGCTCGGAAGGTACCGCGTAGGCGGCGGACTCGAGCACCGCGGGAAAGTCGTTAACCACAGTTTCAATTTCCCATGCAGAGATGTTTTCGCCGCGGCGGCGGATCGACGCCTTCTTGCGTCCGCTGAAGTAAAAGAACCCCTCGCGATCGGTCATCGCGAGATCTCCGGAATGAAACCATCCACCGCGATAGGCTTCGGCGGTCGCATCGGCAAGCTTGTGGTACTGGCTGAGCTGGCCTTTGGGATGGCGGAAGACCAGCTCGCCGACCTTGCCTTCGGGAAGCGGTTGGTCGTGCTCATCGACGACCCTGAATTCCACTCCGCCCACCGGCTTGCCCATCGAACCGACGCGGCCCACGTCGTTGAGCAGCAGCCCCGGCGAATCCACCATCCCGTAAAATTCGACGATGCGAACCCCGAAGCGCCGCTCGAACTCCTTCCACGCGGTGGGTGGGCAGGCGGCGGAGAGCACAACGCGAACGTGATGTTCGCGGTCGTCCGGACGCGGCGGCTGCTTGAGCAGGATCGATAGCATCCCGCCCAGCGTGTTGAACTCGACGGCGTCGTGCATCCGGCACTCGTCCCAAAAGCGCGAGGCGCTGAAGCGCTCACCGAGCGCGAATTTCGCGTCGAGCGTCATCGAGCCGAATCCTGAGATCATGAGGGCGTTGCCGTGGAACAACGGCAGCGCCGTGTACATCGTCTCGCCCGGCTTCACCGCGGTGGCGGAGAGCACGGCGGCCAGCGAATAGCCGTCGGAACCGCTCGAGACGACGCCCTTGGGCGGCCCGGTGGTGCCAGAGGTGTACATCAGGCCGCCGCCGCCGGCGAGATCGCCGACTTCGACTTCCGGCTCGCGCGCGGAATGATCGAGCAGCCGTTCGAGGCTCCAATCCACCCCGGCCCCGGGTTTGCCGTCGGCGACCACCGCGCGCCGAAGGCTGGGCACGGTCGCCTTGACCGACATGACCGCGTCGCGCAGCGGTTGGTCGAAAATGACCGCGGCCGAATCCGAATCCGCAAGAATGTGGTGCAGCGTGGCGCCGCGCTGCGAGGTGTTGATCGGGACTCCGATCGCGCCGATGAATCCGATCGCGAAATGCAGCCAGAGAAATTCGGGCCGATTGCCCATCATCAGCGCGACGCGCTCGCCGGGCCGCACCCCCAGTTCGAGCAATCCGTTGGCTGCGCGATGGATGTTATCGAGGACCTGCTCCCAGGTGAATTGTTGGTCCTTGAACTTGAGCCAGACCTCGCGCGGATGCTGCGCAACGCGATGCCTGATGAGTTGTTCGATCGGTCCCTGCACTCGCGCCATCGCGTTTCTCCAGCACCCGTCCGCGCTCAAATGGCCACGGCGGATTGCGTCACTCCGTTCTGGCTCAGGATGTGACGTACGCCGGTCAGGCTGAGCACGTCGGTGGTGCCGTCCTCAATCAGCGAGGCGCGCGCATCGCGGAACAACTTCTCGATTCCATATTCCTTGCTGAGTCCGTTGCCGCCGAAAATTTGCAGCGCGTCGCTGGCCACCTGAAAGGCGGCCTCGGTGCAAAATGTCTTGGCGGCGATTGCGTGCTCGAGCGATGGCGTCGCCGAGGTCTGGTTGTAGATCATCGCGGCCCGCGACAGCGCCCGGGAGGCTTCGACCTTGGTGAACATCTCAAACAGATGTTTCTGGACGAGTTGATGCTCGCAGATCGGCCTGCCGCCCTGCACGCGCTGCCGGGAGTAGTCGAGCGCTTCCTCGTACGCGGCGCGCGCGAGGCCGGTGAATGCCGCGGCCATCGCGGTGTTGGCGAAAGTGAGCGTGCGCGCGAGTTCGCGTTCGTATCCATCGGCCGCCGTCAGCATCCAGCCGCGCGGAATTTTGACTTCATCGAAAAAGATCTCGCCTTGATTGAGCGCGCGCTGGCCGAGCTTGTCGAGCGGCTTGCCCTTGCTCACTCCAGGCTGATTGAGCGGAACGAATGCGATACCGCCGCCGGCCATCCCGGCCCGCGGCTCGATGGTCAAATAAAGCGCGGCGTGAGTCGCAAGGGTTCCGTTGGAAACCCAAGCCGCCTTCTGTCCGCTGATAACGTACGAGTCGCCGTGGGCGCGTGCGACCACTTGGCCGCTCACGCGGGGATTGTGGAACTGCGGCGTTCCCGGCGCCAGTTGGTCGGATCCGTGCTGTGGTTCGGTGATCGCCCAGCATCCGATGAAGCTCCCGTCGCGGTCGGCGATGAACGGCTTAGTGAATTTTTCATACAGCTCAGGATTGCCGCTCGCCGCAGCCGCCGCGAATGGAAAGCTTGCGCACAGCAGACTGAGCGCCACATCCACGGCGCCCCACGACAACTCCTCGATGAGCACGTGCATCCCGAGGCCGCGCAGGCCCATCCCGCCAATCGCGGTGGGAACGCCGGCCACGTGATATCCAAGCTGGTATGCCTGCTTGAAGACCTTTCTGAGCGGTGAATCGAGCGCGATCACATCGCGCGGATCGGTCAATCGGTCGAGCTGCACCGCCGCCGGACGGACGACCTCTTTGGCGAAGCGATGAACTGCTTGCTTCATCGACTCGAGCTCTTTCGGAAACTCGACTTTCAGTTCGCGATAGGTGTCCATCTCTTTCTCTTGCTCATGCTCCCTGGGCATTCGCAGCGCATCCGGAAGCCAAACATGCAGTGCATAGCTCATGCCTGAATTGAGAGACGGTTGAGCAAGGAATTGGGGTTCGCGCGATGCATCTAATCGCCGCACTGCTTCCATCGGCAACAACTCGGCCCGCGCTGTGCATCTATGCAAATGCGTCGGGCGCGCCTATAAGCGGGATTAGGAAACGCGCACGGCACTTGCATCTTAAGCTTCGGATTGCCCTTCAACTGGCGCCCCGACCACCGGCGCGCCGGCCCGGCACCGGACACAAGGAGCTTTAAGGAGCTTTAGCGATGGGAAAGATCGACGGCGGAGAGATGTTGGTAAGGGCTCTCGAGCATGAAGGCACCCGCGAGATTTTCACGCTTCATGGCGGCCATCTCGATGCCATATACGCGGCCTGCGGTGAACACGGATTGCGCGTAATCGACACGCGTCACGAGCAGGCCGCAGCCCATATGGCCGACGGATGGGCGCGCACCACGGGACGCCCGGGCGTCGCGATAGTAACCGCCGGGCCCGGAGTCACCGACGCGGTTACCGGCGTCGCCAACGCGTTCATGGATTCCATTCCGATGATCCTGATTGGCGGGCGCAGTCCACTGGCTGACGACGACAAGCTTCCGCTGCAGGCGGTCGATCAGATGGGCATCCTGCGTCCGATCACAAAATGGGCGCGCAGCGTTACGCATACCGAACGGATTCCCGAGTATGTGGCTAGCGCTTTTCGGCACGCAATCTCTGGGCGTCCAGGCCCAGTTTTCCTCGAACTGCCCATCGACGTGCTTTTCGCCCGGGTCGATGAGGAGCGCGTCGAGTTCCCGATAGATTATCGGCCCAAGTCACCGGCTGGTCCCAGCCACGACGCGCTGAAACAGGCCCTGACCTGGCTGCGCGAAGCCAAGCGTCCCGCAATCCTCGCCGGAGGCGGGGTATGGTTCGCGCAGGCGGCCGCGGAACTTACCCGCTTCGCCGAACTGACCAACACTCCCGTGATGACAAATGCCAAAGCGCGCGGCTCAATCTCGGAGGAGCATCCCTTGGCGTTCGGGGGCTTCGGCGCGATTCATCCGGCCCTTCACGACAAGCGCGGCGGCGGTGCTGACCTGGTAATTCTGCTCGGCACGCGGATCGGGCTGTTCACCGGTGGACGCAACTCGGTGATCGCGCGCGACGCGCGCGTAATCCAGGTTGATATTGAACCAGAGGAGATCGGACGCAATCGAAATATCGAACTGGGCATCGTTTCTGATTGCGGTGAATTCCTGCGCCAAGCCATCGCGGCGGCGAAAAATGTCAAATTCGACCCTCACCAGCAATGGCTCGAACAGTTGAGCGCGATCCGCGATGCGAGCCGCCACCGCTTCGACGACGCCCTCAAGGACCACCACGGCCCGATTCATCCAGCCCGGATGGCGCACGAGATCGCCAAGACCCTGAGTCCCGACGCGATCGTGGTCGCCGACGGCGGCGAGACCGCCGCGTGGATGTCCAATTTTTGGACCGCGCGTCACCCGGGACGATTCCTGACCCACGGCTATCTCGGATGCCTCGGCACCGGGCTTCCGTTCGCAATCGCGTGCAAGGTGGCGCATCCCGGCCAGCAAGTTTTCTGCATCATCGGCGACGGCTCGTCAGGACTCAATTTCTCCGAATTCCACACCGCCGCCAAACACAACCTGCCGGTGACCGTCGTGATCAATAATGATCAGCAATGGGGAATGTCGAAGCATGGGCAGGAGCTGATGTGGGGCAAGGGCCACCACATGGCAACCGAACTGGGGATGGTGCATTACGAGCGCGCGGCCGAAGGTCTCGGCGCACAGGGCGAGCTGGTCGAGCGCGCCGAAGAGATCGCGCCGGCGCTCAAGCGGGCACTGGCGTCAGGGCGGCCTTCCTGCCTCAACATCGTCACGGATCGCGACGTAATCGAGCCGGGTACGCTCGCGATGTACAGCGCGGGACTGACCGGGACGCCGAAGGAAAAACCGGAGCGCGACGCCAGCGGTGAAACCACACTGCCCTACTACGGCAAGCGCAAGCTGGACTGATCGGGTTGCGGCGCCAACTCGTGGGCGGAGCTGATGGGAGATTGCAAATACCTCTCGGCGTCTTGCAGCGCGCCCACGAAGCGGTCGGAGGCGTCGAAGTACGCGACCCCGTGACGGCGGCATTCGCGGCGCAAATACCCGCTAAAGCCGCGCAGCTCCCCGATCAATCTCAGCAACGCCGCATCGTCAAGTTCGTGGGTCCAGTCGTCACGGCCCGCGGCATAGTGGCGAATCGAGCGCAGCTTCGCTTCGGCATCGGCGTGCGCATATCCGATGAAGCACGCCCTGACGGCGCGGTCGCGGCCGGCGGCGAACTCAGCTACCCGACTCGGTAAAAGCGCGTCGCCTTCGATCAGGAACTCCTTGTCCGCGCGTGATGCCTCAATGGCGATCGGGCGCAGTGCCGGCCATATGATCTGCGCCCGCCTGCGCGCGGAATCGCGGATCCTCAAACCCAGTTCCGGCCGCGCCGAGGCGAGATCCGTGATTAGCTTGTCGATTGAGAAGTGAGTAACTCCACGGCCGCCGCAAAATCGCCGCGCAAGTATGGTTTTGCCCGCCCGCGCGGCGCCGCCCACGATATACAGCATCGCGGCTCACCCGGAAGCGCTGGAAATGCCGCGGTCGCGCGCCGCGGCCGCTTCGGCGGCCGCGATTGCCGCATCGCGGATTGCGCGCGCGCCCAGAAACGGTACGTCCCGCCCCCGCAACATCACGTTCCAGTACAGCCACGGGAGTCCGTAGCGTTTGAGAAGCCAGGTGTCGTAGCGTTCGCGGATAGTGTTGATCCAGGGGATCGTAGGCGTCGGCTGGCCCGAATAATCGAACTCGCAGAGCAGCAGACGGCCATAGGCGGTGGTGATCGGACAGGCCACATAACCGTTGTAGCGCGCCAGTGGCTCGCGCCCGCTCATCACGGCGATCAGATTGGCGGCCACCACCGGAGCCTGCTTCATAACCGCCGCGCCGGTCTTGGCATTCGGGGTGCCGGCCACGTCGCCGAGCGCGAATACGTTTGAAAAACGCTTGTGCTGCAGGGTGTACTGATCGACCTCGACCCAGCCGAGGCCGGGCTGCCCGATCGGCGCGAGCTCGCTGTTGCGGATGAACTCGGGGGCGATTTGCGGCGGCGCGACGTGCATCAGGTCATACGGGATCGTGACGCGGGTTTGGCCCGCCGCATTGTTGACCGCGAAGATGGCCTCCTTTTTCGCGGGCCGGATCTCGACCAGTTCGTGCTTGTAGCGGGCGTCGATTCGATACCGGGCCACCACGCCGTCGAGCACCGCCGCATATTCCTTGACGCCGTATATCGAAGCGGTCGCGCTGCCGTAAATCACGTCGGCGGCGATCCGTTTTCGCCGGAAGTAGTCCGCGGCGAGGTACATGATCTTTTGTGGCGCGCCGGGACATTTGATCGGAGTGCCGGGCATGTGAAACAGCGCCGTGCCACCGCGAAAGCCGCGGATCATATCCCAGGTCCGCTCCGCGTGATCGTAGCTGTAGTTGGTTGAGACCGCGGCGGTCTGGACCGCCTCGCGAAGGCCGGCAATCGCGTCCCAATTCAACTCGAGCCCCGGCGCGACGATCAGGAAGTCGTACGAGACGCGGGCGCCCGATCGGGTCACGACCTGGTTGGTTTGCGGCGACACTTCACTGACCCAGTCTTTGATCCATTTGGCGCCGGGCGCGATAAAGTCGGCCTCGCGGCGCGCGGTCGCTTCCTTGCGCAATGCGCCCGCGCCGACCAGGGTCCACAGCGGCTGATAGAAGTGGGTTTCCGACGGTTCGATGATCGCGACGTCGCAGTCCACGGCGCGCTTAAGCCGCGCCGCCACCGCAAGCCCGGCCGTGCCTGCGCCGATGACGACAATTCTGTGATGCTGAGTGTCCATAATTAAATCACCGAATGCCTCCGCGACCGGTTTGGGTTAGCCCTTGGGCAAGCCGAGCACGCGCTCGCCAATAATGTTGCGCTGGATCTCGCTGGTGCCGCCGGCGATCGTGAACTCGCGCGCGGCGATAATCCGGCTGGTCCATTTTCCACCCGCCACCGCCGCCATCGAGCCGCTTTCAAGATTCGCATATGGCCCCAGCAACTCATCGGCGAACATCGCAAGGCGAAGACTCAACTCGGTGGCCGTGAGCTTGCCGATCGAGCTCTCAGGCCCGGGCGAGTGGCGCCGCAACTGCGCCGTCATCGCGCGATATCGGCCGAGCCGGATGCAGCGCGCCTCGGCCGCGAATTGCGCGAGCTTCTGGCGGACGTAAGGATGCCTCCATGCGGGGGTTCTTTCAAAATCGACTGATCGTACCAACTCGACCAGTTCCTCAATCATGCGCTCAACCGGATGGCGAACGCCACCCGACGCGCGTTGGTACATCAGCGTCGCGATCGAGACCTGCCATCCCTCGTTGAGCCTGCCCACCAGGTTGCGGCGCGGCACACGCACGCCGTCATAGAAGACCTCGTTGAATCCCATCTCGCCGGTGATCTGCCTGAGCGGCCGAATCGTGATTCCGGGACTGCGCAGATCGACCAGCAGATAGGAGATCCCGCGATGCTTGGGCGCGGCCGGGTCGGTTCGCACCAGCAACACCTGGAATTGCGCGTGGTGCGCGTTGCTGGTCCATACTTTCTGGCCGCTCACCGTGAACCAGTCTCCTTCAAGAACCGCGCGCGTCCTAACTCCGGCAAGATCGGAACCCGCATTCGGCTCCGAGTAGCCTTGGCACCAGATCTCTTCGCCCGTTAGCATCGGCGCGAGATAGCGTTGCTTCTGCTCGTCGGTGCCGAGCATCATGATGGTCGGGCCAATCCTGTCAACCGCGAAATTGTTGGCGCCATACAAAGGCAGCCCCAGGCGCAGAACCTCGTCCTGGTAAATCGACTGCTCGACGACTCCGGCTTCAGCGCCGCCCCACTGCTTGGGCCAGTGCAGGGCAAGATAGCCCGCGGCGTGAAGGCGCCGATGGTACTCGAGCATCCGCTGCCAGATGGCGTCGTCGTGGGTATAGAGCAGGCTTTCAATCGAGCTGTGAGACGGATCAACCACGTCCGCGAACAGTTCGGAGGCGGTTGATTCGAGCCACTGTCGGGTGGCGCTGCGGAATTTCTGCTGCTCGGGCGTGTAATCAAAATCCATCGAGGGGATCGTCCTTGTGCGGAGCAGAGCATCGGTTGTGCCAAGCTCAGTCCTCCTCACCCTTGCCGGTTCGCACCGGATCGGCAAGGCGATAGACGGCTCGATCGGAGACACCTGAGGCGTTCGGCACCACTGCCGCGCCGTGATGGGACGAGCTGGGACCGCAGCGCGACGCCTTGTTGAAGACGATGTGCCAGGTGTGTGCCAGCCTTTCCGAAATCGAATTTGTCGGCTGATGCTGGCTTTCAGTCAGGTGAGGCGCTATAGCAGCGTTTCGGGGACAAGGTGAAAAACCCTGCCGCGCAGGAGGACCGTACAATGGCCAAACCGGGACGTCTCAATCTCAAGAACGCGCAATACTCGATGCCGGCCGATGCCGCGGCCTATCAGAGTCCGCCCTTTTACTATCGCAACACGCGCTCGATCTCAGTCGCGTTCGAGACCGACGCCGAGGCTGCACTTGAAGCACTGCCTGCGCCACTGACGCTGCCCGAACCCGCCACCGCCGTGCTGTCTTTCTACGAATATCCGTGGACGACATTTGGTCCTTATAACGAGGTGATTCTGTCGCTGCTGGTCGAGCACCATGGACGCCCGATGGCCTATATCATGCACATCGCGGTGACGACCGAACCGCCGATGCTCGCGGGGCGCGAGATTTGGGGTTTTCCGAAGAAGCTCGCGCATATCGAATTCAAGAGCGAGAAGGACATGATTTATGGCACGCTCGAACGTCCGGCGGGAGTCCGCCTTGCCAGCGCGATCGTTCGCCCGGAACGGCCCGCCCCCAACGGACATTCATCGGCGCCTCCCGCAGCCAGCCTGCGGCTGATTCCTTCTGCTGAAGAAGGCGGGCGTCCGGTGTGCGCCGAGGTCATCGAGACCCACTCCGAAGTCAAAGTGCATGAGGCTTGGACCGGTACCGGCTCGATCGCTTTCGTGGAAAGCTCGCGCCTGGATCCGTGGAATCGATTGCCGGTCAAGCGGGTGATTCATGCGAGCTACGTGCTCAGCGACATGACGCTGGGCTTCGGCAAGGTGATCGATCGTCTCGAATGAGGCTATCGGCCGGCCCCTGGAGCGCGCATCACAGGATTGACCGAATCGTCAGACCATGAAGCCGCCGTCGACGCTGATGACCTGCCCGGTCACGGCGGAGGCGGCGTCCGACGCGAGCATCGCGGCCATCGCCCCCAATTCGTCAGGTTCGACGATGCGCTTCTGGATGTTCTGACTCTCGGCTGACCGTTTGGCATCGGCGGCGCTCATTCCCGTCATCGCTCCCAAGGAGTTCCAATCGACCAGCTTGGTGTTGGTCCATCCGGGACAAAGGACGTTGACGTTGATGCCTTCGGAAGCCGTGGCGTACGCCAGCGATCGCGTAAACCCGATAAGCCCGTGCTTCGCCGCCGAATATGCGAGCGGACCGCCGCCGTTTTTCGCGTAGCCCGAGCCGATGCTGATGATCCGGCCCCAATGCTGCTTTCTCATGTACGGCAGCGCCGCATGCGTCGCATAGAACGCCTGCGTAAGGTTCAGAAACAGATTGTCCTCGAACGTGCGTGGATCGTGATCGAGCGGATTGAGAAATGCGGGGTTTTCGGTGATCACACCGCCCGCGTTGTTGACCAGGATGTCGAGCCCGCCCAGTTTCCGCGCGGCCTCGTCGATGCCAGACGTAATCTGCTCGCGGCTCATCACGTCGATCACCACCGCGGCGCCGCGCGTCCCACGAGCCTTGATTTCGCTCACGACCGCGTCGAGCTCGGATTGAGATCGCGAGGCGACCGCGACCTCCGCGCCCGCATCCGCGAACGCGAGCGCGATCGATCGTCCAATCCCGCGGCCGCCGCCGGTCACTATCGCGCGCCTTCCGCTCAGGTCGATTAGCTGTCTCATTCCCGATGCACTCCTTGCGTCGAATCCGGTTTTCAACCGGAATTTCCATCTTGAATCCCGATGCGGACGAGGACCCGAAAAGCCGCCATCAAAGCAATGCCCATCAAAGCAATGCCGATGACGCGGGAACCCCCACTACCCGCGGATCAAAGACCCGATACGGGCCAGGCTTCCTCTACTCCCCGGCGTTTTGTGGCGCTGCGTCAGAATCAGTCGCTCTTGTACGATCCAACTACCTTTCCATTCGAATCGGTACAGGAAATATCTCTGCTCGTATCTAGAAACGTTCCTGATGTGACGGAACGGCAGGACACGCCGTTCGGCAACTGGACCTGGGTAGAGTGATTTTCCGAGCCACATCCAAATAGACTTAGAGAAATCGTGAAAATACCGGCAATTACGGCATGCTTACGCTTCAGGACGACCATCACATTGGACCTCCGGCCCCGTTTTTGATGTTCAGCAAAGATTCTCGTACAATTCAACCGGTAATGCCATCCAAATAGTTTCGTCTAGTCAGACTATGAACGCCGTGCGCGCGTCCGTACCGTGCGGATGAGACGCCAGGCCGGCGTGACGCCGGTCTGCCCAAGAGTTGGCGCGAGCCTGTTTGTCTGCTAACGGTTCGTCATGCGACTTAGCCATGCAGCAGTTTTCGCGCTCGTTGGATGGTATCTGATGGCGCCGCCGACGGGCCGCGACTACCCGATGGGTAATGTGAATGCGCCGCTCACCCAATGGACAAAGCGACCGACTACCTATCGCGACAAGGACGAATGCGAGCATGTGCTCGATCGGCATCGCCGGCTGACAAATTCGAAAAACCGGCAGATTGCGGTCAGGTTCTACAAGCAGGCGCGGTGCGTCTCGGCTGACGATCCTCGTCTCAAGGAAAAGTAAATCGATGCAACTCCACAACCCCTCGGCGTGCGGAACCCGAATCTCCGGTTCGGCTTGATCAACCGTGACGCCGATTAACAGCCTCGAGGCGCGGCCGGCAATCTCAGTTTGGCGCAGCGAGCCGTTTCGATACTTCTTCCCTCTCGGAGTTATCTTCGCCTGGATCGGCGTGGGCCACTGGCTGACCTACGCGACCGGTGTCACTGCTACTTACTCGTGCAAGATTCACGGCCTGGTGCAGATGCAGGCATTCATGATGGCGTTTGCCACGGGCTTCCTCCTGACGGCGCTCCCGCGGCGCACGAATTCGCCGGCTGTGTCCCGGATCGAGATGGGCGCGCTGACGATAGCGCTGGCCGTCACCACGGTTGGGGCGCTTGCGGAACGCTGGCTGATCAGCGAGATCGCATACGCGGCGATCTTCTTGCTGCTGGTCCAATTCGCGCTGCGCCGTTTTATGGGTCGCGCCGCGGGCCGTCGCCCGCCTGCGGCCTTTGTGCTGTTGCCTATCGCGGCGCTGATTGGAATGGCCGGCGCGGTCTTGATTGCCGCAGCCGAGTTCCAAGGTGCGCCCGCATGGAGCAGCAGTTTGGGCCGGCTGATGGTCGAGCAGGGCGTATTCCTGTGCCTGGCGGTCGGAATAGGCGCGCTGGTTTTGCCGCTGGTCGCAGGCGCACCGCCGCCGCCGGACCTCGGCTCCTCACCTCGCGAAACGTGGAAGGCGGTGGCATTTGCCGGTGCCGGGTTCGCGATCTTCGCGAGCCTGATGATCGAGCAGGCCGGCTATGAACGCATAGGCCCGCTACTTCGCGCGATCGTCGTTGCGCTCGGTCTTGGACTCGGTGGCGGAGCATGGCGCCTGCCCGCCAAGCCGGGTTTGCATCGCCAGCTCATCTGGCTATCGGCTTGGCTGATGCCGGCAGGCTTGGTCATATCGGCAATCTGGCCGGATTACCGCGTGCCTTCCCTGCACATACTATTCATCGGAGGCTTTAGCCTGCTGGTTTTTGGAGTAGCCACCCACGTCGCGCTGAGCCATCTCAATAACATGGAACAACTTGCGCTCGGCAGGCCGCCGGTAGTGATAATACTCGCCGCGGCATTCATACTTGCGTTAATAGTGAGGTTCGCAGCCGATGCGAGCAACACCTACTTCCTCTACCTCGGATGGGCCGCAGCCCTGTGGATCGCAGGCTCGGCAGTCTGGCTGCTATTTTTCGCCCCAAAAATACTGCACCCCTGATGGTGGCATCGCCAAAGTTCAATCGCGGTCTAAGGCGATAGCTTTTGGTAATTCTGAACATTAGAGAACCGCACCAATCTATCCTGGCGTTTCGCCACCGCGCCAAGACTCAAATGTATGTGGTCGCGGGTTCAAATCCTGCCGCGGGCATCACTCCTAATCGCCGCCGATCGCGGCGGCGCCTGGCGGGCCTGAGCGCGCGGAATCCGGTAGCGCGCGGAGTGCCCAGCGGCCTCCGCCTGAGAGTTCCAGATTCCGGTCGTGATACTGCGCGAGGCTGGTGCGATGTCCTACGCTTACGATCGTGATCGGCGCGGCGGCGAGCTGCCGATAGAGTATCGCCTCGTTCGCCGCGTCGAGCATCGAGAGGAGATCGGGCGGCCACATGGGGCCGCCCCTACCTTTCAGATTTACGGCTTGGGCGCGATCGCGCGGCAGGCGCGCAGCCGCTCTAGCTCGCTCGGGCCGAAGCCCCAATCGCGCAGCGCCTCTTCGGTATGCTCGCCGGGCCGCGCGGGCGGGCGCTGGATCTTGCTCGGAGTGCGGCTGAACCGCGGCGCCGGACCCGGCTGCACGACGCCGCCCTGCTCGACGAAGGTGCCGCGATGGCGGTTGTGCGGATGATGCGGAGCCTCATCCATGCTGAGCACGGGAGCGAAGCAGATGTCGCTGCCTTCCATGTTCGCGCACCATTCGTCGCGGGTCTTGGTCAGGAACAATGCCTTCAGGCGCTCTTTCATTTTCGGCCATGAGGCGCGGTCATTCTGACGCGGCAACTCCTGGCCCTTGAGGCCGGACAGGCGCAGCAACTCATCGTAGAATTTCGCCTCGATCGATCCGATCGCGACGTGCTTGGCGTCTTTGGTCTCGTAAACTTCGTAGTAGTGCGCGCCCGTATCCAGGATGTTCTCGCCGCGCTGATTGGTCCAAATGCCCGAGCCGCGCATCCCGTATGTCGCCGTCATCAGCGACGCCGCTCCATCGACCATCGCCGCATCCACCACCTGCCCCTTGCCGGACTTCTGTGTCTCGAGCAATCCGGCGACCACTCCCAGCGCCAGATAGAGCGCGCCACCGCCGAAATCGCCCACCAGATTGAGCGGAGGCACTGGAGCGTCGCCCTTGCGCCCTATGCTGTGCAGAGCGCCCGACAGCGCGATGTAATTGATATCGTGGCCAGCGGCGTGCGCGAGCGGACCCTCCTGACCCCATCCGGTCATCCGCCCGTAGATCAAGCGCGGATTGCGTTTCAGGCAATGCTCGGGACCGATCCCAAGCCGCTCGGTGACGCCGGGGCGAAAGCCCTCGATCAGCGCGTCGGCCTTCTCGACCAGCTTCAGCACCGTCTCGATCGCTTCCGGACGCTTGAGGTCGAGCGCGACCGAGCGGCGCCCGCGATTTAGCAGGCCGTACTTGGTTTCCATCGCGACGCCGAGTCCGGCGTCCGCGATGCGATCGATGCGCAGCACGTCGGCGCCCATGTCCGACAACAGCATCGCGCACATCGGCCCCGGTCCAATTCCGGCCAATTCGATAATTTTGTAGCCCGATAACACTCCCATGATTCACCTCGATAAACGCTGACGGCCGTGCGGCCCGATTCGGGAGCGTCGCGAGCAATGCTCCCGGCTTCCGAGCTTGGCACGGTATCCCTCCTGTCTAGTATAGATTCGCGGGAACATCACGAGGCGGAGAATAAATAAATCATGCCGAGAACCCTGCCGCGGCTGCATCCCGCGGGGCGATGGTTCGGAGACGAAGCAGGACCGCGGACTGGCGCACTGGCCGCCGTAAGGGCATTATAGTGCATCCGGAAAGCGTGGACCGACGCGCGCCATCGCACCAGCACATGCCGATTCGCAGTCCCGCGAGCCCTCTAGTCGATTTCCGCACCGAACCGTCAAAGTACAGGCATTGGAAATTGTCGATTGCCGGCCCGGTGGCCACGCTCGCGCTCGACGTGGATGAAGCGGGCGGACTCTTCCCCGGCTACGAACTCAAGCTCAATTCCTATGACCTGGGCGTTGATATCGAGCTCTACGATGCCGTCCAGCGCCTGCGCTTCGAGCATCCCGAGGTCGGATGCGTGGTGATCACGTCGGCGCGCGAGCGCGTGTTCTCAGCGGGGGCGAATATCCGGATGCTGGCGCAGTCGAGTCATCCGTTCAAGGTTAACTTCTGCAAGTACACCAACGAGACCCGGATCGCGATCGAGGACGCAACCAGCCACTCCCGTCAATCTTATATCACCTCGATCGCCGGGGCCTGCGCCGGCGGCGGCTACGAACTCGCGCTCGCAACCGACTACATCATCATGGCCGACGACGGCTCGACCAGCGTCTCGCTGCCCGAGCTGCCGCTATTGGGCGTCCTGCCGGGAACCGGCGGGCTGACACGCCTGGTTGACAAGCGGATGGTGCGGCGCGATCACGCGGATTTTTTGTGCACCACTGAAGAGGGCGTAAAGGGCGCGCGCGCGGCCGCATGGCGGCTGGTCGATGAAGTTGCGCCGCGCTCCCAACTGGCCGAAGTCACCGCGCGCAAGGCGGCCGCGATAGCGGCGCGTTCGGACCGCGGCGCCGGACAACCCGGGCTCGAGCTGCGGCCGCTGGCGCGAACCATCGAGGACTCGCGCATACTCTATCCGCATATGTCCGTGGAACTCGACCGCGCCCGCTCGGCCGCCTACTTCACGATCAACGGCCCCGCGGATGTCGCGCCGGCAAGTGTCGATCAATTGCAGGCGCTGGGATGCGATTTCTGGCCGCTCGCGTTCGCGCGCGAGCTCGAAGACGCGATTCTTCATCTGCGCTTCAACGAAAACACTATTGGGACATGGATCTTCCGCACTCGCGGAGATCTCTCGAGGGTAAAGTCCCATGATGACTTTCTCGCCGCGCACACCGGCGATTGGCTCGCTCGCGAGATCGTTCTCTACCTGAAGCGCACGCTTAAGCGGCTCGACGTGAGCTCGCGCTCGATATTCGCGTTGATCGAGCCGGGTTCCTGCTTCTGCGGCAGCCTGCTCGAGTTGGCGCTGGCCGCCGATCGCGCCTATATGATGCTTGGTGCCCGCGCCGGCGACGATTTCGCGCCGGCGCGAATCGCACTGACGGAGCTGAACTTTGGCGCGCTGCCGATGTGCAATGGTCTCATGCGGATTCAGGCGCGGCATCCGGACCCATCGCAACAAATCGCGGCGCTGCGCGCACATATCGGCACAGAACTTCCGGCCGAGCGGGCCGAGACGCTGGGGTTGGTGGGCTTCACGCCCGACGATTTCGACTGGGACGATGAGACGCGGCTTGCGATCGAGGAGCGCGCGGCGTTTTCCTCCGACGCGCTGACCGGACTCGAGGCGTCGCTGCGTTTCACGGGGCCGGAGACAATCGAATCAAAAATCTTCGCGCGGCTGTCCGCGTGGCAGAACTGGATTTTTCAGCGCCCCAACGCAACCGGCGAAAAAGGCGCACTCAAACTCTATGGCACCGGACGGCGTCCCGAGTTCGACCCGAGGCGAGTGTGATGGCGATCAATTATTCCGAGCGGATTCCCAACAACGTCAGCCTCGACGCCGACCGCCGCCTGCAACGCGCGCTCGAGGCATGGCAGCCCGAGTTCCTGCGCTGGTGGAGCGAGATGGGGCCCGAGGGCTTCGCGGCCTGCGACGTTTACCTGCGCACCGCGACCGCGGTCGATGCGAAAGGATGGGCCACCTTCGGTTACGTCAAGATGCCCGAGTACCGATGGGGCATCTTCCTGGCCGAGCCGCAGCCCGACGCGCGCATCGGCTTCGGCCAGCATCGCGGCGCTCCGGTTTGGCGCGAGATCCCGGGCGAGCATCGCGGTGTTCTACGCCGCCTGATTGTCACCCAGGGCGACACCGAGCCTGCCTCGGTCGAGCAGCAGCGTCATCTCGGACGCACCTGCCCGTCGCTGTACGATCTCAGAAATCTGTTTCAGGTCAATGTCGAGGAAGGGCGCCATCTGTGGGCGATGGTCTATCTGCTGCACGCATATTTCGGACGCGACGGCCGCGAGGAAGCCGAAGCGCTGCTGCGGCGGCGTTCCGGCAGCGCCGATAATCCGCGGATTCTGGGGGCGTTCAATGAGCGAACGCCGGACTGGCTGTCGTACTTCATGTTCGCGCACTTCACCGATCGCGACGGAAAATATCAGCTCGCCAGTCTCGCGGAGTCCGGTTTCGAGCCGCTCGCGCGGACCTGCCGCTTCATGCTCACCGAAGAGGCGCATCATTTGTTCGTCGGCGAGACCGGCATCGGCCGCATCATCGCAAGAACCTGCGAATTGATGCATCGGCACGACACCGAATCGGTGGGAGCCTTCGGCGGAATCGATCTCGCGATCCTCCAACGCTACCTGAATTTTCACTACTCGGTGTCGCTCGATCTGTTCGGCTCCGAGCTATCTACCAACGCCGCCAACTACTTCAGCGCCGGACTGAAGGGACGCTATCGCGAGGCCGACCACCGCGACGACCATCAATTGACCGCGAGCGTGCGCCGGATCATGAAGCCGCACGGCGGCGCGATTGTCGAAACCGAGCAGCCCGCGCTGGCCGCCCTCAACGAGACGCTGCGCGATTCATATATCGCGGATTGCGAACGCGCGGTTACGCGCTGGAACAAGATAGTCCGCGCCGCCGGATTCCACCACGAACTCAAGCTCCCGCATCGCGGCTTCAATCGCGCAATTGGACAATTCAGCGGTGTGTGCGTGACGCCCGAGGGCGCGATTATCCCGCGCGCGCAGTGGCTGGAACGCCAATCCGAATGGATGCCATCACGCGCCGACCGTGAATTTATCGCGTCGTTGATGGAGCCGATAACCGGGCCCGGACAATTCGCCGGATGGATCGCGCCGCCGCCGCGCGGCATCAATCATCAGCCGCTGGACTTCGAGTACGTGACCCGCTTGCCGGCGCAATGACGTGCCTGCGCGCGGCGATGCGGCGGCTTTGCATTTCGCATTGCACAGCATTGCATACTGAAACGGTCCCCGGCTCTTGAGCCTGATAACCCCGGCGCGGAAGCGGGAAATCCGGCATGGCACGCACAGTGCTGCATATTGCCGCATGTACGACTTGTTATCGATTGCCGGAACGATCGCGTTTTTCGTCCTCTGCGTGGCCTATGTCGCGGGATGCCAGAAACTATGAGCGCGCTTGACCTGGTAATGGGCGCGACGATCGCCGTCGTGTTGTGCGTGTACCTGGTTTACGCGCTGATCAATCCGGAGAAATTCTAGTTCCGGCGCGGCTGAGTAATCATCATGGTGGCGAATGCGCTAATACAACTGGGAATTTTCTGCCTGCTGGTACTGCTCCTGACGGTCCCGCTGGGACGCTTCATTAAGCGAGTCTTCTCGGGCGAGCCGACGTTTCTCGATCCGATCCTGCGCCCGCTCGAGCGATTCATTTATCGGGTCGGCGGGATCAATCCCGCCGACGAGATGGGATGGGCCGAGTACGCGACCGCGATGCTGATGTTCAGCATGGCCGGGATGCTGCTGCTTTACGGACTCGAACGGCTGCAGGGTCTTCTGCCGCTCAATCCGCAGGCGTTCGGCGCGGTCCCGCCGGCGCTCGCGTTCAACACCGCCGCGAGTTTCACCACCAATACCAATTGGCAAGCCTACGGCGGCGAATCGACGATGAGCTATCTGACCCAGATGGCGGGGCTGGCGTTCCACAACTTTGTGTCGGCGGCGTCTGGAATCGCGGTCGCGATCGCGGTGATTCGCGGCTTCGTGCGCAAAAGCTCGCGCACGCTGGGCAATTTCTGGTCCGATTTGACCCGCGCGACTCTTTGGATGCTCCTGCCGATCTCGATAGTGTTCGCGCTGGTGCTGGTCTGGCAGGGCGTGCCGGATAATTTCGCGCCGTACCTACACGCAACGACGGTCGAGGGCGCAGCGCAGATCATCGCCGAAGGCCCGGTCGCGTCGCAGGAAGCGATCAAGGAACTGGGCACCAACGGCGGCGGCTTTTTCAACGCCAATTCGGCGCACCCCTACGAGAATCCAACTCCACTCACCAACTTGATCGAGATGCTGGCGATCTTCGCGATTGCCGCCGCGCTGACGCATACCTTCGGCCTGATGGCGGGTGACGCGCGCCAGGGATGGACGCTGTTCGCCGCGATGGCCCTGCTGTTTTTGGCCGGCTCGGGCTCCGCAATCTGGGCCGAGCAACGCGGCAACCCGAACCTCGCGCGGTTGGGAGTCAACCAGCATGCGAGCGCGCTGCAAAGCGGCGGCAACATGGAAGGCAAGGAAGTCCGCTTTGGGATAGTCAATTCCGCGTTGTGGGCTACGGTTACTACTGATACTTCGTGCGGCGCGGTGAACGCGATGCACGACAGCTTCACACCGCTGGGCGGCCTCGTGCCGCTGGTCAATATGCAGATCGGCGAGGTGATCTTCGGCGGGGTTGGCTCGGGCCTGTTCGGAATGCTGATGATCGTGGTGCTGACGGTGTTTATCGCGGGGCTGATGGTCGGACGCACGCCGGAGTACCTGGGCAAGAAGATCGAGTCACGCGAGATGAAGCTCGCGATGTTCTATGTGCTGATCTTTCCCGCGGCGATTCTGCTGCCGGGCGCGGTGGCCGTCGCCGCGAAGGCGGGGCTGGCCGGAATCTCGAATCCGGGGCCGCACGGATTTTCGCAAATCTTGTACGCCTACACCGAAGGCGCGGCGAACAACGGCTCGGCCTTCGCCGGACTGAACGCGAATACCAATTTTTACAACCTCACGATTGCGCTCTCGATGCTGTTCGGGCGCTTCATGATGAAAATTCCCGCGCTCGCGCTGGCCGGATCGCTGGCCGGCAAACGCGCGACGCCACCGAGCGCGGGAACCTTTCCGACTACCGGCGCGGTCTTCGTCGTCCTGCTCATCGGAGTGATTCTGATCGTCGCCGCGCTGACCTTTTTTCCGGCCGACGCGCTCGGACCGATCGTCGAACACCTGGCGATGATCACCGGCAAACTTTACTGACTCGCGCTCCCGCGCGAGAGAGAGGAATTTTCGGATGGCTGAACGAAAAGCGCCTGTGCTCTGGGACCGCGACATCGTCGGGCGCGCCCTGATTGATTCGTTTCGCAAGCTCGACCCGCGCGTGCAGTTGCGCAATCCGGTGATGTTCGTGGTCGAGGTCACCGCGCTGGCGGTTACCATTATCCTTGCGCGCGACGGACTCGCCGGGCGCGCGGCGCTGGTGCGGTTCGAGCTGCAAATCGCGCTGTGGCTGTGGTTCACCGTCCTGTTCGCAAATTTCGCCGAAGCGATGGCGGAAGGACGCGGCAAGGCGCAGGCCGACAACCTGCGCAAGACCCGCACCGAGACCTTCGCGAAACTGGTGGCGGCCGACGGCTCGATCTCGAGCGTGCCCGCGACCCGACTGCGCCGCGGCGACGTGGTGATGGTCGAGGCGGGCGACGTGATTCCCGGCGACGGAGAGGTAATCGAAGGCGTCGCGGCGGTGAACGAGGCGGCAATCACCGGCGAGTCCGCACCCGTGATTCGCGAGAGCGGCGGTGACCGCAGCGCCGTAACCGGCGGCACCACCGTGATTTCGGACTTCATCAAGGTGCGCATAACGGCTAATCCCGGCGAAACTTTTCTGGATCGGATGATCGGGCTGGTCGAAGGCGCACAGCGCCAGAAGACCCCCAACGAGATCGCGCTCAGCATCCTGCTCTCCGGCCTGACCATCATCTTTCTGCTGGTCTGCGTGAGCCTTTACCCGTTTGCGCTGTATGGCGGCACGATGCTGTCGCTGCCGGTGATCGTAGCACTGCTGGTGTGCCTGATTCCGACCACGATCGGCGGCCTGCTCTCCGCGATCGGAATTGCAGGGATGGATCGGCTGGTGCAGCACAACGTGCTCGCGATGTCCGGACGCGCGGTCGAAGCCGCCGGCGACGTCGATACGCTGCTGATCGACAAAACCGGAACCATCACCCTCGGCAACCGGATGGCGACCGAGTTCTTGCCGGTGACCGGCGTCACGGTCGAGGAATTGGCCGAGGCCGCGCAGCTCGCTTCGCTGGCCGACGAAACTCCAGAGGGCCGCTCGATCACGATCCTCGCCAAGCAGCAGTTCAACTTGCGCGGACGCGAACTGGCCGAGCATGACGCGCACTTCATCGCGTTCTCCGCGCAGACCCGGATGAGCGGCGTCGATATCGACGGCCGGGTGATTCGCAAGGGCGCCAGCGAGCAGGTGCTCGAATTCGCGCGCCAAAATGGCGGCGCGGCGCCCGCGGAATTCGCCGCGATCGTCGCGGGGATCGCAACGGCGGGCGGAACTCCGCTCGCGGTCGCCGACCGCGGCCGGGTGCTCGGCGTCATCCATTTGAAAGATGTCGTCAAGGAAGGAATCCGCGAGCGCTTCGAGCGGCTGCGCGCGATGGGTTTGCGCACCGTGATGATCACCGGCGACAATCCGCTGACCGCCGCCGCAATCGCGCACGAAGCGGGGGTTGACGACTTCCGCGCCGAAGCTACCCCCGAGACCAAGCTGCGCCTGATTCGCGAGGAGCAGGCGCAGGGCAAGCTGGTAGCGATGATCGGCGACGGGACCAACGATGCGCCCGCACTGGCGCAGGCCGACGTGGGCATCGCGATGAACGCGGGCACCCAGGCGGCGCGCGAAGCGGGCAACATGATCGATCTCGATTCGAATCCGACCAAAATCATGGAGGTGGTCGAGATCGGCAAGCAGCTCCTGATCACGCGCGGGGCGCTGACCACTTTCTCGATCGCCAATGATGTGGCGAAATATTTCGCGATCATCCCCGCGATGTTCGTGCTCGGCTATCCGCAGCTCCAGGCGCTCAACGTGATGCATCTGTCCACGCCGCAGAGCGCGATTCTTTCGGCCGTCATCTTCAACGCGCTGATCATTATCGCGCTGATTCCGCTCGCGCTGCGCGGCGTGGCTTACCGCCCGGTGGGCGCCGCCGCGATTCTGACCCGCAATCTGCTGATCTATGGCCTCGGCGGCGTGATCATTCCGTTCATCGGAATTAAAGCGATCGACATCGTCGTCGCCGCGCTGCATTTGGCCTGAGGTGATCCGTGATCCGCAATCAAATCAAACCCGCTCTTATAATGACGATCGTCCTGACCGTGGCGACCGGCTTGATTTATCCGCTGGTGGTATGGGGGATCGCACAAGTCGCATTCCCGAGCGAGGCCAACGGCAGTCTGGTGATGCGTGGCGGCCGGGCGATCGGCTCGACGCTAATCGGGCAGAACTTCACCGCCGACAAATATTTCCATCCGCGCGCCTCGGCGGCGGGTGACAAGGGCTACGACGCCGCGAACTCCGGCGGCTCGAACCTTGGCCCGACCAACAAGGCTCTGATCGACGCCGTGCAAGGCAGGATCGCCGCGATCTCGCAGCACGACGGACCAATCCCTGTGGGTGGCGTCCCCGCGGATTTGGTCACCGCGTCCGGCAGCGGGCTGGATCCCGAGATCAGCCCAGCCTCCGCCGAGTTGCAGATAGCGCGGGTGGCCCGCACGCGGGGAATTTCCGAGGATGCGATACGCGCTGTCGTGCGTCACAATACTCGTCAGAGATGGGCGGGAGTGCTGGGCGAGCCCGGCGTTAACGTGTTGGGCGCGAACCTCGCGCTGGACAAATTGCCGGAGGCCAAGTGATGAACCCCATTCTCCGAGGAGTGTCGTCGCGTCATCATGAATCGTGCGGAAAAGGCATATCGCGCCCGATGGTTTGAACGTCGCCTGACGGGCGGCTCGATGGCGGCGCTGCCGATCGCGCGGGGCGCCGCCAGCGCCGCTCACCATAGTCGCATCCCTCTGAGCGAGTTGCTCTGGGCGCTGGCCGCGATCGCGATCTGGGGCGTCGTGATCGGCGCATGCTTCGCCTATGATCGCGCGCGCCGCCGTCGCATCGCGCGCGCGCGAATCCGCAGCGTGCGGGTCACACGCTATGTCGATCTCACGCGCAAATCGCCGGGCCCGGCGGCCGATCCGGACGGCGGGCACTAATCGTGGAGCGTAATCGCAATATCAAGGACGAGGAACGGCGCGATCCTGAATCGTTCCTGGACTTGGTGGCGCGATCGCAAAAGGGACGCCTCAAGATTTATCTTGGCGCCGCCGCCGGCGTCGGCAAAACCTGGAAGATGCTCGAAGAGGCGCAACAGTTGCGCGCCAAGGGCGTCGATGTCGTGGTCGGGCTGGCCGAGACTCATCGCCGCGCCGAAACCGAAGAGAAGCTCGCCGGTCTCGAAGTCATTGCGCGCAAGAAATATCCGTACAAGGGCGTCGAGCTCGAGGAAATGGATCTTGACGCGGTCCTGGCGCGCAACCCGGAGGTCGCGATCGTTGACGAGCTGGCGCATACCAATGCGATCGGCGCGCGGCACGAGAAGCGCTGGCAGGATGTCGAAGAGCTGACCAAAAACGGCATCAACGTGATCACTGCCGTCAACATCCAGCACCTCGAGAGCCTGAGCCCCGTCGTCAGGCGCATCACCGGAGTCGAGGTGCGCGAGACAGTGCCCGATTCGATTCTGACCCACGCCGACCAGGTCGTGAACGTGGATGTCACGGTCGAGGCGCTGCGCGAACGCCTGCGCGAGGGGAAAATCTATCCGGCGGCGCAGATCGAGCAGGCGCTGCGAAATTTCTTTACGCCCGGCAACCTGGCCTCGCTGCGCGAGATGGCGCTGCGCGAGGTCGCGCGCGGGCTGACCCGCCAGCGCCAGGATTCCGAGACGCTCAAGCGCGCCGGTGGCCGCCACCCACGCGTGGTCGAAAAGATCATGGTCGGGCTGTCCTCGAATTCCAACGACGGAGCCCGGCTCCTGCGCAGGACCTGCCGGATTGCCACTCAGTTGAGCGCCGACTGGTACGCGGTGCATGTCGAGACGCCTGCCGAGTCGGTCAAGAAAATCCGCACCGGAGATTTCGTGGCGCTGCTCGACAATATCAATCTCGCCAGCGACCTTGGCGCCGAAACCGTGTGGCTCAAGGCGCCAGACCCGGTCAAGGGGATGCTCGATTACGCGCGCGACAACGGAATCTCGACGATCATCGTGGGCCGATCGCATCAGCGGCTTTGGCGCCGCCTGCTCGGGCGCGACGTCGCCGCGCGGATCATCGCGAGCGCACGCGACCTCGACGTCGAAATCCTGGCCGACGACACGGGTGACGAAAAATGAGCACGCCTTCGCTTGACCGCCGGATTCGTAACGGCACGCTCCTGCTGCTGGTGTTGGTGGTGCTGCTCGGTGCGTTCACGCTGCCGCGCGTGTACCGCCTGGGCGGAGCGATCCGCCAGACGCTGTATCGCAACTACGTCAGTATCGAGGCCGCGCAGCACATGCACGCCGCCCTGTCGCGCCTCGAGCTGGCCGAGCGCGACGGCCACGCCAGTGACGCGCTGGCCCCGGCGCGCGCCGAATTCATGCACTGGATGGACATCGAGGATCGCGACTATACCGAGCTTGGCGAACCGGAGCTGGCGCATTCGATTCGCGCCGGCGCCGACAGATTGTTCGCCGAACTCGCCGCCGAATCTCCGGGCGCGCGGCACGACGCCGAGTTCACCGCGCTGCACGCCCGCCTGGACAGCCTGACCGCGATGAATCAGGCGGCAATGTTCCGGGCCGACAGCCGCTCCGCCGAACTCGGCCGGCGCCTGACCTATCAATTCGCCGCGAGTCTGGCGCTGGTGCTGATTTTCGGCGCCGCGATCTCGTGGGCACTCGGCTGGTCACTGTCCAAACCGCTCATCGAGGTAGCCGAGCGTCTGCGCGGGGTCGGCCAGCGCCGCGTGCAGGTCAGGCTTGGGCCGCAGAAGTTCGCCGAGCTCGACGCCGTGGCGCGCGAGTTCAATCACATGGCCGAGCGGCTCGAGCGATTCGAGAAGCTCAACGTCGATCGGCTGATGTATGAGATGCGCAAAACCGAGGCGATAATCGAGAGCCTTGAAGACGGCGTGGTGCTGCTCGATTCCAAAGGGATGGTCGCGCATATCAACGAAATCGCCGCGTTGATCATGGGAGTCGAACCCAAAGACGCCCTCGGCAGCCCGTTCGAGGATCTGAGCAGCAATCATCCGCACTATCTGCGCGTGCGCGACGCATTGCGAAATCTGCGCAAGGCGGAACTGGCCAGCCAGCGGATCGAGGTGCAACTCCACGTCCGCGGCCGCGACCACACTTATGTGCTCAAACCCGTGCCGCTGCATCACGACGAGGCCACCCCGCTCGGCACGCTGCTGATCTTGCAGGACGTGACCTACCTGCGCGATCAGGATCGCGCGCGCGCCAATTTGATCGCGACGCTTTCCCATGAGCTGCGCACCCCGCTGACCTCGCTCGCGCTGTCGGCTGAACTGCTGCGCCGCGACGGCACGCTCACGGACCCGAGGCAACGCGAGTTGCTCGAAGCGATCCTCGAGGAGTGCGCCCGCATGAAGGCGCTCAGCGACAATTTGCTCAACCTGGCGCGCGGCGAACTCGCTTCAATCACCGTCCAGCGCGAGCGGCTCGATCTGCGGACGATTATCGAAGAGGTCGTTCGCCGCTTCGGCCTGCAGGCCGAAGAGAAGCACGTGCGCCTGACCGAGCGGCTCGAACCCGTGCCGGAAATCTCGGGCGATGCGGTCAAGCTCTCGTGGGTGGTCTCCAACCTGATCGGCAACGCGCTGCGCTATACCCCCGAGGGCGGACAGATCGAGGTCGCGGCGCGCACGATCGACTCGCGGGTCAGGCTCGAAGTATCGGATTCCGGTCCCGGCATCGCGCCCGAAATCCGCGAGCATATCTTCGAACGGTTCGCCCAGTACGGACGCGGCGGAATCGAAAAGGGCTCGGCCGGGCTGGGCCTCGCGATCGCAAAGGATATCGTAGCCGCGCACGGCGGCCGGATTTTCGTCGATAGCAATTCCGGCGCGGGTAGCCGCTTTGTCGTCGAGTTGCCCGCCGGAGGAACCCGCTGATGGGATCGCTGCTGATTGTCGATGACGAGAAGAACATCCGCCGCAGCCTGGTGGCGTTTTTCGAGTCGATCGGCCACACCGTCGCCGCCGCCGAAAACGGCCGCGAGGCCGCCGCGATCCTCCAGAGCCGGACCTTCGACCTGGTGCTGACCGATTTCAGGATGGCCGAAATGAACGGCCTCGAACTGCTCGCCGAAGTGCGCCGACACCAGCCCGATTGCCTGGTCATCCTGATGACCGCGTACGCAACCGTCGAGAACGCGGTCACCGCCATGAAAGCGGGGGCCTACGATTACGTGACCAAGCCGTTCTCGCTCGAACAGATTCAGCACATCGTCGAACGCGCGCTCGAGGTGCGGGGCTTGCAGGCTGAGAACCGCGCGCTGCGCGACGCGATCGACGAGGCGCCGATGCTCGAATCGAAGAGCGCCGCGATGACCCATCAGCTTGAACTCGCGCGCCAGGCCTCCGCCAGCGACGCGACTATCCTGCTGACCGGCGAAAGCGGGACCGGCAAGAACGTGCTCGCCCGGCAGATGCACCGCTGGAGCCTGCGCAAGGACGGCCCGTTCGTGGTGGTCAACTGCACCACGCTGTCCGACGAACTGCTCGAAAGCGAGTTGTTCGGCCATATGCGCGGGTCGTTCACCGGCGCGGTAAAAGACAAGCCCGGGCGGCTCGAGGCGGCCAACAACGGCTCGGTATTTCTGGACGAGATCGCGGATCTGACCCCAACCCTTCAGACCAAGTTCTTGCGCTTCGTGCAGGAGCAGAGCTTCGAACGAATCGGCGGCGACCGGACGATTCGCGTCAACGCGCGGATCATCGCCGCGTCCAATCGCGACCTCGAAGCCGAAGTCGCCGCGCGCCGCTTCCGCGAGGATCTCTTCTACCGCTTAAACGTTATAACCATCCGCGTGCCGCCCCTGCGCGAGCGGCGTGAGGACGTGCCCGAGCTGGCTGGATGGATGCTCAAGGCGGCCGCGATCCGGCATCGGCGCCCAGCGCTGCGGCTGGCTCCGGAAGCGGCCGCGGCGATCTCGAAGTACCGATGGCCCGGCAACGTGCGCGAGCTGCGCAACGCCCTCGAGCGCGCCACGGTGCTCTCCCGCAGCGACGAGATCACGCGCGAGGATCTGCCGGATTCGATTTTCCGCGACAGCGCCGAGCCCGCCGCGGCCGGCGCCCATCCGGCCAGCCTTGAAGATCTCGAACGCGAGCATATCCGCCGCGTGCTGGCCGAGAGCACCCACCTGGACGAAGCCGCCGCCACGCTCGGCATTAACGTCACCACCCTGTGGCGCAAACGCAAGCGCTACGGAATCGATTGAACGAGCCGCCGCGCGCTAGCGAATGTAGTACCCGGAGACGCGCCAGTGTCCGTCTTTGTCGAGCATCGGAGTGATCGTCTCGACACCATCTTTCTTGCCCGCGAAATCAGTGGCGTACTGGATGACCACATATTTTCCGGCGGGTGCGTTCGGAATCGCGGTCATATAGGCCGCCGACTTGAGTTTGCGCGAAGTCACAGCGCCGAGCGGCTTGCGCACGATATCTAGCGAATGCGCGAATTGCTCCTTCGGCATCGCCTTGCGAAAAAACGCCGAGGTTGAATTCCAGGCTTGCCCATACTGCCCCGCGTCAATCCGCTTGAGCCACGCTTGCGCGGCCGCCTTCGCGGCGTCAACGTCCGCGCCTTCGTCGGCGCGTGCTCCAGCCGCGCACATCATGATCATCGTCAACACGATTGCGGCGATCGAGGCGAGTAAAGTTGCGCGCTTCATCGGCGGTGTCCTCCCGGTCGAGTCCGAGGTTGGGGGCGCCGCGCGATCTCAGTCGATCGCGAGGCTGGCGAACGAGACGCACGATTCCGTTTGCGGCTCCATCGCGATTCCATATTTCAGCAGGCGCGCGGGCCGTCCGCGCAGCAGTTCGAGCTGGGTGTACATCGGAGCGGCGCCGCAAATCTTCCGCGCGTCGTGGTCGGCCGCGATCGCGGCGAAGAACCCCGCCGGATCGCCGCGCTTGATAGTCTCGATCAACTCGAGGTCCTCGCGCTCGACGCGCTCGGCGACCGCGCTGTCGGCGGCGAATGCGTCGCCGAACTTTCTGCCCACGTGCGCGAAGTCCACCCCCGCCAGCACCAGCACGCTGCGGCGCTCGGCCGCGATCATCGCGCCGAGCGTTTCGATAAACGAACCCACGCGCGGATCCTGCGCGGGACTCTGGCCCGACATGATCATCTGATGAAACGAGCTTACGAGGATCGGCGCCACCTGGTAGCCGCGCACCCCCATCGAGTACGCCAGAAACAGCGCCTGAAATTCGATCGAGTGCTCACCGCGATGCAAGAACTCATCGGCGAACAGGTCGCCGCCCTGGTAGCGCCGCGCCAGCTCGTCAACGAATCCGCCGTCGGTCTGGACCGCACCGAAAGGAGTCAGGTAATTCTTGCGCGTCGCGCTGAACAGTTGCGGACCGGACCCGTAATGTGAAGTGCCAAGAATGATCACCAGCTCGGGGGGTTCATGCGCCATCAACTCCGCGTACGCGTGCGCGTAAGCCGCCGCACCGCGGCGCGGGTCTATATGCGGCGCGATAAGCCCGCTCAGCGCCGCGCCGGTTTTGCGTGCGGGCTTGCGGCCCGGTCCTTCCGGGGGATCGAAGAACGCCGCAAGTTCGATGCGCAGTTGCGCGGGCTCGGGAGCATAGCAAACCCCGGCGAGCGCGGCGGGCCGCTCGCTCTGCGCCAGAAATTCCTGGCGCACGCGGCGCTCGTGATCCAGGAATGCGGGCGAATCGAGGAAGTGCGCCTGCTCGAGTGCACTCACCAGCTCGGCGATCTTCTCGAGTTCCAGGACTTCGCCAAATCGCTTGGTGAACGCGGCCTGCAACTCGCGCAGATCGTTTTTGCCATCGAACAGCGAAACGATGAAGTACGCGCCCATCCCGATCAGAATCGGCTCGGGCGCCAGACCGGTGGGATCGCGCAGGCAGATGTACGTTTGCCCGTTCTGATCGACGGGAAACGCTTCAACGCCACGGATGATCGGTCTTTCCATCAGCAGGATGCCTGCGAATTCCCGGTTCGCGATACGCGGCCAGTCCCGCGCGCGCCTGAAAGATGCTATGGGCTTTGGCTGAGCCCGGCAAGCGCCGGTTTACCCGCGGCGCGTGATGCGGAAGAATCCGTAACCAGTGGAAGCAGCATGAAGATTGTTCGTTACAACTCCGATGGCCGCGTGAGCTTCGGCGCGCTCGAAGGCGCCTCGATAACCCCGCTTGATGGCGCGCTCGACGACCTCCGCCCGATCCCCGGCGTCAAGCCGCTCGCGGCGGATGCGATCGCGATGCTGGCGCCGATTGCTCCGGGGAAAATTGTCGCGGTCGGCGTCAACTACCGCGACCACGCGCTCGAGATGGGCCGCCAACTCCCCGAGGAGCCGTTGCTCTTCATCAAGCCCTCGACCGCCGTGATTGCTTCGGGCGCGGCGATAATCTATCCGCCGCAGTCGAAGCTTATGCATTTCGAGGGCGAACTCGCGATCGTGATCTCGCGCACCGCGACCCGGGTCGCACCGGAGCGGGCGCGCGGCTACGTGCTCGGTTACACCTGCATGAACGACGTGACCGCGCGCGACTTGCAGCGCAAGGACGTGCAATTCACTCGCGGCAAGGGCTTCGACACCTTTGCGCCGCTGGGCCCCGTTATCGAAACCGCAATTGCCAACCCTGACGACCTTGCGCTGGCCACACGCCTCAACGGCGAGGTTCGCCAGCGCAGCCGCACCTCGAATCTAATCTTCAAGTGCGATTTCCTGGTGAGCTACATCTCGCACATCATGACCCTGTTGCCGGGCGATGTGATTTCGACCGGAACCCCGTCGGGAGTGGGCGAGATGAAGCCGGGCGACACGGTTGAAGTCGAGATCGAGAAGATCGGATGTCTTCGGAACATCGTCGCCGCGCCGCGCTGACCCGCACTCGCGCGCGCGCCACGCCCGCGCCGCCGCATCGGCGCTACCGCGTCGCGCGCACCGGCGATCTCGCGCCCGGCGAGTCGCTGAAATTCATGCTGCCGATTCGCGGCGCCGACGAAGAGTGTTTCGTGATCAATTTCGCGGGCGCGTTTCATGCTTACGTGAATCGATGCCGGCATGTTCCGATGGCGATGGACTGGGTCGACAATCAGTTTTTCGCCGAAGAAGGGCGCTACCTGATGTGCCAGACGCACAACGCTTACTACGAGCCCGGATCGGGCCAATGTATCGCGGGGCCGGAGTCGGCGTGCGGAAAATTTCTGTACCAGGTGCCGATCGAGATCGAAGCGGGAACGATTTACGCGCGTCCCCCTGAGCAGGAATTCGAGGATTGATGCCGCGGCGCCGGCGGCGCTCCGCGCACGCGCCGCACCGCGCGCCTATTCGTACTCGTCGCCGAAATGAGCGCGCACGATGCGCGCCTTCAGGTACTCGAGGGTGCCGAGATCTTCGACGATATCGCCGCCGGTGTCATAGAAGAACAGCTCGCCGTTCTTCGTTCGCCCCACGGCGATTATCCACTCCAGATCATCGCGATCTTCAAGCAAATAATTGATCGTCTGGGCCACACCCCGCCCCGGGATGATGGTGATTTTCGGGCGGGCGACCTTTTCCTTTTCCTGCTTGGGCATCGTTCTGACTTACCCTCTGGCGGGAAGGTACGGAATCGACTGACCTACATTAAGGATGCCCCGTGATTTAAGTCAATACCGTCTGCGCCGCGATCTCGGCGTGGTGCGTGTTCGGAAAGAAGTCGAACGCGCGCACGCGTGATAATTTGTAACCGCGGGTCCCGAACGCGCGCAGATCGCGCGCCAGGGTCGCCGCGTCACACGACACATACACCACGCGCGCCGGCGCAAGCTTGGAAATCGGCTCGACCAGATCCGCCGCACCGGTGCGCGGCGGATCCAGAATCACCGCATCGGGCCGAAACCGCGCGCGCTTCAGAAAGGCCGCGAGTTCGTGCGCCTGCATCGCCACGAACTGCGCGTCGCTGAGCTGCATCCGCCGCGCGTTGCGCTGCGCCGCCGCAACCGCGGGTGCGTCGGCGTCCACCCCGGTCACGCGCGCTCCGCGCCGCGCCGCGGGAATGCTGAAATTTCCCGTGCCGCAAAACAGATCGAGCAGCTTCACCCCGGGCGCCGGCGCCGCCATCGCCATCACCTCCGCGATCAGGCGCAGGTTCTGCGCGCGATTCACCTGGCTGAACAGGTCCGCTCCGCCGCGTAGCGTGACCCCGGGCTCGACCTCGATCTCGATTTCGACCTCGCCCAGAGTCTCGCGACGTTCGCCCGCGCGCAACACAATTCCCGCAATTCGCGGGTCGGCTTCGAGCACGCGGCTCGCTCGCTCGAGCTGTTGCGGACCCGCCGGCTTTTTTACATATCCGACCAGCACCGAGCGATTGTTCCCGGCCGCGACGGTCTCGATTTCGCTGAGATCGCGCGCCAGCATCCGCGCCAGCGTCGATGGCATCGCGAGCCCTGCTTCCGCGAGCAGGCATTCCTCGATCGCCACCAGTTGGTTGCTGCCCAGCTCATAGAATCCCAGCGCACCACCGCGGCCAACCTGGAGCCGAATCCGCGCGCGGTATCCAAACTCGGCGGGCGCTGGTTCGACCAGACCGGCGGGATCGATCTCGACGCCGAGCGCGCGGCCGAGTTCCCGCGCGATCAGCTCAGCCTTGAGCCGCACCTGCGCTGGATACGCGATCTGCTGCCAGTCGCATCCTCCGCAGCGCGGCAGATACGGGCACGGCGGCGGGCGGCGCGCGGGACCGGGTGCGATAATCCGCTCGAGTGCGCCCAGGCTGTAGTCGCGGCGCTCGGCGCGAATCGCGACCTCGAGCCGGTCTCCGGGCGCCGCGCCGGGCACCATCACGGTCTTGCCGTCGCGATGTCCCAAGCCGTACGGCCCTAGCGTCATCGCGGTGATTTCAATCTCTGCCATCGAATGAATCCTGCATTCGCGCCGGCCGCGCCGTTCATCGCGCTATCGGCGCGGGGCGCATCAATCAATATAATAGATCGAGCGGGTTGAATCGCCGCGGCGAGTTTCGCGTCTTTAGGAAAGGTGATTGTCTTGGCGAGAGCAGGGGCCCTGTCCCAAATTATCGAGCGCAACTTTTCCGGTGACGAGGCGGTGCGCCTCAAGGTGTTCGCCGAGCGGCTGTTCGCCCGCGAGCCGCACGACCGTATCGATCATTCACCGCCGGACCACTACCTGAGCGCGCTGAAGGCGGCCTACGAATTCCTGCGCCATCGCTCCGAGCCGATCGCGGTATCGGTCACACTCCGAGCCGATGACTCTGGCGTCACGGTAATCGAAACCTCGATGCGCGATTGCCCATTTATCGTTGACAGCCTGCTCGCTTATTTTCACGAGCTTGGCGCGCCGGTGCTCTCGATGCTGCATCCGGTATTCAAGATTGCGCGCGATACCGAAGGAACCATCGTCTCGTTCGAGCAAGCCTCATCGATCGAGCAGGGCGAGTCGCTGACGTACTCCGAACTCGAATTGCCGGCTTCGGCCGCCGACGCCGAGCGGATCGCCGCCGAAGTTCGCGCAGTGCTGGTCGAGGTGCGGCAGGCGACCGGCGATTTCGACGCGATGGTCGCCCGCGCGCTCGAAATTTGCGAGGAGACCGCCGCGCAGCGCGCGCTAGTCGAGGTGCGGGACTTCCTGCGCTGGCTGGTACAGGGCGGCTTCGTGTTCCTTGGCTACCGCCATTACGATCTTTCCGGCGAAGGCGCCGGCGCAAAGTTTTCCGTCGAGGCGGGCAGCGAACTCGGCATCATGCGCGATCACGACGAATCACGCTTTCGCGGCGCCGGCCTGCTCGACGATATCGAACCCGCGCGGCGCAAGCTGTTCTTCGATGGTCCCGCGCTGGTGATCGGTAAAACCCGAGCCGAATCCCGGGTGCATCGCCGTGCGCCGATGGATAGCGTGACGATTCGGCGCACCAACCCCGCCGGGCGCGTCATGGGTTTCGACCACTTCGTCGGTTTGTTGACCTCCAAGGCCTACACCGAGGAAGCCCAGCACATCCCGACTCTGCGCGCTAAGCTGCACGCGGTACTCGAGGCCGAAGGCGCCGCCGCGGGGTCCCACGACTACAAAGAGCTGGTCAGCGCGTTCAACAGCTTCCCCAAGGATGAACTGTTTCGAGCGCCGGTTTCCGAGCTGCGCGCGCAGTTGCATCTGATCCTCGACGTTAAGAACGAAGCGACCGTGCGGCTGTGCGTGCTCAGCGACCCATACCGCGGCATCGTGATCGCGATGGTGGTAATGCCGCGCGAGGCATTCTCCGCGAGCGTGCGGCAGAGTATCCAGGCAGCGCTCGCCGCCGGACTCGGCGGCACGCTTATCTACTATTACCTTGCGATGGGCGAGGGTTACACCGCGCGGCTGCATTTCTGCTTCAGCGCGCAACCGCCCAAGGCGCAGAAGATCAAGCAGCTCGAAAGCGAGATCGCCCGCCTGGCGCACCGATGGGAAGAACGCCTGACCGAGCGCCTGATAGAGCGCTTCGGCGCCGCGCGTGGCCGCGCGTTGGGCGCGCGTTGGGCGCACGCGTTCAGCGACGAATACCGCGCGGCCGTCCCCGCCCGGCGCGCGATCCTGGACCTCGAGCGAATCGAGGATCTGCTGCGCACCGGCTCCGCCTTTCATGTCGAGCTTAACCGCGATCCCGCGGCGGACGATAATCCGGACGAGCTGCGGATTCTCGGGGTCGGCGAGCCGCCGATACTTTCGGAACTGATGCCGATGCTGCAGAACTTCGGGATCAAGGTTTTGGCTGAGGAAGTTCACCACTTCCAGCCGCAGGGCGACGGCCGGGCCGCCAATGCGTACGTGCAGGCGTTTTCGGTCGCGGGTCCGGATGGGCAGCCGCTGCGGAAATCCGCCGGCGCCGGGACTATCGCCGACGCGATCGCCGCTGCCCGCGCGGGCAACGCCGAAGACGATCCGCTGGGCGCGCTGGTGGTATCAGCGGGACTCAAATGGCGTGAGGCCGCGCTTTTGCGCGCCTACCTCGAGGCGGCCTTCCAGATGCGCCTGGCGCCCGCGCGCCCGGCCTTGCTCCGCGTGCTGCTGGGCAACCCGCGATTGGCGCGCACGATGTTCGAGCTGTTCGCCGCGCGGCTCGACCCCGATCGCGAAGACCCCGCCGCGGCGGCAGCGCTGCGCGCCGCGTATCTGGATCAACTCGGCGCGATCGACAATATCGCCGACGATCGCGCCGCGCGGATGCTGCTGTCGATGGTCGAGGCGACGGTGCGCACCAATTTTTTCTGCCCGACGCCCGAGCCCGATCCATACCTCGCGCTCAAGTTCGAGAGCGCCAAAATCATGGGGCTGCCCGACACCGCGCCGCTGTATGAGATTCACGTGAACAGCCCCCGGATGGTGGGATGCCACCTGCGCGCAGGCAAGGTCGCGCGCGGCGGAATCCGCTTCAGCGATCGTCCCGACGATTTCCGCACCGAGATTCTCGGCCTGATGAAAACCCAGACCGTCAAGAACGCGATCATCGTGCCGATCGGTTCCAAGGGCGGATTCGTCGTCAAGCACGCGGCCGACCCCTCCGGAGTCGAAGCCTATCGCACCCTGATTTTCGCGCTGCTCGATTTGACCGACAACCTCGGCGAGCATGGCGTCGTGCATCCGCCGCGCGTCAAGGTGCTCGATAGCGACGGCCCCTATCTGGTGGTTGCGGCCGACAAGGGCACCGCGGCGTTCTCGGATATCGCCAACGGCATCGCACTCGAGCGCGGCTTCTGGCTCGGCGACGCTTTCGCCTCAGGCGGCGAGCACGGCTTCGATCACAAGGCGATGGGAATCACGGCGCGCGGCGCGTGGGAATCGGCGCGGCGCCATCTGCGCGAGATCGGCCGCGACCTCGACCGCGGCCAGCCGGTCACCATGATCGGCATCGGCGATATGTCGGGCGACGTGTTCGGCAACGGGATGCTCCGCTCGCGCAACCTCGCGCTCATCGCCGCGTTCGATCATCGCCATATATTCGTCGATCCGGCCCCCGATCCCGCCACCAGCTTCGAGGAACGCCGGCGGCTCTACGAGCTGCCGCACTCGTCGTGGGCGGATTATAATCCGGCGCTGATCAGCAAGGGCGGCGGAGTATGGCGGCGCGGACAGAAGCGCATCGAGATCAGCCCCGAAGCGTGCGCCGCGCTCGGAGTCACCGCCGACGCGCTCGACGGCGAAAGCCTGATCGGCGCGATTCTGCGCGCGCCGGTCGATCTGCTGTACAACGGCGGCATCGGCACTTACGTCCGCGCCGGCGACGAGACCGAAGAACACGTCGGCGACCATGCCAACGACGGATGCCGCATCACGGCCGCCGAGCTGCGCGCGAAGATCGCGGTCGAGGGCGGCAATCTTGGCTTCACGCAGAAGGCGCGCATCGAATACGCACTGGCCGGCGGGCGCATCAACACCGACGCGATCGACAACTCCGCCGGCGTTGACACCTCGGACCACGAGGTGAACCTCAAGATTCTGCTCGACCCCGAGGTCGCGCGCGGCGCGGTCGCGCTGGACGATCGCAACCGGATTTTGGCCGCTCTCGCCGACGAAGTCGCGGCCACCGTGCTGCGCGACAATCGCGATCAGGCGCTGCTGCTTTCGCTCGAACAGCTCCGCAGCCGCACGCGCGTCGATGCGTTCCGCGAGCACATGCAGGCAATCGAAGAGCGCGGACTCCTGCGCCGCCACGAGGAAGCCCTGCCCACCCGCGAGGCGCTCAGCCAGCGCCATGCGCGCTTCGCCGGACTCACGCGCCCGGAGCTCGCGCTGATCACCGCGTACACCAAGATCGATCTCGTGATGCGGCTCGAAGGCTCGGCGCTGACCGCTGACCCGCACCTCGTCGACCGGATGCTCAAGCCATACTTCCCCGCGTCGATCGCACGGAGCTTCGACGCGTCGATTCCGAACCATCGTCTGCGCCGCGAGCTGATCGCCACGCGGCTGGTCAATGAGATGGTCGATCTGATGGGTTCGACTTTCGTGTTCGGGATGGTCCGCGATCACGGGGTCAGTACTGATGCCGCCGTGCACGGATGGCTGGTCGCTTCCGAAGTGCTGGCGGTTTCGGCGCGCGCCGAACGGATTCGCGCGATCACCGCACCGGCGCCGGCCGAAGCTGAAACCGGGGCGTTCTTCGCGCTCGAAAGGGCGGGCACCGCGGCGACTGCGTGGGCGCTCAGAAATTTTTCGCCCGAAATTGCGCTCGACATCCCGATTGGCCGCTTTCGGCCCGCCTTCGAGAGCCTGAGTTCAGCCTTCGAGGAGTTTCTCCAGGCCGGCGAACGAGAGCGCTTCGAGCGAATCTATCGCGAGCTGCGCGCCTTGGTCGCCGACGGAGAGCTGGCGCACGATCTGGCGCGTGTCGCCTTCGCCGATCATCTGCTCAACGTGCTCAGCGTTGCGCTGGCGCGCAACCTGCCTCCGGAGCGGGTGGCCGAGGTGTATTTCGGCCTTGGCGCACATCTGGATTTCTCGCGCCTTGAAGCCGCGGTCTCCAGCTTCGATGACGAAGATCGCTGGCGCAGGCGCGCGGCGCAGGAACTGGCGGTCGAGCTTCGCGAGGGTCGCTTGCAGCTTACCGCGCTCGCGCTAGCCGCCGGTGGCGCGGCGGCCGCGATCGAGCAGCTCCGGAGCGGCAGGCCGCGGGCGTTGGCTGATCTCGAGCGCCTGCTGGCCGAAATCGCAACGATGCAGACGATTCCGATGCCCGCGGTTCACGTCGCGGCGCGCGCGATCGCCCGGCTTACCGAGGTTGATTGAGGAGCTTCAGACCCCGACGGCGCCGAGTTGCGCCGTCGCCTGCTCGGGCGCCGGATTCGCGCCTACCGAACTACCGGCGCCCTCGCGAGCGATCGCGGTCAGATCCTGATACATCCGAACCCCAGCCGCGATGAAAAAGGCCGCGGTGGCAACGCTGACGCTCAGCCCCACCAGGTTCATGCCGACAATGATTGTCGAGACCACGCCGGTTATCTGCACGACTGGCCCGAGCAGCACGCTCGCGATCACGAACGCGCCGAGCGCCAACGAGTTGTAGCCCCATCCCACCGCGAGGAAAACCGCGATTCGCGACGCAACCCGGAAAAACCGCTTGCGCATCAGGTCGCGGCTGAACAGCAGCGCGTGAAAGCTGCGTTGGCCGTCGAACACCAGCGCGTATTCCGCGAAATACAACCACAGGTACGCGATCCCGGCCACGACCAGCAACGCAAACCGCGCAATCGAGAACATCATCCACAAGATCGGATAGTCAGTCCCAATTCCCACCTTGAGCGCGACCACCGCGATACCAAGCGCTAGATATTGCAGGATCGCGATCCACAAATAAGCAAGCGCCAGTCGCGCGGCGCTCGCGTAAACGGCTATGGTCTCCGCGATTATCCCCGACGCCTGTTCCGCGGTTTGGATCCGCTTGAGCTCGACCAGCACCAGCAGCTCGGCCACCTGCGAGATCAATACTACCGCCGTGCGCATCGTATAGATCAGCCAGTCGGAATAGGGCGCTGGCGAAGGCGTGGTCGCGGGATGATACGGTTCCTGCACCGCGAAGTAACCAACCGAGGTTCCGCCGCGGCCGAGTGAAAAGGCGACCCAATGCTGCGCGTTGAGCGCCTCTGGCAACAAGCACATCGCCGCCAGAGCGATCAGCGGCGCCAGTACCGCCGCCAGAATAACCCAGTTGCCGCGCAAGTCGTTGACCGCGTTGGCAAGGTAGATGAAGCTGCTCTTGATTCGTGGCTGCGCCATTGTGCGTAAGAGGTTGTCATCGCGGTTCGGCTGAAACAAGTATGTCCCAACCGGCGCGGTTGCGGTGCTGCAACTCGCCGCCGCCGCATTTGCCCGGGGTGGTCCATTCCGGCTACGGTTGAGATCGTTCGTCGGCGCCGCCCGGGCGTGCCGGCGCTGCGAGGGAGTATCGCGATGCCCGACGACAATCGCAAAGCCGCGCTCGAACTCGAGGACAAGATGCTGCGCCGCCTGCGGTTCCTGGTCGATCTCACCTTCGCGACGCTCGCGCAGGATCCCGACCTGACCCTCGATCAGGCCTGGCAACACGTCATCGCGCTAAAGGGCGCCGCGGTCGCGATGTTTCCCGGCAAGGAAGACACTTTCGATCTGATCTATCTGCCCCGCTTCTCGCGCCTGCTTGCAGAGCGTTTCGCCGCCAACTAGCGCCCGCGATGATGAGAACCCTAAGCGGCGAGATCGCCCGCACCGACGGCTCGCTTACCCGCGGCCAAATCACTTTCGACGCGAAAATCGTCGAGGTTCATGAGGGTCCCGCCGCCGGCAACGACTACATCGTGCCCGGGTTCATCGACCTGCAGGTCAATGGCTCACACGGCATCGACGTGATGTCCGCCGACTCCGCCGCCTTGCGCCGGCTTGGCGAACAGCTCGCGCTCGAGGGCACCACCGCGTGGCTCCCGACGGCGGTAACCTCGCCGATCGCGCGAATCGAGCGCGCGCACGGCGCGATCGCGGACGCGATGGACGCGGCGCGCGAAGATATGCAAGGGGCGCGCGGCGCCGCCGCGATTTTGGGAATGCATCTCGAAGGCCCATTCATTTCGGCTCGCCGCCTGGGCGCGCATCCCTCTCTCAACCTCGAACCGCACGGCGACGAGTTCGAACTCGTCGCCGCGTTGCGCGCGCTGCGGCTCGTCACGCTCGCACCCGAATTGCCCGGCGCGCTCGAAGCGATTGGCCGCCTGGTCGCACGCGGAGTCGCGGTTTCCATCGGACACACCGACGCAACCCTTGAGGAAGCTCGGGCCGCAGTCGGCGCGGGCGCGCGGATGTTCACACACTTGTACAACGCTATGCGCCCGCTCGGTCATCGCGACCCCGGTGTGATCGCCGCCGCGCTGGCGAACTCAGAGGCCCGCGCCGCCATTATTCCCGACGCCGTGCACGTGCATCCCGAGATGCTGCGTCTGGCCTATACCGCGCGCGGCATGAAGGGACTCATCATCACGTCCGACAAGGTTGCGCTCGCAGGAGCCGCGCCCGATGCGGCGCTCGAGGTCGGACGCGCCCGCGCCAGAATCGAGCGCGGCGCCGCCCGGCTGGCGGACGGGACTCTGGCCGGCAGCATCATCAGCATGCTCGACGGCGTGCGCGTGATGGTGCGCAGGGTCGGGGTGCCGGTGGCAGAGGCGGTGGTCATGGCCGCGACCAATCCGGCCGCGGTGGGCGGATTCAAAGACCGTGGGCGGCTCGACCCTGGGACGCGCGCGGATTTGATCGTGTTAAGCCGGGAGCTAGAGTTGAAGGCGGTGTTCATCGCCGGCCGCGAGCTTGTCTGAACCATCGCGCGGACGAAATTCTGTTCTCGAACTGGAGCATCCGATGCCCTTGAACAAGGCCTGCGTGGGCCGCGAATATCCACCCGTCACGACCACCGTCACGGCGGAAGCGGCGCAGGCCTATGCGCGCGCCTGCAACGACAACAATCCGGCGTATTTTGACGCGCGGAGCCCCGGCGGAATCGTGGCGCCGCCGATGTTCGGCGTCGTCGTCACCTGGCACTCGGTGATGAGTGCGGTGATGGATCTGGAAATTGGCGCCGACCTGTTGCGGCTCGTTCATGGCCAGCAGGACATGCGGTTCCTGGTCCCGATTCGGCCCGGCGACACGATTACTTCGCGCGCCAAAATCATCTCAATCGAAACCAGGGCCACCGGCGAAACGATGGCCGTCGAACTTGCCGCCGACAATCAAAATGGCGACCCGGTGCAGCGAATCGTGTTCGGCGTTTTCATCCGCGGCGGCGGACGGCGCGCGGCGCTCGCGCAAGCGCGCACGGCCGGAATCGATCGTGGCGAGCCGCTCTTCAGCGTGGCGCAGCAGATCGATGCCGACCAGACCGTCCGCTACGCGGCGGCGTCGGGCGACCATAATCCCATTCACGTCGACGAGAACGTGGCGCGGATGGCGGGTCTGCCCGGGACCATCGTCCACGGCTTGTGTACGATGGCGTTCACGTCGAAGGCCGCGATCGACAAACTATGCGGCGGCGATCCCGCTCGGCTGCGGCGCCTGGCGGTGCGCTTCTCGCGCCCCGTGCGGCCCGGCGAAATAATCACGACCAAGATTTGGAGCGGCGGCGAGCGCGGCGGCCACAAAATTTTCGCATACGAAACCTTCAATCCCTCCGGCCAGGCCGTCATCCAGGACGGCGTCGCGGAAGTCGCGGCCTGACGCGCGCCGCGCGATTCGGCCATCGCCGTGAAAATCACCCTCGGCCTCTCACTCGCGCTCAGCGGAAAATACGCGCCGATGGGCACGCAGGCGCAAGCCGCCCTGCGCCTGTTCGCCGCCGACGCCAATGCCGGCGGCGGAATTCGGCTCGGCGCCGAACGCGCGGAGCTTGACCTGGTATGCATCGACGACCGCAGCGACCCGGCGCGAGGCGCTGAAATCTATCGCGCGCTGATTGCCGACAATCACGCGGATCTTCTGCTCGGCCCGTATGCGAGCGACCTTGTGGCGGCCACCGCGCCGATCGCGGAAGCCGCGGGACGCGTGTTTATCAATCATGGCGGCACCGCCGATTCTTTGTATGAACAGCGCTACCGGATGATCGTCGGTGTCGCCTCACCCGCAAGTGGATACCTCGAAGGCTTCGTGCGCCTGCTCGGCACACTGAAATTCTGGCGCAAGCGGATGGCGATAATCGCGGCCGACTCGCCCTTTGCCCGCGCGGTCGCCGGTGGAGTCGAACGCGCCGCGGGCGAGCGCGCCGCGCGCCGGCGGGGAGTCCGCGTGCGCGTAAAATGGAACGGCGAGTTCGATTCCATTCGCACTCCGGACGTGCTGTTTCCCGCGCTGCGCCGTAGCCGCGTCAACGCTCTGGTCGCCGCGGGCAGCTACGATCATGACCTGGCGGTGATGCGCGCGGTTACCGGCGACCCGCGCCTGAATATTCCGGTCCTCGCATGCGTGGCCGCCGGAGTCGCGCGCTTTCGCGCCGACCTGGGCGAGAGCGCCGAAGGGATCGTCGGTCCGAGCCAGTGGGAGACCGACGCCGCGATTGTGCCAACCCTCGGACCCGCGCCGCGCGAGTTCGCGCGCCGGATGCTGCGTGACGCGCAAGTCGCCGAACCCGATTATGTAGCGGCGCAGGCGTATGCGGCCGCGATGCTTGCGGGCGCGGCGCTCGAAGCGGCGGGATCGCTCGATCAGAACCGGATTCGCGCCGCGTTCTCCGAATTGCGCGCGACAACCTTGCTCGGCGAGTTCGCGATCGATCCCGCATCGGGCAGGCAGACGGCGCATCGCCCGCTGCTGGTGCAGTGGCATGGCGGGCGCAAGGTCATAATCGAAACTGAACCGAACGACGACACCGGCTCGCTCGAATTTCCCGCCGGATGGCGTCTGATCGCGGCAGGCATCGAGATGCTGAAGTTGAATCGCGGCGCCGACGACGAGAGCAATCGCGCGCTCGAGGATAAGGGCAGGCAGATCGATGAGCGCAAAGAAGATTAGGCGCGAGCGTGGCGATGCCCTTGCGATTGGCCTGATGTCCGGCACCTCGCACGACGGCGTGAGCGCCGCAATCGTGACTATAGATGAGCGCAGGAACCCGCCGGCGCGCGCGACCCATTTCCATACCTATCCGTACTCCGCCAACTTTCGCGCGCGGCTGCTGGCAGCGACTTCCGGAGCGCCGGTCGGCTCGGGCGAGCTGTCCGCGCTAAACTTCGAGTTGGGCCGCGCATTCGGCCGTGCCGCGATAGCCGTCGCGCGCGACGCGCGGGTCGCGCTTTCGCGAATCGATTTTATAGGCTCGCACGGACACACGTTCTTTCATCGTCCGCCGCGCGTCACGCGGCGCGGCGAAACCGCCTCGACGCTGCAGCTCGGCGAATCAGCGGTGATCGCCGAGATGACCGGGCGGCCGGTCGTCGCGGATTTCCGCCCGATGGATATCGCGCTCGGCGGCGAAGGCGCTCCGCTCGCACCACTGGCGCATCTGTGGCTCTTCGCTGATCCGCGCCGTGGACGCGTCATCCAGAATATCGGCGGAATCGGCAACGCAACCTATATTCCACCCGCCGCGCGGCTTGGTCATTCTGATCTTATTGCGTTCGACACGGGACCCGGCGTCGGACTGATCGACGCGCTGATGAATGAAACGACGGGCGGACGGATGCGGATGGATCGGGGCGGAAAGATCGCCGCACGCGGGCGGGCGAGCGTGCCGATGCTGACGGCGTTGATGCGGCATCGGTATTTTCGCCGCAGTCCTCCCAAATCGACCGGCCGTGAAGAATTCGGACCGCCCTACCTCTCCGAGGTCAAGCGCGTAGCCGCGTCCAACGATGTGCGTGGCGACGATCTGGTTGCCACCGTCACGGCGCTGACCGCCCGATCGATCGCGGATTCGGTGCGCCGCTTCATCGCTCCGCGCGGCCGCGTCGATCAGCTAATCGCGACCGGAGGCGGCGCGCGCAACCCGACCCTGCTCAAGATGCTCGCCGCGGAAATGCCATCGGTCGAGGTGACGACCGCGACTCGCACCGGCGTCGATGGCGACTCGCTCGAGGCGGTCGCGTTCGCGATTCTGGGCTACCAGATGCTGCGCGGACGCCCGGGAAATATCCCGAGCGTAACGGGCGCGCGCGCTCCGGCGATCTTGGGCAAGCTGACCCTGCCTCCAGACGCGCATGGCGGGCGCTGAGCGCATCGCTCAGAAACGGCGCTCGTCTTCCTGCTAAAAGCTGCGCGGGTCTTCTGGCGGGGCAAGGCCCGCCTTTTGCGCCGATTCGAGCGCCGTCGAATGGAAGATCCCGTGCGCCATCGTCGAGGACTCCGCGTCCGCGCGCGCCTGATAAATCTTCGAGCGCGCCGTATGCGCCGCCTTGTCGTCGGGAGCGGCGGCTACAGCCCAATCCGCCAGATGAGCGGCCAGCGCGAGATCGCCGGCGGCGTGCTTTTCGAGCGCGCGCGCGACGACCTTGTCCACGCCTCCCGCCAGTGACGCGATCTCCTGTGCGCGCGCAGCCTCGGTCGCGGGTTTCAAATGCGACGGCGTGCCGTCGTACCATCCGCCCTCGAGCCGCCAGATATTTCGCACGATAAACTCAGGCTCGTCGTACACGGGCTGCAAGTACGGCTTGCCGGCCACGCTCGCGGGCGCTTTGACCGAATGAATCACCTCGTCAAGCGAGGCGCCCGCGTTCATCATCGCGATCGCCTGGTCGTAAAGGCTCTGCAGGAATTCCGCCGTGTCGTTCAGCACCCGCCGCACGCGCATCGCGCCAAAGACCGGATAGCCGTGGCCGGGCAGCAGGACTTCCGCGCCGAGCTTCGCCATCGTGCGCAGCGCTTCGGCCCACTCGCGCGCATAGCGCTGCGCCTTCTGCGGATTGCCCGCATTCGGCGCGGCCCAGATTATCAGGTCGCCGGTGCACAGAACCTTGCGCTGCGGAATAAAGACCCAGCAGTGATCGTCGGTTTCGCCGCGCGCGTGATGGCAGTCGAACTTGTGATCGCCCGCCACCACATTCAACTGATTATCGAAGTAGGTATCCGGATATACGTACTCGGCGGGAAACGAAGAGGGGCGGCTGAATTGGCGCGTGTTGATGACGTTGTTGTAGCCCTGGGTCCGCTTGTAGCGGTCGAAGCGCGCGCCGACGCCCTTTTGCCCGACGATCCGCGGACGCGCCAGGTTGCGATGACGCGCCTCTTCCAGAATCGCCGGCGTGCCGCACGCGTGATCGACGTGGCCGTGCGTGTAGATCGCCGTGTTGACCCGCTCGGGCGAGAACTTGCGCACCAACTCGAGCGTCGCCTGCTGGTTGAAGTACGCACCCGTATCGATCATCACCAGCCCTTCGCCGGTGGCGACCGCCGTCACGTTCGCGAACCATCGGTAGAACATCACGCCGTCGGCGACTTCCTCGTACTCGCCGGTGGGAAGCAGCGGATGAAACTGGCGGGTGGTGATTTCGCCGTTAAACAGCTTTTCGGCCTGATCCCTGATTGCTCCCATGGTGATTATTTCCGCTCCTCGGTCACGGCGCGGATTATCCGCCGCGCCAGCGCGCGTCCGCAACCGCCCGCGCCAGCCTTGCGCTTGGCAGGTGTCGGCGCGTGTGTTAGCGAGATGCATCCCGCGCCGCGATCGCGGCCGAGAGCCGCTGCGATGAGTTTAAGCCTGGTCCTCTACCTGCTGGTGATTTTCGCCGGCTCGATGATTGGCGCGCTGGTTCCACTGGCCGGCGGATTGTCGCGCCGCAACCTGCTGATTCCAATCAGCTTCTCGGGCGGCATTCTGCTCGGCGTCGCATTCTTCGACATGATACCCGACGCGGCGCCGATGCTGGGCAAGTGGCTCGGATGGCCACTGTTGGCGGGCTTTTTGACCATCTTCGTCCTCGAACGTTTCGTGCTGGTGCATCCCTACCCCGAACATCCCGGCGCGCATGGCCATGAGGATCATATTCATCTCGGCATCATGGCGTACGCGGGGTTGTCGTTTCACAGTTTGCTCGACGGTCTTGCGATCAGCTCGACCTACAACAAGCCCGAGCTTGGCGGCGTGGTGATGCTGGCGGTGTTGTTCCACAAAATCCCCGATGCGTTCGCGCTGACCAGCCTGCTGCTGCTCGACCGATGGAAGCCGCGTTCGATCGTGTGGCTGATGGCGCTGCACGCGGCGTCAACGCCGGTCGGCGCGATGCTGACGTGGGCCGTTCTCAAGCAGACCAACGACATGGCAATCGGCGCGGCGATCGCGCTTTCGGCGGGGACGTTCCTCGCGGTCGCGACCTCGGACATCCTGCCGCAGCTCAGGCGCGTGAACGATCAGCGCCTGTGGCCGCTGGTCGCGCTGTTCGCCGGCGTCGCGGTTAGCTGGGTCGGACGCCTGGTGGCAGGCTAGCCGTCGTCCGGTTCATTTTTCCATTCCTCTGGATAGAGCAGCAGCAGTTCCTGCCCGAGCGTGCGGACCAGGAAGCGCTGCGCCTCGCCGATCGAGCGTTCGAGCGCGCGCCCGCCGATAAGCCAGTGGCCGCGCCCTTGCAGCCGCGCGAGCACCGCGCCGAGCGACTGCGCGAGATCGGCGACCCGCGCGATCGGCGCAAAGATGTCGGAGTCGCCCGCGACGATCAGCCGCGGCGCGGCGGCGGCAGCCGGCAAAGCGATCTCGCCGCGCGCTATTCCCATCGCGAGCTTCGCGCTCTCAGGCGCCAGTGCGCGGATTATCGCCGCGCGCTGGAATGGGTCGGCGTCGGCGACAAACTCGAACAACGCGCGGCCGCGCGGAGGATCTATCGTCCCGCGCCGCCACGCGGATAGCCGCGCGGCCAAGCCCGAGACCAGCGCCGATCGATAGCCCGGCGCCAGCGGCGCCAATGCGACCGCCGCCTTGACGCCAGGACGCTCGGCGAGCTTGAGCGCGGCCAGGCCGCCCGCGCCGTGGCCGACGACAATCGCGCCGCGGCCGATCGCGTCGAGCGCTTCGCCGGCGAGCGCGATCAGGTCCGCGAAAGAGAATTCGGCGAGCGGCGGTGAGCCGCCGGCGCCGATCGCGGCACGCAAATCGGGCGCGTAAACCTCCCATCCTATCGTCGCGAAATAGCCCAGTAGCAGGCCCAGATGGCGCGCGCTGGTGAACAGATCGGGCAGCAGGACAATAGGGTACGCGAACTTGAGCGGCTCGGGCCGCTCGACCGCGCAAGCAAAGCGTCCAAGTGATTCTTCCACGCGGCCCTCAGGCGGCGCGCGCGTGGCGCGCCATCATCCGCGCGAACCGGAACGAGGGAAACGCGCCGCGCGCCGCCATCTGTCCGAAGCGCGCCATCTCGAGCGCGGCCCAGCCCTCGCGCTGCGCGATCTGGTGCGCGGCGTGCGCGACTGGATCGCATACGAGCGCGCGCGAGGTTTTCACGCTCGCCGCGTAATAGGGCAAAAGTTCGCGGTCGCGGCGCAGCGCGTATTCGCTCATCGCGGCGGCGGCGATCACGCGGCCGCGGCGCGCCGAGAACCAGCGCGGAGCCAGCTCACCGACGATCTCGGCGCTCATCAACGCGAGCGAATGCCCCTGGCCGAACAACGGATCGACGTGCAGGCCCGCGTCGCCGACCAGCAGCGCACCGTCGGCGACCGGCTTGCGACAGGTGTTGCGCAGCCCGCCCGATGAAAAGATCCGGCTCGCCAGACGGCCGCCTTCGACCAGATGTCCGACCGCGAACGAGCGTGCGAGCTCGCGCTGGAAGTTGCCCTCGAGGTCGGTCCGGAACAAGCGCATCTGGTCCGCGTCGAATGCGACCGCGGCGACCGCGCGGCCGTTCTCGCATCGGCACGCGATCGCGCCCTGGCCGGGCGCCGCGTCGAGCTCGGTGACCAGATCGTCGCCGAAGCGCGTGGCGTTCAGGTCATCGAAATAGGCGTAGTAGTAGGCGCGCGCGCAGGGGACTTCGGTACGCGCGAAGGCGCCGAGCCGGGCCTCGCCAATCCTCGCGACCGTGCTGCGCATCCCGTCGGCTCCGATCACGAGCGCGGCGTGAAATTCGCGCGTCCCCGAGTCATCTTCGCCGCGGATTCCCGCGACCGCGCCGTCTTCGATCACCAGATCGGTAAGGCGCAAGCGCTCGCGTACGGCCGCGCCCGCGTCGCGCGCCAGCGCAAGCATCGCCGCGTCCATGTGCGTCCGGGACAGGCAGAACCCGCGCAGGTCGTCGCCGCCCGCGGCTTCGAGATCGACGCCGTAATCGTAACCCGGTCCGAGCATCCGCATCCGCTGATAGCGGCGCGCGCCGGCGCGTTCGAGATGCTCGAGCGCGTTCATCCGGGCGAGCACGCGCGTACCGCCTGCCAGCACGATATGGGTGGAAAGGGTGTCCGCGGGAAACGCCGCTTTGTCGACCAGCAGAATCTTGAGCCCGCGGCGCGCAAGCGCGATCGCGACGGCGCTTCCCGCGACCCGCGCGCCGACGATAATCGCGTCGAAGGTGGAATCGGGATGGTTCATCGGAGGCTCGGGCGGAGAAGCGCTCGTCGGAAAAATTGCGCCTCGCGATCATTAGGACGGGTGCCCGCGGGACGCAAGCGGGGCGCACAAAAAGAGAGAGCCCCGTGTTACCGGGGCTCTCTCGGCGTACGAGGCGCAAACGCCTCGGCTCATTCCAGCGGCTAGCTTGGTATCCTTAGCCAGCCTCCGGGCGGTTAAACCCGGAGGAAAACTTGTGGCTAGTTACTTCTTCTTCTTTTTGCCGGCCTTTTTCTTCATACCGCTCTTCATTTTTGCTTTGGATTTGGTGGCCCGCTTGGGGGCCTTCTTCTTAACTGGCATAGACACCTCCTCTCAATTGGCCGCTGCTGGATAAGCTCACTTCTAATGAGTGGTCTGATTTTCCCCACCCCTCGGGATGCATTATAGAAACCTGTTATTGCAAAAGCAAGGGGGGTGGGCATCAATTTATAAAGAAATTCTAAAGTGGGAACCAGCCCCTGATTCAGTACGCTTTCGGAACTTTAGAATGACGTTGGGGAATAAGCTCACTTGAACTACCCCCAGGTCCTGCTTTACCATAACGCGATGAGCCGCTTAAGCAATCACCTGCGCCGGCACTGGCTCGACCTAATCCTGAGTGCGATTCTGGCGTTGCTCGGATTGAGCCTTGCGCTGGGTCCGCTGGGTCCGCGCGACCTGGTCGCACTGCGGGTCAGGCGCCGGGCGCTGGAGGCGCGGCGCACCGAATTGACCTCGCGCAACATATCGCTCAGAACAACCGTTCAGAACCTGCGCTCCAACGATCGCTACCTCGAACATCTGATCCGCCGCGAACTCGGCTTCACCCGCCCCGATGAGCTGGTGTACAAATTCACCGGCGATTCCGCCGCGCCGCAACCCTAGAAGATCGCGCTCGGCAGCAGCCGATACTCGCGCGCGCCGCGCTCGAGCTCGTCGCGAAAGTCAGGATGCGCGATTCCGATCAGCGCGCGCGCGCGCTCCGGTACCGACTTGCCCTTGAGGTTGACGATTCCGTACTCGGTCACCACGTACATCACGTCGGTGCGCGGGGTGGTGACGATATTCGAGTCGTCGATCCGCGCGACGATTCGGCTCGCGCGCCGCCCGGCGCGTTCGTAGGTCGAGGCGAGGCACAGGATCGCTTTGCCCCCGCGGGAAGCGTACGCGCCGCGGATAAACTGAAGCTGACCGCCAGTGCCGCTTATCTGCCGGATTCCGGCGGACTCGGAGCACGCCTGCCCGGTCAGGTCGATTTGCGCGGCGTTGCAGATCGCGACCGCGTTTTCATTGCGCATGATGTGGTGCGGCAGATTGGTGTAATCCACCGGACCCGCGAAGCAGGCCGGGTTGCGGTCGAGAAACTTATAGAGGCGCGACGATCCGGCGGCGAAGCAATAGGTCATCTGGTGGCGATTGCCGGCCTTGTGCGCGCCGGTGATCTTGCCCGCTTCGTACAGCGAGATCAGCGAATCAACGAACATCTCGGTGTGCACGCCGAGTTCCTTGACCGCCGATTGCGCGAGCAGTTCGGCGACCGCGTTCGGCATCGCGCCGATTCCGATTTGCAGGCACGCGCCATTTTCGATTTCCGGCGCAATCAGTTCGGCGACTTTCTGATCGGCGGGACCGGGCGCGGGATTTTTCAGTTCCGGCAGAACCCCGGCGCCCGCGTCAATTACCTGATCGACTTCGCTGATATGCACGCCGCATTCGAGCCCGTAAACGTAGGGCACGCTCGCGTCGGCCTCGACGATCAGATGGCGGGCGGTTTCGGTGATCGCCTTGTGATAGGTGACCGAGGGACCGAAATTAAAATACCCGTGCGCGTCCATCGGCGCGCACTTCAGCGCGGCGACGTCAACCTGAGCGAAGCGGCGGTAGATGTCCGGCGCCTCGCCGAAATTCATCGGAATATGCTGGCACAGTCCGCGATCGAAGAGCTTGCGCTCGAGTCCCGAGAAGTACCACGACAGATAGGCGAGATGGTGGCCTTCCGGATCGGCTTCCACGGCGGCGCGCGGCTTCATCGCAAGGCATCCGCGCAGCTTCACGCGCTCGAGTTCATGAACCCGCGCGCCCAGCGCCTGGTCGAACAAATCCGGCTGCCCGAGTCCGAAACCGTACTCGACCCAATGGCCGGACTTGACCGCGCCCGCGGCCTGTTCGGGGCTTACGGTTTTCCGTTTCAGTTCAGATGAGTATGACTGGGCCATCGCAAACCTCTGTGCGGCGCGGCCGCGGCTGGAACTTCCCCGCGCGCGCGGATTCATAAATGCGATTACTCGGGCGCGCCGGCAAGCGTCGCGCTCGGGCGCGCGGACGCTTCTCGCGCACGCCTCGATACGGTACCGTCGTCACTCCCGCGACCCGCGGGTGGATCGCAGGAGGTAGCCAAGTGAAAGACGCCGTGTTCCAAATCGTGTTGGCGCTGCATCTGTTCGGCGTGATTTTCTGGATCGGCGGATTGCTGATGCTGGCGAGCCTGCTCGGGCGCGTGCCGGAAGAGGTCGGGTTGCCCAAGGAGCGGCTGCTCGGGACCGTGCGGCGGCTGTTCGAGGTGGCGGTCAACCTCGGCGCCGCGATCACGGTCGGGCTCGGAATCGTGCTGATCCTGATGCGGCCCGCGGTATTGCGCCAGGGATGGCTGCACGCGAAGCTGCTGCTGGTCGCGGTAATTTTGTTTTATCACGTGCGCTTTTACCGGCGGATCCGCTTCCTCGAGGACAATCCCAGCGCCTCGACGCGGCGCGAATTCGGGGTGGTGCATGGAGTCGTCAGCCTGCTGGTGCTGGCGATCCTGATGCTCACGATCATGCAACCGTTCTAGAAGCGATCTTTCAGCTCGCGGGTTTTGGCGAAGATCGCGACCGGATCGCCGCCGAGCGATGGATCGATTCGCTCGAGGCTCGCGCGCAGTTCGGCGCTGGCGGTGCGCAGAAATGGATTGATCTGTTTTTCGTCGCCGATCGTCGAGGGAACGGTCCACTTGCCTTCGCCGCGCGCCTTCAGCGACCATTCGTGTTTGGCTTTGAGCGCGGCGTTGTTCGGTTCCAGGGTCAGCGCGAAGCGAAGATTCTTCTCGGTGTATTCGTGGCCGCAATAGACCTGCGTCGAATCGGGCAGCGCCGCGAGCCGCGCGAGCGACGCAACCATCGTGGCCGCCTTGCCCTCGAACACGCGGCCGCAGCCACCGACGAACATCGTGTCGCCGGTGAAGACCGCCGCGAGTTTCTGAAAATAATACGCGACGTGGCCGTTGGTGTGCGCGGGGATGCCGATCACGCGCGCTTCGAGCGCGCCGATTCGAATCGCGTCGCCGTCGGCCACGGGATTGGTCAGCGCGGGAATCCTGCCGTTTTCGGCGCTCGCACCGTACACTTTCAAGCCCTTCACCTTTGACGCCAGGTCCTGATTGCCGCCGCTATGGTCGGGATGCCAATGCGTGGTCAGCAGCGCGACGATGCGCAGGCTGTGTGCGCGCGCGGCGGCGAGAAGCTTGTCGGCTTCGGCGCAATCGACCGCCGCACACTCGGAGCTGAAGTCGTCGGCCACCAGATACGCGAAATTATCCGAGAGCTGGGGAACAATATGAATCGCCATCGCAAATCTCCTTCGCCGATCGTCAGGCGCCGATCGGCGGGCTTGCGTCACCGCGGCCGGGCCGCGCCCAAGTCCGACCGCTCAGAAGCCGACGATATTGTAGCCCACGTCCACGTAAACCGTCTGCCCGGTGACACCGCTCGAGAGGTCGCTCAGCAGGGCAACCGCCATCTTGCCGGCATCCTCGGTTTTCATGCCGCGGCGCAGCGGCGCGCGGTTTTCAACCTCGTGCGCCATCGTGTGATAACCGCTGATGGCCGAGGATGAGAGGGTGCGCGCGGGTCCGGCGCTGAGCGCGTTGACGCGGATATTGTGTGGCCCCAGATCGATCGCCAGGTAGCGGACGCAGGCTTCCAGAGCCGCTTTGGCGACTCCCATCACGTTGTAGTTTGGAACCGCGCGGACCGCGCCGATGTAGCTCAGCGTGACGATCGAGCCGCCGCCCCGCGCCCGCATCAGCGGCTCCGCGGCGCGCGCCAGAGCGACCAGCGAGTAGGCGCTGATTTCGAGCGAGCGCGAAAAATTCCCACGGCTGACGTTCAGGAAGCGGTCGCGCAGATCCTCGCGCTCGGCGAACGCGACCGCGTGCACCAGCATATCGAGTCCGCCCCACTTGGCCTCGAGCGCGCCAAACACCCGCGCGATTTGCGCGTCGTTGGTGACATCGAGCTCGCCGACAACCTCGGCGCCGATCTGCGCGGCGAGCGGACGAACGCGCTTTTCGAGCACCTCACCCTGATAGGTCAGCGCGACCGCGGCGCCGTGGGCGTGCAGCTCCTGCGCAATCGACCAGGCGAGACTCTTGTCATTGGCGACGCCGACCACCAGCGCTCGCTTTCCGTCCGCGATACCCATGATCAGAATTTCCTTGTTCGCGTTCGCGCGCGCCAGCGCGCTAGATCGCGAGCTTCATCCCGTCTGACGCCATCTCGATCTTCACTTCGCGCTTATGGTTCAGAACCTCGCGCCCGATATGGGTCAACAGCATCCGATCAACTTTGAAGAGATCGCGATGCTCCGCAAGCTCGGGGTAGTTGAGATGGAATTTCAGATGCTTGCTCTCGAAGTAGGTGCATTCGCAGATGAACAGGTCGGCGCCGTCCGCGAGCTTGACCAGCGCGTCGTTCCATCCGGTGTCGCCCGAAAAAACTATCGTCTTGCCACCCACCTCGACCCTGATCGACAACGAGATGTCGGGCCGGGTGTGCGGGCTGCGAATCGTCATGAGCTTGACCTTGCCGACCCGGAGCGTCGAGTTCGGTTCGAGTACGACGAAGCGCAGCTTGCGCTTGACCCGTTCGAGATCGAAGCCGGGGAACAGCGTCCTGACCAGGCGCCAGCATCGCGATTCCAGATTGCGCGGGCCGACGATGGTAAGCGGGCGGTCGAGCCGGCTTTCCCACATGTATTCGAGCATCAGATACGGAATTCCGCCGAAATGGTCGCCGTGCAGATGGCTGATGACGAGCAAATCGAAGCCAGCCGGATTGATCGCATTGCGCTTGAGGGCGCCCAGAATCTCGGGGCCGGCCTCCATCAGGATGCGCGTGCCGCCGGCGTCGATTACAAAGCCGGCCTGTCCGCGGCCACCGCTGGCAAAGGCATCGCCCGTGCCGAGCATCGTTACGCTAGCGCCAAGATTGCGCACTCGATCCCGATTGGAATTCATTGCGGCGGACCATATGCTATCATCTAGCCTATGGTCAGGCGCAATACGGTCTGGAAATGATGCCGCAAGTCAAGATTGGGGCGGGCTTTGGATTGTGGCGGCTGGGGATGCCCTCGGCCGAAACGATCGCGCGGGTCGCGGAGCGCGCCGAGCATTGGGGTATCGATTCGTTCTGGCTCTCGGATCATCTGTTGGCGCCGTCGCCGGAACTCGACGTGGTCGCGACGCTTGCGCTGATCGCGTCGCGCACCAGCAAGATGAAACTCGGGCCGAGCGTGCTGCTGCTGAATTTGCGCCATCCGCTGCTGGCCGCGAAGTCGTTCGCGTCGCTCGATTATCTGTCCGGCGGCAGAATGGTGATGGCGGTCGGGACCGGATCTAACCTGGCCGATTACGCGGCGTGCGGAATTTCACCGGACGCGCGCGGCCGGCGCCTGGATGAGGGAATCGAGGTGCTGCGCACGGTCTGGAAAGATCGCCAGGCGAGCTATCACGGGCGCTTCTTCAATTTCGAGGGCGTGACGATCGAGCCGCGGCCCGCGCCGCGCTCGAACAACGACTTCGGCACGATGGACATCTGGATTGGCGGGCGCGCCGACTCGGCGCTGCGCCGCACCGCGCGGCTGGGCGACGGCTTTTTCGCGTCTTTCCAAACCCCCGCGGAATACGCCGACAGCATGAAGAAGATTCGCGCCTACGCGGCGGATTACGGCCGGGCGAACGCGCGCATCGAGTCGGGGCTCATCCTGCTGTGCCGGATCGCCGCCTCACGCGAAAAAGCGCTGGCCGAGATGCAGCCGATGCTCTCCGCGATGGGCCGCGGCGCCGAGCAGTTCCTGGAGCGCAGCGTCTTTGGATCGGCCGAAGACATCGTGGCGCGCCTCGGGCAGTACACCGCGATGGGGCTCGATAAGTTCGTGCTCTGGCCGGTAGCCGCGCCCGATGCGTGGGAGCGGCAGATCGAATTGGTTGGCCGCGAGATCGCCGCCCACTATGCGCGTGGGGCCTGAGCGGCGCGGGCGGATCGCGTTCGCACTCGCACTGGGCGCGGCAATATACGCCGCGTCCGGATGCCGCCGCGCGCCGCCGCCGCCGAAGCCGCATTCGATCTACGCCAGCGCCGAGTCAGTCGAGGAAAATTTTCGTGGGCGGCGGTTTATACTTGGCGACGACAACTCCATCGCACTGGTCCGGCCGCCTGGGTCGCGCAAGGACGCGTGGATGAAGCTGCCGTTCTGGTTCGGCGTCAACATCCTGGTCCCGGGCGTCACGCAACCGAAGGAAGGCGCCTATTACGTGATCAGCGAGGCCACCCTGGGCAAGCCGCTCGATACGCCCGGCGACTGGATGATCGAGGCGGGCAGCACGCTGGTTAAGCAGGAGACCGTATTCGTGACCGCGCGCACGCATTACAGCGGCACGGGGAAAATCCTTCCGACGATAGTGCAGTACATGGGCAAGCGCGAGTTTGTCCGCGGAGACGGCAAGAAAGTCGAAATTCCGGTTGTGCGCGAGGTCTCTCTGCCAATGAAATGGACGCTCGGCGGAGCAATCCCCGCGAGTTACGCGCGCTATCGAATCGAATGAGCTGGGCGGAACTCAGGGCGATGGCGGTAGCCGTGCTGGCGGCGCTCGCGATCGCGGGCGCCGTCGGATGCACCCCCGACAAGGCGCTGGACTTCGGCCCGACCGGCGAGATTAACACCCCGCCGCAGGACCAGCTCAGCCGCGATATCCTGCGCGATTTCGACGCCAAAGATTTCACCCTCGGCGACAACGATCACGAAGCCCACGTGCATCTGAACGGATGGCCCGACACCCGCCGCGTCATCATCCCATTCTGGCTCGGGGTCAATCCGCTCTATCCGGGCTTCCTGCGGCCGACGGTCGGGCACATCTACGTGATGAGCGAATCGACGATGGTTCGGCCGCTCGGCCACGACGAGTACCTGATTCGTGCAGGCTCGAAGCTGTTCAAGTTCGACACGCTGCTCGAAGCCACGCACACCCGCTATCTGGATACGGGCAGGATGCTGCCGACGGTGGTGCGCTTCGTCGGCACCCGCGTAATCACGGTGCCCAAAGACGCACCCGCCACCGGAACGATCACAGAAAAGGTTCCCGTCCTGCGCGAAGTCTCGCTCCCGATGCACGTCGATGAACCCCAGCCCGGCTACGCGAAGTTCGAGGTGACGAAGAACCCCGCCTGAACCGAGACGCTACTCGGCGGGATCATCCGCGTCCTGCAGCGTTGCGGTGGGGAGAATTTCTGCGGGCAGATCGTCGAGGAAGCGCGAGGCGCGGCCCATTATGTAGCCGTTCATGCGATCGAACATGTAGATTGGGTAGGTCAGGTAAAGCTCGTCGCGGGCGCGCGTGCTGGCTACGTACATCAGGCGGCGCTCTTCCTCGATAGATTCTTCATCGACGCTCATCGGGCCGGGGAAGCGGCCGTCCGCCGCCCAGATGACGAACACGATCCGCCATTCGAGTCCTTTGGCCGAATGGATCGTGCTGAGCGTCAGGATCTCGTCCTCCGGTCCTTCCGCCAGCACGCCGCCAAGCGAATCGTTGGGCGGTTCGAGCGCCATGTCGGCGAGCAGCGTTTCGAGGCTGCGGTAGCGCTCGGTGATATTTTGAAAATGTTCGAGGTCGCGCTCACGTTTGGGATAATCGTCGGGGTAAGCCTCGCGCATGACCGGCAGATAGTACTCGAGCGTCGCCGCGATTTGCTCGGCGGGACGTTTCGACTCGCCGCGGATTTCCGCCAACAGCTCGGCCAGGCGCGCATAGCCGGGCGCGGAACCACCTCGTCCTCCTGATTGCGCGAGCCGCGCTAGTTCGCGCTCGGGGGCGTCGGCGCTGACCAGCGTTTCGATCGTGCGCTCGGCGGTGCGATGCCCTACTCCGCGCACCAGCATCAGCGCGCGCAGCCATGAGACCGCGTCGGCGGGATTGGCGACCACGCGCAGATGGGCGAGGACATCCTTGATATGCGCGGTCTCGATAAACTTGAACCCGCCGCGCTTGACGAATGGAATATCGCGGCGCTGGAGCTCGAGTTCGAGATCGAAGGAATGAAAGCTGGAGCGGAACAGCACCGCCATCTCGCCCAGCTTGACGCCTTCTTCGCGCAGCTCGAGGATGCGCTGCGCGACGAAGCGCGACTGCATGTGCTCGTCTTGCGCGCGGACCAGGATCGGGCGGAAATCGCCTCCACGCGAGGTGAACAGGACCTTGGTGTACTTCTCGGCCGCCCGGGTTATCACTTCGTTGGCGAGGTCCAGAATTCCCTGCACCGAGCGGTAGTTCTCCTCGAGCTTGATCACGCGGGCGCCGGGAAACAGCTCGGGGAAGTCCATGATGTTGCGGAAGTTTGCGCCACGAAACGAATAGATCGATTGCGCGTCGTCGCCCACCGCCATCACGTTGCGATGCCCCGAGGCCAAGAGCTGCACCAGCTCGGCCTGGATGCGGTTGGTGTCCTGGTACTCGTCGATCATGATGTAGCGATAGGTCTCGGTCAGGCGCTGGCGCACCTGCGGATACTGGCGGAGCAACTCGGCCAGCCGGTAGAGCAGGTCGTCGTAATCGAGCAGCGCGCGCTCGCGTTTGTAGGCTTCGTACTTTTGGGCGATCGCGACGAGTTCGGCCTGATGCTCGATCAGATGGGCGAAATCCGCCTCGATCTCGGCGGGCAGCTCGCGCATCTTGTTGCGCGCCATGCTGATCACTTCGGCGACGGTGCTCTTCTTCGGAAACCGCCGCTCACGCGACGCCAGCCCCATCCGCGCCCGCAGCAGATTGATCACGTCCTCCATATCGCCACGATCCAGGATGGTGAAGTTCGGCTTGAGCCCCATCTGGACGCCGTGGCGGCGCAGGATGTTGTTCGCAAACGAATGAAACGTGCCGCCCGCAACCGCGCGCGAGCCCTCGCCGACCAGGCGCTCGACCCGCTCGAGCATCTCCTGCGCGGCGCGCCGGGTGAACGTCATCAGCAGAATCGCGCCCGGCGGGACTCCGCTCTCGATCAGCCGTGCGACGCGGTAGATGAGGGTGCGGGTCTTGCCCGAGCCGGCGCCCGCGATCACCAGCAGGGGACCATCGCGATGCGTCACCGCGGCGAGCTGGGCGGGGTTCAGCAGCTCGGCATATTTGATTTTGAATTTGCGCTCGCCCGCGTCGCGGCCGGGATCGCGCAGAAAAATGACCTTGTCCGCCACAGCGTCCGCGATCCTATCACGCGGCCCCCGGGGGTGCCGATGTTACGGCAGGACCGGAACTCCGGGCGACGGGAGCGGCTGAGCGCCGTTCTTATAGATGCCTTCCATCGCGTTGTTCCATTGCTGGTTCGAGTTCGGCGCCGGCTGGGACGGGGCGCCCGGCCCTGATCCGGGTGACGCTCCCGAAGCATTGATCGACGGCTTGATCTGAATCGAATTTGTGACCGGGACATCTGTCAAACCCAGATAGCGCTCGGCCTTGCGCTCGGCATCACCGCGGCCCGATTGGGTCGCCACAAAGCCATAGAGAACCAGTTTCGGAGTGCCGGAATCGGTGCGCAAGACTTGGCCACCCACCAGCGGCAGGCGGTGGCGATGGAGATATTTGGTCAATGCGGTGCTGCTTGCCTGATCGACGTGATATTGCTGCGCCTGAGCGACGGGGGCGCGGAGGGGGAGCAGCCCCAAGAGCAGTCCGAAGATGATTACGGCACCGTTGCGCCGATGTTTCGTGGGCGGGATTGGCATCGTCGGCATCTTCGGTAACAATACACCGCCCCGGCGCGGATGTCGCGGGGATGGGTGAAACGGTGGCTTGAGCGCCGCCCCGGCTCCGATTAGGCTAATACGGGTTTGAGAGATGGGTCAGTTCTGCTTAAGTTACCGCTCCCTGACGGCATCGCTGCGGTTGGCGGGATGCGTGATCGCGCTTGCGATGGCGATTATCCTGCCGGCGTTGCGCACCAGTAATTTCGGACCGTCGTATAAGCCGGTCGAGGTGCGCCACGTCGCCGCACGCCATGAGTACCTGGGGCTATGCGACGATTGCACCGACGTGCGGGTCGAGGCGGTGACGGCATACCCCGCGCCGGGTCCGCTGTCGGTGATCGGATCACTGTCGCCCGCGGCGTGCTCGTGGCGCGCGGCAAAACACTCGATGCCACCGTGGCCCGCGCCGCGCCATTTGCGGAGGCTTCGCGTCTCCTCCGACCCCTGCGGTCCTCCGTTCTTTCCCGTTCGGGCTTGACCCGAGTCACAATGGCTAACGGTCGCGGTGGATGAAGAATCCCCGCTGGCAATTTCTGGACCGCGGCGCTCATTTGGGCGCCCGGAGATTTGAGCGAGGTGCATCGACGTGCCCAGTTTCGCTTTGCGCAACCCCTTTACGGTAATCGTGGGAGCGCTGATCGTTGTCATCCTCGGTGTCACGGCCTTTGCGAGAATGCCGGTCGACGTCTTTCCGAATCTCAAGATTCCGGCGGTCGTGGTCGCCACCTTCTACCCCGGCATGCCACCGCTGGACATGGAGCGCGACATCACGACCCGCTACGAGCGTTTCTTCACGCTCGGCAGCGGAATCGAGCATATCGAGTCGCGCTCACTGCCCGGGGTCAGCATGATTACCGTGTACCTGCACAGCGGCGTCGATGTTGACGCGGCATCGGCGCAGCTGGCGACCTTGGCGATGGCGGACCTGGGGGTTCTGCCACCTGGTACGCTGCCGCCCCTGGTGCTGAAGTTCGACGCGTCGTCGCTGCCGGTAACCTTGGTGACGGTCGAGGGCAAGGGATTCAGCCAAGTCGATCTCGAGGATCAGGCCCGCTACAACATCCGCAACCAGCTCGCGACCGTGTCGGGCGCGTCGGTCCCGATGCCGTTTGGCGGCAAATTCCGCCAGATCATGGCGTACGTGGATCGCAATGCGTTGCAGGCGCGCGGGTTGACGCTGAACTCGGTTGTCACCGCGCTCAACGACACCAATCTGATTCTGCCCGCAGGCGACGCGAAGATTGGCGCGACCGACTACTACATTTACTCGAACGCGATGATCGGGCATCCGGAGAGCCTCAACGCGGTGCCGATCAAAGTGGGCAAGAATCAGGTGTCGGTGCGGCTGGGCGACGTGGGCAACGCCGAAGACTCGACGGCGATTCAATATAATATCGTTACTATCGACGGCCAGCCCTCGGTCTATATTCCGGTCCTCAAGCAGGGTGGCGCCAACACCATCTCGGTCGTTGACGGAATCCATGAAATCCTGCCCAAGGTCTTCGGAATGCCCCCCGGGATGAAGCTCAAAGCGATCTTCGACCAGTCGGACTACATCCTTGACGCGGTCCATTCGCTCGAACATGAGGCGATCTCCGGTTCGATTCTCGCCTCACTGATGATCCTGATCTTCCTGGGCAGCTTCCGCTCGACCTTCGCGATCTTCCTGTCGATTCCGCTTTCGATCCTGGCGGCGACCTTCTGCCTGTTCATGGGCGGCTCGACGATCAACATCATGACGCTGGGCGGATTCGCTCTCGCGATCGGACGCTTGGTCGATGACTCGGTCGTGGTCCTCGAAAACATCAACCGCCATCTGGCCGAGGGCAAGGAGCCGGCGACCGCGGCGAAGGAGGGCGCCGAGGAAGTTGCGCTGCCGGTGCTGGCCTCGACCATCACAACCATCATCGTGTTCTTCCCGGTGATGTTCCTGTTCGGAGTTGCCAAGTATCTGTTCAGCGCGCTGGCGCTGGCGGTGGTGCTGGCGATGTTGGCGTCGTACGTGGTCGCGATGGCGGTGATACCAATCTACTGCGCGCGTTTTCTGACCCAGGAAGAGGCGCAGGCGCTCGAGGCGGCGGCCTCGGGCGGCGGCCACGCAGGGGCGCATTCGTCAAATCTGTTCCAGATGGCGTTCGGGGTTTTCAACCGCCGCTATCAGCGGTTTGCCGATTGGTACGAGAAACAGCTCCGGCGCGCGCTCGAACATAAGATGGTGGTGATCGGGACGGTCAGCGTGCTGTTCGGGGTTTCACTCCTGATCTTTCCGCTGCTGGGAACCCAGCTCTTTCCGACCACCGACGCCGGCAAGTTCATCATTCATATGCGTTCGCCGGCGGGCACCCGAATCGAGCTGACGCAAACGCTCGCCGGGCAGATTGAAAATGAAATCCGCCGCATCATTCCGCCCCAGGAACTCGAGACCGTGGTCTCCAATCTGGGCCTGGCGCCCAGCATCTCGGCCATCTACTCGTCCAACTCGGGTGAGGACACCGGCGAGATCATGGTGACGCTCAAGGACAATCACCGCTTCTCGACCTTTTATTACATGGACAAACTTAAAAAACGGCTGCCGGTCGCGGTGCCTTCGGTCAAGGCGTTTTTCTCCTCCGGCAGCATCATCGACGCGGTGCTGAACTTCGGCCTGCCCGCGCCGATCGACATCCAAGTCAGCGGCCCCGACTATGGTCCGCTGTTCAGCGTGGCGCGCCGAATCGATCACGACGTGCGCCAGCTCCCCGATGTATCGCAGACCTATATCCCGCAAGAGGCCGACTACCCGACGCTCGACGTCAAGGTGGACCGGGTGCGCGCCGCGCGGCTGGGGCTGACGGAGAAGGACGTCGTGACCAACGTGATCACGGCGCTGACCTCGAACCAGATGATCGCGCCGTCGATCTGGATTGATCGCACCACCGGCAACGATTACTTCCTGACCGCGCAGTACCGCGAGGAGGCGATCAACTCGGTCGATACGCTGCTCAACATCCCCGTCCATCACATCGAAAGCGCCGACGCGCACGAGCAATCGATCCCGCTGCGCAACGTCGCGAATTTGATCCCGGAGAAGTACCCGTCCGAGGCCGATCACTACAACATCCAGCGCGTCGTTGACGTGCTGGTCCAACCGTCAACCTCGAACCTGGGCGGCACTGAAAACGCGATCGAAGTGCGCCTGAAAAGCATGAAACTTCCGCCCGAGGTTCAGATCACCTACCGCGGCGCGGTGGCCGCGATGCAGCGCTCGTTCTCGAGCTTCGGCTTCGGACTCGGGATGGCGGTGCTGCTGCTGTATCTGGTGATGGTGGCGCAATTCGCGTCGTTCCTCGACCCGGTGATCATCATGTTCGCCGTGCCGATGGGTTTGATTGGCGTCATCTGGACCCTGTGGCTGACCCATACCACGCTCAACATCGAATCGTTCATGGGCATCATCGTGATGGTCGGAATCGTGGTGTCGAACTCGATTCTGCTGGTCGATTTCGCCAATCAGCGCCGCCGCGAGGGACAGGCGCTGCGCCCAGCCGTTATCGAATCCGCACGCATCCGCATGCGCCCGATCCTGATGACCGCGCTCGCCACGGTGGCGGGCTTGATGCCCATCGCGCTCGAAATCGGCGCGGGCTCGGAGGCTTCCGCACCGTTGGCGCGCGCCGCGGTCGGCGGGCTTTCGGTCTCGACCATTCTGACGCTCGTGCTGGTGCCCTGTGTGTACGAGCTGTTCTATTCCCGGAGGACAAAACAGTGAGCCGTCTTGGAAAGTCGTTACTGATCGCCGCGTTCCTGCTCGCGGCCGCTGGATGCCACTACTCCAGCGATACCCCTGCCGTGCCGACCAAGCCGGTGGTAACTAGCTCTGACCTGCGATCGGTGCCGGTGATGCGTCCGCAGCGCCATACCGTCGTCGAGTCGATCGAACTGCCGGGCGACTTGGTTGGCTTCTATGAAGCGGCTTTGCATTCGAAGGTGACCGGATACCTGGTCAAGATGAATGTTGACAAGGGAGATTGGGTCAAGACCGGGCAGATTCTCGCCGTGATCGAGGTGCCGGAATTGCAGCATAATCTCGAGCGGGATCAGGCCACCATGCAGATTAACAAGTTGACCTGGCAGCGCCTGGACCGGGTGCGTAAAACCGATCCGCGCCTGGTCGCCAAGGAAACGGTCGATATCGCTTACGCCAAGTATCAGGAGGCGAAATCCTCCGTCGGTGCGCTCGAGACCATGGTCTCGTACACCAAAATTATCGCGCCGTTCGATGGCGTCATAACCGGCCGGTTCGCCGACCCGGGCGCTTTGATCCGCGCCGGCGGCGGCGACTTCGGCCTTTCGGGCTCCGGCGCGCCAATCAGCTCGGGCGCGACGGAGGGCGCCGGAGGCCATCTGACCGGCGGCGGCCCGGTACTGACGGAAGCCGCGATCAGCAAGCTACGGGTCTATATCTATATTCCCGAACGCCAGGCCGGAATGGTGCGCATAGGGATGCCGGCTTCGATGACGCTGCGGTCATTCCCGGGCAAAGTCTTCCATGCCACGGTCACGCGCTATGCGTCGTCGCTGGATTTGGCGACCCGCACGATGCTCACCGAGATTGACATCGATAACGCCAATCACCAACTCTACCCGCGGATGTACGCCGATGTGACGCTGACTCTGGTCCAGCATCCCAATGCCCTCGAAGTTCCGCGCGGCGCGGTCTCGGGCCTGGGGCAGCCGACCTCATACATCTACACGGTCAGAAACGGAAAGCTGCGCAAGACTCCGGTGACCACCGGCCTCAGCGACGGCACCAACATCGAGATCACCTCGGGTCTGACCGACACCGATGAGGTGGTCACCCGCATGAGCCCGTCGCTTGCGGCGGGCGAACCGGTAAAAATTCTCGCCGAAGCCACGCAGGAGTCCGGCGCTTCCGAGCACGGAGATTGACTAATGTATTGCCGGCTTTTTCGAGCTAACAAACGGCTGCTGATGATGGCGATGGTCCTCGCGGTCGCGGGCGGCCTGTGCGGCGCCGCCCACGCCCAGCAGATCATGATTCAGCCCAATTCGGATCTGACCCTGAAACAGGCGACCGAAATCGCCCTCAAACTGCATCCCTTGCGGATGGAATCACAGTCCGACGTGCTCGCCGCGCGCGCCGGAGTCGGAGTCGCGCAGTCCAACATGCTGCCGCAGGCTTACGGCTCGGCGGAGTACCTGCGCACCACCGACAACGGGATCGGCAACACCAGCTACTTCCCGCTCAACATGTTTCCACGCTTGACGGGCCGTAATCACGATCAATCCAGCGCCAACCCGTCGCAGACCAGCCAGACCTCAGACAATTATATGGGCGGCGTATCGGTCTCGCAGTTCCTGTTCGACTTCGGCCGCGTGCGTGGCTTTATCAACGAACGCCGCGCCGACCTTGATGCCGCCGACGCGCAACTGAAACTCACCGATCTGAACCTGATCTTCGCCGTCGCGCAGCGCTACTATGAGCTGCTCGCCGCCGAGCAGGAGATCAAGGTTTACGACGAGGCGATCCGCCAGCGCCGCGAGCAACGCAACCAGGCGACGGTGCTTGCCAAAGCCGACCTGCGCCCCGGAATCGACGTGTCCATCACCCAGGCCGACCTCTCGCGCGCCGAGATGGAGCAGGTCAAGGCCGTCAACGCGCGCGACGACGCCAAGGTGGCGCTCGACGCCGCGATGGGCATGGCGGACTCGGCGCCACCGTACAACGTAGTCGGCACCCTGACCTATTCGCCGGTCACCGAATCACTGCCGAGCTTGCTGGCGCGCGCCTATCAGCTACGCCCCGATTTGAAAGTACTGGTCGATGAAGCCCGCGCAGCAGGCGCCCGCGTCGATCAGTTCAAGAGCGACTATCTTCCCACCGGATCCGCGCAGCTTGGTTACACCGCGATGGGCACCGGGCTGCCCGCCGCGAACAATTTTTTCGCCGGCCTGGTGATCACCTGGCCGCTGTTCAACGGCTTTCGCACCGAAGATCAGATCGCGCAAGCCCGCGCCCGCGAACATGCGGTCGGCTATGCGTTCGCCGACATGCGCCAGCGCGTCGTCGAGGAAGTCCACACCTCGTTTCTCAACTGGCAGGCTTCGGTGGTCGTCATCAAGAAGGCCGAAGAGACGCTGACCGCCTCCAAGCAGGAGCTGAGCCTCGCCACCCAGCGATACCGCCAGGGGCTGAGCTCGATTATCGAGCTCGACGACGCCGAGCGCCGCTTTACCGCCGACTCGGCGGCCTACGTCACGGCGCTCTACGGCTATTCGGTGGCCGAGGCCGAGGTCCAGCGTTCGACGGGAGAGTCAATCGTCGGAATCCGCTGAGCGCGGCCCGCCCTAGCCAGCCCGAAAACTCCGCGCCGGGGCGCAAGCAAATGCTTGCGCCCCGGCGCAGCCCAGCGCCCCGCATCCCGATGGGAAACGCCGATGGGGTGCAGGTACGAAGCTCCAATCCTCGTGGGTCCAGCGGTGATTAGGGGCGAGTTGCGGACCACGCAAACATGCTACCCGGGACAATTCTAACCCGCATCAGTCGAGAGCTTTCTGATTACGTCCTTGCCAGCATTCGCTATTCGCTAAATGTCCTCAATCGAAAAAGGGCCACGGACGCCGCTGAGGAGTTCGGGCGGCGCCCGTGGCTGCACATCCGCATCCCACGCGCACTTCGTGCGATGCGGCTCGGGGGGCTATCTTACTTCCAGCACGTTCTCGGCCTTCCCGCGCGCCGCTCTGGAGTTGTCGATACACGGGTTTGCAGGCTGCCCGACTCAGGTGTAACAATTGCCTCAGATCTCTCCATCCGCTTCTGATGGCGCCCAGCGCACCAACCCCTTTGCGAGCCCAGCTCGCTGCTTGTCATTCGAGGATACCCACTATGAAGACACTCGGAGCATTAGCTATATCCGCCGCCGCTTTCTTCTCCGCTTGCGCACCCGTCTCGACGGCTCCCAGCCCTTCTCCCAAACCACAGGCCGCTCAATATGATACCTCGACACCGTCAGGCCGCGCCGAGCTCATTGGTCAACTCAAGCAAGCCGCTCGCGCCGACAAAATGAACTCGATGTCGTGGACCGACGATAACGCAAGCCTCGACCTGGCCTGGCGCCGCAAGCAGCAGGAAGTTCAGGGCGTCATTGCGCGCGTGGCGCCCGGCGAACAGGCGCCGCCCGAGGAAATTCAGCATGCGCTCGACAACTCGCTTCCCCATCAGCTCGGCGGATACCCGAACTGATTTGGCGCCAAAGCGCGGCTTCATTGCCGCTTGGGCCGCCGCCGTATCCGCGTCCGCGTCGCGAGGCATCGCTATCAACCACCGACACACTATTCGACTCGGGCGGCCTTGGTGATTGTGCCGTTCGCGTCGGTCTCGAACACGAAATGGACCGGATCCTTCTTGCGAGCGTAAATCACGAGCATACCGCCAGTCTCGACGAGCTGTTCGGAAGAGGTCGGCGTGCCAAATTCCTTCTCCGCCTGGCTGATGTTCTTGCCAATCCAGTATTTGCGACTAGTGTGGACGGCGCCCCCCGCGCCCTCGCCGCCGGCCGCGTAAAGCGAACTTGCGCCGGCGAGCATGCCGACCATCAGTAGGGCGCCGAGCATCCGGGCGTATCTGGAGTTACGGCGTATCCAGGGCCGCTCACGTCCTAAAACCGTTTTGCTGGCGTCTGAATCAAAAGTAGTCATTGTTGTCTTTCCCTCTTCCTGCAGCCCCGCTCAAGGCGCGGTGGAGGCGCTCACGATCTTGCCGTTAGGACCCGTCTCGAAGACGTAGTGCGGAAAGCCCGGATGTGAGTAGATCACCAAATCCCCCGTCGTCTCTTGGAGCGGTTCGATGCTACTCGGCTCGCCGAGCTTGGCCGTCAGGTCCGGCAACCTCTTCCCGATCCACTCTTGCGGGTCCGAATGCGCTTGCGTCAGAGCCGAGGCGGGCGGCGGTGGTTCCATCGACCATGGCGCTACGATGCCGCAGCCCGAAAGGACCGGCAGAGCAAGCGCGATGGCGGCCATCGCCGCTCGCATCGGGAAAGTGGTCCGTTGATTTCGATTTGTCTGATATGATTGCACTGTGTACTCCACGAATTAGAACACGAACTCGGCGTTCAGCATAAACATGTGCGTGTCGCTGGTAACGACATCGGGAATTGACGTTCCCGTGAAGCCCTTGGGCGCGGACCAGTTGAACTGCTTCGCGTAGGAAACCGGCATGTTGTATTGGCTGTGGTAGAACAGGGTGTTTTGCGTATCAAGTGCGAAGCGCAGATACTCGTTCCATTGGTAAGCGACTCCGAGCACCACTCTTTCAAAATCGAATGGGTTATTCTTTACCTGGGTATTTGCGTTCCATTGCTCGATCCATCCGAACAGAGTGTAGCGGGTTTGGGGTAAATGGTAATGACCGAAGAAGTTGTAGCCTCGTTGATAGCTCCGGCCATTGTTTAGCAACGCATCAGCCAGATTCGCGTAAGCCGCCTGATTGATCGCAACCGACTTCGGGATAAACGCTGCATTGGGTGTAAGGCCATAAAGCGCGGCCGGCCCGGAACCCGAGAACATATTGCCGGGACTCCAGGCGTTGCGCCCCCAATCATATTCGAACGCGATTCCCCAGTTCTCGGCGTCGTAGTGTACGATTTCGGCGAGGCGCTCGATCTCCGAATTCGGCCCTTTGAATGGCGTTGACAGTTGGGCCTGGTCCGGCGTGTTGTTGCCGTAACCGAATGCATAGTAGCTGGTGATACCCAGACCCTGGAAGCGCCACCTGGCGCCGAATGGATAGATCGAGACGCGGCCCTGCACTTCCTTGGTGTTGGTTCCCTCGAACGCGTGGAAGCTCGCGTTGTCGAATACGCCGATGTTGTAATCTATATACTGAAGATTGTCCTTTCCGAACGTGATCGGACCTTGAACGGAGAGACCGGGATAGGTTGACGCCTCGCTCATGTTCCAAGTGGTCAAGTTGACGAAGCGATAGCCGTACAGATCTTCCTCCCATGCGGTGATTGGCTGCGGCTGGACGCCGATGATTATCTTGTCGGTCTTGATCGCATCGATGCCGAGGTTTTTGAACGGAGTATTGTATTGCAAATAGGCGTATTTAATTCGGTAACCTAAATTACCCACGTTGGTGTTGGGTATTCCGGCGTTTCCGCCGAAGGCCTGGTTCGCGGTGCTGCCCTGCATCGTATAGATGTTCGGCGTGACTCTAACCGTCCAGTCCTCAGTCGGATAGAAGAAGAAGTTGAGATATCCCCGGTGGAGGAAAAAGTCGTTATAGCCGTCGTTGCCAGGTCCCGGCCAAATTTGCTGGGTTAGATATTGCGGACCCCATCCGGTGTGGGAGAACAGCGAATAGCCAAACCACACCTGGGTGCCGATCGAGACTTTATTCTTATAGCTTGCCAGGTAATCCTGCCAAGCTGGAGTAACCTCTTGCACCTGCTTGGTGACTGCCGCGGTCTGTTTCTGCTGCTGATCGAGTTGCTGGGCAAGTTTCGCCGTCTGCGCTTTTTGTTCCTGGAGTTGCTCCTCGACCGCGTGCTGAGCGCTCGCCCCCCCTCCAGTATTTAGGATCAACGGAACACGCCCGCGTCCCGGCCTGGTGAACACTTCCCCGGTTTTAGGGTCGGTCCACAGCGTCAGCGATCCCGAAGCTGCGCCGCTGAGGGCTGGTTCGGCGGAGCCGGAAGTAGCCTGTGCGAACAGTGGCGACGTTGCATAAAATAGCGTCGTCGCCAGAGCGGCAAGCGCCAACAGCAGCGTTCCTCCCGCTAGACGCTTTCCTCGAGTTCGGTTGTTCATTCCGATAAATGTCATAGAAGTCTCCCTCCCGCTACGACGCTGGCTCTGTTCGGCTTCGACCGCGAAGCCGGCTGCGATGACGGTCAAAATTCGCGTTGGCTCAACGGCGAATCATCCGCCCGCTTTTGCGGCTGACGCCTGCTCCCTCAGGTGTTGAAGCTGGAATACGGTGTAAACTTTGCCGCCGCACGCATAGAGCGTGGGTGTGGAAAGCGTGACTATCGCGCAATCCGTCACGTCCGGCGCAGGCGTCGCGGGCTTGGCGCTCGCGGACTGCGCCGATGCCGCGGGCGGCGAATCAGCGGGCGCCGCCATCGTTGAGCATCCAGCGGCCGCCAGCGCCAATGCTCCGGCCACAGCACCGGCTTTCAGAAACCCGGATGGCTTCGCAAGGTTCGACCTGATTCGATTCATTGCTTTTCTCCGATTACCAAGAGAGCTTCCCGAATTGTCTGGCTCAGGATTCGACCCGCACCATCAATCCGTGGCGGGTCGAAGCTAAAGCCTTAAGGTTACGGGCGAATTAACGCACGATTTCCCGTGATTGAATTCGCAGGGCGCGATCCGGCGCGCACGGAGTAAAAGCGGATAGTTTCCGGGCCGTTTGCATTTTCGCGCTGTGCTCAACCACAATTGGCCGACCAATTTGCAGCGGATGCGGTGCGACCTTATGCGAGGCTCAAGATGAAGGCGCTTGACGGGGTGAATCTTCTCGAACTCGAAGCAAACCTGGGCGCGGAGTACGCCGCCTGGATCCTCGCCGAGCAGGGCGCGCGCGCGATCAAGGTTGAACCGCCGCAAGGCGCGGCGCATCGCGGCTCGCCGCACTTTCACGTGCTCAACCGCTCGAAACGCTCGCTGTTCTTTGATTCCTCAAGCGCCGCGGCCAGACCGCGCGTCGCGGAACTGATTCGATGGGCCGATATCGTCGTCACCGGCGCCACACCGGCGCGCCTGGCCGCGCTCGGCCAGGACTACGACTCGATTCGGCGGATCAATCCGCGCGCGATCGCGGTCAACCTGCCTCCGCTCGGAAGCCGCGGTCCCTTGGCCAACTTCAACGCGGACGACGACCTGGTGGCGGCGTTCGGCGGAATCACCGGCAGCCAGTGGGCGCGCAGCTCGAAACCGGTCGCGCTGGTGGTTCCCGCCGCGAGCTACTCGGCCGGATTGCTGGCTGCGACCGCGGCGGCTGCCGCGCTGTGTGCGCGCGCGGACGGCGGAACAGGACAGGCGCTCGAGGTCTCGCTGCTTGCGGGCGCATTTTCGCTACAAACTGGCGGCATCCTGCATCATGAGTCGATGACCACCCTGTATCACGGCCCCCAGGACCCGCTCGGACCAATTCCGGTTTACCGGCTGTTCCAGGCGGGCGACGGAAAGTACTTTTTCGCCGCCTGCGGCAACGCCACCTTCTGGGGCAAATTCGCGATCGCGATCGACCGGCCGGATTTGGTCGCCGATGAACGCTTCGAGAACGCGCCGTGGGGAATTCCCAGCGCGCACTGGCAGGACCTCAAAGATATCATCGAGCCGATTATCCGCACGCGCCCGCGCGCCGAATGGCTCCGTCTCCTGCGCGAGGCCGATGTCCCCAGCGCGCCGGTGATGACCCGCCAGGAGTTTATCGATTGGGAGCAGACTCGCGCGCTCGGGATGCGCCAGGAAATCACCGACCCGACGCTCGGCGCGACCGTCCAGATGGGTCTGCCGTTTTTCCTGGCCGACACGCCCGGCGCGATTACCGGCGCCGCTCCCGCACCCGGCGATGAAAGCAGCGCCCTCGAATGGCTTGGCGACACCCGCGATACGCGCGATGCGACTGCCACGCCCTCGTCCGGCGCGCGCCCGGGCACGGGCCCGCTCGAGAGAATCCTGGTGCTCGATTTCGCGAGCTATATCGCCGGCTCATACGGTCCGATGCTCATGGCGCAACTGGGTGCGCAGGTGATCAAGATCGAAAGCCTGGAGGGCGATTCCTTTCGCCACTTCGGTTTCGGTTTTCTCGGCTGGAACCAGGGCAAGCGCGGACTCGCGCTCGATCTCACCCGGCCCGAAAGCCGCGAGATCATCCACGGACTCGCCGCGCGCGCCGACATTGTCGTCGAAAATCTGCGTCCGGGACGGATGAAACGCTTCGGCTATGATTATGACGCGCTGGCGGCGCTCAACCCGCGGCTCATCTATATGTCGGTGAACGGTTTCGGAAATCGCGGGCCGGAGCACAATCAACCAGGCTTCGATCCGCTGTTGCAGGCGCGCTCGGGCGTGATGGCGGCACAGGGCGGCCCGCACGCGCATCCGGTGTACCTGACCTGCGCGATCTGCGACTACGGCGCCGCGATGGTGTCGGCGCTCGGATGCGTCATTGCGCTGCGCGCGCGCCAGCGGACCGGCCGCGGGCAGTTCTGCGAGACGTCGCTGCTGCAGGCCGCGATGGCTCTGCAAGCGGGCGAGTTCATTTTTTACCCAAATCGTCCCGATCTGGAAAACGGCGACCCTGAGCTGCGCGGCCGCGCCGCGCTGTCGCGCGCATACTCGTGCCACGGCGGCGAGTGGCTATATATTTCGCTCGACAGCTCCGCGCAGTGGGAAAGCTTGCGCCGCATCCTGCCGGGACTTCCGGCGCTGGACTGGAGCTATGCGCGCGCCGAGCCGGCCGATAGCCGCCTGGCGGCCGCGCTCGAAAGCGCACTCGCGGCGCATCGTCGCGCCGATATCGTCGCGCAACTGCATCGTGCGGAGGTGCCGGCGGCGCCGATTCGCCACTTCAAAGATATGTTCGATGACGCGCAGATCGCGGCCAATGAGTTGCTCGCCGAAGTAACCCATCCGGAATTCGGCAAGGTCCGCCAGACCGGCGCGTTGATGAAGTTTTCGGCCACGCAGGCGCCAATCGAGCGCGCCGCGCCGCAGCTCGGACAGCATACCGGCGAGATTCTGCACGAGTATCTGGGCTACGACTCCGCGAAGATCGCGGCGCTGCGCACCGCGGGCGTCATCAGGTGATCGGTCCACTCTCCGGTGGCGCTTGCCGCGATGGTTCCGGCCGACTTGATTCCGCTCGGCGCACACATCGTGAATGCCTATGGCGCCGCGACGGCGCGGGACGTTATAGCTTAGAAATTATATGCCTGAAAATACCTTTGGCCGGAAAAGTGGCGGAGCGGGCAATGTGCTGATTCGGCCGCTGGTCCGGCAGCGCGCCAAACTCGATATGTTCTTCATGAAGCAGTTCCGGGCGAACTCGCTTTCCACCTGGTTTCTACGCGCGATGCATCAGCAGCATCGTCAGCGCGGCGGTCCCGAGGGCAACTACTACGAGTTCGGGGTGGGCAAGGGGCATACGATGGGCCGTTTTCTCCGGGCGCTCAGGGTGTTCTGCGACGCGGATAATCTCGACCTCTATGCCTACTCGATGTTCCTGTTCGACAGCTTTGAGGGGATGCCGCCCAAAGCGTCGGCGCGCGACGATCATCCCGGGTTCCATGAGGGAATGATCCGATTCAGCCTCGAAGAGACCAAGGCGCGCATAGCGAAGCAGCTTGATCTCAGCCGCGGCAAGGTGCGGTTCGTCAAGGGCTTCTTTGAAAATTCGCTCACTGCGGAGCTGGCAGGCGAACTGGCGGCGCATCCGCCGTCAATCGTCACCGTTGACGTTGACTATTACAGCAGCACGCGATCGGTGCTCGAATGGCTGTTGCCTTTCGCACCGACCGGATGCCTGTTTTATTTCGACGATATTTGGCTGTTTCACGGGCATCCGGAGATGGGCCAGATCGCCGCGATAAACGAGGTGAACCGGGGCGATCTTGGCCATCTGATTCCATATCCTGCGTTCGGGACCACCGTTGGCGGGAGATCGTTCGTGTTTGCACGCAAGGAAGTCGAGCTTCAGAAGGCGCGATGGTAGAGCGCGTCCGTACCAGGCCGCGCCCAAGCGCGCTTCGCGCTCAGAGGTCGAGCGCCACGGTGATGAAATCGTGATCTGAACATCGCCGCGCGCCGAAAAATCGACGCGGAGCGACCACCGCCGCGCTGTCCGCAATTGGGCGTACGCCGCGCAGCGCGATCCAGTCCAGGCGCGGCCGCCAAAGCGGCGGAATCAACCGCGAGAATGTAAACGTCGGGCGTCCCGGCGCGTTCGCGCCCGCGACCTCGAAGCCCGCCGCCGAAAGCTGCGCGAACATCGGCTCATAGCGCTGCGGGTTTCTGAAGCGCCGCGGATTCAGGAGCATCGCGGCAAAGGTCCGCGCGTATGCGGCGCGATTCAAAAGCGCGGTAGTCGTGGAATTCAGATCCCCGCCAAAGACCGCCGGAGTCCCGGCGGGAAAAGCGTCCATATACGCAGCCATTTGTTCAGCACGTCCGCCGGGAGCGCATCTGCTGTCCAGATGCGCCGCGCCGATCCATAGCGCGGGTCCGCCCGGCGCGATCCCGGACTTGGTCCGCACGGCCAGCCCCGCGAATCGTCCGCGGTAGCCGCGGCGCATGCGGTCCGAGCCGTCGGGCGAAGGATTGAGCATAGCGATCGCGCGGACTTCCTCGAACGGCGCGGCACAAAGAATCGCGTTGCCCATGAACGCCGTGGTTTCACCGCCGGGACCCATCCGGCCGAACTCGGGCAGATACGCGATGCTCATTCCGAGCCGGTCCGCCAGCTCGAGCGCGACCTTGCGGCGGCCGGAGCGGGCGGTGCCCCAGTCGGCCTCGCACAGCAGAATGATCGACGCGCCCGCAAGCGGCTCACGGCCAAGGCAATGCGCGATGTCATCGAGTCTTGCGCCACCCGCCGCATTGAACGCCACCACTCGCAGAGGACCGCGCCGCGGGCGCGCCGCCAGGTTGCGGACTACCGGCGGATACGCGGGTTCAAAGCGGGCGATGCCATTGCGCAAGTCGGCGGACGGGCCATCCATACCGGTTCAACTAACCGAGCAGCTCGGTCTCGAGCACCTTGAATTCGGTGATGGGCGGCGAGCAGGTCCGGTCGCGGCAGAGATAGGCGGTGATTTTGCCGTTTATTTGAGCCTTCCCGCGCACTTGCTCGGGCAGAAATCCGGTGCTGGCGGCGGCATTGGGATCGATGGCAAAGAGCGCGAGGTTGGGGACGTAGAGCAGCCCCAGGCGCTCGATCCATTCCCGAAACTCTGCCGAATCCGGTTCGCCGACGATCACTACCTCGGTTGCGCCGCGATGGTACAAATCGACCGCTTCGAGCAAGTGGGAAAATCCAAACGGCTGCTTTTCGAGAAACTCGCGAAACAGCCGCAGCGTCCGCTCCGCCTCGATTCGGTACTGCTCCGTGCCGGTGTACTCGGAAAGCCGTAGCAGGGCCATTACCGCCGCGCTGTTGCCCGATGGCGTCGAGCCGTCGAAGGCGGCCTTGCTGCGCGTGATGAGCGTCTCATGATCGTCCGAGGTGAAGTAGAAGCCGCCGCGCTCGCCATCGCGGAAGCGCTCCAGGATGGCTGCGGCCAGCGTCTGCGCGTGTTCGAGATAGCGCGCCTCGAGCGAGGCCTCGTAAAGATCGATCATCGCGCCGGCCAGCAGCGCGTAGTCTTCGAGGTAGGCATTGAAGCGCGCTTCGCCGTCCTTGCACGAGCGCAACAGCGCGCGCCCGTTCCACATCTTCGTCATCAGGAAGCCGGCCGCGCGGCGCGCCGCTTCAAGATAACGCGGCGCGTGATGGACACGGTAGCCCGCGGCGAACGCCGAGATCATCATCGCATTCCACGCCGTCAGGATCTTGTCGTCGCGGGCCGGAGGGACGCGCCGGGCGCGTGCGGTGTAGAGCTTCTCGCGGATGACCTGAAGCGCGGATTCGATTTCGGCTTCCGGCTTGTGAAACATCCGCGCCGCATCCGCGATTTCGAGCGTGCGATGGAGGATATTGGCCTCTTCGAAGTTGCCCTCGACGCTGATATCGAAAAACCGCGCGGCTATTTCGGCGAGCTCCGGACCCAGAACCTCGACGACCTGCTCGGGCGTCCAGACGAAAAATTGACCTTCGACGCCTTCGCTGTCGGCGTCCTGACTGGAGTAAAAGCCCCCTTCGGGGCTGGTCATTTCGCGCAGCACGTAGTCCAGGATATCGTGCGAGAGATCCAGGAACTCGGGCTCGTTGAGCGCGCGGCCCGCGTCAGCATACAAGACCGCGAGCTGCGCGTTGTCGTAGAGCATTTTCTCGAAGTGTGGCACCAGCCATCGCTCATCGACACTGTAGCGATGAAATCCGCCGCCGATCTGATCGTAGATTCCGCCGCGCGCCATCTTTTTGAGCGTGTGACGAACCATTTCGCCCATCGCCTCGTCGCCTTCGCCGGCAAAGACGCGAAGAAACAGCGAGAATACAAAGGTGTTGGGAAATTTCGGAGCGCCGCCGATCCCGCCATTGACGCTGTCATACGCGCCCGCCAGCGCTCGCGCGGCGACTACCGCCTGGTCGCGGCGCAGGTCGCCCGCTTTGGCCTCGTATTGCGATAGCGCGCCCAACGCCGCCCCAAGCTTTTCGACGTTGTGCGAAACTTCGTGCGCGCCGCTGCCATAGGCGTTGGCGACCGCGGCCAGAACTTTGGGAAATCCCGGCATACCCTGGCGATCCTCGGGCGGCCAATAGGTGCCGCCGAAAAACGGCTTGGCGTCCGGCGTCAGAAACATCGTAAGCGGCCATCCGCCGCGCCCGGTGATCATCTGCACCGCGTCCATGTAAATCTGGTCGAGGTCGGGACGCTCCTCGCGATCGACTTTGATCGAAACGAATTTCTCGTTCATGAGCGCGGCGATCGCGTCATTCTCGAACGATTCGCGCTCCATCACGTGGCACCAGTGGCAGGCTGAGTATCCAATCGAGAGCAGGATGGGTTTGTTCTCTGCTTTGGCGCGCGCGAGTGCTTCGGCGCCCCACGGATACCAATCGACGGGATTGTGGGCGTGCTGGCGTAAGTACGGGCTTTGCTCGCCGATTAAACGATTAGGTTTGCGCCGCGACTGGTCCGCGGGGGCGTCGTGATCTTGGCTCATCGAGGGTCGGCTCGTCTCGAAATATGGGTTTGGCGGGAATTCGCGCGTCGGCTCCCGCGATATTTCTCGCGGATTGCGCGATGGTTTGACGCTAGCACGCACTCCGCCGCTGCGCCACGCGGGCGGGATCGCGATTGCGCGAGTATGGCGGCAGGGCGAGGGCTACGGATACAATTTCCCGCGATGAGTTCCGCCCCCAGTTCAGCTAATGACGCGGCGTCGCCCGCAAGCGACGGCGCGGCGGCCCTAAACTGGCGCCGATGGTTCGGCGCGATCATGGCGCTGTCGGCGATACTGTTCTTCGTGCGCCTGGGCTCGCGCGCGATTTGGGCGTCGGAATTTCGATGGGCTGAAATCGCGCGCGAGATGATCGCGACCCACAACTACTTCTGGCCCACAATCAACGGCCGCGTCTATTACGACAAGCCCCTGGGCTCTTACTGGCTGGTGGTGTGGTCAACCTATCTTACCGGCGGGATGAACGAGACCGCGGCACGCATACCGTGCGCGCTCGCAGGCCTGCTGGGAGTGGCGTTGCTGATGATGCTGGCACGGCGGCTGTATGAATCGCGCACCGCGATCATCGCGGGCGTGGTTCTGGCGACCAGCTTCAGTTTCGTGTTTTTTTCCCGGCACGCATCGGCTGATGTCGAGACCCTGACCGGCGAACTCGCCGCGTTGCTGCTGTTCGTGAAGCACGAGCGGCGGCAAGACGGATGGTGGGTCGTCGGATTGTGGATCATCATGGCGCTTACCTCGCTGACCAAGGGGCTGCTGGGCTTCGTGCTGCCGATCATGGTCATCGGGCTGTACTGCACGCTGGCCCGGGGCTGGCGCGAGTTCGGGGATGCGCTACTCCACGGCGCCATCGGCAAGCGCATCGGATGGGTGCTCGAGCGCAATCGATGGCTGTTTAACTGGAAGTCGATACCCGCAATCGCGATGGGAATCGGAATATATTCGTTCCCATTCTGGTTCTCGAAAAAAATCGAGGGCTCGGACTGGGGGTTGCACATGGTGTGGAGGGAGAACGTGGTGCGCTTCTTTCACCCGTTTGACCATCGCGGCCCAGTTTATCTTTACGTCTATGTGATCTTCGCGCTGATGGCGCCGTGGGCGATGCTGTTGCCGGCGGCCCTGGTGGAAGCGCATCACCACCGCAGGGAACACCTCGAGCCGGCGCGCAGCGATCGCTTCGCGCTGGTGTATTTCTGGGCGACTTTCGCCTTCTATACGATCTCGGGGTCGCGCCGCAGCTATTACATCTTGCCGATACTTCCCGCCGGCGCGTTGCTCGTCGCGCGCCTGTTGGCGGCCGACGCGCTTAAATCTCGCACTGCCAGGCGCCTGCTCGAAATCGGATATGGTCTGGTCGCGATGGGCGCGGTTGTGGGCGTGGTCGTGATGCTGCCGCCGTCGCTGATATTGCGCGGGTCGATGGCGACGCTGCCCGAGGCGCCCGACCGCGCGATATTCGCGGTCGGATGGATCGTCAGCGTGGCGGGAGTGGTGTATGCGCTTCGGAACTATCGCCCGGTACGAGTCGCGGTTTCGATGGGGATTATCGCTTATTGCGTAATGACGTATATCTACCTCTTCGCGATGCCGGCGGCGGACGCTTACCGAGGTGAGAAGCCGTTCGGGATAGAGACCCTGAGCCTGCTCAAAGGCGACACCAGCCATCTGGTTTTCTATAAGACCGCAGGTCCACTTTTTTATATTAATCCTCCAGCGCCGCTGCCGGAGTTCAATCATTTGTGGGATCTGCAACGTGCGGTCGCCAGCGGCAACGTCCAATGGATCATCGCACGCCGGCGCGACGTTCCAGCACTGGGGGTTCCAACCACGGAGCCGCTGCACGAGGCGTCGTTCCCGTGGGAAACGCCTGCGCAGGTTCGCAATAAAGTTGTATTGCTGAAGGTCGGGGCTGATTTGAGCCCGGCGGACGCAAAGCCTGGTGCGGCGGGAGAATAGTCCGCCTGCGCTACAACCGCATCGGCATCACGACATACGTGAACTTGGAATCTTCCGGGGTTCTGATCACGCCCGGGCTCACATCGTCGCTCAAGCCCAGTTCGACTTTGTTGCCCGACGGGATGATGCCGAGTACCTCGCGCAAATAGTTCGCGTTGAATCCGATCGCGAAATCTTCGCCCGTAAAGTCAACCTCGAGCGACTCGCTCGCTTCGCCCATCTCCGGGCTGGTCGAAGAAACCGTCAATGTGCCGGCCGCCAGCGCCAGCTTCACACCGTGATAGCGCTCGTTTGAAAAAATCGCGGCTCGCTTGATCGCGGAAAAAAACGCATCGCGATCCACCGGGATCGAGTGCCGTGAAGATTTTGGAATTACCCCGCGATAGTCGGGAAACTCACCCTCTACCAGCCGCATCGATACTTCAGTCGAGCCGCGTTTCATGTAAGCGAGCTGCCCATCGAGCGAAAGCGTGACATCCTGATCTCCCGCCTGCTCCAAAATTTTGCGCAACTCCTGCAATCCCTTGCGCGGGATGATCGCGCCGCCCTCCATCTTGAAGCCGGGCGCCTCGCGTTCGATCATCGAGAGCCGATGCCCGTCTGTCGCGACCATCCGCACTCCGCCGGGTCCGGCGGCTTCCAGGTACACGCCGGAGAGATTGTAACGGGCCTCGTCGGGGCTGACTGAAAAAACTGTTTTATCGATCATCCCGGCCAGCACCGTTGAGGCGATGCTGAGTTCGGCTTTGACTCCCCGCTTCGCCGCCGCTGCGGGGTCGGATTTCGCCGCGCTCTGGCTCGGCATGGCCGGAAACGAACGCGGGTCGAGTCCCATCATCTTGAACTTCGCACGTCCGCACTTGAGTTCGACCCAATCGTTGTCCAGGGTGTCGAGCTTGACCTCGTCGCCGCCAGCTTCGCGCACGATTTCGAAAAGCTTTCTCGCGTTCAGCGTGACACTCTTGTCCTTGGCGGTGCGCGCCGCGATTTCGGTGCAAATTCCAACCTCGAGGTCGGTTGCGCTGAGCCGCAGACTTGCGCTTTGGGGTTCGAGCAGAACATGGCCCAAGATGGGAACCGTGGTTCGGCGTTCGACGATTCCCTGCATCATCGCCAGAGCGGTCTGCAAAGCTGTGCGGTCGATAACCAATCCCATGAACTGTCCGTCCTGCCTTCTATTCTTCTCTTAAGAGATCTTAATTATAAGATCAGTAAGACCCGTAGAGGCTGTTGATTTGTTGAATACTCGATTAAGTGGCTGATTTTCAACGGGAATCGTGATTGCGTAATTTGTCGACCGCTTGCCGCCTCGATCCTTCGGCTCAGAGGCTGACCGGCTGGCCGATGGTTTTGAGTCGAGTTATCCGGAAGTACTCCACAGAGTTTTCAACTTCAAGCGGCATTAGCCCGCATCGCCTTTAGATCGCGTTCGATCTTCTCGATCGAAAGCCTGAACGCCGAGTCGTTGGTGACCCGCCGCTGAATCAGGTTGAACGCATGGATCACCGTCGAGTGGTCGCGGCCGAACGCCTCACCGATTACGGGAAACGAGCTACTGGTGAGCTTGCGGCACAGGTACATCGCGACCTGCCTGCAAAAGGCGATGTGCTGGGTGCGTTTTTTCGATTTCAGGTCAACCAGGCGGATATGGAAGAACTCCGCGACCGTCTTCTGAATCATCTCGACGTCGGGTTTGGCGTCGTGATTCCGAATCAGATCGTGCAGCGCCTGGCGCGCAAACTCGAGCGTGATCGCCGACTTGTTGAGCGACGCGAGCGCGCCCAGCCTGGTCAGGCATCCCTCGAGCTCACGGACGTTGGACTGGATGCTCTGCGCGATGTAGAGCGTGACGTCTTCGCTAAGCCGCAAGCTATCGAGCGCGGCTTTCTTCTGGACAATCGCGATCCGGGTTTCGAGATCGGGCGGTGAGATGTCGGCGATCAACCCCGACTCGAAGCGATTGCGCAGCCGTTCCTCGAGCCCGGGAATCTCGCGCGGGAGCTTGTCCGAGGTCAGCACGATCTGGTGCCGGTCGTCGCGCAGCGAGTTGAAGGTATGAAAGAATTCCTCCTGGGTGCGCTCGCGTCCGGCAAGGAATTGAATATCGTCGAGAATCAGAGCATCGACCAGGCGGAACTTCTCGCGGAACTCGTTCATCTTGTCGCGCCGGATCGACCCGATCAGCTCGTTCATGAAAACCTCTGACGACATGAACAGCACCTTGCGCGTGCGATCCTGAGCGCCGTAGATGTGATGCCCAATTGCCGTCACCAGATGGGTCTTGCCGAGCCCGACTCCGCCGTAGATGAAGAGCGGGTTATATTTGTCGCCGGGCTGGTCAGCCACCGCTTGAGCAGCGGCGTGGGCAAACTGATTGCCCGAGCCGATCACGAACTCCGCAAAAGTATAACGTGGGTTTAGTTGCGGATGACGCTCGGCGCGTGCCGACGCCCGCCCCATAGCGGGTCTCTCGACGTGATGTATTTTACCATTTGCGCCGTTGCCGTTGCCGTTGCCGTTGCCGTTGCCGTTGCCATGCGACGGGCCGCTCGGGCTGGAACCCTCGCCGAGGGTCAGCTTGACCTCGACCAGCTCGCCCGCCTCATCGGAGAGCGACTTTCGCAGCATCGGCAGGTACCGTTCGTTCACCCAGTCGCGAAAGAATTTATTGGGTGCCTCGATCGTTACCGTTCGGCCTTGTATTCCGACAAAGCTCAGCGGGCCGATCCAGGTTTCAAACCCAACTTGCCCGAGTTCCTCACGCAAACGGTCATTAGCTTTGCGCCATAACCCATTCATTCGATCTCCTCCCAAAAGTCCGGGCCACGCATCAACGGTCCGGAGCCTAATGCGGCTCACCAGCCAGCGATCGAATTACGCACAAGCTTATCCACACCTGTGGATAAGCGCTTTTTTAGTCCACCCCGAAAGCAGATTCGGGTTGCCGGGCTTTCAGCTGTCAACTTACCGGTCAGATTTGTGGTTCTATAGATCTCTGAATTCCCTAAGACAGCGACGGCGAAGCGCGCGCGCTCTCGAGCCATTGGTATCCACGAAGGCCATCCGGACTTGCGCCAAAATTAAATGTGCGTGAACGAAAGTCGCGCGGCCAAGGCAACGTGATAAACTCTTTTGCGAGTACTGACAAGCGCACGCGCGGAGATTCTTGTATGCGCGCGAATCGAAAAGGAAAATTCCGTGATCGACTTCGAGTCACGATCATGCGCGAATCGCGGCTGCGCTCGATCGATCGGTTGCGATGGCTCCTGAAGCCATTGTGCTCCGATTAATTTTTCGCGTGCAGGTGCGCGCAGCACGCTCTGACGCGCGTTTGACTGCATCGCCATGCGATGGTACCTCGGCTGTCACAGGAGACTTTCGATGCTCTCCAGCAAAAAATCACGCGAATTGCTCGCGCGCGCGCAAAAAAAAATTCCCGGCGCCGTGAATTCTCCGGTGCGCGCATGGAACGCGGTCGGCGGCGATCCGCGCTTCGCCGCGCGCGCCAGCGGCGCGTATCTTTTTGACGCCGACGGCAACCAGTTCATCGATTACGTATGCTCCTATGGTCCCGCCATCGCAGGTCACGCCCACCGGGCCGTGACCTCCGCGATCGCGGCCCAGGCGCACGACGGTTTGGGTTACGGCGCGTCGACCGAACTCGAAGTCGAACTGGCCGAAATCATCACCGCGGCCATCGCGAGCGCCGAAAAAATTCGCCTGGTCAGCTCCGGCACCGAAGCCGGGATGACCGCGCTAAGAATCGCGCGTGCCGCCACCAACCGGCCTGCGATTATCAAGTTCGACGGGTGCTATCACGGGCATAGCGACTCGATGCTGGTACGCGCGGGTTCGGGCGGAATGACGCTGGGCGTGGCCGACAGCGCGGGGGTGCCGGCGGAGATCGCGGCACTGACGATGGTGGCGGATTATAACTCGATCGAGAGCGTCGAGGACATTTTTAGGAACAATCCCGATCGAGTTGCCGCCGTGATCGTCGAGCCGATCGCCGCCAACATGGGCGTTGTGCTTCCCGAGCCAGGGTTTCTGAAAGCGCTCGAATCGATCGCGCATCGACACGGAGCGCTGCTGATCTGCGATGAGGTTATCACCGGCTTTCGCCTGAGCTTTGGCGCCGCGTGCGAAAGACTCGGCGTGGCGCCCGACCTGCTGATGCTCGGTAAAATAATCGGCGGCGGATTGCCGGTCGGCGCGGTTGCCGGACCAGCGAAATACATGGATCTGCTGGCGCCCGACGGTCCCGTCTACCAAGCCGGCACGCTGTCGGGAAATCCGCTTTCGGTTCGCGCTGGAATCGAAACGCTAAAGCTCTTGAAGGAACCTGGCGTCTATGCGCGGCTCGAGGCCGCTGGTGCGCGGCTCGAGGCGGGGCTGCGCGACGCCCTTGCGCAATGCGAGGCGCGCGGATGCGTCAATCGCGCGGGCTCGATACTGACGATGTTTCTGGGGCCGTCGCGGGTGCGCAACGCCGGCGAGGCGCGCACCTCCGACACGGTAAAATTCGGACGCTTCTTCCATGCGCTGATCGAGCATGGCGTCAATATCCCACCGTCGCAGTTCGAGGCCATGTTCATCTCGGGCGCGCACAGCGATGCCGATCTCGATCGCACCATCGCGGCCGCGCACGCCGCGCTGGCCGTCGCGAGCCGCGGCTGAGGCGCGCAGGGTCCGAGTAACCGCGATGCAATGGACGGCGGGGAAAGCGGCGCGCTTCATGGCGATTGGCTTCGAATTTTCCGGGCCAATCCTGGCCGGCACGGTGCTGGGGCATTACCTGGACCTCTACTTTCACACTGATCCTTGGATCACCTTCGTCTTGTTTCTCCTCGGCTTGGGCTTGGGGTTTTATCGGCTGATTCGCGAGCTGCAGCTCGCGCAGCGCATGATGTCGAAATGAAATTCGGCTGGGCGGTTCCGACTATCGCGGCGATTCAGCGCACCAACGTCGTGCTGGTGGCGCTCGCCGCCGGCGCGTTGGGATATTGGCTGTCGATTAGCGCCGCCGTCGGATGCCTGCTTGGCGGAGCGGTCGTGATCGCGAATTTGTGGATTTTGGCCGCGCTCGGAGCTCTGGTGATAGCCGCCGCCGGCGCGGGAATTTCTGGCGCGGCCGCTCGTTTGGGAGCGGCGGCGATACCGCTCAAGCTGTTCATCCTGGCAGGACTCGTGTACTTGGTTTTCACGCGCGCGCATATCGACGGTATGGGCTTCGGCTTCGGCGTCTTGACTCAGATGGCCGCCATCATTATTGAAACCGGACGAGCTTCACTCAAAGGCGTGGCTTAAGCGGGCGCGCCCGGAGAGAATCCTTGCAGAAATCGGTCAATTTTCTCGAACTGATCGGCGGTGGAAAGGTTCCCGAGGTTATCGTCGGAACCTGGATCGTGATGGGTATCCTGATCGTGTTCGGATTCGCCGCGCGCCGATCGCTCGCCCGTGCGAAAGATCCGATCGTGCCCGATGACGGGCTAAGTCTGCGCGCGATGTCCGAAGTCCTGGTCGAATGGCTCGACGGCTTCGTACACGAGGTGCTCGAGGTGCACGGCTACCGGGCGCTGGTGCCGTTCTTCGGATGCATCTTCATGTTCATTTTATTCGCGAATTTTTTTGGCTTGATTCCCGGAATGGAGCCGCCGACCGGAGATTCGGACCTGACCTTCGCGCTGGGCACGATCTGCTTCGTTTACTACATCGTGCAGGGCTTCAAATCGCAGGGCGCCTGGTACTTGAAGAGTTTTCTGGGGCCATATCTGCCGCTCGCATTCCTGATGCTGCCGATCGAGCTAGCAGACAATCTGTTCCGGCCGTTTTCGCTCGGTATCCGTCTTTACGCCAACATGTTCGCCGACCATACCGTGCTGAGCATCTTCACCGGGCTGACCAAGCTGGTCATTCCACTCGCGTTTTACGCGCTTGGATCGATCGTATGCGTAATTCAGGCGATCATCTTCGTGGTGCTGTCGATGAGTTACGTGCGGCTGGCCGCGAGCCACGAACATTAAGACAAGAGTTTCGATAAGGATTTCCCGCGACAAAGGACGCGCGCCCGAATTGGTGGTGGTAGAGGAAAGAAGATGTGGCGGCGCGGGCGCCAGGATCGCGTGAGACGATTGCGCAGGACAAGGAGGACTCGAAATGGTTCGCAAAATGGGAACGGTTATCGCGATGGTTGGAGTCGCGATTCTCGCCTCGCCGCTGTTGGCGATGGCACAACAGGCTGCGGCTGGCGGCGCTGGGGCGGGCGCTCCGCTGCGTGCGGGCTTGATCGCAATTGCGGCGAATATCGGCATCGGAATCGCCGCGTTCGGCAGCGCCATCGGTCAGGGTCGGATGGCGGCGTCGGCGATGGAATCGATCGGGCGCAACCCAAACAGCGCCGGCCAGATTTTCGTGCCGATGATCATCGGGCTGGCGTTCATCGAAGCGCTGACCCTGTACGCATTGGTCATCGCGTTCTTCCTGCAAGCCAAGATTTAACCACCAATTGGACACCGACCGGCAATGATAGGCGGGCGCCGCGAAACCGGCGCCCGCCTTTTTTGGCGCGATAGCCTCAGCCGCGGCGTTTGGCGCCCTCGAGGATATCGAACGGCGCGCGCTGCTTCTCGCGCCGCAGCAGGACGTACATCGCGCCTGCGCCACCGTCGGGCGGCCGCGCGGTCGTGAATGCCAGCACGTGGCCGCCGATGGTTCCGTGCGACAGCCACTGGACCGTGGCGTGCTTCAAAATCGCGCGGCCCCCCGGCGATCCGAGTCCCCGTCCATGCACGACGAGCACGCTGCGATGGCCCTTGCGCACCGAGTTCACCACGAAAGCGGTCAGAGCGTCATGCGCGGCGGGCTGAATCATCCCGTGCAAGTCGATGTGATCCTGCATCGCGAACTCGCCGCGCCGCAGCCGCGTGACCATCCGCGGATCTATCCCTACCCTCGCACCCTCGATATATTCTTCGGTCTCGGTGATGTCGAAGGTTCCTTGTCCCGTGACCAAGTCTGACAGCCGTGCGACGACCTCGGCGTCATCGCTGATTACCTTGCGCTCGACGCGCGGCTCGACCGGCAGGCGCGCGGAGCGCGTGCCGTCGAGCGGGCGAACGCCGGCGAACGCTTCACGAAACAGCGCGGCGTCATCGACGGGCGCGGTGGGCTTTGGAATGGGCGGCGGCGCGGGCGCGTGCGTGACGGCTTTGGGCGCAAGCGTGACCGAGCGCGCGGCCACAATTTTTTTCAAATCTTTGAAAGGTGAGAAAGTGACCGGCTGGCCGACTGGCGGCTTTGCGGGTGTTTGCGTTTGCGCACTTCGGCGGGTTTTCTTTTTGCGCGCCATCGCGGTACCCGATCAAGTGCGTCGCACTCTACTCTTGCGGTCGCCATGATTATGGCGCGCCCGCGTCGGCGGTGGAACGGGGCTATTCGCCACCATCGGCGAGCGCCCAAGGATCGTGCGTATCGCAGGCTGATTGGCTAAACTCGCCCGGTCAGAGCATATCGTGGAAGGAGCACTTGGGGTTTCGATGCGCAAACCACTCATCATCATCGGGGCCATCGTGGGCGGAATCGTCGTCGCGGTCGGCGCGATTCTGATTTACGCCGCCGCCAATCTCAACTCGATCATCGCCAGTAATCGCGACCGCGTGCTCGCCAAGGTCAGCGCCTCGCTCGGCCGCAGCGTGCATGTCGAGAGTATCAAGGCGCAGCTCGGATGGGGCGTCGAGGCGGACCTGTCGGGCGTCGAAATTGGCGACGACCCGGGATTTTCGGTCAAGCCCTTCGTGACCGCCTCTGACCTGTATGCGCAAGTCGATCTGATCCCGCTGCTCGCCCGCCAGCTCCGGATCACCAAGGTGGTGCTGAGCCGTCCCCGGATTACGGTCATCCGCAATGCCGACGGCCAGCTAAATGTTCTGAGCATTGGAAAGAAAAGCGCGCAGCCCGCCGGTGAGGGTGCGGCCGCGTCCGGCGCGCCCGCAAGCGAATCCGCTTCCGGCGGATCGATCCGGGGCGCTCCGATGGCGCAGGCGCAGAGCAATGCCAAGCGCCGCGACGAGCGACTCGAGGCGCTGCACGTCAGTAGTTTTGCGATCGATCAGGGCACGATCATCTATCAAGATGCCGGCCAGCCGCCGCTCGAGATTTCCCAAATCGATTTCGATCTCGAGAATTTCAGCTTCAACTCCGCCTTCAAGATCGACCTCAAGATGGCTGCGATAGCGGCCGGCGCGCAGAACCTTGAGCTGAGCGGGCAGGTCGGGCCGCTGCTCAGCGGCACGAGTATCGACGTAAACGCGATCCCGCTTGACTTGAAGCTCACGGCGGGACCGTTTGCGCTGGCGGATTTCCGCAAGATCGAGCAGGCCCGCCGCGCAATTCCCGCCAAGCTCGCCATCACCGATACCGTCAGCCTGACCGCGACCGTGAAGGGACGACTCGACGCGCTTGCCTTGCACGGTGCGGCCGACCTGAGCGCCGATCAGGTGAGCTTCGGCGACTTGTTCGTGAAGCCCGCCGGCACGGCGCTCAAGCTCGAGGCGGACGCCGATCGCGACGGCTCGAAGCTGGACCTCACGCTTGCCCAGGTAACGCTTGATGTACTCGACCTCAAGGCGACGAAAATCGCGTTTGGCGGCGGCAGCTTCAACGGACGAATCGACACCAATCAGTTCGATATCGGCGCGCTCGCCAAGCTGGCGCCCGCCGCGGCGAAACTTGCCGTGACCGGAAAGGCTGAAATTCACACCGACGTGCAATATGCCGACGGCAAAGCGGCCGCCAACGGTGTTGTGGCTCTTGGTTCGGTCTCGATTCCCAAGCCCGGCGCGCAGCCGGGCGCGGTTAGCGCGGTGAGCAACTTGAGCGGAAATATCAAGCTGGCCGGGACCACGGCGGATATTGGCCCGCTGACCTTCACGCTCGGCGCCGCGAACGCGACGCTGAAGGCGCACGCCGATCCGATCTATCCGCCCAAGCTCACCTATGACCTGACCGCCGATGCGATCCACACCGCCGATTTCGCGCCCGGCCGTCCCGCCGATGAGCAGCTCAACAACCTCACGGCGACGGGCACGCTTTCGCTCAAGGCGTTCGGCGTTGACGACGAGAACAAGCTGCTTTCGCCCTCCGGGTTGCTGAATAACGTCGCGTACAAGAATCTCGAACTCACCACCTCGCTCGAGGGCAAGCGGCTGCGCGTGGTGGAACTGAAGCTGGCGGCTTTCAATGGCCAGATCGCCGCGACCGCCGAGACTCACCTGGCGCCCGCCGCGCCGTTCAACACCTCGCTGGCGCTGGCGAACGTCGATGTCCAGCAGGCGCTCGCCTCGCAGAAGGCCAAGGCGGCGGACAAGGTGCGCGGCTTGCTGACCGGCAACCTCCAGCTTTCCGGCACGACCGGCAAATTTGACGATATCAAGCAGACCCTCGAGGGCAACGGAAAGATCGTGCTGATGCAGGGCAAGCTGGTCGGCATCAACGTGGCCGCAACCGCCCTCAAGAAGGTCGATAAGCTGCCGGGGATCGGAAACCTGGTGCCCCAGTCGGTCGTCAACAATCATCCCGAGTTGTTCAGCAACCCCGATACCGACATCCAGTCGGCTTCGCTGAGCTTCGTCCTCAAGAACACGCGCGTCACCTCGAACGATATCCTGGTGAAGACCGTCGATTACTCACTGACCGGCGACGGATGGGTCGCTATGGACAGACATATCGACATGGCGGCGCGAATCATCCTCACGCAGGAGTTGACCAAGGAGATTGTCGCGCACAAGCAGGCGGTCATCTACGTGACCAACAAGAACGAGCAGGTCGATCTTCCGATGCGGATCACCGGGCAGTTGCCCAAGCCGATCGTGGTGCCCAATGTCGCGGATTTGGCGCAACATGCCGGTCAGCGCGCGCTCCAGCAGCAGGGCTCGAAGGCGCTGGGCAAATTTCTGGGCAATAAGGGACTGGGCGGATTTCTCGGCGGCGGCAACTCGGGCAGCGGCTCATCGCCCAACCCGCTGGGCAATTTGAAGAACCTGTTTTAGGAGCATCGCGCCCGGCAAGACGCCGGGCTCTCTGGCTGCTTGCGGTTGGCTGCGTGTCAGCTAAGATTGCATTGTGGTGGAGGTGGCGCGGTGGTGGCGATCGCGGCGATGCGGAAACCGGGATCGCCCACCCCTGGTAATGTAATCCTACATTTGGTAATGTAATCGCGCGGCGGAGATATTCCGCCCAGGCCGGATGCGCGGCGATGCGCCGCGCGGGGGGCCGGTTCGCCGCGGGAGGGACGCGTGGAAACTCAAGCTCGGCACTTTGGTGCGCATATTACGTGCTCGGTATGCCTGCACGAGCGCACTCCCACCCCGGCGCGCGTGTTTGTAGTCGTCGGCCGCGAGTACGGCGATCCGGCGGTGATGGGTTTCTGCCACGAGCATGCTCCGAACCTGGCTGGAGCTGTCAGCGCGCCCGCAGGACGCGCCGCGCAAGCGGAGTTCGCGCCTTATCCGCGGACCACGCCCGGCAAAGTGCTGCGGCTTCCTCGGCGAGCTTGAGCGCCGCGGCACGCGCGGCGCCTCACAGATTCATTTGCACTATTGTCGCGCCCGCGCCGCCGTGATGCGGGTCGGCGGAGGCGAACGACGCGCAGTACGGCGACGTGCCGAGATACTCCTGCACGGCCTTGCGCAGCGCGCCCGAGCCGATGCCGTGCACGATACGAACCTCGGCGCGGCTGGTCAGGAACGCCTGGTCGAGAAATTCCTCGAGCTTGCGCAGCGCGTCGCCCGAGCGCATCCCGATTAGATTCAGCTCGGCGCTCTCCGGGCTGCGCTCGGCGCTGACTGTTACGCGAGGCTCCTTGGGCCGGCTTTCGTACCGCATCCCGTGTCCCTCGGAAGCGATTGGACGCGCGCGCCGCAGCCGCTCGGGCGAAACCTCGATCTTGAGGCCCCCGCGCACGATCACCGCGCGTCCCGGTTCGATCGACAGCAGCTCGGCGCGAATCTCGCCCAGCTCGACCTGCTCGCCGGGGCGCAGCGGTTCGTTATCGGACGGAGGCTCGCCCGGCTGCGCCGCGGGAGCGAGTGATTCGAGCTGTGCGGCGGCGTCGGCGGCGAACCTGCCCAGGTCGGTGCGGGTTTTCGAGCGCGTCTTTAGTTCCCGCATCAGATCGGAGCCTTCGCGGCGGATGCGTTCGAGCAAATCGGCGACGCCTTCGCGGCTGCGCGCGTGCTCCGCCTCGGCTTTCACGCGTGCGCGTTCTGCGCGGGCTTGCGCGTCGCGAAGCTCGCGCTCGAGGGCCGCCTGATCCTCGCGCAGGCGCCGCGCATCCTCGCCCAGCCGGGCGCGCTCGGCCTCGAGCCGCGCGAGCGCCTGGTCAAGCTCGACGCTGCCTGCGCCCATCGCCGCCTCGGCTGCGAGGATAATCTCCTCGGGCAGTCCGAGGAGCCGCGCGACCGCCAGTCCGTAGCTCCGCCCTATCGTGTGCGGTTTCAGGCGGTAAAGTGGCGTGAGCCGCTCGGCGTCGAAGTCCACCGCCGCGGCGTCGAAGTCGGCGCGCGAGTATGCGTGCAGCTTTACCGCGGTCGAGTGGGTCGCGATCGCGACCAAGCATCGCCGCGCCGCCAGATGATTCATCAGGCCGATCGCGAGCGCCGCGCCCTCGGCCGGATCGGTCCCGGCGCCCGGCTCGTCCAGGATCACCAGCGCCGGCTCGTCGAGCGAGCGCACAATCTCCGACAGGTTGGCGATATGGCCCGAGAAGCTCGACAGGTTGGCCTCGATCGATTGCTCGTCGCCGATATCGGCGAATACGCTGCGGAACACCGTCGCCTTGCTGCCCGGGCGCGAGGGAATCAGCAGTCCCGATTGCGCCATCAGCGAGAGCAGCCCGATAGTTTTGAGCGCCACCGTTTTGCCGCCGGTGTTCGGCCCCGAGATCACCAGGCCGTGCTGCCCGGGCGCGATACTGACGTCGATCGGCACGACTTCGCGCCCGCTCTGCAAGAGCAGCGGATGCCGCGCGGCGGCGAAATCGACGCCGTCGGCGACGATCTCCGGCTCGATTGCGGTGCATCGCTCGGCGAAAATCGCGCGCGCGTTCAGCGCGTCAAGCTCGGTCATCGCGTCGAACGTAAGCTTAAGCTCTGGCGCATATCCGCCCACCATCGCGGTCAGCGCCGCGAGGATTCGATGCTCTTCCGCCTCGGCCTCGCGCTCGAGCATCATCACGCGGTTGTTCAGCTCGACCGCCCACATCGGCTCGACGAACAGGGTTTCGCCGGAGACCGAACGGTCCTGCACGATACCCTCGAGCCGTTCCGCGTAGTTGAGCTTGAGCGGCAGCACGAAGCGGCGGTTGCGGACCGTCACGACGAAATCCGAAACGAAGGGCTCCATTCCACCCGCGCTGAGCGCGCGGCCGAGCCGCGTTTCGAGTTCGCTACGTTCGTCGCGCAGGCTCCCGCGCAGGCGGCGCAGCTCGGGGCTGGCGTCGTCGAGCAGCGACCCGTCGTCGGCGAGCGCCGAGAGCAGCGCGTCGGCCAGCTCCTTGGGCGCCAGCAGGTTTTCATGTAGCGCGGCCAGATGAGGAGTGCGCTCGACCCGCGAGCGCATGAAGCCCGCGACGTGGCGCGAGGCCAACACGAAATCACGAATCACCAGCAGCGCAGCGCCGTCGAGCACCGCGCCGCCGCGCGCCGCAGCGAGCAGAAGATTGCGCTGGTCGGCGAACGATTGCATCGGCAGCGAACCCGCGTGGGCGCGCAACTCGGCCATCTCGGCCGTCGCGCGCAGGCGCTCGCGAACCTCGGCGACATCGATTGCGGGCCGAAGGCGCGCCGTCGCCTCGCGCCCCGGTTCCGAGGCGGCGTGCATCGCGACAAGGCTCAGCACCTTGTCGAATTCGAGCGCTTTGAGGTCGCGATCCCGCATCGTTTTGTTCGTCCCGTCCGCGGGCTGCGCATTCGGGGCGGCTTAACGCTAATATCTAGCCGAAACCGCCGCCGCTGGCACCATCAGAGCGGGCTGAGGGCAGACATGGATCGAATCGAATCGCGCATCAATGTGTCGTCTGAAGAGTTTCGCAATAACCGCCAAGCGCTCGAAGCGCAGGTCAAAAATCTGCGCGCCGAAATCGAGCGCGTCCGAGCCGGCGGCCCGGAGAGCGCGCGCAAGCGCCATCTGGAACGCGGCAAGCTGCTCGCGCGCGAGCGGGTGCGGATGCTGCTCGACGCGCAGAGCCCGTTTCTTGAACTCTCGACTCTGGCCGCGCACGGGATGTACGGCGGCGAGGCGCCGGGCGCGAGTATCGTGACCGGAATCGGCCGCGTACACGGCCGCGAGGTGATGATCGTCGCCAACGACGCGACGGTCAAAGGCGGGACGTACTATCCGATGACGGTGAAGAAGCATCTGCGCGCGCAGGAGATCGCGATCGAGAATCGGCTGCCGTGCGTGTACCTGGTCGATTCGGGCGGAGCGTTTCTGCCCTTGCAGTCGGAGGTGTTTCCCGACCGCGATCACTTTGGGCGGATTTTCTACAATCAGGCGCGGATGTCGGCGCTCGGGATCGCGCAGGTCGCCGTCGTGATGGGGTCGTGCACAGCGGGCGGCGCGTACGTGCCGGCGATGTGCGATGAAAATGTGATCGTGCGCAACCAGGGAACCATCTTTCTGGCCGGTCCGCCGCTGGTGCGCGCCGCCACTGGAGAGGAAGTCAGCGCCGAAGAGCTGGGCGGTGGCGACGTGCACACGCGGCTTTCGGGCGTGAGCGATCATCTGGCCGAAGACGACGAGGACGCGCTCCGGATCGCGCGCTCGATTCTGGAAAACCTTGGCCCGCGCGGCGCCGCCGCTTATCAGCAGGACGCGCCCGAGGATCCCCACTACGACCCGGCCGAGCTCTATGGCGTAATTCCCACCGACACGCGCAAGCCGTACGACGTGCGCGAGGTGATCGCGCGAATAGTGGATGGGAGCCGGATGCACGAATTCAAGCCGCGCTACGGAACCACGCTCGTGACCGGCTTCACGAGAATATTCGGCTACCCGGCCGGGATCATCGCCAACAGCGGCGTGCTGTTCAGCGAATCCGCCCTTAAGGCCACCCACTTCATCGAGCTGTGCTGCGCGCGGCGCATCCCAATCGTTTTTTTGCAGAACATCACCGGCTTCATCGTCGGCAAACGCTACGAGCAGGGCGGAATCGCGAAGGACGGCGCCAAGATGGTCAACGCCGTCGCCAACGCGCAGGTGCCGAAGTTCACCGTGATCATCGGCGCCTCGAACGGCGCCGGGAATTACGGAATGTGCGGGCGCGCGTTCGGGCCGCGCCTGATGTTCATGTGGCCCAACGCGCGCATCTCGGTGATGGGCGGTGAGCAGGCCGCCAACACGCTCCTGACGGTGAAGCTCGATCAGTTGCAGCGCGAGAACCGCACCATGAGCGAGGGCGAGCAGCGCGAGTTCACCCGCCCGACGCTGGACAAATACGAACTGGAATCGAGCTGCTACTATTCGTCGGCGCGGCTATGGGACGACGGTGTGATCGATCCGGTCGAGACGCGAGCCGCGCTGGCGCTGGGCATCGCGGCGGCGGCCGGCGCTCCGATCGCGCCCGCCGCGCAGTTCGGCGTATTCAGAATGTGAGTTTTTTGGACCGCAAAGTGACGTCTGCTACAAGCAGCGGACGAATCAAGTTTCCTGGTCTGCAAGGACCCGTGCGTAAGTCTTTCGATCAATATTTCCACCGCTGAGTACAATCCCAACGCGCTGACCGTGCATCTGATCGCGCTCCTTGAGCAGAGCGGCCAGCGCCGCTGCGCCCGCGCCCTCGGCCGCATTGTGAGTGTCCGTGAAGTAATTGCGCATAGCCTCTTCGATCTCTTGATCGGTGACAGTGACGACGCGCTCAGCAAACCTGTTGATGATTTCGATCGCCTCGGGGTTCGGCACTCGAACCGCGAGCCCATCAGCGATGGTAATCGCTGATTGCGTAGGCACAGGCTTGTGCGCCGCGAAGGACAGCGCGTACGCAGGCGCAGCCGCGGCGACGACGCCGACGATCCTGGTCGTGAGCCCGAGCGCATCGCGCGCGGCGATGGTTCCGCAAATTCCCGAGCCGAGGCCTATCGGCACGTACACCGTGTCCATACCGCTAACGGCGCGCAGGAACTCAAGCCCGTAAGTGGCAACACCCCGGACGAGCGACTCATGAAAAGAAGGGACCATCGTGAGCTTGCGTTCTCGGGCGACCTCAGATGCGTGCTCGAGAGCATCCTGGAAGTCGCGCCCGTGCTCGATGAGCTCAGCGCCGAACGCCCGTATCGCTGCGTTATTCTCGACGCTGTTGCCATGCGGCACCACGACCGTCGCGCGCAGTCCGCGTCGGCGTGCCGCAAACGCGATGCTCCGGCCGTGGTTTCCGCGCGTCGCCGCGACAATGCCGGCCGGTGCGGAACCTGCACGAAGCAGGTCGTCAACATAGACCAATCCGCCGCGCACCTTGAACGAACCGATAGGCGTGTGATTCTCGTGCTTCACCCAAACCTCGGCGCCGCAACGCGCCGAGAGCGTGGGCCAGCAGATTTCCGCGGTCGGCCTCATCGCCGATGTGACCACCCGCGCGGCTTCCTCCAGTTGTTCGAGTCCCGGCACAGTCATCGAGAAATCTTCTGGTTCGTGAAATCCAGCCGCATGAAAACCGCCCGCGGATCTGGGTTGTATATATATGGCGGGATCTCGCGGAATCCGAGCGAGCGATACAGAGCGAGCGCTTGGCTCAACGACGGCAGGCTATCGAGCAGCATGCGTGCGTAACCGATCTTGCGTGCCTCTGAAATCACAGCCTCAGCGAGCATCCGTCCCAATCCGCGCCCGCGGAACTCCGGCCGGACCCACATTCGCTTCATCTCGCAGGCGCACCCGTCCAATTTTCGCAGGGCAACGCATCCGGCGGCGTCGTCGCCCCGCTGCGCCAGCAGCAGTCGACCAAACGGAGGCGCGTACCTGCCCGGCAGTCCAGCAAGTTCTTCCTCGAAACCCTGAAACGACAAATCGACGCCGAGCCAGGTCGCGTACTCTCGGAACAGCAACCGTGCAGTGTCGATATCGGCATCTGTCGTGAGGGCGAGGATGCGAAACGCACCTCGAAGTCGTTGTTCGTGCGTCACCAATTCAACTCCAGTCAATACATTGTAGGCGGCGGCTGGCGCATGCATCAATGAGGCGCGATGCTATCAGGCTTTCTGATCGCGCGGCGTGCGGTGTAGGCTCGAAACCCCGATGCCCGCGCAAGTCACACACGCGATTCTTGGTACCGCCGGCCATATCGATCATGGCAAGACCGCGCTGGTGCGCGCGCTGACCGGGCAGGAGACCGATCGGCTTAAGGAAGAGCGCGAGCGCGGCATCTCGATCGAGCTGGGGTTCGCCTATTTCACGCTTCCCGACGGCACGCGCGCGGGTGTGGTTGATGTTCCCGGCCATGAACGCTTTATCCGCAACATGCTGGCCGGCGCGCACGGGATCGACCTGGTGCTGTTCACCGTCGCGGCCGATGACGGCGTGATGCCGCAGAGCGAAGAGCATCTGGATATCCTGCACCTGCTCGGCACGCGGCGCGGAATCTTTGTGATCACCAAGTCAGATCTTGCCGACGCCGCGCGAATCGCCGAGGTGCGCGACGAGATCGAACTGCTCGCCGAGGGCACGACCCTCGAAGGCGCGCCGACGGTCGCGGTGTCGTCGCAGACCGGCGTCGGGATGGACGAGTTGCGCGCCGGTATCGTGCGCGAGCTCGAAGGCTTCGAGGGGCGCCGCGCGACCGGAATTTTCCGCCTGCCGATCGATCGATCATTCTTAATCAAGGGGCACGGCGCGGTCGTGACCGGCACCGCGCTGGGCGCCGAAGTTCGCGTCGGGCAAAAACTCCGCGTCCTGCCGCCCGGCGATGAAGTGCGGGTGCGCGGCGTGCAGATGCATTCCGAGCCGGTCGAGAGCGCCGGGCGATGCCAGCGCGTGGCGCTCAATTTGGCGGGCGCCGAGCGGCTCGAACTTCGGCGCGGGCTGGTGCTGGCAGACGAGAAGCTGGACTTCGCGAGCGCGCGCTTCGATGCATTGCTCGAAATTCGTCCCGCGGCCAAACGCCCGCTCAAGGCCAACTCGCGCATCCGGCTGTATATCGGCACGACGGAGACTATAGGCCGCGTGATATTGCTCGAAGACAAAACCGCGATCGCGCTCAAGGAGCGATGCATCGTGCAAATCGTCACCGAAGATCCGGTTGTCGCGCTCGGCGGCGATCGCTTTGTGATTCGCGACGAGACCAACCTGCGCACGCTCGGCGGCGGAATCGTGCTCAACGCGCTCGGGCGCCGCGTGCGCAAGCCGCTTGAACGCTACCGCGCGAACCTTGCCACGCTGCGCGCCGGCGACGGCGATGGCGCCGACGCTGCGCTGGCGATCGTCGATTTGCAGGAGAGCCTGGCGCTCAGCGCGCTGCGCGTGCGGCAGCTGCTAAATGCGCCGCAAAAAGAGATCGCCGCCGCGCTCAAGGACCCGCGCTTCATCAAGCTTTCGATGGGCGATGAAGAAGGCTATACCACCGCCACGAAATGGGATGCGCTCGGCCGCTTCGTGCTCGCGGCTGTGACGGAACATCACACCGCCGAGCCGCTTGCGCCCGGCCTTGAAATGGAGGCGCTGCGCTCGCGGCTGCCATGGCAGGTGAGCGCGCGCTCGCTGCGGTCGATTATCGACCGGCTGGCGCGCGAGATCGAAATCGTGCGCGACGACAGCATTGTGCGCATCGCGTCGCACCAGGTGCATCTGGGCGGCGACGCGGGGCGGCTTGGCGCGCTGGTCGAGACCGCGCTCGGGCGCGCGGGCTTTCAGCCGCCCGACTTAAGCCAGCTTGCCGCCGAGCTTAAGCTCGCGCCGTCGGCGCTCGGGCAACTGCGGACGGTGGTGGCGGCGATCGAGCGTGAGGGGCGGCTGGTCAAGATCGCGACGGATTTGTATTTCGCCCGCGGCGCGCTCGATCGCGCCCGCGCGATCCTGCTCGAACATCTGGCAAAAAATCCCGAGATCACCGCCGCCATCTATCGCGATCTGCTCGGGGCCTCGCGCAAATTCGCGATCGCGATCCTCGACTATTTCGACCATAGCGGCGTCACCACCCGGGTGGGCGATGCGCGCCGTTTGCGAGTCCGCGCGGGCTGACATCGCGCCGCGAAATGAGGAACAATACGTAACGATGCCCGAAGCGAAGGACAATAATCCGTCACGCGGCGAGCTCGTCCGCCTGACTGCCCGGTGCAAGGCCGCCGGTTGAGCCGGCAAGCTGGGTCCGGCGGACCTGGCGGCCACACTTGCACGGCTCGAACTGCCGAGCCATCCCGATTTGCTGGTTGGAATCTCGACCGGCGACGACGCCGGAGTGTTCCGTCTGCGCGACGATTTGGCGATCGTCAACACAATCGATTTTTTCACCCCGGTGGTTGACGATCCCTATACCTACGGCCAGATTTCGGCGGCCAACGCGCTGAGCGATATTTACGCGATGGGCGGGCGGCCGGTGACCGCCCTCAATATCGTCTGCTGGCCGCAGTCCGGAATGCCGGGCGGGATGCTCGCCGAAATTTTGCGCGGCGGTGCGGACAAGGCGCGCGAAGCGGGCGCCTATGTGGTAGGCGGCCACAGCGTCGCCGACGAGGAAGTGAAATTCGGCATGGCGATAACCGGCGTGATCGATCCGCGCCGGATTATCCGCAACGTCGGAGCACGCCCGGGTGACGCGCTGATTCTCGCCAAGCCGCTCGGCACGGGGATCTTGATGACCGCGTTCAAGCGTGACGCGCTGTCCGCGGATCAGTACGCGGCCGCGGTCAAGGTCATGGCGCAACTCAACGCGGGCGCGGCGGCCGCGATGCTCGAATACGAGGTTCACGCCGCGACCGACATTACCGGCTTCGGGCTGATGGGCCACGCCTCGAAGATGGCGGCGGGCAGCGGGGTCACGATGATTTTCGAGGAATCAGACCTGCCGATACTGCCGGGCGCAATCGAGTTGTGCCGCGCGGGAATGATTCCGGGCGGCGGCGCGCGCAATCGCGAGTACTACGCGCCGATGGTCAGAATCCATGACGAAGTTTCCGAGGTGATGGCGGCGCTCGCGTTCGATCCGCAGACCTCGGGCGGTCTGCTCATCGCCGTGCCGGATGCGCAGGCGATCCGGCTGCTCGCCGATCTGCACGGGGCGGGCTATCCCGACGCCGCGGTAGTCGGACGCGTGGCGGAGCGCGGCGCAACTCCGCTCGAGCTGGTATAAGACGCGCGGCTCAGGACGCGCGCGAATCGGGATGAGGGAATCATACGATGGATTTTTTCGAGGTGGCAACCAGCACTCCGACGGTGCGGCGATTCTCGCCCCGGCCAATCGCCGCGTCCGATCTCGAGCGCGTGCTCGAGACGGCGAACATGGCGCCCTCGGGCTCGAACGCGCAGCCGTGGGAATTTGTGATCGTGCGCGAGCAAAGCGCGCGCCGCGAAATCCAGCAGATGTACGAAGCGGTATGGGGACCGTACAAGGAAAGCGCGATTATCCGCAGGCGCAAGACGCTTTCGCCGCGCGCCCACAAGGCGCTCGGGGTCGGCGACGAATTCGCCGCGACGCTTGCGATCGTGCCGGTCCACGTCGTGGTGTTTCTGGATCGGCCCAAGATGCGGGTCGCGCGCGGCACGCCCGAGGACCTGTTCAACTTCGGCGCAACCTATGGCTCGATTTTCCCCGCGATCGAGCTGCTGATGCTGGCGGCGCGCGCACTCGGAATCGGAACCGCGATGACCACGATGCTGTCGTCGCGCGAGGACGAGACCAAAGCGCTGCTCGGGGCGCCCGGGGATTTTCAGCTAATCGCGCTGGTGCCGATGGGCTATCCCGACGGCGATTTCAAGCGCCCCTACCGCAAGCCCGTGTGGCCGCGCCTGCACGACGGCCGCTTCGGGCGTGCGTGGCCGCGCGCTACTTCCGGATGAGCGGAATGACTTCGCGCGCGAACTGTTCGAGTTGCGCCGAACGGTCGCGCGGATGACAAGTCGAATCGATTCCGATATCGCGCGCTCCCGCCTTGATGAACTCTCCGATACGCTCCGCAACCTGTGCGGGCGTGCCCAGCGCGGCGTAACGTTTGGCCGGCTCGCGGAAATCCATCGCATAACGCTTGCTCAGAATTTCCGCCGCAACCCCGAGCGCGGCTTCGTAGGTGGGGCCGAGCGTGCAAAACAGATACACGCCGGTGCCGAAGCGTTCGAGTTTGCGGCCGGCCCGCTGCGTCTCCCGCGCGATGAATTCGAGTCCCTCGCTCACCCGTTTGGGCGTGATCACGTACGGCATCCAGCCGTCGCCACACAGTGCCGCGCGGCGCAGCGCGGCCTCGGCGCGGCCGCCCACGAAGATTGGCGGGCCGCCGGGAGTCGCAGGCTTGGGCTCCATCCGGATCGCGCCGAAACTGAAGTACTTGCCGCGATGCTCGACCTGGGCTTCGCTCCAGAGCCGCTTGATTATCTGGATCGACTCCGTCGCGCGCCCGCCGCGCTGCTTAACGGGAACTCCGCTGGCCTCGAACTCGGGCGGAAATTCTCCGCCCACGCCCACGCCGAAGATGAAATGCCCCGCGCCGAGCATCCGGTCCAGCGTCGCGACGACTTTGGCGGTCGTGACCGGATTGCGCAGCGGCAGTAGATAGACGCTGGTGCCGAAGGTCAGCTCCGGCCGCAGCGCCGAAAAGTAGCTCAACTGGATCAGCGGATCGTTAATCGGGCCGGTGAATGCGACGTGGTCGCCGGCCCATACGATGTCGTAGCCCCATTGCGCGATTTCATCGATCCAGTGGCGCGCCTGCTCGGGGTTCCCGACCCCGGCGGTTACGCCAAATCTGATTCGGTCGGAAACGGGTAACACATCACTCATGGCTGATTCCTAATTCGACCGCGGTTGAAAAACAAATCCAGGCTCGGACCGCCCCGAACCACTGCGGACAAGCCAATCCATCCGGGATTCTTCTCCCGGACGACTTCCCCGCTTTGTAGCAGGATGCCGAAGCGGGGCGCTTACGCGCCGCGGCTCACGGCCGAGGCTTGCAACCCCTTGGGACCCTGCGCCACCTCGAACTGCACCCGCTCACCCTGTTCGAGAGAGCGGAAGCCGTTGCCATCGATGGCGCTGTAATGGACGAACACTTCCTGTCCGTCTTCCATCGTAATGAAGCCGTAACCCTTCTTAGGGCTGAACCACTTGACCGTGCCGGTCGGCATTCCCCCGTACCTCCTGAAGAGCCCCCGCAAGCGGAAAAGACCCACGTTCTCTTCCCTGGGAGCGGCGCCGCCTCCCCAAGCGACACACCTTACCGGCGCGCATATACCATAAGGCGGGCTGCTCGCCAAACGGTCGAAAAGACATAGAAGGCGAGACTGGCGCCGCCGATGCGAGCCGTCGCCCTACAAAATGTATCGAGAATAGCGGGTTACTGGGATGCGCGCGCGGCGTTCAACCGCCAAAGCGCACGATCGGCCGCGCATGGATATGGCAATGGTCCGGAATCTGGCGCATCACGCCGTCGATAATGAACCGATCTTCGCCGTACTTCCTGCGTGCGACCATCGACAACGCCTCGATCATGAACGCGCGTTCGTCGTCGGACGGAGCCACGCGATGGTCTCCGAGCACCGCCATCGGGGTGTCGCACGAATCGCAATCCAGGATCGCGAATTTGAACGGATGGACGAACTGGCAGTAACGCTGCGTATAGTCGCGCAGCTCGCAGAGCTCACACTTGGGCATCGGATTGGCGGCCTGAATCGAGAGCACGCTCCGCGGGCGGAAACTTGAGCCCGCGGAGCGTGGCCGAACCTGAGTTACTGCGCGGCCGGAGATGCAGCAGCCGCGGGCGCCATCGCCTTGTTCTGCGCCGCTTCCCTGGCGGCGCTGCCCTTGCCCTGCGTTTTGGCGGCGGCCTTGGCGGCGGCTTTCGCCTTGCGCTTGCACCGATAAACGCTCGAGACCGAGATCTTCATATCGGTGGCCACTTCCTTGGCCTTCTTGCCGGAGCCGAGCGCCGTCATCACGGCATCGCAATCGACTTTGGCGGCGAGCGCGGGAACCGCGGCTGAAAACACGAGCGCAATTCCGAGCATCGCCGATGCGGCCACAATCGCCATTCTTCTCATAACCGTCCCCTCCGTCTTAGTCTGGTCATTGGGTTGCTCCCGGCAGTATTCCAGAAGTGAGGGCAACAAAAAAAGCCCCTTTCTCATACCCTCCTACAGTTCGAGCATCACCGTGATCCGCGCGCCGGGCGCCTTGAACACGCAGGCTTTCATAATCCTGAATCCGTAACCGGCGCTAACGAGTGCTCGGGAATTTGGGCGCGCGTTTTTCGCGGATCGCGCTGACGCCCTCTTTCACGTCGGCGCCAAAAAAATTCAGCATCTCCATCGCCAGCGACGCGTCGAAGGCCGGCGCCGCGATCCGCAGCCAATTGTTGAGCGCTCGTTTGGTGAAGCGCACCGCCTGCTGAGGTCCGCGCGCCAGCTTGAGCGCCACTTCCATCGCCTTGTCCATCAGCTTGTCGGGGCTCACGCACAGGCTGACCAATCCGATCCGCTCGGCTTCGCGGCCGTCGATGAAATCGGCGGTCAGCAGATAGTATTTCGCCTTCGCCATCCCGCACAAAAGCGGCCAGATGATCACCGCGTGATCGCCCGCCGCCACGCCCAGGCGCAGATGGCCGTCTGTTATGCGCATCGTTTCGGACGCGATACTGATATCGGCCATGAAGGCGACCGCCAGGCCCGCGCCCACCGCGACGCCATTGATCGCGCTGATGATCGGCTTTTCGAGATTGATCATGTTGTACACGATGTCGCCGGCTTCCTTGAACGCCTGCCCGACATTGGCCGCGTCGCCCGACATCGCGTCGATCATCTCGAGGTCGCCGCCGGCCGAAAACGCCCGCCCCGCGCCCGTGACGACCACCACGCGGGTCTCGTCATCCTGCGCGATATCGAGCCATACGTGGCTGAGTTCCCAGTGGAGCCGCTTGTTGGTGGCGTTCAGAACGTCGGGCCGGTTAATCGTGATGAGCAAAATCCCGTCGCCCTTACGCTCGAAAAGCAGATGCTGGTAGCTGCTGTAATCCATCGTTGCCATTCTCCGGGTGTAGCGCAGTCGCGCCGAGTTGAAAACCCCCGCGGGTCGCGGCGAGGATGGAGAAGGCAACGGCCGCAGACCCGTCAAGGGTCCGCGGCCGTTGTGCAAATCAGCCGGTGATTGCGCCGCTCTTATTGTCCTTCGGGCACCTGGTCCACCCGCCGGTCAGCCGGCCACGATCGACGCAATTGCGATCCAAATAAAGTATATTCCGTTTCTCTTTCGCATGGGCGATCCCGTTCTTGCTCAGAGCCCGGTTTGCGGCCGTCGTTCGGCCCTTGTCGGATGTTTCACGATGAACCTCTATTGACTACAAGCGCCGCCCGTGCCGATGGCGCCCCCCAGGGTGCCCGCTATTGTGACCGCGCCAGTCAGTTGATTGGCGCCGCCCGTCCCGGCCAGCGCTCTGCCGTTGAGCGTTGCGCCGGTCGAGGCAAACGAGATAGACGTGCCCGCCAATATATTTCCTACCATCGCACAGCTCCCTCCGATCGTCGCTGAACCGGGGGTCCACCAAAAGACGTTGCCAGCCTGGGCGCCGTTGGCCAGGATAACGTCGCAGGTGGGGTTGGTCAGGGTGAGGGCGCTCGCGATCGAGGGCATCTGGAATATCCAGACCGCATTCGCGTCACCCTGGGCGTCGAGAGTGAGATTTCCTCCCGTTATCTCAAATGTGGTCGCGGCGGATGTATATAGACCGGGGGTGAGAGTGACTCCGGCCAGGTTTTCGGCGACAATCGCCGCCCCCGGCAGCGTGGCGGAGTCGGCGTTGGTGTACGCGGTCTGCAAGGAGGCTAGCGCGGCGACCACTTGCGGATCGAGGGCAGTATATATCGTCCCGTTTACTATTCCAGGCGGGAATCCAGTCACCGAAGTGAGAGTGTTTGGCGTCAAACCAACATCCCCGTTGATCACGTTCGTGCCGGTGTTAGTAATCGCGGCGCGTGCGAAAACCTCGAAACCGGTCGCCGCTCCAAGATTTATCGGTGAAAGACCCGGCGTTGAACCGGTGGTGAAGCTCCATACAAAGTTAGTTGCCAGCGCATTGCCGTTCAGATCCTTGATCCCGGTCGTGAGCGTGGCCGTAAAACTCGTACTGGTTGCGAGCGCGCTCGTGGGAGTAAACGTCGCGATCCGGTCTGCCACATCATAGGTGACTTTTCCCGCTATGGGAGTCGAGCCGGGACCAGTCAGCGTAAAAGTTGCCGGGGTGAGCGTCGCAGGATTCATCGCCGTATTGAAGGTTGCATTGACCCCTGCGCTGGTGGACACCGACGTAGCTCCATTAGCAGGGTTCGTGGAGGATACCGCGGGTGCGGTGCTGTTTGGCCCCGTACCGGTGGTGAAGCTCCAACTGAACGCGGAGGCGATCGGATTTCCGGCCAGATCTTTGGCCCCGGTGGTAATCGTCGCGGTATAAATCACGCTGGCCGTCAGAGCGCTGGCCGGTGTGAACGTCGCGGCTGCGCCAATGAAGGAATAGGTCACCGTGCCGGCAACCGGCGATGAGCCCGGCCCCGTGAGTGTGAAAGTCGATCCAGTAATGGTTGTAGAGTCCATCGCTTCGCTGAAGGTTGCGATGATTATCTGGTTGGTAGGCACGCCGGTGGTAAAATCAGACGGATTTGTGGAGAGGACGGTTGGGGCGGTCGTGTCCGAGCTCGCGCTGGTGGTGAAGGACCATACGAAATCGCTGGCCAGTGCGGTCCCGCCGAGGCTCTCGACCCCGGTGGTAATCGTGCCGGTAAATATGGTGCCAGCCGCCAGTGGGCTGGTGGGCGTAAAGATCGCGATATTGTTGGTCGTGTCGTAGGTCACGAGTCCTGTCACGGAAGTCGAGCCCGGCCCCGTCAGCGTAAAGGTTGAGGGGTCGATAGTCGCAGGATTCATCGCCTGATTGAAACTCACTGCGATCTTGTCGTTAATCGGAACCCCCTGACCCCCACAGCCGGAGACAGGTGGGTAGGACGATACCACTACGGGCGCTGGCGTTGCCGTGGCCGTGGGCGATGACGTCGTGGTCGGAGTCGGCGTCGGTGTCAGGGTCGGAGTTCGCGTCGGCGTTGACGTTGGCGTCACGGTCGGAGTTGGCGTCAGTGTCGGTGTCGGTGTGAGAGTGGGGGTCGGCGTATGGTGATGGACAAAAGGCGCCGCTTTACCGCCCTCGTCGTTGCATCCCGCCACAAGAAAGGTAAGCGCTACGAGTGCCGCCAGGAACCACGTCTTGTTGATATTATAGTTGCGTAGCCCCGCGATCTGTTGCCTCATTAACATCGTCAGTCCCCCCGAATTAGCTATCGCCGAACGTATGCCAATCGCAGAATATGGTCTAATGACGCATTAAGATATCACCGCGAACGTCGCCCCCGCGGGTAACATTGCGTAGCGTATGACCATATTATTAACTAATGTGGCCAGGAAGACGGTGAGGCCCGGTGATCCATAGGATACGTTCTTCAAGGAACACAACGTTGCGAATTTCCCGGACAAGGAATAAAGAGTGACTGCTGACCACAGTTTGATGGGTAAACTCACAGTTTGATGGGTAAACCCACAGCTTGATGGATAAACTGTCGGTTCGTTGTCAGGATCGGATTTCCACACGGAGCGTCGCAAGAACGCCCGGCAATCAATCGAAGCTATGACGGCAGCGCAAACGCGATAGGATTTTCCCAGTCTTGGCGGTGCGGCGCGCGTTCGGATCTGTCAGGCGGGTGGTCGTCTCGCCGGTTGCCGCGCGAGGAATCTCGAATCCGGGTCGATGAGGTATCTGTGGCGCTTCGGATCGCCGAAGGCGCCATCGCGGCCGCCTGCGAAGGGGATTCCTCGTGGCGCCGGCTTTAGCCTGTAACCCCACGCCGACCGACGCCGGCGCCACTATGCCACGCGAGAAAATGATAAGGGCAGAGCGCGATGTACTCGCGGTCAGCTCTTGTAGATCTCGATCACCTGGCTGAGCAACTTTAGCGCTTCGGCCTTGGGGCGCTGGAAGGAGTTGCGGCCGATGATCGAGCCGAAGCCGCCGCCGGCGTGAATTCCGCGCACGGTGGTCAGGAGCTGCTCTTCGGTCTCCTTGGCTCCGCCCGAGAAAATCACGATTCGTCGGCCGTTGAACGCGGCCTGCACGACGTGGCGAATCCGCTCGGCGAGCGTGCCGATCGGCACCTTGGCGGCATCGTAGGCCTTCTTGGCTTCGGGCTGCTCGATATGTTCGGTGGGCGGCTTGACCTTGATAACATTCGCGCCGAGCTGCGCCGCGATTTGCGCGCCGTACGCGACCACATCGATCGCCGTCTCGCCCGCTTTGCTGATGCTGGTGCCGCGCGGATACGCCCACACCACCACCGCAAGGCCGTGCGCCTTGGCTTCGGAGGCGATCCCACGCAGCTCCTGGTACATCGACTTGGCCTGCGTCGATCCCGGATAGATCGTGAACCCGACGGCGGCGCATCCGAGCCGGAGCGCGTCGTGAACGCTGCCGGTGACGGACGGGGCGGGATCTTTTTCATCGTAGAGCAGCTCGTGGTTGTTGAGCTTCAAGATGAGCGGAATCTCGCCGGCGAAATCGGTGACCGCGGCTTCGAGGAATCCGAGCGGCGCGGCGTAGGCGTTGCATCCGGCCTCGAGCGCGAGCTCGAAATGGTAGCGCGGGTCGTAGGCGGGAGGGTTGGGCGCGAAGCTGCGCGCGGGTCCATGCTCGAAACCCTGATCGACGGGGAGGATCACGAATTTTCCGGTGCCGCCGAGCTTGCCGTGGTTGAGCATCCGGGCAAGGTTGCTGCGCACGCCGGCGTTTTCCGAATCGTACCAGGAAAGAATTTCGCGCACCCGCTTGGTCATAAAAAAGTCCTCCGCCCCGTTCGTGGGGTCTTGGTTACTTCCACTATTAGCACAGCATCGCGAGCGCCGAATGCGCCGCGCCAAGCACGGCGACATCGGGATTGATGACCACGCGCACCGCGATCTTCCCGAGCATCGGGGCAAGCCTGCCCTTGGCGGCAAATGCGCGCGCGAATTCGCCGCGCTTAAGCCACGGCAAAATTTTAGGCGCGATTCCGCCGCACAGATACACGCCGCCGAGCGCCAACACCTTGAGCGCCAGGTTCGCCGCCTCCGCTCCGTAGATTGCGCAAAACCTCGCGAGCGCGTCAACGCAAACGCCGTCGCGCGCGCTCTCGGCGGCGGCGCTGATCGCGGCCGCCGAATCGCCACCCGCAAGCGCGGCGGTTAGCCACGAGGGTTCCGTGACCCCGCTGCGCGTGCGCAAGAATCGGTACAGGTTGACGAGACCCGGCCCGGACAGCACGCGCTCGCAGCTCACGTGGCCGAATTCATGCTTTAGGAAACCGAGCAAGTCGATTTGCTCTTCGTCCTCGGGCGCGAAGCTCGAATGCCCGCCCTCGGAGACCACCGGGTAGTAGCGCCCGTCGTGACACGCGAGCGCGGCCTCGCCGAGTCCGGTTCCCGCTGCGATCACGGCGACGTTACCCGACCGGGCGGTTGCCTCCGGCAGGCTGTTCTCCTGGATTGTTTCGTAATCGGCGTCAGTCAGCTCGACGACTCCCAGAGCGGTCGCGGCGAGATCATTGAGCAGCCGGACCGGCGCGCCGCCGAGCGCCGCCGAGATTTGTTTCGCGTCGAGCTTCCACGCCAGGTTGCTCGGCTCGGCCGTGCCCAGGACGACCACGCCGGGCACGCCGAAGCCGGCCGCATCGACCCGGACGCCGTCGGATAGAAACTCGGCGCACATCGGCTCGAGGCCCGGATAGCCGGTGCTCCGGTAACGCTGCTTGCGCAGGATCGTAAGGCGCGCCGCGCGACCGTCGCCGGCCTGGAACAATGCGAGCTGGGTTTTGGTGGCGCCGATGTCGCCGGCCAGTAAGATCCGCGCCATGATGGCTCCGTCAGCTCGCTGTCGCGCTTAACCCTCGACCTGCATTAATTCCGCGAGTTCGACTTCCGCCGCGCTGCCGATGTAGATCGGCGCGCGGTCGTGCAGCGACTCGGGTATCAGGTCCAGGATGCGCGATTTGCCGGTCGAGGCCTTGCCTCCGGCCTGCTCGACGATCATCGCCATGGGAGCCAGCTCATACATCAGGCGCAGCTTGCCCTTGGTGCGACCGTCGGGGGTGACTTCGCCGGGGTAGAGGTAGAGGCCGCCTTCGAGCAGGCAGCGATGGAAATCCGCGGCGAATGCGCCCGAGTAGCGCAGCGAGTAGGACGTCGATTTATCTTTGCGGCTGGTCAGATGCTCGACAAATTTGCGCGCGCCCGGATGAAACTTCGAGATATTGCCCTGGTTGACCGCGTAGGCGGTGCCGCGCGGCGGCATCTTGACGCCTTCACGCCATAGCACGAATTCGCCGCGGCGATGGTCGAGCGTGAAGATATCGACGCCTTCGCCGGCGGTGTAAATGAGCTGGGTGCTGGGCCCGTAAAGAAGATAGCCCGCCGCGACCTGATCGGCGCCGGGACGCAGAATATCGGCGACGGCGGCGCCGTGATCAGGTGCGCGCCTGTGGATCGAGAAGATCGAGCCTAGGGATCCATTCACGTCGATATTCGAGGAGCCGTCGAGCGGATCGAAAAGGATCGCGTAGCTCGGATCTCCGCATTCCCCCCCAGCGTGAACCGCGTGCTCCATCTCTTCGGACACCAGGCAGCATACGGGGCGGCGATGCGCGAACGCCTCGAGGAATACCTGATTGGTCCATTGGTCGAGCGTCTTGACCTGTTCGCCCTGGATGTTGGTCGCACCGCTGTAACCGAGTTGGCCGCCGAGCGAGGCGTGGGCCAGCTCGCGCGCGATGCGTTTGCCGATCTGCTCGATGCGTTCGAGGATCAGCGCCAAGTCAGTGTTCGGAAGCCGCGTGCCGTGGTGCGTGGACACATGACGCGCCAGCGTAATCCCCCGGATGCCCATAAAGTATCTCTCCAACTGGCACCCGGCACGCTCCTCAGAGCACGCGCCAGGCGCGTCCGTCAGCCGCCATCATCAGGGCGGCTTCGATCGGTCCCCACGAGCCTGCCGCATACAGCGGTGGATCGGCAGGCGATTCATCCCAAGCAGACAGAATCGGATCGACCAGCCGCCACGAGGCCTCGACGGCGTCGCGGCGCATGAACAGGGTCTGGTCGCCGTGAATGATGTCGCGCAGAAGAGTCTCGTAGGCTTCGGGGGTGGTGGTCGCATAATGAAAATCGACCGCAACCTGCTGGAGGCGGACTTGCGCGCCCGGCACCTTCGAGATGATATGGACCGAGAGGCCTTCGTCGGGCTGGATGCGGATGGTGAGCATGTTGGACGCCAACTGGGCGCGCGGATTTGCGTTATACAGGATTCGGGGCACCGATTTGAAGTAGATTGCAATTTCGCTGGTCCGCTTGGGCATCCGCTTTCCCGTGCGTATATAGAACGGAACGCCCGCCCAACGCCAGTTGTCGATCCAGCAGCGCATCGCGACGAAAGTCTCGGTCCGCGACTCGGGCGCGACGTTCTCCTCGTCGCGATAGGCGGGCGCCGCCGCACCGGACACCAGCCCCGCGCCGTATTGGCCGCGGACCGTGAATTTCTCGATATCCTCGTCGCTGAACGGGCGTATCGAGCGCAACACGTCCAGCTTCGAGTCGCGCACCGCGCGCGCACGGGTGCTGCGCGGCGGTTCCATCGCGACGATACTTAGCACGCCGAGGATATGGCTCTGCACCATGTCGCGCAGCGCGCCGGCGCGCTCGTAGTAGGACGCGCGGGCGCCGACGCCGTCCTCCTCGGCGACGGTCAGTTGCACGTGGTCGATAAACCGCGAGGTCCACAGCGGCTCGAAGATCGAGTTGGCGAACCGCAGCACCATCAGGTTTTCGACCGTCTCCTTGCCAAGGTAGTGGTCGATACGGAAGATCTGGCTTTCGTCGAAATGCTCGGACATCCGGTCGTCGATCGCCATCGCGCTGGTGAGGCTGTAGCCGATCGGTTTTTCGACCACCACGCGGGTGAAGTTCTGTTCGCCGTCGGGAGGACGGATCATCCCGGCCTCATGCAGCATCGCGGCGCAGCTTTCGATAAACGAAGGCGGGATGGCGAAGTAATAGACGTGATTGCCGCCGGTCGCGTAAGTGCGATCGATCTCTTCGAGGCGCGCGCGCAAGCCGTCGTAGTCGCCGCGTTCGGTGAAGCGGCCGCGCACGAAATGCAGCCGCGGGCCGAATTTCTCCCAATGCGCCGGGTCGAGCCGGCGGCGCGAAAACTTGTCGATTCCGTCGCGCGCCAACTCGCGGTAGCGCGCATCGTCGAGATCCTCCATCGAGAACGCGACTATCGGGCTACGCTCCGGCAAATCGCCGTCGAGCGCCAGATTGTAGAGCGCGGGCAGAAGCTTGCGATGGCTTAGTGCGCCGGCGCCGCCGAAGATAACGATCGCGCACGGCGCCACGGCCGCGGGCCTCGAGCTCTGATGATTGATTGCGACGGTATCCTGACTTCCACCAGCCATCGTGGAATTATCTCCTTGAGTTTGAATCGTGCCTGCCGCCCGTGCGGTTAAAATATGCTCCGAACGATCGGGACGCTCATTTCAGGCTAAACCATCGCGGACGCGATGCAAGCCGGGGTTTTGAACCAGTCGATTATTGCCGCATGTAGGGGCGGCCCCGCGTGGCCGCCCGTCTTCCGCGGCGCCGGTTCCGGACGGGCGACGTCCTCGGACTCGGACCGGCGGCCACGCAGGGCCGCCCCTACATCCTCGGGCGTGCTCAGCGAAGCCATTCGGGATCAGAGGGATTCGGCGTAACCCGTGATGCGGTATTTTGCGGGTCCGCCGCCCATCGCGCGGGATTGTCGGCGATATATTGACGAATCGCGCTCAGCTCGGAATCGTTGCGAATAACGTGATCGAAGTACCCTCGCTGCCACAGCCGGTCCGGAAATGGAGGCCACCCGCGCGCCTTCACCTGCCGGATATATTCGCTCGTTGTCATCGTTTTGAACCAATTGATTATTGCCGCAAGCGTAGGGGCGGCCCTGCGTGGCCGCCCGTTTTCCTCAGCGCCGGTCTCGGGCGGGCGGGCGGGCAACGTCCTCGGGCGGGCGGCCGACGTCCTCGAACGGGCGGCCACATAGGGCCGCCCCTACAATATCCCGGAGGCCGATTATTCCATGCAGATGATTCGGCATCACGACAAGGTCTTGCGCCTCGACAGTCGGGAACTTCTTTGGCAGTTCCCGCCACCAGCGCTCGGCGGTCTGGCCGGCAGGATTCAACTCGAGGCCTCGATCGGAAATTGCGCCGAGCAAGCACAAACGGCGCTGAACACATATCGTCACGAAGTAGGCGCCCGGAGTTGAATAATCGAAGTCCGGGAGCCGAATGGATTTTCGCGATGGTAACGGCGTGCGCATTACCGATGCGTCCACCCCGTCGGGCTAGCGCGGGCGAATCTGGTCCTGCTGCACCAGGGTGCGAAGATCGTCGCGCTGAAAAATTCCCGCTACCGCGCGCGTCAGCGCCACCGACAGCACCTGCCCCGGCTGGTCGTACACGCCGGCTTCGTCCTCGGGGCCGAGTCCAAAGCTGCCGATCGGAGGATCGTTGTAAATCGAGCTGCTCGTGCCCTGCCAGAAGGGCACGCTGAAGGGCGCCTTGTAGATCGTCACCTCGAGCGCGAAGTTGGCCGAGGTCGCCCACACCGGCCCGTATTCGCCGTCGGGGCCGCGCCGCTTGATCGCCCATCCGCGCGTGATCGTGCTCGCCAGCACGTAATCCGCCGACGACGGCTTGCCGGGCGTGTAGGCCGATCCCTTGCCCAAGAGCGCGGACATCCCGGCTTCCTCAGCCGACACGCCGATCGCTTTCTGCACGATAGCCGGCAGCGGATCGCAGTACAGGCGCTGCACGATCTGCCCGCTCTGGCCGAGCGAGATCCCGATTGCGGGCTTGTCACCCAGCGGCGCGTGATCGGGCGTGCCGGCGTCCTGGAACGCGCGATCATCGACCGGCTCGAGGACCAGAATCGTGCGATGCGGGAAGGAGTTTTGGTAGCCCTTGACCTGGTACTGGTAGTACTCGAGCTTCTGGACCGAAGTGGGCGCAATCGCAGGCGCCGACGATCCGATCCCGAGCATAGCGCATCCCGCCAGTAGCAGCGCCAATCCCGCGGATGCTGCCGAGAGGGCCGCGGTCTTGGCGAGGAATTGCGGCCGTCGCACGGATACCACCTGCTAGCGTTGCGCGACTTGCGCGCGTTCACGGAACAAAAACAGGGTGCCGCCGACTTCGACCCGGTCGCCGCTGCGCAGCGCCTGGCGGCCCGAGATCGGCTGATTGTTCAGCAAAATCTGGCCGCCCCCGGTGGGACTGATCGAAAACGCGCGCCCTTCCTGCCGGATAATCGCGTGACGGCCCAGCACCGATTTGTCGCCGAACAGCCCGATGTCGCATTCCTCGGCGCGGCCGATGATCGTGACCGGTTTGACGAGCGGATACTCGCGCCCCTCGCGCGCGTTGCGGCTCTGGCTGCGCACCACCATCAGCCATCCGCGCTTTAGCAATTCGCCGACCAGGCCGATGAAGAATCCGATCAGCGCGCCGAGCACGATAATCGCAATCGCGCGGCCAAACGCCTGCGGGAAGGTCGAGGTCAGACTCTGATAGAAAAACCCGCCGAGCGCTCCGCCCACGATTCCGCCCAACGCCCCGTTGCGCCGCCGCGCGTTGGACCGCGACGCCCATCCGACGCCCAACCCGACGAAGATTCCGAGAACGGCCCATCCGAGCGTCCGCCCGACAATTCCGCCCAGCAGATCGAAGGCGACCTCGGCGATTACCAGACCGATCGCGCCGCCGATCATCCCGATCGTCCCGCCCGCCGATGCGCCGCGCAGCGCTTGGCGCCATTGGCCGACGCTGAGCGCCTCGATCGAGGCGAGAAACGCGGCGATGAAAAACCCGATCAGCGCGCCAAGCAGGATATCGCGGCCGAAGACCGAGCGGATGCCCAAAAACGGCTCCGCCGCGCCCCACGCGGCAAAGCCGCCCAAGCCGCCGGCCGCAGCATAGAAGAGCAGCTTCTCGCGCGAAAGATTACTTGCCATCGGATCGATAGACTCGGGGCACAGCATTGCGCGCCGCGCCCCGGCGTTCAAGCGCCACCCCGGAAAACCCCGCCCCCGGCGCGCGCCGAACACAATGTAGGGGCGGCCCTACGTGGCCGCCCGTTTCCGGCGTTGCGGCGATGGCGCGTGTGTCTCAACGCGACAGGCGATTCATAGCGCGGGCGGCCACGCAGGGCCGCCCCTACGGGTTCTGGGGCGCGGGATCGATGGCGGCGTCGCCCAAGCTTTGGCCGCAGTTGCGGCATTGCTGGCGCAGCGGTCCTGCGGGAAATGAGCCACGCGGGGCGGCGCGCGCGCGGCGCGTGCGCACGAAGAATTGCTCGCCGCATCGCGGGCATCGCCGCGCGCGAATCGCCGCGGCGATATAGGTGCTCGCCGCGACCACGATCAGCGCGGACAGAAACACAAACATCTCCCACGACGCGAGATGCAATTCACTCGCGACGGGGCGGCTAAGGCGCATGAAGTCGATCGCGACCAGGACAATCGCGATCAGGAACAATCCCAGCCCGGCCGCGAGCATCGCGACCCATTGGCGCTGCAATCTGCGGATCCCCGCCAGACCCTCACGCTGCGCACGTGTAAGCATCGGCCGCCCGCCGGGTCAGTTGGCTTGCGCGGTCCAGGTGCCATTGCCGCCCGACGGCGTCGAGTTATAGGTGCCGCTCAGCGTGTCGCCGCCCCGTTCACCCTCGAAATAGTAGGTGTCGGCCCCGTACGGGACCTGGAATTGGATATGGTTGCCGCGGATAAATCCTTCGAGCGGCGCGAGCTCGAAGCCCGGCTTGTGAATCACCAGCTCGCCGTGCAGGAATCCGTTGGGCTGCGGACGCAGGCGCAACTCCATCCCCGGATGACCTCCGCCGGGCAAGCCGCTGATGGTTCCGGTGGCGAGCGTGGGACCGACCAGGCTTGCGCCGCCGCCGCTCGATCCGCCGGAGCCTCCGCCGCCCGAACCACCGTAACCGCCTCCGCCGTATCCGCCGCCACTGCTGCTGGGTGAGGTCGCGTAGGCGCCGGAACCGGTCGAGGCGAAGACGCGAAACTTTTTCTGCCCGAAGTATTGCCCGTTGAGATAGAAATTGACGGTGTAGGCACCCGGCAGGAACGCTCCGCCGCGCGAGTTGCCGACCCGGCCGCTGAAGGTGACGGTGCGCTGGGTCGGCGATACGTTCTGCCAATCGTTGACGCTGCCGAGCGTGCGTCCGTCGGGCGCGATATAGGCCGCATCGACGCGATACTGGCTCGACTCGAGGCCGAACAGGCGATTGTCGAACGAGACCTGCCAGCCGACGAACAGCACTTTCGAGACATCGAAGGACGCCGTCGCGCCCGAGATGGCGGTGCCGGTCTTGGTGGTGTTGAGGAACTCGATATCGCGCAGCTTAAGGGGCTTGCGGCGCGCGTCTTCGATCATCGCAAGGCGGCGCGCCTCTTCGGCGCGCTTGGCCTCGTCGGCTTTGGCGGCGTTGGCTGCAGCGGCGGCTGCGGCCGCGGCGTCCCGGCGGGCGGTAAGGTCCTGCGTGACGCTGAACTGATTCTCGGCCAGCATCTGATCGTCCATGTAGAGCGCGATCTTGTAACTGCCGGGCGGCTTGTCGGTCATCGTGGGCATCAGCGCGACGCCGGAGAAATCGGCGGTCTTCTGGGCGGGGCCCAGGTACATCTCCTGATCGCTCGAGGCGATTTGCAACCCGTTGGGATCGTAAAAGCGCGCCTCGACTTTGTCCGCGCGGCCGGACAATCCCGCCAGCGTATTCTTGAAGGTCGCCGACCATTTCAGATAGCGCGCGTTGGTCAGATCGCTATCCGTAAACGAAGACTGCGGCGGCCCGAGCGGCACGCCCTCGCGCGTCGAAAGCGCCAGCGTCATCTGCTCGAAGCCGAGCGGATGCTGTTTGGCCTTGGCCAGCAGCTCCTGATGTTTCCAGGGCAGGCCGTCAATCAGCCCTTTGACGCCGAGCCGGATCTGGAGCTGCGGATCGGAGTAGACATAGGTCGCGCCGAACGCGACCCCGCCCAGCACGATGCAGAAGATCAGCAGTGCGACTGCGCGGCGCGTCGCGCTTTTGGGCTTGCGCGGGCGCGGTCTCAGCTCGGGCGGCATTTCATCCGGGAAAGCGGTGAGCGAAAGATCGTCGGTGCCCGCGCGCGCGGTCACGCCGCGCGCGCCCGCGTCTTCCAGGCCCCGCCCATAGAGCATCATGTCGCGGAAGTCCGCGACGGTGGTGGGGCGCCGGCTGACGTCGTAGGCGAGAGCCGCGTCGATTGCGCCGGCCAGATTGGGCGAGAGCGCGGGGCGCAGCTCGCGGATCGGCGGGAAGCTGAAGGGCGGAAACTTTTCGGGGTCGCGTCCGGTCAATACATAATGCAGGGTCGCGCCGAGCGAGTAGAGGTCGCTGCGCGGATCGACGTTGCCCTGGTATTGCTCGGGCGGCGCGAAGCCGAGCGTGCCGATCATGGTGCCCTTGCTGGCGGCCTTGAACAGCCGGGCGATTCCAAAATCGATCAGCACCGCGCGTCCCTTGGGCGTCAGCATCACGTTGCTGGGCTTCATGTCGCGGTAGATGATTGGCGGTTCGTGGCCGTGCAGGTAGCTCAGCACGTCGCACAGCTGGCGCGCGATATCGATCACCAGCCCTTCGGCCAGCGGCTCGCCGTGCGCCGCCAGCTCTTCTTCAAGGTTGCGCCCCTCGACGTACTCCATCACCAGGTAATGGCGGTTCTGATCGTCGAAGCGATCGGTGATCGCGGGGATCGCCTGATGCTTTAGCTGGGCGAGCGTGTCGGCTTCGCGCGCAAAGTAGTCATTGGCCTCGATACGCCGCGCGTGGTCGATGAAATGATCGACCATCTCCTTGATCGCGCAGGTGCGGTTGGCAAGGCGCTGATCGCGGGCGAGATAAACCACCCCCTGGCCGCCGCCGCCGAGCAGCCGATCGATCACGTAGCGATGCTGGAGCACGGTTCCGGGCGCGAGCGGTCCGGTCGCCGGTCCAGTCAAGTTTGGATTTTCCGCCATCGGTTAAGTCGTTTCCAATCAGCTCGCGTAAATCACGATCACCGAGATGTTGTCGGTGCCGCCGCCCGCGTTGGCGGCCGCGATCAACTCGCGCGCGGCCTCGAAGGGATCGCGATGGCGGCGCAAAATCACCGCGATATCCTTGTCCTCGACATGGGTGGTCAGTCCGTCGCTACACAACATCATCCGGTCTCCGCGCCGCAGCTTGAGCGCGATCGCCTCCGCGCCGGCCGGACCGCTCTGGCGCGCGCCGAGCGAGCGGGTGATCACGTTTTTATGCTCGTGGGTGCGCGCTTCGGCGGGGGTGATCTGTCCGATATCGATCAAGCGCTGCACCAGCGAGTGATCCTTGGTCACCTGCCTGAGCGCGCCGCCTTCAAGAAAATAGCCGCGGCTGTCGCCGACCCACGCGACCGTTGCGCCCGCTTGGGTGACGAGCGCGGTCACCCCGGTCGAACCCATCCCGCGCGATTCCTGGTGGCCCGCGACGTATTCCAGAATTTTGGAATTGGCCTCTTCGAGCGCCGCGCTCATGAGCTTACCCGGATCGATAACTTCGGTACCGGGCAGCCGTGTTTCAACATAGTCGCGGATCGTGGCAACGGCAATTGCCGCCGCGACTTCCCCCGCCTCGGCTCCCCCCATCCCGTCGCACACGACGCACAGGTGATTCTGGTCCGGTTCCACCAGCGAGTCACGTACATATTCGACGATCATCACTGCGTCTTCGTTGTGATCGCGCACCATCCCAACGTCGGTCAGCGCGGCGACCCGGACCCGGTATTGCCCCATCAGGCGCGTAAGCTCGGCCTTGAATTCGTCGATCGTCGCCCAGCGCGCGGCCGGCTCGAACTGGATCGCGCGCAGTATCGCCTGCTCGAGTTCCGGGGTGACCACGTGCGGGGGATAAAAGCGCACCGATCCGGCCTCCTCACGCCAGCTCTCGGTCTCGATCCGGTCGCCCGTGACCCAGGTGTACAAAAGCGCGCCGGCCGAGAACACGTCGGCGCGCTTATCGACCTTGCGCCCCCGGTAAATCTCGGGCGCGGTGTAGCCGTCATTGGGCACCGGCTCGGCCTGCCTCTCATTGTCATTGCTTACGTACTCGAGCCCGGTCATCTTGATGCGTCCCGCGCCCGAGACCGCGACCGACAGGGGGCAGATGTCGTTGAGGCGCAGGCCGCGGCGATGCACGAAACCTATAGCCTGGCAGACCTGAATCGCGGCGCTGATCGCTTCGGGCTCGCTTATCGGCGCCGCGGGCATCGGCCCGAGCGCCTCGTCGGCATAGACCAGATAGACCCGGCCGTGGTCCGCGAATCCCGCGTCGGCGCGCTGGAACGCCGGGTGCGTCAGGGTCATCGACAGCGCCATCACGCGGCCGAATACTTCGCCGAGATCTTCCTGCGCGGTCTGTTCGAGATGCTCCTGAAGATCGGGGGCGGGTGCTTCTTCGACCGGCTCTGCGAGCGCCTGAGCCGGCGGTTGCTCCTGCGTGGGCGCAGATCCGTTGCCTGCCACGGCAGCGGAATCGGGCGGGAGCGTTTCGGCGGAAGGTTCGGTGATCTCGGGGGCGGTGGGCGTGACCTCGGAGGCTTGCGCCGTCTCGTCCGCGGTGGGAGCCGCATCGGTAGCGCCGGCCAAGTCAGCCTCAGCGGGCTGCGGTTGTACGGCGGCGATCGGCGGCAGCTCGGCGGTCTTTGCGCGCGGGCCGTTTGGATCGTCGGGCGCGGGCAGCGGCGCGGTGTCCGCCTGCGGCGAAACTCCAGTGGGGATGGCTTCGTTTTGAGCTTCCGCGGCGGGCGCCGGCTCGGGCCCGAAGCGCTCGCGCAGGATCGCGGTGGCGGGCGGGTCCGCGTCGATTCGGCGCGCGCGATAGCGATTTTCGATCGAGGTTCCCGCCAGCGTGGCAAGAATCTCGAACCCGCCCTTGAGGACTGTTCCCGGGGCGAGCGCCGCCGGCCGGGTTGGAAGCGGCGCGGCGGCCGCCGCGCCTGCGCCGGCCCCGAGTCCCCGGCCACATCGGTCGCAAAATTTCGCTTCGTCGGGCGCCTGTTCACCGCAATCGGGACACTTGATCATGCGCGACTAACCTCGTCGAAACTGCAATATGGCGCCACCCAGAACCACCTGGTCGCGATCCTTCAATTTGTAGAGTTGATCCCGCGAAAGCCGCCCCAGTCCGGCAATGTAGGTTCCGTTGAGACTCCCCAGGTCGCGGACGAAATAGTCGTCGCCACGCTGAACGAACTCGGCGTGCAGATGCGAGACGCGTTCGGCGCCGCGAGTCAGCGCCGACAGATCGATATCGGGCTTCGCGTCCGACGGCTGCGTACTCTGCGCACGCCCGATGGTGGTGTGGACGAACTTGATCGGGAACTCGGTACTTTCTCCGCGCGCGACCAGCCGCGCCGGCGCACCCGAGGTCCGCGCCTTCGGGCTGTCGGGAAATAGCGGCGGCATCGCCGGCGCCGGAGTCTGTGCGGTCCGCGGACGCGCCGGTGCGACGCGCCCCGCACGCTGCGCCGTCGGCGCGGGCGAGCGATTTGCAGTAGCTACCGGAGCGCCCGTACGCGGCGTCGCGGCTCCGGGCCGCAGTTCGCGCGTCTTGGCCGTCGAGGAAACTTCTGGCGCGGGATTCGCTCCGCCCTGAATGACCGAAGCGACGATCTTCGACTTGAGCCCGCGTTCGATTAACGCTTTGGCCCGCGCGCCGAGATCGATCGCTTTTTGCATCGAGGCCCCATGCTGCTTCGCCCCCGCCTCGCGTCCTCCCGCTGGCGCTGGCGGTGGCTGCTGACGCGATGGCTCGGGGGCAGGATGGGTCAGCACCACCGTTGGCATGTTGGTCAGCGACGACGGCGCCGGCGCGACTCGCGGCTCGGCGGAAGAATATCCAGCAGGATAGGTCAGGCGGCCGGGGGTTGGCGCGCTCGGACGAATCGGCTGCGCGGCTGGCGATCGGGCCGGCTCGGAGACCGGATTGGCCAGCACCACGGTCGGCATCGAGCCCATCGAGCTGCCGCCATTGGCAAACCGGCCCGAGGTTGAAGGATGCGCCTGCTCTTCGGACGATGGAATCGGCAGCGCGTCGAGCATCTCACGCGCGGAGGCGAAGCGTTTGTCGATCTGATGGTTTAGCGCGCGATCGATCGCCCATCCGGTCGGATCCGAAACCCACGGCGCGACGCTTTTGACCGGCGGAAAACTGAACGGCGGCTCCAGCGCAGGATCGCGCCCGGTCAGCACATGATGCATCGTGGCCGCGAGCGAATAGAGGTCCGAGCGGGCTTCGACCTTGCCGACGTACTGCTCGGGTGGGGCGTAGCCGGGCGAGCCGATCATGGTGGCCTTGCCGCCCTTGGGCAAGAAGCGTGCGATGCCGAAATCGATCAGCATCGCGCGGCCGTCCTTGTCGATCATGATGTTGCCGGGCTTGATGTCGCGGTAAACGATCGGCGGGTTCTGCCCGTGCAGGAAGTCCAGCACCTCGAGCATCTGGCGCGCGTAGCGCAGGGTCAGCGGCTCGGGCAGCTTGCCGCCGGCTTTGGCCAGCGCGTCCTCGAGGGTGCCGCCCGCGACGAACTCCATCACCAGGTAATGGCGGCCGTTCTCGGCAAAGTGATCGATCAGGGTCGGGATGCCCGGATGGGTAAGGCGTGCGAGCACGGTCGCCTCGCGGGTGAAATCCTCGATGGCTTTTTTCTCGGCGATTCCGTCGCCAAGAATCATCTCCTTGACCGCCACCGGACGGCTGGCCAGACGTGTGTCGTTGGACAGATAGACTCTGCCCATGCCGCCCACGCCGAGAACTTTTCGGACGCGATAGCGGCCGTCCAGGAGATGACCCTCCGAAAGCGGCTCACCCGGGTTCATGATGCGTCCACGTTTTCCGGCTTCGACTCTGCCTGCAGGGCCGGATGGCGCGCCGCCTCACAGAGCGAAGCGATCAGGATATCGGATCGACCGTCAGCTTGAGGAAGGTCTTTCCGATGATAACCTCGTCGCCGGTCTTGATCTCGACCGCGGTGCCAGGCGCCAGGCGCGCGCCGCGATTGACATAGGTGCCGTTTAAGCTGCCGATGTCTTCGACCGTGATCTTGCCCTCAGCGATTCGGATCAGCGCGTGCTTGCGCGAGATCTTGGCCTCGGGATCGTCGGCGTCGAGATCAACCTCGGGAAACGACCCGGTGTCGGGATCCCATCGGCCGACCAGATTGTTGCCATCCTCGAGCGGAAATTCCTGATCCTTGCGTCCGCCGCGGATAACCTTGAGCTTGGCCTTGAATGCCGCTGGCGCTCCTGAGGGCGCCGCCGCGGCGGGCGGAGGCGCGGCGGGCGGAGGCGCGGCTTCAGGCGCCGCTTCGGGCTTGATCTCGCCGGTGGGAGCTTCCGATGGTTTGGGTTCTTCGGCCGCGGACGGCTCGGGCGCGGCTGCCTCAGCCGGAGCCTGTGCCGTGGGAGCCTCTGGCGCGGGCGGCTCGGCGGCGGCGGATGCATCGGCGGCGGCGGGCGCGAGCTTGGCGCCGCATCCGTCGCAGTAATCGAGACCGTCCATGTTTTCGTAGCTGCACTCGCTGCACTTGATCATGATCTTGAGCCCCTGTCCTTCGGCTGTGGGAGATTTTTCGTCCGGTCTTTCTCCTGATGAAACCGGTTTAACTATTCGGGTTTGCCGAAATCCTTTAGCGCATCGGGATCGAGCATCTGGGTTTTGCGCACTACCGCCTGCGCCTGCAACAGCGTGGTCTTGGCGGCCTTGGTCTGCAGGGTCTGGGTCTTCTTGACCTGATCGAGCAGCCCGGCCAGAGCCTGAGTCGCCTTGCTGTTGCCCATCCGCTGAGTGCCCTGGATCGCGTTGCCCAAAAGCCGCGTCGCGCGATCGACGTTGCCGGCCTTGAGTTCCTCTTCCGCCTTGGCTTGCAGCTTGGCGATCGAGACCTGATCGACCAGGTTCATCACCCGCCCGTTGCGCTTGCTGGTGAGCGTGCGATCGAGCGTGTATTCGACGGCCAGATCGCAATTGGCGGAGCCCTCTCCGGTCCCCGGCACATCGTAATGCAATACACTCTGGAGCATCCGCACCAGTCCCGGCTTGCGCGGCGGCAGGACCAAAGTCAGCAGCACGGAGCCGGGCACGCCGGCTTCGAGGTCGCCGAGTTCGTAGGAGATCTTGCGGTCGTCGCCGATGATCGGCGCGCCCATCGCATAAATTTCCGGTGAGGCGCGAAACGTCTCGCGCACTTGCACGCCCTGCGCCAGCGTGACCTCGATTCGCGCGCTGCGCACGCTGACCGCGCGCAGGCCCTGCAACTCGTCGTCGAACAGCGCCGGGATATCGCCCGGGTTGCCGATGAAATGATATTTGCCGTTGGAGTCCTGGGCCAGGCGCTGCAAGAGCTTCTCGTTGAACTCGACCCCGACGCCCATCGTCGAGAACGAAATCTTGTCGCGGTTCTGCTGGACCAGATCGATGCAGGCGGTTTCCTCGTAGGTCTGGCCGTCGGTCAACACCAGCACCCGGTTGAGGCGTGAGGTATCGAGATTCTTGTTGACCTCTTCGATCGCGGCGCGCATCCCGAGCGCCATCTGCGTGCCACCGCCGATCTCGAGCAGATCGATATCGTCGATCGCGCGCTTGACGGCGTCGCGATTGGTCGCCTCTTCCGGCGTCACGATCACCTTGGCCTTGTCGGCGAATGCGACGATCGAGACCTTATCCTGGGGGGTCAGATTGCCGGCCAGAAATTTCACCGCCTCGACCACGTACTCGAGCCGCTGCTCGTCGTACATCGAACCCGAGCGATCGATCACGACGCTCAGGTTGAGCGGCAATCTGCTGCCGCCTCCGCCCGCGCCGCCCCGGCCCTGGGCAACGGCCTCGAGAAGCACATAGAGGACAAAATTTTCCGCGCTGGAGAGCACATGCTGGCTGCTCGCGAGCGCCTCGAAGCTTACCGGTTCCGCCATCTGATGGATCTCCTGGATCTCCCGCAGCCAATTCTAGGTTTATCAATCGACCCTTGGCAACCAATCCTTAAGAGAATACGAAAGAGCCACGGGTGAGGCTATGAGGGCGATTTTCGCCCGTTTCGGCCGCGCCCCCGGTTGGGCTATGCTTTGAGATTGCATCGCCCACCCCCAGGGCACTATACGGAGACCCGGTTATGTCCAACGATTTGAGAGCCAACTGCGCCATCGCGGGCCTCGGCCAGACCCGCATGGGCAAGAATTTCGACCATCCGAACGCGATGGGCTTCGCGGCCGAGGCGATCGAGCTTGCGCTCGCGGACGCGGGCCTTGCGCGCTCGGACCTGGACGGGCTGCTGGTCAATCCGGGCGTCACCTGGATGGAGAACGCGATGGCGTCGTTCACGCTCCAGCAGGCGATGGGGCTGACCGACCTGACCCTGACCGCGACAATGAACCTTGGCGGCGCCACCGCGGGCGCGATGATCATGCACGCCACGCAAGCGATCGCGGCGGGGATGGCCAACGTGGTCGCGTGCGTGTTCGCCGACGCACCCCTGCGGCAGCAGTCGCCCGACAAGGCCAAGACCGGCGCGAAGTCCGGCGGCGGATCGGCGGCGGCCTACGGTTTCGCGCGCGGGCTCAACGCGCACTATGGACAGTTCGGCGTCAACGCGGGGTATGCGTTCGTCGCCCAGCGCCATATGCATAAGTACGGCACCCGCCAGGAACATCTTGGCGAGATCGCGGTCGCCGAGCGCCGCTGGGCTAACCTTAATCCCGCCGCGCAGTTCCACGACACGCCGATGACGATGGACGATTACAATGCCGCGCGATGGGTCGTCGAGCCGTTCCACCTCTATGACTGCTGCCTGGTCAGCAACGGCGGGCTCGCCGTGATCGTGACTTCGGCCGAGCGCGCCAAGTCGCTCAAGCATCCGCCGGTCTATATCCTCGGGATGGGCCAGGGGCATCCGGGCGGTGATCCGATGGATACGCTGGTCTCGGGAGCGCCGCTGGCGAAAAAGATCGCGTTCAAGATGGCGGGAATCGAACTTGCGGACATCAACTTCGCCGAGCTGTACGATTGCTACACCTTCACCGTGCTGGTCACGCTCGAAGACTATGGCTTTTGCAAAAAGGGCGAAGGCGGTCCGTTCGTCGCGGGCGGGCGCATCGGGCCGGGCGGCTCGCTTCCGGTCAATACCGGCGGCGGACAGCTCAGTTCGTTTTACATGTGGGGCATGACCCCGGTCGCCGAGGCGATCGTGCAGATGCGCGGCGAGGCGGGGGCGCGGCAGGCGCCGCGCCATGATATCGGCCTGGTCTCGGGCAACGGCGGCATCCTGTCTACCCACTCGACCCTGGTTCTCGGAGCAAGCGCCTAAACTGTACTGAGTATTGCGGCGTTGCCGGACTGCTCTTCGCGCCGGTGGCGAAACTGATTCATTTCGAGTAATCAAACTATAATTTCCATGGCATCTGTAGGTAAACCAGTTCCCGCTATCACTCCCGATATGGCCGGTTTCTTCGAGGGCGCCCGCCGCGGCCAGTTGATGGTCGAGCGATGCGACCACTGCGGCACGCTGCGGTTCCCCGCTCACGAGCTGTGCGCGAAGTGCCTGGCGACCGGAGCGAAATGGGTTCCGGTCAGCGGACGCGGCGAGATATACAGCTTCAACATCATGCACCAGGTCTATCATCCGGGCTTCGCCGACGAGGTTCCCTACGCGGTGATCGTGGTGAAGCTGGAAGAGGGGCCGAAATTCATTTCCAACCTGGTCGGCATCAAGCCCCACGAGATCCGCATCGGGATGCCGGTCGAGGTCACCTTCGAGCGGCTGAGCGACGAAGTGATGATACCGAAATTCCGGCCGCGCGCGCGCCCCTGATCCCGCCCGGCGCGCCCGAAAACCATCTATCCATCCAACTATCCAAATATAATTTCAAGTGGCAACGGCAAATCGATGATAGCGCTCGATACCAAGTATCTCCAACGACTGGTGGAAAGCTCGCCCGATATAATTATCGCGGTCGATCGCGAAGGCGTGATTATCTATTACAACGACGGCGCCCGCCAGAACCTCGGCTTCGCGCCCGAGGAAGTTATCGGCCGGCCCTGCACCCAGACCATCTATCCGTCCCTCGAAGAGGCGCGCCGCGTGATGCTGGCGATGCGCGAGTCGGCCAACGGCAACCGGATCGCCAACTTCGAGACCGTTTTCCGCGGCAAGGAGGGCAAGCTCATTCCGGTCATGATCTCGGGCGGTCTTATCCACGACGACCAGGGCAGCGAGATCGGCTCGATCGGGTTCGCGCGCGATATCCGCCGGATGCGTCAGCGCGAGCAGCTCGCGACCGCGGGTGAAATCGCGGTCAGCCTGGCGCACGAAATCAACAATCCGCTCGAATCGATCCTGAACAACCTCGACTTGGTGGCGCGCTCGATGGATAGCCATTTGAACGAGTCGGAAAAGGTGGTCGAGAACGAACGCGTCGATTCCATCCGGGCCAGCCTCGAGCGCGTACAGGCTATCGTGGGCCGGCTCGACGAGATGGCGCGCAATGGAGTGTACGAGACCCGCGACTACCTTGCTGGCAAGCGGATGGCCGACTTGGCTCCGCGCGAAACCCGGCGCGAAAAACCGCTCGCGCCGGAACCCGCCCCGGCGCCCGGCGGCGTCCCGCAACCGACCGAGGACCTGCCGCTGGCCGGGATGTCGATCGTCGTGCTCGACGACGACCTGGCGGTGGTAAACTCACTCGGCGACGTGCTCCGCGCCGAGAAGTGCATAGTCCATTGCGCGACCCGGCCGTCGGCCGCGCTGGGAATCCTGCGCAACGTCAAGGTCGATGCGGTCATATCCGACGTCGTGATGCCCGAGATGGACGGCTACGATTTCTACATGACGGTCAAGAGCGAAATGCCGGAGCTGCCCGTGATTCTGATGACCGCGTACTACTACGACAAGGATCACATCATGAAGCGCGCGCGGCTCAAGGGTCTCGAAGGCGCGCTGTTCAAGAAGCCGGTCAATCCGCAAAAGCTCCGCCAGATGCTCGCCCAGCTCCGCCAAAAGTCGCGCGCCGCCGCCCTGAACGCCACCGCGCCAGCCCCCAAGCCCGCGGCGCAGGGCTGACCGGCGGCGGCGGCTCGACAACTTCGACCGGAACTCGTGCTAGCGGCCGATCTTCGGCACGGACGCGGTAAAACGCCAGCCTTCGCGATCGAATCCCGAAACCCGGCGCGCGCCGGCCGGAAGGCATCGCGCGTCCGCGCCTTGGGGGTGGACGGGGCTTGATGCGCGCGCGGCGGTTCGCTTGAAGACTTCGAAGCGCCTGTGGGACTATCGTTCAATCATGGCGGATTTCGAGACAATCGTTTACGAAAAGCGCGGCGCGATCGCTACGCTCACAATGAACCGGCCCGAGCGGCTTAACGGGATGACCAACCTGATGCTGCTCGAAGCCGGGCGCGCGCTGGCTGCCGCCGCCGCCGACCGCGAGGTGCGCGTGCTGGTGCTGACGGGCGCGGGCCGCGGCTTTTGCCCAGGCGCGGACCTGGATCGGATAGCCACGCGCGCCGACGACGCGCCGCTTACGCCCGCCGACTTTCGCGTCCCGGTGCTCCTGCATGAGATGTCGGCGGTGACGATCGCGGCGATCAACGGCGCATGCGCGGGCGCGGGACTCGGATGGGCGTGTGCGTGCGACCTGCGCTACGCTGCAGCCTCGGCCCGCTTCAACACCGCCTTTCTCGAAGTTGGCGTGGCGGGTGACATGGGCGGTCCGTGGACGCTGCCAAGAATTGTCGGCGCGGCGCGCGCCCGCGAGCTTTACCTGATGCCTGACAAGTTCGACGCGGCGGAGGCTTTGCGTATTGGCATGGTCTCGCGCGTGTTTCCTGACGCGGACTTCCGCGCCGGGGTCGCCGCCATCGCGCAGCGCCTGGCCGACGCCGCTCCGATTGCGCTGCGCACGCTCAAGGCGAACTTCGCCGACGCGGAACGGATGGACCTTGCGGGCTACGTCGCGCTGGAAAGCGAGCGCCATCTGCGGATGTTCACCACTGAGGACACGCGCGAGGCTTTCGCCGCGAAAGTCGAAAAGCGCAAGCCGCGCTTTACGGGACGTTGAGCGCCTTGCGTTAAGCGCGAAACGTTAAGGAGGATTCGCACATGTGGCTACGACTGCGACAGATAGCGCTGGTCGCGCGCGACCTTGATGAGGTGACCGCCGACATGCACAAGGTGCTCGGCTTGGAGGTCGGCTACCGCGACCCCGGCGTGGCGACCTTTGGATTGCGCAATGCGCTCTTTCCCGTCGGCAACCAGTTCATCGAGGTTGTCTCGCCCGTGCGCGAGGGCACCGCGGGCGGCCGCTATCTCGAACGCCGCGGCGGCGACGGCGGCTACATGGTCATCTGCCAGTGCGACGATCACGCGCCGCGCAAGCGCCGCATCGCCGAACTCGGCATCCGCAAGGTGCTCGACGCCGAGGGGCGCGGCTTCTCGAACATGCAGCTCCATCCGCGCGACACCGGCGGCAGCTTTCTCGAGATCGATTTCCAGGCCGGTGACCAATCACCCGACGGACCTTGGGAGCCGGCGGGCAAAAACTGGAAGGCGGCGGTGCGCACCGAGGTCGTCCGCGCGATCGCCGCGGCCGAGATTCAGTCGCCCGACCCGGCGGCGCTGGCGGCGCGATGGAGCGAAATCACCGAGATTCCAATCGGCCGCGACCCAGCCGGCAACTCATGCCTGCGCCTTGAAAACGCCACGCTGCGCTTCGTCAAGGACGCCGACGGCCGCGGCGAGGGTCTCGGCGGACTCGATCTCGTCGCCTCCGACCGCGCGCACCTGCGCGACGGCCTCGTGAATCTGTGCGGGATGCGCATCCGCACCGTCGATGCGTGAGCGCCAATCACTGGATCGGATACGGCAACGCAAGTCGCCGCGCGCGCGATTACCTGCGCGCATAGGTCTTGCCGCGGCGCAGCAGGATCAGATGGCGCGTGCCGTGATTGCTGGTCAGGACCGGAGTCAGGTCCAGTGCTTCTCGCTGCCGCGCGCGCCATACGCGCGCCGGAACGATCACGTAGCCGGGAGGCGCGTCGCCGAGCCGGCCCTTGAGCGCCGGCGCGTCGCGATCGAGATAGAACAGCAGCGGCGCCAATTCCTCTCGGAAACCAAACGTGTAAAGCGGATCGGACGGCCCGACCGCGCGGTTAATTTCCAGCGCCGCCGGACGATAGCTCGAACCCGCGCAATCGCGCGCCTCCTGGTGCGGTATGTAGATCAAATTGAAGACGATCGCGATCGCGCACGCCGCGCCGAATCCCAATCGCGCCGCGCGCGCCCAGCGCGGATCGCGCACCGACATCACCAGCCACGCGAGCATCAGCGCCGCCGGCGGCCACAGCGGCAGCAGATATGAGCGCCGCTTGTAGGCAGCCAGGTTGAAGAACACGACCGTGACGATCCAGAAGATCGCGAACAGCCGTATCGCGGCGCGCACGCGCGGCGCGGCGTCATCATCGCAGGATGATTCGGCGCTGGCCGCGGCGCGCGGCCATAGCGCCCGCGCGACGGCGATCGGAACCAGCAGGCTCTGCGGCGCCGAGTTCAGAAACAGCGGCTTGACGTAGTACCACGGCGCCATCGCGCCCAGCGATCCGAAAAACCGCCCGAAGTTTTCGCTCCCGAGCTGACGGTTGAGAAACCCCATCCGCCCGCCAAGGTAACAGGCCGCGTACCAGCTCGAAGCGATCGCGGCGCCGACGATCAGCGGCCCCGGCTCGAGCATCGCGAGCATCTGCCGCCAGCGCCGCTCGCTCGCCATGAACGCCACCATCGCCGCGCCCGGCAGCAACGCGCCGATGGGGCCCTTGGCGAGCACGCCCAGCCCGAGAGTGAGCGCGAGCAGGTACAGGAGCATCCGATGCGCTGGCGTATCAATCAGCGCGTCGCGCTTTTCCGGCAGCCATCGCACGAACGTGAACAGCGCGGCGGCCTCGAAGAAGCACAGCGTCATATCGACGCGGCCAAAGCGGCCCTGGTTGATGTATTGATACGAGCCCGCGAGCGCGAGGCCGGCCAGAATCGCGCCCTCGGCACCGAACAGCCAGAGCGCGAACGCGATCGTCATGATCACGCCCGCGATCGCATAGAACGCCGCGGCCGCGCGCAGGTTGGCCGCTGTCACTCGGCGCTGCCCGGTCAGCCGGTCGAGCGCGAACGCGGTCCAGTGGAACAGCGGAGGCTTGTACATCGGCTGCGCGCCGTTTTCGAGCGGAAACAGCAGCTGCCCATGCTCGACCATCTGCTGCACGAACACGGCCTCGACCGCCTCGTCACCGCCGCAAATATCGCTTGCGCCGAGCCGGTTGGTCAGCAGCACGGCGGCGGCGATCACGATCGCGCCGAGCGCGAGCCAAATTCGGGCTGGTTGCGATTTCATTTCAAGTGCCCACTGCCGCGCTCAATTCCCTCTCCTTGTGGGACTGCCGATAAACGGAGAAAAGCACCTTTGCAACTTGTAGATACCCGCAGGCAAGCGGCCGCCGGGACGGCGGCCCTACTGGCGTTAAGCCTTTTCTCAGTAGGGCCGGCGTCTCGCCGGTCATTCAAGCCGCGCTTCGCCATTTATCGACAGTCTCACAAGGAGAAGTTATCGAATTCGAGGTGATGCATTTATGCAAAATGACTCCAACACGGAAAGAAAAATGATCGCCACGAGCTTCGCGTCAGTCGAGTTCATAGCGAAAGATGTTGAGCCGTGCGATCCGGGGTTTGTCGTATCCGCGCCATTTCGCCGCCGGTACCTCGGGCGGCCCGATCCGCCGAAATCCCAGCCGCGTGAAAAACCGCGCCGCGCGATCCTCGCTGGTGCAGGCGAACACGTAACGCAGCATCCGCGCCTGCGCCTCTTTGACGCATTCCTTGACCAGCTCGACGGCGACGCCTTCGCCCTGAAAGCGGGTCAGCGTGTACATCGCCGTGATCTCGCCGGCGCGTTCGCGGCGGTAGGGGTCGGTCAGCAGCGCGCAGATGCCGGCCAGATGCTCGTCGCCGATCCGGTAGCCGAAGCATGACGGCAGGATGCGCGCGATCTGCTCGGGCGTGCGATGCAGCAGAAAACCCTCTTCCTGGGCGCGCACGATGAGCGCCTCGACTTCCTCGAAATCATCGATCGAGATCGGCAGCACGCGCCCGTATTGCATCTCGGTGAACAGCGTCCCCGAGCCGACGAAGCTGAACAGCTCGTCGTACACGCCGCGCGGCGCCACCAGGTTGACCGAGCTGACGCCGTCCTTGAGCGCGCGATCGGCGGCCCGCACGATCGCTCTGCGCACCCGCGAGCCGCTTGTGCCAAGGGTGCGGCGAATCCGGGTCATCTCGACGAATGACAGGCGGTTGCCCTTGCGATCGTTAAGTCCGTCCTGACGGTCGAGAAAGATCAGCTTGAAGACGCGCAGGCGGCTGGCGAGTTCCTGCGCGAACACCACCAAGTCGGCCGGATCGTCGTCGATAGTCGAGGCGACGACGATCGAGCCCGCGCGCAGTCCCTCCCAGATTTGCGCGACCGCGGAATCGGGCGGATACGGCCGCGAGCGCAATCCGAGCGCGGGATTGAAGACCGGAATCGGTGCGCGCGGCGCCATCCGCCCCATCCTTTCGAGCAGCTTGGGCAGCGCGGCCGGCGAGACGATCGCGATGCATCGCGTCTGATTGCGCCGCAGCTCGCGCAGGGTCCGGATCAGCGAGTTGAAATCGCTGATCCGGTCGCCGCCCGGCGGCACCATCGCGAACAGCAGGCTCTTTCCGTAAAACTCCTCGAGGTAGAAGCTCTTCTCGGAAAAGCTCGGCGCGCGCGGGCGCGCATCATGCGCGGCCAGCGCGGGCGGATTCGTCGCGGCGTCGCTCACGGCTGAATCTTTGGCGTACGGATGCGCGATCTCCGGCCATTGATTTGACGCCTGACCCGCGCGGGGGACACTCGAGTTCGCACCAACGGATTAGTTCTTGGCTGCGGCGGCCGCGGCCGCGGCAAGCGCGTCGGATGGCGATTTGGACGACGCGATCTCGGCCAGCGACGAGTCCGAGAACACTTCGAGCAGCACGCGCTGGCCGCGTTCCCATACCCGGTACATCCGGCAGCTCGGCTGCAGCGCGCACGAGCTCGAGCCGTCGGTGCATACGTTGAGCGTGATCGGTCCTTCCACGGCTTCGATTATATCGCGAAATGAGATGCCGTTGGCGGGCCGCGCGAGTTGGTAGCCGCCGCCGGGACCGCGGCGCGCATGCACCAGTCCCCGCCGCATCAGGTCGCGGATCACTTTTTCGAGATAGTATTTCGGAATCTGCTCGTGGCGGGCGATCTCGGTGCCGCGCGCGACTCCGCCCGGGCGATCCGCCATGTAGATCATCGCGCGCAGCGCGTACTCGATCTTTCGCGGTATCTGCATCAGGCTCATGATGATCTTCCGGCGCGCGCGCGGGCGGCGGCGCGTTACGCTCCCGCCGCCGCGATCGGAGTCTCGCGCGCCGCAAGGATTTGCTCGACGTACTTGGCCATCAGGTCGCTCTCGTAATTCACCGCGGCACCCGCCTTCTTGTAGCCCAGCGTGGTGACCTTGAGCGTATGCGGGATCAGCGCAACCGAGAAGCGCCGCCCGCGAATCCCAAAACAGGTCAGGCTGACCCCGTCGAGCGTGACCGATCCCTTCTCGATCAGGTAGCGCGTGGCGGCGGCCGGCGCTTCGAAAATATAGAGCCGCGAGTCGCCCTCGGGCTTGATCGACACGATTCGTCCGACCCCGTCCACATGCCCCGCCACCAGATGGCCGCCGAGCAGCTTGCCGAGCGTCATGCAGCGCTCAAGGTTGACGCGATCGCCGGGTTTCAGCGCACCAAGCGTGGTGCGGCGCAGGCTTTCAGCGGATACCTCGACGGAGAATTTGCCCCGCGATTTCGCGACGATCGTCATGCATCCGCCGCTGATTGAGATCGAATCACCGATCTTCATTTTCGCCATGGGCAGCGCGGTCTTGATCGTCAGCACCGCGCCCTGGCGCGAGCGCTGTTGCGCCTCGACGATTCCCAAGTCTTCAATTATTCCGGTAAACACAAGGTCTAAGTTTGCGCGCGGGGTTTAGACAATCCTGCGGAGATAAAAACCCAGAAAAATCTTACCTTTTTGGCGCCGCCCTGCCAACCATTGACGGACTGGTTCAATTTGCGAAAGGTGTCATTCCTGCGTGCGTGGCTGCCGCGCGCGAGGAATCCCGAGGCGCTCGGGCGCCCCGCCTGCGAGTGGCGCATACGCCGAGAACGGGATTCCTCGCGCGGCAGCCACGCGCGGGAATGACACCGGTGAAACAAGCCACGGTCCGAGCGGTGCAGCGGATGACTCCGAAGCGCAGCACAAGGTAGGCTCGACGCGATGAAGGCAAAATCGAAGACCAAATCGCCACTGAAAAAGATCGACAACGGGCAAAACCTCAAGGCTCTGCTGTTCGACTTTGGCGGCACGCTCGCGTTTCTGGATTACGAACTGCTCGCGCGCGAGTTCAGCCGGCCCGGCCGCAAGCTCGATGCGCTGGGCCTCGAGCTCGCGGAGTATCGGGGCCGCGCGATGATCGACCGGTACATGATGAGCGGCCGCGAGCGCGACCCGAATCGCGGCTACGAAGAATTTTTCCGCGAATGGCTGGGCGCGGCCGGAATTCCCGAAGAGGAAATCCGCGAATGCGGCGAGCGCTTCCAGAAGATTCATCGCGAGGCGACACTGTGGCGGGTCGTCCGCCCCGGCACGCGCGAGGCTCTGGAGCGCCTGAGGCGCGCGGGCTACAAGCTCGCGATCGTGTCCAACGCCGAGGGCCAGGTTGAAGGCGACGCGCACCGCTTCGGGCTGGCGGAATTTTTCGACACGATAATCGACTCGCATGTCGTTGGCGTGGCGAAGCCCGACCCGCGGATTTTCCAGATCGCGCTCGAGCGATTACGCATCGCCCCGAACGAAGCCCGCTACGCCGGCGATATCTACTCGATCGACATGCTGGGCGCCCGCGCCGCCGGAATCGACGGCCGGCTAATCGATCAGCACAACCGCTACGACTGGGTCGATCACCCGAAGATCCGCGCCGCCGGGGAGTTGCACCGGGTTGAGTAGGGGGCAGCGGAATGATTCACCACCGGTAATTTTAAGGGAGGGGATTCGATGTGGGCAGATAAGCTTCTAGCGGCGATAATGGAACGAGGGTACTCGAAGGATTGGCCCAAGCGAGTCTCTGCGGGATTTAAGGACTTGTTCGGGTCGGCGGGCGGTCGGTATCCGGCAAGTGCTGCGCGAGTAGTCAAGATCAGAGCGCCGGAGATGCCCGAGACCGATGACGGTCAGAACGTCCCGTACGCCGCACTGATTCATCCGAGTAATCCAGATTCGGGTGTGTATGGCGGAATGTCGCTTGCGATCTTCCCGGCACCAGATGCGCCTTGTCTGCTTACCTTCGTAGTCGGTACGAACGGCCTCGCGCCGGATGAAAACGTGCTCGGTCGGCCGGGGCATGCTCGAAAGCTCAACGCACTATGCGGATGGCTCAACAGCAAGCAGGCGCGTGGAAGGCTGGTTGCCTGGGCTAAGCAAGAGCCTTCGCGAACCGATCTCGCAATTCCTGGCAACGTCGGTTCTGAGTTCTCGAACTATGCGCCAGCGTTCAGAAAGTATGGCCGAGTTCTCTACGGGATTTATGCCCCCACAGGAAACAAGGAGCAGACGCTCGAAGCACTAACTGCTTTTTTGGATCTGATGTTCGAGGAGCGCGACGAAAATCCGATCAAGCAATTCCAGATCGAACGCGATTCGATCCGGCAACAATGGCTCGAGCATCTTATGCCAGACATTTCTGAGCATGACGCTGCGACTCTTTTAGATCAGCGGCGCTATGTCGTTCTGCAAGGGCCGCCGGGTACCGGGAAAACCCGAATGGCGCGGGAGTTGATTCGCAAGCAGTATGACGGACGCGGACGAACGATCCAGTTCCATGCGAATACTACATACGAGAATTTTGTCGGAGGACTCGCACCGGACACCGCAGTGGATGCTGTGGGTCTGAAATTCGCGCCCAAAAAAGGATTTCTGATCGAGGCCGCTGAGCAAGCAAGCTCAAGCAAAAAGCCCTATCTACTGCATATTGACGAAATCAATCGCGCAGACTTGTCAAAGGTCCTTGGCGAAGCGATCTACCTATTGGAAGCCGACGACAGCTCCGATCGGTCCCTTGATCTACCATTCGACTTTGGGCCTCCTTTCGGCCAGCGCCTGTCGCTCCCCAAGAATCTGCATATCATAGGAACCATGAATACTGCCGATCGCAGTCTCGCGGTGGTCGACGTGGCGATTCGGCGGCGGTTCGCGTTTCAGAAACTGTGGCCGCAAATGAGTGTCGTGCGCGCGGGCGGTAGCGAGACAATGCAGCATGCCTTCGCCGAGCTTCTCAGCATCTTTGTCGAGCATGCGACCGACGATGCATTCCAGTTGATGCCCGGACACTCCTACTTCCTGGACAAAGATCCGAATAACGCGGGGCAGCGCTTACGAGTCACGCTAGCGCCTCTCATAGAGGAATATCTCGCCCAAGGTTATGTCACGTCATTCGCGGAACCGCTGCGATCTTACCTACAATGGATTAACACGTTGTGAAAGTTCGCCGGCGGAAAAAACCTCGGCAGGGAGGGATCGCGGAATCCGCGCGTCCCCCGCAGTTTCGGGCGTTTCCAAATGCCAAGCTTCTCGAAATTGCAGATTCCGGCAGCGCGCGCTTGCCAGCCGAGTTCCTACTTGGTGGACAATTTCCCAGAGACGCCACCGCGCAAATCGCGCGACTCGCAGAGCAGTTCATTTATCAAAATTTCGAAAGGCTCCGGTCTGTCGGAGTTGAACTCCGGGCGCATTTTGACGGCTCCGAAGTCGATTTGGATTGTACCGCGACCAACCGAATTGGTGCGGTCTCTCTGCTTTCACCGAGCAGCGGCAAATTCGATTTCGGTCTGATCGTCAGCCCGCGATTCGGATGGTCGGGCGTCGGTGCGGTGATGAATGCGACCGGCTGGCGGGTGCTTCCATCGCCCTTGGCTCAGCCAATGCTTCCCCGCTCTGATCGCAAAATTCCGCCGTGGCTGCTGTCGTCGATCGTGCTCGTTAGGCTCAAGATTTTGCTCGACAGCCTTGAACGTAAATTCGATCTGGTGCGCGAGGCACGCCCTGCCCCTCGCGGCACCGTGGATTGGGGCGGATACGCGAGCCGCCAGATCAGTCGAGGGCTTTTTCTTCAGGTGCCGTGTCAATTTCCAGACCTCCGCGACGATCGTCGCCTGAAGTCTGCGATTCGATTCGCGGTCGAGGTCCATCTTGGCAGTCTCGAAACCCAGCGCTATGCAGGAATTTACGTGCTTAAGTTGATCGAGCTTTGTCAGAGGCTCAAAGATCGACTTCGTGACGTGGTTCCAGTGCGCCCGCGACCCGCAGAAATATTCGGATGGATGCGCTCCAGGCTCAACACGGAGGCCTACACCGGCGGGATCGAGGCTATAGAATGGACCGCCGAGCGAAGGGGCCTCGGCGGCTCGAGCGATTTGCGCGGTCTCGCATGGTCGATGTCGATGGAGGAATTTTTCGAGGCGTGGGCGGAGGTGATCGTCGATCTCCTTGCGCGCCGCGCAGGCGGAGTACTTAAGACCGGTCGCCAGCGAGAAACGGTAATCCCCATTTCGTGGGATCCTCCGTACTTGGGTTCACAGAAATCGCTGGTTCCCGATGTTGTCCTCGAGCGTGAAGACCTAACTCTGATCGTCGATGCAAAATACAAGCAGCATTGGGAGGAGATGCAGGATAGCCGTTGGCAAAACCTGAGAGAGTCAATTCGCGAACGACATCGCGAGGACTTGCTTCAAGTGCTTGCCTACTCCGCCACTGCGCGGACGCCGAGGGTTGCGGTCTGCCTGGCGTATCCATGCCGGGAAGAAACCTGGCTCTCACTGCGCGAACGTAAGCAGTTGTTTCATCGCGCGACCATTCCAGCACGGAATCGTAGTATCGAGTTGTTGCTGACGGCGTTCCCGCTCTCGACGCGATTGCTCGACGAGGTGGTGGGCGAAACAGCATCGCAGATCGCGCGTTGGGATCCGTAGAGCCCGTGTGTTGATAACGACCGCCGCCGTCCGGCGAAACCGAAAAGGGGAGGACAGGAAGGATGCGAAACGTTAATAGACATCTTCGAGTGTCAGGAAAGCTAGTGTTAATGGCGAGATTCGAGGTGCTTTCGAGATTTCATCATTTGCCCTGGCGTCAACAAGCCAAAGCCATACGGATGTTGGTAGAGGCGCTGGCCCCGCTCCCGCAAATTTTGGAAGCCGCTGCACAGACGGGTGTTCCCTCTCCTCGAAGCTGAGAAATTCCGGGATTTCTCGCCGGGGCTGCCAACGCGAGGTGTTCGGCCCGGATTATCGCGAGCGCCGGCACTGGCTCGAAATGACGGGGCCGGGGATCGCGATGAGCGCGCGGCCGGCGCCCTCCGATCGTCATTTCGAACCGAGTCCGCGAGCGTGAGAAATCCCGGATTCCGCATTGACGGGCCGGGATAAACGCGCCGCTGCGTTGCGGCGCAGGTTGATCGCGTGGCTGCGCTCTGTTACTTTCAGATATGGCGCGTCAGAAAGCCACGCACGCGTATCAACCCATCGCATCGGATCAAAGCCCGCAGGACAACTGCGGGCTTTTTGCTTAAGGAGGGACTCCCAATGCCGCATTCGGAGCTTCGCGAAGGTCTAACTTTCGACGACGTTCTCCTGCTCCCCCAGTTCTCCGACCTGCTGCCCACCGCCTGCGACGTCGCGACCCTGCTCACCCCGAAAATCCATCTGCGCATCCCGCTGGTCTCGAGCCCGATGGATACCGTCACCGAATCACGCACCGCAATCACGCTGGCGCAGCATGGCGGGATTGGATTTATCCATCGCAATTTCTCCCTCGAGCAGCAGGCCGCCGAAGTCGAAGCGGTAAAGAAATATGAAAGCGGAATGATCGCCGACCCGATAACGGTGCATCCCGAGCAGAAGATCGGCGAAGCACTCGCGATCATGGAGCGCCATCACATCTCGGGCCTGCCGGTGGTCAGCGACGGCCGCCTGGTCGGAATTTTGACCAATCGCGACTTGCGCTTCGAGAAGCGCCTGGACAAGCCGGTGCGCGACGTGATGACCACCAAGCTGGTCACGGCGCGGCCCGGAATCTCGCTCGAAGAGGCCAAGGAAATCCTGCAAGCGCATCGGATCGAGAAGCTGCTGCTCACCGACGAGCGCGAGCGGCTGCGCGGCCTGATCACCGTCAAGGATATGGACAAGGCGACGCGCCATCCGCATTCGAGCAAAGATCAGCGGGGCCGCCTGCGCGTGGGCGCCGCGATCGGCGTCGGTCCCGAGCGCGAGGCGCGCGCCGCCGCGCTGATGCGCGCGGGAGTGGACGTGCTGTGTATCGACACCGCGCACGGGCATACCCACAACGTGCTCGAGGCGATCCGGGCGACGCGCCGCGAATGCCCCGAAGTCGAGATCATCGCCGGCAATATCGCGACCTCAGAGGGCGCCAAGGCGCTGATCGACGCGGGCGTGGACGCGCTGCGAGTCGGGATGGGGCCGGGATCGATCTGCACCACGCGGGTGGTGTCGGGCGTCGGTGTGCCGCAGATAACCGCGATTATGGATACGGTCGCGGTCGCCGAGCCGCGCGGAATTCCGGTGGTCGCCGACGGCGGCATCCGCTTCTCCGGCGATATCACCAAGGCGCTCGCGGCGGGCGCGGCCTCGGTGATGATCGGCTCGCTGTTCGCGGGCACCGAGGAAAGCCCCGGCGAGACCATTCTGTATCAGGGCCGCACCTACAAGCTGTATCGCGGGATGGGGTCGATCGGCGCGATGACCGAGCGCACGCGCGATCGCTACGGCTTGCAGGAGGCCGAAGCGGGCAAGCACGTGCCCGAGGGAATCGAGGCGCGCGTGCCGCATCGCGGGCCGCTCGCCTCGAATATCGAGCAGCTAATCGGCGGCTTGCAATCGGGGATGGGCTACCTGGGCGCCGCGAATCTGGCCGAACTCCGCCGCCGCGCGCGCTTTATCCGCGTCACCGACGCCGGCCAGCGCGAGAGCCACGTCCATGATGTGTTCATCACCAAGGAAGCACCCAACTATCGCCAGTAAGTGGAGACTGTCGATTATTTTTCCAAACACCCCGCCGATGTCATCCTGAGCCGAAGGCGAAGGATCTACGCGAAGCGATTTTCTTAAGCCACGCCAAGGCCTTTCGCACTAATCGCTTCGCGGAGATCCTTCACGGAGCTGGTCCTGAGCGGAGCCGAACGAGCAACCTCCGTTCAGGATGACGGACAAAAACTTGACGTTTATCGACAGTCTCAAGTGCGCGCGGGAGCCTCGATCGCGCGGGTTTCGCCGCGCGGCGCGAAGCTCGCGCGGAAGAATTTTGCTCGAAGATCGCCGCGCGCCGTGTCACAATCCAGGCGGCGCGCGGGCGCTTCAATTATGACGCATAGCAATAAAATCCGGGTCGGGGTTCTGTTCGGCGGACGTTCGGGCGAGCATGAAATATCGCTGCGCTCGGCGCTGTCCGTGATGTCCGCGATGGATCCGGGGCGCTACGAGATCGTGCCGATCGGAATCGATCGCGACGGCAAGTGGTATCTCGAAAGCGACGCGCTCAAGATGCTTGCCGCCGCCACTCCGCATCTGGCCGCGCTCGAAGCCGGCGGCACTCCCGTCACTCTGCTGCCGCATCGGGACAGCCGCGCGCTGGTCAGGACGCCGTCGGCGGCTCTGGGAGCGGTCGCGCAAACCGGAGGCGCGGCGAGCGCACCTCTCGACGTGATCTTTCCGGTGCTGCACGGAACCTTTGGCGAGGACGGCACCGTGCAGGGACTGCTCGAGCTGACCGGAATTCCATACGTCGGCGCCGACGTGCTTGGCTCGGCGGTCGGGATGGACAAGGACGTGCAGAAGCGTCTGTTGCGCGACGCGAAGGTGCCGGTGGTCCGCTACCATGCGGTTTTGCGCGCGGACTTCGAGGCCGATCGCGCCGCCGCGCGCAAGCTCGCGCGCGCTCTGGGCTATCCGGTGTTCGTCAAGCCCAACGCGATCGGCTCGTCGATCGGAGTCAGCAAGGTCAAACGCCCCGGCGAACTCGACGCGGCGCTCGAGGACGCGTTCCAGTACGATCGCAAGGCGCTTATCGAGGCCTCATGCGCCGGGCGCGAGTTCGAGGTCGCCGTGCTCGGCAACGATCATCCGCAAGCCTCCGTCGCGGGCGAGGTGATCGTGGCCGGCGCGCATGAGTTCTACAGCTACGAATCCAAGTACGTCGATCCGGCCGGCGCGGCGACAAAAATTCCCGCCGATATCCCGCCCGCGATCATGAAGCGCCTAGGCCAGGTCGCGATCCGCGCGTTTCGGGCGCTTTCGATTCGCGGAATGGCGCGGGTGGATTTTTTCGCGAGCCGCGATCTGCGCCGTATCTACGTCAACGAACTCAACACCATCCCGGGCTTCACCTCGATCAGCATGTATCCGAAATTGTGGGAGGCGAGCGGAATCCCGATCGCGAAATTGATCGATCGCCTGATCGAGCTCGCGCTCGAGTCGCATCGCGAGCGCGCGGCGCTCAAGTTCACCTACCATCCCAAGCCGAAACGCCCTCGGCCGTAACGCCGCGCAGGTTGCGGCGCCATATCCTGATGAAACAGATTCTTGTCGCCACCACCAATTCCGCCAAGCTCGCCGAGTATCGCCTGCTGCTCGGCGCGTATGCGCTCGAAGCGATCTCGCTGCGCGACGCGGGAATTCGCGAGCAGCCCGAAGAGACCGCCGCGACTTTCGCCGGCAACGCGCTCATTAAGGCGCGCTTCTATTACGCGCGCGCCCAGATCGCGACTATCGCCGACGACGGCGGCCTCGAAATCGACGCGCTCGGCGGCGAGCCTGGGGTGCGGTCGCACCGATGGCTCGGCGGCGCCGAAGAAGACTCCGACCAGGCGCTGGTCGCCGAAGTGATGCGCCGGATGGAAGGCGTCGAGGACGCGCGGCGCACGGCGCGGCTGCGCGCGGCGGCCGCGCTCATCTGGCGCGACGGCCTTGAGACCGGCGAGCGCGTGGTCGAGGGAACTATCGAGGGCGTGATCGCGCGCCAGCCATGGCACGAGATCAAACCCGGCTTTCCATATCGCGCGGTGCTCTATCTGCCTGAGCGCGGATGCTATCTTGGCGAACTCGGAGAGAATCGCGCGGCGCAGCTAAGCCAGCGGCGCAAAACGGTGGCGCTCTTGAGCGACGAGCTTCGGCGAATCGCGGGACTCCGGTAGCGGGCCGCTATCCATAACCGGCCGCGCACAGTAATATCGCGGAAAATCCCGGTGGTTCCAAAGCACAAGGGCATAATCGTCGTTCTTCATCTCGCCGCGCGATACCCGTTCGCGGGCGTGGTCTGGCAGTTGCTGCATCATCTCATCGGCTTTCGTGAACTCGGCTTCGAGGTCTATTACCTCGAGGATCATCGCGCGTTCTGCTACGACCCGATCGAGCTGACCATCACGCGCGATCCGGCGCGCAACTTGCGGACGCTGGGCGCCGTGCTCGAGCGCTACGGCTTTGGCGGACGCTGGGCATTTCTGGATTCGGTGCGCGAGGAATATCTCGGGATGCCGCGCGCGCGATGCTTCGAGCTGTTGCGCGACGCCGACGCGGTTATCAACCTGTGCGGCGCGACCGAGCCGCGCGACGAGCATCGCGCCACGCGATGCCTGGTGTATCTAGAGACCGACCCGGGCACGTTCGAGGTCGAGTTGGCGCGCAAAATTCCGCTCGCGCGCGAGTTCGCGGCCGCGCACCAACTGTTCTTCACCTACGCGGCCAATATCGGCGCGGCCGATTGCGTTCTGCCCACGGCGGGAATCAACTGGCATCCCACCCGCCCTCCGGTGCTGCTCGACCAGTGGCGTCCCGCCGCGGGTCAGGCCGAGCCGCGCGCGTTTACCACCGTCGGAACCTGGCGCAACCACGGCAACGACCTGGTGATCGGCGGTGACACGTACTACTGGTCAAAGCATGTCAACTTCCGCAAGGTGCTCGAGGTGGCGCGGCGCGCCGCGCAGCCGATCGAAATCGCGACCGATCTGAATACCGGCCCCGACTACCGGGCCACCGTGGCCGGCGGCTTTACGCTTACTGCGGCGGCGCCGATGTCGCTGGATATCAATACGTATCGCGACTATATAAGCGCCTCGCGCGGCGAGTTCACCGTCGCAAAGGACATCTACGTGCGCACGCGCTCCGGATGGTTCAGCGACCGCACGGTATGCTATCTGTCGGCGGGGCGGCCGGTCGTGACGCAACGCACCGGATTCGAGAAGTTCGTCCCCGAAGGCTTGGGCTTGCTCGGCTTCGACACCGCCGATGACGCGGGCGATGCGATCGGACGGATCAACGCCGACTACCCGCGCCACGCGCGCGCCGCGCGCGAGATCGCGGCCGAATATTTTGGCGCCGCCAGGCAGCTCAGCGCCGTCGCCGCGGCGATCGGGGGATAGGGGATAGACGATGCGGTCCACGCCCCTCCAGACGATTCTCGGCTTCTGGGCGATCCATTCGGATCTGCGCGATTCGGCCGAGTCGATCGCGATTCTGGCCGCGCTGCTGATGGCGTTCGCGTTGCGGCGCCGCCGCTCACAGGTCAGCTCGAATACCTTCATCCTGATCGCGGCCGGACTGGTGCTCGATGTCGCCTCGACGATGATCCGCACCGCGAATGTCGCCGAGAAGATCGCCGCCGCCGCCCTGGTCCTGTTCCTGTTCGGACTCATCCGGCTCGTGCTCGAAGCGGTTGACGGGCTGACCCGCCGCGGCCGCGCCCACTTCTCGACCATCTTCAAGGACCTGGTCATGTTCGTGCTGTGGGCGGTGGTCGCGGGCACCGTTCTGTACACCGACTTCGGCTTTCAGCCGCTTTCGATCCTGACCACCACGACCGTGGTCGCCGCGGTGGTGGGACTTGCGCTGCAGGAATCGCTCAGCAATGTCTTCAGCGGGCTGATGCTCCAGCTCGGCAAGCCGTTCGAGCCGGGGGATTGGGTGCGCGCCGGCAACTACCTGGGCCGCGTGCGCGGAATCGGATGGCGCTCGACCACGGTCGTCACCCGCGCCAACGAACGGCTCGAGGTTCCCAATTCGCTGGTCAGCAAAGACGTGCTGGTGAACTTCGGCGCCGGCGCGATCGGCGACGAAATCTCGGTTGGAATCGCCTATGACGTGCCGCCCAACCGGGTCCGCGAGGTGCTGGTCAAGATCCTGCACGACATCCCGCACGTCCTGCGCGAGCCGCCGGTTGAAGTGATGCCCTGGGAGTATGGCGACAGCGCGATTCGCTACCGGATCAAGTTCTGGATCGACGATTACGCGCTCCAGGAGCGAGTCCATTCCGAGGTCGTGTCGAACTTGTGGTACGCGATGCGCCGGCATCGAATCGATATTCCCTTCCCGATGCGCACCTTGGAGCTGCGCCGCGAACGCCGCGTTCGCCCCGGCACGGGCGAGGCCGAGTACGAAGTCGAGATCATGGCCGAGCTGCGCAAGATTCCGTTTCTGGCCGAGCTCGCCGACGCGGAGCTGCGCTTTTTGGTCCCTTCCGTGCAGATGCATCAGTTCGGCGCCGGCGAGGTGCTGGTGCGCCAGGGCGAGGCCGGCGACACGATGTTCATCGTGCGGCGCGGCACTGTCGAGGTGATCGGGATCGCGCAGGACGGCTCGCCGCGCCATCTCGCGTACGGCAGTCCGTCGCAGATCTACGGCGAGGGCGCGCTGCTCAACGGCGATCCGCGCACCGCGACGATCAAGGCGGTGACCGATGTCGAGGTGCTCGAAATGAATCGCGACGGCTTCGCGCGTATGTTCCGCGAGCATCCCAAGGCCGCCGAAGCGATCAGCGAGATGGTGGCGCAGCGCCAGCTCGAGCGCGAAAAGACCCTGCACGTCGATCGACCCGCTGACGGGCACCTGACCCGCGCGCATCGGATCCTTGAGCGGATGCGCGAGCTGCTGGATTTCTAGCCGGCGCTCACGCGGCGCGGCGCGATTTGATTCGCGCGATCGCTGCGGGCCTTAGTTTGCGGCGCGCGATCTTGAGGTCGTAATGGGTCTGGAGATTCAGCCAGAACTCCGGGCTGTTGCCAAAATAGAGGCCCAAACGCAGCGCCGTATCCGCAGTGATCCGGCGGCGGTTGTGTACGATCTCGGCGATCCGGTTCGGAGAAATTCCGATTGCCTTGGCGCGCCGGTTTTGCGACAGGCGGTATTCGGCCAGAAATTCCTCTGTGAGCATCTCGCCGGGCGTGACCGGCGCAAATTCCTTGTTCATCAGAGTTCCTCTCTAATGACCGGCGAGGTGCCACTGGCACACCGCCGATCCTACTGAAATATAAGACTCCGCACCGCGGCGCGCTACGCGATTGCGAGCAGGCCGCGTTCCAGCTCGCGCAGATCGCGCGCGGGCAGATGCGCGCGGACTTCGCGCGCGTATTGCGCGATCGCGCTGTCGCCGGTGCCCCAGCGCGCGGGCTCTTCCGGATTGAGCCACACGATCGCTTTGCAGCTACGCGCGAGCTCGCGCAGCAAATCCGCACGCGCCGGACGCCGGTTGTTGCGTCCGTCGCCCAGTATCACCACCACCGTCTGGCGGCTTAAAACTTCCGCGCGCCGCTCCCATAGCTCCATCAGCACACGCCCAAAATCGGATCGCGCGTACAGATCCAGCGCCGGCGAGGTCACCAGATGACCGGCCTCGAAATCGGCCTCGGCCAGGCGGTCGATATACACGAAGCTGTGCACGCGCGAAAAATTCGCGTACGCGCCTGCCACCAATTCAAGCATCAGCTCGGCCGCGTAGCGCACCGAACCTGAGATGTCGGCCAGGATCGTCAAATCGATACGCCGCGGACGCCGCGCGCGAAAGCGCAACTCGGCCAGCGCGCCGCCACGCTGAATCCCGGCGCGAATCGTGCGCCGAATATCGACCCGCCCGGCCTTTGCGATTCTGAGCCGCCGTCCGAGCCGGGTCCGAAAGCGCCGCTTGAGGATCTCAAGCGTGTCGCGCGCCTGCCCGTACTCGAGATCGGTATAGGCCGCGAACGGCTTGCGCTCGAGCGCCCGCAGCCGCGCGGCGCGTGTCCCTTCGCCGCCGGAGACCAGGGCCGGCTCGCGATTTTCCGCCGCCCGGTCCGCATCCAGATGCCCGGTTGCGCGATTTTCCGCTTCGCCCGATGCGCCGCGCGTCTCAGCCTGCGCTGGCCGATGCGGCTCGGCGCTTTGTGTCTCCTTCGGCTCAGAATCCGGGTGCTCGCTTATGGCGCTGGCGCGGCGTGGCGAATGCTCGCGCGGCTTCGCGCCTGTGCGCGGCGCTTCGCCGGGACGTCCGGGACCGCTCGCGGCGGATTCAAGCGACCCGCGATGATCAGGATGATCTCCGCGCGAATTTCGATTTGGCGGCGCCGCGAAGAAGCGCGCGAACGCGTCGTCGAACCCCGCCCGGTCGGCTTCGTCCTTGATCAGCGCTGCCGCCAGCGCTTCGCACATCGGCTCGCGCTCGAGCCCCGCCGCGGCGACCGCGCGCATCGCGTCGATCGATTCCGCGACCGAGATGCGGATTCCCGCCGCGCGCAGCGCCGCGATGAAGTTCGTGATTTGCGCGCTCGGCGAGGTCACGGGCGGCGCGCCGCGAGCGCCGATGCCTTCGCCTCGACCTTGGCGCGGTCGTCCTCATGCTTGAGCAGCACTCCCAGCGCCGTGCGAATCGCTTGCGTGTCGAGCTCGGCCAGTCCCAGCCGCACCAACGCCCGGCACCAATCGAGCGTCTCAGCAATCGATGGCGGCTTGCGCAGCCCGAGCTCGCGCACCGCGTTGACGAAGCGCGCCGCCTCGGCGGCCAGCCGCTCGTCAAGTCCGGGAACCTTGAGCGCGATAATCTTACGCTCCTGCTCGATACCGGGAAAATCGATGAACAGATGCAGGCAGCGCCGGCGCAGCGCCTCCGAGAGCTCGCGCGCGCGGTTCGAGGTCAGCACCACGATCGGGCGCTCGTGCGCGCTAAGCGTGCCCAGCTCGGGAACGCTGACCTGGAAATCCGAGAGCAACTCGAGCAGGAATGCCTCGAACTCCTCATCGGCTTTGTCGATCTCGTCGATCAGCAGAACCACGCGGCGCGGCGAGGTGATGGCTTTGAGCAGCGGCCGTTCGAGCAGATACTCGCGCGAGAAGATGTGCTCGGACAAATCCTCCCAGCGCACGCCGTTGGCCTGGTCGGCCTGGATGCGCAAAAGCTGCTTCTGGTAGTTCCACTCGTACAGCGCGCGCGCTTCGTCCAGCCCCTCGTAGCATTGCAGGCGCACCAGTTCGGCGGGCAGCATCGCGGCGATCACCTTGGCGACTTCGGTCTTGCCCGCGCCGGCGGGACCCTCGATCAAAAGCGGCTTCTCAAGCACCAGCGCCAGAAACACCGCCGTCTCGACGCGCTGATTGGTGATGTAATGCGCGCGGGCGAGTCCCTTGGCGACAAATTCAGGCGTGATATCCATTCGATTCGATCGATGGCCGATTCGCTACCGCGTCAGCATCGCGGTCGCCTCCGCTTTAGTCAAACCGCCTGGCGCGCGCGGCTTGGTGGCACAGGCTAAAGCCTCTGCCACTGCGGCGAGGCGCCGGAAGTCGCGCAGATAGTCGCGCTTCGAGTACGCGCCGCGGTTGACGTACGCCGGATGATACATCGGAAACAATATCGCGTCATCGCGCGTCGGCAGGATTTCCGGCGCCGGCCGAAACGGCGCGTCGCGGCCCGCGAGCTCGCGCCACGCCATCCGCCCCAGGCACACGATAATCCGCGGGCGGACGATCGCGAGTTCGCTCGCCAGATGCGCGCGGCAGTTCGCGATCTCGCGCGGCTTCGGATCGCGGTTGCGGCCGCGCGCGTCGCGCGGATTGCAGCGGACCAGGTTGGTGATGAATACGCTTTCCAGTCCGGACCGCGCGATCATTTGGCGCAATAGATCGCCCGAACGGTCGCCGCTAAATGGAACTCCGGTGCGGTCGCCGCCCATCCGCCCCGGCGCGATTCCCACCAATGCGATCAGCGCCGGAGCGTCGCCCGCTCCCGGCACCACCCGCGTGCGGCATCGCACCAGCGCCGCGCATCGGGTGCAGCGGCGAATCACGCGACCCAGTGCGGCGATCCGCAGAGCCGGAGATTGAGCGGCGCACATCGTGATTCGCCCGCGCGCCGCACGCTCAGAGTTTGGCGCGGCCGGCGTCGAGGCGGTTGATTTTCGGCGCGCGCCGCCGCTCGAGAAAAATCCGCGCGCGATACTTGAGCCCGTCGTGCTCCCCGCGCGGCGCGGCGCGAATATCATCGTTTAGCGCCGAGACTTCCGCGTACAGCCGCTCGAGGTCGAGTCCGCCGCGCGCGGGCTTCAGGTCGTCAAGCGCGAGCATCGCCTGCGACAGCAGGTTGACCGCCGCCTGGCGGCCGCCGCGCTCGAAGCGCAGATGGAGAGCCGCCGAGATTTGATTGAGCGCGCCCGCGACGCCGCGCAGTTCCTCGCCGGCCCGCGCGAGCGCGCCCTCGAACAACTCGGCGGCGGCGAAATAATCGCCGCGATTGAACGCCGCGATCGCGTCGTCAAGATCGGGAGTGTCGCTGCCCGCCGCCATCGGAACTATTCAACGATCAACCTCATCGCCCGCGCAACCGCGCGCCAGCTTACCCCTCTCCCTGAAAGGGAGAGGCCGGGTGAGGGTCATTTTTCAGCGCGGCGCGAAGCGCCGCGCGATTATGAATTCGCACGCGGAATTTAAGGCGCGCGGCAAACGATGCCGCGCGCGGATCGGACCCTCACCTAACCGTGTGCCAGTGGCACCTCCCCGACAGGGAGAGGAATCAGGCAGGCGGCGCGCGAGCCTACAGGATTTCTTTTTCCTCGACCGCTCTGAATTCAGTCTCGGTCAGCGCCTCGGATTTGCGCTTGCCGTGCAGCTCGTACATCTCGAACAGCGCCGACTTGTGCGGGCGGACTTTGCCGAGGGGGCATTTGGCCCAATCCTCGAGCGATTCGTCGCAATAGCCCATTCGATGCTCGCCGCACTTGGGCTGCAGGAAAATCGCGATCTCCGGCAGCACCCGCTTGATCTCGGCGCGCATCATCGCGACCATCCTCCTGATCTCCCACTGCGCGCGCACGCACAGGCGCAGGTCGCAGATATGCAGCATCTCGGCGAAGTTGACCATCACATGAAAATTGGTCGGCGCGGCGTTGGGCAGCACGAAACGCGCGTCCTCGGCCGGGATACCGGCCTTTAGCGCCTTGGCGTATAGCTCCGAAACGCGACCGAGCAGCTCTTCGTACTCGCCGTCGAGCTTGGCGCGCTGCCATGATTGCGGCAGCACGTACGCCATCTTGTCGCGCTTGAACTTGACGTAGCGCTGGCTCTGCTGCTCGAAGCTGATTCCTATGCGATGGCGCACGAACTGATGCGACAGTGAGCGCGACACGCCCGCGATGCCAAACCAGAAGACGACCTGCTCGAGCGGAGAGGCGTGTCCGGTCTTGAGCCGCTCGGCGATAAATTTCGCGATCGTGTCGTGGCTGATTTTTTCGGTTTTGATTTTCTCCCAGACTTCGATCGGAGTGTCCGACGAGTAACAGGTGCGGAACGCGGCGTAGAGCTTCTCGAGCGGGAGCTGCGCGTAATCGACGAGCTTGACCTCCATCTTTGCCTGGTTGCTCACTGCGTCGCCATTCGCCTCCGGAAAATTTCGGCTGGATCGGTTCGCCCGCGATCATATTCCATGCGCGCGCGAGAATGCATCCTGCGCGATGCCGATTATCCCCACGGCTCGATTTGCGCGCCGCCGCGCGGACTGCAAGATTGCCCTCGTGATGGCCTGATAAATGCTCACCGAACTGTACAAGCTTGCCAGACCGGTCCTGTTCCGATGCGACGCCGAAGCGGCGCATCGCATGACGCTCGCGATGCTCTCGACGTGGCCGCTTCTGGCGCCGCCCGCCGACCCGCCCGAGTTGCGCGTCAAGCTGTGGGATCTGGAATTCTCGAACCCGGTCGGGCTGGCCGCCGGGATGGACAAAGACGCTGTCGCCGCCGCCGCGTGGCAGGGTCTGGGCTTCGGATTCGCGGAGCTGGGAACAGTGACGCCGCTTCCGCAGCCGGGAAATCCGCGTCCGCGCGTGTTTCGGCTGCCACAGCACCATGCGCTGATCAACCGGCTCGGCTTTCCGAGCGATGGGATGGAGGCGGTCGCGCGCCGAATCGAGCGGATGCGTGCGCGCGGAATTGCGCTTCGGCTCGGTCTCAACCTGGGCCCGAACAAGGACACCGCCGCCGAACGCGTCGCGGGAGATTACGCGGCGCTGGTGGCGCGGATGGCGCCGTGCGCGGATTTTATCGTCATCAACGTCAGCTCGCCGAACACGCCGGGGCTGCGCGACTGGCAATCGCCGGCGCGGATGCGCGAAATCGTGGCGGCGATTACCGGCGCGATGCAGCCTGCGGCGCGCCGCCCGCCGATCCTGCTCAAGGTCGCACCCGATCTCGAACCCGGCGATCTGCACCGGATCTGCGATACCGCGCTCGAACTCGCGCTCGACGGAATCGTCGCGACGAACACCACCGTTGCGCGCGACGCGGTTGGCGTCGCGTCGGACCAGACTGGCGGGCTTTCGGGCGCTCCGCTGTGCGGCAGCGCGCGCGCGGTTATCGGCGAGATTCATCGGCACTGCGCCGGGCGCCTCAAGATCATCGGCGTCGGCGGCGTCGCCAGCGCCGAAGACGCGTGGCAGCATATCCGTGCGGGGGCGAGCCTGGTCGAGCTGTACACCGGGCTTATCTACGCGGGCCCCGGAGTCGTGGCCACGATCAAAGACGGGCTGGTGGCCTTGCTCCGGCGCGAGGGTTTTCGCTCTATTAGCGATGCCGTAGGGACCGGGAACTGAGCGCGCGAATCTCCGCATGATCGCGCGCGCGCGTGCGGCGCGGCGAGGAGACGACGCGATGGCGGCATCAGGAGCGCAACCGAAACCAATCGTCGATGCGAAATGGGTGCGGGCGCATCGCGGCGACAAAAATGTCGTGTTCATCGACACGCGCGCGGCGGCCGACTACTGGGCCGGGCATCTGCCCGGCGCGCGCCATTTCGATCCGTTCCCGTTTCACTATTACGACACCAGCGAGCGCGGCGCGGGGGAGTTTCGCGCGCAACTCGAATGGGTTTTCTCGGCGCTCGGAATCACCGGCAAGGAAACCGTGGTCGCCTATGAGGACGACTCCGGGATGCGCGCGGCGCGCGTCCTGTGGGCGCTCGAATGGATGGGCCATCGGCGGGCGCGGATGCTCGACGGTGGGTTGCGCGCGCTCGCGGGCGAAAAGCTCTCGACCGCGGCGTCCGCATTCAAGCCTTCGCGCTTCAGCGCCGCCCCGCGCGAGGAAGTCGCCGCCACGAGCGCGCATATCGTCGAGCGGATCGGGCGCGGCGACGCGCAAATTTTCGACGTGCGCAGCGCCGCAGAGTATTTTGGCGAACGCGTGCGCGCGCGCCACGGCGGCGCGATTCCCGGCGCAATCCATCGCGACTGGACCGAGGCGAACGCCGCCGACGGCAAATTCAAATCGCCCGCCGAGTTGCGCGCCGAGTATCAGAAGCTCGGCCTGCGCGCCAACGCCGAGATTATTCCATATTGCCAGGGCGGCTACCGCGCCGCGCACGCATTGGTCGCGCTGCGGCTGGCAGGTTTTGCGAACGTGCGCAACTACTGGGGTTCGTGGGCGGAATGGGGTAATCGCGACGACCTGCCAATCGAGCATCCGGTGCGCAAAGGCTAGCGGCGCGCGATGGCGCAATCGCGGATCTTTCTGCTGACGGGATTCGCGCCGTTTCGCGGCGAGCGGGTCAATCCCTCATGGGAGATCGCGCGCAACCTCGACGGCGACGAGATCGGCGCGTTCAAGGTCAAGTCAGTCAAGGTGCCCGTAGGATGCGCGACGGCGGTGCGCCGAATCAACGCCGCGATCGTGCGCTACCGCCCGCGCGCGATTCTGGGGCTCGGGCAGGCGGGCGGCAGGCCCGCGATTTCGATCGAGAAAGTCGCGATCAATCTGGCCGACGAGCATTCCGGCGCGCAGGACGACAAGTTCGGCGCGGACGCGAAGCCGGTAATCGCGGGCGCTCCCGAGGCCTACTTCGCGCGCATCCCGATCGCGGCCGTGATGCGCGAGCTGCGCCGCCGCGAGATTCCCGCGCAAATCTCGCTAAGCGCGGGCGCATACGCCTGCAACGCCCTGATGTACGCGAGCCTGCATCTGACCCGCCGCCAAAAGCGCCTCCCAGTGGGATTCATCCATCTGCCCTACGACTCGCGCCAGAGCGCGCGCCATCCGAACGCGCCGAGCATGGCGCTCGCCGTGATGGAGACGGCGATTCGCGCGGTCGCGGAGATAATCGCACGCGCGATCTAGGAGTATCCACAGATTTCACAGATTAACACAGATTTTCGGACAGAAATCTTTCATCTGTGAAATCTGTGTAATCTGTGGATTGTTTCCTATTTGATTGCGACCGCGTTGGGCGGCGAGGCGATCCCGCCCTCGAGGTTCATCGGCGCCGACACCACCATGAACTCGTAGCGGTTGTCGGCGGCGCAATCAGCCGCAAGATCGTCGAGCACGAACTGCTCGCCGAGCGGCAGCCCCAGCATCGAGAGCGCCCGGTAGTGCAGCGCGCCTTCATCCCTGAAATCCCACGGCCATTGCTCGACGGCGGGACAATCGGTGCCGATCGCGGCGACCCGATTATCCCATAGCCACCCGACCATCGCGCTGGTCGCCTCGAGACCGCACGATTTGAGCGCCTCGAGCGGCGCCATCGCTTTTTTCTGTTCGGCGGTCGTGGCGAGATACGCGCCGAGCCATCCTGTCCGCACCAGCAGGATCGATCCGGGCTTGAGCGTGGCCTTCTGCGCGGCGAGCGCGTCTTGCAGGTCTTTGAGCTTGTAGGTCGCCGAGCTCAGCGGATCGAGCGGGCGGCCATTGTCCTGCGTGAATTTACGCACGTCGATCAAAACGCCGCGTCCGACCACGCGATTGGCCCATTTGTGAATACTCAGTTTCCCGTCGGGGCCGTCTTTTACCTGATCGTCTTTGACACCGTTGTAGAATGCGCGATGGCGCACATGGCCGACGTGCGCCAGCCCGTCCCACTGGCTGCCTTCCTGGGTATTGTAGTTATCGATCGAATCGTCATGGCCGAGCAGTCCGTATTGCGCGAAGCTCAGGATAGTGTGCTTGGCGGGCGCGCGATTGAACAGCGGAGGCTTGGCGTAGTTGATCGGGGTATCGAGCCGGAAGACGCGGCCCTTTTGCACCAGGCGCGCGGCTTCGACGACTCCCGCCGGGGTCAGGAAGTTGAGGCATCCGAACTCGTCGTCGTCGCCGAACACGCCCCACGAGGATTCGGCGGGCGCGCCTTTTTTCACCGGCAGATCCTTGAAGCGCGGTATTTTGTTGAAATCGATTGTCGCCATCTGACTATTCTCCTGAATTTGGATTAGCGAAATGAATTATGAACTGAGTATTCACGGCTTCCATTCGTAGAGCACGTCGGGCGCGCGTTCCTCGTTGCGGGAGCCGTCGGTGAATTCGATCGCGCGAAAGCCGCGCGCCTCATAGAAGCGCCGCGCGGGCGCGTTCGCCTGGAACGTCCACAGGCGCAGCCCCTCCCGCCGCTCGCGCATCGCGAGCGCCAGCATCCCGCCGCCGACGCCGCGGCGCTGCGCCGCGGGGACGATATATAGCTGCTCGAGCATCTCGCCCGCGAGCGCCATCATCCCGATTATGCTGCCGATTACATTGCCGGCGGGTTCGGCGGCCTCGGCAACCCAGACTTCGGCATTCGGGACCAGATAGGACGCGATCCATCCGCGAATCTCATCGTCGCTATGCACGGTCGGCAAGAAGCGCGCGGCGCCGCGCCGCGAGGCGATATAAACCTCGGCGATCGCCGCCGCATCGGCGCCACGGGCGCGGCGGATGACGAAGCGCGCGGACAGCATAGCATCGTTTCGCGCGCCACCGCGCCAATGTCAAGCGATCGGCGGGACGCTTCACATTAGACGTACTGCGTCATATAATGAGCGTGATGGCGATACGGTCTTTCGAGGACGCGGATACCGCGGCCATCTTCGGCGATCAACCCGTGGTCCGATTTCAGGCGATCCAGCCAACGGCTCCCCGCATGCTTCTGGTGCTGGATGCCGCGACCGACCTCCGGGTGCTGGCGATCAATCGTGGTAACCATCTCGAAGCCCTGAAAAAAGATCGGGCGGGTCAGCACAGCATCCGGATCAACGACCAATGGCGGATCTGTTTCGTCTGGAAGGAGGGCGATGCGTTCAATGTAGAGATCATTGATTACCACTGACGCGACGGCCGCAACCGCAAACTGCATTCGACCTGCGATATCCGAGTATCTATATGTCCAAGAAGCTTCCCCCAATTCACCCTGGAGAAATCCTGCTCGAGGAGTTCCTGAAGCCCCTCGAACTGAATCCGCACCAATTGGCGATGGCGCTGCGCGTGCCGCCGAACCGCATCGCGCAGATCATCGAGGGCAAGCGCGCGATCACCGCGGACACAGCTTTGCGCCTTGGCCGCTATTTCGGGGTCAATCCCCAGTTTTGGCTGAATCTGCAGAGCACCTATGATCTTCGCCTCGCGGCGCGGGAACACCAGGCGCGGATCGAGCGCGACGTCCAGCCACGCGCGGAGTAGCGGTGGCGCATTCCAGCTCGAATTCCTTGGGCGCGAAATTGTCATGGCGCGAGAGTCTCTGACCTATTCGCGCGCGCCGGATGACGAAGCGCGCGGACCGCATCGCATCGTTTCGCGCCGCGCGCGCGCGATTGTCTGGCGCGCCATGCGGCTTTCTAAACGAGAGGCTCGCAGAATTTCGCCGGTAAGCAAGCTGCGCCGGATAAGTTGACTTTATGTGCATTCGAAAGTAACTGCTCGACAAGGCAGGGTCTCTGGGTTTTCGATTCGCGGGAGGGAAGTCCGATGAAAATCAGAGCGCCCGTCGCCGTCGGATTGTTCGCACTCGGGTTGCTATGTGCCGCGGGGCCGCTCGGCGCGCAAACGGCAGTCGCTACGGCGACGCCGCTGCCGCTGGGTACGACAACAATCCCGGAAGAGGTGCCAGCGAATTGGAGCGCCTCCACGACCCAAGCCGCGTGGACCGCGCTGCGACAGCATTGCCTCGATATATTCGCGGACATAGAGCGCGGCCAGCGCCTGCCCCTCGGGCAACATCTGAAATCGCCCCACTCTTCTGGTTTTCGAGACACGGAGAATTGCTTGAATCTGGCGGCCGGGTTCCGGGCCTCAAACCCTCCGGGCCCGACTTCCGCGCCAACCATAGCTCCCGTGCCGCAGCCGCTCCCCCCCCGCCTACGCCCGGCTCCGCTTCGCCGCAATCTGGGGGTCCTGGCGACTCTTCTCCGGTCATTCAGGGTCAGTCTTTCCCAGGCGGCGGGTCTGCTTGCATAGAACCCTCGCCTGCTCAGAACGTCGCTCCGGCGACCGCTCCGCTCGACGTTAAGGTAAGCGTCATTCCGAGCCAGTGCCGACGATCGTGATCATTCGGGCGCAACGCCGCGCGTGTTCACCCCCGGCGAGAAATCCCGGGATTCCTCACGCTGGCGGACTCGGTTCGGAATGACGATCGGGAGACATCGGCGGCCACGCGCGGCGATGACACTGCGGGAGGCAGGTGATCAGCGCGCGCCGTGGCGCGCGCGCACCTGATGCGCTCAATCTTGCGCTGGGACGCATCGTGCGGCGATAATGATGGCTCGCGTTTATAAGGAGCGACGGTGTCAAATTATCGATATCTTGCGAGATCGCTTGCATTCCTGCCGCCGATTTTCCTGCTCGCCGCCACGATCGGCGCCATCTCGTGCAAATCGCCCTACTCGACTTCATCGTCCGGATCGGCCTCGCCCACCTCGACCTCGACCGTGACCGCCGGCGGCTTCGCGTATGTGACCAATCGCGATAGCGGCTATATCAGCGAGTTCAAGCGCAACCTCACCACGGGAGTGCTCAAGTACAACGCCCGGATCGCGGCGGGCGCCACGGGCAGCAGCGGTGGTCCGCTCGGAATCGCAATCACTCAGAACAACCAGTTCCTGTATGCGTGCAATTCTCAGGACGGGAACATCTATCAATACACCGTCGGCTCCGACGGTACGCTCACCCCGATGACGCCGCCGTCGGTCCCAAACGGATCCAAAACCGTGCCCGACCAGGTATTGACGCTGTCGTCGTCGGGCACGCCCACCTGGCTGTTCGTCACCAACTCGGGCACCGGAACCGTCAGCGCCTATCCGATCAGTTCTTCGGGGCCGCTCGGCACCGCAGTGACCACGACGGGATTTAGGGTTCCGTTCGGGATGGCGATTAACGCGAGTGGAACGGTCCTGTACGTGTCTGATAACGCGAGCGGGCTCATCTATTCGCTCGGGTTCAATTCCAAGACCGGCGCGCTGAGCAATCTGGCGCTATCGCCGATTAACAGCCAGGGCTCATACGGAGGAAACCCTGCGAATCTGGCGCTGAGCCCGCTGTTTACCACCGTCAGTGGCACGGGCGCTCTTCTGCTTGCTGGAGATTCCAATCCCAACACCACGTTGATTTCGTTGTTCTTCGCCCCCAGCACGGGCACTGGCGTCCTGACTGGTTTCACACCCGGCGTGCCCGGAAGCCAGGCCGCGATAGGAACCGCGTGGGCCGGCACCGGCGTCGCGCTGTCGGCCAATAACGGCAACGGCACCGCCGGATCGGGATCGATCACCTCGTACATCGTGAGCGGTAACACGCTGATCACCGGAGTCTCCATCAATCCGGTCAACGGTCCGGTGAGCATCGTCGTCGATCCGCAAGTCCAGTTCGCATATTCCACGAATATCGCGGACGGGACGATCAGCCAGTACCCAATCGGCATCGAATGCACCACCGGCGCCGCGATCTGCCCCGCCTCCAATATTATAGCGTCCGACAAAGTCTCGAGGCCGGGTCCGTACGGGATGGTGCTGTCGAACTGACCCGCGCGCGGGTGCGATACCTCGTGGCGCAGGCTTTAGCCTGTGACCGCGCACCGGCTCGCTCGAGCTATCTCACCCGCGCGCCGCCGCCGCCACTCCCGCCATCACGCGCTCGGCCACGCCCGCGCGCTCATGGCCGCGGCGGCGCAGCTCGGCGAACGCGTCATCCACGAACGCGCGCATCAGCGCCACGTCGGGCATCAGCCGCGGCTCCGCCATCATGCCGAAATACAAACTTCTATTGTAGCTCAGAATCGCGACGCCGTAGCCGAGCGTCGCGCCCAGCGGCACCAGCGGAATCATGTCGAGGCATCGATGCCCCAGCAGATACAGCGGCACCTGCACTCCAGGCACGTTGGTCGCGATAAAGTTGATCATCGCCGCCGGTAGCGCGAAGCCGCCCGGCGCCGGCTTCCATCCGCTGAGCTGCGCGAGCGCCGCCGCCGCATCGAGCGCCCCGGTCGCCATCCGCGCGCTCATCGCGACGAGCGCCGGCGGAACTCCCTCGGCCATCCGCATCAGCGACTCGAGCGCTTGCGCGCTTCCGGCCGCCTTGATGCGCTCGGTCTCCGCCGCGATCACTTTCAACCGCTCGACGATATCCGTCGGCTCGGCGGGCGCGGTCGGAAACATCATCGAGACGCGATTGCCCAGGGCGCTGCGCTCATCGCGATGGCGCACGTTGACGGGGCATCCGATGCATAGCTCTTCGCCGCGGGCGAGGTAGCCATGATGCGCGAGATAGCGCGCCGCGCCTTCGGTCAGGATGGTCAGGACGACATCGTTGACCGAGCCGCCGAAGGCTTGGCGAATCGCGCGGAAGTCGGCGAAGGATTGTCGCGTCCACGCGATTTCGCGCCGCCCGGTTGCGATTCCCGCGTTCCACGGCGTCCGCGCGATCCGGCGCGTGGCCAGCTCGGTCATCGTGCGCGCGGCGGCCGCGAGTGCCTGGGCGTTTTTCGCGGCGGCTGCTGGATCGCTCATCACCTCGCGCGCGGCCTGCTGCGCACCCTCGAGGGTCGCGTGGAGCTGAGCGCGGGCGGCCTCGATAAAGCGCGCCGCACCCGACGACGGCGGATTCGGCGCCCACGGTGTTTCGGGCGCTGGCGCCGGCTCGGGATCGGGCCGGAAATCGTACATCACTTTCAGCAGCTCGACGCCGCTGACTCCATCGACCAGGCAGTGATGCACGCGCCATACGACGGCGGTGCGCGCGCCCTCGAGCCCGTGATAGATGTGCACGTCCCACAGCGGACGCTCGCGGTCGAGCGGAGTTTCGTAATTGCGCATGATCGCGCTGAGCGCGGCGGCCTCGCTCAACCCGGGCGCCAATTCATGCTCGAAGACGTGATGGTCAACGCTGAATTCCGGATCGTCTTCCATCATCGCGTGCGCGATATTGAATGGCACCGGCGCGAGCCGCTGGCGATAGCGCGGAATAAGATGGATGCGGCTGGTCACATGGCGGCGGACCTCCTCGAATTCGATCCGCCCCTCGAGTAGCCCGATCGATCCGATATGCAGCGGTCCGCTTTGCGACTCGGCGTAGATAAAAGTCGCGTCCTGAGTTGACAGGCGGTAGCTGCGCGTGCCGCCGCCGAGAATCCCGGAAGCCATCGCCACACCTCCAGATGTCGCGTGCAGCCGCCGCACGGAGCGCCTTGGATTTGTACGATGTGCGGCGCGGCGCGATCGGTGTACCTCAACCTTGGCAGGCATGGGCCGCGATCCGCAAGCCAATTTGCGCCAGACGGCGCTTGCCGACGGCGCGGCGATGCTGCAAGGATGATCGTGGTGCTCGCGCGGCCGTACATGGCGTCCAATGTACGCGCGGCCGGAAATTGCGGAGGGTTACGATGGCTCAAAAACCGAAGGCCGTGAGCAAATTTCCGATGCATCTGAAGTTGCGTGACGGCCGAAATGCGACCCTGCGCTTGATGGAGCCTTCTGATCGCGACGCGATTTTGAAATTCGCCGCGATGCTGCCCGGCGACGACCTGCTGTTTTTGCGCACCGATATCACCGACAAGGGCGTCATCAACGAATGGATCGATAACCTCAAAAAGGGCAACACCATCACGCTGCTCGCCGAGGTCGATGGCGACTTGGCGGCGTATGCGAGCGTGCATGTCGAGCCGGCCCGATGGACGCGCAGAATCGGCGAGTTGCGCGTCAACGCGTCGTCGAAATTCCGCGGGCTGGGACTCGGCCGGCGCTTGACCGCTGAGATTTTCGAGGTCGCGCGCGGACGCGGCCTCAAAAAGCTGACCGCGCAGATGACCCCCGATCAGACCGCCGCGCGCAGCGCCTTCGAGCATCTGGGCTTCCAGGTCGAAGCTGTTCTGACCGACTGGGTCGAGGACCGCGCAGGCCATCCGCGCGACCTGCTGATCCTCACCCACGACGTAGCCGGCTTCTCCGACCGCATCGTTGCGTAGGCAACCGGCAGATCGTTTTCGCGCCCGTCCGCTCCGCGCGCATCGATCGCCGCGATCTCAGACGGGCGCGTTCCGACGCGCCCCTGCGGAGAACAAGGCATAAACGTTTTCGTAGGGGCGGCGCGCGAGCCGCC